>PVML01016975.1_pt1 | contig 533783 bp, 460 predicted proteins | sample 1853371 | NCBI WGS metagenome assembly PVML01 (sample SAMN08533508, study PRJNA380276) | Human gut metagenome, whole genome shotgun sequencing project. | isolation source: participant 1, chromium library | host: Homo sapiens | collected 2017 | reverse complement strand
ATTTTATGTCGAACTCACGTTATTTAGGTGCTTTTTGGTACAAGAAGAATGCGATACCTGCATAAAGGATGTTCGGAATCCAGACAGCAATGGCAGGAGGTACGTTTCCATTGACGGCAAAGGTGGAAGTAATGGTTTGGAACAGGATGTAAGAGAAACTCAACCCTAATCCGATGCCCAAATGAAGTCCCATACCGCCTTTCGTTTTTCGCGACGAAAGGGATACTCCGATTATTGTCAGAATGAAAGAGGCGAATGACATGGCAATTCGTTTGTGATATTCAATCTCAAATTCTTTGATATTGGCAAATCCTCTTCGCTTTTGTTTCTCAATGTAGTCACTTAATTGAGGGCTGGTCAACATTTCCTGCTGATTCTTCATGATGAGGAAGTCGGAAGGTTCCATATTGATGATAGAATCAATCCGGTCTCCCTTGGTGATTTTTTCTTTTAGACCGTCCAACTCACGTATCATATAATCATGGATAGTCCATTTATGAACGGTAGTCGTGTCATAAGTAATGCGGCGTGCGGTCAAGTGGGAAACAAGTTTTTTATCAACAAACTTATCCAAAGAAAAACGGTTTCCTGTTTTCATCGCATTGTTATAGTTGTCTATATATGCGATGACTCCATTATCAACTTCTAACTGTACGTTGCGTGCTGTATTCTGTTTCTTGGGTTTGATATACCTGTCCTCAAAGTTTAGTCGTGTCACGCTTCCTTTGGGTATTACATACGAGCTAAGCATGAATGTTGTCAATGCAATGATGGCAGCAGAAATCATGTAAGGACGCATCATTCTCTTGAAACTCATACCAGTGGAGAACATGGCGATGATTTCAGAATTCTCCGCAAGTTTGGAAGTAAAGAAAATAACAGCAATAAATACAAACAACGGACTGAACAGGTTGGAAAAATAGGGGATAAAGTTCATGTAGTATTCAAGAATGATTTTACTCCATGGGGCTTCATGTTCCATCAATTTGTCCATCTTCTCGTTGAAATCGAATACCACTGCGATAGAAATGATTAATGCAATAGCAAATACGTATGTCCCCAAGAATTTCTTGATGATATACCAGTCCAGCCGTTTTATAAATCGATTGCTTTTCATTCTTTATAGTCTAGTTGATACTCTTTTGACCATCATCGGTTTCCAGGTCGAGAAATCTCCTGCAATGATGTGTTTCCGTGCTTCACCTACCAGCCACAGATAGAAGGCCAGATTGTGTATAGAGGCGATTTGCATAGCCAATAGTTCTTGCGCATGGAAAAGATGACGTAAATAGGCCTTGCTGTATAATGTGTCTACACAGGAAGCACCGTCTGCTTCGATAGGAGAGAAGTCCGTTTCCCATTTCTTGTTTCGCATATTGATGATGCCGTCCTTGGTGAACAGCATGCCATTTCGTCCGTTCCGGGTAGGCATTACACAGTCGAACATATCCACTCCACGTTCGATTCCTTCAAGGATATTGACGGGGGTGCCGACTCCCATCAGATAGCGAGGTTTGTCTTTGGGAAGGATCTCATTGACAACCTCTATCATTTCATACATTTTATCGACCGGCTCACCTACCGCCAACCCGCCGATGGCATTGCCGTCGGCACCTTTAGAAGCTACAAATTCGGCTGATTGCTTGCGCAAGTCGGTATAAACGCACCCTTGAACGATTGGGAAAAGCGATTGGTTGTAACCATATTTAGGTTCAGTTTCATTGAAACGTTTTATACAGCGGTCAAGCCATCTGTGTGTCAACCCCAATGACTTTTTGGCATATGCATAATCCGAGTCTCCCGGCGGGCATTCGTCAAAGGCCATCATAATGTCAGCACCAATTGTACGTTCTATATCCATCACCTTTTCCGGGGTGAAAATATGCTTACTGCCGTCAATGTGTGAACGGAATTCGGCACCTTCTTCACGGAGTTTCCGGATTCCGGCTAATGAGAAGACTTGAAATCCGCCACTGTCAGTCAGCATGGGACGGTCGAAACCGTTGAAGCGATGCAGGCCGCCTGCTTTCTCAATTACGTCCAGTCCCGGGCGCAAATAGAGATGATAGGTGTTGCCCAGAATAATCTGTGCCTGAATATCTTCTTTCAGTTCTGTCAGATGTACTCCCTTGACAGTGCCCAATGTGCCTACCGGCATGAAAATCGGTGTCTGTATCTGCCCGTGGTCTGTTGTTATCAGACCGGCACGGGCATTACTTTTAGTGTCTGTATATTGTAAGTCAAATGTCATTCCTGGCTGGTTTTCTTTACAGATAAATCAATGGCATCCGCAACTTTTTCATTTGTCAGTGCGATGGCGAATACTTCTTTTATGTCGTTTACATAGTGGAAAGTCAATCCCTTCAAATAGAGATCCTGAATTTCATCTATGTTCTTTTTGTTTTCGGCACTCATGATGATTTCTTTGATTCCGGCGCGTTTGGCAGCTAGAATCTTCTCCTTGATGCCGCCGACCGGAAGTACTTTGCCGCGGAGTGTGATTTCTCCTGTCATGGCAAGATTGGCCTTCACTTTTCGTTGAGTCAACGCAGATGCCAAAGAAGTAGCCATAGTGATACCTGCGGATGGGCCGTCTTTGGGGATTGCTCCTTCGGGTACATGGATATGAATATTCCAGTTGTCAAAGATCTCTTCATCCAAATTTAGGATGGAAGCATGAGCTTTGATATATTCAAGTGCCAGCATGGCAGACTCTTTCATAACATCTCCCAAGTTACCGGTCAAGGTAAGGCGTCCGCCTTTGCCACGACTCAGACTGGTTTCAACGAAAAGAATCTCACCGCCTACAGCCGTCCATGCCAATCCGGTAACTACGCCGGCATATTCATTTCCCTGATATTTGTCACGTGTATATTCCGGAGCTCCCAGGAAGTCATACAAATCGGCAGGTTTGATTTCTGTCTTGGTAAAATAACCGTCGGTTGCGTATTGACGAGCAGATTTGCGGAGAATTTTTCCGATTTTCTTTTCCAGTTCACGAACGCCACTCTCACGGGTATATGATTCGATAATGGCTTCCAGCGTATCTTTAGGAAGCTTGATATCCGTTTTTTTAAGTCCGTTGGCTTCCAGCTCTTTCGGAACCAAATGTTTACGCGCAATCTCAATCTTTTCTTCAGTGATATATCCGCTTACCTCAATCAGTTCCATACGGTCGAGCAATGGGCCGGGGATTGTATTCAAATTATTGGCTGTCGCAATAAACAATACTTTTGAAAGATCATAATCTACATCCAAGAAGTTGTCATGGAAAGCCGTATTCTGTTCCGGGTCGAGGACTTCCAATAATGCAGAAGAGGGATCTCCCTGGCGGTCGGCGCTGACTTTATCTATTTCATCCAAAATAAATACCGGATTGGAAGCACCTGCTTTTATCAGGCTCTTGATGATTCGTCCCGGCATAGCACCTATATATGTTTTGCGGTGGCCACGGATTTCTGCTTCATCATGTACGCCGCCTAAGGACATACGTACATATTTGCGTTTGAGTGCAGACGCAATGGATTTTCCGAGGGATGTTTTACCAACTCCCGGAGGACCGTATAAACAGATGATCGGAGATTTCATATCATCCTTCAATTTCAATACTGCCAAGTGTTCCAAAATGCGCTCTTTCACTTTTTCCAATCCGTAATGGTCTTTATTCAACGTCTTTTCTGCATTTTTGAGATTCAGATTGTCAGTTGTATAAACGCCCCACGGGAGGTTCAACATTGTTTGCAGATAATTAAGCTGCACACTGTAGTCCGGTGATTGTGGATGAGTACGTTCCAGTTTCGCCAGTTCCTTCATGAAAGTTTCTTTGACTTCCATATTCCAACGCATGCTTTCTGCTTTCTGGCGCATTTCTTCTATTTCCTGCTCCTGGCCGCCGCCACCTAACTCATCCTGAATAGTTTTAATTTGTTGTTGCAGGAAATATTCACGTTGCTGCTGGTCAATGTCTTCACGGGCACGCATCTGGATGGATGCTTTGATTTCAGCCAACTGTACTTCACGGTTCAGAATTTCTAATAAGCGGTAAGTACGTTCACGCAATGAGTTGATGCTCAGCAAATCGATCTTTTCATCTTTCTTGAATGGCAGATTTGAGCAGATGAAGTTAACCAGGAACATCGAGTTATTAATATTCTTGATAGCAAATGCCGAATCCTGATGCATTGTATCTGATGATTTGATATAACGCAATGTCAAATCCTTGCATGTCTCTACCAAAGCTTGGAATTCTTTATCGCTGTTGTTGGGAACTTCTTCTTCCAAAAGTTCAATTTCACCTTTTAAATAAGGATGGGTATCGGTAATACTTTTCAGATTCAAACGTTTCATTCCCTGAAGAATGACAGTTGTTGTTTGGTCGGGCATTTCTAATACCCGCACAATACGACCCACAGTACCGATGTTATGTAAATCTTCCAGTTTAGGATCTTCCGTATGTGCTGATCTCTGACATACTACCGCAATATCTTTATGTTTTTTCTCGGCATCGCGTATGAGCTTCAGGGAAGACTTACGCCCCACTGTGATAGGCAGGAATACCCCGGGAAACAACACCATATTACGAAGGGGGAGTACCGGAAGAATTTCACCAGATTTAATATTTACATCGAATGCGTTCTCATCGTTACCATCATAATCAGTAATTAACGAGAAACCGTTGTTATCACCTACATCTTCCAATAAGTATCTTTCTTTCATCTTTTCGTTTTAATTTAGTTTATGTCATACAAATATGCATAAATCGTTTGCAAAGTTAATTGATTCTCTCTAATAATAAAGCACAGTTTGGAATAAAAACACAAAAACAATGCCAAAATATAGGGCGATAAACGAAGTATTCCATAATAATTATTTATTTTTGGCGGTTTACAGTAAGAAAGTAGAATAAAAACAGATTTAAAAATAAGCGGATAAAATGTCGAATCCTTATTTTCAATTTAAGCAGTTTACGGTGTGGCATGATAAGTGTGCTATGAAAGTTGGTACAGACGGAGTGCTTTTAGGGGCGTGGGCTTCTGTCAGGAATGCACATCGGATTTTGGATGTTGGGACAGGAACGGGATTGGTTGCATTAATGTTGGCTCAACGTAGTTTGCCGGATGCGAATATTGTCGCTTTGGAAATTGACGAAGCCGCTGCCGGGCAGGCCAGAGAAAACGTTGCTCGTTCCTCTTGGAAGGAGCGGATAGAGGTAGTGCAGGTTGATTTTAAGAAATATCAATCTTCGGCCAAATTTGACGTGATTGTTTCTAATCCTCCGTATTTCATAGATTCATTGGGGTGTCCGGATCAACAGAGAAATTCGGCCAGACATAATGATTCTTTGACCTATGAAGATTTATTGGCGGGGGTGGCCGGATTATTGGCAGAAGATGGAACTTTCACGATTGTAATCCCGGCGGATGTGGCTGATAGAGTAAAGATGATAGCTTCTGCGAAGAGAATGCAGGCGGTTCGACAATTAAATGTGATAACCAAGCCCGGTGGTATCCCTAGACGCACTCTGATTACCTTTTCTTTTGCTAATCAAGAATGCATTGTGGAGGAACTATTGACGGAAGTTGCCCGACACCAATATAGTAAGGAGTATGTAGCATTAACTCGGGAATATTATTTAAATATGTGAGTAACCCGGAAGAATCATAAAAAGCAGAGGATGAATTCATCCTCTGCTACCCAAACTGTTCGTATCGGGATTTAGTGCTTTTACAGCTTCTTTCACTACTTTCTTGGTTGGGTTACGATAAACTTCCGCTTGTTGTACCGGCATTATCTCATTCACCATTCTTTCATATCCTTTTTGTTCTAACAAATGAACTTCTTTTTCATTTGTCTCTTTTGTTTTTTCTGTTTTCATATTACTTTTCTTTTTTAATACCTACTTTCTTTGAAAACAGAAAATAGTGGAGTATGGTTCATTTTACCAGAATATATTTTCAGTTAATTGATCTCAATAAGTGCATTAATATATATCTTTGTCCCTATAACAATTCCCATTATTTAGATTATGAAAGAAAATAAATATGATGATAGTCGCTTCTTTAATCAATATTCTAAGATGACTCGTTCGGTAGAAGGATTGCAAGGTGCCGGAGAATGGCATATATTACAGAAGATGTTACCAGATTTCACTGGGAAAAGAGTATTGGATCTAGGATGCGGATTTGGTTGGCATTGTATCTACATAATAAAGCACGGGGCCAACCACGTAACTGGAATTGATATTTCTGAGAAAATGCTGGAAGAAGCTCGGAAAAGAAATCCTTCTCCACAGATAGAATATAAGTGCGTGGCTATTGAAGATTTCGATTATCGACCAAATTCATATGATATTGTAATCAGTTCGTTGACTTTTCATTATCTTGAGTCCTTTGTAGATATATGTCGAAAGATTAACAAATGTCTTACTAAAGGAGGCTCGTTTGTATTTTCAGTAGAGCATCCGATATTTACTGCTTACGGCAATCAAGAATGGTGTTATGACTCGGAAGGTCGTATTCATTGGCCGGTAGATCGTTATTTTGCAGAAGGCAAACGTGTCGCTGTCTTTTTAGGTGAGGAAATTTTTAAGTATCATAAAACGTTGACTACTTATATTAATGGTCTTCTTCAAACCGGATTTGAAATATGTGAATTAATAGAGCCACAACCGAGTGAAGTAATGTTGGACACTATTCCGGAAATGAAAGATGAACTTCGCCGTCCCATGATGCTTCTGGTTTCTGCAAAGAAAAAAGTAGAGATGCAAACGGATGAAATTCAGGTTGTTGAGAAATAATAAGTAAAAAATATCCCTTTAGTTATTGTTAATTAAAAAGCGCACCTGCTTTGGGAGCAGGGGGTCGTGGGTTCGAATCCCGCTACCCCGACTACAAAAAAGACAGAAAGGGTTATTATAAAAGCACTTCGGGATGTAGCGCAGTCCGGTTAGCGCACCTGCTTTGGGAGCAGGGGGTCCCAGGTTCGAATCCTGGTATCCCGACAAAATTAAAAGAATATCAATTAGTTACATACAAAAATATATTCTTTTTAAGTCGATCTTCAAACTGTCTATAATTGTCTTTTAGTTGGTAAATCGTCAATATACAATTAAAAGTAATTATTATGGCAAAACAAAAGTCTATTGTCATCCTACCACAGCTAAAAGATTGTGGTGGCGATTTGAGTAAAACATGGTTCGTAGAGTATTCATGTCGTAATCCTCAAACAGAAGAAATGAAACGTTTCCGGGTCTATAATGGTTTTGCAAAATTAAAGACCAAAGAAGAACGTTACGCATTCGCAGAAAAAATCATAAATGAGATTAAGGAGAAGTTCACTAGGGGGGAAATTCCATTCTTAGGAAAAGAAGTCAGCTATAACGATGAACTATTATATCAGAACATAGCTAAACGATGGGGTAATGAAAGAAAAGGTTCTGTGGGTATACGCACATACCTCTCTGATTTCTTAGCAATAAAAAAAGTAGAAGTAATCCCCCACTCTTTTCAGACTTATAAATCCAAACTACGCATATTCTGTGAATGGGTGGAACAAACCGGTTTAGATAAGCAAAGTATTTGTTTTTTCGAACAGAGTTCAATATGCGAATTTCTATGCTATATTGTAGAAAAGCATGATGTAAGCCAAAGAACAGTAAAAAAGTATACTCAAATATTACATGGTTTCTTCGATTATTTACTAAAAGTAAAAAGAATTATAGATACTAATCCCGTACATGACATACCCAACATGGGAACCATTAAGGATGAAGCAGCCAAACCAATTCCTGACCGAGAACGCCAGCTTTTATCAACGTATATGAAAGAACATGATCCACAATTATGGTTAGTCTGTCAGATGGAGTATTATTGTGCCATCCGTCCAAATGAATGTAGGCAATTACAAATTGGAGATATAGACTTTGACAATCATATTATAACAGTACCTAAAGACATAAGTAAGAACCGATTAACTGAATCAGTAAATATTCCACGTCAATTATATGACTATATATATAAAGTATTAAACCTTGATATACACCCCAAAGAATTCTATATTTTCTCTCATAATGGCATTCCTGGCAAAATAATGTTGGGAAAGAATAATTTTAGATTTAGGTTTGATAGAATACGTGATAAACTCAACATTTCAACTCAATACAAATTATACAGTTTCAAACATACAGGAGGAGTAAAACTTGTAAATGAAGGTATTGATACCTGGGAGCTACAACGTCACTTCCGTCACAAATCTATTGATACTACAGAACGATATATCAGAAGAAACTTTGCTGTGAAAAGTGATAAAATAAGGAATGGCTTTCCCGATATCTAACGTACAACCTACAACCTAAAAGAGGCAACGAACGCTGCCTCTTTTAGGTTATTTATTTCGCCTATACACTACCCCTACTACAATTATCAGAGCTATAATAATATATGCTTTATCTTTATGTAAGTCCCACCATGATAACTCTACGACCTTTTCTTTTTGGCTCAATATAGCATTTACCTTACTATTAATAGTATCTAATCGGTTAGAAAACTGTTGTAAGGTAAGAGATAATGTTTCATTTATTTCCGTTCTTTCCTGTTCTTGCCTGAAAGCAGTGGTAGTACTTTCTTTGACCGGATATTGCTTCCCTGTTGAATCCGGATCAGACAAGTAAACAGTTGTATTTTCAATCTTCAAATCACTTAGTTTGTCTGTAGTAATTTTCGTTTGCTTATTCACATCCAGCCGTAGTGATTCAGTTAAATTTCGCAAATACAAAAAATCCCCTGAATAGTCAATCTGCTTTTGCATTTCTAAATTGCGAGAAGTCTTACAAGACGACAGCCATATTGCTAACGTCAGCAATATGATAAATGCATAGTTCAATCGTTTCATGGCCGGATCACTGTATTACGAAGAAAATTAGAAAACTCAGAACGAACATCAAAGCAGGGACAAGCCTTGATATACTCAGCCGGTTCTACTTCACCGCTGCCGTCCAAGTCTGGAGAAGTATCACGATGCCCCAGAACCTCCACAATAGGATATTCCTTGCAGAGCTTTGCTACCTGCTCACGTAAACTAGCTCTTTGAGCGGGCGTCCGTGTATCAGCAGGTTTTCCGTTCGCATCAAGTCCACCGATATAGCAGATACCTATCGAATGCTTATTGTATGATATGCCAGAGAATCCCTTTGTGCTACAATGTGCACCATCGATGGATAATGGACGGCCATTCTCCACGGTACCATCCAAATCAATCACGAAATTGTAACCGATCTGACTGAATCCCCTTTGTCGGTGCATCCGGTCAATGTCTTTAGCACGTAAATCTTGCCCGGCACGTGTGGCCGAGCAATGAATAATAATCGAATCAATAGTTTTCATTTCTTTTCCTCCTTATCTTTAGTTATTGTAACTCTACGCGGTGGAATACGACGACTACAGTCATTATCAGGTCGATCACAACGATTATGTTCAGCATCCTTCAACTGTAGTTCCAACTCGTGACATTTATGTATCCAAATTAATTTATCATTCTGCTCATTACGTAATTCAACATAGATAGCATCTATTTTCGTATCACGTTGAGCAATACGATCCTCTAGCCAATCCACTTGTTTACGTTCATTCTCATCTTCCATAGAGTCAGCAGAAGCATCCTCTTTCCTTGCATCAGTTTTCCGGTTAACATAGAAGTTAACCATCCATTTGATTGCCTCCAAGCCACCTAAGGCTCCTAGTATTGTTAGCCAGTCATTTAGTTCCATCATTATTCGTTTTTATGATTCAACCGAATATCCTTTGATTTTAAGTGTACCATCTGAAGTTACATACACTTCCCCATTTTTTGCAGTACTATATCCCGGCAAAAAACCCGGAGCAAATCTCGTTAGATGAAGGCTTGTCATGCCAGGAAGATATGTTTGATCAAGATCAACAGTCAAACTAAAACCTTGCGTATCCTTAAAATGGGATATTCCATCTTCATCTATTTTCCATTTTGTATCCGCATTCAGACCTGAACCTTTCGAATAATAAAGACTACCTTCTATTTTTCTACCTGTCATTACTATACCTGGCGAATACTCTCCATTTTCGACTCCATTAATTACAAATTGAGGATACGCATTATATGAATCCCCGATAAACGATAGTGAAAAGACTGCCCAGTCATTTGTGTTGTACATTTTTAAAGAGTTAGTGATTGGATCAATTACGATTCGGCTACCGGATGTTTGAGTCTCAATCTTACCTCTGAATGCAGCATCACCTGTTTCTGCATCTATTTCAAAAGTTAACTTACCATTCTTCAAACCGAAGAGACCAGTCTTTTCAACCCCATTTATTGTTATTACCCCACGCCCTATTGCAACACCTGTCAAAGTTGGATTAGCTGATGTCCCAGTATTGGTACCTGCGAACATTTTAGGTGAAATGATAGATTCACTACCAATCTGTGTTTTATTATTATCCCATTCCTCAATCCACGGTAGAAGATTGGCATCTTTTCCCGGCTCCCCCTTCACTCGTATAGGATCACCCCATCCACCTGAATCCGCACTTTCTGCCACCTTCTGTGAAATCCAAATAACGGAAGCGGTGGCATTGGTATGCCACCCGTTCGATGTTCCGCTTCCGGTAGGTTTAGCGGGTTCTTCTTCACTGTCATGATAGGTTATATAAACCCTCATGCCATCCTTGCCGGGTTCACCGTCAGTGCCATCTGCCACCATTAGTGCCCATGCAGTCCCGTTATAGATGTAAACACGCCCGTTGTCTGTATCACGATAGGCCCAATTCTTTTGAGGATTAGCGGGAGGAATTGAAGAATCTCCCTTCCATACAATATCAAGCCCGTCATTACCGTCCTGACCATCTAAACCGTCAACAGTCATAACATACCATGCATCATCTTGATAAACATAGCTTTTTTTGTCGGTGATATTACGGTAATACCAACCGTTTTTGGGGTTGGAAGGATGAGAGGAAAGTTCACCCTTATATACAAGGCTGATTCCATTCTCACCCGGTTCACCTTTCAAATTCTCCTTACTCTCATTATCAAGGTTATTCCATGTTAAGGTTACACCTGAACCGAGAGTTACTTTGTTTGTGGAAGGACTATACACAATGTTTCCCTTTCCAAGATTGACCGAACCATCAGGAGACAACTCATAAATAACAATACCTTTATCATCCACCGCTTTTACCATACCGTTGACACTGTAGAACCCTTTCAATCCATTGCCACCCGGTATATCACCACCCATACGAACTTTAACCTTCCCGTCCCAATTTTTGCTATTGACATCGAACATCACGTCAATAGCCGGTTGACCTGTTTCGTCAGCGTGCATATAAATAGCAGATTGACGAGCTTTGTTTTGCGAGTTACCGAACTGGACCAGTTCGTCACCCGCTGCAGGAGGATAAAGGATATTACCCGATTCATCCTTGTCAAATTCTGATAGGAGAATGTGCAAGGTTTTTGTCTCCACATCGACAGAATCAACCTCGACATGATAAAGCTTTGTCTTGTCACCTACAAATGTCTGACAGCGTACGAAGTCGTGCGCTACGATACTCATATCCTCATCCTCCAACACTATGAGGTATTCTGTACCATCGTCAGAAATACGAGCGGACTTTACTTTTCCATGCCCTTGACTTATTGTTTGTGCACCAATGATAGCCCGAATCTTACTTATCAGCATTTCAAAGATAATCATAGTTTCACGAACCACGATTGTATCAATCTCCAGTTTCCATTTACCAGTCATGTACTCCCAGAGTTTCCAGCCATGTCCTGCAAAGCCGGACATGAAATCTTCCACATACTCTTTTACTCCATTCGCCAATTTCTGTCCTGTCTCTTTCACCGAACAAAGGAAACCATAAAACTTACCGTTACTTAATATTGCCATAATTTTTGGATTTATTCATTATACCCTATTATTCTTGATTGCAGGCTATTCCATGCTGATTTATATGTCTGTACAGCCCCGGACGGAACATATATCGGGCAAGTAGTACCCTCAAAAACGCCATATCCCAGACTGGGAGGCACGCTACCAAGCATCTTAATACCTTCTAAAGAACTACAGTTCATAAAAGCCCTCATACCTATTGACGATACGACTGCCGGAATTTCCATTAATGATGTCAACGATATGCAATCCCTGAATATACCGGATGCAAGTTCTGTTTGAGTTAATCCAGATGGAATGTTAGCCGTTTTCAAAGATGTACAACCCTCGAATGCAGAATTTTTAATAACTTCCATAGTATCAGGCAATAGTATTGCTTCTAACGAGGTACACCCATAAAAGACGGCACCGTCAAACTCATTTACATTAGGCATTACTGTCACACTTTTCAAATTAACACAACCTTGGAATGCACCATAAACCAAACCAATACGACTTTTGTCATTTACATTAGCTATTGAGCTTGTAAAATATTTCAGCTCATCAAAAGACGTTATATCTATATTGCCTTTAAATAGTGTCTTTAGGTCAGTTACTGCAGCAGCCTGTTCGACTGTTAATTCTCCATTGCTACCCCAATTCTGTACGCATATTTCTCTTACGACCGGATCTTTAAAGTCAATAAATGCTATACCTGTCATGTTAAACTGAATATTCGGGAAATAGCTTTGAAGACTATACAACAGATCCGGAGAATAATTAGCAGAACTAGCCAGCTTCCCAGCTAACACCGGTATAATGTTATCATCCCTTTCGCCATTATCATTTATTCCATGATAACCATTCTCGGCCAATGAACGTAATGCAATCAATATATCATTGGAAGAAAAACTTTCATCAAAGCCTTTAGCTCTGACATATTGAAGAGAATTTTGCTCACCTAATATTAACTGTAGCTCTTTTAATAATTTATTATTCGTATTGCAATCCTCTACCCAGAAATCGGTTATTTCATTTCTATTATTGATTTCTAAAACCACATTTGAATACCTAATAGCCTTTACTCTTCCTGCCCCACTATTATAAGTGAGACGTACAAGGTTGGAGTTTGCATCCGGCATCTTATATACAATATCATCCGAATCAATCAACAAATCAGTTATATTGGTAAAAGCCGATAAGTCCAAAACAATTTTACTCCCGGCAAAAGCAGCAGTATTTAAAACTCTCAATGTGGGAGGAAGTTTTATGGTATCGAAATTAGTACATCCTGCAAACTCTTCCGTAAGTGATGTTACACAGGTGAACGCCAATTCAGTGAAAGACGTTATCTCTGTACCGATAAAAACATCTCCCAGTTCTGTAATTTCCCCCATTAGTCTTTTACTTATACCAATCTCATCGCCAAAGTGTTTTGCACATAGCGTTTGCACCAACTTATCTATAAAACGGATGTAGAACTCTCCATTTATATTGAGCACTAACCTATTAAAATAACTGCGAAGGGCAATAGCTGTATCTTCGTAACAATTCGTATTGATATGAAGCGTTCCATCAAGAACCGGGCGAGGATCATCACCAGCTACACCGGAACTGTTAAGCCCAACATAAGTCCCGTCTGCCAGTTTTCCAAGGTTATCAAGCATCTCGGCTCCATTCTCATTATAGGTATATTCCCCAAACACTGCACGCACACGTTTAAGGGCATGCGCTTCTCCCTGTTCCTGCTGTGCATCCATGATCTTTATTAAAAGGTCAACCGGGTTAAGTTTCGGACAATCACTGACAAAGAAGTCCGTAATCTTTCCGGCACAATCATCGACGAGCACTCCCTCCTGTTTCAACAGAGGGAAGTTCTGTAATGTCAAATACCTGTTCGTGGATGGATATTGAACCAGTTCCAGACACCCGCCTTGCGGAAGCCTTATCTGTGTCAGTGACGTTCCATCAGCCCAAACTCTACGTAAATGCGTACACACAGAAAGGTCAAGAGAACCGGCCAATGTGGCTATGTTAGACAAAAGGATAGATTGCAGAGATACACAATCCGAGATAGTAAGTCCCGTGATCGCAATAATAATCCGTTCTGTACGGCTTCCAAGTTCCAGTTCACGCAACATTCTTCCTTTGATGATAAGGTTGCCGTTGACGTTTTTATCATGCCACTTACCAATACTCATCAGCCAACTGGCTCCCTGAATGATATTCTGCTGGTCACCTGTGCCGCCAAGGTCTATTATCATTCTGCATACCTGTCCGGCCTTTGTCCTGCTACCCTTTACAATTGATGTACCGTTTGCAATAGTGGGATACATATCAATGGCAGGAATGATATCATACGTGATGGCATTTCCGGCAGCACGGACATTTATTGAATCTGTTCCATTTGCGGAATACTCTCCGAAACTATATTTTGAAGACATATACTGGATGCGCTTTTTCATCCATGCCGTTTCCGCGCTGTATAAATCCCCTAGTTCCTGTGTCAATGGGTCAGTATCATTCGTGTATCGTCCGGCATTCATCATTAGCTTGGCATTCTCATAGCGTTTAGAATCTTCATTCACTGTTACAGCCGGAAAATACTCTTTCACGTTGAGATAGTATTTCTGGTACCATGCATAAACTTTTTCTGCATGAGTACCGGATTTTAAGCCGCCTAATACCTCCATAGCCGACATCATAGAACGCATCCCTGCAGCAAGTTCGTCCGGAAACGCCAGTTCCAACAGATTCCAGAACACGGAAGTTTCTCCATTCCATACAGGAGCTCCGGTATCATAACTGTCATGTACCTCAACATAATACCCCTTTCGGAGTTGTCCCTGATTGGTGATAGGCATTATTGTATCAAGGTCGTCCTGTCTCCATTTCCATTTACAGCCTTCCCCGAAACAATACGGATATGTGTTTTTCGCTCGGTTGTCGGTAGCAGCTACAAATTCGGTAAAGTTGTGATGGTATACTGCGTCGGGAATATCAAAATAGGTCTTAGCTTCAGCTCTAAATTTGGCAACACGGGCATTGATGAAAAGCGTATTCAGTTCATCATTTGTTTTTCCTACCAAATCAGCACTTGATAAACCGTACCCCTTATTTACAAGTTGGGATATCAGGTTTATTTGTCCTTCACCTATATCAGATGGTATGAACCTTTTTTCAGCCGCCTCATAGTAATACAGGTTATACAGGTCAGTGTCACCCGGCTTTGCGATCCAGTAGTCCACACCGTTTTCCTTATAGCTGGTCGCATCAGCGTTCAACTCTACCAGCGTCCCGTCAAACGGACGGATCCTGTTCGAGCAGGAGTAAGCAAGGTTATAGGCAGGTATCCAGTATTTTATATTCTCCGGAAGTCCGCCGTCAAGACCAATACTGTTTTCTCCGTTATACTGCCATGACTCCTCGTCCTCGTTATATGTGATTCTGGTCGTATTCCAAGGCACACGGAACAAGGCGGGAAGTGGTGAGTTGTCGGCTCCCTCGATTGAGATCAGTCCGGGGAAAAGGTCGGTATTGTAACCAAAGCAGTCCTTGTCGCCCTTGTCAGGGCCGCCCGTAAACTCGCCCATACAGGTGTATACGATCTCACCCTCGTCATTGAGTTCCTTGCGGAAAGCCATAAAGGGCTCCTGATAGACAGATACGCGGACTTTCGGATCAAGAGCCATTGCCTCATTAGTGAGTCCGAGCTGTTTATACAAATCCGTATATGAATTAACCGAACCCGCTTTGTGGTCCTGCATGGATGATGCCCAGTTTTTCTTGAATGTAACGGATGCACATGCAGGAACGTTATCAAACATGATAAACTTCTTTGTGGTTGTTGACCCGTCAGCATAAGTAATAACAGACTTCGTCTTGTCAACCTTACACTTTTCATTCCATTCCCAGTATTTTTTAGAAGATGTGCCCTGACCACTCATTTCCACATTGGTGATGGTCACGTTTCGTTCCGGGCGGTTTACAAATAGTATTTCAAGTGTACCTGTTCTCTTTGCTGTATCATAATAAGACGGGAATATATTATCGAATACAAAGACATTCATTTTTGCCCTTATGGCATCGAAGTCTAACTGTGTGGCCATTGCGTCATAAAGATTGTTATTCTCGCTTTCTTCAACCTTTTCATCGGTGCCGGGCAACCAATTGATATAATTCTTATGTACTGCATTGGAACCTAGACCAGTTTCATATATACGGATTCCATAGACATCCACGTCAGCATAGTCAGAACCTATAATTATATCTCCATTCTGCGCCCAATAATCATTTGATTCGTAAAGGAAAGTACGATTCTTTTTTCCATTGATATAAATAGAGCAAAGATTAAATCCGGCATTCCCATACATATTTGGTGAAATGGTCATAGCTATCCTAACACGTACACCATCATCGGTTGGAATTGATTGTAACTCCTCATTTTTAAGAGACTGGCTACACGGCCAGATGTTGTTGGCATAAAAATTAAGTCCGGTAAATCCTTGCCCATCCGGTACCGACAAAGTAATAATAGGCTCGGAGTAGTCGGTAACATTATAAATCTTATAATCCAGTTCAATGGTTTTCCCATTACGGGCACTTTCTATTTCAAAAGGCTTGTAACCGATATCCAACAAACTTCCGGCCATCATTCTTAATACACGGTTTCCGTCACTGTCTACAGTCCATCCGTCGTTATTCCAGTTCATGCCTTCCCATTCGGCTGCGATTTGAGAACCGTCTATTTCATTGATAATCTTTTGGTAATTTGACTGACTGTTAGTACGTGTACGCGGGTTCATGTAAAAGACTGATCCGGCTGTAGCGGAAAAGCCGGAAGAGTTGCTCACAGAGAAGATCATAATATCGGTCAAAGGCTCTCCATTATCCGATACGGCTACAGAGATTTCAAAGTCCGTATCATCCACGGTTTCAATCTCCATTGCATAAGAGAAGCTGTTTTTCGTGTTGGTCGGTATCGTGCTCTCTTCACTGGTATAGACGGTAAGGTCATCCATTTTTATGGAGAACGTACCGCTTGTGGCCGTGGCGTCACCGTCATAGACGACATATTCGAAAAGCTTGTTGTTCGCCCAGTTGGAAGCCTTATCAGAGAGGCTGTTCACGCACATCAGTTTCACCTGTTCGCCTTCCGATGCACACATGATATTGAAGGACACTGTTTTGGTCTTGATGGTACCATCGGAGTTTTCAAGGTAAACGGATAATTTGTATACACCTGTCTGTCCGGGGTGGTCAATGGAGAAATTCAGGGCGGTATCCGTATAGATAACGTTTCCCAGCACTTGTTCGTAGCCCTTGGCGTAGTTCTCTCCCTCGAGAGTGACTTTGAGTGTCTTGTTCACGTTTCCGGAGATGTAGAGGGGAATAGAAATTGCTCCAGAGTAGAGTGTCCACCACTGGAAGGTATCGGCCTTGACGGACAATGAGGTCATCGTCACGTTATAGGTATAAGCCGGGGTAGCCTGCCCGGTCACCTCACCGGTGATTTTCACCATGATCGAGTTGGCTCCATTCGCCAGATACTCCGCAATGTCTACTTTTGTGGCGGTAATGGAGTTAACCATCAAGGTTTTTATCAGGGTGTAGTCCGTGCTGACGGAGTTCTTGATGAATATCTCGCACTTGCCACGCTCTCCCGTATTCTCATAGGGATCATTATAGCTGTATCGTTCCTGTGAGACGAAGGTGAAGTTGAGAACGCAGGGTTCGCCCTTTTGTGAGGTAAAGGACTTATCACCATTATTTTGGACACGGATATAGTATTGAACTCCGGTTGTGGAGTCAAGACGCTGGTAGATATCGTTGACAGAATCTTGCAAACTGTCTATTTCCTCTGAATGAATTGCGATAACTTCTTTATCCGCATCGGTAAAGTCATTGGTAGATAAATCTTTTCCGTCCACTTTATCTACTTTTTCGTCAATAAGTTCCCGAAGTACGGTATCATCAAAATTTGTCTGATAATCTACCCATTCGCCATTTTTATATTGATACTCCTTATCTGTCTCTTTTACATAGACGACACAGCCTTCTGTCAATCGGTCGGCTGTAATGGCATTCCTTACGTCAATAGTAGATACCTCCTTATGACCACCTTGACCATAAATAGAATAGTGCGTAGGATATACGTCTCTACTTGTGCCCGGAACAATAGGGGAATATACATTTGTTCCCTTCAACTCTTCACTCATTTCACCTCAATATTTAATACACCCGTCTGGATGCTATTTAAACGATAAATAGTGTAACTCTCTTTGTGGCCGAAAGTATTTGTAACTTCACGAGTTTCTTCTTTCCAGTCTGTATTACGCAATCCTCCAATCCAAAACTGAATACCAGATACCATAGATGTAGGCAGGATGTAATAAGGATACTTACCACCGGTACAATCGAATACAGTAGAGCCTTGCGTCCGGCCGGCCCATGTACTTGATAAAGCTAAAATCTCATCATTTGTCAATGTTCCGTTTGCAGACACACCGTAATACTTCTTCACCTTAAATTGGGCTGATACGGACTTTGTATATGTCTGTCCGCCCTGTATCGCTTTCAGAGTATAAGTTGTATCCGTAGCAACATTTGCGTATTGCTTTGCCCTGATTCCGATTAAAAGGGATTCATTGTTGATTGATTGTGATTCAATATCCCGGTCGTAAGTCCATGATATATTAATCGTTTGAGAACTTCCTTTCTCATAAGTTCCGCCTCCAGATAAAGTCATAGTAAATGGAAATACTTTCGACATAAGTTGTGAGACTTGAGAGAATAAAGCCGTATTAATTGTCCATTCGGAAGTTCCGGCTAATCTGACCAATATATCATCTGTATCAGATACGCTGTCAGCTTCATCATCTACATTATCAAGTTCACCCAGTGTCGCCGCACCACCTGTAGCAGTACGCATTTCTTCAACAAATACATCTTCGTTCTCTTCTACAATACCTTCTTCGAACTCTTCTGATAATAAAGACATCAGCATAGGCTCTACAACTTCCGTTTTGCGAACAACTAACCCATTGTTAGCCTGAATTAACTCCTCTGCGATTAACCCTTTCAAGAACGTTATGATTCCTGCAGCCCAATCATTCTCTGTTTTGCTTAGTTTCTTTTCCAGCTCCTGCTCTATCAAATCGAACAATTCATCGACTGTCGTGAACTTACCTTCCAACTCCTGAAAGTTTATTCCAATCTTTGAAAAATTTCTTTGCAATTTGAGCCGTACATCACGTCCGGTATCATTCGCTCCGTTCCACGGGACTATATTTTCATAATTATTATCCATCACGCACTATGTAAGTTCTAATTCATTTCCATCAAATTCTAACAATAGAATTTGCCAGCACATTCCATATTCAAGAGTATCTGCATCTATAAAATTCAGCATATAGTCAGCAAAGCGATTTGTTTCTAAAGTGCTTTGTTTACGAAGTCGGGCATGTTCAACTTTGACTATGCCCTGGCTTTTATTACGTTCATAACTATAACTCATGAAAGCAAATGAGAAGACTTCTCCCCGTTCGCTTTTCTCTTTCATTCGACGAATTGCTTCATATATTTCCATACTACAAAAGTACCTTCCAGATAAGCCTTAAAAAAGGACAATAAAAACCCCAAGTCCTCACGGATTTTGGGGCTAGTTTCATTTAGTTTTAACTTTAAACTTGTGACAGGAAAGCGTCTCCCGACGCAAATACTCCTCTATAACAAACACATTGCAAATATACTCTCCTTTCTTGCCTTAAAAAAGGACACTAACCACGACTCACATTCCTTTCCATTCTCTCTAATTTTTTAATTCCATCACGAACAGCTCGCGAATCAACAATTAAATCTTTCTCAAGAATAGATTGAAGCAAATCATTGTTCGTATTCAAAAGAACGAATAGTTTACGCAACGTCTCTTCGTCCATGATATGACCGCTAACAGTATATCGGGAAGAAGAAGATACTGAATCATCAGAATAACCACCACTATATTTACCACTTTTAGTACGTACCTGCTCTAAAATTTGTGTAGTGTTCAACATTCGGATTGTTCCATTCTTTTGCGCAACATTGAAAACATCAAGAAATTGGCGCACATGAGGATTCTCTACTCCCTCATGATTGGTCACGAATTCATTTTTATGAACGGGAATAACTCCGGCAACATCATCCGGATTTCCTGTTTTAGTATATCCTTCAACATATTCATCAGAATAACCACCGGACTTCAAGCCCTTCGCTTCATCCCGTTGCTGTTTGGCTACAGCTATCTGTGCCGCACCACTAGCTACAGCTGCCGCAGCTGCAATGGCACCAAGAGCCGGACCAACAATAGGAATACCGGCCATTGCCTTATATGCTTCCATTGCAGCAACAGCAGTACTTGCAGTAATTTGTAAAACCGATACGGCAAATTATTTGTCTGCATATTTCCTCTTTACCTGATTTAGGGCCTCTTCTTTCTCTTCTTCTAACTTAGTTGTATCCTTCCCGGCTTTCTTGGCGGCTTTTATTTCCTTGTCATATTTATGAGTTACTTTGTTCATTTCTGCATCTTGGAATCCCTGAACAGCAGAAGAAGCACTACTCATTATACTACTCACAGCATTAAAATACTGTTCACTTCCTTCTATCTTTTTCTGAATATATTCATTATTGATTTTATTTTTTGCTATTTCGTATTCTTCCTCTGAAAGCAGCCCTTTTTTATGTTCCTCCTCAAGAGCTTTCAGTTTTAAATCTCTAATATCCTCGGCAGCGTCCAACTCATATTTTTGTATAACAGTAGCCCTATCCTTCGCTCCTTTTTCTTGAATTTTCCTCTTAGATTCTTCATATACAGACGTAAGAAGAGTAACATCCAACCCATTCTTTCGAGCTAGTTCTAATTGAGATTTATAAAAGGATTCCAGTGCTGCCAGTTGTTGGTCAGTGGAAGCCAAACCATTCATCTTGTTAAACTGGCTACTGAAGTTCTGAATTTGATTAGCACTATCCCGAATGATCTTAATACGCTTATCACTAATTTGTTGTTCAAGATTGAGAATGTTATCCCCTGCCTCCTTTAAGGCTTTGGCTTTGACCTCTCCATTTTGGAATTCAAGTTCAGCAATATCGTTTTTATAATCTTTTGCTATTTCGAGTCTGGAATATAAAGAGGTAATCTCAATAGCTAAAAGGCGATTTTTATAGTCTTTTTCTGTCAGCTCACCACTATCATTGAGTTTAGACTGTTCAAGCAGAAGATTTTTCTCTCCGGCATTAACAGTATTCAGCCTCCTGTCCCGATATTCTTTAATTAAGTTGAGACGAGTTTCTTCTGACTTTTTTAGAGTATTGTAAATTGCGCTTTGTGCCTCACTTTCCAATTTACCCAATTCAGCCAGATGTTTCTTATCTTTTTCACTTGACTGATACTTTTTGATGATCGCCAACCTTTCAACCTGAAATTCCAGTTCTTTTTGAAGAGCATCCAACTGATATTCATTCTCCGTTCTGGCTAACGCATCAGAACTCTTTTGTAGCAATAATAATTCTTCTTTGTATGCGTTTTCTGCATTTTGCAAACGAGTAGTCCAAGGCTTCTTGTCTTCGTCATCCGGTGGAGGTGGAACTCCTTTTGTATTCTTTTCTACCTCTATTTTTATCAATTTCTTACGAGATTCTTCCATGTGCGCATTTAGTAGAGCCACCTCGTTATCAATAGCTCTCACTTGATTAACACCTTTATTTATATATCTATCCAAAACATTGTCAGCCCATGAATCTGTCATTAAACCTAGAGACTGCTTAAATCCATTCAACATATTAGCAGCGCCAGCCTCAATATCCTCTAAAAAACCATTATCTGGACCATTTTTTAATATATCATTTTTTTGGTCATTCAATTCAGATACTTTCTGCTGAGTTTGTTTTATCTCCTCTAATATAAGTAAACTATCAATATAGGCATTTACAGCAGCAGTAGCTTGCTCCGTATTTATTTTCTCAAGAGTAAGACTACCCAAATATTCAGGAGATAGTTCATTTAATCTTTTTATAGCAGCCTCCCTCTCCTCTTTACTTCTTTTCTCATCCCTAGCTATATTTAAGAAATCCTTAACTGATGCAGCTTCTTGATTTACAATAGAAACAGATCGTCTACGAATATCTTGAAGATTTCTTTCCAAACGTTCACTCTCACTTAACTGTTTATTAGTATCAATAAGTAAACCTATGAGGGATGCACCTATTGTTAGGAGTAATCCCCATGGGTGTGCCTTTGCAACACTATATAAAGTTTTTAGCCCCGTGACAATTTTACCAGTCCAAAGTACTTTAGCTTTATCTGCAATAACTGAAGCATTGACAGCAATAGTATATCCTGCAATGGAAGTTGTTGCAAATATAATGGCATTTTTATATTCACTAAATATGGATACTATTTTAACTAATCCTTTAACTGTAAGACTACCGGTACTCACCATGTATTTCATAACTGGAAGTAACCGTTCTCCAAGTTCGATCCGGATTTCCTTAAAATGTTTCTTAGCTTTATCCAGCTCTGCCTGAACCGTTGTGTTTTGTACGTTATACTCATTTGTGATGCTGGTACCATCAATGAAAGCCTGATTAGCAGTCTCCTGTTCTTTACGGACCTTCTCAACATTGCTAGCTAATGCGCTGATAACTCCGGCCGCTTCAGCACCACTCAACTTCATTTCCTTTAAAACAGGTGCCATTTTATCCATGCCACCTAATTTCCCCAAACTAGCAAGGAACTGAAGAACAGCTTCATTAGCATCCGTCTCCATCAGCGTTGTGAATTGCTTAACATCCATTCGAGCTATTTTCGCGTACTTTGCAGGCTCTTGATATAATTTTAAGATCAATCCTTGTAAAGCAGTGCTGGCCATCTCACTACGAAGCATATTTTGATCGAGCGCCGAAGCAAATCCCATGACATCAGTAATTGATAGTTTTGCCTGTTTTGCAACTCCCCCCATGCGCGCACTGAATTCCACCAAATAAGGTTCAGCAGCACTGGAATTCTGTGCAACCTCATTCACTGCACTACCAATAGCTAACATATTCTCTTTCATGGAGCGTTCGCTATCTCCAAACATATCTGCCAACTTACCAATATTCTTGATAGCATCCTGTCCCAGGTCCTCCCCAAGTGCAACATCAATCATATTAGCAGCTTCTACAAACTCCAAAACATCATTTTTCGCTGTAATTCCAAGCCGCCCGGCATCTCCTGCAAGTTCATTCAATCGTTCACGTGCTGTACGAGTATCCATCTTCTTAAACTCCTCATTCAAACCAGCGACCTGTTCACTCGTCATACCTGTATATTTGCGTACCTGGCTTTCCGCTTCCTGCATCTGTGCAAACTCATCCACACATTTACGGACGGTCAAGGTTACTCCAGTCAATGAAGCAATTACACTCGCACCGATGGCAGCATATTTATTAAACCCACTGGAAAATTTCGACAGAGACATCTCAGTAGAATCAATTTGTCCTCTCAATATTTTCAATCGTTCTTCTACTAAATTCAAATCGCGTTGATATGACAACCATTTTTCACTATTAGGAATTGAACGATCCATTTGCACTTTCAATGTCCGTGCTCCTTTTCTCAATTCATCATAAGTTAGACCGGTCAGTCCTACAACCTTTTTATGTTCTTTATATTCATTATTAAGCTTATCAAGAGCCGCTTTTTTCTCTATATAAACTGCTGTGTCTTTTTTGCCATCAGTCTCCATTTTAGAAAGTTCATTTCTTAAAACAGAAATAACGTCTTTCGTTTCAACTAATTTTTGCTTTGCTTCGGCATTATCAATGCGAATAGCTATTCTAAAGTCATTAATACCAATTCCCATAAACTTTTAATTAATACACAAAAATACCTTCTTATTCACCCTCAAAAAAGGACATAAAAAAGGCCCGCACTTGAGTTGCGAGCTTTATGATCTAACTATCCAACCATCGACCATTGTCCAGCCATGTACCACCATCTCTCCATTTCCCATCTGTCAGAATCCACCGTTTTTCCGCTTCTACATCACTGATCCGGATTGGATAAAATGTGCCTTGCCATGCTCCAGACCTTCCATGAGCATTGATAACATCCTCTATCTCTTTACAGACATAACGTTTGTTCCGGATTTCAAATATATTCCGCGTATCATAAACGTTAACATCATAACTCTTTATCTTGATGCCGTGCTTATAATCAATATCGTACATACGTGAATAGAGCATTTTATCTAAATATGCTAAGCGTAAATTACCTGTATATGGGGTGTCCTCACAGTTAAAAGAATGAGGGTAATCAATCGTGAAAACTTTAGGGTTAAAATCCTTATCATCTCTACGCTTTACATAAAGAGTCATCGGTGACATTCCCTTGTAATAGGATACATAAAGCTTTTGTTGATTCTTATCTTTTTCTGTAGGGATGTCTTCTCCACTTTGTATTAACTCATAAATGCCATTACTTTCATCACTGGTACCAATCTTGCTTCCGGATATTTTTGGAACTGTTACAAGTGATCGTTCAGAGTCGGGCATAAATACCGGCTCCATACCACTCTCATAAGTGATCCGTTCTATACCATAGTTCGTCATATCGGAAGGCATAATGTTTAATTTGATTTCATTTTCACTCTGCTCCCGAAGAACATCACCAAACATATTTACTTCAGCTGTGTGCCATCCCCTATTCGAATCATCAGGCACCGTAATGTAGTACCGGCAACTATCATGCGTATAAAACAGATAGTTTTTAACAGCCTGGTATCCGGATGAGCTAATACTTTCTACAAATTGAGTGAATTCCAGTACTGTATCAAAATCCTTTCGGGTCGCAGAAGAAAGAATATTTTTATCTATGTGCTGTGGCTTGTAATATTCACTGTCTGTCGATTCTATCAACACATTACTTTGAGAAGGGTCTTTGTCGTTCTCCCCCTCTTCTGTTTCGTATTCATCTACAACTTGCTGAACATGGCAAACCTGTGCATTTTTAAAATATTCTGCCCTGAACAGTATAGAAACTTCCTTCTTTCTATTATTGACAAGAAAACACAAATTAAAAAAACTCTCAAATTCCGTGATGAGTTCATTTATAGTCCATCCGGGAAACATTTTTGCATATTGGTTGGGATGCCCATTTTGTGGCAAATAGAGCAAATTCCACTCCGAATCTTCCAGCTGATTAGTCAAAACTGTATATCCAAGTGCTTTCATTAACTTTCTAATATAAGCGCAAAGATACGGTTGCAGATAAATATCCACTCCTGTTTCTCTCAAATAGTTGGGAGATATAGTTGGCTTTGAAGTAGTAACAACAGTTACAGCTACCCTCCATCCATTAATCACACCCTTGTCTGTCATTACAGGAGGTATGCAATAATCCACGTCCGGATATATGCGTTTTACCAAGTTATTGATAATGCCTGTTGGTATTTCATCTTCTCCCATATCCAACGATGATACAAGCAAATCGTTTCCAATGAAAGAATTCAATTCGGAGTTTCCCGAAGCTATTTGTATAGATACTGTTGAATCTGTCCATCCCGTTATAATTTCCGTACCATTGCAATACACCCGGTTATCAGCAACCAATACAGCCTGTCTCTTGGTCTTTAGTTCGGAGATAGAATTCAATCTGTTCAGATGTGCATATAAGTCTGCATTAATTGAATTACTAAGCTGAAGAGTAATATCATACGTATACTCCCCATTTTTTGTAAAAAACGGATTCTCACGTTTTACAGAAGTGCTAAAGTCGGCAGGAAGTACCACCGAAGTCCCATCAATATATAATTCAGTCATAGTCTGCTATCGTTAATCCCAAACTCAATCCATTGAATCCTCCAAACATAGAATATTCCCATTCCGTCCGCATTTTACTTCCTACAGAAAGATAATTGCAGTACTCATCTTGCCGAATTATTTCTTTCAATACACACATAATTCGCTGCAACTTGGCATAATGGAGCAATTCTTCCTCGTCAGTCTTACTACCGGAAGCAATCTTTTCACAAATAAAGAAGATTACCTGATTATCCTCCTGCCAGTTATCTTTGTTTCTAGAATCTCCTTCCGCATCGGGATAATTGGCACACAGAAGTACCCCTGTTTTATCCTTGAGTTTCTTGACCATGTGTTCCTCTTTAACTGCCAGGAAACAACAATCAATCTTATCTTCACTCTTCTGATTAACTTTAACCTGAAGCTCCACCATTAGTTCTCTGAACCGGATGATATCTATCATAATTAAATTAAGTTATTATGTTCAACATCTGCCATTTTAAAGGTAAACTCTATAGCTTTCAGGAGACTACGGTTAAAACTACGTTCATAATTCTGTTTTGTCACAATAATAGGGAACCAACTATCTTCATACCAGATATCAACTTCTTGTGCATTTAGCAAATTATGCCATAACTTATAATCACTTTGCAAGAAAATAACCCCACTGCTAACTGTGTATTCATCTTTTGGCTTTACTCCAAATTTACGATCCACACCAAACATCTTTGTCGTATCACTTTCATCATTGCCCTTCATAGTCATACTACCTACAGTAGTCATCGTTTCCGGCATATCATATACATTCTTATATCGGAAACGTTGAACCTCTTCATATCTCGTCTGATCTACTAAAAACTTAAAAACGTCACTTCCTTTCACCAATTCATAACTACGGATCATTTCATTTATATCTGGAAGAATATTCCCAACCCTTTCCATACTTACATCCAAAGTTACAGGCATTTTTTCCCCTTTATGTACATATAGTTGTTCCGGATAAACCGCTCCGGATAAAGTACGGACATTCAATAACACTTTATCACCATCTGCAAATACGCTACTTGCATACTCCATTGCACCATTACGTGTCACTTTCTCCCGAACCTCACTCAACCATCCCGGAGCCGATGCCTCTTTTTTTGTCTGCAGTCGGCTAAACATCACATAGCTTTGTGAATCCTGTAGTCCATTGATAAAGAAAGTAAAGGTACCAGCAGCATTTGTCTGCCAACTTGCTTCTCCAGCACACCATACTCCCCATAAAGCCAACTCACAGAATTTGCCCAGTTTTCGCACTCTTACCTGATAGTTGGCATCCGGAACATATTCCTCTTCCAAAACCGTTTTACCTCCATACTGCACAGAGAAAGTTATGGTAGAATCCGTATCTATAATATAATCCTGCATCGTAGCACAGAACTCTTCTGCTCTAGGTCTTTGAATCACATTCATAATCTCATGTATTTGTTATGTTTATCATTCTCTGGTAACAGATTATAGGTGACCGCTCCACCGTCTCTTGCCTTCTTCATCTCATCAATCCAAACCATAGCATCATCATTCATCCATTCGGATAATAACTTGATATCCTCAATAGATGCAGGATCGCTCTCCATTGCACCACTTGCAGACACATATCCCCTGATTACTCCTGCTGGAATAATTTTCAGTTGCATACGTTTTAGGGCAATACTCATTCCCAATAATGTAACAGCTTTGCAAGCTGCAAAATGCGCTTCATTATTTTCTTCCATAGTCAAGAGCGCATTCCATCCGTTTCCATACGCCTTCTTCACATGAAGTAATTGTGCCTCCTTGATGAATGGCAGCAATAACATAAAAGTACGCTCGCTCTTGTCAATAGGAAAATAGGTGTCAAAATCCGCTCCACTGCGTATCAGTAATAGCTGAGACATTTTATAAGTCCGGCCCTCCTTCCATTCCTTAATTTCAGAAGTATTGAGATAACGTATCAAAGCGTCTACTGCTTTATAATAATCTTCCATATGTCGGGCATCATCCCTATCTAATTGCCATTCCCAAGGGAGCTTTTCACTGTTATCTGTAGCGATTTTGAATTTACGCCCATCATCTTCATGACTTAGATCATTTTTTTGGTACATACGTAATGTAGCCAACAAAGCGATAGGCCGTTGTACTTTCTTTATAAGGTCTTGATCTGCATCCTCTTTTGTCTCTTTATACCAGCCTTCCACTTTTTTGTATAGTTCAACACCAATCAATGCGGAAATTTCCTCTGTTGCCAACTCAATATCAGTTATGATTTTATTGAAATCATTATTTGCATAATAATTCCCAGTCAGTTCCCGTAGTTCCCTACTACCATTATCATTTTTATTGAATATCATACTATATCATTTATTTGTTACGCTTTAATAAAGCATCTGCTTTGTATTTATCATCCAGCAACTTCATCATTACGCGGAGTAATAATGTATCATCCGCTTTTTCTATATTTCCAAAAATTCCGGATTCTGCTACGGAAAACAGAATTCCACTCATTCCCAGACTTTGCTCCTTGGGCGTGTTCGCGTCCTGTGTTTCTTTGGTAAAGATGGATTCGAACGAAATCTCTATTCCATCAATAATAAATGTGCCTGTAAGCAAATAGTGACAGAAGAAAGCAAACCATGCATATACTCCCCACTGAACCTGCTTCGGCATCATCCTAATCCTGTTTGAATAGAAATTTATTCGTTCCTGCTTAAATTCTTCCCTGTATTTACCATCAAAATCAGACTTTCCTATTTTTCCTCCTGGACAACGATAAAGAATACCGCATAAGGCTTGCAATAAAGAAGGGTCCTGTGTATCATTGTAGCCATTCATCATCATAACCGCATTACGGAATTCCCCAAATGTCAAATCACTGCCATGAGAAAGCGGACCTTTATATTGTTTCCATTCAGGTAACAGATTCTTTGTACTTGAAAAGATAAGTTCAACCTCTTTCCCCCCTTTACCTTCACTCCACATCCATCCCAGCGTCAACGCTAATTCATCAATCAAAACATAATAATCAATGCTGCTCTTTCTCCGGATGCCACGATTGGAAAGAACAAAACGGCACCACTCTCGTTTCACGTCCATTAAAGTTATTTTAGGGCGTTCAATCAATTTCTGACGCAAGCGAAGCAAGTATAACCACTCTGCAGGAAGAACTTCCTCCCAACAATCCGGAAAATCTATCTGTCTGTTTTTCATAATTACACCTGATTTGCTGCCCGTTTATCTGACGTTACATTATCCTCTTTATTGATAACCTTGCGATACATACCAATAAAAAGACCTTTCTTATGTGGAAAGTTTATTCGGATCGCATCATTCAGGGCCTCCAACGCTATTTCCTCCGGGATTTGTGTATCAGCCCCATAGAAAATCTTTAATGCATATAGCATTTGGCTGCCACTGTCACCTTTGCCGTCGATGATGATGTTGGATAACGCAGGATTCAATCCAAAGCCGCTTGTAGTAGAGCTATCAGCTATCCTTGATATTTCCGCCTGTGCTGCGATGTATTTATCTACGTTCATTTCGATTGGCTCGATTTTCCATGATTGCAGGTTTCCGTCCTGATCCACAAAGTCCACACAAGTGAAGAATTTACCTGCATTCTTTTTACCGGCCATGACATCTGCAATCCTCTTGGTAAGTTCATCCCGCAAACGGTCTATTTCTTCGTATATCTGTGCTTCTCTCCATTCTTCGTGCATGGCACGTATCATTTCTTCTTTCTGCCTCCAATACTCTTCCGGCTCATGAACAATGTATGCAGATGCAATCATATTCTCATTTAGATATTGGATTATTTCCGGAAGGGTATTAGCATCCAATAGCCAGGGAATCGAACCATGAAAACTGGAAATCGCATACATATTGCGCCCAAAACTACGCATACTATGATATTTCACAGCGGTTTCCGTAGCTGAAGGATTCCATTTATCGAAGATGCTATACAACATCATCCTCTTACTGGTATAACTGTCAAAATCCCCAATAAGAAATTGTTTCACATCTTCCAATCTCCGGCTGTCATTCTCCGGCCATACCATCCGGCAATCTGTACTGTGAAGGGCTTCCAAACGGGTTATCCACGGTTTACCGATCCGGATTGATTTGGCTGCATAGTATTTCACAAATACTCCTTTCATGTGATTGTACTCTACAAAAGCATTACGAATATAACTCCGATAATCCCATGTATCAAGCCATTCCTGTATCTCATTATCTATCAACCACTCTTGCACACGTTCGTTGTTGACTACATTCACCCGATAAAGCATCGGACCTTGACCATACATCAAACCTGTTTTGCGATCCAAAATGCCCGGTCCCAGATTATTCTTTTCAAGAATGTCACGTACTGTCTTCGGAAGATTATTATCAATTCCCCAGGGAACAACGCGAACTCCGGCTATTGTCACCGGATCACCATCCCAGTTGGAGGAAGAACCATTAAAAAAACTACTTAGTTCATTGTTACCTAAACTCATATTGATGGCATAGGTACCTACTCCAGCATCAACAAACCGGAAGCCTCCAATTTTCTCCTTTATTTCAGCCATTTCTATTTATATAAATTCTAGTTGTATTTATTATTAATGAGCCACAATATTCTTTCACTATCTCAACTAATTCTGGAATATGTTTTTCTATGATAGAATTAAACCATGGTTTAGGACGTCTCCGCCATTCTCTATCTGTTTTTTTAGTTATGACCCGCGTCCCTCCTTCCATGTTATATCCCTTTCCGACACCTAAATGCACAAATATCCCTTCTTCTCTAAATCTAAATCCAATACTTGTGATTTCTTCACCTCTCTTAGGAGACTTTCCAAAATGTCTATAATTCTGTTTTAGACTTTTTGACAGTTCTTTATCCTCCTCTATGTGAATTCCAATTGATGTTCGAAGCGCACTATCTACTTTTGCTCCCCACGCTCGAATTTTCTTATTGAATAACGCTACAGCTTTTGTATCTTGCTGCCGTTCCCACTGTTGAGTCATTCCTGTATCTCCTTCGATAGTCACATCAAGAGGCCACCTATTATCGGGCATTCGATTATATTTAACCTTTCTATTTTGCTTTTCTTCATACAATCTTTTATTCAATCCCATATATCTTAAACTTTATATGCAAAATTACGTCTGAGTTCGACCTTAAAAAAGGACACAAAAAAGTCCCGACTGTAAATACAATCGGGACTTTTTGTGACTATTTCAAACTCAAAATTTGAAATAGTCATTTAGCAGGAATCAAATTTCTTTCTATATATATTTCCTCGTTTAAATCTCCATTTTTCAGAGATTTACCATCTTTGCTACTATATTTCAGTTTTTTATCTCCGTATTTAATCACATCAGGTGTCATGCCTGTCTCTGATTTAATTTCATCAATGACTAAAAATAATTCGCGTAGGTCTTTTAAACCTGAAAGGAAATAATGTATCTCACTGTCTTTCATCTGAATCTCTTTTCTCGTTTACAACTATTCTTTGGTCATTCAAAGCTAAATCCAATTGATTACGAAGTTCTATTAGTTCTTCCCTAGCACAAGTGCATATATATTTAGAATATAAAGCAATAGTATATTCTTCCATGCACTTTATACCACCTGAATAACTACAGCTTTTTATAATTTTAAATATCGGATTACTCATAGTTTAACTCCTTTCTCTCCATTAGATTGGAGTGCATTTTGCAAACAAGCTATTAATTCAACAACTTCTTCAGCTGTCAATTCACACAATTCATAGTTACCTAGATAACTGATATTATAGTTATATTCTCCTGATTCAGTATCAGTATGTTTACGTTCACTTGTCACAAAGATATTTTTATTAGTTATAGATTTATCCCGTTTCATAATGTACCTCCTTCCATCATTGAAGCATTGATACGTATATTCACACGGCTATTACCTACGATGAAATTCATTTCACCGTTTTCATCTTTACTCGTCCAGACTTTATCGTGTCCGGAAGTAATTAAATCACTAATTTCGTTGAAAAATTCTTTGACTTTCTTTGCCTCTACACATTTGGTGAGGACTTTCTTTTCTTTTTTCATGTTGATGAACTGTTTGACTATTAGGCAGAAAAAAACGGCTGCCATTTCCCGTGTCGTCAAACAGTTCATCAATTAACTCCAGAGAGCAAAAGAAGAATGGGAAAGGCAACCGCCATTTCATATGTATCATTTTCCGAGTATCAGAAAAATGATAAGTAAGGGCATAAAAAAAGCCCTCGAATTTCGTGAGCATTATCCGTTGCTCAATCCGGTATCATTAAGTGATAAACTGTTTGACTCTGCAAATATGCGGATAAAATTTGAGAGTGCAAAAGAAAAGTAGCATTTTTAGTGTCACTTTTCTTTTAAATGTCGATGTATTCACCAGTCATTATTTGTGTCAAGTATCTGACTTTTACCAGAAGTTGCATCCGATAATGAGACTATCATTGCCATATACTCCCTTTCACATTTCAGTTTTAAGTCCGGCCACGTCTTAGTCCATCGTTTATCCTGCATACCCTTTTCTTTATACTTTTCTCTATCAGTTATAAGTCCAAAACTCCATGTCTTTTTCCACTCCAAATCACTCGTCTCATGATTAAAATCCCCCATTGTTACTTTATATCGTCCATCTCTTACTTGAATCTTCAAAGTATAATTTACCCATCCATCAATACATCGATAAGACATCCCTCCAGGTGCAGCATATTTAAAAGCCCCTTTGCATATCAAAATACCATTTTGAGGATCATCCATTTGAATAACAGCATTTGCCGAATTATAGGTTACTGCTGCCCACGCCTTCAACATTGGGTACAACGTAGTGGCATTTTTATCCTTCACTTGAATTACACTATCACATTGCAATGGATTTCCTTGAGCCATTACATTGACGCTGACAAACATCAGCATTAGAAAAATAATCTTCTTCATTTCATTAAATATTTAGTAAAAATATGTGTGTGCTATACAAAAAAACACCTCCTCATATTGTGCATTGACTGGAATCATCCAAGACCCAATATATAGATTACACAATATGAGGAGGTGAATCATTTGTTTGTGCCCAACACACAAATATCAGTATAATATTTAATAATACCAAAATATAACAACAAAATATGCGCTTTAAAGAATAAAAAAGGGCTCCCAACCCGTGGAAGCCCTTTTACTTGTCAAAGTTTTGCCTCATGCCAATGAAGCCAAAATATCTTAAATAGCCCTTATAATGTATCTTTAACCTCATCATTATCTTCTTTTCCATCTTTCGAGTTATCATTCTCTTTCTTTTTAGGAGCTCCGTAATCTTCTTCAGGACTAGTTAGTAGATCAATCTCTTTATCAAACAATTTAAAGATTCTTTTAGTAACCATTAAAATATTCATAACTAAGTGAGCAACTCCTCCATAAAAAAGTATTCCTATAGGAAAAAGATAAATGAAATGAACTGTTATCTTAAATAAAAATATAGTATTACATATTGGTGACTCAAAAAATGTTTGGTAAACAACACAGTCATCTCCAATCGTTAAGTTCATTAGTAATGACAATACTAACAAAAAAAGAGATACTGGAATTAAATAGCAGATGTTATAAAATGTTTCTTTAATTAGAGGTATTCTTTCTTTATTATGACGAGTTTTGATTTTATTCATTACGAATGAAATCATTGTTGCTAACAAACTTATAAATATTGGAATAAAGATAGACAAAAATAAAGTAAGGATGCCTAATATGGCCTTTGTATCGTTATAGAATAAGAGACTACACAGAATCCCCAACAACAGTGGTAATCCTATAAATACCCATTTATTATTAGGATCAGCTTTCAGAATTTCTTTTTCTTTCTGAAGGATCTCTCTAATATTTATAAATGTAAATGTCTTTTTCATCTATTCAAATACTTTGAAATCAGGATTATCTTCTATAAACTTTTTTGTTGCTTTTTTTATTGATTCATAATCTGAGAAGCCTTTAGTATTTCCATTGACATCTAAGTCATAGTACGGATGAATGATGTTTTTCTCCTCGTCATTCAAATACAAAGTTCTTGTCTTTCCTCCTCCAATTGTGGATGACACCTTTTGAGTTGAGTCTTCAAATATAGCGTTTAATTCCGGAGAATCAAATAAATATTTTCCAGAATTAACCATTTCACGAATTTTTTTCTCTTTTACTTCACTCATATTCTTCTTGAATTTCATAGTTAATTCAAGAGTGAAGTCTTCAGAGTCTAAACCGCCAAAGTAGCGTTCAGAAGCATCTGTTGGTATAGAGTTAGCGGACAGAGATAACGAATTATATTTTCCTTCACGAAGTTTCTTTAAATATGCCCCTAACACAACACTACCTCTATCAATTATATAAAGATCTCCTGCTCCGAAATGAAAGTTAAGAAATGATATTAAAATACTTCTTATCAAAGGAAATATGCCATTGTTATCTATTCTTTCTAATATGACTAAAGCTTTATCTCCCTTTCTTGGAATCTGAATATAATAGAAAAAAGGTTTCAAGATGGCTTTACTTTTACCTAAGAAAATCTTTTTAGTCTCATCTTTAGGATCGTCCTTGTCTACAGCTTCATATTCTTTACCATAATAGCCAGTTTCTATTATCCCACAAATATAACGTTTTAGATCACTATGATCATGACCTTCTGGCGGAACTCTTACAGTCATCTTTTCAGCAGGGAGATCCCCTGTTACATTTTTATCAATATATTTAATGAATCCGGTTTCACTATCAGATAATAATTTATAAATATCAGGAGAATCAGCAAATGACCAAGGTTCTTTCTCTCTTTTTTTTCTAATTGTAATTGTATAAGCTTCAATAGTAGTTTTCATAATCATTAGAAATGGCGAATCCCTTATCAAGATGCGCCCAAAGGTCTAGTATTAACCTTAATCCGATTTTACGGATTACATCTTGAAAAGGGATCCATGTGTTTGTCATTAATGACGTTTTTATACTAAATTCTTGGGGCGACACAAAAGTGCTGAAAAAAACTTATATATCAAAGAAAAAGCAGAGTTTTTTACTTTGCTTTTTATAATATTATGTGACAATAAGAGTTCACTCCTGATTTTCAAATAGATTTGCTATGTTCGAAGATTGTTATATACTCTATAGAATATAGCTATTTTGTTACAACTAATCTTTTCCAAACCAAAATAATACTCACAAATAGCTCAACAATCCAAGCTAAAATTGCACCCGCTAATAAAGATGCATAATTTTGAAATCGACTTATTTTATTAGCTTTTTCTATATCTTGTAAATAAATATAAACCCCTTGATTCTCTATAATCTCTTCCAGTTTTTTTCGCCCTTTGTAGCTTATACATCTTGAATTTTTCGATGATGGTTCCGGGAAAATATCCAATACAAGAGTTTTTCCTTGATTTAAAATTATAGAAATCTGAAAATCGTCAGAATAGCCATAAAAATCATTTTTCTCATAATCTGGCATAAATAATTGATATAAAGTATATGGATTATCATTAGGAGAGTACATATCTTCACCCCCAAATTTAAAATGCTGGAAATTAAAATCAGAACATAACCCTTTGTTTTTATAATAATACCTTTCAATTCTATTAGTAATTACCTTTTTATTATCTTTTACATTGGACTGATACAAATAATTGCTTTGGCATTCATTTTTTGTGTCTTCATAAAACTTATTATATGACTCATCCAGTTTTACATTACTTATATTTGAAATAGTTAAATTTGTGAATCCATATATCATAATAGAATCAATATCTGTACTATTTTTACGACAAAAATAGTTGCAATTAAGCGAACTTTTAGGAAATAATTTATCATTCAGAGAGTTCCTTTCATTAAATATTAGCGAATCATTTCTTTCTTTGAAATCTAAAAAATTATTCATCAACTCATAATATAATATTGCACTTTTCTCACGCAAATCACAATGGATATACATTTTATTAAATAATAAAGATTGCGTTTTATTATATACTATACTAGTCTCACGAAACTCCGGATATTGCTTATTGAAAGCATAGAATAATAAAACAATCATCAAAATAAACAATATCAAAATTAGCCATAATCTAACCTTTACCGTCGTTAAAAAAAAGGGTAATTTAGACTTTGCTAGCCAAAAAACTAATTTTTTCTTGTTCCAATGCATATTTATTTTGTACCACATAGTTCTACATATTTATTAAATAACAAATATATGATTTTATTTATAGCAGACCTTTTAAAATGGAAAAAATTTGCATTTAAGAACCTTAGTTTTATCATGATATTATTTTATACATTGATTTACTTCAATTTTGATTTAAGTATCCTTATCATTCGAATTATTTCAATAACGTGTGTTACCTAGTCTATTGATATATAATATGTTATAGATATAATGGATATAGATATACATTATATATGATTATATTTTAGTTATCTTCCAAAATACCTTTTTTTGATTTTGCAGTTAAATACGGTTGTTTTTCTTCCAAATTGGGGAGATATTTACATCAGAAAAAACATTTCCAATCATTAATTCACTGATTTTCAACCATAAAACTATTTGCGGTTTCTAAAAAACCGCAAATGAAACGAAGTTCTGCCCGACACGCGCCGACCCCTTTTTGCGGTCGCACCCCCCTTTTGGGGCGGGAAATATGACAAAATCCTTACAATCCCACCACTATCAAATTTTCCCTAAGAAAATGCTACCTATCTGCCTGCCTCAGGCAGGTGTACATGAAAAAGCCCCGCTATCTTCATAGACTGCGAGGCTAACCACTCGAATAAAAAACGAACTACATCCTAGACGCAACAGACAGATTGCGTCCCGTCTTCCATATCCGTATCCATTCCTTACGTAACATAAGATATTTAAGTGCATCCGTAAGATTGGTTGATTCTTTAGGTAATCGATTGGTAGGTAACTTGTCTCCTGTCTTTAGTTTGACTATCTCTGAGCTGCCATTAGAACGGCTTACGGTCTTTGTTCCGGTTATTTCCATCTCACTCTTGAGGTTGGAACAATTATACTGGTCGAATTGAATGGTAAACAATCCCCTCTCTAAATTGCCACTTAGCAAATCCATGAAGAAACGATATTCCAAATTACTACCAATATTGCCTTGGCCTATACTCATTAACTGTACCTGCCACCCTGTCCTTGTACCATCAGCATAGTATTCTATATTCTTTTTTATCTGAGTAGCCATGTCTGCTTTGACCTTATGGTAGTTATTCATCGAACGATCATAGTAGAGTTTCAGAATCTTCCGCTTATGCGGTTTAAAGTACTCCAAGAAACTATCAGCCAGTTCTCTGGCTGTGTTAGGTGGTAATGTATAGAGTTCTTTCAATACTTTGTATTTCTTTTTATCCTGTTGTCCAAACACCATAGATAGCATATTACCGGAGTCCATTCCGGCTTCAATGGGCCGATTCATGTCTAAATGCCTAAGCACTGTGCAATCCTCCTTCCATCCCAGCGGTTTCTGTTCTATAATCTCATTAATGAATCCATCAGCATAAAAATGCCGGATAGCCAGATTACAATAAAACATTTGCCCAGCTTCCAATTTCGGGATAATCGAAAGTATATTGCACAAAATTCCTTCAAGCCCTTCGGAAAATTCATCACTAAACCAATCGAGCCCTAAAACGTCTGCGTTGACATAAGAGGACGAAATGAAGAAAAACGATGTACGTGAACGTGTCTTGATCCATCGTTCTTCCCATCGCTTCATATTGCGCCCTGCGAGTTCCAGTGCCCGTTGAAGTTTATTAAGATTGGGAGCTAATGACTTATCAAAGCGATATTTCTTCAGCACTTCATTATATTCCTGCAAAGTAGCTACATACGTCTTTTTCGTCTCGTTATAGACAAAGCCGGCTTGCAACATTAACAAAATCTTATCTTTATCGTTCTGTTTAGCCAGTTTCAGAATCCAGTCATATTCGCCAATATGGTTAGGATTAGGCATATCGGTAGTAAGGGTACGACTACGGTACCAAACATTCATTCCATACTTCACCCTGAAACCTCGTACAGCTTTCAACAGATTCGTAAATTTCTCCTCCGGGAAATACTTGACTTCATCACCGAACACTCCAACATACGAACGTCCTGCACCGATAGACGGTCTGTCTAAAGAGATGAATGTGAAATTAAATCCGGTATAGAAGACCATAGTGTTACGCCAGTCCGTACATACATTGTACATTCTTTCCTGCCATTCTTTAGGCGGCTCCTGGTTAATCACATAGTGAATGCCTATTTCCCACCCTAACAGGGAAAGTCCATCTATAAGCGAAGGAATGACATTCTTATGCAAATCTGAATACGTATCAGCTACCCATGCGAACGGCGCTCCCTGACAATCTTGTGCAACTTCTTGCACTCGTTCTGATAATACTTGCACTGTTTTAGCACTGGCACGCCCGGCAATCCAATAAAGCGCCCATGGCATCATTATTGATATGAGCTGGGCCATCCAATTTGCGTATCGCTGTTCTACATCATCAGTCGATGTCTTTAGTTTTTGTTTCCTGGTCATCGAGCATTTCAATTATATCCACATCAATCACTTGTGCATCCCTCTTTAAACGAACTTTCTCCCGCTCCGGAATATCAGGAATAGAATCAATCTGTTCAGCAAGCAATTGCCTGTTAACCTGTGGAATTCCTACAGCCTGCGTATCAAGCATATAAATTTTTATAGGCTTTTCGTTAACTTCCTTCCGTTTTTGCGGATCAGGTTTATCCAATTGTTTAATTTTAGCTGCCTGTACCATCAAGTTTCCATACACTTCCATGTCCTTAGAAGAATGTGCGTTCATTAATACAACCTGTGCCGCTTTCTGCAGATTATCATACATCATATTTCGGTGAGCATTATTTTCTACTGAATCATCTGCAAAAAACAGGTTTATAGCCTCATTATACATCTCTCTGGCTTTGGCCCTCTTTACCTGAAAAGGATCATGCATAAGGAAAGATATTGCATTATCCTTACCATATTTCCGCTGTATGCCAATCAGGGCGTACAGCGCATTATAATAATCCATCTCATCATCCGTGAGTTCCATTGTACAACCGGATGCCAAGTAATCCTGTAACCTGTCAAAATAAGAAGTCTCAAACATTCTCTATATCTCCGAAAAAAACTTGGTTAATCGTATTCTTAAAACCGACTTCACGACGTAGTTTATCAAGCCGCTGCGCCTGAGTTACATTATCACCTACTTCAGCACTGGCTGTCATTGATAATCCTTCCTTAGCCTGTTGTATCAACTGTCCACGTTCATAATGATATTTCAGTGGAGAACCAACCAAATTGAAATACCACTCAAAATCATTCAAAGGAATATTGTAAAACATGGCTATTTGCTTAGGAGTATACCCTATAGCAGCCAGCTTTTCATATTCATCAAAGTTAATCCTGTCATACCATACCGGATTTTCTCTCCACTTAACCAATTCGTCCGCAACGAAACTCATAGACTTCCTTACTTTTTAAAAATACATATTGTTCTTCCATTGCATTCTCGCCATAGACTCATTCAAGTAATCGGTTCACCTCTTCCAATTCAGCTTTGTAACCAGCCAGTCTTTCCCGTCGTTCGATATCCAAATGCGGCTTATCTCCTTTATTCAATTCGTTAGTTACCCGCCAAATATTGTTTTCTATCTGTTTTTGGCGTTTTACAAGTTCTTTTATCGGTAGTCCCAATAGTTCTTTTCTCCTTTTAAACTCATTAAAAATCGGATGCTTCCCTAATAAAGACTTATTCTGCTGATAATAATTCAGTTCATCCCATATCATCCGGTTTTCAATATAACTGTCTATTAATTGTCTGCTAACAGAAGTACATTGATTCAAATCAGTGCAATCGCGGAGTTGAGAATGTAATTCAACGTATGCATGATATCGTGAAAATTTCCGGGAAGCAAGTGCCTCCAACTCCACCGGACATGATTTCTCGTTTAAAAACGAAAATTCTTCCCGAAAAGACTTGGGTTTACGGCTGAATGTTATCTCTGTTTCTTTCCAGTTTGTCGTAAAATCCTGATTAATATTGTATTTCTTGCAAAGAAATGCAACCATCATTCTCTTATTGCCGGAAGGGTTGGAACGAACCAGACGCAACGTTAATGGAGATACGCCCGACTGTTCCATCAAGCGTATTCCTTCTTGAGCATTTGCTCCATTCTTCAGCCAAGCGATTACAATCTCTTTCACTCTTCAAATTCGGATTTATCCGGGAACATTTCAAGTAAATATTTCATTAGAAAGTCAGAATATCCACTTTCTGCGTTATTCAGGAATATTTTCTTTGATACCAGTTCCTGAAATTTCTTGTGATCCGGTTGCTTGGATACGATAGACAATGCAATGTTATCGCTTTGCCAGTTCAATTCGATAGAAGAAATAGGATCGAACTCTGGAAAGAGAGTATTAAAATAAACAGATGAGATCAAATAACCACCTGTATTCAATTCCGGGAACCTTTCAAACATATCTACAAGACTCTGTTTTTCGTAAACAACAGGAGTATGTGTTCCAAAATCTAATTTGGGAAAATCTGCCAGCAATGCAACTGTACGCTCCATATTATCCCTATAAATGCCTTTATATAGTTCTGGACGCAAGATTCCTTTATTTTTAGGTACCTCAATATGAGCCAGCATTACCGGAGCTACAAGGTAGATATCATCATTGGACCAAATAAATTTATCAGTAACTTCATCGGCAGCAATAGCCAATTTTAATTTTTCAAGTACATCAATCTGAGGATTATCTGACACACATTCATGTTCTATGACTGTAACAACATCACTCATCCATTCCTCCCGGTCGCCAATGATGACAACATTAACACCAAAACGCAGGAATTTATCAAAAGAGCGCAATGCCATTTTCAACTCATTCCCTTGTGCTTTGTTTTTAACATAAGGAATTACCACCGTTGTATGATCCAGTATGGCTAAATTCTCTTGAGATGCCAGTCCCCCGCTTGGAGCCTGATCTTGTTCCACACTAGAAGCCTGATTATTTACTGAATCAGCTTCCACTTTTTTTCCTTCTTCCTTTTTAGTTCTCATATTCTTATTTTTTGATACACAAAAGTACCATTATCCCAATACAGGCAAAAGGACACAAAAAGAGGTGCTATATCCAATATGGATATGCACCTCTTCTCAACACAACAAACAAACTTATTTATAGACCTCCTTTAGATGAGCCTGACGCACTACCAGCCAATCCTAAAATAGCATTGATTTCCTCACTGTCTGTAGCCGGAATAAGGCTCTTGGCAATATGTCCAATTGTAGCCCCACGCAGTGAACTTGCCAAGTTGATCGTATTTTTATCACCTTCTTTGTTATCCTGTGAATCTGCTTTTGTGAGTTTCAATGGAGTACAGGGAGTACCTGCTATCTTTGCATCATCACCTGAGCAGCCAAAAACAATAGCTCCTAAATCTTCATTGATATTGTTGTTTACAAATTCATCGTGTTCAACCTCTGTTCCCGGATGCTCATAATCTACATGATGAATGAAGCCACGCGCATCGTCTTCTCCTTCGCTTGTGTGATAAATGTTAATAGTAGAGTCGGTTGCATAGACTGCAATCGGCTTTTTCCCATCTGCCAAAGCGAATTCCTTAACACGTACTCCTTTTTCATCACGGTTGTATGTCTTTACATCATTCCAGCGGAAATAGACAATATACGCCTTTTTACCTTTCGGGCGTCCTGCATTCGATGTCTTCTTAGGAACCGATACAAACTGATATACTGATTCTGCCATAATTTTACCTCCTTTTATTTTTTAAAGCCCACCAGCTTCGGAGACAGACGCTCCTGACTCTGTGGGTGGAATATATGCGAAAATAGCTTCAGCAATCCAAAATCCAGTTGCTTCCCACCATTCAGCAAAAATCTTCACCTTATAGTTTTCTCCTTGCATCCAAATTTTTGTAGCTTGTGGGTCCTTACTACGCAAATGTTTGAAGTTCTCTTTTGGAGTAATAAAGAAAACTCCGGTACCACGCATACCTTCAAGTGGAGCAAATGTGAATTTAGAGAAATCGACTTTCACTTTTTCTCCATCTTCATTCTTCAACCAAGGATATTTCTTGCGATATGCTTTTCCATAGCGCGTTACAATGTCCGGATCGGCATGAATAAACATCTGTTTCTTTTTGTATAACGGTTTAACCTCTTCAACCGCCTTGTCGATCTGATCTACCAGCTGTTCATCCGACAGCTTCTCGCCATTGAGCAACCAGGTAATAGCTTTATTATTCGCTTCTTTCAATGCTACAAGTTGAGTGACATACCCATCCATAACTTCATTGGCTTCTGTTGCATCATCACCGTCTTTCACAGCTTTAGACTCTACAAACTTACCTGTAGCCAAAGCAACCTCACGCTCTTCGTCCAACTTAGGGAACACAAGTTGATTTAAGATATACTTTACAACCGGCATATCTTCCGGCTTCAAGTTCTCATCATAAAGATATCCGATGATATCCTCCATCACATCAGATGGAACGATAGCAACGTTAATTTTACATTTGAAATTCTTAATGGTAAGCGGAGTAAATTTAGTTTTTCCTTTGGGCGTCCAATGGGGAGTAAACTGCTGTAATACCGAATCAATTGCTGCCTGTTGTGCACGAACCTCCACTTTATCGGTAGCGATGGTGGACATATACTGCGTAGATTCGGTCTTTCCCATCAAACTTTGCAGGATTTCAAGACGTTCACTATTTACATACTTACCAAATTCTTTTTGCAGTTCGGTAGTTTCAATAGTTGTATTGCCTGAATAAGAAGCACCGGGTCTTCCATAATAAATAGCATCAACATATTTATTATGCGACAGATTCATGTCCGGTTTAAAAGTCTTTCCCATATTATCCGCATTTGTTCCTGTTACAACCTTTCCTGCATCAGCTGTTTCTTCCTTTTCCAACTTAGCGATTATGGCATCGGCTTCCTCTTTCTCTTTTTCCAGTTTGGCAATACGTTCACGAGCCTCTTTCAACTCTTTCGCATTTTTCCCTTTCTCAACCTCCATTTCAGACAGAAGTTCTTCTGTTACCACACTCTCTGCAGTTTTCCCCTCCTTTTCGAAATCGGCAAGATCCTTTTTGAACTCCTCGACGAATTTTTTTCCATATTTATCTTCCAGTTTAGTCTCCTGCTCTTTACTCATTGAGGATTTTCCGTCCTTGTCTTTAGCTAAAGCTGAGATTCCCAAATATCCAAATACGGCAGCAACTACTTTTTCAAACATAATTATGCACTTTTTGAATTAATATATTCGTTTACATACGCATCTCTGCGCAATTCTCTCACTCTTCTCAATGCAAACTCTCTAGTACCAACCGAATCAATCAAGCCATTTTTTTTGGCGTCGTTCGCATAGAACATGCGCCCGGCAATGATCCCTTCCGTTTCGAGGTTAAGTTTACTACCTCTTCTACTTTTAACTGCTTCTTGGAATCCTCTTGCGAGCGGATCAAGTTCTTCTGTTTTGATTGCATCATATTTTCCCTCCTTCGCCGCTTCAAACGGCGCATTTTTATAAGATGATAAATTACTATAGATTGTATGAACCTTTATTCCATCTTTCTCATAATATTTGGCATAATCCGGAAAACTCATCATTACACCAATAGAGCCAAATTCCGAAGAGATTGTGTTAGAAGCAATAATTTCATCGCAATAACAAGCTACATAGTAGGCAGCAGATGCGCACAAATCACAATATGCAACCACACACTTCTTTTTCTTCTGTGCATATTGGATTGCATCAATGAGTGGGGCGATAGCATCAACGCTACCGCCACCGGAATCTATGTCAAGCAAAATACCAGAAATTTTCGGGGAATCTGCAGCCTGATTTACCATCTCTGCTACTTCAGTAGTTCCATAACTACAGTATGAACCGTATTTCAACATAGAACCTTGAAGCCCTATGACTGCCACACTATCTTGTGGTGCATCTGAAAAATCGTGTCCGGATTTCATTTCTGTTTCGGACATCGCACATACAACTATGGGAGACTTATCTGATAGTTTGGTTATATCTTCACTCTCAACCCCTCTTTCTAAAAGAAGATTAATCAGGATTTGGTTGGCTTCCACATCCCGGAGTGAGATAAACCATTTACCTCTCAAAACAGCACTATATAAAGAAGAAAATGCCATGTATTTTTATACTTTATTTGTTTGATACAAAATTACAATGACTTACCGCCTATTAAAAGGACTTTAGGAACTTTGAGAACTCGGCACTAGAACGTTTTATTGATAGAGTGATGGCTGCTGGGGAACCGCTTCTCTCAATAGAGAGCTGTACCGGGTTTTTATCTGTTCCAACCACTTTCCTCTCACCATTAGAGTAATCAATACGAAGTAGCCCATATCCACCACATTGTTCCCTAATAAATGATTCATTCGCCTCACTTGAATCTGTACAAGTAGCGCTCAATTCTTGTTGTACCAATTCTCCCGGAGCAGACCTAGTTTCTTTTAGCTCACATTTGGATATATTAAAATCGATCCAATTGCCGGAAACGGAGATGGAACTAACGCCCAAACAATCATCAATATCCGCATCGTCTATTGAAAGATAGAACATTGCGCTAATTTGTGCTCTTTTATCATCTAAACTCATAGCTTATATATCTAATAATGAATAAATTGCTTAAAAGTATAAGTATAAAAAAGATAAAAAATATCTTTTTACTTATAGATTAATCGTAAAAAAAACACAATCACTTAGAAAAGAGACAGTTGTATTTCCTTATTTACCTCTTTTATCATCTTTTTCCGATTTCGATAGTCATACTTCTTTATCGCATCATAGTTTATTGCGTTATTTTTAATGTTATATGCCATCAAAAACGCTTTTATAATCTTATCCTGCTTGAATCCCTTCTCATATCCCGCAACAAAATATTCGCGAATACGAAGACGGAAAGATGCTTCAATGTAATCCTGCAACATCCTTTGTTTCCATTCAGGAATATACAGAAAGTTTTCATTTAAAATGAAATGATTCCATTCCTGTGTTGGCAAATATAATGTAATTGGATTCTCTTTCAAAGGAAGACGTGGCGGGCGGTCTTTTATTGTCACCATTGCTTGAATCATTTTTCCGAGATCATTAGTGGTTGCTACCATTACCCCACCTTCTTTTCTACACCCAAACTCATGATATAAGTAATCATGTAAATAGGGTGCTAGTTCTATTGTTACACTTGGTTTTTCCATATTACTTGTTTTTTAAAATAATTTCCCATACTAGCTTACAACCTACAACTAACAATCAAAGCATTGTATATAAGCACATTACATCTAGTCTACCGGTTGTAACCACTTATATGGTTGTAAGTGGTTGTAAGTAGGTTGTAAGTGAATAACAAACTATGCACTTACAACCTTTTCATATCTGATTATCAACATATTAAAACACATATATTATAAAGGTTGTAAGGTTGTAACCACATTTTCAATTATTTTTCTCTTAAATAGTTTTTTATATATTAGACCTTATGATCTAATATACATATATACAAATATCTGATTAATAGAGTTGTACTACCTTATATCCATAACGTGTACCCATTCCCGGCAATTTCTTACCTATACGTTCATAGCCTAACTGGCGCAATGCCTGCCCGATAGTAATATCGTCAATGCGGGTCATTGAGCTAGTTATCTTTCGTGCAGCTTTCAGTTCCCGAACGATGTCCATCGGCATGCGGAACAAAGACTCTTCATCTTCTTCCGGCTTCCGGTACCATTCCTTCACCAATTTATATGCGGTGGATTCAATCACATACTTTGCGTTATATTCTTGGAAATCATCATAATCTTTTCGATTAAAGGTATAATCAAAAGTTCCATTATACAAGGTCATAGCTTCCGCCCAAAGCTGATCCACGTCCACGGCTTCTCTGTAATCCCCGATCTCGTCAATCTCAATAGCGGCTATTCTACGGAGAAGACCGGAATCTGAATTAAATAGAAACCCTCCCATCTCCTGTGTCTTATTACTTGTGAAAGCACAGGAAGCAATACGTTGCATCTTTGTGGTGAAACTTTCTCCTGGCAACTTGATATCCACCATGAGCCGGCTCATATTATTTTTAAAACTGTTCTCTGTTGACTTTGTTATTCCAACAAACTCATCAAAGTTGATAATAAAGCGGGAAACAAAACACTCTGTCATTCTGAATATACGTTCGTCTTTATCCGAAACAACGTAATACTCTTCCAAACATCGTGGTACCAAAAATTCAATCAGTGTCGTCTTGCCTATTCCGCCTTGAGCATTAACAAATCCAATTGCTACATCATTCTGCCTCTTACCATATACTTGTGCAACTACAGCTACCAACCACTTTTTTATTAGGTATTTCATCCGGTTTTGATAAAATTCCGTATCATCTTTATCTTTAAAGTCGTGTGCCCGGAGAAAGCTGCAATACAAATCTATTTGGCTGACACCGTTCCATTTGTTTTGTAAACCATCAAAATACTCTGTAACCGGATTATATGCTGTCATCTGATTAGGAGAAGTCAATATAGCCTTTAATAACGACTTGCTACAGGCCAAACCATCATCAATCATATGCATATAGATATCATTTTCTGTGATTGATGTAGTGTATTCACGTTCCTTACTCTCAATATACGATTTTGAGTGGTCGAATATATTAATCTTAATTTCATAGTTCATATCCAACCACTCCTTTACCGCTTGTACTTTTCCAGCAGCTTTGGCAGCCGAAGAAGTTTTTGCCAATTCTCTCTTAGCCATTATTTCCCCATCTTAATCGGCGGTTTTCTCCTGGGAGTTCCACCACATTAAACATTTCGTCCATTCTCGTTCGGATGAAATTACCATACCTTTGCGCAGTAACCTTTCCTTTTACATCTCTTGCAGCTTCAAGTGTATCAAGAGTAAAGTTCGAAGTAGCATAAGTCCTACCGCCATATTCATACCTGATAGCAAACAGGTCTATAACCGGCTTGACTACATTTCCATAGTCTTTCATCTCCAAATTTTCACGTCCCAACTCATCAATAAACAAAGGTCTTTCTCTTAGGCCAGTAATTCCACCTTCAGATTGAAGTAATTCTATCAGTTGCTTTGCATGAATAGTTTCAGTTATCTTACGAGTGAGATAATCCTGTACAGACAAATAGGAGTACATCAATAAGGATTTGCCGCATCCGACTTTTCCCATCAAATATATGCCTTTATGTACATTCCACTTGCAATTCCCCACATCTCCGGTCAGATAATAATATAACTGACGAATTATGTCCTTATTGTACTGGTCAACAATGAATGTTGACTTAATACCTCTTTGCATCATTATAGCTTCTGCCTTTGCTTTCAATAGCGTCCAAAACTCGATGTCAGAAATATGAGAATAATGAAAAGCCCATAGCTCCCGATCCAGTTCTTGCTGCTTTTGTTTGCAGGTATTAATGAAGTCACTAAAAGTCGCTGTCATGGGTTATTTCTTTAGGTGGGTTAGTATAGCTATTATCAGTCACTTTAAAAAACTTAGGATAACTACCAGCCATAGCGAAGTTCAAATATCTAATTGCTATATCCGGGCTTCCTTCACTTATTTCATCAAGATAGTCCAAAACCTTCTGTTCTTCTCTGCTTTTATAGGTCTTACCAAACGTTTCAAGACGGTATTCTTTCCAATATTGCCAAGTCTGCAGAAACTCTTCTTCTTCGAATGGTAGTTTGATTTCAATCGGCTCTATGGGATTCTGCATTAATTCGTCAAACTTCATTGCCTGCTCCTTCAGTTTATCCCATTCTTTGATAAACTTGGCTATTTTTTGTTGTGCAATAGCAGGAATACCGCCATCAATATAAGCATTAAACTCATTAGTGGCACATTCAAACTGTTTCCATAATATATTCCAAACTTTCTGCATATCTTCAGCTATTTAAGTCATTCTAAAAAAGACCGGGGATTTCACCCGGTCCCAATGAACAAACCCAAACTGGGGCTGATACCCAACAGCTCTCCTTAAAGCTGGCATATTAAAGTTAGTTATTCATAATTGACTCCTGACGGAGCATTTTTTACACAAATACTTGAAGGTTTATAAAGAACTTGCAAGTTCATTCAGTTTTAGCCATTTTCTTCAATATCTTTCTGAATTTCATTATATTCCTTAATGGCTTCGTTTAGAGCTTTAATAGGCGTCATCCCTTTATAGGCATTCCACAAAGCAGAGGTTATAATTTCGATTTCTGCATTTCTTTCTTTGATTGCATTCAGCAACCCTTCTATTACATATTGTTCCAACATTATTATTTAGTATTATTCAGCCAATCCAAAGCATTTTGCAAGTTTTCGGTATAATCTGCATTATATACATATGAAACTTCATCACCTCTTACATATTCACGGTCATTGTCAGTTTCTCCTAATATAAACTCCATATTTGAGGTTCCTAATCGATGTACACCTATACAATAGGTTGTTCCTACACGTTTCTTGCTCTTTTTAATTGCTAAAAGAAAAATTCTTTGTTCCATATCTATCCCTTTATTAATCAATTATTTCAAATGTAACTTTCACTTTTCTAATTAAAACGGAAGGTCATCACCCAGCGCCGGACGACAATCTCTAACCGTAAACTTGTTTACTTCAAAAGACTTGATAGAGCAAAGAACATAAGCCTTTCTATTCGAAGATTCAGCTAATCGTTTAGCCTCTGTCTCTGCACTTGTCAAATCGCTGTGTTTATACGCCGGGGTATGTTCACCCTCTACATATACCATAAAGAAAAAATCTTCTTTCTCATTCATATTTATTTGGTTTTACGTTAATTGCTTTACCTTAACCTCTTTGAGAACATAAAGAGGACTTTCTTTACTACATTCAGCCAGTATTTCTTGTATCAATCTTCCGTGTGACCTCTCCAAAGAAATAGGCGAGAATGTTCCATCAGAATTTTTCTGAAATAACAGGATTGCGCCATCTTTCAGATTTTCAAATGCAGTGTTCAGGGGTGAAACATCTATCTTACTCATATCTATTCTGATTTGAATTATTTTTCTTCTGATAATTTCTTTCCGCAAAACGGGCAAAAAGGATAAGCAATAGATATAGTACTCTCCGTTTTATTAAATGTACCATCCTTTTTCTTTTTCCGGTAAGTTGCTTCTATTACTGGCTTCTTTTCAAAAGACGGCATGGCGTACATATAATTTAAAGATGCTTCCGGGTCATCGGTCTTTTCTTTCAAATTCGCTTCTACTTTATCAAAACAGTCACACATATTCCATTACGTTTGCCTATACAGCATTAGGTTCAAGTTTATTCTTGTTAAATTCTATATTTGTCGAATAACTTTTTAAGTTCTTCCTCAAATTCAGCCTCTTGTTCTCTGGATATATAAATCAGAGTTTTGTCATTAACCTTGATTTTTGCTTCATATTCGTCTATTTCTTCCAAAACGAATTCAACACCAATGTTTTCATAAATTGTTCTTGCCATTTTTACTCCTTTCTGATTTGAATTAATAAAAAGTCTCAATGCCTCTTTCAAGTAACAACTCCATTACTGGTGGCGTTACTGCATTTCCGAGCTGTTTGACCTTATCTTTTCCAGTTCCACATATGACATAATCCGATTCGAAAGCCATAGCTGCCTGAACTTCGTGAGGAAATAGCATTCTATAAGTACACTCGTTTATATCAATGTTTTTAGGAGTAGACAAAACAAGTGCTACGCGGTCTTTTGTTGGAATAGTTCCAACTGGATCGAATATTCCGGATGCTTGATTATTTCCATAATAATAAGAAAGAAATGCATTCACAGCTTCGGTGGATGCTATTCCGTGCGTAATCATGGATGTTTGGGTACTTAATGCCTGGTTGATATCCCTGGCATTCGATTGGCCTCGATTTTCAACGATAAACGGAACTCTTAAAAGTGCATGAGAATCCACAGTAGTCATTGTTCCAAGAACTTGATCGATGGGTATTGGTGCATTCTTCGGATTGAAATTACCGCCGTAGTTCTTTATTATCATTGGGATACCGACGAAACCGTGATGGTTATCTCCGGAAAGTACCGTCGAAACGTGTTCATTTAACGGTCGGCACTTACCATTTTTATTATGTTCATCAATCAACATAGGCACTCCGACAACACCATAATTATGTTGCGTAGTCATTGTATACTCAGGTGATGTTATCGGCACTATATCACCACCGTATGAACCTTTGGTGACTAGTGCTGCAACTTGTCTGGTGGTCTGGGTGTAGATGGGATCAGATATGCCAGATGCACGGTTTAGTACGCTGGAATTATCTGTATAAATAACAAAACTTGAATCAGAACATTTATTTAATCCCCATTCGATACGCTTCATTGTGTTGTCAGCTAGTGGCTTCTTTCTATCTCCAATTCTCTCTCCGGGCTTCGACCAGTCAATAACATTGAATGCCGAATAATAATATGGTTCAACTTCATTTGTACAGCGTGGACAACGATAGATATATTGTTGTCGGTATTTCCCAAACTTCTTTTTGGAATTCTTCCAGCTCTGTATAGATTCAACTTCTTTCCCACAAGATTTACAATAAGCTTTAGGGCAGAAATTCAAATCCGGAGCCATGTTTCCTTTCCTCCAAAATATAACATACATTCTATCTCTGCTTTGAGGAGTAGGCAATGCATGCATTGAATTTAGATAAACACATTTATGCTCATACCCTAAATTGTGCATTGCGTGCAACCAAGCATCCCACATTACCCATTGCCGTGCTTCAACTACATTCTCAACTATGATAAGGTTATATTTATGATATTCTGCAAAACGAGGAACATCCCACATTGTTGCCCGTGATCGTTCCGCTGCCGGGTCAATTGTTAGATCACCAAATAATGTATTAGTTTGCTGATACTTCCTTTTCACACCTTTTGCAAGAGAATGATTTGTACATTCAGGAGAAGTTATTAATATATCGGTACTTTGATAACGTCGTGGGTCAACAGCTTGTATATCGGCACAATCATGGTCAGCTTCCGGAAAGTTAGTATTGTGGGTTTCTACGGCCAGCTTCCAATGATTCATTGCCAACTTTACTTCTAAGCCGCCACCCATTTTTCGGGATAACTTGCGTGCGCCTTGCGATGATCCGCCGGCACCACAGAATTGATCTGTAACGGTTAAGTAACTATTCTTTATGCTCATTTCTAAGTTGCTTGATTTATTTAAATAATCTTTCTTGTAAATCGTATCCGAACTTCTTTATTTCTCGTTCTCGTAGAAGGCTTCGCTCTTCTTCCATTCCTGGTAAAACAACGACTTTTACTTCATCATTGATTTGGTATCCGTTTTTCCTAAGCCGATACCGGAGATTGTTTAACTTCCTCTGTCTTTTCTTTTCCATCAAAATCCAATTTTTGTTCTCCTTCCCATTTTAATAGGATATAGTAAAAATCAGCTTGCATTACATCAGGCACTTTATTCATGTACATTCGCTTCATCATATTTACGAATGCTCCCGGTTCATACCCCGTATCAAGGAAACTTATAAATTCATTCACCCGATAAAGCTTCATTATACGCATGCCTTTAATCGTTGCAGTTCCAATGTATTGTCCTTTCAACTCAATACGATACGTTTTGTTAATCTGATACTTGGCAGTAGCAAGACGAAAAGTCGTGAAGCATTTACATTTTAATTTTCCGTTCCAACCATCTGAGAATCTAATCACATCCATCTTTATTCTCCTTTCCCCTGATGAATGTTATTTGTTGGCATAGCCTGCTCTACAAATTGGAATAAAAACTGTGGAATATCCTCAATAATCTGAGTTAAACTATTCTCTTCAATTAGCTTGATAGTTACTGTACTCATAGATTCATCTATTGATGATACATTTTTCACCTCTACATAAGAGAGATTATTTAGTGCATCAATAAAAGGAAGATACCTCATTACATCAAAAGCAGCTACGCAATTCAATACATTATTAGAGGTAGGCTTCGGAATCCAAAATACATCTTCGTTATTCCGGTTCTGAAGAGTTACAAAAGGTTTGTTCTTTGCATCCATAATAATAAGTTTATTAGTTAGTAAATCGTCGTTCGAAGCCGGGAATCGAACCCGGAAAATGCTAAATTATTGTAGATTATTAGCATGCCAGTAAGAAATCATCTCTCCTACGTTCCTTGCTCCGATTTTAGCTTTGATATTTTCACGATGTCGGTTAACAGTCAAAATAGATATTGATAATTCAGAAGCTATATCTTCTGCTGTCAGATGGTTAGCTATTAATCGAAAGACTTCTATTTCTCTTTCAGAAAGTTTAGTAGAAAGCTTAGGTTTACAGATAACACCTTCAAAGATGCATTCTCCTCTTAATGGACATTTAACCTCTTCAAATTGAAGTCTGCCCAAGTAATCAATATCATATTTGTTTTGGTCATATTCTCCGAAATTACAACGAGCAAACCGATGCGCTACCTTATACTCATAAAATGATTTGTTTCTATTACTTTTTGAATATAATTCCATCAAGGCCGCATGAGCATTAGGATATCTGTCGCGAATGATGGCAAGCAACCAAGCTACTATCTCATAATCAGTTTCTTCAAAAAGACGAGCGGCTTTACCTTCTTCTTTCAACATAACATCCCCTTCAGGAGTATTATAAAATTCTATATTAACAAACTGTTTCATACCTTATCATTAATAGATTCGTTTAAAAGACGTCTAAGTAAATTTACCTCAAGAGGTTTAAATGAATTTCCTGACATTTTATTGTAAAAAGATGGTAGAGATACACCACTTTGGCGAAGAAATTCATCTCGTAGCTCTATCTTCTTCTCTCGTGATAAGAGATCATAATGGTTTTTAAATACCATTTTGGGCTGTTTTTCTCCCTTTCTCATAGTTGTTATCATTTTTATTATTAAATTTATAACGCAAAGGTATTATTTTAAAACCACAAGGTATAACAAATCGTCCATTATTTTATAATGGTATTATTATTTATACTTTTTCTAAACAAGAAATTTATGCTTAAAGGACATATAATAAACGAATTAATAGATGAAAGGCGAGTAAAAAAGGTCGATTTATACACCTATGCTGGTATTACAAAGTCTACGTTAGATAATATTATCAAAGGTATTAATGATCCCAAATGTACAACTATTGAAAAAATTGCAGATTTTTTCAAGATGCCTATTGACTTTTTCTTCAATAGAGAAATAGATATATCCAATTTAAACATCGGACATCAAGTAAAAGGCAACGGTAACAATGTTTCTGGTGATATAACCCTAAGTGAATATCAAAAAGAAATAGCTCATTTAAAAGAGCTTTTGGCTGAAAAAGAAAGAACAATTCAAATTCTAATGAATAAATAAGAAAAACGATGATTGTCAAAGCATTAAAAGAAGAAATTAAAAAAGTTCAAGAAACTGAAACTTGTTTTATCATCACCCCCATTGGAGATGACACTAGTATAATACGTAGAAAAACAGATGGCCTGATAAATAATGTAATAAGACCCGTATGTGAGAAATTAAATTTCAAGGCAATTCCTGCACACGAAATAGACAAGAGTGGTTCAATTACTAATCAAGTAATTAAATTAATACTTGACTCTAAATTAGTAATAGCAAATTTAACAGGACTTAACCCTAATGTTATGTATGAACTTGCTATAAGACACGCTGTGGGACTTCCTATTTTATGTTTAGCAGAAAAATCTACGGAATTACCTTTTGACATAACTACAGAACGTACTATATTTTACTGTGATGACATGTTTGGAGCAATAGAATTAAAGTCTGAACTGGAAAAAAAGATTAAAGCTACTTTGAATGATACAGAGATTGATAATCCTATTTATAGAGTTGCGAAAGAAAAATCTATTATAAAAAATATAGAACGCCTCGAAGATAAAGAGGAAAAGAATTCATTACTATATATTATTAACAAACTTGATAATATTGAGAAAAGAATCCCCGTATTAAAAACAGACCTATCTATCCCAAAGAGAATAGTAGATATAAAACTTATATTTGATAAATCTATAAAATCCCAATATGAGGATATAGAAACGAAAATTTATGAAATAATACCTACTTGTCTTGTGGCGAGACAAACTATTGATAAAGAAAATGAGATATTCATATATAATTTAGCTCCATTAGATGATATAGAGAATGTAATTTCTAATTTAAAAAATAGACTAGAGTATACATTGAATCTGACTATTATTGAATATGAAATCTTTAGAATGCACCTTCAATAATAAAATATAGACATTAATAGACGATTATCAACCGATTGACAATTATAGACTAAAAATATCAGCATAGGAAGGGTATAGAACATATGGAGTGACTTTCCCGCTACCCCGACGAAGAAAATCAAGTCAAGATTCACAAAATAAAGCCAGTACAATTAGTATTGGCTTTTTTATTATATATAGGATAAGTGTAATTATCCCCGTTTGGGGGCAAATAAAAAGGGCAATTCTTTGAACTATCTTTGAACAGGTTTCTAGCATTATCCTCATTTTCTTATTTAATTTAGAGTAAAAATCTATTTTGTTAACTTTACTACCCTTTTATTTTGGCGTTATCAATGTTTTGCGTTAACTTTATAGCGGAAATACAAACATTGTTTATAGAGAAAACGATAACAAACAAAATACTTAAACACATGAAGAAAACTCTGCTGATGCTCGTTGTTATTTTCATTTCACTATATTCGCATTCACAAAGTCCCTTTCTGAATTTTAGAATTCCAGAAGAATCAAATAAGCGTATCATTGGATATTCTTCAAGTAATAAAATAAATGTTTTTTTGAATATAAAATATCAATCTTGTAATACTCTAATACAGTATTACAAACAGGATTCTAATAAATTGATTGTGTAACAAAAATAACGATATGATGAAAAAGTTTTTTTATTTGAGTGCGATACTAGCCATAGTTTTGGTTTCATGTAATTCAGAAAAGGAGTATATAGCAAAACTCTCTAATACCGCTTCTATGATTGAGAAAGAAGCTGATTTAAGTGAAGCAATAACTCTTCATTATTGTGATACTTGGAGAAAAGTAATTTACGATCATGAATACAATGGAGAATATTGCACTGATTTCAATGAAGCCTTAGCGAAGCATCAGGAGTTTATTATCACAACAAATACCTATAAGAGACTAAAACAAAAGAGAGATTCAATCGAGGCTATAATGCCACAACTAAATGATTATCCTTCCAGTTGTAAAGATGCTTATAATGAGTTAGTATCAATATATGCAGATACAGATGAATTATTCAGATTCGCAGATGAGCCTAGGGGCTCTTTATCTACATACTCAACAAAAACAACAGACCTTTATCAAAAGATAGAAAAGTCACTGAAAGAATTTAAAATAAAGCATATACAAAACAAATAATTTAAAAGAGTAGTATAGTTATTGTAGCAGCTTATTGAATTTAAGACTATCAAAAGACAAAATAATAATTTCACTTCAAGAGCAACTTCAGAAAGTACTGCTAGAAAATAGTGTTCAAAAGCTAGAAATTACTCTTTTGAATTATGAGTTAGAAAGGAATAGAACGAAGATCTCAAAATAGCGTTTTTGAACTAGCTTTGAAATAGTGACGGTATATGACAGCGATACCGTCACTATCGCAAGCATATACCGTCACTATCTTTACCGGATAGCGTCACCCTTTTACATGTTCAAATAATAATCCCGGGTTAGCGTCATATATTCCTCACTATATTGATGACGAGCCAGTTCTGTCAATAGTTCTTCTACAATGCACTCTTGATTGGAAAAAGAAAAAGTAATCAAAACACGTTTCGGAATACCGCCGGGTTTAGTGATTACATTCAGTTGACGGACTGCATATAATTTCTTTATAGAAGCTATCTTTTTTACCCGTTCAGCTACATCTGCCGGAATCACCACTGTAAAAAATCCGTTTTCTGTCAATAATCCGCTTACTCCTTCCAACAAATCTTCATAGCTCAAAGAATTATTGTGACGCGCCGCGGTTCTCTGACGATCCGGACATTCCAGCGAATCGACAAAATAAGGAGGATTAGAAACAATTACGTCGAATTTATCCGAAGACCTGTATTTCCTAAAATCAGCCTGCACCACCTCTACCCGCTCCTTCCAGGGCGAACGAATAACATTTTCCCTGGCTTGCCCGACAGCCGCTTCATCTATTTCCAACGCTACAATATTTGCATCCGGCAAACTGCGTTGCGCCAACATTAAAGCTACCAACCCTGTTCCCGTCCCAATGTCCAAAATCCGGTGCGCACTTTCAACGGAAGTCCAAGCTCCCAGAAGCACCCCATCCGTACCGACTTTCATGGCACATTTATCATGCCATACCGTAAATTGCTTAAATTGAAAATAAGGATTCGACATTTTATCCGTTTATCTTAAAGCCGTTTTATACTATTATTTTATTGCAAATCGCCAAAAATAAATAATAATTATGGAATACTCCCTTTACAAGCCGATATTTTGGCATTGTTTTTGTGTTTTTATTCTACGCAGTGCTTTATTATTAGAGAGAATCAATTAACTTTGCAAACGATTTATGCATATCAGTATGGCATAAACTAAATTAAAACGAAAAGATGAAAGAAAGATATTTATTGGAAGATGGAGGCGATAACAGCTTCTCGCTAATCACAGACTATGATGGGAACGATGAACAAGCATTTGATGTAAATGTGAAATCTGGTGAAATTCTTCCGGTACTCCCCTTACGTAATATGGTATTGTTTCCTGGAGTATTCCTGCCGATCACGGTAGGCCGTAAGTCTTCACTGAAACTCGTACGAGATGCTGACAAGAAACATAAAGATATTGCAGTAGTATGCCAGAGATCGGCACATACAGAAGATCCGAAACTGGAAGATTTACACAATATCGGTACCGTAGGACGAATTGTGCGGATATTGGAAATGCCCGATCAGACAACAACTGTCATTCTTCAGGGAATGAAACGTTTAAGTCTGACTAGCATCATCGAAACTCATCCGTACCTGAAAGGTGAAATAGAACTTTTGGAGGAAGATGTCCCTGGCAAAGATGATAAAGAGTTTCAAGCCCTGGTGGAAACTTGCAAGGACTTGACAATGAGATACATCAAATCATCAGATGTGATGCATCAGGATTCGTCGTTTGCTATTAAAAATATCAACAACTCAATGTTCCTGGTCAATTTCATCTGCTCAAACCTGCCGTTCAAGAAAGATGAGAAGATGGACTTGTTGAGCATCAACTCATTGCGTGAACGCACTTATCACTTACTGGAAATTCTGAACCGTGAAGTGCAGTTGGCAGAAATCAAGGCATCCATCCAAATGCGTGCCCGCGAAGATATCGACCAGCAACAACGCGAATACTTCCTGCAACAGCAGATCAAGACCATCCAGGATGAACTGGGTGGCGGCGGTCAGGAGCAGGAAATAGAGGAAATGCGCCAGAAGGCAGAAAGAATGCGCTGGAATTTAGAAGTCAGAGACACGTTCATGAAAGAACTTGCCAAACTGGAACGCACTCATCCGCAATCTCCGGATTACAGCGTACAGCTCAACTATCTGCAAACGATGCTCAATCTCCCATGGGGTACTTATACAACTGACAATCTGAACCTTAAAAACGCAGAAAAGACGTTGAACAAAGATCATTACGGACTGGAGAAAGTAAAAGAACGTATTTTAGAACATCTAGCCGTATTGAAGCTGAAAGGTGATATGAAATCACCGATTATCTGTTTGTATGGCCCTCCGGGAGTGGGTAAAACATCTCTTGGAAAATCCATCGCATCTGCGCTCAAACGGAAATATGTACGTATGTCTTTAGGCGGTGTGCATGACGAAGCAGAGATTCGCGGTCATCGTAAGACTTATATTGGCGCTATGCCGGGACGAATCATCAAGAGCTTGATAAAAGCCGGTGCTTCTAATCCTGTTTTCATCTTGGATGAAATAGACAAGGTCAGTGCTGACCGTCAGGGGGACCCTTCTTCTGCATTACTGGAAGTGCTCGACCCGGAACAGAATACATCTTTCCATGATAACTTCCTGGATGTAGACTATGACCTCTCCAAGGTATTGTTTATTGCAACAGCCAATAACCTGAATACAATCCCCGGCCCGTTGCTCGACCGTATGGAATTGATTGAGGTAAGCGGATATATCACAGAAGAAAAAGTAGAGATTGCCCGCAAGCATCTGCTCCCCAAAGAATTGGAAGCCAACGGACTTAAAAAGACAGATATTAAACTTCCCAAAGATACACTGGAAGCCATAATCGAGTCATATACCCGTGAAAGCGGTGTTCGTGAGCTGGAAAAGAAGATCGGTAAGATTCTTCGCAAATCAGCCCGTCAATATGCTACGGACGGTTATTTCGCCAAGACGGAAATCAAACCGACAGATTTGTATGATTTCCTTGGAGCACCGGAATATACACGCGACAAGTATCAGGGAAATGATTACGCAGGTGTAGTCACCGGATTGGCATGGACAGCTGTCGGAGGCGAAATCTTATTTGTAGAAACCAGTTTAAGCCGGGGCAAGGGCGGACGTCTTACATTGACCGGTAACCTGGGAGATGTGATGAAAGAATCTGCTATGCTGGCACTTGAATATATCAAGGCGCATGCTTCTGTCCTTAGTCTGAATGAAGAGATTTTTGATAACTGGAATATCCATATCCACGTTCCTGAAGGGGCTATTCCGAAAGATGGTCCGTCAGCAGGTATCACGATGGCCACTTCACTGGCTTCTGCCCTGACTCAAAGAAAAGTGAAAGCCAACATTGCCATGACGGGAGAAATCACTCTTCGCGGCAAAGTGCTTCCTGTGGGTGGCATCAAGGAGAAGATATTGGCAGCCAAACGTGCCGGAATCAAGGAAATCATCATGAGTGCCGAGAACAAAAAGAACATAGATGAAATTCAAGATATTTATTTGAAAGGACTGACTTTCCACTATGTAAACGATATAAAAGAGGTATTCGCTATTGCATTGACTAACGAGAAAGTAGCGGATCCTATTGATTTATCTGTTAAGAAACCCAGCCAGGAATGACATTTGAGTTACAATATACAGACACTAAAAGTAATGCCCGTGCCGGTCTGATAACAACAGACCACGGGCAGATACAAACACCTATCTTCATGCCGGTGGGCACACTGGGCACTGTGAAGGGAGTACATCTGACCGAATTGAAAGAAGATATCCAGGCACAGATTATTCTGGGTAATACCTATCACCTCTATTTGCGTCCGGGACTGGATGTGATCGAGAAAGCAGGCGGGCTGCACCGTTTCAACGGTTTCGACCGCCCCATGCTGACTGACAGCGGTGGTTTTCAGGTATTTTCATTAGCCGGAATCAGAAAACTGCGTGAAGAAGGAGCCGAATTTCGTTCGCATATCGACGGAAGCAAGCACATCTTCACTCCGGAGAAGGTGATGGACATAGAACGTACCATCGGTGCGGATATTATGATGGCTTTTGACGAATGTCCTCCGGGCGACTCGGATTACGAGTATGCCAAAAAGTCATTAGGATTAACCCACAGATGGCTCGACCGTTGTATACAACGTTTTAACGAGACAGAACCTAAATACGGTTATAATCAGTCTCTCTTCCCCATCGTGCAGGGATGTGTTTATCCCGACCTGCGCAAGCAATCTGCAGAGTTTGTAGCGTCCAAAGGTGCTGACGGGAATGCCATCGGTGGTTTGGCGGTAGGCGAACCGGTAGACAAGATGTACGAAATGATCGAGATTGTCAATGAAATACTCCCCAAAGACAAACCCCGTTACCTTATGGGTGTCGGAACTCCTGTCAACATTCTTGAAGGAATAGAACGCGGCGTGGATATGTTCGACTGCGTTATGCCTACAAGAAACGGACGAAATGGCATGTTGTTCACCAAAGATGGCATTATCAATATGCGGAACAAGAAATGGGAAACGGACTTCTCTCCTATCGAAGCCGACGGAGCCTCTTGCGTGGATACATTATACAGCAAGGCTTATTTGCGCCATCTTTTCCATGCGCAAGAGCTACTGGCTATGCAAATCGCTTCCATACATAATCTGGCATTCTATCTGTGGCTGGCAGGGGAAGCAAGAAAGCACATTATCGCCGGAGATTTCTCGACCTGGAAACCGATGATGGTCAAAAGAGTATCAACTAGATTATAAGAAATGAAAAGCAATCGATTTATAAAACGGCTGGACTGGTATATCATCAAGAAGTTCTTGGGGACATACGTATTTGCTATTGCACTAATCATTTCTATTGCAGTGGTATTTGACTTCAACGAAAAGATGGACAAACTAATGGAGCATGAAGCTCCATGGGATAAAATTATCTTTGAATACTACATGAACTTTATCCCCTATTTCTCCAATCTGTTCAGTCCGTTGTTCGTATTCATTGCTGTTATTTTCTTTACCTCCAAACTGGCAGAAAACTCCGAAATTATTGCGATGTTCTCCACCGGTATGAGCTTTAAGAGGATGATGCGCCCTTACATGATTTCTGCCGCTATCATCGCCCTCGTCACTTTCACACTAAGTTCGTATGTGATTCCGAAAGGAAGTGTTACGCGTCTGAATTTTGAAGACCGGTATATCAAACCAAAGAAACAAAACTCGGTAAGCAATGTGCAGCTGGAAGTGGATAGCGGAGTGATTGCATATATCGACAACTATAACAACGCAATGAAAACCGGTAACCGCTTTTCATTGGACAAATTTGTGGATAAAAAGCTGGTTTCACATTTGACTGCACGACGGATTACCTACGATACCACCACCGTTCATAAATGGACGATCCACGATTATATGGTACGCGAACTGGATGGTTTAAAGGAAAAGATCACTAAGGGAGACCGGATAGACTCTATCATCAACATGGAACCTTCTGACTTTCTTATCATGAAAAACCAGCAGGAAATGCTGACCAGTCCCGAGTTAAGCGATTATATCGCCAAACAGAAACGAAGAGGATTTGCCAACATCAAGGAGTTTGAGATTGAATATCACAAACGAATCGCTATGTCGTTCGCCTCTTTCATCCTTACTATCATCGGTGTATCGCTTTCGTCCCGAAAAACGAAAGGCGGTATGGGGCTTCATCTGGGTATCGGATTAGGATTAAGTTTCTCTTATATCCTGTTCCAGACGATTACTTCCACCTTTGCCGTGAACGGAAATGTGCCGCCTGCCGTTGCAGTCTGGATTCCTAATATCCTTTATGCGGGTATCGCATTCTTCTTGTACCAGAAGGCACCTAAATAAAAGGTAGGCAAGCCTTCCGCAGTCTTCACGGATTCTATCCATAGATTGCCCTAAGGTTTTGGATGCACCGGATAAACGAAGAGTATAAAAGTAGAAGTTCCGCCTATTCTTGCTAATGCAAGTGTAGGCGGAACTTTTTTGTTGTATCCATTTCCTCTTTTGTCTATTCTCCATTGTTTTCACCTGACGGTGATCCGGAAAATCCCTCTTTCTCCTTACATTCCTAAAATCGTTAACCGATTTCTTTTACATAAGCAGAAAGATCTGCAGCAGAGATGTTTTTGGCTATAATTACACCATTTCCATCCAATAAATAGTTAGTAAATCCCCGGTTTAAACGGTACTTCTTAAATAAACCGGAATCCTCGCCTTCTGTTTCCACGAAACAAGTGGGCGTAACTATTTGATCCTTACGAACGGTTTCCTTAAATATTGACTGATATTCGTCAAATGAAATAGAAACCATTTCCACATTATGAGAAGAACGAAGCGCATTGCTCAAACTTACGTTTTGCATCCGGGATTGCGCGTCATAACTTGCCCAAAAACTAAGCAACACATATTTACCTTTCAAATTACCCAACTTAAAAGCCGGTTGCCCATTCGACGCAGATTCGATTTTAAAATCAGGGGCTACGTCACCCTCACTCAAACCTCCGGTAGGTTTGTCTTTCTCAACGAAAGCGGTCAAGGAACAAATCAGTAATACAACAAAAATCCATTTTACATGCTTCATGTAATTCGGTTTTAGTTAATACTATCCGGGACTGTCCTTAAACAGTGGTTTCTTCCCGAAACGTTGTCTTTTCAGGCATCAGGCGAAGAGGAATCCGCTGATTATCAGAGCCTTTATTTTTGAAACCGGGTGCAAAGGTAAGTAAATATTAAATTAACTTCCAAGCAAATAAGCAAAAATCTTACTTTTGGGGTATAACTTTTTATGTTATTTAGCATAAAAACGAACTTTTTTCTCTACTTTTGCAGCGTTAAAGTCTATTTTTTATGCAACCATCAAATACTGAATTGATTCTGATTCGAGTTACCGGCGAAGATCGCCCGGGACTGACTGCTTCCGTGACCGAAATCCTTGCCAAATATGATGCCACGATTCTTGATATCGGCCAGGCAGATATTCATAATACATTATCGCTGGGTATCCTGTTCAAGAGTGAAGAAAGACATTCCGGATTCATTATGAAGGAACTGTTGTTCAAGGCTTCTTCTCTGGGAGTGACCATCCGGTTTGAACCTATCACCACCGAGCAATATGAAAACTGGGTAGGTATGCAAGGGAAAAACCGTTATATCCTGACGGTTCTGGGACGCAAGCTTTCCGCCCGACAGATTTCTGCCGCTACAAGCATATTGGCCGAGCAGGGCATGAATATTGATGCTATCAAACGTCTGACAGGTCGTATCCCGTTGGATGAATGTCAGGCAGATGCACGCACCAGGGCTTGCATCGAATTTTCAGTGAGAGGTACTCCGAAAGATCGCATTGCGATGCAGGAGAAGCTGATGAAGTTGGCCAGCGAACTGGAAATGGACTTTTCTTTCCAACAGGATAATATGTACCGTCGTATGCGCCGTCTGATCTGTTTTGATATGGACTCTACATTAATCGAAACAGAGGTGATTGACGAACTGGCTATCCGTGCCGGTGTAGGCGACGAAGTAAAGGCCATCACAGAAAGCGCCATGCGTGGAGAAATAGACTTTACAGAGAGCTTTACCCGCCGTGTAGCACTATTGAAAGGGCTGGACGAATCGGTCATGCAGGAAATAGCCGAGAGTTTGCCTATCACAGAGGGCGTAGAACGGCTGATGTATGTATTGAAGAAGTACGGTTACAAAATCGCCATCCTTTCGGGAGGATTCACTTATTTCGGTCAATACCTGCAAAAGAAATACGGTATAGATTACGTCTATGCCAACGAACTGGAAATTATTGACGGCAAACTGACCGGACGTTACCTGGGAGATGTAGTAGACGGAAAACGGAAAGCCGAACTGCTCCGCCTCATTGCACAAGTGGAAAAGGTGGATATTGCACAGACCATCGCCGTAGGAGACGGAGCTAACGACCTCCCTATGCTAGGGGTTGCCGGACTGGGAATTGCTTTCCACGCAAAGCCTAAAGTGGTGGCAAATGCCAAGCAATCGATCAACACCATCGGACTGGATGGAGTGCTCTATTTCCTCGGATTCAAAGATTCTTACTTGAATATGTAATTAGACCAAAAAATAGATTATCTTTGCTGACAAATTAAATAAAAGAATGAAGTTTTCCGAACTACAATTAAATGCAAATGTGCTTGAGGCGCTTGATGCCATGCGATTTGACGAATGTACGCCTATACAGGAGCAGGCAATTCCAATCATACTTGAGGGTAAAGATTTGATCGCAGTAGCACAGACAGGAACAGGTAAAACGGCCGCGTTTCTACTGCCTGTATTGAATAAATTATCTGAAGGTAAACATCCGGAAGATGCGATTAATTGTGTCATCATGTCTCCTACCCGGGAATTGGCCCAACAGATCGACCAGCAAATGGAAGGGTTTTCCTATTTCATGCCGGTATCGAGTGTTGCCGTATACGGTGGAAATGATGGAATATTGTTCGAACAACAGAAAAAAGGACTCACTTTAGGAGCTGATGTTGTTATTGCTACTCCCGGACGTCTGATCGCCCATTTAAGCCTTGGATATGTAGATCTTTCCAAGGTTTCTTATTTTATTCTGGATGAAGCAGACCGGATGCTCGACATGGGATTCTATGAAGATATCATGCAAATTGCGAAATATCTGCCGAAGGAACGACAGACAATCATGTTTTCTGCAACAATGCCTGCAAAGATTCAGCAATTGGCAAACACAATCTTAAATAATCCGTCAGAGATAAAGCTCGCAGTTTCCAAACCTGCAGAAAAGATTATTCAGGCAGCATACGTTTGCTACGAAAATCAAAAGCTGGGAATCATACGCAGTCTTTTTATGGATGAAGTTCCGGAACGTGTGATTGTCTTTGCATCTTCTAAAATCAAGGTCAAGGAAGTAGCCAAGGCTTTGAAATCCATGAAACTGAACGTAGGGGAAATGCATTCGGATCTGGAACAGGCTCAACGGGAAACTGTTATGCATGAGTTTAAAGCCGGACGAATCAATATATTGGTAGCTACGGACATCGTTGCACGTGGTATAGATATCGATGATATCCGCCTGGTTATCAACTTCGACGTGCCTCACGACAGCGAAGACTATGTACACCGTATCGGACGTACAGCACGTGCCAACAATGATGGTGTAGCACTTACGTTCATCAGCGAGAAAGAACAAAGTAACTTCAAAAGTATTGAGAACTTCCTGGAAAAAGAGATTTATAAAATTCCTATTCCTGAAGAATTGGGAGAAGCTCCGGAATACAAACCGCGTTCTTTTAGCAAGGGCAAGGGTGGCAACTACAAAAGAAAAGATTTCCGGGGAAAAAGGAATAATAATAACGGAGGAAAGAGAAATAACCGTCCGTCTCCCCCCAGACAAAATTAAAGCAAGGCTTTTTTAATCCGGCACTATACGATCTGAATGTATGGTGCTTTTTTATTTGGATGAAGTGATAGTCAAATCTCCTTTAAAACTTACTTCCATATTTACAATGCTATATATGGAAGTTTCCGGAATGGCCAGGACAGCTTGATAATGAAAACCGTTCCGGTCTACTTTCATAAACTTTGTATCTGACAGGATGGATTGCTCCAGAAAATCGACAGGAAGTACTTTGTCAAACATCTGTTTGGTAACATCGCTGGCAAACAGGCTCTTTTTACCTTCATACACACAAATGTGCATCACATTATCATAGTATACATTATCCATGCTAATCCCGTCTTCGGAATAAGTCGTCTTGATGACTCTCATTTTAGAAGGATTAATATATACGTATGCGCGATAGCGAGTGCCATTATAGGTCACTACACTATCGCGTTTGGTTACTTCCGTATATGCCGGAATGACTAATTCCTGACGGACAAAATAGATTGAATCATTGGCATCTTCGGATTTATGCAACTTAATTACATCATCCGTTATGGAATGAAACCAGAATATATGTTCTGCCTGCTTATCAATCTTGTAATAAGTAGTATCATTTCCATAAGTATAAAGAGTATCCCGTATTATTTTAAATGCAATGGGAGTACTTTGTACATCTGCATAGTAGATAGTATCTCCTTCTACACGCATCAACGGGCTCTCCGTTTCATCGTCCAGCCAAATTCCCTGCAGTAGTCCTTTTGCACTAAGATCCTCTTTCTCTTGTTGAAGAGAATGGGGACTCTTATTGCCGCTACATGCCGCGAAAAAGATTGCCATTAACGATACAGCCACATTTTTCATCATCTATTTTAGTTTTTATATAAAGATACTCTTATTTTTTTATTTACCAATACAGTGATAAATAAATCCGAGTTCTTCCATCTCTTTTTTATCATATATATTACGTCCGTCCAACACAATCTGCCGGGACATCGTTTTCTTGATAACGGCCCATGAAGGCAGACGGAATTCTTTCCATTCGGTAACCAACATCAACACATCAGCATCCAGTACGGCATCATACATATCGCAAGCATAATAGATAGTATCACCAATCCTGCGCTTACATTCTTGCACGGCAGCCGGATCGTATGCGCGTACTTTACAACCTGCTTTCAGCAATTTATCGATCAGGACTAATGCCGGAGCCTCACGCATATCATCCGTTTCCGGTTTAAATGCCAATCCCCACAAAGCAACAGTCTTACCCTGCAAATCACCATTAAACTGTTTCATTAACTTTTCGAACAAGACGCTTTTTTGGTTCTCATTCACTTCTTCCACAGCCGTAAGTACCCGCATGGTATAACCATTCTGTTCTGCTGTTTTAATCAATGCCTTCACATCTTTGGGGAAGCAGGAACCACCATATCCGATACCCGGGTACAGAAACTTACGTCCGATACGAGTATCCGAACCTATCCCACTACGCACCATATTCACATCCGCACCAACAATCTCGCACAAGTTTGCAATATCATTCATAAAGCTTATACGGGTTGCCAGCATCGAATTTGCCGCATATTTAGTCATTTCCGCAGACGGAATATCCATGAAAATCACACGGAAATTATTCAATAAGAATGGTTTATATAGTTTGGACATCAATTTCTCCGCACGTGCCGACTCCACTCCCACTACCACGCGGTCCGGGCTCATAAAGTCACTGATAGCATTTCCTTCTTTAAGGAATTCCGGATTAGAAGCCACATCAAAATCAACCGTCACGCCTCTCTTATCCAGTTCTTCCTGAATAACCGCACGAACCTTACTGGCAGTGCCTACCGGAACGGTACTTTTGGTAACTACCAATTTATACTGTTTCATATTGCGACCAATGGTACGGGCCACCTCCAATACGTATTTCAAATCAGCGCTGCCATCTTCATCCGGAGGAGTTCCAACTGCACTGAATATAACTTCCACTTCATCCAGACAACTTTCCAATGAGGTAGTAAACTTCAATCGCTTTGCTTTCATATTACGGAGTACCATCTCTTCCAATCCATTTTCATAAATTGGAATGTTCCCCTTTTGCAAAGATTCGATTTTCTCTTTGTTCGTGTCTACGCACGTTACATTCACGCCAATTTCGGCAAAACATGTGCCTGACACCAGGCCCACATACCCTGTTCCCACGATTGCAATTTTCATACTTAATCTATTGTTTGTTTAGAAATTCATTCAAAATAAACGGCGTCCTTGAAAGCAGTTCCCTCTCTGTCTTTCGCAGATAATAACATTTGCGACTCTGCCAACGGCCAGTCGATCCCCAATGCTTCGTCATTATATAAAATAGAGGCTTCTGCCTGCGGAGCATACTTGTTATCTACCTTATATGTAAAAACAGCTTCTTCACTCAAGACAGCAAAGCCATGAGCAAAACCACGGGGAATAAAAAATTGTCTCTTGTTTTCTTCACTAAGCAATACACAAACATGCTTTCCAAACGTAGGCGATGATTTACGCAAATCAACGGCAACGTCGAGCACTTCTCCTTTAAGAACACGAACCAGTTTCGCCTGACTATGTTCTCCTTTTTGATAGTGCAATCCACGCAATACACCAAAAGATGATTTCGACTCGTTGTCCTGTATAAAGTTTACGGGACCAATATTGGCTTCAAACTCTTCTTTCTTATAGGCTTCCATAAAATAGCCCCGTTCATCGGAGAAAACTCTAGGCTCGATCAGCCATACTCCGTCTATTTCTGTCTGTATATAGTTCATTATTGATAGTGATAAATAAAACGATGCAAAAGTAGTGAATTTTTCGAAGTTTTCTGGGATATATTCAATTTATCTCTTAATTTTGCAGACATGATTGAATTGGCACAACATATAGAGACTTTACTACTGGAAAACGACTGCGTCATTGTTCCGGGATTTGGTGGTTTTGTAGCACATTATTCGCCCGCAACCCGCGTAAAGGAAGAAAATATATTTTTACCTCCTACCCGTACAATCGGTTTTAATCCTCAATTAAAACTGAATGACGGCGTACTGGTGCAATCTTATATGTCAGCATACGACACAAGTTTTGCTGACGCCAGCCGTATAGTAGAAAAAGAAGTAAACGAATTTATCGGTCTCCTTCATGAGGAAGGGAAAGCCCATCTGGATAATATAGGTGAGATTCATTATAACATTTATGGTAACTACGAGTTCGTTCCTTATGATTATAAGATAACAACTCCTTCATTGTATGGTCTCGACTCTTTTGAAATACATGAACTTTCGGCTCTGCAGCAGAAAGAAAAAGTATTGGTACCGACTTATCAGGAAAAGGAAAAGAAGACTTTTGAAATTAGTATCAACCGCGCGTATCTCCGCAATGCTGCAGCAATGATTGCTGCCATCGTACTGTTCTTTGCCTTTTCAACTCCGGTAGAGAATACCGACGTTCAAAAGAACAATTATGCACAGTTATTGCCCAGCGAGCTTTTTGAGCAAATAGAAAAGCAATCGGTTGCAGTAACTCCTGTTTATGTTAAGAACGATGTTGCGCAACAAGCAAAGAAGCTTTCTGCTTCTTCTGCTTCAACCAAAACTTCATCTGCTAAAAAGCATACAACGGATAAAGCCAAGACTTCCAAACCGATCGCAGTAAGAGAAGTGAAAGTGGTAAAACAGGAAACAGCGACTCCTGCTCCTGCGGTGAAATCTCAAGAAAGTGCAAATCATCCTTTTCATATCATTGTGGCAGGAGGAATCAGCCTAAAAGATGCAGAAGTTATTGCGAACCAATTAAAATCAAAAGGATTTGCAGATGCAAAAGCTCTGAACACTGATGGTAAAGTACGTGTCAGTATCGATTCATTCAACAACCGTGATGAAGCGACCAAGCAATTACTTGAGCTAAGAAAAAACGAAACTTATAAGAATGCCTGGTTACTGGCTAAATAAAAACCCCTTTTAAAAAGCATGAAACGAGTTCTTTGTCCTAAATGTGAGAATTATCTTTATTTTGATGAAACCAAGTATAGCGAAGGCCAATCACTGGTATTTGAATGCGAACATTGTGGCAAGCAATTCAGTATCCGGTTAGGAAAAAGTAAAGTTAAGGCTCTTAGAAAAGAAGAAAACCTGGAAGAAGAAGCTGAATCTCATAAAGAAGAATTCGGATATATCACTGTTATCGAAAATGTATTTGGTTTTAAACAGTTACTTCCCTTGCAGGAAGGTGACAATGTCATAGGCCGCCGTTGTGTAGGAACAAACATTAATACTCCCATTGAAAGTGGTGATATGAGCATGGATCGACGCCATTGCATCATCAATATAAAGCGTAATAAGCAAGGAAAGCTAGTCTACACATTACGAGATGCTCCTAGTCTCACAGGTACTTTCCTTATGAATGAAATTCTGGGAGATAAAGACCGTGTACGCATTGAAGATGGCGCTATTGTGACAATTGGAGCTACTACATTTATTTTGCATACGGCTGAACAAGAATAATAAATAATCTGATAATAAAAAATAGCGCCACTGTTCTCTGAACAAGTGGCGCTATTTTTTTATTTAGTCTTCTAATTACAGAATACCTTTAACGGTCTCAAGCATTCCTTTTTCCTGGATAGAATCCAAATCAGCTTTTACGGCTTCTGTCAATCCCGGAATCTTATTCAAATCTTCTCCCCAGATAAAATCTGCAGCCAGAACACCTTCGGCAACTTTCTTTGTGCAACCTGTTGCCCAAAGTTCTTTCAGCAGGTTCATGATTTCAGGAGCATCATTCGGAACAATTTCAGCACCATCAGCACGTACACCACCTTTATAATAAGTAATGATAGCGGCTAAACCAAGTACCAGTCCTTTAGGAAGTTCACCTTTACGTTCCAGATAAGTCTTCAATCCCGGCAAATCACGAGTTTCGTATTTAGGGAAAGAATTCAGCATGATGCTGGTTACTGCATGATCCACGAACGGATTGTTGAAGCGTTCCAATACATCATTTGCAAATTTCTCCAACTCATCCTTCGGCAAGTTCAAAGTTTCCATCAGTTCGTCAAACATTACCTTGTGGATATATTTGCCAATCACTTCGTGCTGGCAAGCATCACGTACAATATTCACTCCCGAGAGATAGGCAACCGGAGAAAGAACAGTATGCGGGCCATTCAACAAAGTAACCTTACGTTCGTGATAAGGAGCTTCTGACGGTACAAACAATACATTCAAGCCTGCCTTGTCAGCCGGGAACTCTTTTGCAACTTCCTGCGGAGCTTCAATAACCCACAAATGGAAAACTTCAGCCTGAACAACCAGATTATCATCATATTGCAGTTTTTCTTTGATAGCAGCAATATCCTTGCGCGGGAATCCCGGAACAATACGGTCTACCAATGTTGCATATACACCACAAGCTTCTTCAAACCAAGTTTTAAACTCATTACCCAGGTTCCACAATTCAATATATTGATAAATTGTTTCTTTCAACTTATGACCATTCAGGAAAATAAGCTCGCAAGGGAAAATAATCAAACCTTTTGTCTTATCACCATTGAATGTTTTAAAACGATGATAGAGTAATTGAGTCAGCTTACCCGGATAAGATGAAGCAGGAGCATCCTCAAGTTTACAAGCCGGATCAAAAGCAATACCAGCCTCTGTAGTGTTTGAAATAACAAAACGCATTTCAGGTTGCTCTGCCAACTTCATAAACTCGTCATTTTGAGTATATGGGTTTAAAGCGCGGCTGATTACATCAATCATTGTCAAGCTGTTAACAGCCTCTCCTTTATCCAATCCTTGAAGGTTTACATGATAAAGATCATCCTGTGCATTCAGCATATCGACCATACCTTTATCAATCGGTTGAACCACTACTACACTGCTGTTGAAATCAGCTTTCTGGTTCATGTTATAAATAATCCAATCTACAAATGCACGCAAAAAGTTACCTTCGCCAAATTGGATAATACGCTCCGGACGTTGTGTTTTAGGAGCAGTTTCTTTGTTTAATGCTTTCATGTTAGTTGTAATTTATAAAGTTGATATTATACAAATTCAAAATAAAAATCAATGTTTTCCTTTATCAGGATATCAATAGGCATGTATTTTACAGGTTCAACAGACTTCTTAAACACGACATGATCGCACAAAGCCTTCACCCCACAATATCCTTGCAAACCCGGACGTTGCCCGATTAAATAATGCACATCACCGGATTTTAATAAATCTACGTTTGCTTTCAGAAGGTCATATCCTATCAGTCCTTTCATGCTACGTCCCGCATGACGAAGATACTCTCCCAACTGATACACTCTGGAATTAAATACAACTCCCAGTAAAGCCTTCGGATGCGCCTGAAAAAACTCATCCAATGTCTGTTGGTTACTTTCCTGATCGGATTTATTAAGTACTACCTCATGGATTACCAAGTTATTATATTCTTCGGCAATGTAACTCATAAAACCATCCAAACGGCGTTGCATCTGTATTTCAGCCGGATTATCTTTATTGTTACTTAAAAACAAAACCAACTCCTGGCCTTCTCCTGCCGAATAATTGCGCATCAATATTTTCGCTGCGATATATCCGCTCTTATATGAATCCTGCCCGATATACGTCAACGCTTTCGCTTCTTCCATATTGAAATCGACAAAAGCATAAGCAATCTTATTTTCCTGTAAATAGGCTGTCAGCGCCAGTGTCTCTTCCCGAAAATTCGGAGAAATCAATACCGCATCCACATTCTTTTCTTTTATAGAAAGGCAGGCTTCCTGATAACTCTTCTCATCCCCATGGTGATAGCACAAATAATCTATACTCACATTAAAAGGACGTAATTCTTGCCGGACACGCTCAATCCCCCCTACTACCGAATGCCAATAATCATGCTCTATATAATAAGGTATCAAACAGAGGAAAGAATATTTCTTTTTAGCAGCCAAACCGATAGCAAACACATTGGGCTGATAATGAATCTCATCCAACACCTTTTGTACTTTGGCTTTGCTTTTGGGAGACACGTCACCGCGATTGTGCAACACCCTGTCAACCGTTCCGGCGGAAACACCGGCCATACGGGCAATGTCTTTAATGGTATAGTTCTGGTCCTCCATAGTGCTAAAACTTAAATATTATAAATAATCGCTGCAAATATACGAATTATTTTGTTACTCCAAGTAAATTTTCTATTTTTGTGTTCGATAACGGTTAATAAAACTAAAACAAGATTTACACCTATTAGCTTTAAAATCAATACTATATAGGTATAAATACAGAAAGTAATAATTTTATATACTTAAAACACAGTAATAATGAAGAACTTCATGGACGAAAACTTCTTGCTGCAAACAGAAACTGCGCAAAAGTTGTATCACGAGCATGCGGCTAAAATGCCGATCATCGACTATCACTGTCACCTTATCCCTCAAATGGTAGCTGACGACTACAAGTTTAAATCACTGACTGAAATCTGGTTGGGCGGTGACCACTACAAATGGCGTGCAATGCGTACAAACGGTGTAGACGAACGTTTCTGTACGGGAAAAGATACCACAGACTGGGAAAAATTTGAAAAATGGGCGGAAACAGTACCTTACACTTTCCGCAACCCATTGTACCACTGGACTCACCTTGAACTGAAAACGGCATTTGGTATCAATAAAATATTGAATCCACAAACCGCACGTGAAATTTACGATGAATGTAACGAGAAACTGTCTCAACCCGAATATTCAGCTCGTGGAATGATGCGTCGTTATCATGTAGAAGCCGTTTGCACAACGGATGATCCTATCGATTCATTGGAATATCATATCAAAACACGCGAAAGCGGATTTGAAATCAAGATGTTACCAACATGGCGTCCTGATAAGGCTATGGCTGTAGAAGTCCCTGCAGATTTCCGCAGTTATGTAGAAAAACTGGCAGAGGTAAGTGGTGTTATCATCTCCAACTTTGATGATATGATCGCTGCTTTACGCAAACGTCATGACTTCTTCGCAGAACAAGGCTGCCGTCTGTCTGACCATGGTATTGAAGAATTCTACGCAGAAGATTATACAGATGCTGAAATCAAAGCCATCTTTAATAAGGTATATGGTGGCGCAGAATTGACCAAGGAAGAAATTCTGAAATTCAAATCGGCAATGCTTGTGATCTTCGGTGAAATGGACTGGGAAAAAGGATGGACTCAACAATTCCATTACGGCGCTATTCGTAACAATAACACGAAGATGTTTAAATTACTGGGTGCTGATACAGGTTTCGATTCTATCGGTGAATTTACAACCGCCAAAGCAATGGCTAAATTCCTTGATCGCCTGAACACTAATGGCAAATTGACTAAAACAATCCTCTACAACTTGAACCCATGCGCCAACGAAGTAATTGCAACAATGCTGGGTAACTTCCAGGATGGTTCTATCCCGGGAAAAATCCAATTTGGTTCCGGATGGTGGTTCCTCGATCAAAAGGATGGTATGGAAAAACAAATGAATGCTTTGTCAGTACTCGGTCTTTTGAGCCGCTTCGTAGGTATGTTGACCGACTCTCGTTCATTCCTATCCTACCCGCGTCATGAATATTTCCGCCGTACATTGTGTAACCTGGTAGGACGTGACGTAGAAAACGGAGAAATTCCGGTATCTGAAATGGAGCGTGTAAACCAAATGATTGAAGATATCAGCTACAACAATGCCAAGAACTTCTTCAAGTTCTAATAGATAGTAGTTACACTATAAAAAAACCGCTACCAAAGTCGAATATAGCTTTGAGTAGCGGTATTTTTTATTCCTACAGCTGAACAGTAACACCCCAAAAAGCTCTTAACAAAAAAGGAGAACCTTTTAAGTTCTCCTTTTAATAATCTTTGTACACCCTCAGGGACTCGAACCCTGGACCCATTGATTAAGAGTCAATTGCTCTACCAGCTGAGCTAAGAGTGCAACATTTTATTTTTATTGCAACGTCGAATTTGTACACCCTCAGGGATTCGAACCCTGGACCCACTGATTAAGAGTCAGTTGCTCTACCAACTGAGCTAAGAGTGCTTAATTCCTCGTTTGCGGTTGCAAAAGTAGGTCTTTTATTTTATTTGACCAAACAATCATGCAGCTTTTTTACTATCTTTTTTCGTCTTTATTCGAACACATAAAGCTCGGAAGGCGTATTTCGCTTTAAAGCAAGTAGTTGCACATCTTTGCCTACAATAACACCTTTGTTCTTTAATTTCCATTCCACCGTTTTATAAGCCAGCTCCGGGTGATTATTGTCTTTACTTAAATGGCATAACCAGATATATCGCAAATGTTCAGTAATATTTTCCGCCAGAAACTCTGCAGTATCAGAGTTACTCATGTGTCCGGTTTTACTTGCAATCCGTTCTTTCAGATATTGAGGATAAGGCCCCATTTTGAGCATTTCCTCATCGTAGTTGGCTTCAAGTATCAGATAATGGGCTTTACTGATATAATGAGCAGCTGTAGGAGTAATCTCTCCAAGGTCGGTTAAGAAAGAAAAGACTTTGCCATCAATTTCAATGCAATACCCCACATTGTCCGTTCCATCGTGTGGCACTTCAAAAGATTCGATGTGAAAATCTTCCAGCGTCATAGGCTCTTGCTTTTCCAGATAACGAACTGACGAGCTAAGTTTCTCCGTCATACAATAGCTACGATTAATTCCAGCATGAATACGTGCGGTTGTATAAACAGGAATATTCATTTTTTCTCCCAGATTACCCACTGCTTTAATATGGTCAGCATGATCGTGCGTTATAAATACCGCACGAATACTATCCATCAAGATATTATAATCTTTCAGTGATTTTTTGATAGTACGTATGCCGATTCCGGCATCTATCAGTATCCCATAGGTTTCAGTGCCCAGATAATAACAGTTCCCGCTACTGCCACTCGCCAGGCTTATAAATTTTACTTTCATGTTTTATCCTCTTTATTAAAATGCAAAATGCCGTCAACTTTTACAGCAAAGTGACGGCAAATATACATAAAAAAGCAGAGAATTACCGAGAAGCCTCCTTCTTTTTGTCGATGGATTCGGTGATTTTTGCAAATAATAGTAGCGCTACAGCGGCAATCAGGCCTATAGCAGCAAAGTAATACCATATATAATGGGCATTTCCACTAGCTGCCTCCCATGCTTCCCGCGTCTCGAACAAAGCCGGATCCGGACAATATTTAGTGAGCAAAATTCCCGCCAGACCAAAACCGAAAATAGAAGAAAGGAATGAATGTAAATGACTGAATCCTAAATACATTCCTTCTTCTCCTTTCGGAGCCTGTAAAGAGAAATATTCCAGATAACGCGGTGAAATGAAACATTCGGCAAGCGCCTGCACAACTATACCTGCAATCATCATCAGAGTAATATTACTCATGCCTGTAATAAGATCATTACCCAGCAGATTTCCACATGCCATCAGTAATGCCGAAATAGGAATCAAAAACATTCCCACATTCATCGAAGTAATCGCACTGCGTTTGGCCATCAAACGAGTGATAAAACTAACGCAGCAAACCACCACAAACGGATTCACGTTGGCAATCCAACCCGGTTTTGCCGTCTCGCCAGCCATACGAATCACATATTTAGGCATAGTGGCATAAAGCTGCTGTTGCACCATCCAGAAACCAGTAACAATCAAAATAAGAATCAATAAACGCCAGTTTGTGATGATTCGCATAAATCCCTGTCCAATCTCATGGAGACTTTTTCCTTCACCTGCCGTATGCGTCGATTTATAAAGAAGAATAACAGCAAGTAAAGCAACTATTGTCATCGCACCGGAGAAATAATTAATATAGATATACGCTTGTTCACCAATGACATTACGCAAAGGATCGATAATCGTTTTACCGGTGAAAGCACCCACATTTACCATCATATAAAATATGGAATAACCACGGGCACGGGTTGCTTCCGTTGTTTCTTTAGCCACAGAAGCGGAGATAATGGACTTAATGAAAGAACCTCCCACCATAAGCACAAACAAAACCGGCACGATGATCCACCGGGTATAGCTATCAGGCAAACCATTAAATTGAGTAGTGGCACCATAACTAACCAAACCGGCAGCTTCCAGTAAAGTGGGCAGTACACCCAACCCTAAATATCCGATGGATAATAAGGAAAATGCTATAATCATTGATTTCCGGAAACCGATCTTGTCAGCATAAGCACCGGAAAAAATAGGAAGCAGATACAATCCACCGGAAAAAAGCCCGGAAATCATACTTGCTTCGAAATCATTAAAACCTAAAATGGAAGATAGATAAATAGTGAGAACGATAAAAACGGCATAATATGCCATACGCTCAAACAGTTCGACTGTGTTGCTGACCCAAAATGCTCTCGTAAAGCCTTTAGCAGCACGCTGAGGGGAATTGTTCATGTATTTATATTTTTATTAAAATGTTAATTTGAGACAAAGATACGTTTTTTTGGCTTACTGTCCGTATCTTTGTTCCAAATTAGGTAATTAAAAACTATGATTATAGCTGTTGATTTTGACGGAACGATTGTAGAACATCGTTATCCACGCATTGGTGAAGAGATTCCATTCGCTGTTGACACATTGAAGTTATTGCAACAAGAAAAGCATCGTTTAATACTGTGGAGTGTGCGTGAAGGAGCACTTCTGGACGAAGCTGTCGAATGGTGTAAAGCCAGAGGTTTAGAATTTTATGCCGTTAATAAGGATTATCCTGAAGAGCAGAAAGGCCATCAGGGATTCTCTCGAAAGTTGAAAGCCGACATGTTCATTGACGATCGAAATCTGGGTGGTTTACCAGACTGGGGAGTCATTTACGAAATGATTAAAGAGAAAAAGACGTTTGCAGATATCTATAGCCAAAACGGAGAAGAAGAAAAAACATCCCTGAAAAAGAAGAAAAGATGGCTGCCTTTTTAGGAAGCTGATAAATATCAAACTAATAAAATAGAAATGCACTCTTATCTGACATGATTAGAGTGCATTTCTATATTCATAAATGATTTATCATTCAACATTGAATCACAATTTACTACGCTTCTTTATTTTCCCACTTTTCCCTAAACTCCCATAATTGCTCAATAGTAGGATGAAAAGTCGGATTCTCCCAGTTTCTGGAAATCATTGCAATCAAAGATTCCAAATACGATTTACCATCAATAATGGTAGTACATTTATTGACCTGATATCTTTCTGTTGGATAATTCTTTGTCTCAATCATCTTTTTTGCCCAGTTCAATAATTCCTGAACAGCTTCATTGTCATAAGTATGTTGTGCCATATCTTTAGAATTTTCCGCAAAGATACAAAGTTTATTTATTCATAAATAAAGTTGTTCGTTTCTTTTTACTATAAAGATTCCATTTTAAATTTATACCTTTACGTCCAATATACTCAATTAGACTAACTAATAGAAACAATAATTATGAAGAAAATTTTCATTTTAGTATGTTCATGTGCTCTTTTGGCAGCATGCAACAATAGCGCGAAAACAAACAAGAGTGCCGGTGCAGACAGTACTTCAATCGAAGTAACCGATATCCATAATGCGGAAAATTCACTTGATTACGAAGGAACTTATAAAGGAGTTTTCCCCGCTGCCGATTGTCCGGGTATTGAAACAACCCTGACATTAAATCCGGACAAAACATTCAGCCTCCATTCCGTATATATCGATAGAGACAGCTCATTTGACGAAAAAGGTACATATACTTTAAAAGACAACCTATTGACTCTTAATGAAGAAGGCGGAGAACTTTCTTATTATAAAGTAGAAGAAAATCATTTACGCAAACTAACAATGGATAAACAAGAAATAACCGGAGAACTTGCAGACCATTATGTTTTAAATAAGGAATAAGGTCCAAACAAATTTTGCTATCAATAGAGAACAAATTCAATATTTTTTATGTTTATATAAATAGATATAAACTTAAAAATAGAACAACTTATGATTTATAGTTTTTTATTTCCCACAAAATCGAATACAACGAAAGTATCTTTGTTGCTATTGGCTGTCCGGATCATCTTCGGTATATTATTAATGAACCACGGTATCCAGAAATGGAGTAACTTCCAGGAGATGTCAGCAGTATTTCCTGATCCGCTTGGAATAGGAAGCCCCCTATCTCTCGGATTAGCTATTTTTGGCGAACTTGTATGTTCGATGGCATTTATCATCGGATTCCTGTATCGCTTGGCAATGATCCCGATGATTTTCACAATGATAGTAGCCTTCTTTGTTGTTCATGCTAATGACGTATTTGCGGTTAAAGAGCTAGCTTTCATCTATTTAGTTGTATTTATATTGATGTATATTGCCGGTCCCGGTAAATTTTCAATAGACCATATCATAGGAAACGAATTGTCACGGCGGAAGTCAAGAGCATACAAAAATTAGAAATAACAGCCCCGATTAATTAAAAAATATTATATTTGCATACACATAAGAGAGAAATTATCAATATTTTTTATTAATCAAAAACATTTTAACATGAAAAGAGGAAAACTGACTTTAGTCGCAGTAGTACTTAGTGGTAGCTTATTATTCAGTTCTTGTGTAGGATCATTTGGTTTATTCAACCGCCTGTCTTCCTGGAATCAATCAGTTGGAAACAAGTTTGTAAACGAACTCGTATTCCTTGCTTTCAACATTGTTCCAGTTTATGGTGTAGCTTACCTGGCTGATGCTTTAGTTATCAACTCAATCGAATTCTGGAGTGGCTCCAATCCGATGGCTAATGTAGGTGACGTAAAGAAAGTAAAAGGAGAAAACGGCAACTACATGGTGAAAACTCTTGAGAATGGATATTCCATTACTAAAGAGGGCGAAACTGCTTCAATGGACCTGATCTACAACAAAGAAGCCAACACATGGAATGTCGTTGCAAACGGTGAAAGCGCTGAATTAGTAAAAATGAACAATGATGGCACTGCTGATTTGTTCTTGCCAAATGGCGAAAAGATGAATGTAACGCTGGATGCTCAAGGCATGCTGGCAGCACGCCAGGCTACAATGAGCAATTTTATGTTTGCCGCCCGCTAAAAATAAAAACAAATACGAAGGAGATGAAACATCATATAGGAGTTTCATCTCCTTTTTCAATCTTATCTTCTTCTATCAAGAATCTTTTGTACTATGAATAAACTACATACACTTATCTATTCTGTTCTAATCTTCACCTGTCTATCTTGTCAGCAACAGACTCCTCAAACTCAAATAGAACAGACAGCCATAGATTTTTGTGAAGCCTTTTATAATTTCAATTATCCGGTCGCCAAAGAATGGAGCACGCCTTCTTCTCAATCTTATCTTAGTTTCTTAGCATCTAATGTCGGGCAACCCCATCTGGAGCAACTTAAGACACGAGGCGCTGCAAAAGTTTCTGTTATTTCAAGTGAGATAGATGCTAATTTAGAAGAAGCGTCGGTTGTCTGCCAAATCAAAAATGCATTCGTCATTCATCCCATCGGAGGAAAAATGGAATACGTAAGTTCCCTGCAAGATACGCTCGAATTAGTAAGAGTAAATAATAAATGGCTGATTAGAAAGGATATCCCACAGCAAAATGGAAAGCAAAGTCACGACTGAATTTAGGATGAATGATGGGGAAATGCTCTTTCCTCGTTTCATAGGCAGGATTGACAGCTTTCATACCTCCGTCAAAACGCAAAATAAAGAAATCCAAATCCAGGCGGAGACCTAATCCGTAGGCCACTGCTATTTGCTTATAAAACCTATCAAACTTGAAAACCCCTCCCGGTTGATTGGCATAACTCCGGATGGTCCAGATATTACCAGCATCAATAAATACCGCCCCCTGAAACTTCCAGAATAACTTGCTTCGGTATTCAATACTGGCATCCAGTTTAATATCTCCGGATTGATCGAGCAAATTCCCATTTCCTGCAAAAGAGCCCGGTCCCAAATCGCGAACACTCCATCCGCGGACACTATTGGCTCCACCAGAGAAATATTGTTTCTCAAACGGAATAGTCTTCGCATTTCCATAAGGTACAGCTATTCCCACACCAGCATGAAACGCAAAAGAGTTACGATAATCGATTCTGATATTCTTAGCAAAATCAAACTCCCCTTTCAGATATTGAGCATAAGGAATTCCCAGAATAGCGTATTCACCATTACTGTTCTTCCGAATGTTTGCAGCCTTTGACAGAGCATACATTACATTTCCCGCCGATTCGAAATTAAAACGGATGGAGTATGAATTAGAAGCAATCGTATTATTGATAATCGATCCTCCCACGCTATTATAATTATAGCTATATCCCATATTTATAATCAGTCGATCCTGATAATTATACTGGAATATATGGTTCTGTCCTTTATTTATATAGTCTTCTTTAAACCTTTCAGAGATACGGGGCAAATAAAGGAAAGCAATATTTATCAAATCAATACGGTGTTGTATCTTCTGGCGTTGTGTCCACTTGTAACTCCAGTTAGCAGAAGCCATCGTACGCAAGAACTCCGGTCGCAACTGATAATTATACTGTAAACCAAACTCTGTTGTCGCCCTGATTTTCCGTTTAAAATCAGAGGAAATGAAAGGGAACAGAAAATTAGGGAAGTTGATACTCGTTTCCACTCCATACTCCGTATAGTTATTATTTGAATAGCCTGCCTGAAGCCCGGAAATAACCTCATACGCTCCACGGAATTTTATCATAAACGTTTCCGACCCGCGAAAGAGATTCCTATTCTGGAAAGAAACGGAAGCTGCCGCTCCCAAGTCACCGGCAGAATTGGTTCCCTCTACCTCAAAGGATACCGATTTATGCTTGCTCTTAGTCAACATCACGTAACAATCGAGCATTGTTGAATCTCCAACTTGAGTCTCGATAAAACGGATATTCGTATATTTCAATGCAGACAAACGCCCGAAACTGGAATAAGTTTGCTGCACATCACGCTCATTAAACAAATCGCCGGAAGCAAACCGGAGGTTATCCGTAAGCACTTTAGGACGTAAATAGAGCTTATCCTTATAGTAAATCGGATATCCCTTATAATGAACCGAATCATTAATATCCACACTGCTCAAGGCAGAAGACTGCAAAACGTCATAATCCGTAATAAAATTAATCTTATTGATCCAATATTGCTGATGTGCCCTTGCCGAATCACTCGCATGCGCTTTATACATCTGCAAATGTTGAGTCAGATCTACATTATAAGTATTACGAACCGTATCGGCCGTATATCCGATATAATCCTTATTAAATTTATAATAGCCATTCCGAAGCAACTTATTCGTGATACGTTGTCTGTCCGCATCCAATACATTCACATCCAAATACATTCCTTCCTTCAACAAGCTTCTGGCAGAATCCTGTTTGAGAAGAGAGGCTATTTTAGGATCATAAATATCATATTTGATAGATTGAACAACGTAGGGTTTGCCGGCCGTTACATCATAATACAGCTTAATCTTTTTCTTTTTTATTTTAGTCGAACGCTTCACGGTTGCCGCCATATATCCCATATTGTGCACAGCCTTAGTGATCTCTTCTTCAGAGCGTTTCGCTTCGTCCTCGCTATATATTACAGGAGCATCCCCTATCCTTCTTAAAAATTTGTTTCCCCATTTGGTTGAATCACGCCCCGACAGATTGTAGACATAAAGTTGAGTCTTTATCAGGCTGAACCACTTGGCATTAGGATTTTGACGAACATACATGCGTAAGGAAGAAGGCCGTATGTTTTTCTGGTCCGTACGAATTTTAACTTCATCCAGCAAATAAGAACCATCCGGCACAAACTTAGTGGTAGTACACGAAGCAAGTGACAAGACAGCAGCAGAAGCAAGCAAACAAAGAAAATTTCTCCTCATACGGTTTTACATCGATAGCATGAAAAATGCGCCTACAAAGATAAATTATATTTTCCGACGGGGAAAATAATTTAAGAAAAAGACGAAGAAAGTAAGGATAGATTGGAAATATCTTTATAGCTTTGCAAAAGAATATCAAATCTATGGCATCATTAAGTAAAAACAAAATAAAGTATATCCACTCGCTGGAACTGAAGAAAATACGTAAAGAAGAGCGGGTATTTCTGGCTGAAGGTCCTAAATTGGTAGGTGATTTACTCGGACATTTTCCCTGTCGTTTTTTAGCAGCCACTCCCTCCTGGTTTCAGGAGCATCCGGGTATTGACGCAAGTGAACTGGTAGAAGTTTCACAGGAAGATCTTTCACGGGCCAGTTTATTGAAAACTCCCCAACAGGTACTTGCTATTTTCGAACAACCACAATATACTTTGGATCCGGAGGCAGTTCGTTCATCACTTTGCCTTGCATTGGACGACGTGCAGGATCCCGGAAATCTGGGTACCATTATCCGTTTGGCCGACTGGTTTGGCATCGAACATATTATCTGCTCGCAGAATACGGTAGATGTATATAACCCTAAGACCATACAAGCCACTATGGGTGGAATTGCACGGGTGAAAGTACATTATACTTCCCTCCCCGATTTTATCCGGTCGCTCGGAGATACTCCTGTGTTCGGTACATTCCTGGATGGAAAAAACATGTATGAACAACCATTGTCGACCAATGGCTTGATCGTAATGGGAAATGAAGGGAATGGCATAGGGAAAGAGGTAGCCACATTAATCAACCGAAAATTATATATCCCCAATTACCCGGCAGGCCAAGAGACATCCGAGTCTCTGAATGTAGCCATTGCTACCGCAGTAATCTGTGCCGAGTTCCGTCGACAGGCTGCATGGAAGTAAAATCAAAAGGATAAAACAAATAAGGAAATAAAGCTTCCCCCTTCTTTTCTGCTTCCTGCAGATACTCATTAAAACATTGGGAAGATTGATTCGAAACACTGGGAAGATTAATTTGAAACACTGGGATGTTTTTTAAAATCATCCCAGTGTTTTTTATTTCTTCCATCTGACTTTCAGAAAGCAGCACTATCACTCCCGGCATCCATTCAACCGATTCAATCTCTTCGGTCAATGGGAACACACCTCGGACAACTCCTTCGTCAGTGATCTCCACTACCTGCTGCTTCATATATCCAACGGCAGGTATCAGCAAATAATGAGAAGCAAAGCGTTTCATTACAATCAGTTGTTTGAACGTCTTTGTTGTTGCTGCCTGCGTTGATTCATCTGGCGTTCTTTTCTTTGCTCTATCCGTTCCTTTTGGATATGCTGTTCCACCTGAATCTGCTCCGGCTTCTTCTCACGATGAGTTCCCGTACGACGACGGTTCATCTCTTCCGGTGTTAGACGCTGAATGTCATCTTTATTCTTGTCTATGACCTTATGTAAAGAGTCGGCATTTTCTTTAGTAGCTATCTTCTTCAAAGAATCCGCTTTCAATGCTTCTATCTTATTCAAAGAATCGCGTACGGCAAATGCGAGCGTATCCGTACAATGATAACGAGTCATCATGAAGCGGTCGGCCAATACTGCCCCGCCTTTTTCCTGGCTATCCATCGGATAATAAATGAACCCTTTTATTTCTTTCATCGAACCTAATGTGTCTGCAAACAAACGAATTTGTTGCACACCCGGTTCAGTCACCGTTTTCCAATGATTGATCGTATCTTTTTCATAAATCACCTGCATAGCCATAGTAACACCTCTTAAAGAGTCGGCAAGCATCGGCTCCAGGAAACGATACCGCACTTCCCATACCAGTGTATCCCGGTCTTTGTAGTTAGAGTCGGTCGGCAAAGTAAATACATATTGATTATCCATCATTTCACCGGTCAAACGTACCATACGCTGCCACGGCCAGACATCGATGCTATCACCCTGCTTAGTCATTTTCGGTTTCTTATCACGCTTGGCTATCAGGTCGCCAACAAGTTCCTGTTCGTCTTTCAAACGTTTTTTCACCTTATCATAAATTTTCGATAAAATCTCTGTGTTACGGGTATACCAAACCATGGATGAGTCAAATGCAGCTTGTGTAGTCCCGTATTTCTTGAAAACGGCGTCGATATACAATGCTTTCTTATAGTTCTCACTATAAGGCAAATTATCTCCCATAGACTTTGCCACATGATAATCATACAGCAAATTCTCCATCTTCGATTCCGAGATTACATCACTGGGTCTTTTCACTTTACACCCGGCTACCGCAAACACGAACATGCAGATGAGACACAGATGAAACCGAAATTTATTTTTCATGATCCGTAGCTTCCTTTTTATCTTTATCCAGCGAATGATAAGACTCATTCAAATATTTACTATAAAAGAGTAACAAGGCAATGATACCGCAACTGATAGCGGCATCCGCAAAATTAAAGATCGGACTAAAGAATATAAAATGCTCTCCACCCACAAACGGCATCCATGTAGGCCAGTTTGTATCTATAATCGGAAAGTAAAACATATCCACCACTTTTCCGTAAAACCAAGTAGAATATCCACCACCTTCGGGCATGAAACTGGCAATCTGCGAATGAGTGCTTTCATTGAAAATAACTCCATAGAACACGCTATCTATGATGTTCCCCAAAGCACCGGTCAGAATAAGAGCCACACAGACGATATAACCTGTTTTGAACCCTTTCTTTATGATTTTATAGAGATACCACCCTATCAATGCTACTGCAACAATGCGGAATGTTGTCAGGAATAACTTGCCGAAGATTTCCATACCGAAAGCCATCCCGTTGTTTTCGGTGAAATAGATATAAAACCAATCGGTCACACGTATACTTTCGTGCCAGTACATGTGAGTTTTAATCCAGACCTTGATGATCTGGTCAATAATCAATACGGAAAAGATAACGAGAAGGGCAATTCTCCCCTTCGTGAATAGTTTCTTCATGTGTTTATTATAAGTTAAACATAACGAGCTACAAGTGCCGTGCGTAAACTTTGCGCAGCTACTTGTAGCTCGTTACCTGTAGCCTACTTGCTATCTGTTATTTTTTACCACTGTTCTTTGCTTCAATGCTTAATGTAGCATGAGGAACAGCACGCAGACGTTCTGCCGGAATCAACTTTCCGGTTTCACGGCAAATGCCGTACGTTTTATTCTCAATACGTACCAAAGCAGCTTGTAATCCTTGGATAAACTTCAGCTGACGTTGTGCCAGTCGGGTCGTTTCTTCCTTGGAGAGCGTATTAGCTCCTTCTTCCAATACTTTATACGTAGGAGATGTATCGTCGGTATCATTACCGTCCAGTCCCATCAAACTTTTCTTCAACTGTTCATAGTCACGTTGTGCCAATTCCAGTTTCTCCATAATAATGGCACGGAATTCCTCGAGTTCCGCATCCGAATATCTAGTCTTTTCTGCCATAACTTTACAATTTTAAAAGGTTAATCAATATAGTATTAGTCTTTTATCACGTTCACAAACAATGAGAAGTCGTCAAACTCCAGCATTGTTCCGTCTTTCACTTCATCTACAAGTTCAAGAGATGTGCCTAAAACCTGGTTACAAATATAAGTATTATATTCATTTACCGCATCATCTGTTTGCGTATTTTTCGAGATTGTTATTTTTATTTTGTCTGTAATCTCGAAGCCGCTTGACTTACGTATATTCTGAATACGGTTCACCAGTTCACGAGCAATACCCTCGCGACGCAGTTCTTCGGTAATAGTCACTTCAAGCGCTACTGTCAGTTTGCCTTCATTGGCAACCAACCATCCCGGAATATCTTCACTAAAGATCTCGACATCTGATGCTTCAATAACAGCTTCCGCACCATCCAGATTTAATGTATACTTTCCGTTTTTCTCCAATTCACCGATCGCTTCCTGTGACATTTCTGCAACAGCAGCAGCTACTGCTTTCATTTGCTTGCCAAATTTCGGGCCTAACTTTTTAAAGTCACATTTCACTTTTTTCACCAATACACCGGCTGCACCATCAACGAATCTGACTTCTTTTACGTTCACTTCATTCATAATCAGGTTCTTCACAGCTTCGATATGAGCTTTCTGCTCTTCATCTACCACCGGAACCATGATACACTGTAGCGGTTGGCGTACCTTGATATTCACCTTGCGGCGCAATGCCAACACCATAGATGTAACATCCTGTGCCATTTGCATGCGGGCTTCCAGTTCCTTGTCTATCATTTCTTCCTGATATTTCGGGAATTCGGCAAGATGGACAGAAACTACATTGTCGCGTCCTGTTGCTGTAATCAAGTCAGTATACAACCGGTCTGCATAGAACGGAGATACAGGAGCCATCAGTTTGGCAACTGTTTCGAGACAAGTGTACAATGTCTGATAAGCAGACAATTTATCCTGTGTAAATTCACCACCCCAGAAACGTTTACGATTCAGGCGAACATACCAGTTGGACAAATTATCATTCACAAAATCAGAGATCAAACGTCCTGCCTTTGTCGGTTCATATTCATTATAGCATGTATCTACCTCCTTTATTAATGTATTCAATACAGACAAGATCCAGCGGTCGATCTCCGGACGTTCTGCCATCGGTACATCCGCTTCTTTATACTCAAATCCGTCTACATTCGCATAAAGCGCAAAGAATGAATACGTATTATATAAGGTACCGAAGAATTTACGGCGAACCTCTTCCACTCCTTCAACGTCAAATTTCAGGTTATCCCACGGAGAAGAATTGGTAATCATGTACCAACGCAACGGGTCGGAACCATACTTTTCAATCGTAGTAAACGGATCGACAGCGTTATTCAAACGCTTAGACATCTTGTTACCGTTCTTATCGAGTACCAAACCGTTAGAGATAACAGCTTTGTAGGACACACTGTCAAATACCATGGTAGCGATAGCATGCAAGGTAAAGAACCAACCACGAGTCTGGTCTACTCCTTCTGCGATAAAGTCAGCCGGATATACCTGACGGTTATCCAACAGTTCTTTATTTTCGAACGGATAATGGATCTGCGCGTATGGCATAGCACCCGAATCGAACCATACATCAATCAAGTCTGATTCACGCTTCATCGGTTTGCCGTCTTTCGATACCAATATGACGTCGTCTACATAAGGACGGTGAAGATCAATCTTATCATAATTTTCTTCCGAATATTGACCCGGCACGAAACCTTTATCCTTGTATGGATTGGATTTCATAAATCCGGCAGCTACCGATTTCTCGATTTCATTATAAAGTTCTTCTACAGATTCGATGCATATCTCATCCGTATTATCTTCTGTACGCCAGATAGGTAATGGAGTACCCCAATAACGAGAACGGCTAAGGTTCCAGTCATTCAGATTTTCCAGCCACTTGCCGAAACGGCCGGTTCCGGTAGATTCCGGTTTCCAGTTGATGGTTTTATTCAATTCCATCATTCGCTCCTTGCAAGCGGTAGAACGGATAAACCAGCTATCCAACGGATAATAAAGTACCGGTTTGTCTGTACGCCAGCAGTGCGGATAGTTGTGGACATGCTTTTCTATCTTGAAAGCCTTGTTGTCTGCTTTCATCATCATGGCAATGACAATATCCAAAGATTCGGCAGCTTGCGCAGCTTTCTCATCGTATTTGCCATCCACCATAAATTGAGGATCATAAGCATTTTTCACCCATGCACCCTGATATTCTTTGTATTTATCTACATCAACACATTCTTTTACGAAATTCTCATCCAACTCATTCAACAGATAGAATTTACCAGTTAAATCCACCATCGGACGAGTTTCGCCTTTCTTATTAATCATGAACAATGACGGGATTCCTGCAGCACGTGCCACATTCGCATCGTCTGCACCAAATGTAGGTGCAATGTGAACAATACCTGTACCATCTTCTGTAGTAACATAATCACCTGGTATTACACGGAAAGCCTTATCACTAGGCTTCCAGTTGCCATCTTCGGATACCTCAACCGGTTTCACCCAAGGGATCAACTGCTCATATTCCATACCGACAAGATCAGTACCTTTATATTCGGCAATCACTTTAAATGGTACAAGTTTATCTCCAGCTTTGTAGTCCTCCAATTTCAGATCAGCAGCTTTTGCATTGAAGTGTACATTCAATAAAGCTTTTGCCAGAACAACCGTGATAGGTTCTCCGGTATAAGCGTTGTAAGACTGTACAGCCACATAGTCAATTTTGGGTCCCACACAAAGAGCCGTATTTGAAGGCAATGTCCATGGAGTAGTTGTCCAGGCGATAAAATAAGGAGTTCCCCATTCCGTCATTTCCGGTTTAGGATTCTTCATTTTAAATTGGGCAACGGCTGTTGTATCTTTTACGTCCCGATAACAGCCCGGTTGATTCAACTCATGTGAGCTCAATCCTGTTCCTGCAGCCGGTGAATACGGTTGGATCGTATATCCTTTATACAACAATCCTTTTTTATGCAGTTGCTTCAATAGCCACCATAATGTTTCAATATAGCGATTATCATACGTGATATAAGGGTGCTTCATATCCACCCAATATCCCATCCGATGAGTCAGGTCTTCCCACTCCTTGGTATATTTCATCACGTCTTTCCGACAAGCCGCATTGTAGTCGGCAACAGAGATTTTCTTACCAATATCTTCTTTTGTGATACCTAATGCCTTTTCTACACTTAGTTCCACAGGCAGTCCGTGCGTATCCCATCCGGCTTTACGCTTCACCTGATAACCCTTCATCGTTTTGTAGCGACAGAAAATGTCCTTAATGGTACGAGCCATTACATGGTGAATACCCGGCATACCATTAGCCGAGGGAGGTCCTTCGAAAAACACGAACGAAGGACAACCATCACGTTCTGTCATACTCTTGGCGAAAACCTGGTTCTCGTCCCATTTCTTCAGCACATCTTTGTTCACCTGCGAAAGGTCAAACTGCGAATATTCAGTAAATCTCTTACCCATAGCTGTCTACGATTTTACTATTTACAATTTACAATTTGAGGGGTATCCCCATTTTTAAGGGTGCAAATTTACAAAAACATTTGTTTAGTTGAGCAAAAAGCTAAGACTTTTAATCGGATTCGTGTGAAGTTAACGATTATAAACCGCCTACAGCCTAAACAAAACAGGTATCTCCTTGTTTTAGTGGGAAACCTAAAAGCACTTTAACTTATGAATTACGGTATTAGCATTTTATTCAGAGCAATCCCTTTGGCGATGGCTATTTTTTGCTTCGGATACGGAGCGTTTATTTATGGTTATGGAGATGACGGGAGTCGTGTTGTGGCCGGTCCTGTTGTGTTTTCACTCGGTATGATATGCATTGCACTGTTTTGCACGGCTGCCACTATCATCCGGCAAATCATACATACTTATAATAAATCGGCCAAATACGTTTTGCCGGTTATAGGCTATCTGGCAGCCATCATTACTATTATTGGAGGTATCTGCATTTTCAGTAATGCCACTTCCACCTCTGCATTTGTTGCAGGACACGTTATCACCGGCGTTGGATTTATTACCACTTGTGTAGCTACCGCCGCCACCTCTTCTACCCGATTCTCTTTAATTCCGAGGAATTCAAAAGCGACAAGTAATGAGGTTCCGGAAGGAGCTTTTTCCCTTAATCAGAGACGGGCATTGGTCATTGTTGCCATCATCGTTTCGCTGATCGCATGGATATGGGCATTTGTATTATTGAGCAACAGTCATTCTCATCCTGCTTATTATGTGGCGGGGCATGTAATGGTCGGTCTGGCATGTATTTGTACCAGTTTGATTGCGCTGGTAGCTACCATAGCACGCCAGATACGTAATGATTATTCAGAAAAAGAACGGAATAAATGGCCGAAACTGGTTTTATTAATGGGATCTATCTCTTTTGTATGGGGATTATTCGTGATTTTGGCAGATTCCGGAAGTGCAAACGGTACCACCGGATATATTATGCTCGGATTGGGGTTGGTATGTTACAGTATTTCCAGCAAAGTAATCCTGCTGGCTAAGATATGGAGGCAAGAATTCAAATTAGCCAACCGTATTCCTATGATTCCGGTATTTACGGCATTGGCTTGTCTGTTCCTGGCGGCTTTTGTATTCGAGCTTGCCACTATACATGCTGATTATTTCATTCCGGCACGTGTTTTGGTAGGTCTCGGAGCTATTTGCTTTACGCTGTTTTCTATCGTTAGTATATTAGAGAGTGGCACGTCATCCAAATAAAAAATATTCTATCAAAAGGGCGTCACTATATGCCCCGGATAGTGACGCTATCCAAGGCATATAGTGACGCTATCCGGACAGCATAGCGTCACTCTTTTTATTTCTTGTATCTCACCTCATACAGGTCATTCCTACGGTCTTTCAAGTTGCGTACACTACCATAAGTATGCAGCTCGTTCAGCAAATCCAAGTCAACATCCGATACCAAAATCATTTCGGTGTTAGGAGTTGCCTCTGCCCTCTTTCCGTCTGTTGGAAAAGCAAAGTCGCATGGGGTAAATACCCCCGATTGGGCATATTGAATATCCATATTGTGCACACGGGGAAGATTTCCGACACTTCCGGCAATGACTACAAAACATTCATTCTCGATGGCACGTGCCTGCGCACAAACACGAACACGGGAATAGGCATTCTGGGTATCTGTCAGGAAAGGAACAAATAATATCTGCATTCCCTGATCTGCCATCAGGCGGGAAAGTTCGGGGAACTCGACATCATAGCAGATCAAAACTCCAATCTTTGCACAGTCCGTGTCAAAAGTATTCAGAAGTTTACCACCATTAAGTCCCCAACTTTTTATTTCATCGGGAGTGACGTGTAATTTTTCATACATTTCGTAGGTTCCATCCCGTCGGCAAAGGAAACCTACATTATAAAGCAATCCATCCTCTTTTACGTATGGCATACTCCCGGTTATAATGTTGATATTATAGCTAATAGCCAGATTCATAAACCGTTCCCGAATTTCATCCGTATACTTTGCCAATCCGCGAATAGCCTGTGATTCTCCTTTATCGTTATACTTCGACATCAAAGGAGCATTGAAATATTCCGGGAAAAGAACAAAATCACTTTTATAATCGGATACTGCGTCCACAAAGAATTCTACTTGTTCGAACAGGTCATCCAACGTTTTATAACTACGCATCTGCCATTGCACCAGTCCTACGCGAACCGTAGTTTTGGGACTGATATATTCCTGTGTAGGTGGCTGATAATAGATATTATCCCACTGGAGCAAACAAGCATAATGTTTTGATTCTTCATCATTTGGCAGATAATTAGTCATTACCTTACGAACGTGAAAGTCATTCGACAACTGGAAAGTAAGTACCGGATCATAAATCTCGCGTTGACGTACCCGTTCGATATATTCTTTTGGACGCATTTTGTCAGCATATTTATGATAATTCGGGATACGTCCGCCAAACATGATCGCTTTCAGATTCAATGTTTCGCAAAGCTCCTTACGATATTCATACATACGACGTGCGAGACGCAAACCACGATAGCCCGGGTGGATGAATACTTCAATGCCATACAGGATATTTCCTTTGGGATTATGTGTATTAAATGTTTCCTTACCCGTAACCTGTGCATACGTATGGTCGTTCTTTACTTTATCATAATCAACAATAATGGAAAGAGCACAACCAACTATTTTATCGTCAACGACTGTGACGATCTGACCTTCCGGAAAGATTTTAATCAACTTCTGAATCTGCTCACGAGTCCAAAATACATCGCTACCGTCAGAATAAACACGGGTAAACGATTGGGATAGTTGTACATAATCTTCTATTTGCAGATTGCGTATCTGCACTTTATTAATTTTTATCGGATGTTGTTCCATAACAATACGTGTTTTTATATAAAGACTGTGCAAAGGTACTGTTTATCTTTATACATTGTCATTGCAAAATTAAAAATGCATTATACTTAATTTTAATACATGCTTCAGAAATGGCTACAGTGCTTTAACATCACATAATTTTCATACAGATTCTTGCACCGTTTAATTTGCGACTTCCGAAAATTATCGTACATTTGCAGCGACTAACATTTTATACCCACAGAAGCAGTGAACCTGCTTCAACTCCAGTAGCAGGCATTTTTATGCCTGTTGCTGCCGTAGATACGCGGTTTCGTACCCCCGTGGGGAACGTTAATGCGTCCCCAGCTTCTGTGGAGTGTTAGTCAACGGGAAAGGCGGAACCGTTTTTTTATTCCCGCCTATCTTAAAACCGTTGTATCATGCATGAAGAACAAAACAATGCACCTGTAAAAACCGTTCGAAGCAATCGGCAGGAAGCTAATTTTCCTAATCTGGAAGAAAAAGAAAACCTAAAACAGTTTTATTTAGCCCAATCACGACGACTATGCCCTACTGTATCAGTCGATCGTTCGGAATTACAACGTTTGGGAGCGTTACACCACAAAATCAAACATTTTATTAAAGCGTTAACCAACCTCGACCGTTCATGGGAAAATGGGATGCCGGAGATGCAAAAGGCTTGCCTGCATTTCTTTTCTTTACAAAATTCACCTCGCACAGAGTGTCAAAAGATTTTTGAAGAATGGGCGAAATGGTCGGACTTTCTGATATCAGCTTCTTGCTATCGTGGTTTTGTCAGTCAGATGTTGCAGGATTATCAACGTCAATTACGTGACTTGGAAAAGCTCTTGGACGGCAAACCTTCCGAAACTTTGGAGAATGTATCTGACCGTTAAGTCATACAGATAGATATTGCATCGAACTGACGCTAAAAGTAGTTCGTTTCTTGACGGTTTTAATTCTTTTCAGAATATAAATGAGCTAAATGATAATTTTGCGGAGTGCCCTGAAAGGGCTTAATTCTATAGCGTAGGGCGTTGCCCTACGCTATAGAATTAAGCCCTTTCAGGGCACCCCAATAAATATATAATTGTAAGGCTTTCAGCCTAACTGCAAAATTCCCATTTAACCGCTAAATTCCCATTTAATTAAGAACTGTACTGAAATGAATGAAAGTTTTTCCTACTATAAAGTTGAAAAACATAAAAACATCTGCCACCTGCAACCAAACGCGTGTAATGCACTAGTTGATAAATAGTTGGAGCGTTGCAGATACCTGCGGCAGATAGGTTGCAGATAAAGTATCTGCAACACGTTATATAATCAAAGAAAAAGCCTTGATTCCTTTATGCAAAGCTATGGGATAATTGGGGTGACTCTATGGAGAAATGGTGGTGTCTCTACGGGGAAACGACAGTATCCTTGCGTAGAAACTGTAGTGTCCCGCCTTAGAAACTCTCGTTTCCTACCGTGGAAACCGTAATTTCTAATGCCGGAAACGACAATTCCCCGCCTGGAAACGGGAAGTTAATATATACAATTAACTTTTGCCCTCCTGGAGAATTGGCTTATGTAAGATTTATACTGTGTTGCAGATACTTTGATCTGCAACCTATCTGCAACGCTCCAACTATTTATCAACTAGTGCATTACACGCGTTTGGTTGCAGGTGGCAGATGTTTTCATGTTTTTTCAACTTTATAGTAGTTCCCAAAAGTTTCAAATAAAAACAATTATGACACCCTACCATTTGGTACGATGTCATAATCTTAATAGAACCATGCCAAGAAACCGAAGTCATAATGGCATGATGAAATTACACTAACCTAATTTATTTATTTTTTTTCCAAAGCTTGCTCATATCTTCCAGTGTCTTACCTTTCGTTTCAGGTACCCAACGCCAAACGAAGATAGCAGCAGCCACACAGATTATGCCATATAAACTATATGCAAACATCGGGCTGAAGTCGTACAGTGCCGGGAAAGTAGAAGATACAATGTAATTGAATATCCATTGGAATGCTACGGCGATTGCTACCGCTTTACCACGGATGGTGTTCGGGAATATTTCCGAGATCAACACCCAGCAAATCGGTCCCCAAGACATCATAAAGAATGCTGCATACACAATCACTGAAAGTACCGGGAGAACACCCTTTATTGCCATGCTATCACACATTGCTACCGCAAATGCACCTACAGCCATACCAATAGAACCGATTATCAATAGTGGTTTACGTCCGAAGCGGTCTACAGTGAAGATTGCAACCAATGTAAAGACAATGTTTACAATACCCATAATAACTGTCTGCATCATGCCACCTCCTTCTGCACCTGCATTTTCGAAAATACGAGGAGCATAATAAAGTACCGCATTAATACCGATAGCCTGTTGGAATACAGAAAGCAAAATACCGATCACAATTACTGCCACTCCATAAGTAAAGATTTTCTCTGTCTTTTCATGAGCAGTAGCTTTAATATCATTAAGAATTTCCTGTGCTTTTGTCTTACCATTGATCTTTTCAAGGATCGAATAAGCCTTTTCATCCTGCTGTATCAATACAAGATAACGAGGAGTCTTGGGAACAAAGAACAATAACAGACCGAAGAAAGCGGCAGGGAAAGCTTCCGAACCGAACATGTAACGCCATCCTTCATAAACAGTCCACATATCAGATTCAGCACTAACAGACAGTACACCTGCTGCATCTTTCAAAATAATAGGATTTTGATGGTCGCCCATAATCAGGAAATTCACGAAGTATACTACCAACATACCGAAAATGATAGCAAACTGGTTACACGATACAAGCGTTCCACGAATATTAGAAGGAGCAATTTCAGCAATATACATCGGACAGACTGCAGAAGCCAGTCCAACACCGATACCGCCCAAAACACGATACAAATTAAAAGCAATCAGCAAATCCATGTTCGGCTTTCCGTATTCGAAAAACAAGACTTCCGGATAATAGGAACCTAATGCTGAAAGGAAAAAGAGTACGGCAGCAAGCCTTAGAGAATTACGACGTCCCAAACGGGAAGCAAATATACCGGACAAAGCACCACCCAGTACACAGCCAATTAATGCACTGGAAGATGTGATTCCATGCATTACTTTATTGTATTGAAAATCAGAGGCCGAAAGAAAAAAAGCCTCCAAGCCTTTCTCTGCACCGGAAATAACCGCTGTATCGTATCCGAAAAGCAGTCCTCCCAAAATGGCGACAGAGGTTATCGAATATAGGTAGAGTTTACTACCCTCGTTCGTTGTATTAATCATGGTTATAAGTAGATAAAGTAGTGTTGTAGTAGTTGGATTTATATCACCACAGATTTCACAGATTGACACAGATAAAATTCAAAATAAGAGAGAAGAAAATTAATCTGTGACAATCCGTGTAATCTGTGGTGGGGTTAATTAGCAATACATATTCAGAATTGCTTCATAAAGCTCTTGTTTACCGCTAGTCTGCTTCGGTTCACCGTTTGCTTTAGCATAAGCAACTACATCTTCCAAAGTCAACTTGCCATCTTCAAATTCTTTACCTTTACCACCATCGAATGAAGCGTAACGGTCAGCCAACATTTTCTTATAGGGAGATTCGTTCAGCAAAGCAGCTGCACTTTCCAATGCACGAGCCATAGCATCCATACCTGCGATGTGAGCGATGAAGATATCTTCCAGGTCAGTAGAGTTACGACGAGTTTTAGCGTCGAAGTTTGTTCCACCGTTACCCAAGCCGCCGTTGCGGATTATTTGCATCATAGCTTGTGTCAGTTCGTAGTTGTCAATCGGGAATTGGTCTGTATCCCAACCATTCTGATAATCACCACGGTTAGCGTCGATAGAACCCAACATGCCGTTGTCTACTGCTACTGCCAATTCGTGTTCGAAAGTGTGACCAGCCAAAGTTGCGTGGTTTACTTCAATGTTCACTTTGAAATCTTTATCCAAGCCATGAGCTTTCAGGAATCCGATTACTGTTTCTGTATCTACATCATACTGATGTTTTGTCGGTTCCATCGGTTTCGGTTCAATCAGGAAAGTACCTTTGAAACCACGGGCACGAGCATAATCACGAGCGATGGTCAGCATTTTTGCCAGGTGTTCTTTTTCACGTTTCTGATCTGTATTCAGAAGAGACATATAGCCTTCACGGCCACCCCAGAATACATAGTTCTGACCACCCAGTTCAATAGTTGCATCGATTGCATTCTTGATCTGAACAGCAGCACGAGCTACTACGTCAAAATCAGGGTTAGTAGCAGCACCGTTCATATAACGTGCATGGCCAAATACGTTGGCAGTACCCCACAACAGTTTGATGCCAGTTTCAGCTTGTTTCTGTTTTGCATAAGCTACGATTGCTTTCAAGTTAGCTTCGTATTCTTCGATGCTTGCACCTTCAGAAACCAAGTCTACATCGTGGAAACAGTAGTATTCGATACCCATTTTCTGCATGAATTCGAAACCCGCGTCCATTTTATCTTTTGCAGCTTGTATAGCGTCAGCATTACTATTCCAAGGGAATTGTTTTGTTCCGCCACCGAATTGGTCGCCACCTTCAGCACACAAAGTATGCCACCATGCCATAGCAAATCTCAACCAATCTTTCATCTTCTTACCGTTGATAACCTTTTCAGCATCGTAGTAACGGAATGCCATCGGATTCTTACTATCTTTACCTTCGAACTTAATCTTTTCAATTCCCGGGAAAAATTCTTTTGTTGCCATAATTCTTTTATTTTTAAAATGGTTATTATTTAAATTGTTAATTATTTATCTGAAGACAGAACCGGAGCCGGTATGTTACCGGTCATCGACTTTTCAAGACGGTATTTCCATTTTGCGTACGCGTCAGCATATTCCTGTCGTTTTGCCACATTAGGCTCAATCACATCCAGTTTGTCAAGCGTAGCAAATGCCTCATTGTTATCCTTGTAGATACCTGCACCGATGCCCGCACCTTTCGCAGCGCCTACGGAACCATCCGTATCGTAAAGCTCGATAGTAGCTCCTGTGACTCCCGCCAAAGTATCACGGAAGATAGAACTCAAGAACATATTAGCGTGTCCGGCATGGATCATCTTCACAGGAATTCCCATTTGCTCCATGATATCAATGCCATATTTAAAAGAGAATACAATACCTTCTTGAGCGGCACGAATAATATGATGTTTGCCATGCGTATTAAAATCCAGTCCACGGATACTGCAACCGATTTCTTTATTGTTCAGCATACGTTCGGCACCGTTACCAAAGGGCAGAATACTGATTCCCGCACTGCCGATAGGAGCTTTGGAAGCCAATACATTCATTTCATTATAAGATATTCCTTCGGGAGCAATGTTGCGTTTTACCCATGAATTGAGAATACCCGTTCCGTTGATGCAAAGCAATACTCCCAAACGTGTCTGATCTATGGTATGATTGACATGCGCAAAGGTATTGACGCGTGACTGCGGATCATAGTTCACTTCACTGTTCACGCCATAAACCACTCCCGATGTTCCTGCCGTAGAAGCAATCTCTCCCGGATTAAACACGTTCAAAGAAAGGGCATTGTTAGGCTGGTCGCCTGCACGATAAGTAATCGGTGTCCCTTCTTTCAGTCCAAGCTCTTTGGCAGCTATTGCATTTACACGTCCTTGTTCAGCGAAGGTCGGCTTAATATCTGCAATCAAAGAAGAATCAAACCCGTAATAATCCATTAAGAAATCAGCCACCCGGTTGTTCTTGAAATCCCAGAACATACCTTCCGAAAGTCCGGAAACAGTTGTGCAGATTTCTCCACTCAACTTCATGGCAATATAATCGCCCGGCAGCATTATCTTATCAATCTGCTCATAGATGGCAGGTTCGTTTTCTTTAATCCACGCCAACTTGGAAGCGGTAAAATTTCCCGGCGAATTCAACAAATGAGAAAGACATCTCTCCTCCCCGATTGTCTCAAACGCTTTCTGACCGTATGGCACCGCACGGGAGTCACACCAGATGATAGCAGGACGCAATACATGCTGATTCTTATCAACACAAACCAATCCGTGCATCTGATAAGAGATACCGATGGCTTTAATTTCAGCGGCACTCACTCCGGATTCGGTCATAATAGCCTGCGTAGCCAACTTTAAGTTTTCCCACCAACTTTCAGGATCTTGTTCCGCCCATCCGGGATTCACTGCAATAATATTCGCTTCTGTTTTCGGAAAAAATGCCGAGGATACACATTTACCAGTCTCCGCATTTACCAAACTCGCTTTTACAGACGAGCTACCTATGTCATAACCTAATAGAAACATAATTTTATTTACGATTAAACGATTTACTATTTACGATTTAACGCTCAATGCCCGACTATTAATACTTTAACATTCAACGCCTAATACTTAATACTTGATACTTACTTGAACAGGGGCTATCTTCTTACCTTATTATATATCTTCTTATCAAATTTATAATAACGGGCAGCACGGTGAGCCACTCCTTGTTGTTTTTCTTCCAAAGGAACTACATATTCCATCATTGCTATTTTTTTATGGAAGTTACGCACGTCCACGGCTTTGTCGTATACTAATTCAAAAAGAGTCCTTAATTGTGCGGCTGTAAATTTACGCGGAAGCAATTCGAACAACATGGAAGGATTAAATTCTACGAACTGACGAATATAAGTCATTGCCTCCTTTATAATCAGATTATGGTCGAAAGCCAGTGTTTTCACGTCTTTCAAAGCGACCCAGCAAGCCTGGTGATCGTCCAGATTCTTATCCAACGTACGATCTATCTTCACCATCGACAAATATGCAATGGTAACAATACGCTCCACTTTTGACTGCATAGCTCTTTCCAACCAACGTACATCTTTCGGATTACTCGTTCTGTTTTTAGAACCAAATGCTTTAAACTGCATCAGATTCACATTTTTAAGTCCTGTCAGTTCATACAAAACTCGTTGTGCAGCTTCATCCAGGGCTTCATCCATATAGATAAGACTTCCGGGAAGTTTCATATCATGATATACTTCTCCATTATCCTCACCTGCACGTTTTACAAGCAACACTTTCAGTTGTTCTCCGTCAAAACCAATCACTACACAGTCTACTGATATATGATTGTTTGCTAAAGGTGTATTTTTCTGTAAATTTTGCATATCTATTTCTTTAAGACGATGCAAATATAGAGGCTACAAACCATCAAAACAAAATAAGAAACATGCTATAAAACATTGTTTTTCATATAAATACATATCATACATTCTACAATATGAATAGTTAGTGTTATCTTACGAATTACAATATGTATTTTAGTATTTCCGCGAGTGAGTAATTGTATAAAGTACAAAAACTAGATGGACGCTTTATTATCAGTACTTTTCATATCATTTCCAGCAGATAGCGGTAAAGGTACTTATTGTATTTTAAACGATATGCCATTTTGTACCTTATCGTTTTTTATTCTATCTTTGTCGGGTAAATATTAAAAAAACTAAAATGGAACGTCATCCAGTCATTTTATCCATTGCCGGCTCCGATTGTTCGGGAGGCGCAGGTATTCAAGCAGACATAAAAACAATCTCCGCTTTAGGTGGCTATGCGGCATCGGCTATTACTGCCATCACCATACAAAACACACTGGGAGTACGTGCCGTACAATCTATCGCCCCTGACATTGTTCGTGGACAAATAGAAGCAGTGATGGACGACCTGCAACCGGTTGCCATCAAAATAGGAATGGTAAATGATATTCAAATTGTTCGTGTGATTTCCGACTGTTTACAAAAATATTCACCTGCATACGTCGTCTACGATCCGGTAATGGTGTCTACCAGCGGAAAGAAACTCATGACAGATGAAGCTATAGAAGAAATAAAAAAAGAACTTTTGCCGCTTGTGACATTAATCACCCCCAACATCGACGAAGCGAAGGTGCTTACAGGTAAAAGTATTCACAACATTCAAGACATGCAGGCAGCCGCCAAAATGCTGACGGACGATTATCACACTAGCATCTTGTTAAAAGGCGGACATCTGGAGGGAGACAATATGTGCGACCTTTTGCACACGTCCGAATCTATCTATCATATATATGAGGAGAAAAAGATAGAAAGCCATAACCTGCATGGAACCGGGTGTACCCTCTCCTCTGCCATTGCTACTTATCTGGCCAAAGGATACCCCATGCGAGAATCCATCCAGCACGCTAAAACGTATATCACTCAAGCTATTATCGCAGGAAAAGAATTGAATGTCGGACACGGCAACGGCCCTTTATGGCATTTTCCGGACTCCGTTGCACAAATGTGTACATTTTGTGCGGTTGTATCATAAAAATACGTAACTTTGCACCCGCAATTAAAAATCAATTAAATAATAAAAATATGAAAGCATTTGTATTTCCCGGTCAAGGCGCTCAATTTGTAGGAATGGGTAAAGACCTGTATGAAAACTCAGCTTTAGCAAAAGAATTGTTTGAAAAAGCAAATGATATCCTCGGATATCGCATTACAGATATCATGTTCGACGGCACAGACGAAGATCTTCGTCAGACAAAGGTTACTCAGCCTGCCGTATTCCTTCACTCTGTTATCTCTGCTCTTTGCATGGGTGATGACTTCAAACCGGAAATGACTGCCGGCCACTCACTCGGCGAATTCTCTGCATTGGTAGCTGCCGGTGCATTGAGTTTTGAAGATGGTTTGAAACTTGTTTATGCACGTGCAATGGCTATGCAGAAAGCTTGTGAAGCTACTCCTTCTACTATGGCTGCCATTATAGCATTGCCTGATGAGAAAGTAGAAGAAATCTGCGCAGCAGTAAATGCAGAAGGTGAAGTTTGCGTACCGGCTAACTACAACTGCCCGGGACAAATCGTTATCTCCGGTTCTGTACCAGGTATCGAAAAAGCTTGCGAACTGATGAAAGCGGCCGGAGCTAAACGTGCCCTTCCGCTGAAAGTAGGTGGTGCTTTCCATTCTCCATTGATGGACCCTGCCAAAGTTGAATTGGAAGCTGCTATCAAGGCTACGGAAATTCATACTCCTAAATGTCCGGTATATCAGAATGTAGACGCACTTCCTCACACTGATCCTGCAGAAATCAAAAAGAACCTGGTTGCCCAGCTGACTGCTTCCGTACGCTGGACACAGTCTGTTAAGAATATGGTTGCCGACGGTGCTACTGATTTTACAGAATGTGGCCCGGGTGCAGTACTTCAAGGACTGATTAAGAAAATTGACGGTACTGTCAACGCTCACGGTATTGCATAAGCATCCGTAAGAAAGACTTTATCTTTAAATATATGAAGTGTGTTGGTAACTATTGCCAACACGCTTTTTTATATTAAGCCTATTCATAGCATACGGATTAACATGTTGTATAACACCCCATTACTTTTCTTTTCCGGCAAACTTTCCGTATCTTGCTATTGTTTTTATTACAGGAATCATTTACTCAAATTTATGAGCCATGAAAATACATGAATATCAAGCGAAAGAGATTTTCTCCAAGTACGGAATACCTGTCGAGAGGCACACTTTATGCCGTACAGCCGCAGGTGTCATAGCCGCTTACCGGAGGATGGGAACAGACAGGGTGGTTATAAAAGCACAGGTATTAACCGGAGGCCGGGGAAAAGCCGGAGGAGTGAAACTGGTAAACAATACGGAAGATGCTTATCAGGAAGCTAAAAATATTCTCGGAATGAGTATTAAAGGACTTCCGGTCAATCAAGTACTGGTTAGTGAGGCGGTAGATATTGCTGCCGAATATTATGTCAGTTACACCATCGACCGAAATACACGTTCTGTCGTTCTGATGATGAGTGCATCCGGCGGTATGGATATCGAAGAGGTAGCCCGTCAAGCACCGGAGAAAATCATCCGATATTCAATCAATCCATTTATTGGTCTTCCCGACTATCTGGCAAGGCGTTTTGCTTTCTCCCTCTTTCCTCAAATGGAGCAGGCGGGTAAAATGGCGGCCATCCTTCAGGAACTTTATAAGATCTTCATGGAAAATGATGCATCATTAGTGGAAGTAAATCCGCTGGCACTAACCAAGAAAGGTACGTTGATGGCTATTGACGCAAAGATTGTTTTTGATGACAATGCGCTCTATCGCCATCCAGAGGTACATGCTTTATTTGATCCGACGGAGGAAGAAAGAATAGAAGCAGACGCTAAAGATAAAGGATTCAGTTATGTCCACATGGATGGTAACATCGGTTGTATGGTAAATGGTGCCGGACTCGCTATGGCTACTATGGACATGATTAAACTTTATGGAGGTCAGCCAGCCAATTTTCTCGACATTGGTGGTAGTTCCAATCCTGTCAAGGTAATTAAAGCCATGAAACTTTTATTGCAGGATGAAAAAGTGAAAGTGGTCCTGATTAATATTTTTGGAGGAATCACCCGCTGTGATGATGTAGCAATGGGGCTTCTTCAGGCATTCGAGCAGATAAACAGTAATATACCTGTTATCGTACGGCTTACAGGCACTAATGAGCATATCGGACGGGAACTGTTACGGAATTACAGCCGTTTCCAAATAGCCACAACGATGAAAGAAGCTGCTCTTATGGCTCTGAAAGCATAATAAGTACCCAAATCATTAATAAATAAAGCAATTATGAGCATATTAATAGATAAATCCACCCGCCTGATTGTACAGGGAATCACCGGGAGAGACGGGCTTTTCCACGCCAAGAAGATGAAAGAATACGGAACCCATGTTGTTGGAGGAACTTCTCCGGGCAAAGGAGGAACAGATGTAGACGGCATCCCCGTATTCAATACTATGTATGACGCGGTTGAACAAACGAAAGCCAATACTTCTATCATTTTTGTTCCGGCACGTTTTGCGGCAGATGCCATTATGGAGGCAGCAGATGCGGGCATCCGGTTAATTGTCTGTATTGCGGAAGGAATCCCCACGCTGGATGTAATTAAGGCGCACCAGTTTGTCGAACAAAAAGGTGCTATGCTGATCGGCCCCAACTGTCCGGGACTGATCTCTCCGGGAAAAAGCATGGTAGGCATTTTACCGGGACAGGTCTTTTTAGAAGGGAATGTCGGAGTTATCAGTCGTAGCGGAACACTTACTTACGAGATTGTGTATCACTTAACAGCTAATGGTATGGGACAATCCACCGCTATCGGCATCGGGGGCGATCCTGTTGTAGGTCTTCATTTCCGTCAACTGCTGGAGATGTTCCAAAATGATCCGGAAACAGAAGCAATCGTTCTGATTGGAGAGATTGGAGGAAATGCGGAAGAGCAAGCGGCCGAATATATCCGCAATAATGTAACCAAACCTGTGGTAGCATTTATTGCCGGGCAATCAGCTCCTCCGGGAAAGCAGATGGGACATGCAGGAGCTATCATTTCGGGAAGTTCCGGTTCGGCAAAAGAGAAGATTAAATCTTTAGAAGCTGCCGGTATCCGGGTAGCACAAGAACCTTCGGATATACCGAAATTATTGAAAAGATAAACTCCCAAAGAGAAAGAAAAGACAAAAGTAGTCATATCATAACAGATGCAGATTCACTCCCTCAAATAAGTAATTACATACTTATCGTTTAGAGTAAATCTGCATTTATTTTACATACCTTTCTTTATACCTAATTTTATAAGAAGAGCATTCATAGGATATGCACAGAAGAAGCCGAAAAGCATAGCCAACTGCATCATAAACCAGAATATCCATGTGTCTTTGGGTAACGGTTCATTGATGAACAATACAAAATAGACAATCGCCATCCAGCCATACATTCCTACCTGCCAGGACAAAAGAGAAAAGAAATCCGCTTTGAAAGCACGAGCCAAGGCATTACCTACCGATATTTTTTCCATCTCCCGAATAGCATAGAATTGGAAATAAACACCAATCATCAAAGCCAGAATAAAGTCAAGTACCCAATTACCAAAGAGCTGACTTCCTGCCACAGTTACAGGAACATAGTTTGTAAACCACTCTCCTATGATATCTGCCAATGTACATCCTGCACCACAATGAAGCGCCGACAAAGCTACCGATTGCCAATAAGGACGTTGCATTCCTTGCATCGACATTTCTCCCTGCATGGCCATATCCATCTCCATATTATCTTTCATACCGGACATATCCATTCCCTTCATATCAGACATATCTTTCATGCCAGACATATCCATTTTCATCCCATCATCCTCAGCTTTCATCGGACTACTCCGTCCAAACTTATTATACGCCCATAAAGCTAAATAACTTCCCCATAATGCAGATAATATCCAGACTGCATTCATTATCTTCATTGATTGCGGACGATGTGTCAGGTCTATGGCAATATGTACTGCAATTCCGATACCTGAACATACTAAGAAAACGGCTATTAAATTGAGCATGGCTGTATGTTTTTTAAAGATTCAGATTACAAAACATCCTTTATTTGTGAATAGTTCACCCCATTACTTTTAATTTTATCCCGTCGAACTATTCCCCACACGAGTTGTTATCATTTTATAATCAAAACAATAGAATTATGAGCAGACGTAGACAATTAGAGCATGAAGTATCTGTTGCTCAAGAAAGAATAAAGAAAGCTACAAAAGATACACCGAAGGATATCCTGAAATTATGGGAACAAGAGCTGGTAGACCTGGAATTGGAACTCAATAATATGGTGGATGATGAAGAAGATAACAATGAGGATTAACAGAAGAAAGGCGCGCTAGTTACCTAGTGCGCCTTTCTCTATTACTGTATATGTATTCAGTATTAATTCTTTGGCAATGCTTCTTTTACTACCATTGAACGACCTACATATTCTGCACCGTTCAATTGTTCGATAGCTTTAGCAGCTTCTGCATCATCCGGCATTTCGATAAACGCAAAACCTTTTGATCTTCTAGTTTCACGATCTGTGATTAACTTTACTGAAGCAACTGTTCCATACTCTTCCATTACATGTCTCAAATCTGATTCCTTAACATTATAGCTAAGATTTCCAATGTACAAATTCATAAAATACAAATATAAAAAATTAATAATTCAATAAGAAAGTTTTAGGAAGATCTTAATTAGAGATGGATATGCTCAAATAAATGAGAAGATTCATGTAAAAAAATCAAATCGTAATAAACCTCTTTATTGTTGTTGGTACAAAGGAAAGCATTATTTGGGGATATTGCACTATATTCTCTCCTTTTTCTTTCTGCAAAACATCTTTTTTATGAAAATAGGCCAATACTTAACGTTCTTATTCTTTTTATACCAAGCCATTCCATGTAAACTACCGGATTAGTCTTTCTGCAAATTCTTCGCTACAAATTCCTCAAAAAACGTTTTCTTATAGTTTCCACCTCCTATTCCTATTTCATAAGACTTAATAAAAATATCATTGGTATCAAAAGAGTCAATCCGTGAGGTATTGACAATATAGGACTTGTTTATCCGGAGAAACTGTTTAGCGGGCAGTTGCTCATGAATATTTTTCAGATTCATCTTAGTAATCACCCGCTGATCTTCCAATTGGAGAATGGAATAATCCTTTAGTCCTTCAATAAAAAGAATATCACTGAAGTTTATCTTGATATAGCGTCGTTCCGATTTGATGAAGATATATTCTTCCTGTATCTCCTCCACTCTTTCGGCTGTTTCCGACAATAACAGTTTATGATATGCTATTGCCTTATTGACTGCTTTCAGAAAACGGTTCATTTCAATGGGCTTCACCAGATAATCAATGGCACTTACTTCATAACTATCGAATGCATATTCCGCATACGCCGTTGTAAAGACAATCAACGTATTCACGGGAATGCTTTGCGCAAATTCTATTCCGGTAATTCCCGGCATCTGAATATCAAGGAAAATCAGATCAACCGTATATTCATTTATATAAGCAGACGCTGCGATAGCATTATTAAAGCTACCCACCAATGTCAGTTGTGGAATCTGCTCCACCAATGACTTCATACCTTTGCGAGCTACCGGCTCGTCATCAACAATAATACAATTCATAAGTTTAGATGTAAGTTGACATTATAAGTTGTTTCTTTATCTTCTATCTGTAGCGTATACCGTGATTCATAAAGTAAATCCAGTCTGCGTTTCACATTGGCCAACCCTATTCCCCCTTCCCGCTTAACAGGAACACGGGGCTTAGAATTTTCGCAACGAAACGTCAACTGTTTATTATGCACAGAAAAATACAAGTGAACATAAGATAAATTGTCGCTATCCAAATTATGTTTCACCGCATTCTCTACAAAAGGGATAAACAATAACGGAGGAATACAGATATTCTCCATATTTCCCTCTTGAAAGATTGTATATTCAAAATGATCCCTTCTCACCTTCTCCAATTCAAGAAAGCTGGTGAGAAACTGTATATCTGCAGTAAGAAATACTTCTCTTCTTGTACTGTCATTCAACTGGTAGCGAAGTAGATTGTCCAGTTTCTCCAATATCTGTGAAGCCTCATCCGGAGCATCCTTTACCAAAATATTGGCATTATTCAGCATATTAAAAAGAAAATGCGGATTGATCTGTTTCTTTAATTGTTGCAATTCTGTCTGTTTAGTCGCCTTCTCCAATTCAAGAATCTTTTTATCGGAGACAACCCAACGGCGGAATAGTTCAAAGCTCGTACAGCCACCTGCACTTAATAGCAGTACTAATACTCCATAAGCAATACTATCAAAAGAAACAGCGTGGTTATCCTGTATACAAAACCCACGAATACCGTATCGTTGATATAATGGAGACAGAAATATAAATCCTAATAATACACTCACTAAATTGACTCCGAGAAACGAAATCCAATAACACCATAACTTGCGCTTGGCCTTATACAGGAAACGGGGCACTAACCAATATATATTCAGATAGATAGGAAATGCAAAAACCAATATACTAACCGGATATGCATATAGGAAACCTTCTCTAGTAAAATCTCCATATACATTCTGAAAGCCCAAAAAGAGTATAATAAATAGCAATAGTAAATTACTGATAAGCCTGAAACGGTCATTTACCAGATTCTTCCCCCAATCGTATACATTCCAGGTATCTTTCATAATTCCAACATTAAACCAATGGTACACAGTGCCTCATCATTATAGCCACTTTTTAATTGATAACCTCCCGGATATAACAAGTCCAATCGTTGCCGTAACTTGTCAAAAGCAGGTGCTACTTGCAGACTTTCCTTTTTTCGCAGACAGTATGTACAAATGAATCGAAGCTGATTCTCTTCCATTTGAAAATCGATCCTTATATTTTCTCCCTTTCCATTCTCTCCACATACAGTTGTCCGAATCACATATTCTATCACAGGCATAAACAATAAAGGAGGAACTTGTATATAACGCACTTCATTCAGGATGTTGACTTCAAAATTAAACTCCGGATTACATAGTTTCTCCAACTTCATATAATCAGTCATAAGATCGATATCATCTCCCAACAATACCTGTTGCCGTTCACTTTCATAAAGTTGGTATCTAAGCAACCGACTTAATTTAAAGATAAGCAATGACGCCTTTTCTCCATCTTCTCCCAGCAAGGTTCGTACCTTATTCAATATTCTCGAAAAAAACTCCGGTTGGAGTTGATCTTTCAAATGATTTAGATCAGTCTGTATGCTAATATTCTCCAATTCATTTAATCGTTGTTGATAGGCCACCCAACGATGCAGAAAAATAGTAAAAGAAAAAGCCAGGAAATAGAGTATCAGTGCCAATGCATTTATCAACAGAAAGAAAGGGAGATCACTGTTTAGTCTTTGCATCTGTTCGGGTATAACATAATATTGCCCTAGAAAACAAATAGCACCAACCATGGCGGTCAGCATAAATCCAACAAGGCAACTCAAATATATGATATACTTTTTATATCTACGCTGAAACAGATAACCGGGAATTAACCAGTAAGTATGCAGATTTATGATTCCCCATAGAATGACAGAAAGTAAAAGACTAACTCCCGTAGAAAGATTTAGCCCTAAACTATCGCTTTCGACAAAAGTGCCTCTGAACACTAAAAAGGAGACTACAAGAAATATCCCAATTTGCTTCAGTAACGTATATAATAGTATCTTAACTGACATCAGGCGATAAAGTTACCATTTTTTTAGAACTTATACTTCATTCCCACCGAAACATACATTGCCGGTTTAAAATATGGATCAGTATCTTTAGACATATCTTCGAAGAAAGCCTTTAAAGTGCGAGTAGTGTAATAAGCTATTCTGCTACACGACACACCGGCAGTAGCAGTGATTGAAAAAGAATTCCCCATACTTACTTCCGGTTGTAAACCTACAATAATGAATTGCTGGGAAAACATAGTATCTTTTCCTTCTCTTTCCAACAATGCCAATGACCCGTTCATCTCTGCCACGATCCTTAGATTCAGATATTTATTCATTTTCATTCCTGCCGATACTTCCATGGCATTCAGCATCGAAACTTTAATTTGATAACGTCCTTCAGTGCTCCAATCAAAATAAATAGCAGGAAATACCATCGGATAACCAAATGTGTTGTTCACAGCCAATCCGGCTCCAAGAGATAAATTGGACTTGAACTGCCGGATGAAAATAACTCCTCCCTGTCCCAGAACATTCTTCAGTTTTACATCAGAAGAGGTATAAACACCTGCACCAACTGTCGTCAACAAGAGCCATTTTTTGCTGATAGGGCGAATATTGGTTACGCTCAACTGCATATTTATAATTTGATCTATGTCTATGTAAGATTGAAGATTCTTATTATTCATTGCCGTATAGCTTCCTCCTGCCGAAATCATCCAAACAGTTGGCTGATTTCTTTCATTCATTTTCTGTGATACGGGAATATTGACGTTCCCTTCCACAAAGCACATATCCCCTTTCCCGGGATACTGTCCGTTTTCATCTTTATATCGGGAAGAAGATATATACCCGGTTTTCACAGTAACCTGTGCCTGTATATTTTCAGGAAGTAATAGAAACAAGGCGAACGCACTTAACAAAATAATCCTCATTCTTTTATCTGTTTTAGGGTTTGAATGAGACAAAAGTAGAGTTTTACCGATCTGCGTAGAGAGTTTGTAGACCAAACCCGGCATTAAGTAGACCAAACCTGTAAATTTGTAGCCTGTTTGGTCTGAATGTATTATATAAAAAAATAAAAGACTACCTTTCAACCGAAGATAGTCTTTTATTCATATATCATTTTTTAATTATCCACAATGGAAATACTTATGTACGAGATCTAACATCTCCATCGGTTTTCCTTCCAAATCCGCACGCAATGTTTTATCTTCATAACCACGAAGTCTGCGGATGATACCATCAATCATTGCCGGGCTGAATACATTATATTGTTCAAAGATTGCCCGTTGTTGTTGCAAGCAATCGGCAGAAGCTTCACAGCTATCCGGCAGTTGCGCCAGTGATTTCAGCTTATCTTCGTTTTCTTTCTGATGGATATTCACATTTACATAAGTTTTTTCAGCAATGTCCAGCGCATTTTCAATCTCAAAACCATGACGGCAGGCAACAGCCAAACCAGCCAACAGTTGATACAAATCTGCCGAACCATCCGGAGAACGCATTTCTACAGTCTGCTTCTGGCTGGTGTCAAAATGACTTTCAGCTTCCAACGGATTTGCCAATGTACACATATCTGTTTTTGCAGCCCATCCCAGAGGTACACGCACTAATACAGAGCGGTTACGATCTCCCCAACAAACATTGGTAGGTGCTTCCTGATGAGGAACGAGACGGAAATAAGAAGTAGGATTGGTATTTCCAAAAGCAGTAATTGACGGAGCAAGCACCATCATTCCGGCAATTGCCTTGCGTGCTGTTTCCGACAAAACACCGTCTTTCAGCATCTGGTTCTTTCCGTCTTTCATGATACGCATGTGGACATGCAAGCCCGAACCTGCTTTACCTGCCGTAATCTTTGGAGCAAAGGTTACATTGTATCCATATCTAAATCCCAGGTTACGAATCACCCATTTGGCAATCATTAATTGATCTGCTGCCTGCGATACGGGAACCGGCAGGAATTCTATTTCATTCTGCTCATAGATATAACCATCCAGCGTAAAATTACCCACTTCGGAGTGTCCATACTTTATTTGCCCGCCTGTCTGTGCGATGTAAGACATACATTGAGTACGGAACTCATTGAATTTAGCATAAGGACCCGATTCGTGATAACCACGTTGGTCGGTTGCCTGAAACATACCAGTATCCGGAGCTATTACATAATATTCCAATTCGCCCATTGCCTGAAATTCCATTCCGGTAACTTCTGTAAAAGTTTTGCTTGCTTTGTAAAGAGTGTGTTCTGGTGCACTTTCGAGGGGTTCGCCGTCTTTATTGAAGAAAGAGCACAGCATAGACAGCGTCGGAATCTCGGCAAACGGATCAACGAATGCTGTGCAAAAACGGGGAATTACATAAAGGTCACTACTGCCCGCTTCTATAAATGAGAAAAGGCTGGAACCGTCTACCCGTTCTCCACATGTGAGAATAGCTTCCAGATAAGCTTGATTGTTGATGACAAAGTTCAGAGTTTTCAGACGCCCGTCTCCCGCCGGATACATAAAATTAACCATGCGGATATCTTTTTGCTGGATAAATGAGATAATGTCAGCTTTTGTAAACTCTGAAGTTGGTTTTTGAAGGAATGCCACCAACTGGTTAGCATTCATTGATAAATCATAATTCATAATCGGTTGTTTTTCGTTGTTGTATGATTAAAACGGTTTGTTGAATGCCAAAGATAAGGAAAAGATGGAAAATCGAGTAAGAAAAGATTTAATTATTTCTCTGTTATGCTGCATTTACGTCTATTATCCTATTTAAAACGCTTCAGATCTTTCTTCTCAAAAATCCATTCCGGAGTGTATAGTTTCCCAGTATCCGTTTCGGTCAGCTCGTACCAGGGAGAAAGGTTTCGGCTGGTTGGATTGACCAGGATATGAATCTGTTGGGCAGGCATATAGCTTTGTGCCAGGAGAAATACTTTCTTCCCGGTATTCGGATGAATGGCAACATCCATAACAATCACAGCATGACCGGGTGAACCGCCTTTAATAAAGACATCCCCGGGTTGCAAGGAAGTATAAAGCACAGCTGGGAGTTCACGAGATAAAGAGGCAGTTCCGGCATACATAAAAACCATATCGAGATAGTTTCGAAAAGTTTTATAGGAATAATCCACTCCTTTGCCCGAAGCATACCATTGAACCTGATTATCGTTGACTTTTATTCGATTTCCCTCCGCCCATTTCTTATATTCGGCAGTAAATCCACTTGTGAAGTTGAATTTTATATCTGCATACCGTTTATGTTTCCACAGATATTCCGCCCGCAAGCGTATCACTGCATCGGCACACTGCTGCAAATCACGATTGCCTATCTCCATATCTACGACTGCAAATGCGGCTGCCTGATTGGCTTTTTCTTTTCCATTGTAAAGTAACACTTTACTGCCTTTAGGCAATAATGGCAAATTGCGCAAATAAGTTGTAAACGAATTATCGGAGCAGGTCTCTCTAACATATCCTGACGGAGGAGCGATTCTATCCGCAAGCCTCTCCTGTCCCCATGAGTGAAAGACTATGAGAAGCAAGCCTGCACATATTAACAAATACTTCATATCGGTTTTTCTTATTCCATATCCGGACAAATATAAGTAATTATTATTGAAAACGAAGTTGAATGTCTGTTTTTCTCCCGATTGAAGACGCTATCGTCTTAAAAATATGTAATATCGGATTCTGACTAAAACAAAGTGGCCTATACTCTCTTTTTTCTGTAAGAATAGTGCGAACTTTGTTTTCTACAAATTATAATAGTGTTTTTATGGAACAGGTGGTAGATTTAGCTTTACCAGAATACTTTGAAAGAATATCCGCAGAAGCTACCTTTCAGGAGCAATTGTCCGTCATAGATATGGATAACTCCCGTCGTTCACCGGTTCAAGTCAAAAACTATCCGATACGTTTGAAAGGCTATTCCCTCATCTTTGTTCTTTCCGGAGAAATTACAATAGGAATAAACTATTTATCGCATACACTGAAAAAGAACATGGTGATGCAGGTGTATCCGGATGATATTATAGAGCACACAGCTTATTCAGCCGATTTCAAGGGCTATCTCATCATTCATTCTGCTGAATTGAAAAAGGAAATAATGGCTATGACATCCGGCATCCGTCTGCAACAGGCGGGTCAGTTGAAGAAATTACATACCAGGCAAGAGTTGAGTGAGGAACAAAGCCTGCGTTTGAGAAAACAGGTTGAACTCATTAAAAGTTATATTCCTGATAAAGAACACGTCTACCACTCTTATGTCATCAAGAATCAGATTATAAATCTATTCTTTGACCTTGATAACTGCCGCTGGCATAGGTATGGCGACGGAGAACGGCACCAATAGTATCTTCCACCGGGATGTGCGGATTGATACGTGCTGGCTGATAGAGGTCAACATAATCTGTGCCTAATCGTTTCAAAGTGTAAGCCAGATAATTTTGTACGTTCTGCGGACGGACGTCAATACCATAGAACCGATCATCTGGAGTGAGCATTCCACCAAACTTGACGGCGATAAAAATGTCTTCGCGCTTCCGGGTTTTCAAAGCCTCGCGGATCACCAGTTCACTTTCTCCGTGACCATAAAAGTCCCCTGTGTTCAGATACGTAATTCCACTGTCCAGCGCGGCATGTATCGTGTCGACTCCCTGCTGAACGTCAGCCATTCTCATGGCACCCAGTCCGATACGTGAAAGGGTGATACCATTGGTTTCTTTATTCAAATACTTCATTGTTTCTTTTATTATATAGTACTAATTCGATTGCAAATTTCGGATAAATTCCTTCATGATACCAGAGCAATATCCGTTCATTTTTGGTCATTATCCGTCAAGAAGCCTCTTTCTCATGAAATGTCTCAAACATACTGATTATAAAAACCAATTGACTGCCTCAACTGTTTTATTTGAATAGAACTATTAAAACTACCGTCACATGAAAAAGGATATTCTAAAAGACCTGCTGGCAAAGCCCGGAAAGAAACATTTGGTATCGGATTTTGACTCGTCATTCACTAGCGATTTATCCAAACAAGACGCTAAAGAGCAACTGGCAAAGGATATTGAGAAGCTTTCGGAGCTGCAAAGTATGCTTTATGCACAAGACCGGTATTCAATCCTGATTATCTTTCAGGCGATGGATGCTGCAGGAAAAGACGGGACTATCAAGCATGTGATGTCCGGCATTAACCCACAGGGATGCCAGGTGTATTCGTTCAAACAACCGTCTGCTGAAGAACTGGACCATGATTATCTCTGGCGTATCAATCGCTCTCTCCCGGAAAGAGGACGAATCGGCATTTTCAACCGTTCGCACTACGAAGATGTGCTGATTGCCAAAGTGCATCCGGAAATTATTCTATCCAACAAGTTACCAGGTGTCGAAACCATAAATGACATTGATCCCGACTTCTGGAAGCGTCGTTATCGACAGATCAACGATTTTGAACGCTATCTGACGGAGAATGGAACGATTGTCCTGAAATTCTTTCTCAATGTATCGAAAGCCGAACAGAAAAATCGATTCATGGAGCGACTGGACGATGCATCTAAAAACTGGAAATTCTCTTCGGCGGACATCAAAGAGCGTCAATTCTGGGAGGACTATATGAATGCTTATGCCGATGTACTGACGGAGACATCAACGGAACTGGCTCCATGGTATATAATCCCTGCCGATAATAAATGGTTCATGCGTTACGCAGTAGGACGAATTATTTGTGACCGGATGCAGCAATTGGATTTACATTACCCCAAACTGTCGAAAGAGGGATTGGAGAGGCTGGAAGAGTGTAAGAAAAGTGTATCAAACATTAACTTTTAAATCACTTGCGCTTATCCTTTTTCATTCTAACTTTGTAGAAAGACCTACATAAAGAACTAAAATTGATAAGCTTATGGACATCCAAACTTTTATTCAAAATTTCAAAGAGGCATTCGGAGAAAATGCTGAATTGCCTCTTGTTTTCTGGTACTCGGACGAGCAAAAAGGAGAAACAGAAAAGATAAACGGTTGCTTCTTCAAAGGTATGAAGACGGTAAGAGATGGTGGTATTATCAGCCTGAATACTGAAAACATCGGTTGTGGCGGCGGTAAATTCTATACTGGCTTCACCGAAATGCCAGAACGTGTACCGACTTTCGTTTCGCTCAAAGAGAAATACAAACAGACTCCTGAAATGGTCATCGACTTTATACAGCAAATCGGAGTTCCCCGAACAGAAAACAAGTATCTTCATTTTGCACGTATAGATAAGGTAGAAAGCCTTGAAGAAATAGAAGGTGTCGTATTTCTGGCAAATCCGGATATGCTTTCGGGCTTGACCACTTGGGCTTTTTATGATAATAACGCAGCAGATTGCGTCGTTTCTACCTTTGGTTCCGGCTGTAGTGCTGTAGTGACGCAAGCCACGATAGAAAATCGTAAAGGAGGCAAACGCACTTTCCTCGGTTTCTTCGACCCATCGGTTCGCCCTCATTTCGAAGCTGACAAACTAAGCTATACCATACCTATGTCCGGATTTAAAGAGATGTATGAGACGATGCGCCAAAGTTGTCTATTCGATACGCATGCATGGGGAAAGATTAAAGAAAGAATGAACGGATAATCTCCCATAACGAAATTGCATATCATTATACAATTATCGGGACATTAGGTATGCTTATTCCGAACATACAAGGCTTCTCTTTCGTTGTTATAGGAAGAAACTGCCACTTGATACTGACAATTCATTATCAAGACAGATATTTTCTGAATATCAATCCCTGCCTGTCCTATTTTGTTTCCCAGTGTGGAACTTATAGTTTCACGCTTTGAAACCATCAGTTTCACACCGAGAAACCATTAGTTTCATGCCGGGAAACTAAAAGTTTCAAGCGCCTGAAACTTTCTTTTCCTACAGGATTAAAATAATATATCAGTCGGATTAAACCTTTTATCTGGAGAAAAGTCTTATTATTAATATATTATCGTTCTATTCAACATTAAAGTATCAACGAAAATGGAAACATCCGTCAAACTCTATTCGCTGAAACACAGCAATGTGAAAACCTACCTGTTCGCCTTACTATTTGTAGCGGGTAACATTGCACTTCCACAATTATGCCATCTTGTACCTTATGGTGGTCCTACCCTGTTACCTATTTATTTTTTCACGCTGATTGCGGCTTATAAATATGGTTTTCTTGTAGGATTATTGACTGCTATTCTTTCACCAGTCATCAATCATTTATTGTTTGCCATGCCCTCGGAAGCGGTACTTCCCATCCTATTAATCAAATCGTCCTTACTCGCCGGAGCTTCAGCTCTTGCAGCACGTACTATAAAATCGGTTTCATTACTGGCCATTCTTGGTGTCGTACTCACTTATCAAGTCATAGGCGTTGCATTTGAATGGGCCATCGTCGGAAGTTTCTACGAAGCAGTACAGGACTTCCGTATCGGTATTCCGGGAATGTTACTGCAATGGTTCGGCGGATACGCCCTCCTGAAAGCAATTGCCAAACTCTAAACTAATATAGAAAGATGGACAGAAGGGATTTTTTAAAAACAGTAGCTATCACCGGAGCCGCCTTGACTATACAGCGTTCGGAGGCTATGGAGGTGTTAACTCAAACAATCAATAAAGCAAACGGAAGCAATCCTGATCTGGTGGCCGTTATGGGCGGAGAACCCGAAGAGATGTTCCGCCGTGCCATAAGCGAACTGGGGGGTATGAAGCAATTCGTGAAACCGGGACAGAAAGTGGTTGTAAAACCTAATATCGGTTGGGATAAAGTGCCGGAACTGGCAGGAAATACGAATCCGAAACTGATTGAAGAAATCGTCAGACAATGTTTTGCCGCCGGAGCTAAAGAAGTGGTCGTGTTCGACCATACTTGTGACGATTGGCAGAAATGCTACAAAAACAGTGGTATTGAAGCTGCTGCCAAAAAAGCCGGAGCCAAAGTAATGCCTGCACATCTGGAGTCGTATTACAAACCAATTGATCTGCCAAAAGGCAAAAAGATGAAGAAAGCCAAAGTGCACGAAGCGATTCTGGATTGTGATGTATGGATCAATGTTCCTATTCTGAAGAATCACGGAGGTGCCAATCTGACTATCTCCATGAAAAATCACATGGGGATTGTGTGGGATCGCGGATTCTTCCACCAGAACGATTTGCAACAATGCATCGCAGATATCTGTACATTACAGAAGAAAGCTGTACTCAACGTAGTAGACGCCTACCGGATCATGAAAACAAACGGTCCCCGGGGACGCTCTGCATCCGATGTTGTACTGGCAAAAGGATTGTTTATCTCACCGGATATTGTAGCCGTGGATACGGCTGCTGCCAAGTTCTTCAATCAAGTACGTGAGATGCCACTGGATACAGTAGGACATCTCGCCAATGGGGAAGCATTGAAAATAGGAACCATGAACATTGACAAATTGAATGTCAAGCGAATTAAGATGTAAAACAACCATGTTAAGAAGGCTACGTATTGGAATATCAGCACTTTTATTTGTGCTGATTTCTTTCTTTTTTCTCGATTTCGCAGAAATATTACCGAACAGTTTTCATCGGCTGGCACATTTGCAATTTATTCCAGCCATCCTTTCACTAAGTATAGGTATCTTATTATTTCTCATTGTGTTAACGCTTTTATTCGGGCGTGTATATTGTTCTACAATCTGCCCTATGGGTATCTTGCAGGATGTGATTGCACGAATTTCCAAAGCAACGGGAAAAAAGAAAAAAAGATATAGTTACAGTCCTGCAAAAAACAAATTGCGCTGGGGTGTGCTCGGACTGACAGTGGTCGGGTTTCTATGTGGATTTACATTTATTGTTGGTTTGCTCGATCCGTACAGTGCGTATGGACGTGTAGTAGTGCACATATTCAAACCTATCTATATGCTGGGGAATAATCTGCTGGAATCACTCTTTGCCAGATTTGATAATTATACATTTTATCAGGTAGACACCTCCATCTTGAGCATTTCTTCCCTTCTCATCGCTATTATTACTCTTGCAGTCATCTTTGTAATGGCATGGAAACATGGACGGACATGGTGCAATACGATTTGTCCCGTAGGAACAATATTGGGGTTATTGAGCCGATTTTCATTATTCAAAGTCCGTATTGATACTGCCAAATGTAATGGATGCGGGCTTTGTGCCACCAAATGCAAAGCAGCTTGCATCAATAGTAAAGAACACGCTATTGATTATAGTCGTTGTGTAGATTGTTTCAACTGTTTGGGAGTATGCAAACAAAAAGCATTAGTTTACGCCCCTTCTTTAAAAAAACAGTCTGATGTAGAAACTTCTGCACCATCATCACCGGATTTGGATTCATCTAAACGCCGTTTTTTGGTTGCCGGTCTTGTTACTGCCGGAGCAACCCCCAAACTCATCTCCCAAGCCAAGGAATCTGTAGCAAGCTTGGAAGGTAAGAAGGCATACAAAAAGGAAAATCCGATCACTCCTCCGGGGTCTATCAGTCGGGAACACTTCCAACAGCAATGCACATCCTGTCATCTTTGTGTCAGCAAATGCCCTTCTCATATCTTGAAACCGGCTTTTATGGAATATGGCTTGGCAGGCATGATGCAACCTACTGTTAGCTTTGAGAAAGGATTTTGTAACTTTGACTGTACTGTCTGTGGAGATGTCTGTCCCAATGGAGCAATTCTTCCCATAAATGTAGAGCAAAAACATCTTACACAAATGGGATATGTTGTTTTCATCGAGGAAAATTGCATTGTTTATACTGATGGAACCAGTTGCGGAGCCTGCTCCGAACACTGCCCCACACAAGCAGTAGCGATGGTGCCGTATAAGGACGGATTGACGATTCCTCATGTAAATAAAGAAATATGTGTAGGTTGTGGAGGATGTGAATATGTTTGCCCAGCCCGTCCATTCCGTGCCATCTATATCGAAGGAAATCCCGTACAAAAAGAAGCAAAACCATTCAAAGAAAGCGAAGAGCACAAAGTTGAGATAGACGATTTCGGATTCTGACCGGCATGGTGCCGGAGCAGAGTTTCCATCCGTGTTTTATGTTCTATGACGGTTTATTTCAAATGTGAACAAGACAGATGGTATGGATTTAAAAAAAACTATCCATTATATTCCTCCTACTTTCAATAAATTCACTAAATTCGTGGCGAACTAAAGAAAGCAATTCATGGAGGTATTCACAAATAACTGGAATAGCCGGAAATATCAGATTGGCTATGCACTAAGCGGAGGATTTATTAAAGGATTTGCCCATTTGGGAGTCATGCAAGCTCTTTTGGAACATGATATTAAACCGGAAATCATCTCTGGAGTAAGTGCAGGGGCACTTGCAGGTGTCTTTTACGCGGACGGCAACGAGCCGCACAAAGTACTTGATTATTTCTCCGGACATAAATTCCAGGATTTAACCAAACTGGTGATTCCCAAGAAGGGACTATTTGACCTCTGTGAATTTATTGATTTTCTCCGGACTAACTTAAAAGCAAAAAATCTGGAAGAGCTACAACTTCCCCTGATTATCACAGCAACTGACCTCGATCACGGTCGCATGGTTCACTTTCATCGGGGAAGCATAGCGGAACGGGTCGCCGCTTCCTGCTGTATGCCTGTCATGTTTTCTCCGGTCAACATAGACGGCACTAACTATGTGGATGGAGGATTGATGATGAATCTTCCGGTCTCTACCCTGCGCAGGGTTTGCAATAAAGTGGTAGCTGTCAACGTAAGTCCCATCATGGCACAGGATTACAAAATGAATATTGTAAGCATTGCTATGCGCTCATTCCATTTCATGTTCCGCGCCAATACCTTTCCCGAAAGAGAAAAATGCGATTTATTAATCGAACCATACAACCTATACGGGTACAGTAACACCGAACTGGAAAAAGCTGAAGAAATCTTCGGGCAAGGCTATAATACAGCTAACGAAGTACTTAGTCAACTGTTGGAAGAAAAGGGGAAAATATGGAAATAATCTCCTATCCATCAGAAACAAGAATGAATACGAATATTAATAATCTACTCTATATGAATGACGAAAATAAAATAATTATCTACCAAGTATTCACCCGCCTGTTTGGAAATAACAACAACCACTGTGTCTACAATGGAGACATTGCCACCAATGGTTGCGGGAAAATGGCTGATTTCACGCTCAAAGCACTTGGTGAAATCAAGAAATTAGGTGCTACACATATATGGTATACAGGCATCATCGAGCATGCCACTCAAACGGACTATCGCCGTTATAATATCAGTCCGGATCATCCTGCTATTGTGAAAGGAAAAGCTGGTTCTCCGTATGCTATCAAGGATTATTATGATGTAGATCCTGACTTGGCTAACGACGTGCAAGGACGTATGAAAGAATTTGAGAATCTGGTACATCGCACACATCGCACAGGTCTGAAAGTAATTATTGATTTTGTACCTAATCACGTAGCACGCCAGTATCATTCGGATGCACAACCGGACGGTACGACCGAATTGGGAGCTAACGATGACTCCAGCCAATCTTTCAGCCCATATAATAATTTCTATTATATTCCGCAAGCGGAACTTCATGCCCAGTTTGATATGAAAGACGGTGCAGCAGAGCCTTACCGGGAATTCCCGGCGAAAGCTACCGGTAACAATCGTTTTGATGCTACTCCCAATATCACCGACTGGTATGAAACAGTGAAATTAAACTATGGAGTGGATTATCAGAATGGCGGTACCTGCCACTTCTCCCCGACTCCGGATACTTGGATAAAGATGCTGGACATTCTTCTTTTCTGGGCATCAAAAGACATTGACGGTTTCCGCTGCGACATGGCCGAAATGGTTCCTGTTGAATTCTGGGAATGGGCTATTCCTCAAGTAAAAGAGGCTTATCCTGAAATACTTTTCATCGCAGAGGTTTACAATCCAGGTGAATACCGTAACTATCTGTTCCGCGGCAAGTTTGATTACCTGTATGATAAGGTAGGGCTGTATGACACGTTACGCAATGTAGCTTGTGGATATGAATCTGCATCCGCTATCACTCATTGCTGGCAAAGTCTGAATGGAATAGAGAAAAAGATGCTCAACTTCCTGGAGAATCACGACGAGCAACGTATCGCTTCTGATTTCTTTGCCGGCAACCCGCGTAAAGGAATTCCCGCACTGATCGTTTCCGCCTGTATGAACACTAATCCTATGATGATCTACTTCGGTCAGGAGTTTGGAGAACTGGGCATGGATAGTGAAGGATTTAGCGGAAGGGACGGACGGACTACTATATTCGATTATTGGAGTGTAGACAGCATACGACGCTGGCGCAACGGAGGTAAATTTGACGGGAAGATGCTTACTGAAGAGCATAAACACCTCTACTCTATCTACCAAAAAGTACTGACGATTTGTAATGAAGAGCAGGCAATCAGCAAGGGAGTATTCTTTGATTTAATGTATGCCAATATAAACGGATGGCGTTTCAATGAGCATAAACAATATACTTTTATGCGAAAATATAAAAATGAGATTCTGTTTTTCATTATTAATTTCGACAGTCAACTGGTAGATGTTGCTATCAATGTGCCTTCACATGCTTTCGACTTTTTACAGATTCCTCAAATGGAATCTTATCAGGCCACTGATTTGATGACGGGCGCTAAAGAAGAAATCAGTCTATTACCTTATAAGCCCACGGATGTTTCGGTAGGAGGCTATAACGGAAAGATTTTAAAGATTACTTTTTAAATAAAAAGACTAAGATCTGTATACTCTTCATCCCTCGGTCACTTATGAATGACCGGGGGATTATTTTATGCACATCACTCAAACAAATATTCTCAAAGGCTGTTTAGGTAGATAAATAATCCTCTAAACTCAAAGCTTATGAAGAAATTTATGATTTGTGCAATCGCATTGTTTCTGCTATTATCTACATCTGTCTTTGGAGATACCCCTCCCGGCAATGTACAGTCGACTTTCAAGAAAATGTATCCTAAAGCAAATGGCGTCGCCTGGTCACAAGACGACGGATATTATTGTGCCAACTTTGCAATGAACGGATTTACTAAAAATGTATGGTTCAACGTTCGGGGACAATGGGTGATGACGCAGACTGATCTTGTCAGTCTCGACCGGCTGACCCCAACAGTCTATAATGCCTTTGTATCCGGCCCATACGCAAATTGGGTGGTAGATAATGTGACAATGGTGGAGTTTCCCAAATGGCAGGCTATTATAGTAATTAAGGTAGGGCAAGATAATGTCGACATCAAATATCAGTTATTCTATACTCCACAAGGGGTATTGCTCAAAACGCGCAACGTTAGTGATATGTATGATATTCTCGGGCCAAGTACCTTTCTGGAAAACTAGGAACTGAATTATATAATAGGGTAATAAACGAGAAAGCCCCCGCAGATATTCAATAATATTTGCGGGGGCTTCTTGATTTAAAGATAAAATTATTTTTTCTTTCTAAGTACTACAGCGGTACGGGCAGGAATATAGAGTTTCAGCCACTCTTTCTTTTCCTTCTTGTACAGCGGATCGGTAATAGTGAAGTGCACGACAGAGTCGTCTGCTAAACCATTTCCTCCAAATGCTACATCGTCGGTGTTCAGTATCACTTCATAAGCTCCCGGAGTTACCAGGAATCCATAATCAGTGAATGACTGCTTTGGATTAAAGTTAAAGACAAATATAAGGTCTTTCCGTTCGTATGCCAATACCTGATCGCCATCATTATGCCATATTTCCTGAACAGGTGTTGCCTGGAAATCTTTCACACTCTTGAGAACTTTCAGCATTTCTTTATCAAAATCCCCCATATAGTGATAGGTCAGATTTTTGTTGTCCACCAAATCCCATTGGCGGCGGGCATATTTGCACGACCATCCGTTACCTTCACGCGGGAAGTCAATCCATTCGGGATGCCCGAATTCATTTCCCATAAAGTTCAGATAACCTCCGTTGATAGTCGAAGAGGTCAACAGGCGGATCATTTTATGCAAAGCAATACCACGGTTGACAACATAATTTTCGTCTCCCTTCTGCATGTGCCAGTACATATCGGCATCAATCAGGCGGAAGATAATCGTCTTATCTCCTACTAATGCCTGGTCATGACTTTCTGCATACGAAATGGTCTTTTCATCCTGGCGACGGTTGGTTACTTCCCAGAACATGCTGGAAGGCTTCCAGTCTTCATCGATCTTTTCTTTGATTGTCTTGATCCAGTAGTCCGGAATATTCATGGCCATACGATAATCGAAGCCGTAACCGCCATCTTCTACTTTGGCAGCCAGTCCCGGCATACCGGAAACTTCTTCGGCAATGGTTATCGCCTTCGGATTTACCTGATGAATCACTTCATTAGCCAGTGTCAGGTAACAAATCGCATTATCATCCTGATGACCGTTGAAATAATCTCCGTAGTTACAGAAAGCTTCACCCAGTCCATGGCTGTAATATAACATAGAAGTCACTCCATCAAAACGGAATCCGTCAAATTTATATTCTTCCAGCCAGTACTTGCAGTTTGACAACAGGAAGTGGATCACTTCATTCTTGCCATAATCAAAGCAGAGAGAGTCCCAAGCCGGATGTTCGCGACGAGCGCCCGGATAAAAATACTGATTCGGATCACCGGCAAAGTTTCCTAGTCCTTCTACTTCATTCTTCACTGCATGTGAATGAACGATGTCCATAATCACAGCAATACCCATCTCATGAGCAGCATCAATCAATGCTTTTAGTTCATCGGGGGTACCAAAACGCGAAGAGGCAGCAAAGAAACTGGATACATGATAGCCGAAGCTTCCATAATATGGATGTTCCTGAATAGCCATAATCTGGATACAATTATATCCTTCTTCAGCAATACGAGGAAGTATTTTCTCGCGGAATTCGTTATATGTGCCCACTTTTTCCTCCTGCTGTGCCATTCCGATATGACATTCATAAATCAACAGCGGATTCGTGTCGGGCTTAAATGTTTTCTTCTTGAATTTATAGGGGTTCTCCGGAGCCCAGACTTGTGCACTGAATATTTTGGTCTGTTCATCCTGTACCACACGTGTAGCCCACGCAGGAATACGTTCGCCTTGTCCGCATTCCCAATATACATTCAGTTTGTAGAGATCGCCATGATGAATGGCATCCGCCGGCAGGTTGATTTCCCAAATGCCATTCTTTTGTTTTTTCAGCTTGTAGGCAGCTTTTTCCTCCCAATTATTAAATGTACCCACCATATAAATATGAGTAGCATTAGGAGCCCATTCACGGAAAGTCCACCCCTTATCGGTGCGATGCAATCCAAAATAAAGATACCCCGATGCAAAATCTGAAAGGGTTTGTTTTCCCTTATTCGTCAATTCAGCTTCTTTGTCTAATACATGCTGATGGCGTCCGGTGATAGCACCGGCAAAAGGCTCCAGCCAGGGATCGTTTTTTACGAGATTAAGTGTCTTTTCCATATCAGAATTGAATTAGGATTATGCTTTTACTTTTACGATTACTTTCTTCACACCATCTGGAGTGATACCGGGAGCATGACCGTCTTGCGGGAAAAAGATAGCAAACATTCCCGGTTTTACGGCAACGTATGTTTCTGCTAATCCTTCGAAGAAAGTAATATCTTTTTCCTCGTTGTAAGGTGCATCTGCCGGAACACAGTCTTTAGCAGCAGTATACCCCATTATTTCTGTTCCCGACAATGGGATTTGAATATCAATAAATTCGTTATGAGTTTCCAGTTTGGCTTCCTCTTTTGTTTTAGGTTTGGTTTGTGCAATATTCACCAACAGATCTTTTCCTTTCAGTTCTGTCTTACCAACTTCCATGGCTTGGAGGTCATGAGACTTCAAGAATTCAATAGCCTGTGCAAACAGAGGGTTTAAAGACGCATATTTCTCCAGATTTTCTAAAGTATCTACTACCATATAAGTTAAATTTTAAAGTTTATATTCTAGGCATTATTTATTCAAAATCATCAATCGTATAATTTATAAAATCGGCAAACCGTTTGAATTGCCGGAACACTTTGTCTATCTGTTCCAACATATCCGGTCGGGTAAAGAAGTCATCTGGAACATTATAAGAGCAAACATATTCTTTACATTTCAAATAATCAATGTACTTGAAATCTTTCGGAAAACCTTTCGGAGCTGTTTTCAGAAAATCCTCTCCTATCACCGGGAAGTATTTCTTAAACTCCGGATCTTCTACGATCGCAACAAACTCTTCGATATTATCATAGATAGATTGTCGCACTGCTTTCAGGATATTGGTAGGCAGACACAGGCTTCCTCCGGCAAGCATAGAACCATCCGGCTGCAAGTGTACATAATATCCACAATGATCGGACTTCTTTCCTTTGGCATTGATATAACCTCCGAAATGTATTTTATAAGGTGTTTTATCCGCAGAGAAGCGGGTATCCCGGTAAATACGATAAGTACAGTCTTTGGGCTGAATCCCCCGGATAGTTTCATCAAACAGGGAAATACGGGCGATCACTGTTGCCAAAAAGTTGTCGAACTCGGCACGGGCTGTTTCATATTCTGCCTTATGCTCATTAAACCACTCACGATTATTATTCGCGGAAAGATCTTTTAAAAACTGAAAGATAACGGGTATGTTCATCTTTATCATTTTCTATTATTACTCTACAAACGTACAAATTTTATTTCATATAAACTACAAAAGGGGGTAAAAGGACATAAAAAAAGCATCGGCCTGGTAAAACCGATGCTCTAACACATTTATCAAAAAAACAGACTCTTCTGTCTCTGACGTACTTTAGCTTTCACAAGTGAAGTACAATCTCTTTAATTAATCTTATATCTAATACTATGAAAAACACATAAATATAACAGTACAAAAGAGACTTTTGTTCAGCAGTTCTCTGTATATTTCAGTTAATTATAGTTTATAGAATTAAATGTTTCTCATTTATAGGCAATATAATGTGTTTCCAGTCAATCATTGCATTGAATAACATGATATGGGAATAGTCTTTCAAACATATTTGCGGAATGTCTTTCTCAACAATGAGCTGCCTGTCCAGAAATTCGCTTCGTTTCGTCCCCCGGAGTAACGGATGAGCTGGTGTGAACCAGGTATCTCCGTCATAGAGAGCAACATTAGCTATAGAGGTATCTGTCAGATAGCCATTTCTCACAATTAAAATATCATCCGCCATTCCTTTTTGAGCGTACAAGGCATTCAGTTCTTCCCGATGCGCACTTTTATAAGTATAATCAATGGTATCAGACACAACCAAATGCAAAGAAGATACCTGTCGCATCTGATAGGGCGCATACGTAACTTCTTCCACTTCTTTTCCATATACAATCCGGCATTTATGAATTCCATTTAAAGTTGGCGGAGATATAAATTCCCGTAAATCCAGCGGAGTGCTGTCTTTCCAAAAAGCTGCACGGGTTTCATTAAAGCGCTCTGTGTGATAATCAAGATTATAAATCTGTCCATCCTCTATCCGGATAGTCTCAATAAATGGGTACATATACTTTTTGTTTCATTTCATTATACTCGCTTTCCACATCACTCTGGCAGGTAATCCCACCTCCACTTTTAAAATACATCTTCTCTTCTTCCTGTTCTACAAAACGTATCATAACGGCACTATCTAAATCAATGCCATCAGAATATCCCATAACTCCTGTATAAAATCCTCTGTCGTAGGTTTCAGCTTCCTGGATAATCTGCATCGTCTTTTTCTTTGGAGCACCGGTAATAGAACCGGCTGGCAGTAATCTGAAAATAATATCTCCCAAATGCTCCTGATAATTTTCAGGCAATATACCCTGAATTTCAGAACTCGTCTGAAAAATAGCTCCCCGATTAGTCTGTAACCTATCCATATACCGATACCGGGAAACTGACACTCGGTTGGCAACCATACTTAAATCATTACGAATCAGATCTACAATGGTAGCATGTTCGGCAGTCTCTTTTGGATCATTCATCAATAATTGAGCAGCAAAGGGAATTGAAGCATCAATGGTTCCCTTCATCGGATATGAGCTAATTTTTCCCTGATGAATTCTAACAAATATTTCAGGAGAGAAAACCGTAAAACGGTCTTTAATCCATAGCTTATAAATCGCTTTTGAATGAAAATAAATATCATTCAGAGTGAGATTGGTTTCTACCGGAGTGCGACACGTCAAATTAGTAAGGAAGCTATTTCCTGCCAGGATGTTCTGTCGCACAATATTAAACGAGCGTTGATAGGAAGAGAAAGATTCTGCGAAAGGCTGCCAATGTAGTGAAGGCATTGTTTTTGCAGAGTAAGTGGCTATATTATCTTCTGCTGATATGATCTGATTGGTAAATCCATTCAGATTATATAAAACTTCAGTAGAATCAACAGCAGTGACCTCCTCTATATAAGATACATCTTGTAGATAATTTATAATGAAAATGAAAGGACGATGGAGTTGTCCAAACTGATTCATTCGTTTGATAGCCTGTTCCTTATTATATAAGTGCATAAAATACTTCTACGTTTAGGGAAGGCAAATGTACGCAAAAAGTATAGATTAGAAAAAGATAGCAATAAAAAAGGGTTGCCCGATGTGTCATATCGGCAACCCTTTATCATTTATAAGATTGGTCAAATTACTTCATAACAGCTTTTACTTGAGGAAGCATCTTCTTCACATTTTCATTTTCCGGAGAGATCTTAGCAGCTTCTTCCAGATAGTCTAATGCTTCTTTAAATCTACCATCGGCTTTTTCTTTTTCTGCAGCATATTTATCTGCATCAGAATTTGCCAAAGGAGCAGCTTTCTTCAGGATATTAGCGCCATCATTATAGCACAGAACTCCTAAACTGTACAATGCATTTGTTTTATATTGCTTGTGATCCAAAGGAATTACTTTCTTAAAACAATCTTCAGCTTCTTCTGCTTTTCCTGCTTTCTGTGCTGCAAGTCCTGCTTTTAGATAATGAAGACCATAATTCTTCACCATTGTCTTATTCTTAGGATCGACTTTCAGCCCTTCTTCTAATGTAGCTACATATTCAGCAGTCTTCTTTTGTGCATCTAAAGCCAAAGCTTTACGAGCATACGCATTTCCTATATTAAATTTTTTCTGAATAGCAATATCGAAAAAGGTCACGGCTTCCGCATACTTTTTCACTTCGTCTGCTGCTATACCACAATAGTAAGCTGTTGCAGAATCCTGATTATTAGTCTGTTTCAGATATTCGCTGAACTTCGCATACGCTACTGGATAATTTTTAGCATTAAATGCATCATTTCCTTCTTTTTTCAATTGCTCTGGGGCGGTTTGTGCAAAAACATTAGTCACTACAATACAAAATGCAAATAAAAAAATCAATTTCTTCATAACTTTATGTGTTTTTTAGTTGTTTATCGTTCAAAAGTAGAAGTTATAATAGAAAAACACAACCGTATTTTATTTTTTTGACCTTTTTGAAACCTATATAACGTTCGTTATTCTTCGTAAAAATGACGTTTTCCTATTCATTCCTCCCCAATCATATAAGTAAACAAAATATTTCTTTTTTATAATTTCCTGATTCATAGCCATAAAGAAAAATATGAATAAAAAAGTGCCGGAAAGTTTTTGAGTTTTCATAAAAAGCACTACCTTTGCATCCGCAAATAAGGCTGGTTCCGTAGCTCAGCTGGATAGAGCAACGCCCTTCTAAGGCGTGGGTCCTGCGTTCGAATCGCAGCGGAATCACTTAGCAGAAAGGCTGATTATCAAATGGTTAATCAGCCTTTTTACTTTTCTAATTAGCTGCTATTGATTAAAAAAAAACGAGAAAACTCTCACTTTTGAGCAATTTACCTTGTCGAAATCTTGTCCGAGTGTTTTCTCTAAATTTTGAAACTATGGCAACAATCAGATTAGCTCTAATCCCAGCAAAGGTGTTAAGTGATGGATCTCACAAAATTTGTATAGCCATCCATCACAAAGAAGAAACAAAGTACATTGTCACTCGATTCAAAGTCGACAGTCTTTCACAATTCAAAAACGGGCAAGTAGTCAAACGTCCAGACGCAGCACTAATCAATACCAAACTACGTAATATACTCAATGAATACCAAGAGAAACTTGACAGCATCAAATGCATTCAGGGTTCCTTTGGGGTCAGCCCGAAAAAACTTCTATTTTTAATTATGACTGCACTGATAGTAGTTGGATGTAGTAAAAGTGATGAAGAAAAAAGTGACATTCAGGAAATTTGGCTAAATGGATACAAAGCTCTTACTCCAGAGTCTGATTACGAAAATATTTCCACCACATTTTTATTATTTAAGGCTGACAACAATGAGGAATTTGATGTGAAAAAGCAAACTTTTTCAGGGAATATACTTGATTATCAAAAAATACAAGATGAAACTTGGAATTTGCTGTCAAAATCAAAAATTAAAAAGAAAGATGGTAGCATAGTTGATGCTACTTATTCTATATTTGCCTCGTCAATAAAGGAAACATATACTTCCGCTAAAGTAAAGATTGGTAAATATTTTATGGTAGCAATATATAGCGACTCTAAAACAGGATATCATTGGCTATATTCAAATAAATATGCTTGTCAATATGTTGACATACCATATCGATATAATCCATGGGACTATTCTGTAGTTTTCCCATGTGATTTGCATAATTATGGAAAGATAGAATGGGTTTCATGGAATCAAACTCCTTATCCATATGAGTTTGAATTTTCAAAATAGGTCCATCTGCCGAAAACATTTAAAATCAGCAATACTCATTTCAAATCGGACTCTCTATAAAATAGAGCAATTTCTCAAGCTCTGAAAATAAAATATAGATACCTCTAACACTTTACTGTATCTGTTTCAAATTGCTAATAATAAAGCGATGAATTCAAATTCATCGCTTTATTATTAGCCCTAGATGGAAATATTTCCTTTACTCTTTTGTATTCTCATCCCCCACTATACCTGATGAAGAATTATCAGGAGCCTGATCTATCAAATCCATAAACTGATCCAGTTTAGGAGTTATAATAATCTCGGTCCGGCGGTTACGAGCTTTTCCTTCTGCCGTATCATTACCGGCTACCGGATTAAATTCACCTCGACCGGCAGCAGTCAGGCGTTTGGGATTTATACCATAAACATTCTGTAATGCCTGAACAACAGATGAAGCACGCAACGCACTCAAATCCCAATTATTACGTATATTCGTACGAGATATCGGATCGGTATCTGTATTTCCTTCTACCAGAACATCATAATCTTTGTAGTCCTGAATGATTTTGGCTATTTTACTAAGCACAGCCTCTGCTTTATTGCTAATTTCATAACTTCCTGATTTATAAAGCATGTTATCTGCTAAGGAAATATATACAACACCTTTCAATACCTTAATATCCAAGTCACGCATCTCTTCACGGGTAAGCGAACGGGTAAGTTTATTGACCATTACGAGATTCAAAGAGTCTGATCTATTCTTTTCTTTAACCAAATGCTGGATGAAACGGTTTGAAGCATTGATCTCATCTATTAACTTACCCATATTCATATTCCCTTGAGAGCTCTGTGTAAGACTCTTATTCAAGATGCTTTGCATATCGGACAAGCTCTTGCGTAACTCACTATTATTCCGCTGCGCTTCGGCAAGTCTCTCCTCAAGACTTGTTGAACGTGCCTGATTTTCTCTTAGCTGCAATTGACTTTCCTGATATTCTGTTTGCAACTTTGTATAATCAGTTTTTAAACCTTTAAATTGCTTCTGACTTACACAACTCGCCAATACTATACATCCTGTCAGTACTAACAACGGTCGAAAAAGATTCTTCATAACTCTATTATTTTAATTACTAACTTTTTAAGTGACCAACTGCAGCCGTTTCCACAACAATTGCGTAAATCGGTTGGTTATGAACACATTTATCGAGATAAAGCTCGAACGACCTTATAACATTTCAAAAGAACGAAAGGTTTAGTATGTAAATAAAATCTGTTTTTATCAGAGTTTGATCCATCCTGCCAAGTTATCCAACTTAATTTTATAAATTTGCACCATACTAAAACATTACTGCGTGAAAAACAAACGTTGGATTTATTTAGCAATTACTTCCGCAATTATAGTGTTAGGATTGGCTTCCCGAAAACATGGTGATATATTGCCCGAATTTATCGCAGAGTATTCAGGCGATACGCTTTGGGCAGCCATGGTGTATTGTGGAATACGCTTTCTTTTCCCGTCATTATCTATACTCAAGACCATTGTTATTTCCTTATTATTTTCTTATTGTATAGAAATTAGCCAACTATACCAAGCAGACTGGGCAAATACTGTACGAAACACCACACTTGGAGCATTAATCTTTGGACATGGTTTTCTATGGTCAGATATGATCTGTTATACTGTTGGAGTATCATTATCCGCTGTTATAGATTCAGGAAGGATTATTATCTCCCAAAAGAGAAACCCCTAGAAAAAAAGCACTGCAAACCTACTTTGTTTACAGTGCTCTTTCCGATTATCATTTAAACTACCTATCACAATCTACAATGAAAACTATCGCTCAAAGGTAACTTCTTATTAGTGGAAACAACCTTTATTTCATTTTCACCAGGTTCTAGTTCCACATTTTTCCATTCCAGAATAGCATACGAATCCGGTGTTGTTTTACCATAACTCTTACCGTTTACAAACAATTCGGCTCCTGCCTGATTCGTGAAAGCAATAATTGTTTGCAAACGTTGTGTACGTACTGTGTTACGTTTGCCTGTTAAATAAAGCATTGGTTCTTCCCTATTCCAGTTGGCTTTATAGAAGTAGAAAGCATCTTTACGAACTTTCCGGTCGAAGGTGACCAAACCTTTATCATTAATTCCGGGACGGTCTCCTTCAGTGCGATGTGCAGCGCCAAAATCAAACATATTCCAGACAAAGCTCCCCCATACATAAGGACGGGAAGAGATTGTTTTCCAGTTTTCAATGTGATAATACGTCTGCCAGTTTTCAGGATGCCACCAACTGGTTGGTACAGTTTTAACCAACGAATCTTGTTGATGGTAAATACTTGCGCCGGCACCATATTCACTGATAGCAATACATATTTCCGGATGATCCTTATGCATTCGATCCAACCATTTCCCCAAATCAGCGGGAGTGCCACCATACCATCCATCATAACGGTTCCAAGCAATAGCATCCGTTATGAAATTCAAATCTCCCATTTGATTACTTGCGGAGGTCGTAGGCCGGGTAGTATCTTCCTGATGTGCCAGCACATTTAATTCTTTGATGTACTCAACCGGATTATCTCCCAACTCCGTCAACTCATTAAACAGCCCCCATACACAAATAGAAGGATGATTATAATGTTGACGAATCAGTTCTTTGAGCTGCTCTTTTCCGTTGGCACGGAAAGCAGGTAAATCCACAAAACCTTTATCATTATATCCACCAGGACCCACAAAAGGTATTTCAGCCCATACAATAATACCATTTTTATCCATCAGATCATAAAAATAAGTAGCCTGCGGATAATGCGCCAAACGAACAGCATTCACTCCCATCTCCAACATCAATGCCACATCTTCCTCATGGTGTTGCGGGCGCAGCGCATTGCCCACCTCACTCCTATCCTGATGACGGCAAACGCCTTGAAGAGGCAAATGTTTTCCATTCAGGAAAAAACCTTTATCAGGGTCGATCCGGTAAAAACGAAGTCCTAACGGTTGTGTAACACGATCTACCATCTGACCATTCCGGAAAAGAGTCACTTCCGCCTGATAAAGGAAAGGATCCTGACGACCATTCCACAAATGAGGCTGATCGATTTCAAATGTAAGTTCCTGCTGCATTACTTCGTTTCCAGAAAGATTCACATTCTTTGTTCCTTCTTTCACCACCCTTTGACCATCTAACAGGCGTACGTTAAGCTCCACTTCCTGATTACCACTACTCCCGTTTGATAAATCAACAATAGCCCGCACCTTAGCATACCGATGGCTCACACTATCCTGTATCAGACGTACTCCGGGGGAAGCATAATCCAAAGGAGAAATACACGTCTCATCAGTAATCAACAAATGTACATCACGATAAATACCTCCGTAAAAATTAAAGTCACCGACCAGAGGCATAATATCCAACTGTTCACCATTATTCACCCGTACTAATATAGAGTTTTCTTTTCCATATTCCACCTTTCCTGTGATCTCAAAGATAAAAGCTCCATATCCCCCACGATGCTCACCTATATGACGACGATTTATAAACACATCTGCAATGTTATTCACTCCTTCGAAACGAATAAAAAGACGTTTTCCTTTCCATTCGGGACGAATAAATAAATTCTTCTCATAATTACCAATTCCCCGTTTATAGTCTATCTTACCGGACAAAGCATCCTGCGCATTCCAAGTATGAGGCAAATCAACTCTTACCTCTGTTCCCTTCTGTACCTGATGCGAAAACCGGAAATTCCAATCATTATTTAGCAAGATATCCTGTCGCTGGGCAAACATCGACATTCCGTAAAGCATGAATAAAACAACCGATACCAAACGGCTGGACTGTAATAAAACTGTTTTCATATTATTTCTTTAATGATGACTTCTTTATTCTGATAAAAGAAGATAATGATTCAACCTTATTCTTATATTTTTTTTCATCGACCCGATTCTTGTTTTCCTTCCCGTCAATCCGATGGTCAAACAACATACTGGCTTTCTTCACGTCGCCTTTCATCCATTCCGCATAACTATAACGCCGGTCAACGGCATTATCTCCTCCTTCCCACTGAATATAGACTTCACCTTTCGTCTTAGCTTTCAGATTCTTGAAAACCCCGGCAAAGCTTTGCCCGCTTAGCTGTTCAGCGGGAACAGGCAGTTTACAAAGTTCACATAAAGTCGGGTACAAATCAACAAATTCCACCATCGATTTTGTTTTTCCTTTTTTCATTCCCGGCACACGGACAATCAACGGTACATGAGTAGAAGTATTCATCAGATTATGTTTACCTATAAAATCATGTTCTCCCAGATTCCAGCCATGATCTCCCAACAAAACCACAATTGTATTATCCGATAATCCCAGTTCATCCAATGCATCCAATACCTTGCCAATCTGTGCATCCACATAACTCAAACAAGCATAATATCCATGTTTTACCTCCCGCTGGAAGTCAATATCACTCGTATCCGCAACCCGTGCATACGCATATATCTCGCTCGAATTACGAACCTGCTCCGGCAATCCTTCAGGTCGGAAACGATTGGTAGCCAAAGGTATTTCCTCCCGTTTATATAAATCCCAATATTTCTTTGGGGCATTGAACGGCAAATGAGGTTTCCAGAAACCACAAGCCAAGAAGAAAGGTTTGCCAGCCTCCTTCATCCTTTTCAAGTCACGAATAGCTCGGTTTGCAAGTTTCCCATCATCATAGGCAGTATCAGGAACATCAGCAGATTCACAAAAAGGTCCCCTCATCGTTTTCGGATTAATCGTTTTTCCCGATTCCGAATTCATCCAAAGTTCCCATTTATTATATTCCGCCCAATATACATCATATCCATCCGGATGATTCCGGTAAGGAGGCTCACTCCACGAATCCGCATGATCGCTGATATGATGAAACACCTTGCCGTCCGAAATAGTATGATAACCATTCCGGGTGAACCATCCCGAAATAGGTATTGCTTCGGGACAATCTTTGCTGGCATAGGCGGAAAAACTAATAAAGCGATCGGGGTAATGAGGATATACACCCGTCAACAAACTAGCCCGGGATGCCCCACTCACAGGAATATTACAATACGCATTCTGAAACAAGACGCCACTTGCCGCCAAACGGTCCATATTAGGAGTTTTCACTACATCTACCCCGTAACACCCCAGTTCGGGGCGCATATCATCAGCCATTATAAAAAGCACATTCATTTGGGATGCATCCTGTTGTGCACGTAGTATAGATGAGATGCAGCAAGCTGTTCCACAAAAAAACGCATATTTTATTGATATTCTATTTTTCATTTTCTACCTTAAATTTTCAAGACCTGCAATATACTAAAATATTACAGGTCTTGTGCATCATTTCAATTTAAAATTACTTTGTCCATACCGGATTTTGTTCCAAATTCGTATTTAACGCCAATTGCTTCAAAGGCAACGGATACAGATAATAATGTTCCTGCCATCCAAGCGGGGTATCAAAGAAATAAACATATCCTTCATCAGCACCTGCACCACCCGTTACTTTCAAATTCTTGGCCGAAGCCCCTGTCACATAGGCACCCAGCGGTTGTTTGTTAACATAGTCTCCTTTCTTCCACCTGCGCAAATCATCCAAACGGAAACCTTCGCCCATCAATTCAACTCGTCTCTCTCTACGCACTTCCCACAAAAGAGCAGGAACGGAAGGATCACGCTTCGGATCAAAAGCATCATTAATATCATTCACCACCATTTTCGCCACATTAGCTCTTGCCCGAAGTTTGTTAATAGACTTATCCGCAGCAGCCTGGTCGAACTTGTTCAATTCGCACATCGCTTCGGCATAGTTTACCATCACCTCACCTATACGGAACAGTGGGGCATCTGTTGTATTCACCCCATTCGCGTTGGTAGCTACAGTATGTGTATTATAATATTTCCATACCCAGAAGCCCATTTGGGAAGCGTTCCAGCCCTGTCCCCAGTTCATATTCTTAAAGTGAGGTTGTCCTTGCACGGTGAATCCTTTAAAGTTGGAAGACGGCAAACGATGATAAGTTTCACCGGAAATCGTAGCCATTAAATCTATAAATTCCCTGTCCTGTGCATTATCCGTATATTTCCAATCAGCCGTACTGGGTCCGTTTTCTTTCTTCACCATATATGGAGGACAGATCGTCAAATACAACCGGTAATCACGATCACGGAATTGTCCATACATATTCTTATCACCCCCATAACGGCTAGTCGTCGTGCTAACCGGTCGTCCATCCGTACAAAGATAACTGTCTACCGCGTCTTTCGTTGCCTCAATATAAGATTCACCTGTACGCACCATACGGGTCAAACCATGCATTAACTGTCCGGTTTCATAAGCCTTATACAAAAGAATACCTGTCACCCCATCCAGTGTTTCCGAATTAAACAACTCATCATATTTAGGATGCACATTCGGATATTGCTTAATCACCTCTTCAGAAGCACGGGCACATTCTTCCAGATAAGTATCCGCTCCCGACAAACCATGATATTTTCTCCAAGTTCCTTCAAATAAAGCAAAACGGGAAATAAGAGCTTTCACCACATACATATTAATTGTATTTTTCCCATCCGCTTCGATATTACTGCCAATATGTGTTTCCGCATATTTCAAATTAGACAGAATATTGGAAGCCACCAAGTCACGACTATCACGTTTTCCATAAAGCTCGGGACTTTCCTCAGTCAAAGCATGCTCTACCCAAGGAATATCACCAAATTTAGAAAGCATCTGAAAGTATTTATAAGAACGGAAGAAATATCCCACACTTCTCCAATGCTCCCTCTCGGTTTCACTCATTTCCGAATGATCAATATTATCGAGCATCAGGTTAACACGACGGATATAATCATAATCCCAATCTTTAGATTCATCCGTAGCCTTTGCTTTGCGATATGCCCACTGACCTTCATATCCATCCAATCCTTTTATCATGTTATCCGATTCAAAATCACCACGGAAAATTTCATCCGTTTGCCCTGTATCATACGTATATCCGAAGAACACGTTATACAATCCCCATGTATACGTTTTAAAGTTGTCATAGGTAGTAAAGACCGATGCTTCTGTTTGCTGTCCTTTGGGATAAACCTCCAGAAATTCGTCATTTAGACAAGACGACATCAACAAACAAAGACTAACGCTTACACATAGTATATATTTATTCATAATAATTACTCTTTAAATTGTGAAACAATCAGAATGAAAGGTTTATACCGAACGAATACTGTCTCATATACGGATAGGTAAAACCACGTTGTCCTAAATCATCCGTGACAGAACGTTCCGGATCAAGTCCCTTTGGCAAGTGGTCGAACGTATAAAGATTCTCACCACTGAAGAACACAGCCAGATTATTAACTCCAATCTTACTCATCCACTTAGACGGGAAATTATAAGAAAGCGTTATATTACGAATACTTAAGTACGATCCATCCTGTAGATAACGAGTCTGTACACGTGTATTGGCATCTGTATTTCCGGCCGCTTTCTCATAAATACGGGGGAAATAACTATTCGTATTTTCCGGAGTCCAATAATTCAACTGTGAATCATAAACGGTAGTCCAAGCATCATAATGCGGATAAAACAGATCGTTCATCACCCACAAATCTCGTTTACCAACTCCTTGCAGCAAGAATGACAGAGAAAAACCGTTCCAACTTGCACTACCATGAATACCATACTGATAACGCCGGGTATTATTACCAATGATTTTACGGTCTCCCGGATCTTTCGTTGTACTGGTACCACTGTTGATAATATCATTACCATCCAAGTCCTTATATAATATATCTCCCGGATTCGGATTATAACCTTCCACTTTAGCAATACCCGGTTTCAGTTTGCCATCTGCATCGAAATCATCCACTGTGTACAAACGATCGGTCACATACCCCCAAATTTCACCCAGTTCCATTCCTACGCGATATGTTTCATTATCGTTCTTGTCCTTGCCAAACAGTCCTGTTTCGTTGTTGTATTTAGTAATCTTTGTTTTCGCATCGTAAAGATTAAAGCCTATGCTATATTTCACTTTTCCGATCTGATCGTTCCAGTCAACCGAGATTTCCCAACCTTTAGAACGAAGGTCAGCCGTGTTCTGTAAAGGGGCACTTGCACCTAATACACCCGGAAGTTCAGAGCCCGGAGCAAGCATACCCTTAGTATCTCTACGATACCAGTCGAACACCATATTCAATCTGTTATCCAATAGCCCAAGATCGAATCCGACATCAATTGTCGTTACTTTTTCCCAAGTAAAGCTATTGCTAACCAAAGCAGCTGGTTTCAAAGTAGTAACTTTAATACCGGAAACAGTCCAATAAGCCTGTTCCGCATCCATACCGGGAATATATGCGTAAGGAGTGATGCTCTGATTTCCAATATTACCCCAAGAACCACGCAATTTCAAGTTCGAAAGAACAGAGTTCAAAGGTTTCATAAACGCTTCCTCGCTGATACGCCATCCGGCGGAAACCGAAGGGAAGAAACCGAAACGGCTATTCTTCGGGAATTTGGAAGAACCGTCATAACGTCCGTTCGTTTCAAGCAAATACTTGCCGGCAAACGAATAGTTAATGCGATAGAATAACCCTCTTACCGTATAGCGTTCAAATTTGTCTTTAGCAAAATAATCACCTGTCGACTGCGAAATAGACGGCAGATCTTCATTAATCATATTCATACGCGACATCTCAGCATAACGATAATCACTACTCTCCTGATTGAAACCTCCCATCACCGTTACATCATGTTTGCCCCATGAGTTGTTATAGTTAGCATAGAAGTTCAATGCATTATAATCCGTAATACCATTGGAATATTCATACTTGGAATTGGCAGTGGAAACCTCTTTCACAAAGTTACCTCCATGTGCATAATAGAACTTCTTCTCAAATTTCGTTTTCTCGTTACTTAGATGATTGAATGTATACTCACCAATCAACTTCACATTCTTCAAAGGACTGATCGTAACCTTTCCGAAAATACGAAGATTATTCTTTTGAATAGTTGTCGGATATGCCAGATCAATCAAGTTACGAGGAGTATTGATCGGTAATTCTTCGCCGTCAATATTCATTGTTCCAGTAGGAAAATAAGAAGGAAATGCGACTGCTGCTCCCCATATACCATATCCTCCGGAAGTTTCCGGCAGAGAGGAGTTAGAGTTCGTATATTTAATATCCAATTCCGGAGTAATCCATGAAAACACATCTGAACGGAGATAAGAAGACACATTGTAACGCTTGTACGTATCTTTATCCGAAGCCAGTACCCCATTTTCATTCACCATACCGAAGGAGAAACGATAAGAAATATCTTTCGTACCGCCACCTACCGAAATATTATGAGTTTGCTGGAAACCAGTCTCCATCATATCATCGAAAAGATCAGTTTCTGCCAAGCTATAACGCAGCCCGTCCACCATTGCATAACCATCCGGATATGCAGACGGATTAGCATTATATTCCTTCAAAAGTCCCAACCAGGTATCTACGTTCTGACCACTTTGATAATTGATTGTCCCCATGTCCTTATAAGCCTGTACCGTTTGGAGCGGAGTAGCCTTATGAGGCATATTGGCAGGTCTGCTAAAAGAGAAGTTATTTGAATAATTAATAGAGAGTTTAGTTGCATCCGAGCCTTTCTTTGTAGTAATCAAAATCACACCGAAAGCTGCCCGTGCTCCGTAAATAGCAGAAGATGCCGCATCCTTCAAAACAGTCACCGATTCAATATCGTTCGGATCGAGCATATTAATATCCATCTCCACGTTATCCACCAGCACCAGCGGTTTCCCATTCTTATCCAAACTGTTGACACCACGAATGTTGAAACTCATTTCTTCACCGGGTCTTCCTGAATTACCTGTAATCTGCAAGCCGGGCATTGCCCCTTTCAAAGCGTCACTCACAGACACCAACGGACGGTCACCTAAAACATCATCCATCTTCACACTGCTCACCGCACCTGTCAGGTTCGCTTTCTTTTGTACGCCGTAACCAACAACTACTACTTCGTCTATTAACCGAGTATCTTCTTTCAAAGTTACATTGAGAGGACGTTGATCTTTCACCACCACTTCCTGTGTGGCATAGCCGATATACGATATGGATAAACGGGCATTCGGAGTAACCATCAAAGAAAAATTGCCATCCATATCCGTAATGGTACCTTCCGTAGAATCGACCACTTTCACATTTGCCCCAATCACCCCTTCACCTGTAGGATCAGTGATTCTACCTTTTAAGACAAACGCTTTTTCCTGTTCTTTCTGCGGTGTCACTGCATGGAACATAATCACCCGGGGTCCGTTCACTTCATAACTGACGTCCGTACCGGCCAGCAATTGTCCCATCACATCATTAATAGTACCGTTATTTATATTCACAGAGACTTTCCTATTCAAATCAATGTCATTATTACGAATCAGGAAAGAGTAATTGCCTTGCTTCTTTATTACTTCAATGGCTTCTTTCAAAGTAATATTATCTACTTTCACACTGAATCGCTTACTTTGTTCCTGTGCCGATAGCTGGCTCCCCCCAGTCAAAACGTTTCCTACAGACAAAAGCAGAAGCATTAATAATATTCTTTTTACTATTAATCTCATATTTTTCACTATTAAAGGTTAACATAATATCTTTCTATACAACGCTGAACCGCCGATATATCTATCGACTAAGTTCCCAATCATACTTTACTTTTTCTTATTTTACCTCCTTTTTCTTGTCAGTTATAAAGATAGTGTCTCCACTAACTTTCCATGTATATTGCTTCTCAACGTTGATTTCTCCCAATATATCATTGATACTTTGATTACTATTGAAACATCCGGAAAAGCGTTCCGCTTTCAGACGTTCACTCTCTAAACTGATCTTCACCTGGAATTTGCGCTCCAGACGGTGTGCGATGTCGGCAAACGGAGCATCTTCAAATGTCAGGCCACCATCCAACCAGTCACAGGCAGAACTAGCATTTGATTTCATTTTCTCCATGCGGCCCGTATTCTTATCGTAAAAAGCCTGTTCGCTAGGGAATAGTTTCATTACCGAACCGGACAAAGTGGCTAAATTGACACGACCTTCCAACAAAGATACCATTACATAATTATCGTCATCATAAGCGCGTACATTAAAAACAGTCCCTACCACCTTTACCTGTACACCATTCGTATTTACAAAGAAAGGAATCTTCTCATTTTTCGCCACCTTGAAATATCCTTCGCCATCAAGCGTAACATCACGTTCACGAATACCGAACCCACGGCAATAACGTAACACAGAACCCGCATTCAATGAAACCTCTGTTCCATCCGGAAGCACAATATTCGTCCGCGAACCAGCTGGCACTTTAATTTCATAAGGAGAATCCGCATTCGTATATACTTCCGTAAGATTTTCAGTATAAGTGTACCAGAAGTAATTACAGCCCAACAACAAAATAATTGCAGCAGCTACCTTCAGCCACACAGGAACTATCTTCCGCGAACGGACAGGTTTCATCTCAGCAGCGGCTATTTTTTCTTTTATCTGTGATAAATTAGCATCCTCTACTTTGGCAAATGCAGGCACAGAAGAAACAGCCCATACTGCGGACATCTCCCGGAAAATTTTAGCTGCATCTTCATTGGAAGCCAGATAAGCGAACAGAGCTTCTTTCTCCTCTTCGGTGCAGTTACCGGACAGATAGTTGCTTATCCGGATTTCCAATTCTTCTATATGATAAGAGCCATTCATAAACGTACTTTTTCTATGGGTGTATATAACTAGATACGCAATAAAAAAAGAAACGTTTAAAAGAAAAGCGATTTTTTTTAGAGAAACATCAAAATAGCTATCATATAAGGAGTACCCAGTGATTCGCGTAGCTTAGTCAATGCTATTTTCATCTGTACTCTTACAGTGGTCACATTAATATTCTGCTCCTCGGCAATTTCACTGTATGTCTTACCCTCATACAAACTTGCTTTAAATATGGCACGGCATTTGGCTGGCAATTCCTCCACCTTCTTCATGATGATGGTATTCATTTCGCTATGCTCCAATGCCTGCAAAGGATTATCGGAAGAAAGAATATGATTTTCGAGAAAAGCCCAGATTTCTTCCATCTGTTCCGTCATCTGTTTTTCGTTGAAGTAGGAAGAACGCAGATAGCTAATACTTGCGTTTTGAATAGCACGCCGCAAGTACGGAAGAGCCGGGTGAGTGATATGGTGGCGATTCTGCCAAAAAGCGACAAAGACATCATTCACAATCTCCCCTGCCACCCTCTTGTCATGCACATAATAAACAGCTATCGCACACAAATAAAGGTAGTAGGTATGATAGATTTTATCAAATGCTTTTGTATTACCGTGATTTAACTGTTCAATTAGATTTTCAGAGATTTCTGGTAGATTCATTCGTTGTCTTTCTTTAAGGAACGGTGCAAATATAGCGATTAATTCAGAAAAACAAAATTCCAATCAGATAAACCGGAGCCCGGCAATCATTCCTTAACCCTACAATCCCATCGGTATTTTCAACAAATACCAAACGATAAACAGCAATGTCCAGACAACCAGGATGCCTAATGAATATCTCCAAGTATATTTCAGCAATGAACCATACGTAATCTGCTTATCATATTGCCGCATATAGGTAAGCACCAGAGGCATATAGAATAAGAAAGGAGTAATGGCATTCGTCGAACTATCTCCGATACGGAAAGCACATTGTGCTATATCCGGAGCAATTCCCATCTGTGCAAACATCGGGATAAAGATAAAAGACATAAAAGCCCATTTGGAGGTAGCAGATACCATAATCAGATTTATCAATGCCGTAAACAGAATAAACAGAACAAGAGCAGACAAAGGAGCCGGTTCAAACGAAGAAAGCAAGTCAGCCCCCATAATCGCCAGACATTTATCCAGATGGGAATATTCAAAACAGGCAAACATCTGCGCAGCGAAGAAAGCGATAACGAAATACACTCCAAGAAGCTTCATTGGCTGCGTAAGTCCTTCAATCACATCATTGTCAGTGCGATACCGTCCGGAACTGAATCCATAAGCCATTCCCGTAATACCTGCTCCCAAAGAAAGCAAAAACAAAATACCGGCAATAAAAGGCGAATGCATCAAACCACCATTCACACCCCGCAAAATTCCATAAGAAGAAAAAGTAAGCCACAAGATAAGAGCCACATAGATAGCTGCCACAACAATGGAAATCATAATGGCACGCCGCTCTTTACGAGACAGAGGATGGTAAGCCACCACCTTCATACTGCCTTCATACTTACCTAACGTAGGAAGAAGCCATTTTTGAGTAATCCAATACACAATAGCCGTAATGGCCACCGTTGAAGCACTCATAAAAAAGTAATTGCAAAGAGGTTCTGTATTCCCCTGATAACCCGTTTGTGCCAGTGCAGCCTCTTGCGTGGTATGCGCCAACAACGGGTCCATCGTACTCAATACAATATTAGCACTATACCCGCACGCAACGGAAACATAAGCCGTAACAATCCCTGCAATCGGATGAAGCCCCACCCATTGAAACAGCATAGCAGCAATAGGCAATAAAATGATATATCCACCATCACCAATGGCATTCGACAACAAGCCAAGCACAATCACCCACAAGATGATCTTCCTCTTTTCCTGCCGGTTTCCCACCCCCATGCGGATACAAGCATCAATAAAACCGGAATGTTGTGCCACTCCCAATCCGAACATAGCAATAATCACCATGCCCAATGGAGCAAAACCTGTAAAGTTCTTAATAGCATTCCGCAACCACCAGCGGATTCCTTCCGGACTCAACAGGCTTTGTACACGGATATCCTCACCTGTCTGCGGCAATGTCACTTTCAATCCATAGATATCGCATATCCATGAAAGAAAGACCACTGCCATTGTCAGCAGAAGGAACATCGTAGCGGGATGGGGCATGCGCCATTTATTCTTCATCATTTTCCGACTAAGCAAGAAGCTACCGTTAATACTTAATTTACTCTTCGTCAGGCTCCAGATTATCCAGATCAATAATACGCAATTCCAATGCACGTACTGCCAACCGGGTAGCATTCACTCCCACCCGTTCTCCATTCGGGAAAAGACGTCCAATAAGATCATTCTGCCGTTTCTCCAATGATTTCACACCAAAAGGCATTCCTTTCAGATTGGCAATCATCTCTTTCGTATAACCCAAAGCCAGATGACGGAGAAAACGTTCATCGTATTCATCAATATCATAGCTGATGACAGCCTCCTGACGCTTAGCATCATTGGCTACAGATTTCTTGAAACGATCTACAATCTTTTCCAGAATCGGATAGTTAAATACCAATTTCTTTCCATCCATCACAGCCTGTACATCTGTTTTCGTCAGTAGCTCACCCGTTTTGAGGATGATTCCATCGGCACCGGCATTCAATACGTCCACCCACAACTTTTCGTTCAGAATCTCACCCGTGAAGATCAATACCCGAACTCCTTTGTAACGTTTGAATATATTCTTGCAAATATCAACACCAATGGTCGTAGAACCTCCTAGTCCTAAGTCCAACAATACCAGATCGGGAAGCTGGGCCTCCATCAACGGCCAAAACTCACTTTCCGTCATTGCCGTGCCGATTACTTCTGCATTCGGTATTTCATGACGGAATATTTCTTCTGTCCCTTTCAACTCCAGTTTTACATCCTCTACAATAATAACTTTAAACTTCTGTTCTTCCATGTTCCTTATCTAATAACTTTTATGTGTTTTCCTTTTATCGGCGCGGAATAGTGAAATAAACTGTAAACCCGCCGCCTTCAGCCGGCTCGGCATTGATACGGCATCCCCTACGTCCCGCAAATTCGTCGTGGTCGCGGATAATCTGCTTGCATACCAGATATTCCGTTCCCCTCAACTCCCCTTTTTCACCGGAAGTCATACGTGCCAGATTCGGATAAAATAGTTGATTCAACTCTTCCACACTCTTCTCACGTCTCGTATCCGTAAAGAGGAAACGAATATATTCATTATCCTTGCGCGCTTGCAGACGTATCACTCCATCTTCACGCACAGTCAATGCTTCATCAATCAAATTTTCCAATAGAAAACGCAACTGATTCACGTCTCCTATCACCTTCGCCTCCATCGACTCTATTTCCAATTCTATCCTCTCCGGCCGATTCTTCATCAACTTCTTGAAATATTTTCCGGCAGCATCCAAAAGTTCCTGCACCGGAATCACCGTACGCCGGAAAGTGACTTCCTCCAATTGACGAGAAGCGCACGAACTCAAAATCGTAAAAATTCCCTTATAATATTCGATCAATTCCGTCATAGTCTCCACTGCTTCACGCTCCTCCGTTTCCGAAAGCTTCTGCGTATTCAACCGCCCTACAATCTGTTTGATTTTATTCGGATAATAAATCGTCTCATGTTTAATAGTCGACAGACAGTTGTCAAGCACCATATTCTGAACATGCAACATGCTGTCTTCCCAGGAAGCCCGGCGTGTTTCTTCGTGTGCCGACTCGATATCCCGGTATTTTGTAGCCAGTTTCACCACTGCGTTAAACACAACAATAGCCACATAACGAGCTACCAGTTCAAAAAGCAGTCGATCCGTCTCCTGTTCCGTTCCTTCTCTGCGCTCCAGATAAAGCACACCGACACATTGATGCTCGCCCCCTGCTTCCACCATCAGCGGAATTGCCTGAAGATGCTGCTCAGAAAGATATTCTCCGGCACTAAAACACTGCTCTACCATCTCCGGCATTTCCTGTCCGGGACGAGAAGCATATTCCAGCCGATGTGTCGTTTCATTATAAACGGCAATTCCCATCCGGTCAATCGTCAGTAATTCATTTACCGAACCGAATGCTTCATCCACAATCCGCTGCGGAATTTCTTTAAGCGTACTCTCTTCTCGTTGAAGTGCCTCTGCATTTTCCTGTTCCTGCGGTCTCACCAAAGATGCAGCAAACACCTTCTGGTTAATCTCAAGTACCTGTTCGAGATTCAAACGATTCTGCAAACGTTTTCTCATGTACAGAAAATAATATCCAACCAACGAAACAATCAATAAAACAAAGCATAAAATAATTCCTACCGTCTTATTGGTATTCGAACGCTCCAACTGCCGGCAATATGCTTCGAGGGTTTGATCCTCTCCCTGTAACTTATACAAATCTGTAAATGCCGAATTATTATAACTATAAGCATCCAACTGTTTCAAAGCCAGAAAAGCAACTGCCGCCTCATTCCTGATATCCAGAATTACATGATAATCCGAATCAAACAGTTCGTTCCACCAACTGATTTCAGCAGGCGTTCCCTCACCTACCAGCTTCATATACCGATGCGGGCGATCCGGACGCGCATATTTTTCATAATGCTCATTCAGAAAAAGCATCGCAGAATCTATATATTGCAAAGCCAACTCATAATTTTCATCCACATTAGCAAAATAGGCAGCATTCGCATAATCCGACGCTACATCCAGCAAATCCTCATACGCAGAATCCATAACTACTACAATCGAATCGCCATCCTGCAACATGGGAGGAATCGGATCATGCAGACAAGAAACCATCCCCAACGGAAGCAACAAGCAAAGCAACAATACCCCCATTGCTTTACGCACTCCCGAAGGCAAACGAAAATAAAAACGGCTTCCCTTCCCCAGTTCACTCTCCACATCAAAAACGCATCCCCGGAATAAATCATTCGTTTTCTTATACTTCTCAATGATTCCCTTACAATTCATCAATCCGAAACCACTACCTTTGTTTTCTTTCAACACTTCCGGATCGGCTGCATTCTTCATTCCGATCACACGGGAATCATACACCTTCTCACCAATGATATGCGCCACATCCTCTTCGGAAATACCTCTTCCGTTATCCTCCACAGAGATCTCGACATAGGCATCCTCCGTAGTACGGGCATACACTTTAATTGTTCCTCCTTCCGGAGTATATTTACGGGCATTTTCCGCCAGCGTATTAATCATAAACAAAGTTAGTGCCCGGTCGGCCTTCACCATAACCGTAGTCGGTTCAATTTCCAACTTCTGATTTTTCATTTCAAAAGCACGTCTTCCCTTGCCTAGCAGCTCAAACAGTTCATTGAGACTGAAAGTTTCAATATTCAGGCTAAGCGTTCCTTGCTTCATCTTAATCCAAAGAGCCAGAATATCGTTGTACTCATTAATCGTAGTTACCAGCTCATCAATGTATTGATACTTCTCTTTCTTAATCTTCGCATTATCAATATACCCCCGCTCCGTCAACTTATGCACTTCGTTCAAGATACGGTCAATATAAGGATTAATACCATTGACAATGGCCAGACAAGCCTTCTTTATAAGATTCTGACGTTTATTTCCCGCAATATGTTGTTCGTAAACATACCGTTGCTTTTCCAACTGCATCCGCTCGTCACTCAACGCTTCCACCATCTGCTCATTGTCCGCAGCCCAAACAATATACGGTTCAAGCACATGCACCAATGCTTTTTCATCACGGTTCAACCGATGCAGAGGAACCAGTGCCGCTTTTCCTTCCTCCGGAATTTCCAGTTGAAGACGTCCTTTCCCAAATAATTGATCGATACCTTGTTGAATTAATGGAACATTCATCGGAATGGACGAAGTTATATCCCGGCAAAGAGTCAGAATCCGTTGCAGACGCTCCACGTCTACCTGATTCCTTATTTTAGACCGTTTATTGAAAAACCACCAAAGAATAACCACCAATACAAGTCCGACAATAACCAAAGAAAGTACAAGCGTCATTTGTCGTGAATCGGCTTCCAATGAAAGATAGCGGCTCTCCAACTCCTTATCCTGACGGGTATAATTTAAAATATCCAAATATATATTCCGGTTGTAATCAGAAGCATACTTCATCCCGAGCCCCGCATACGACACACTCAATTGCTCCCGAATCCTTGAGATCCATTCAGGTACCGTTCTCACATCTTCCTGCATGATCCATGGAACCCCGGTATAAGTCGTATCTCCTTCTACAAAAACATGTAGTTTATCCAATGTATCCGCCGCATGGTGATAATAGAGCATGTGATGTTGATTCACACAATCCAACGCTTTTGCAAGCGTATCCAATGCCTCCGTATAACGTCCGTGCTCATTCATATATTTACCGATAGACACATACGCACCGGCAATCTGATACAAATCATTGTACTCACGAAATTTTTCAAGCGCACGCTGTGCCATTCGCAAAGGCAAAAGCGAATCTACAGGAAACCCAAACTGATCCAGCGCATATCCCCTTCTCGTCCGGAAAAGTTCGAAATTATTAGGTGAAACCATCAGATTAGCCAATCCTTGCAGACCATTTCCTTCGAAATAAGGATGATTAGTCTGAACAGCCGTCCGCCAGGTAATATAGAGTTGGTCGAACTCACGCATTTTCCGGTCTTCCGGCTTGGTTGCTTCCACCAACGAAGCCGAACCTTTAATATAATGATAATAAAGCAACTGATTAGTATCTGTCAAAGCTTCATCTTCCGGAATCCGGTTGAGAGATGTGATGGCCTCCTGCCGTTGCTGCAGATAATAGTAATAAATAGAAGAAACGATGAAAAATTCGGTGAATGCATAATCCAGCCGTAGCGCCTCGTGACGGTCGGCAAACAAATCACTCTCTTCACGAATACGTTTCATGCGCTTGAGCGCACTATTACGATAATCATAAAATTCTTTATTCATAGCCGTCCGCTGACAGATTTTCATCAGTCCGATGTCGGCAATCAACAGTTCGAGTTCATTTTTAGTCAGTTTATATACTTCCTTATGCAACGCTTCCGCCCGGTCAAAGTCCATAGCCATAAAAGCACAGAACCCCAGGTTGTTGGATGCTTCCGCTTTCCCCGACTTGTAGAAATTCACCTGCCGATAGGCTTCATTGGCATATTTATAAGAAGAATCCAGGCTTCGATAACGATAAGCATACGCTTTCCCGTTTAATGAATCAATCAGGCGCACCTCTTTGGTCGGCACCATATCAGTGCACGAAAAAAAAGAGGCAAACAACACTATACCTATTATATATAAAGGAAAGCGTGAACTCATTTTTGACTATTAACTGTTTTCAGAAAGCAAATCTACAAATATTTCCGATAAGTTGGAGAGAAAAATATTTTTTATACAATAAGTCCTTCTAAATAATAAGAGAAATTCCTACCTTTGTAGGCAAATTAACAAATAGGTAACATCTATTACAAAATGAGCGAAAAAGCACCCTTTATGGTATTCTCGGGAACGAACTCGAGATATCTGGCAGAAAAAATCTGCGCAAGCCTGGATTGTCCTCTGGGAAATATGAACATTACCCATTTTGCCGATGGCGAATTTGCAGTTTCATATGAGGAGTCAATTCGTGGCGCACACGTATTCCTGGTTCAATCCACTTTCCCTAATTCAGACAACCTGATGGAACTTCTCTTGATGATCGATGCTGCAAAACGTGCGTCTGCAAAGAGTATTGTAGCTGTAGTCCCCTATTTCGGATGGGCACGTCAGGATAGAAAAGACAAACCCCGTGTATCTATCGGCGCTAAGTTGGTAGCCGACCTGCTGTCTGTTGCAGGTATCGACCGTCTGATTACGATGGACTTGCATGCAGACCAGATTCAGGGATTCTTCAATATCCCGGTAGATCACCTGTACGCATCAGCAGTATTCCTTCCTTATATCCAGTCATTGCAACTGGAAAATCTGGTTATTGCTACACCGGATGTAGGAGGTTCAAAACGTGCCAGTACTTTCTCCAAATACCTCGGTGTACCATTGGTACTCTGCAACAAATCACGCGAAAAAGCCAATGAAGTAGCATCTATGCAAATCATCGGTGACGTAGAAGGTAAAAACGTCGTACTGATCGACGATATAGTTGACACAGCAGGAACAATCACCAAAGCAGCCAACATTATGCTGGATGCCGGTGCCAAATCAGTACGTGCCATCGCCAGCCACTGCGTAATGTCTGATCCGGCTTCTTTCCGTGTACAAGAGTCCGGTCTGACAGAAATGGTATTTACCGACAGCATCCCTTACGCAAAGAAATGCCCGAAAGTAAAACAGTTGAGTATTGCCGATATGTTTGCTGAAACAATCAAACGAGTGATGAATAACGAATCTATCAGTTCACAATACATCATTTAACAGATGACAAGTGATAAATGATAGTTGAAGTTACTTTCAACAGGAAATTATAAAATGGATAATGACCGCTTTGGGTTATTATCCATTTTTCTTTGTCCATACCAATTATCATTATTCCATCACCTGGTACATATATGCAAAAAATAGGCCACGCAATGCGCAGCCCACTACCATTTATCATCTATTGAAGTCTTCCGAATTTATAGGTTCCTTTTTTAATCACCTTCCCATCTTTATCTGTTTCCACAAAAGGACCATTTTTCTTTCCTTGTTTGAAAAAGCCCTCGAAGCGATTACCATCTTTATCGATTTGTACGCCCTGTCCGTCTTCCAATCCGTCAACAAAGCCACCTTTATATTGCATCCCAGCAACGGTTTTCAGAGTACCCTGTCCATTGGGACGGTTGTCTTTCCAGTCACCGTCATAAACATCGCCATTGCTCCATTTATAGACTCCTCTGCCATCACGTTTATTGTTTTTCCAGCTTCCTTCGTACACGGCACCATTCGCCCAGGTAAAAGTACCTTTTCCGTCTTGCATGCCATTTTTGAAATTACCTACATATTTGTCACCGTTAGCATGATAATAAACTCCTTCACCGGTGCGTTCACCTAAGAGATAAGAACCTTCATAACGATCGCCCGTGTGAAAGTAGTAAGTACCTCTTCCGTGTTGAATATCATCCGCCCAGTCACCATCGTATTTATCTCCATTGGTATATTCAAATACCCCTTTTCCGTGACGGACATCATCTTTCCAGTCTCCTTCATACTTACAGCCGTCGTCCCAGTTCATGATGCCTTTGCCGTTCTTCTTATCATTTTTCCAGTGACCGGTATATTTGGCACCATTCGCCCAAGTGTATGTACCTTCGCCTTCACGCTTATCATTCACCCATTTACCTACATACAAATCACCGTTATGATAATACATTGTTCCTTCACCATGCTGATAATCCTGATACCACATACCGTCGTAACGGTTATTATTCATAAAATAATAGATACCTTTTCCGTGCTGCTGGTCCTGAAACCACTGTCCTTCGTATTTTTCTCCGTCGGGAAACATATAAATTCCATATCCTTCACGTTTTCCCTTCACATATTCTCCTTCAAAGACATCACCGTTTTTAAAGACTGTTTTTCCTTTTCCATTCGGTTTTCGTCCTTTCATTTCTCCCGTATAGACACTGCCATCCTTAAAAGTATAGTTGCCAATCTTTATTTCAGTGGAGAATGTATCTTTAATTTTTCCGAAAAATCCGCCTGTTTTTCCTTCATTTTCTTGTGCCATCACTCCCTCTTGTGCAAGAAGAGCCAATAAAAGTGTAGTATATAGATATTTCCTCATTGGTTTTAGTCGTTACTCATTTTAGAATTACAATTTGGACAAAGATACAATTTCTATCCCAAACAGCCCACTTTCGGAAAGCAATTTATGACAACTTTTTACCTGCAATGACCTCTTTTAATGTCTCTTTGCACAAATAGCGCTGTGCCAAATCCTGTATTTCCATCGGAGTAACCTCATTCACAGCCAGCAGAGAACGTGAAAAGTAGTCATCATCCAGACCGGAAGTAGCAATAAAGATCCACGCATCCGAAAGTGAGAAAGGAGACTCATAACTACGGCACATTTCTCCCAACATATAGTTGCGCACGATAGTCAGTTCTTCCGCCGACACAGGTTCCTGATGCAGACGGTCTATTTCATGATACACTTCCTGTATCAACGGTTCCACATATTCATTATCCGTTTCTGTCGAGATAGCCAACAGTCCGCTATCCGGATAAAACATGATTCCTGCCGAAATACCATAAGTATATCCCTTCTCTTCACGGATATTAGACATCAGCCGACTGCCAAAATAACCTCCGAATAAAGTCATCAGGACCCGGAATTTCAGATAATCAGGATGATCACGGGTAATGGTTGTATACCCCATCTTTACAGCACTCTGCATAGCATCCCCACGCTCTGTAAAAATTCTCTTTTCGGGAACAGCAGTAAAAGGAAAATTTAATTTCGACACCTGCTGTTGATGTTGTCCGAAAGAAGTGCCGAATGTATCTGTCACCCGGCTGATAATATCCTCTGTCACCTTGCCGGACAAGAATATAGAACAATTACCCGAATGGTAATACCGTTCATAAAATTCACGGAGCACTTCCGGAGTGATGGCATGATAATCCTCCTCCACCACTATTCTGCCACATGGATGCTGTTCGCCATAAAGCGACTGTAACAGACTGCGGTGTGCCAGAAAATCAACTTTGGAAGTATTGACCTGGTATTGTTGGATATTGGTATCGAGAATGGTATGCAATTCCTTTTCCGGGAAAAGCGGTTCTTTAATCATGGATTCCACCACCTCCAATGTTTTCGCCAAATACTTATTCAACGAATAAACAGTGATATATGCATATTCCGACGAGCTGGACAATTCGAGCCATGAGCCGTAGTAATCCAGTTTCTCGGCAATGGTGGCAGCCGTATATTTTTTCGTGCCTTCGCGCAACATCCGGTTCGTAAACAGAGCTTGCAGTTTCTGCGACTGTTGCCAGCGCCCCCCGGCAAAAAGCACATCTATGCGTACCACTTCCTGTTCACCCGCATTAATAACAGTCAACGGAATACCGTTTGGCAACGTCATTCGAACGGGAGGAAGTATACGAAAGTTTTTCAGGGTTTGTATTTCAGGTTGTATCGTACGATCCATAAGATTAGATTCTATTCTTCAAAAATTCTTCTGCCCGTTCCAAGTCTTGCGGAGTATCGATTCCAATAGTTTCCACCTCACTGATGCCGACCTTTATTTTGTATCCGTTCTCCAGCCAGCGAAGCTGCTCCAAAGATTCGGCCAGTTCCAAAGAAGACTGTGGAAGCATGGTAATCTCTTTCAGCACTTCTGTACGATAAGCATACAATCCGATGTGCTTGTAGTAGGTATGTCCCTTCAACCAGTCCTGTTTCTCGGCATTCCGCTGATAAGGAATGATAGAACGGCTGAAATAAAGTGCATTCCAGTTCTTGTTGACTACCACTTTCGGTGAATTCACGTTTTCCAGTACGGCAAACGGTTCATCAGCAGTAAAAGGTTTCACCAGCGTAGCAATCTGCGTGGTTGCATCATCGAAACAAGCCTTTACCGCATCCAGTTGTGAAGGCTGAATAAAAGGTTCATCTCCTTGTATATTCACTACGACGTCAAAATCACCTCCAATCTTGGTACAGGCTTCATAACAACGATCCGTACCACTTTTGTGGTGAACGGAAGTCATCACAACCTTTCCCCCGAACGCCTTAACAGCAGCTTCAATGCGTTCATCATCCGTAGCTACATAAGCGTCATCCAAAACGCCTGCCACTTGTTCGTATACGCGTTGTATGACTGTTTTTCCGCCCAACATAGCCAACGGTTTCGCAAGAAAACGAGTGGATGCATAGCGGGCAGGTATAATTCCAAGAAATTTCATCTACTTAATAAATAATGAAGAATGGAAAGCAGATAATGACTGTTGTATATATCCCCTTTGCCAATCCTCCGGTTTTAATATTTTGTTATCATATAAAAGCATGTCAATATCCAGACATACTTTTTCCTCTTTCTTATCCTCCGAACGACGTCCGGACCTCTGTTCTATATCTTTCAGCATTTTCCTCACCGTCTCTTCATCCTTATCGGAATAGAACAGAACCACTTGGTTGGAAAACAGAGCCGGATTCTTAAAAAACAAAGGTTTAGTTTCCAGTTCGGGAGCAAAACATATAGAAGAGAACGATTCTGTCAGCTTCTGCCTGGCAAAAGTCAAGTTCTCTTTCCTGTTGTAATTACTCCCTATGCAAACAATATACTTGTGCACTTCTTTAATTGAAAAGATCGTCCAATCCCCCTTCTTCTATCACTTCGCCATCAGGAGTTTCCGAACCGGCACACGGGTCAAACCCTTCAGGGAGTTTGAATCTCTCCTGCTGGTCATATCCCAAGGTGGGATCGTCATACACTTTCTTCATATACATTGCCCAGATAGGCAAAGCTGCAGCAGCACCCTGTCCATAGGTCATTCTACCGAAGTGAATATCACGTTCGTCCCCTCCTACCCAACAACCGGATACCAGTGAAGGAGTGAATCCCATAAACCAGGCATCGGAGTTATCATTGGTCGTTCCTGTTTTTCCACCCATATCGGCGGTAATTCCATATCGACGAACACGTCCACCCGTTCCTTCATTAATAACGGCACGCAGCATAACCAGCATTTTGTAAGTGCTCGACGCGCTTATCACTTCTTCCATTTGCGGTGCAAAAGTAGAAATGACATTGCCATCACTATCCTCAATACGGGTAACGAACAATGGAGCCACCCGGATTCCTTTATTGGCAAAAGCCGTGTATGCGCTGACCATTTCACCGACAGAAATTTCACAAGGTCCCAGACAAAGTGAAACCACCGGATCAATTGCTTTATTGCGTACACCGAAACTATGGATCAAGCGTACCAAATCATACGGATTCAGCTTACCCATCAGGTATGCAGAAATCCAGTTATCGGAGTTTGCCAATCCCCATTTCAGAGTCACCATTTCTCCATAACGCTTATCATTTGCATTACGTGGTGTCCAGGGAGTTCCATTCTCATCAATCAAAGTCTGCTCTACGTGGCGTGCCTGATCGCAAGGAGAAAATCCGTTCTCCATTGCCAATGTATATAAATACGGCTTAATAGTAGAACCTACCTGACGACGTCCCACCATCGCCATATCATACTGGAAATATACATAATTCGGTCCGCCCACATAAGCCTTCACGTGTCCGTTTGCCGGATCCATTGACATAAATCCCGTCCGCAAGAAAGATTTGTAGTAGCGGATGGAATCCATCGGTGTCATAATCGTATCTTTATCACCCTTCCAGGAAAAGACAGTCATTTCTTCCGGTGTATCGAACGCCTTACGAATCTGTTGTTCCGAAGCTCCCGCCTCTTTCATGAGGCGATAACGTTCCGTTTGTTTCATTGCTTTCGTCAACAACTCTTCCACTCGTTTTTCCGGTAGTGATCGTGCATACCGAGCATTCTTACTTCCCTCTTTTTCTTTGAAGAATATAGGTTGCAGATAATCACCCAAATGCTCTTTTACAGCATCTTCGGCATACTGCTGCATACGTGAATTGATAGTTGTATAAATCTTCAATCCATCTGTATAGATATTATAATTTGTACCGTCTTTCTTCTTGTTTTTCGCACACCAGCCATATAACGGGTTAGTTTCCCAAGCGATGGAATCTTCGTAGAATTTCTGCATTTGCCAACCACGATAATCACTTCTTACCGGTTTCGGTGCTGTCATGACGCCACGGAGATATTCACGGAAATAAGTAGCCAGCCCCTCTTTATGGTCAACACGATTGTAAGTCAATTTCAACGGAAGAGCCTGCAAAGAATCACATTCTGCATCTGTGATGTATCCGGCTTTACGCATCTGCTCAAGCACCACATTACGACGGCCACGGGAACGTTCGTTGAAACGAACCGGATTGTAAAGTGACGGATTCTTACACATACCCACCAACGTAGCTGCTTCTTCAATCTTCAAGTCCTTCGGTTCACAGCCAAAATAGGTATATGCAGCAGTTTTGATACCAACAGCATTATTCAGAAAATCAAATTTATTGAGATACATACTCAATATTTCCTCTTTGGTGTAGTAACGTTCAAGTTTCACCGCAATCACCCATTCAATCGGTTTTTGGAAAAGACGTTGAAGTGTATTTCTAGCCACATTTTCCGTAAACAACTGTTTAGCTAGCTGTTGTGACAAGGTACTACCCCCACCTGCATTTTTCTGAAACATCAAACCACGTTTCACAAACGCACGGAACAACGCTTTGGCATCAATACCCGAATGCTCGACAAAACGAACATCTTCCGTTGCAATAAGAGCATTGATAATACTGGGTGACAAATCCTTGTAAGCCGTGTACACCCGGTTTTCCTTGCTGTAAGACCATGTACCAAGCACTTTCTCATCTTCAGAAAAAATCTCTGTTGCAAATTTATAGCTCGGGTTCTCAAGTTCCTCTACAGGAGGCATATAGCCAATCCAACCCTTTGAAATGGAGACAAAGACTATAACAATAGCCAATATTATGACTACCAAGAATATCCAAAGAGCTTTTATTATTTTTCGAATCATGTTTTTTCTCGCTTAAAATGACGCATTTAATTAAGATGCAAAGGTAGATAAAATCCGCTATTCAGCCAACGAGTTTGATTATAATTTCTATTTTGTTAAAATATAGAGCGATACTCCTAACAAATAGCACGAAACAAAAAGAAAGAACGTTTGTTTGGGAAAATAGCGGAAAGAAAGTATCTTTGTATACACTTATTCAAAGTGCATTCATATAAAAGACATTAATTATGAAATATGTATCATCAGACAGGAAGTTGTTACCTTATGGTATGATGAACTTCGAGGACATCCGTTTGGATAATTATTATTACGTGGATAAAACCTCTTACATCCCCTTGATAGAGCAATCAGATCGTTTTTTCTTTTTTATCCGCCCGCGCCGATTCGGAAAAAGTCTGACTTTGAATATGCTTCAACATTATTATGATGTACGTGCCAAAGAAAAGTTTGACGCTTTGTTTGGCGATCTTTATATTGGAAAGCATCCCACAAAGGATCGCAATAGCTATCTGGTAATAAAATTAAATTTCTCGGGAATAAGTGGAGATTTACACAGCTACCGCAAAGGTCTGGACGAACATTGCAGAATCGTATTTGACTATTTCTGCGACGTTTATGCTGACTACTTACCTGAAGGAATCAAAGAAAAAATGGACGAAAAAGACGGAGCCGTCAGCCAATTCGAATATCTGTTTACGGAGTGCGCCCGTGTCAATCAAAAGATTTATCTCTTCATTGATGAATACGACCATTTCACCAATACAATACTCTCTGATGTCGACAGCTTAAACCGTTACACTGATGAGACACACAAAGAAGGTTATTTACGTGCTTTTTTCAATAAAATAAAATCCGGCACAGACTCCAGTATTAAACGTTGCTTCATCACAAGTGTCAGTCCCGTGACAATGGATGACTTGACCAGCGGCTTCAATATCGGCACCAATTACTCGCTTTCATCAGAATTCAACGAACTGATGGGATTCACAGAAAGTGAGGTTCGCGAAATGTTAACTTATTATTCTAACACAGGACACTTCAACCATACCATCGATGAATTGATAGAAATTATGAAACCGTGGTATGATAATTACTGCTTTGCACAAGAATGTTATGGTCGAACCACTATGTACAATTCCAACATGGTACTTTATTTCGTCAAAAACTACATTCGATATGGTGAAATACCGAAAGATATGGTAGAAGACAACATCCGTATTGACTACGAAAAATTGCGTATGCTCATCCGCAAAGATAAAGAGTTTGCGCACGATGCTTCCATCATACAGACTTTAGTAAGCCAAGGATACATCACTGGAGAAGTGAAGAAAGGATTTCCAGCCGCTAGTATCATTGATCCGGACAATTTCATAAGCTTACTCTATTATTTTGGCATGCTTACTATTAGTGGCACACATGAAGGAAAGTGCAAACTCACCATTCCCAATCAGGTAGTTCGCGAACAACTTTACACCTATTTGTTGAACACTTACAATGAAGCCAACTTAAGCTTCAGTAATTATGAGAAAAATGAATTATCCAGTTCGCTCGCTTATCGAGGTACCTGGAAAGCTTATTTTGACTACATAGCCGATTGTCTGAAACGCTATGCCTCCCAACGCGACAAGCAAAAGGGAGAATTTTTCGTACATGGTTTCACATTAGCCATGACTGCGCAAAACCGGTTCTACCGCCCTATTTCGGAAGCAGATCCACAAGAAGGATATGCTGACATCTTCCTATCTCCATTATTAGATATTTATCCGGATATGAAACACAGCTACATAATCAAGTTGAAATATGCTAAATATAAAGATCCCGAGAGCCGTGTGGATGAATTACGATTGGAAGGTATCGCTCAAACTAACCGTTATGCTGATACAGATACAGTGAAAAATGCTATTGGCACCACACAGTTGCATAAGATTGTTGTAGTATATAAAGGAATGGAAATGAGAGTATGCGAAGAAGTGTAGATCTCCGATTATACCTAAACAAAAACACCAGATATAAAATAATCACTTATAAGGCTGTTGCCTGCACTATGGTTTATTCGTTTGGAAGAGGTATATCCCAACTTGGAAGATAAAAACTATTAAATGATGTACCTTCTGTCTTTACATGTAATACACCCCTTAAAGTATCATACGATATTTGTTGCAATTTTTTAAGCACGCTTGGATTTATTATAACTTTATCCTTTTCGCCTGTTACTATTTGCTTCACATCGTCCTGATGTATTTCATAAGTAACCATTAGCGCAACTTTTAAAAATGAATTCTCAAAATCTACATTTGATATTTGAAAAATACATTCTACACATACTAAATGCGACTCCTCTATATATCTGTTTTTAAAAGAGACTTTCATCTTTACAGGAGTTCCACTTTGGTATACATCTGTATTTATATTGAAATCCAATGTTTCAACTTTACTTATCCTATATTTAAAAGTTATACTTGAATTCATAATAGTTATCTCCTTTCTTTTCTTTCAAATCCAATGTCTCAAACTTAATGCTATAATCTTCGTATGCTAATTGTTGTACTTCTTTTTCTGAATTAATTATATTCCATTGAGAAGAAGTATCAAGGACTAAATCAGAAGTTATCATTACTTTACAATGTTGATATCTTCTAACAAGATCTATATTTTTTATAGAAATAATTTCTTCACCTAAAGCATCCTGAATAGCAATCATTGTCTTTAAATCAAGATTTACTTTCCCTTTCAATATTTCAGCCAATTGTTTCTCATCCAAATTAGCTTTCTCAACCAAATCCTTTTGATTTATTTTATCAAGACGGAGAATACGCATCACTGCTATAGAAAATTTAGACGCATACTTTCTCCATGCTTTTTCTGATTGATCATAACGTACTTTCCTGATCCAATTGTAGCTGTTATATATCTCGTTATCTATTTTTCCCATAATTATATTGTGTTTATATACTCCTTTAGAGACTCCTCATCATACACAGAATATCCATTTAAAATAATCTTATAATTACCAAGTTTATCCAACTCCTGCCGAGTATGCTCCCTATCTCTCATCTCACGTGTCAACTTGATAGTACCACCTGTAATAGAGATAATAGTCGTACCTATCCGAAGTCCATATAGTCTTAACCAATCGCAAATATCTTCATCATTTTGCATACGAGTAGATATCATTGATTCAACTTTATAATCGAATTTATTCAGATTCTTAAATAAACAGTTGATATCACCTCCATTCTCACAGCAATCCAAAACCAATTGAAAAAAGGTTTCGGTCATTTCTTGCGTCAAGATTATAGCATCAGTTATATTATCAACTTTCCCTTTATAGAATCCATAAAGCAAATCTCTTTCATTTTCCTGATTTGAAAAAAAATCTTCCAGAAAAACTAAATCCGTTAATTTATCATAAGCATATTCCCATTCAGTTCTTCCATTTTTACTGAGAAATGAATATAGAATATCAGGATAAACATTACATATAATTGGATTGCTCATCATTTTATTTTTTTATAACGAGCAAATATAACAATAAAAAACGAAATAGAAAAATCATTCAAACAATAGAAAGTATTATATGGCAAATTTACAAGCACTCATTTATCGATAAACACTAAATAACAGGCAGGAAAAATCCCGCCTGTTATTCATTCATAAATATACCTATTTATAAGATAATCAATTACAAGGTTGCTGCCTGCACACCTACCACTCCGGCAATCGCACCGGCAACAGCAATAATCACTTTCAAAATAATACTCCACGTTTTTTTCATAGACATTTCTCTTTTTTAATTAAACACTAAATGAACACTCTAACCGTCAGCTATTAATCAACAAGACATTAAGCTGCGGGATCCGGTGCCTCTCCGCTACCGCCACCTTCATCTCCGCCACCTTCGCCTTCATCCGGTTTCTCGGGATCTTCCGGAGATACAGTAACGCTAATTTTCTTCAGATATTCATCCAGACTGATCAGATCTAACTTCTCATCTGCACGGGTAGCAGTTTTGGTAACACGCAACTCTTTATTGGCTTGGAAAAAGATACGAACACTATCTACACTCTTAGCATTAATATCCTTCGCCAACTCCGCACCTTTCGAACGGGCAGTCAACATAAACACACCCAAACCTTCGATATTCACAGACTTACCTTCCAACAACTGCTCCTTCATTTTTTCCACAAAATTCTGGATTACACTCTTGATGTCACCGATAGACAGCGAAGAACGATCCTGCATTTTCTGTGCAATATATTTCAGGTTGACGGACTGACCTAAAGTGATCAGATGCGGATAATATCTCTTAGGAGAATTGGGAACACGCGGATCTGTTGGTCGCGTAATGACTTTGTAAATTACACTCATACTACGTTTTTTTAAGATTTAAATTCAAGTTATTTATTCACGTTTTGTTGATCAACAATGCAAAGGTGAAGCTTTTATTCCGGATAGAAAAGAAAAAAGCCCCTTGCGGAGCTATTTTCATTTACCTAAGTATATAATAAACTATAAATCAACAACATAATCAGCATTCTATAATCTCCCAGTCCCCAATCGTACACCGTTCGCTATCAAAACTGACAGCCACCTTTACGACAGGCAATCCACATAAAGCAAAACGTTCCGGATAATTCTTCAAATCAATTTGCTCCATCGCTTCACCAGCACTTTTATCCAATTTCAGTTCCATCACATACAATGTAGTCTTCGTACGAAGTACTATATCTACCCGTCCACGAGGAGTACGAACCTCCACATCCACGTAATATCCCAACAAACTGAATATGATATAAAAGACCTGCTGATAGTGTCCTTCGAACCTTGTATTGTCGCAGTAAGGAATCGTAGACAGAAATTCCTGCAAACGGTGTAAAGCAGCATCCATATCACCATTCTGAATATCATAAAAAAGATAAGCTACCATGGTAGTTGCTTCAGGTGTCTTGTTATTTACATAATAAGGAAGAAGGCTCTCCATAAGTCCCAACCTTACTTCTTTATTAGGAATATCCAGCGTATAAAGATCTAGCATCTTATTATAATCCTTAATAGTGATATACCCACTTTGGTACAATAAAGGCACTGCATCAGTCATCGTTTCAGTAGGAGCATCGAAAACTGAGGACTTTAGTTGTTTACATCCAATTTCGGAAGGTTTCACTCCAAATTTATTTAACATCTTAATCAGATATGTAGGAGTACCGCTACCAAACCAATAAGATCCAAATTTTCCATCAGCAAAAGCATTTAGCAAACTGAAAGGATTATATATATCGGGCGAAGGAGAAGTGAAATGATAACCATCATAATTTTCTTTCAATTTCATCAAAGCCTCTTCAGGTGTTATCTCCAATTTCTTTGCCAATCCTTCCAAATCATCCTTCATTTGCAAACGTATCTCATCTTCACTAATTCCACAGATAGCAGCGTATGGCTCATCCAGACTAATATTCTTTATATTATTCAACTCACTAAAAATACTTAGTTGGGAGAATTTGGTAATACCAGTCAGAAATACATATCGCAAATAAGGATCACAAGCTTTTAACGGGCTGTAGAAGTTACGCATGATGTTACGCAATACATCCAGATTTTCCCGTTCGTGCACCACATCCAGCAGAGGAGCATCATATTCATCAATAAGCACAACCACTTTCTTTCCGGTCTGCTCATAGGCACGTTTTATCAGTCCCATCAAACGCTGATTGGGATTAACCTCCTCCTCCAACCGTCCATAAATCTGTTCATAACCATATAGTTTCAGATTCAATTCTTGGAGCAACTGTTCACTATCCGCATGTTTGGCGGTACTCATATCGAAGTGAAGTACCGGATATTCCGTCCACTCCTTCTCCAGTTTCTCCATAACCAATCCATGAAACAGCTCCTTACGTCCGGAAAAATAGCTATGCAGCGTGGAAGTAAGTAATGACTTACCAAAACGCCGTGGACGGCTCAAAAACATATAGCTGGAAGCCGAATGAGTCATCCGGTAAACATACTCCGTCTTATCAACATAGAGGTAATTCCCCTCACGTATCTTCGAGAATGTCTGTATCCCAATAGGATATAGTCTTTGCAAATCTTCCATATCAATCATATTTTTCATATACTTAAGCATTTATAATTTCCCAGTCCCCAATCGTACACCGTCCGCTATCAAAACTGACAGCCACCTTTACGACAGGCAATCCACATAAAGCAAAGCGTTCCGGGTAATTCTTCAAATCAATTTGCTCCATCGCTTCACCCGCACTTTTATCCAATTTCAGTTCCATCACATACAATGTAGTCTTCGTACGAAGTACTATATCTACCCGTCCACGAGGAGTACGAACTTCCACATCCACATAATACCCTAATAAACTAAATATGATATAAAAGACCTGCTGATAGTGTCCTTCATATTTCGTATTATCGCATTGCGGTATAGTGGACAGGAACGTTTGCAAACGGCGTAATGCAGTATCCATATCCCCATTACGGATATCACGGGAAAGATAAGCCACCATTGTCGTGGTTTCCGGAGCTTTATTACCGACATAATGTGGAAGAAGACTTTTCATCAGGCCTATTCTCACTTCCTTATTAGGAATATTCAATGTATACAAGTCTAATTCCTCATCATAATTCTTAATAGTGATATAGCCACTTTGATATAACAGAGGGATAATACTTGTCATCCTTTCTGTTGGTGCATCAAAATCCTCGACCGAAACCTTATTATTTCCAATTTCGGAAGGTTCTACGCCAAACTTCTTCAACATATTTATCAGATATGTAGGCGTACCACTACCAAACCAGTAAGATCCAAATTTTCCATCTGCAAAAGCATTTAGCAAACTGAAAGGATTATATATATCGGGCGAAGGAGAAGTGAAATGATAACCATCATAATTTTCTTTCAATTTCATCAAAGCCTCTTCAGGTGTTATCTCCAATTTCTTTGCCAATCCTTCCAAATCATCCTTCATTTGCAAACGTATCTCATCTTCACTAATTCCACAGATAGCAGCGTATGGCTCATCCAGACTAATATTCTTTATATTATTCAACTCACTAAAAATACTTAGTTGGGAGAATTTGGTAATACCAGTCAGAAATACATAACGCAAATAAGGATCACAAGCTTTTAACGGACTGTAGAAGTTACGCATGATGTTGCGCAAAACACCAAGATTTTCCGATTCGTGTACCACATCAAGCAAAGGAGCATCATATTCATCAATAAGCACAACTACCTTCTTACCTGTTTGCTCATAAGCACGCTTAATAAGATTAACTAAGCGTAGATTGGCATCCCCCTCTACTGCGTTAATAGCAAACGTACGTTCATATTCAGCAAGCATAAAATCAAGAAGACGTTCCAATCCTCCTTTATCCACATGTTTCGCCATACTCATATCAAAGTGAAGCACCGGATATTCCGTCCACTCCTTCTCCAGTTTCTCCATAGCCAATCCATGAAACAGATCCTTACGACCGGAGAAATAGCTATGCAGCGTAGAAGTAAGTAATGATTTCCCAAAACGTCGTGGACGGCTCAAAAACATATAGCTGGAAGCCGAATGAGTCATCCGGTAAACATACTCCGTCTTATCAATATAGAGGTAATTCCCCTCCCGTATCTTCGAGAATGTCTGTATCCCGATAGGATATAATCTTTGCAAATCTTCCATATCAATCATATTTTTCACAAAGCTACTAAAAATTATCCATCAGTCATTGCTTTACAAAAAAAATATCAACTATCTTCACAGACGGTTGATATAATAGAAATCACATCGGATTTACACCGACATGAGGGCGTTGATCAGGAATACACCGCTGTGTATTTCCTGACCACAAAATGTAGGGATCTTCATGTGTGTAGCATGAAGTTAGGGACCTACACATTCTTCATCTCACTTTTTTTAAAAGTACTTTGAAGCACTTTATTTCTCTTTATTATCGCTAGTTTCTCCATATCCGTAACCATAGCCATATCGTTTACCATAACCATAGTATTTGCCATATTTACCATAACCGTAATAATAACCGTATTTTCTTTTCTTCAAATCCAAACCATTGATTACAGTACATAGGTTAGGTAACTTATTTCCATCAATAAGTTCATTAATCAAAGTATACTCATTTTTACGAGTATAATCTGCGCGACATACATAAACAGATAAATCAGCCACACGTCCTATCAATAAGGTATCAGTTACCATACCGACAGGGGCAGTATCTAAAATTACATAATCAAAATTCTTCTTGAGCGTTTCAATCGCTTTATCCAAGCCATCACGAGCCAATAATTCGGTCGGATTAGGAGGAACCGTTCCACCAGGAAGAATATAAAGATTCTTACTTACATCAGAAAGCTGTACTAAATCCATCAAGTTCTTTTCCGGATTAGCCAAATATTGAGTTATACCTTGTTCTCTTTTTGAAATATTGAATACTTTATTCAAACCCGGTTTACGGATATCAAGACCAACGATCACGACTTTCTTACCCAATAAAGAAAGACTTATAGCAAGATTACCAGAGATAAAGGATTTACCTTCACCACTGACTGTGGAAGTAACCAAAATCACCTTCTTGTCATTTCCAAGCATAAACTGAAGATTTGTTCGGACATTGCGGAAGGTTTCACTCATCAAGTTGTTTTGATTCTCAAATACAGCAATAGCACCCTGCTTTTCATCAGTCAATGGGATATCACCGACAATAGGTGCACTGGTAAGTTTTTCTACATCTGCACGACCTTCAATCTTAAATTTAGTCAATTCGAGCAAATAAATAACCCCTACCGGAATTCCAACTCCCAATATCAAAGCGATCAAATAAGTAATCTTACTTCTAGGAGACACAGGAGCATCATCCGCTATAGCGTCATCTATAATCTTTGCATTGTTGGCAGTAGCAGCCAAAGTTATAGCATTCTCTTCACGCTTCTGAAGCAACATCAGATAAAGCCCGGCCTTAATCTCCTGTTGACGCGCAATACTTACAAACTCACGCTCCTGGCTAGGTGCTTCACTGATACGACGGGAATAACGGCTCGCTTCACGATCCAAATCAGCCTTTGTGATATACAATCCACGCAACACCCTATCTAAAGAGACTTGTACATTCTCTTTCATGGCATGAATGCTGGTATCCAGATTTATAATGGTAGGATTGTTCTCCGTTGATGTACGCAGCAAACGTTTCCTCTCAACAAGCACATCATTATAACGGTTGATAGCGGTCGCAAGATTCACATCCTGCAATCCTATATTACTAGGCAGAACCTCATAACCTTCATTCTGCATATATTTCTGCAAATCCTGCAACAGATTAATCTGGGTTTGATTCTCCACACGCTTCTTTTCATATTCAGCACTACCCGTCAAAGCGATCTGTGCATCACTGGTCAAATCAGTAATACCCGCCCCACGTTTGAAACTTTCCAGATCCTTTTCTGTACTACCCAGTTCTTTAGAGATAATACCAATACGTTCATTGATAAATTCTGCAGTTTTTTGTGCAACTTCATTCTTATCATTATTCGTATTGATATTATACATCTCCAATAACTTATTGATAAAATCCTTGCCGCGCTGTACATTCGAATTTTTCAATGATATGACAGCCACAGAAGTGGTTTTAGAAGTAGGTTCGATAGTCATATTCTTGGAATACCATTTCGCTACTGCCAAAGGCTGATTAATTGTTGCTGTAATATTACGTGTAGTCTTTTCTAGATCTGTTGTTGTTTCTTCTGATGTTCTTTTAGAAGACAATACTGAATCCGGCGTCAAAAAGAAAGCCAATGTTCCTTTATCGGTAGGAAAAACAGCCGGCAACTTTTCGAAATGTTTCTGATATTCATCATCTTCAATCTTCACATTCACATCCATACCTCCCTGTGGTTGCAATGCCATCTCCACAATCATCGGTTTCTCCAACAAATCAGCCTCCTGCGGAGTCAGACTCACTTGTACTGGTGAAGCCTTATACATGTTTTTAGAAGGAAATTCATCCTCATCTGTATAAGAAATATAGAGTCCCAAATCTTCAACCACCTCTTTGACGATAGTCTTGGAACGGAGAACCTCAATCTCGTTATCAATATTCTGCGAAGAAGAGACCATACCATCCAATCCCAGACTCTCCAACCCGGAAAGCATACCGGCACTTCCTCCTTTTTTATCATCCTTAATCAAAACTGTAGCGGAAATATTATACACGGGAGTGGACATATAAAGATAGACCCATGCCGTAATCAAACACGCCACAACCGCACCCACAAACCAGGGCCAGTGGATTAAATATTTAAACAACAGCTCCTTAAAGTCTATGTTTTCTTCCTTAGATTCTTGTGCTTCGTTGAAATCTGTTTCTTTCATTGCAAATCATTATTTTAAGATATTTACTAATAGGCTGACAATGGATACCAAAATAGAAGTAGCGGAGAACCAGAGACTGGTACTGTTACCTACATCCGAATTTCGAGCCTTTGCTTTATTAGGAGTTACATAAATAATATCATTCTGCTGTAACCAATAGTAAGGTGAAAGAATGGTTTCGGCCTTGTTCAAATCCAAAGTTACAATTTGCTGTTTGCCGTTTGCGTCCTCACGAATCAACTTCACATTATCACGAAGACCGTATACTGTCATATCACCCGCCATGGCTAAAGCTTCTAATAAATTTACCTTCTCATTGGAAATAGTAAAAGTTCCGGGACGGGTAACCTCGCCGATAACAGATATTTTATAATTTACCATACGGACCGTTACAATGGGAGTCTCTTTCATGTAAGGTTTTAGTCTATCTATAATCAACCGTTCCGCTTCCCTTTTCGTTAAACCTCCTAACTTCAATTCTCCTAATACCGGAAAATTGATGTTTCCGTCATTATCTACCAAATAAGGTTGTAATACAGGCTGGGTAGTCACATAAGACGAAGTACTCACAGCTATTCCGGCATTGCTGGCTACTGTAAGGTTAAAAGGGGTTGCTAATTCAGGATTAGTACACGATACCACAATGGTCAACAAATCCTTGGGCATGATCTTGGCATCATACAATTTTTCCTGTTGTTCTACCCCGTTCACAACTTCCACATTCTGGAAATAGGGAACTTTTTTATAAGACTGACAAGCAGTCAATAAGAATGGCAACAATAGTAGCCACAAATTTCTTTTGTTAAGTCTTCTCATCATAATTCTTAAATTCATAATTAAACGCCCTTTAATTCCTAAGTTTTAATTTTCTAATATGCTTCTTTTTCTCCGTGTATGGCATTATACACCGTCTTATACATGATATATAAATCCAACAGGAATGTCCAATGCTCTATATACCAGATATCACGCTGCACACGTCCTTCCATCTGCCAAAGTTCTTTCGTCTCACCACGATAACCCGTCACTTGCGCCCAACCCGTTATTCCAGGTTTTACAAAATGACGAACCATAAACTTGTTTATCAGATTAGAATATTCCTCCGTATGTTTCAACATGTGTGGACGGGGACCTACAATGGACATATCCCCCTTCAACACATTAATGAATTGCGGTAATTCATCCACACTAGTCTTCCTCATTATCTCTCCGATACGTGTTTTACGAGGATCATTTTCCGTAGCCTGAAGAGTATCACATTGCGCATTAACCTTCATCGAACGAAACTTGTAACACCAGAATTCACGACCATCCTCACCACTGCGTTTCTGCTTGAAAAAGACAGGACCGGAAGAACTTAACTTGATGGCGATTCCGAAGAATATATAAACGAATGGAAAGACTGTAATAAGAAATAGCCCTGAACAAACAACATCAAAAGCACGCTTGATAATACGGTTCTCCAATGATTCTAATGGTTCACAACGAATAGAAAGTACAGGAACATTACCCAATAATTCAAAATGCATTCTACGCTTCAAATAGTTACGAACATTAGGAACACTAAAAAAACGAACCAAATGGTTTTCACAGTAATTAATAATGGGAACAATCTCCGAACTACGTACAGAAGGAAGACTACAGTAAAGCTGGTTGATCTCTCCCGCATGTTTTTCTAAAAAAAGACTTACTTCATTGGGTTGTCCCAAGTATGGAACATCCTGCGGATACCGGTCCGAAGGAAAATCCTCGAAATACCCCAGTACACGATAACCGGACGTAGGATCATCCGTCATCGCATGATAAAGTTCCTGCATATTCTCATGGCTCCCAACCAAAACTACCTTGCGGACATTTCCGCCCTTTTTTCGATAAATCTCCAGTAAGTGACGGGAAATTAGGCGGTAGCTAATAATGACAATTATCAGTGCAACATAAAACAGTCCGAAATAGCGGGAATGAGAAAAATGAAAATGAAAAACAAGCAACGTACAAACCGATAAAAAGACAAAAGGAACCATGTTACGTAAGACACGGATCATGATCTGTTCGGAACGTACCACAGGACGATGAAGAATAACACCTGAATGCATGTTACAAAGTAAATAGCACAGGGTGATAAGAGTCATACCCTGAAAGATAGAACCGCAATGAATACACCAGAAACGGGTACCCAGAAACAAATTAAATCCCCATAAAAGCAGGTTCAGCAAAATAAGATCCCCCAAAAGAACCAAAGATTTTAGGACTTTGTTAAAACGTTGGACTTCCTGCATAACAACAAACTTAAATATATAAAAATTAAAACATATTTTTGTATACAGAAACAACCTGTTCTGCTATTCTATCCCAATTATATTCATCCATTGAATAATGGACAGGACAAAAATCCTGCACTAAATTCTTTTGTAATTTTTCCTGGAGTTGCTTTTCATTCCCTGTCTGAAAATAGCAATCAAAATCCAGCCCTACTTCCAGGTTTGCAGGGATACTACTCACAATTACTGGAAGATCATAGCTCATTGCCTCCAATAAAGCGATAGGTAAACCTTCATGAGAAGACGGCAAAACAAAACAACGGGCATGAGTTAGCAGTTCATGCAACTTAGTACCTTTAATAAAACCAGTCAGGATTACCCCATTCTCTTTTGCCAAAGACTTCAGTTTCTTTGAATAATCATCCTCAAAATCTGTATCACCTGCAAGCACCAGTTTATAATTCTGTTGTTTCAGAGCTGCAAAAGCACGAATCAACTGATGAAAGTTCTTTTCCGGTACAAAACGTCCCATGGCAAAAACATACTTCTGCGGTTCTATCCCCAGTTCTGTTAAATAATCCGTATCATTCACCTTGTCCGATGTCGGCACTCCATTGTATATCAGATGACAATCCTTTCGGTTATACTTACGCACTAAAATATCATTGATAACCTCCGAAATAACGATTATTTCATTGGCAAACATACAGCCCATCCATTCACCGGTTTTCAACATAAATTTGGCAGCTTTCCCCCATTTGTCCCGGTCATAGTCCGGACCATGATGTGTAAATACAACTTTCATACCCAGTAAACGCGCCAAAGGGGTCAGCAATGCTGGCCCAATGGCATGAATATGTACAATATCTGCATGTAAACTTTTAGCTTTCAGAATAGCTTTGAATGTATGAATGATAGCTTCGAATGATTTCTTCTTAGGAGTCTCAATATCCATCAATTTAACACCCTGATATTCCTGAAGTGAATCATGCACATAGCTTTTACGACGGATTATAGTTATATCAATGCCTTTTTGTGCAATACGAGGGAAAAGCTCTTCGCTATGTGTTTCAACACCACCAAGGATATTGGGTATTCCCCGGGTGCCGGTTACCACGACTTTCATGATTTTAAAAACTCTCTCTTAAATCTCCCTGACAAGGATCCTGTCCTACGTTATACCAACATTTGTCCAGACACGCAGGCTTACCTTGTATACTCAAGAATTTATTTTTCAATGCCCATTTCAGAGGATGCTTAATATATTTATGCATCACCGGGGAAGCAGTACCTACCATCCAACAGTTCTTCGGACACTTGCGCACCATAGCACGTACTTGCTGCGCCTGTTCACTTTCCCAAATAGTCATAAAGTTCGGAGTTTCACGGATATTACCCATTTTCTTCATCCAATATTTTTCTTCCAAACCATTACATGGATACACATCGCCATAAGGCTCAATAAAGAAATTGGCAGAACCAGCTTCGCACGGCAGCATACGGCGACCTCCTTCTATATAATTGATTAGTCCCATATTGAAGAAAGCACGGAACCAGCTTTTCGGATGATTCTCTTTCAATTGCCATTCTATCAGCTGTTCAAAGTTTTTACAAACTTCGTCTTTATTCGTTATCACATTATCATCTTTATGGAAATAATATGAATTGTGGAAAGCTGCTGTAGCAAACTCCATTCCCAATGACTTACTCAATTGATAAAGCGAAAGCATGTCTTTTGAGTTATTATTGGATACCGTACATCCAAAACCGATGTCTTTCAGTCCCATATCTTTCAGCATCAATAACGTACGCAAACCTTTATCAAAGCCACCTGAATGTCCACGTAATTCATCATTCTTGCAGCTTAATCCCTCGATAGAAATACGAATGCCAATATTCGGAAATTTTTTGGCCAACGCTACCACACGGTCTTCGAACCATCCGGATGTAGAAATTACAATACGGTCTGTATGTTTATAGCATTCTTCAACAATCTTATCCAAATCCTCACGAATGAAAGGCTCGCCACCTGTGAGGTTAATAAATTTTAGCTTCGGAAGCGTTTGCAAATCCTCCAGTTGTATCTCTTTACTCTTTTCTGTGGGATACTGCCACACATTACACATCTTACAACGCATCGGGCAACGATACGTCAAGATAATGCTCGCGTCGGTAGGACACGGGATATTATTTGTAGTCATAATATAATAAGATTTTAAATATATACGAAAGAAATATGTTTCCTCATCACTTGGTGTAAATCTTCATCAGCTGTTTATAGTAAGCATCTGCAGAGTATCTTTCTTGTGATTTTTTGGCCAATGATTCGTAATCAAACGTATATGTGAACATCATCTCAATCTTCTTTTTTAAGTCCACTATATCTTTTGATTTGAACAACATTCCACTTTTTCCCTCTTCTATCAATTCGGGAATTCCTCCAATGCACGCTCCCAAAACTGGAGTTCCTAAACATTGTGCTTCAATCACTGAAAGTGGATTATTTTCGTACCATTCTGAAGGTATAATACAAAAACGAGCACATCCTACCAATTCCTTAATCTCAGGCCACTGTTTATAACCGAGAAATTCAATATCAGTTCCGGTTGCCAATGTTTTAAGTTCGTCCAGAAGAGGACCTCCGCCAATGATTTTCAATTTATAGGACAACCGCCGAGCTGCCTCTACCAAAGTTGCGACTCCCTTTTCATGAGACAAGCGACCGATAAAACAATAATAATCTTGCTTGTTATACTCGTGTCTTATAGTCTTTTCCACATCTATAAAGTTACAAAGAATGTGAATTTTCGATTTATCAAAACCTCCTTGTTTCATTTTTTTTGCCAAGAAAGAACTAGGTGATAAGAAAATATCCGTAGAAGCCTCCAAACGTTGTCTATTCCATTTCATCGCCTCCCAATAGGCCAGCACACTAGCAATGCGCGAGTTTTTCATACACTTATACTCCACTACCCGATATTTGTCTGCAAAACACTCTTCGCAAACTTCCATGCCATTACGCAAACAGTCATAACGTGGGCAAAGCAACTTATAATCGTGCAATGTCCAAACCACTTTTATTCCTCTTTGATGAGCCAATTCCACTATGATTGGCGAAAGCTGGCTATGAATATTATGAACATGCACTATGTCCGGATGGAAATCATCCAATAACATATTAAATTTCCGTTCCACTTCGCTTGTACCAAAAGGGCGAGTAAAAGCTTCTATCATTCCAACTCCTGGTTTAAATCGAATCTCACTGGGGAAATATTTGCTCCATGGAGTCTGTATGTTCTCTGGAAAATCCATAGCAAAGATTGCTACCTCGTGCCCGTTTTTTTTCAAAAGTTCTTTCAAATTGATGGTACAAATACAATCTCCACCACGAGCATAGTAGAATTTGTTGGCTAATAATATTCGCATTCTTACGTTTCTTGCTACTAATAAACAATTAAACACTTTTACACTAATAAATATCAGGAGCTTAAAGTAGAAAAGATCCCCAATCAACTGTCACATAAGGAAAGCGATTTCCCCGATAATACTTCGTTCTACAATTGATACCCATTTTCCATATCGTTCCATTTATCAAATTACTAAACATCCTGATGGAAGCTATTAGTTATTAGAGAACACATATTTCCCACAATGTCACACATATTAATAATCAAAACATTTATTCACTATCCACATTTTTAAACACACACACCTTTATGCAAGCATTACATAATACACACTTCTCTTTATTTATAATAGGATAAAAAAAGCCTTCCTCATCAGTTTGCATACTAATTGCACCTTTAGGGCAAATGGCATAGCAAGCCGAACAGCCACAACATTCGTATTTTTCTACAAATAATATAGGGTATTTTTTTTTCACCATATTCAAGTTCTAACATTAAGTCCAATTCGATTAAGATAATAAGCACAAATTTTTACATATCCTTTTATATATAGTTTCAAATCTTCGATTTTGTTATGACTCACATATTTCTTATACGACTCTGTAAATAACATAGAATCAAGGCTAGACATAAACTCATCTCTATGTTGTGGTTTTACAGAAGATTTAATAATGCTTGGATTCATCGTAACACAGGTTTCCAAAGTCTCTTCATTTATTATAATTTCAGAAGGGGGTATTGAGTTTAAAACCTTCATACCTTTTATTGAATGAACCAATAATAACGAAACGCCTTGTAAATGATTCATCTTTGGACTATATTTTGATACTCCCCAATAATCAGCCAATGTTATATCACTAACACGATTAACACCTTTTACTACACAATTATAACACGATGGACGAAGAGTATAATTCTTAATAAATGCCTGCATAAACATATCATGCGTAAAAATCGAAGAGACGGTTTTATTAGACGTATACACAACTTGCAAAGAATATGTTTTCCAGCCAAATCTTTTATTTCTAAAAGATATAGACTCAATATTACACAACATTTTCCCGATATAACTTTGCCAAACTTTAAACGATGGCACTCCATGACAAGCAAAATCCACAGTTAATAAATTTACGCATAGTTCTTTACCCAAATAAGACAATAAGCCATTAACTTGGCAAGGAGTTCCACAAAATAAAACTTTTTTACCTCTTAATAAATAAAACCGAATTTCTTTAAAGGTGCTTCCAAGTATGCTCTGCACATATTTAGAACCACGAAGTAAAGGCAATTTATCTATTCTATCAATACACATATGTTGTACATTCCAATGTTCATCAAATGCAGCTCCAAATACAATACCACCTTGTTTCAATATTTCAATAGCAAGAAGGCTAAATACTCCCCCTGACGAACTTTGCTCATGAAGTTCTTTATTTTGTGCATACGCTGAAAAAGCCTTTGTTTCCATCCTTTATTCTAAAGATTGTTGTAGCCATTTTATAGATTCATCTGCAAACATCATCCTCTTTTGATTAATACTTACATAATTAATATTATCATTCAATTTTTTCAAATTTTCCACATTTTCTATCATTCTATCTGACAAGCCATATAGATTTAACAAATCACAAAGCCTCACATTCTTTGATGTTTTAGCCTTTACATTGTCACGATTGAATACATAAAACGTACGATTGTACATAATGGAGAAAACTGCTCCGTGAAAAGAATCAGTCACTACAACATCTGCATATCGAATGAGAGACAAAAATTCCGCAGGACCAACATTCCACATCGGTCGAAGAGGCGAAATACCATCAAACTTATTATATTTTTGCTTAACATAAGGGATGAAAATTATTTGATAACCTAAAGAAGTGTAAAAATCTTTCAATTCATTTTGAAACAGACAATTAGAAAATGAATATAAAAGTACATATTTTTCTTTTATCATACGCTCAGAACATACCTGATTCCATTCTTCTGTTGATAATAACATAGTGGGATCAAGCACTATTTTTATTGAGACTTTTACCTCAGCTTTTTCAAGCAATGCTTTTGCAGAAGCCTCCCTTACAGAGATTGCATCAAATGAATCCAAATATTTTTTAAAACATTCACCTTCATATTTATTAATAAAGCCTCTTCCAATACTAGCTGCATAAGAAAGTCTCTTTGCATTAGCATTAACTGGAAAATCTAGCAAATAGAACCGATTAACCACATTGGGATTCCACACTTGATCACTGCCGACAATAAAAATCTCAAAATCCTGTCCCAAATGATTTATGCTCTCAATATCATATTTGTTACTAACAAAGATGTTTTCTTTTTCAAACTTATCAAATAAACTCTTTCTTATCCGCAGGTTATCTGCTATTAAATAGGTTTTCTTTTCCACCCATTTTTCCAAAAATTTCGAGAATATTTCTAGAATTGAATATTGTCTTAATTGTTGTATTTTAGAAGGATAAATAGGATTTTCGCCACCATCGAAGATAATTTGACAAGCATTATACCCAAGTCTATTAATAATATAAGACAATGCATATGCCTGCAACATACCTCCATAATTATAGTTACCTTGAAATATAGTTAGTATTGCTATCTTTCTCTTCATATATTCAATATCTGATAATATATTTTATTTCTTTGTTCAATAGAAACTTTTAAATCAAATTGTTTTACAATTTCTTTACATTCTGAAAACATTGCGTTTCTAGTTTTAAAATCTGATAATTTTTCTATACCTTTAGCAAAAGCATCCACATCAAAAGGATGGCACAAATAGCCTGTCTTGCCATTCACAATATATTCTCTTATACCTTGTACATCAGATCCAACTAAAGGAATTCCTGCACTCAGCATTTCAATACCGGACAATCCTAGACCTTCTCTAATGGAAGGCATAACACCAATGTCTGCACATTTGATTACTTCAGGAATATCACTTCTAAATCCCAAGAACAAAATGTTAATTTCTTTTTCCTTGGCTATTTTTCTAATCTCTTCTCCAGTCCCATCTGCGGTCATTTCTCTACCACAAATAGCAAAAACATACTTATCTTTATCACGCATCGTTGCAAGAGCTTTCACTATCACAGTATGATTTTTACGATGAGACAATTCTCCAATAGCGAGAATCATAATTTTATCCTTAGAAATGTTTAATTTTTCACGGTAAGCATCTCTATCTATCACAGCTGTTCTAAACTTCTCCGTATTTACTCCTACTCCATTTATATGAAACACATTTTTACAATGTAACTTTTTAGCACTTTCATAATCTTCCTTATTGATAGTAATAATGGCATCACAAAATCGGGACGCAATAGCTTCTATAGTATGATATATAAAATACTCTTTTTTTGATGATAAATGCGTAAAAGCTAGTCCATGAGTGGTGTATATTATTTTGGTACCATACTTGCGATATTTCCTAGCTGATATTCTTACAAGCAATCCCACAATAGGGGTATGGCAATGTATCACATCAAAATGATGCTCTTTGAGCAATTCTTTCACCTGATTATAATATGCTATATTATTGATGGTAAAAGGGGATTTCGCATCTATTTTCGCATCAATGAATGTGACATTCTTTTCAGCCATTATTTTCATGGTATAATCTTCATTCCTTTCGTTATCCCCAATAGCATAAATTTTATATCCCATCTGATTGAGCATATCAACATCGTCCCAAAGGAAATGAAAAAAACCTATGAAATTAGCCGCAATTAAGGCTTCTTTTTGCATAATTAATCTATTAAATATTCACTTTTTTGGAAAAAAAAATTTCATCTTTTCCAAAAGATAACATAGTACAAAACTTCGGAAACAAATGATTTTTATTCTTATTCTCGTCACTATAGGTTTGTTTTCAAGAGGATACGTCTTTAAGATCTCGTCAATTTTCTGATAATCAATTCTATTTTTATACAATTCTATTTTTTCCTTAACTGACAAACGCGAAGAGAATATCTGCCTAACAAAAGCAAGCAGACAACCAAGAAGATGACCACTGGCAAATATCCGAGCATCAGGATAATTTAATCCCTCTAATCTACTTGCCAAATGATCAGCAAAAATGATGTTTTGGTTGAATCTATCCGGTCTGACAATCATCGTTAAAGAACTATTATTATGACGATAATTGTAAAACTCATTTTCTGTAAAAACAATCAAGTTACAAGCTGCCGCAAAATCGATATTGAAAATAAAATCCTCACATATCAATATTCTTTCTGAATAGAAGCGTATACATTTTTCTTTTATCACTGACCTTCTATATATAGCTGTACATGAACTTGCAGTCGATTTAACTTCCAAGTTCTGAGGATGCAAAAGGCCTGCCATATTTTTCAGCATCGGATCTAACTTTTCTATCAAATCAGTAGATTGATACAATTTTGTATTGCATCCTTCAAGGCGATAATCAACCTTGCCGGAAAAGCGCTTATATAAGAATCTAACTTCATCCGCTCCTGTCTTTTTGGCAATTTCGAAACACTGGTCGTACGTATCAAGAGCTACATAATCATCACTGTCACAAAATGTAACAAATTCTCCTGTTGCTACTTCCAAACCAGAGTTTCTTGCAAGACCCAAACCACCATTTTTCTTATGGACTACCTTTACACGCGAATCTATTTTTGCATATTTATCACATATTGCAGGACAATTATCTGGTGATTCATCATCTATCAAAATAATCTCAATATCATTAAGTGTTTGATTTAATAATGATTGAACGCATTCGTCAAGATACTGCTCTACATTATAAACAGGTACCACTATTGATACTTTTGGTATATTCATCTAACAAAATTTTATTGTTTTAGAATTAAATATTTGAATTAGTCCTCTCATGTAAAAAAAATCCTTTTATATGAAGAAGATAATATTTTCTAATGATAGAAAGAGAAATTTATGTGAACTGTCCAATCAGAATAACCCTGATAAAGCTACGTGTCTTTACAGGTCTTCGGAATAATCGTTGAACTAAACTTGAGTTATTAAAATGTGTACTATTTCAAGACTTTTTCTATCCAGTTTAAAGAATCGTCTCTCAAAGTTTGCAATCTTCTTTGTTCCACATTCTTATCGTAAAAAGGATTTGCTTTATGCATGTTCTCATTTACAATCAAACAACATTGTTCTAAACCCAACTGCTTCATAAGACTACTCTGCCTATCATCATCATTATTTGGAACAATAGAAATCAGAGGAATCCCATAGTTAGCTGCAAAAGCGGTTCCATGAAAAGAAGTAGTCACAACCAAAGACGCATTAGCAAAAAGGTCGAGAAAGTCAGTAATGGAAGAATCTGTAGCATCTTCGATATTCAAAGCTTTCACATATCCCGCTTGACATCCAGAATATCCTTCGAGTGCTACGATTTTACATTGTAACTTCTCTTGATAAAACTTCAATACTTCATAAATGTAGGGACGTGGTTCAATCGCATAGCTCAACATATACAAAAGAATATATTTCTCTGAGTATGTTTTGTTCTTTCTTAATGTGTTCCATTGATTGATATCAAGTAGCAATGTCGGATCTAGAACTTGATAAGCATTGGGTATGCCTAAGTCCGATAACACACCAAGACCAAGTGCTTCTCTTACAGACAAAGCATTAAACCTTTTCAAACACATTTTAAATTCACTCTCATATCGCTCATTCATTTTTTTGCAAGCAAAACTAGAAGCGATAGAAACTCGTCTTTTCGAATCATCTGCGAACTTCAAAAGAAATACAGGATCACAATGAGTATATCTCGTATTCCATATTTGGTCGCTTCCAACAACAAATAAATCAGACTTGCAGCCTTCGCCTTGACATATATCATCAAATCGACTATATTTATGGGTAAGGTGGAAATTTTTATCAATGAATTCATCCAACTTATTTGCTTTACGATGAGAAGCTTTCAGACCAAGATATCGACCAATTTTATTTTTCAAACTAGTGGGTCTTACGCCATGGGCTTTAGCCCATTCCCCCTTATTGTGATCATAGTTGAGAATCCGACAATCAAATCCCATACTTTCTATCACACATTGAGTGGCATAAGCCTGCAAAACACTTCCAAAATTAGGAACACGAAAAATAGTAACTAATAGTGCTTGTCTCATTCTATTTATTTAGTATCTTAATTACAAGTATCCAATCTCTATGGGGTAAGGACTTTGATTAGGATATATCTCTGACTTAGAACATTTTACGATATCCACAGAGATAAGTTAAGAAATAAAGTCATTATTAACATTGGCTTGCTACCATAGGGATTTTATCGAGTATCATATTAAACCCGTTAAAAACTTCTTAGAAAAATAGGAGTTCTAAATATGAACTACAAATTGAGCACTTAAGTAAGAATGTTTACTTTCTTTTTGCTCATTTATTCCTACTTAAATATATTCTTCATCCGTTTAGCATTATGCATACCAACTGTCTTCACGAATAAGTCTTTAGCTATACGATGGATCTTCTCTTTAACAGCCTCTTTCCTATTAAAATTTTCTAGAATATGAGTATTCTGAGCATCTATCTCCATATCAGAGAAAACTTCCACGAATACTGGTTTATCAGAACTTTTATCAAATAATTTAAGTAATATTTTTTGATATTCATCATTATTTCTAGCAGCATAATAGGCAAATCCAATAGATTCAACCCAACCTTTAGCGTCTGTATGATGTGCAGCACTTGTATGCAAATCCATAGTTGGATCATTAGTTAATGTAGTACTATAGTGAAACTCTCCTCCACCATAATTATTAATCATTAAGATACGAGATGTTTTGGGAACATGTTTAATACGCATAGCTCCCATATCATAAAAAAAGCTTAAATCTCCAATTATAAGAAAACTCAACTGTCTAGAAGTTATGGCTTGTCCAATAAAAGAAGACAAACATCCATCAATACCGTGTGTTCCAATGTTAGCAAAAACACGAATGTTACGTGAAGGTAGGCCAAAGTAATTCGTAAGACGAATACTGTTATTAATGCTAAGATGAAGTATTGATTTTTCTGGTATTCGACAGACAAAATCTCGAATAATAGTATTATTAGAAAAAGACAGATTACACAATTTGATACTATTCATATATGAAATCATAGCTTTCATATATGTACAATCACGCATCTCTGCTATAGACTCTACTTTTGCATTAAAAAAATCAAAAAAATACTCCGGAGTACATTCAAACACTTTAGTTAAACTCTTATACATATCAACGATATTACCGCTCTCCTCAATTCCCCAATGTTCATATCTCCCTGCAAAATCCCTTAAATGTGTTTTAATACTAGACATCACATTACCTCCAAAACTGATTACTATCTCTGGAACCCATGGTTCAAATGCATGTGTACTCAAAGTATGACTATCAAACGGTAAAAAAGGATTATATACGTTCTCACAATCTACATTTGCCATATACTCTGCTAGAACAATACATTTATAAAGATTTGTAAATTTTGAAAGAGCTTTATTTAAACGTTCAGAAACATAATTGTTTTGACCAGCAATAATAAGAATTTTCTTTGCTTTTACTATTTTTACAAAACATTCCTCCCACTCCGTAATAGTTGATTCGACTGTATATCGATTTATCACCCTAGCGTCCAAATGTTGCATTTCTGCACAAAGAGTAGAATAAGCCAACATTGGTATGTTTATTTGGACTGGACCTTTACCATGATGACTAGTAGCTAAAATTGCTTCATTCACTAAACGTTGACAATGCCATAAATCCTCATTTGTGTTTATTATTGGGAGGTTTACTGCCAATTTTACAAATTTCCCATACATTCCCACCTGATCAATCATTTGATCTTCTCTTTGGTTTAAAAAAGCTGGATTGCGGTCACTTGTTAAAATAATCAACCGAGCACCTTGATGATATGCTTCTGCAATGGCTGGAAAATAATTACAGGTTGCAGTTGAAGATGTGCAAGAGATTACAACTGGCTCATTCAAGCTTAAAGATAATCCTAGAGCCATATATGCAGCACTTCGCTCATCAACAACAGAATAACATATAAAAAAAGAATCATTTTCAACAGACTGTACAAAAGGTATGTTACGAGTACCTGCAGATAGCACAAGATGTCGTATATTATTCTGTTTCAAAAGCGAAATGATAACTTGATAATTTTTTAACGATGTATACATAATAATGGAGATTAAATTTTCTGTAGCAAAGGTAGTTTCTAAATATGAACCATAAATTGAGCGCTTACTTAAATATGAAAATAAACCTATAATATACAACTTTGTAGTTTACGAATCCATCATTATTTTGATGAATGTCAGTGATCTTTTTACACAAGCCATAGTACACACGCCACAACCATAGCAAGAGTGTATGTTGAAAATGTTATTCATAAAAATTATAACACATAAATTGTAAATTTATACTAAAGCATTCAGATGGTAAATTTTGAAGCTAACAGTCGATAAGTCTGCAATAAGAATATTTTTTTTGAAATATTTAAAGGGCAATTTGCTAAAAAGAAACACACTCTATCCGTCTGTTTAATCACCGTTGCCAGTTTCTTACATCTAGAATTTACAGCATCTATATTTTTCAAGCGGGCATAACACATAGCCAATCTAAAAGACAATCCAATTCGATAACGAGAAATTTCATTATGTTGTTTATAAAAATCATAAACAATGATAGCAGAATCTGCACTATTTTCATAGCTGCGGACATTCACATTGTTCATATAAGAATTTAAATTTGCTACATTGTAATAATACAGATAGTTATTATCCAACAAAATAGATTTCTTAGCAACCAATATAAGCCTTGCAGTTAATAAATAGTCTTCGGAACTATTTATGCCAATGACAGGATTTATACAGTATTTGATGTATAGCTCTTTGCTAACAACACATTTCCATATAGATGGTGGAATTACATTGGTCAAGAGATTATCTATCGTCAAGGGTTTAGAGTTAAATTTTATTACTTCAACCCCATTATCTGAATAAAAATTGAAAGAAATAAAGTCATATCCCTGATGCATATAAAATAGTATCTCTATTATAGCATTTTTATCCACATAATCATCACTATCAACACACCAAATGTAATCTCCCGTAGAGTTTTGTAATCCAGTCAATCTTGATCCTGCAAGTCCTCGATTCGTCTCATGACTTATGATTGATATTTGTGATTGCCGTTGAGGATAATCTTCTATAGTCTTTTTCAAAATTTCAACCGATGCATCTTTTGTACAATCATTGACAAATATGTATTCAATATTGTCATATGTTTGTTCAAACAATGTGCGGGCACATTTCTCAATATACTTTTCAGTTCCATAAATTGGAACCAAAATCGAAACCTTAGGATTTTTATTGAATCGTTTGTCCATAAATAATAAAATTTAAGGAAAGTTTGAAATCAAACAGTGTCTAACTGCTTGTAAGACATGCTCTATGACTAAAATAACATAATCACACTTTTGGCAATACATCTTCAACTTATACAACAACTTATATAGAATGACAACCGCCATCTCTTAATTCAGTATTTGCAATCAAGAGAAATGACGAGTAACACAAGAATAACGATGATAAGGAAACTTCTACAACTGAAGCCACTACTAATCCCAATAAGAAAAGAAACAAAGTATTTTGATTCCGCAATTTTATTTTTCTAACAATTCCAGATAATAACAACAAAAAGAAAAATACACCAACAGCTCCCACTCCTAAATAAGTATGTATTAAACCATTTTGTGCATTCGTCAAGTTTAGTAAACCTCCAACAACTGCTGTTTCATTACCTGGTCCATACCCCCATAACGGTTCATCGCTCAATATATACACTAAAGCCGCCCAAATATTGGTTCGAGTTGTAAGAGTTAAATCTTCTCCTAATACATCTACTACAATGTATTTCACCATACATAAATCAAGAATATAGGAATGCAGAAAAAAGAAAAACAAATCTAATATTAAAATCAAAATGCTCAACCCTAAAGGTTTATACAATATATGATAATAACGAACAGGAATATAAGAAAACATAAGCATGAACGCTCCAACAACAATACCCGTTGAACATGAAACAACATAAGATATAAAACATGATAGAACCAAAAGTATTCTAAATCTGTTAATTTTTACTACCTTTTTCTTGAAATACATATATAGAATATATAAAGATATCCAAAATAGGTTCAGATATGAAACAACAAATTTGTCACCTATTATACATACATCCATATCACCACCTCTATAATTACTGAAAACATCAATATTACCTAAAACTAAATATACACCAAGAAGTAACAAAAAGTATTTTAAGAATAAAACTTTATTATGATAAATTTCGACATATTCAACAAGAGCTAAAACGCTGATGATTTTTAAAAATTGTAATATGGATGTATAAGGGGACATCAAACTAACATTAGTATGAATATTCCAAATCCTATAAGTTGAATACGCATAAGATAAAGATAGCAATATAGCTATAATATTCAGTGCTTTATATTTCTTAAATAGTTTTATCAAGTTGCCTCCTAATAATAACAACAAAAATATGCAAGATAACATTTGTACATACAAATTGGCATTATTTGAAGCTAACGGACGAAGATCTATAAACGAAGAATGGATGACTAATAAAGTCAGTAAAAATAGATACATATTTTTCATTATATTCTAATCCAACTTTCAGGTATTATGTCTGGATCTTTAAATCCTTGGTTAAACCACTTTCGTGGACAAACTGTTATTTTACTTTCTTCATTGAGAAAAGCCCCCCAAAAACTAAAAGTACTATTAGCTATAATATTAGCCTTTGCTTTAGACATTAGAAACATATCATAAACAGAATCATTACCTTTATTCCAATCTATGAACAAAACATTATTTGTATCTAATTTGAGATTCTCTTTCACCCATTCTATATCATCCGAAAAAATGAAAAAGAAAGGATCATGAAATTCCTTTTTTACTATATTAATCGCTTTTTGATAGTATTCCAAAGTACAAATACCTCCATATATCTTATCGTAAGGAGGTTTGATATAATCTCCACGTCTAATATGAATGGAAACACTTTGGCTTGTAGAGATTTTTTTCAAAGCATCTGCATTCAATGAATTAAATTTCATTTTTTTAAAATGCAAAAATCCTTTTTTAAAATATCTTTTATCCTGCCAATAACCGGCAACAAACCATCCGTCTTTTTGTGGATATTGTTCTTCAGAAACTATTAAATCAATTATCCCTTTTATTTTAAGAAAATAAATAATTTCAAATAACAATTTCCAAAATAGGGAAGCTCTTCTCATATCGACATTGAACCACTTATCTAATTCAAAACCGTTATGAGAATTTCCATAAGCAAATTGATAACTTAACTTAGGAAATCTAGAAAGCATCATTTTGTAATATCCATATTGGAACATTTGATTACCCAATCCACCTTGAAACACTATAAACCTCATATTACTTCAATATTATTCTTGTGTTCAGCTACAAATTAATTTAACATATTTTCATCTTCCATTTCTCACTTTATTAATAATAAAGCATCTTTCTTGTTTCGATAAGATAAAACAAACGATCCATATTAAAGAAAACAATCCACAACAAATAAGAGCAATCAATGTTGTCGATAGCGTATTGTCCAAATACTGACGAATAATATAGCCTAGAATAATTGCCACGAAAACGGAGAATGTACATTTCAAATAAAGAAACAAATCTTGCTTTATCGGGATATTAATTAACTTATGAGCAATTTTGAGTTTCAGAAAAAATGCAATGAACTCAACGAATATTGTCATAAGAAAAACCGTTGCTGCAGGACTTCCAACTTTAAGCAGCAAATAAGAAAACAATACAGGAATTAAATACAATGGTATTGTCACCTGATTATAGTATTTCAACCTATTTGCAGCTTCAGCTACTACCGATAAAGGATTACCAAATGTACCAAAAGTAGAACTAAGACAAATCAGTATAATAAAAAGATTAGCATTTTCTGGCACTTTAACCAGCCAAAGCGAAAGAAGATAATCTATATTTACCAACAATGGAAACAATAGAATATAGAGTAACGAAAATGAAACTCGTGAACTCAACAGTACTAGTTCATACACTCTTTTCTCATTTCCAGATGCATGATTTTTTATAATTTGTGGATTTAAAGCTACTTGGAAATTAATTACAAAATTATAAACTGTTGTCTGAACTTGATAAGCGATAGCTCTTGCAGCATTGACAACTGGCCCAAAGAATAAATTTAACATTAAGTTATATATTTGTGAAACTACTCCTGTAGACACATATGAACATACAGACCATCCACTAAAAACAAACATCTCCTTGAAAACGTTCTTATCCCAATACCTTGAAAAATGGGATTCCTCAAAATGTTTTTTACAATATCTGTAATACAGATACATGATAGAAACTTGCACAACAAACAAAAGAAATCCGTAAAGAATTAATCTATCGAACTCTACAACAGTTAAGCAAAAAGCTATAAACATTTTAGCAAAAGCTTCGACTATTGAAATATAAGCAAATGCTTTCATATGTTCTTTTGCTATAATCATAGAACGATAAGGGACGACTAATATAGAGAATATAGCACTCAAATTGGAGAGCTGGTAAACTATAAGTGATGCAATACGCCTATCTTCGGGTATTACCATCTTATGAAAAAAATACCACAACCCTATTGTCTCCGAGAAAATAAGTATCAATATTGCAAAAAGAATATGAATATTCATTGTCATGCAAAATATATTATTCAAAGTTTTCTTTGTACCGATTCCTATTTCATAAGATAAAAATCGTGATGCAGATGAAGCTAACGAACCTTGAATAAAAGTAAAAAGCATAACTAAACTACCAACTACATTATATATGCCAAAGTCTACAACCCCTAATTTATCAAGAACTATTCTACTTGTGAACAAACTGATAAACATCATCACCAGCATTCTTAGATAAAGAAACATTGTGTTCTTAGCAATAGTCTTATTATTGGTTTTTATATTATTCATATAAATATTCAAACTTTATAAATATTCAATTAAAATGTACACAGTAAATATCGGTGATTAGATGGTTATTTCTCTATTGGAAGTCCCCTTAATTACACACTCTCCCAATGATTTAAGTTCTATATACAAGTAACAAGATTATATTTCTTTGTTACTTTGCTATATGTCATTTTGGGATACCAACTTATGAGAATTTGAGAATTCAGGGCTAATTCACCTATTTCAAGCAATCGGCAAACTTTTTTAATACAACCCCTTGGTTGTAATCTATAGCATAAGGAATACCTTCCTCAAAAGCCCATTTATAACGCTTGTCACTAGGAAGAGATTTCAACGCATTCAATATAGAACCATTATCACCCGGAATGTATATCCTTGAACAAAATTCATTCCAAAAACCTTTTTTTATAGCAGCGTAATATTCTTTCAATTCATCTTTTGTAAAAGTTGGTATATAGTCTCGAATTTCATACCCCAAATTTTCTAATTTATGAGTCAAATCATCCACTGATGAATCAGGATTATCAACCTGATTTGCCAAAACAGTCCTGTTTGATAACACTAGCTTATCACGATTGCAAGCCTTCCAATGATTCATCAAGATATCATCAGGAAAAAGATCTTTACCACCATGAAATTCATCAAAAATACGTTGAGCTATTTTGGGGTCATGCTTAAATCGCATCATTTGCAGTCGTGGAAAGGTGTTAAAATCCTGTCCCTTTGTTAACTTATAAAGAAAACCATACTGTTTACCACTACGTGGAAAAACCTGTAATCCTATTGTTGTAAGTGGAACTTCCTTGAAGTCAGTATCAATATCCAACGAATAATAATAGAGAATACCAGCCACGTGCTCCTCATCTAAAATGGGCGAATATGTATCTGTCTCCCAATCGTAAGCTGTGGTTGCAAAAAACGCTGCCACTTGTGGGCTACTAGTCATGTCCAGGAAACATGTTTTATTGTAATAATGTTGAGTCAAACCAAACAAATTCATCTCAAAGCGAAATAGTTGTCCATTCAATTCCACACCAAGGTCTAGTAGCTGAACTAAAGGATGTGACAACATTAAGAGCTCCATTTCCTGCCCAATTGCCAATTCTTCAATATATTGTTTCTGTTTATTTTTGCGAAACAGGCTTGGAGTACAAGGAGAATGAAACTCTGTCTCACCACGAAACAGATATTTTCTTTCACACAGATTAGGTTTCAACGAATATCTCCCCGATGCTAATCGAGACATAACGAAACTTTCTGATGGTGCATTATTGAAATATCCGCTATAAGGATAATCTAAACTGTCCACCGGAATCAGTTTTGGTATCATTCCAAGCTTCAAAAAAGATGAAGTCGGCTGTTCCAGCACACAAGGAGCAACTTGTCTCTTCTTGTCTAAGGCCAATGCTTCTTGTTCATTCTCTAACACATATTCTAGTGCATCATCTATATTCGGAAATATATATTCGTTTCCTGTTACCATAACACATTTAGTTGCCTATTGTTTCTCTCCTATCGGTTCTACATACCCGACTGGCATATCTGCACAAGCACACCCCAGCATATTCAACCGGACAGCAATCTTACTTCTGCCATCTACTGTAACAAGTTCTCCTACAAGCCCTGTCAAGGGACCTTTAATGACACGCACTTTTTCACCACGTGCCAAAGGAGCACTATTCATACAGATTGCCTCTTCGGAATAATCAAGCATAAAACGGAAACGGGCCATTTGTTCATCAGGAATAATAGTCGGACTGCTCTCACCACGCATTACCATATACCGACTAACTGTAGAAAAGGAAAGAACCTCTTTACGTTCTTTAGGATCAGCATGCACAAAAACCATCATAGGAAGTAACACGGATTCAACCACTTTACGGCGGTCGCTCCATTGATGCACTTCTTGCTGAACCGGTACAAAATTTTCAATCCCCATTTTGTCTAAACGCTCGGCTACTTTCTTCTCATGATGCATACGGACCAGAGCGACATACCAGCGTTTAGAGTGTGCTACGCCTTCCCCTGTCCCAATTTTAGGCCCAGCACTTAAAGTTTCTTTCGTTAGAATCATACTTTTTTACCCCTTATGTATCCGTTACTTCTTAGGTAACGGATAAGGTACTCATTCACAGGAAAACAGATGAAAACAGAAAAACATAGACAAGAACCGCCTACAGCAATGTTTTTCTAACCTACGCGAAGGGAAAAACATCTTTGAAAACAGAATATAGGAATATCGGGCATGATGAAACAGAATTATCATGTCCTGATATATTTTTGTTGCATATTTCAACAAATCAGAAAAAAAAGAAGATTTTACTTGTTTACTATTTGTATTTTTGCATATCTTTGCATCGAATAATTATCCGTTACCTAAGAAGTAACAGATATACTTCGCCCTTGATTTCTAATGTTTTATCGTTAATTATTTACCTAAACGATAGTTCCTAATGTAAGATAAATTCCCTTTATTTACCTCTGTACGTTCTCTTAGCTCAAAACCTTTTAAATAGATTTGTGTGGTTTTTATTGATTTGTGTCCCAATGATTCACTAATCATTTCAATTGGCACTCCACGATACTTGGCTGTCGTTGCCCAAGAATGGCGAAGTGTGTAAGAAGAAACAGGAGACTTCAAACGTAGAGCTCTCGCCAAATCCTTCAAACGATTATTGAATCTCCGAAGAGCAGACTGATATTCACGGTATGCCCTTTCATCCTTTCGTTTCTTGTTACCGCAAAGTATGTCGAACAGATAGTTCGGACAATCGGGAATGGGTTCCTGATTACTTCGGAGTTGATTAATCATTCCCTTGGCGGTGTCAAGCACTTCTACACTCATGGGAGTTTTCGTCTTGATTCGATTATAGCGTAACACACTCTGATCTAAAGCTGATTTTTCCAAATGCGCCAAATCAGCAAATGACATTCCACAAAACTGAAACATCAGGGCGGCAATAATTTGTGTGCGACGTAAACGCTCCGATTTGGGATCCTCATACAGAAGTTTGTGCAATTCACCGGCAGGCAAAGCTTTCTTTTGGCAGACATCCACGCCTGTATAAACATCATGAAATAATCGGGGAACATAAGGAGCACTCCCCGCTTCTACTCCCCGATTGTAAATGCTACGAAGCATACGCATATACGTAGAAATCGTATTAGGCTTCAAACCACACTCATAAAGATACTGACCATAACGTCGTAAACGTTCTTTGGTGACCTGTCTGAACGACATATTCAACGTACCACAAAACTTACTGAAAGAATAAAGGGCATTCTTATAGACATGCGCTGTAGAATAACGCCCCTCCTTTCGTAAACGATTGATGTAGTTCTCCCCACATCGACTAAATCCATTTTTATTCATCATTTGCATCACTAGTTATTTTATATATATACTATTTGGCAAGCGGCAAAAGAACAAATCTTTTTGCACGTTTAATTCCGCTTTCCAGATATTATTTTTAGAATTAATATATATTTAACCAACGTTAAAATTAGTAGATTATGAAAAGTAAAAATGCCAAAAAAGGTAGTAAAAACGGCAAGGTGAAAAGAAATGTCCAAACAATGAAAAAAGCCCCCAGGAGGCATTCAAGGGAAGAAATCATCAGTGAAGAAGAACTGGATAACAGAATAGCAATCGATGGAGATATCCGTCTTTATTTCACCATGTATTTAAAAATCTTTATTGATGGACATTTCCGCCATCCCAAGAAAAGAAAGCTGATAAATCTAGCCCAATATATCTATGACCAAAAAGTATTATACATCCACAAACACGGTGGCTATAAGTTAATGGAACTTAGTAGTATACATGCTGAATTAGGGGCATTGAGAAAACCTGTTGAAGAAGAGTACATGAAAGAGAAAAAGGAAAAAAGAGAACAAGCTGAAAAGATCAAAAGCAAGTACTAAAAAAAATAATGGGACAGTTGGAATATAAGGCTTACCTTCGCCGCCGTTTTCAACCGGTCGAAAACTTACAGATTTTCTCTTAAAAAAATAGTGACGGTATGCTATCGTTATAGCGTCACTATAATGAAAGGATAGTGACGCTATGACAACAACATACCGTCACTATCTATAAGGGAAGATTTACGCTCAAACAGATTATTTTTCATAATTAAAAACAGAAGAAAATGAGACAAAAAATCAGGAAGAGTAAGTTAGAAGCTTGCAAATTAGTATGGAAAAAACGTATTACTGCTGAAAAGGGGATTTCGGATAAATGCGCAGAGAGAATTGTACAAGAGTGTATTAGACTAATAGAACGCATGTTGTATGGAAATGCAATGATCGCTTTTCATAGGCAGGATGGCACATTCTGCCTGGAAAAAGGAACACTAGTAGGATATGAAAAATTCTTTCATAGAAAATTCAATATCACAGCAAAACAAGAGTCTATTGTCTATTGGAGTGAAGAACAAAAAGGATGGAGAAGATTTATGATCGGAAACCTGATGGAGTGGAAAGCTATTGTATAAATCAGATTAAAATATATTTAACAATGAATATGATTAACAAAGGGATACCTTATTTCCCGACACCGGCAAACTTCTTTGACGAAGAAGTGATGGAACTATTAGAAGCTAAATTTGGAGTGTTAGCTTCTTACATTGTCATGCGATTACTTTGCAAAATATATAAAGAGGGATATTATATCTCTTGGGGAAAGGAACAAAACCTGATTTTTGTCCGTAAAGTAGGCGGCGGGATTAAAGAGGATATGATGGAAAAGATTGTCGATCTGTTATTGGAGAAAGGATTTTTCCATAAGGAAACCTACGAAAAATACGGCATACTCACTTCGGAACAGATTCAAAGGGTGTGGTTCGAAGCCACTACACGAAGGAAAATAGATTTCTCCCAACTACCTTATTTATTAGAGACCAAGAAGAAAAAAGGGATGCAAAAAGAAGAGTTGAACGCGGAAAATGCAGACATTTTTGAAACTCAAGAGGAGGTGAGTCAAGAAAATGCAGACATTTCCCGACAAACTAAACTAAAGGAAACTAAACTAAATCATGAAGAAGAAGAAGAAACCAACGTTGCTTCGATTGAAATTCCGGGGTATGCCTACAATCTGGCTACACACAACATAGCAGGATTGATGGAGAGCCTGGACAACCATAAAGTGACTGACCCAAAAGAGAAACAGACGATTCTCCGGCTATCAGACTATGGCAGGAAAGGCACCCAGGTGTGGAAACTGCTCTCCAATACAGCCTGGAGCAAAATCGGAGCACCGGGGAAATATATCATTGCAGCGTTAGCCAGTGGACGGAAATAAACCGACTGATTAAAAGCTGATAAAAAAGGTACGAAAAATCTGTGCTTTTCACAAATTCTTCGTACCTTTACGCTCCGGTAAAACAAGTTCTATCCACATAAAAGATAACAAAATGGAAAACAGAAGTTTAGTAACCATTGCCGAACATTCTAAAGAAAAAATCCTCTACATGCTCGAAATGGCGAAGCAGTTTGAAATGAACCCCAATCGCCGGTTATTACAAGGAAAGGTTGTAGCAACCCTGTTCTTTGAACCTTCCACCCGTACCCGCTTGAGTTTTGAAACAGCTGCCAACCGTCTCGGTGCACGAGTAATCGGATTCTCTGACCCCAAAGCTACCAGTTCTTCCAAAGGGGAAACACTTAAAGACACGATCATGATGGTGAGCAACTATGCAGATATTATCGTCATGCGACACTATCTCGAAGGAGCTGCACGGTATGCCAGCGAAGTAGCCCCGGTGCCCATTGTCAACGCAGGTGACGGAGCCAACCAGCACCCGTCGCAGACGATGCTCGATCTCTACTCTATCTACAAGACACAAGGAACGCTGGAAAATCTGAACATTTTCCTGGTGGGTGACTTGAAATACGGCCGCACCGTACATTCTTTGCTGATGGCGATGCGACACTTTAATCCGACTTTCCACTTCATCGCTCCCGAAGAGCTGAAAATGCCGGAAGAATACAAACTTTACTGTAAAACGCACCAAATAAAATACGTTGAACATACGGATTTTACCGAAGAGATTATCGCTGACGCCGATATTCTGTACATGACCCGTGTGCAACGCGAACGTTTCACCGACCTGATGGAATATGAACGGGTGAAGAATGTATATATTCTCCGTAACAAAATGTTGGAAAACACACGTCCGAACCTGCGTATCCTGCACCCGCTTCCCCGTGTCAACGAAATTGCTTACGATGTGGATGACAACCCGAAAGCATATTATTTCCAACAGGCACAAAACGGTCTGTATGCCCGCGAAGCAATCCTTTGCGATGTATTAGGTATCACATTAGAGGACGTTAAAAACGATATTTTATTATGAGCGAAAATAAACAAGCATTGCAAGTAGCTGCCCTGAAAAACGGGACAGTGATTGACCATATCCCATCCGAAAAGCTCTTTACCGTAGTGCAACTGCTCGGTGTGGAACAGATGACTAGCAATATCACTATCGGATTCAACCTCGACAGCAAGAAGCTGGGTAAAAAAGGGATCATCAAGATTGCAGATAAATTCTTCTGCGACGAAGAGATTAACCGTATTTCAGTAGTTGCCCCGCACGTCAAGCTGAATATCATCCGCGATTACGAAGTAGTGGAAAAGAAAGAGGTGAAAATGCCGGATGAACTTCGGGGCATCGTGAAATGTGCCAATCCGAAATGTATCACCAACAACGAACCGATGGCCACTATCTTTCATGTGATAGACAAGGATAATTGTATCGTAAAGTGCCATTATTGCGAGAAAGAGCAGAAACGTGAAGAGATTACAATCCTCTGAATAAACGTATAGCCCCATGAAACAGGACTGGAAACCAGGAACGATGATCTATCCGCTGCCGGCTGTACTGGTCAGCTGCGGAAAGGAAGAAAGCGAATATAATATGTTCACAGTAGCATGGACGGGTACGATTTGTACAAACCCGCCCATGTGTTATATATCCGTACGTCCGGAACGCCATTCTTATGACATTATCAAAAAAAACATGGAGTTTGTCATCAACCTGACAACGAAAGATATGGCTTTTGCCACCGACTGGTGCGGAGTTCGTTCGGGACGTGATTATCATAAATTTGATGAGATGAAGCTGACACCCGGACAGTGTACGGTGGTTAGTGCTCCGTTGATTGAAGAATCTCCTCTTTGCATCGAATGCCGTGTGAAAGAAATCATCTCTCTCGGCTCACACGATATGTTTATCGCTGACGTAGTAAATGTGCGTGCGGACGACCGGAACCTGAATCCTGAAACCGGAAAGCTGGAACTGGCCGAAGCCAATCCGCTGGTATATGTGCACGGAGGATATTATAATCTGGGAGAGAAAATCGGTAAATTCGGTTGGAGTGTAGAAAAGAAGAAATCATAAAAAGTGCGATATTGCCATGAATATGCTGCGTAAATTCATCCTTCCCGGTTTGTTAGCTATAGCCTGCACGGCTGTCGGCCAGAACTATAACGCAGAAAAAGTAGACCGCCCCAATACAAAAAAAATAAATATCGGTATCAAGGCGGGATTCAACTCTTCCATGTTCATGGTGTCTGAACTGAAAATTAAGGATGTAACTATCGATGAGGTGCAGAATAACTACAAGATAGGTTATTTCGGCGCCCTCTTTATGCGCATCAACATGAAGAAGCATTTCATTCAGCCGGAAGTGTCCTATAATGTAAGCAAATGTGAGATCACTTTCGATAAGCTCGGTTCGCAGCATCCTGCCATCGAGCCTGATTATGCTTCCGTGCAATCGGTGTTGCACAGTGTGGATTTCCCTATTTTATACGGCTATAATGTGGTGAAAAAAGGGCCTTACGGAATGTCTATCTTCGCAGGCCCCAAACTTCGCTACTTATGGGGAAAACACAATGAAATCACTTTTAAGAATTTTGACCAAAAAGGGATTCACGAAAGGCTGTATCCGTTCAATGTCAGTGCAGTGATCGGTGTAGGCGTCAACATCTCCCGTATCTTTTTCGATTTCCGCTACGAGCAAGGCATCGGAAATATCTCCAAGTCCATCATTTACGACAATATCAATTCCGACGGCAGCACAGGAGTGAGCAACATTATTTTCCGTCGCCGTGACAGCGCGTTAAGTTTTTCGCTGGGATTCATCCTTTAAGAATAAAATATCATTAAATCCGGCTTTTTACTAACATTTTTCTTGTACTTCCTTCATTCTTTATTTATTTTCATTAACTTTGTGCGCTTAAAATAGGTATCTCGAATTAGAAATTTAATCTTACTTATAAAAGAATGAAAAGAGACGACATCATTTTCGACATCATCGAAAAAGAGCATCAACGTCAGTTGAAAGGAATCGAGCTGATTGCATCAGAAAACTTTGTGAGTGACCAGGTAATGCAGGCAATGGGTTCTTGCCTGACTAACAAGTACGCAGAAGGTTATCCCGGCAAACGTTATTACGGAGGTTGCGAAGTAGTAGACCAAAGCGAACAAATCGCTATCGACCGCCTGAAAGAAATTTTTGGCGCGGAATGGGCAAACGTACAACCACACTCGGGAGCACAAGCTAATGCTGCTGTTTTCCTCGCAGTTCTGAATCCGGGCGACAAATTCATGGGATTAAATCTTGCACACGGCGGACACCTTTCTCATGGCTCACTGGTAAACACTTCCGGTATCATCTATACTCCTTGCGAATATAACCTGAATCAGGAAACTGGACGCGTTGACTACGACCAGATGGAAGAAGTCGCTCTACGTGAGAAACCGAAAATGATTATCGGTGGTGGTTCTGCATACTCTCGTGAATGGGATTACAAACGTATGCGTGAAATCGCCGACAAAGTAGGCGCTATCCTGATGATTGACATGGCTCACCCTGCCGGCCTGATCGCTGCCGGAGTGCTCGAAAATCCGGTTAAATATGCACATATCGTCACTTCTACTACACATAAAACACTTCGCGGACCTCGTGGTGGTGTCATCATGATGGGTAAGGATTTCCCCAATCCGTGGGGAAAGACCACTCCGAAAGGTGAGATCAAGATGATGTCTCAATTACTGGATTCTGCCGTATTCCCAGGGGTTCAAGGCGGACCGTTGGAACATGTAATTGCTGCTAAAGCAGTTGCTTTCGGTGAAATCCTGCAACCTGAATTTAAGGAATATGCTAAACAAGTACAAAAGAACGCTGCTGTACTTGCACAGGCTTTGATTGACCGTGGCTTTACTATCGTTTCCGGTGGTACAGACAACCACTCTATGTTGGTCGACCTGCGTAGCAAATATCCTGAACTGACAGGTAAAGTGGCAGAAAAAGCATTGGTTTCTGCCGATATTACTGTTAACAAGAACATGGTTCCGTTCGACAGCCGTTCAGCTTTCCAGACTTCCGGTATCCGTTTGGGTACTCCTGCTATCACAACTCGTGGTGCAAAAGAAGATTTGATGCTCGAAATTGCTGAAATGATCGAGACTGTATTGTCTAACGTAGAAAATGAGGAAGTTATTGCACAAGTACGTGCACGTGTCAATGAGACAATGAAGAAATATCCTCTTTTTGCTTATTAAAAAACGATTTCAAAGCTAATAGCTTCACTGTTATCAGCTTTATTTCTTATTTATAAGGTCTGCTCTTTGTGAAAGGAGCAGGCTTTTTTTATTTATTAACGGTCCCGCCCGAACCATCTGTCCATATTTTCGTTTTTCTTACTATAAAAGAAATATATGATGTCATATATCACTCATAGCAAGGACGAATTCAACCGTACAGTGTGCAAGAAGAGAAAACAGAAGCGCACTGGACTCTATATACAGTCATCCCCGTCTTTCCACATTTTATTTCATAGGGAAAGACGGGGATTTATTTTACCGGCATCATACCGGAATATTTTTTTGAGGTATATATTTTAGCTCAATCCTTCTATTTCTCCATCCACAATATCGATGTGCAATGCCTGCGGCTCCTTGGGTAATCCCGGCATACGAAGAATTTCTCCGGCAATGGCTACAATCATTTCAGCTCCGTTATTGATAACAATATCTTTAATATGGAACTCGAAGTTGTTTACCGCACCATAAATCTTTGGATCGGCAGAAAATGAATATTGTGTTTTCGCAATACAAACCGGATAATGAGTAATTCCCATTTTCTCGATCAGTTTGATACGGTTGCGGGCAATACTGCTATAAGTAATAACGCTGGCTCCGTAAATATTAGTGGCTACCTTTTCAATCTTCTGCTGTATGCTATCTTCTTCTTTATAAGTGTAGCGTAAAGATTCGGACGGATTGTTCTCTATGGTATCTACTACCAGACGGGCCATATCTACTGCTCCCTCTCCTCCTTCACTGAACGCATTGTTAATGGCGAAACCCACTCCCAACTGTTCGCAATGTTCGCGCAGTAATTCCATTTCTTCATCCGTATCGGATGCAAACTTATTGAAAGCTACGATGATGGTCTGACCGAATGAGCGAAGGTTACGAACGTGTTTGTCGAGATTACGCAATCCTTCTTTCAAGCCTTCCATATTCGGCTCTTTGATACGGTCGAGACTGACACCTCCGTGCATCTTTAATCCTTGTGCCGTAGCGACAATCACCGTGAGACGTGGTTGGAGTCCGCTCTTGCGGCATTTGATATTATAGAATTTTTCTGCACCGAGATCGGCACCGAATCCGGCTTCTGTTATTACATAATCACCGAAAGACATTGCCAATTTAGTGGCCAGAATAGAGTTACAACCATGTGCGATATTAGCAAACGGACCACCATGTACAAAAGCAGCGGTTCCTTCGGTAGTCTGCACTAAATTAGGATGGATAGCATCTTTCAACAACACAGTGATGGCTCCTGCCACTCCCAAATCTTTCACAGTAAAAGGTTGGTCGTCATACGTGAAGCCCAACAGGATATTTTCAATACGGCGACGCAGATCACTCACATCTTTGGAAAGGCAAAGAATTGCCATAATCTCCGAAGCAGGAGTAATATCGAAACCGGACTCTTGGGTAATCCCGTTCGATTTAGGTCCGAGGCCGACAACGATGCTGCGCAACGAACGGTCGTTCACGTCAAGCACTCTCCGCCAAAGAATTTCTTTCAATCCGAAACCTTTTGCCTGGTTCTGATAGAGATAATTATCGAGCAGGGCGGAAATCATGTTATGGGCAGAAGTGATGGCATGAAAATCTCCGGTAAAATGGAGGTTAATTTTGTCCATCGGAAGCACTTGTGCATATCCCCCACCGGCTGCTCCTCCCTTCATTCCGAAACATGGACCGAGAGACGGCTCGCGAAGAGCGACAATCGCATTCTTTCCAATTTTATTCAATCCCAAAGCGAGACCGATAGATACTGTAGTTTTGCCAATGCCCGCTTTGGTTGCTGTGATAGCAGTTACCAGAATGAGATTGCTTTTCTTCACTTTCTCTTCATCAATCAGTTGTTCGGGGATCTTTGCTATGTAGCGGCCATAATTCTCCACTTCCTCACGAGGGATTCCGATACCTTCGGCAACTTGCTTAATCTTCTTCAGCTCAATACTGCGAGCTATTTCTATGTCTGATTTCATACAGAATATGATTAGTTTTATTTTTGAAGGAACAAAAGTATAACAAAAAAGCGAAATAGAGAAATTTAAAGTTCGACGGATATTATATCTCTATTTTTCATAACACAACAAACTCTTTTTACGCTATAACTGTTGTAAATGACATAACCTAAAACAACAACTTAATTATGGAATGGATTATTAATCAACTAAGGGTACATCCTGAACTTGCTATTTTCCTGACGCTCTTTGCCGGGTTCTGGCTTGGCAGACTCAAAATAGGGAAATTCTCCTTGGGGACAGTCACCAGCGTTCTTCTGGTCGGAGTATTGGTCGGACAACTGAATATCACTGTAGATGGTCCGATGAAAGCTGTGTTCTTTCTGCTTTTCTTATTTGCCGTTGGCTATAAGGTAGGTCCGCAGTTTTTCCGCGGATTGAAGAAAGACGGCCTGCCACAAGTGGGATTTGCCGTACTGATGTGTATTGTCAGTCTGGTAGCCCCGTGGATACTGGCCAAAATCATGGGATATCATGTAGGAGAAGCTGCCGGACTGTTGGCAGGCTCACAAACAATATCCGCCGTTATCGGCGTGGCAAGCGATACGATCAACCAGCTGGGAATCAGCGATGCACAGAAAGCCACGTTCATCAATGCAATTCCGGTAGCGTATGCCGTAACTTATATTTTCGGAACGGCCGGTTCGGCGTGGATTCTGGCTTCTCTCGGCCCTAAAATGCTGGGTGGACTGGATAAGGTGAAGGCCGACTGCAAGGAATTGGAGGCTCAAATGGGAACATCGGAAGCTGACGAACCCGGATTTTCCCCGGCTCTTCGTCCGGTTGTGTTCCGTGCTTATAAAATCACCAATGAATGGTTTGACAAAGGAAAGAAAGTCAGTGAACTCGAAGCTTATCTATGTAAAAATGATAAACGGCTGTTTGTAGAACGGATTCGTCAAAAAAGAGTGGTGAAGGAAGTAGATCCGAACCTGATTCTTCATAAGAATGACGAAGTGGTACTTAGCGGACGCCGTGAATTTGTGATTGGAGAAGAAGACTGGATCGGTCCGGAAGTGATTGATGCACAATTACTCGACTTCCCTGCAGAAACTCTTCCTGTAATGGTGACCCACCGGACTTTTGCCGGAGAAACGGTTTCCAAAATCAGGGCGCAGAAGTTTATGCACGGGGTTAGTATCCGGAATATCAAACGTGCCGGAATCAATGTTCCGGTATTGCCTAAAACGATTGTAGATTCGGGAGATATTCTCGAACTTACCGGTCTTAAACATGAAGTGGAAAGTGCTGCCAAACAAATGGGCTATATTGACCGGCCTACCAACCAGACGGATATGATCTTCGTTGGATTGGGTATTTTGCTCGGTGGTCTTTTCGGTGCACTGGCTATTCATCTGGGAGGTGTTCCTATCAGTCTTTCTACCAGTGGCGGCGCATTGATAGCCGGACTTCTGTTCGGTTGGCTACGCAGCAAGCATCCTACTTTCGGAGGTATCCCCGAACCTTCTTTATGGGTATTGAATAATGTAGGACTGAATATGTTTATCGCAGTGGTCGGTATCGCCGCAGGTCCCAGTTTCATTGCCGGATTCAAGGAAGTAGGCGTCAGTCTGTTTATCGTCGGCGCATTGGCAACGGCCATTCCTCTCCTCGCCGGATTGCTGATGGCGAGATACTTGTTCAAATTCCACCCTGCCCTGTCATTGGGATGTACGGCAGGAGCACGTACTACAACAGCTGCATTGGGAGCTATTCAGGATGCAGTGGAAAGCGACACACCGGCATTAGGATATACGGTGACGTATGCAGTCGGCAATACGCTCCTGATTATCTGGGGAGTTGTCATCGTACTACTTATGTAAAACTATATAAATAAATATCATTATGGAAAAGAAAACAAATAACCCTGCCATTACCAAAAGTTATGCCAAGAAAATGGAAACGATCAGCCCGTTCGAGCTGAAAAACAAACTGATCGATATGGCAGATGAAAGTATCAAGAAGATAGCGCATACGATGTTGAATGCCGGAAGAGGTAACCCGAACTGGATTGCTACCGAACCACGCGAAGCCTTTTTTCTGCTGGGACAATTCGGCCTTTGCGAATGTCGTCATGCGTTTTCACTGGAAGAAGGAATAGCAGGTATTCCGCAAAAGGCGGGAATTGCTGCCCGTTTCGAGGCTTTCCTGAAAGAAAACGAGAAAGCTCCCGGTGCTAACCTGTTGAAAGAGGGCTATAATTATATGCTGATGGAACATGCTGCCGATCCGGATACGCTTATTCACGAATGGGCGGAATCGGTGATTGGCGACCAGTATCCTGTGCCCGACCGTATTTTACATTTTACGGAGTTAATCGTACAGGATTACCTGGCGCAAGAGATGTGTGACCGCCGTCCGCCGAAAGGAACTTTTGACCTTTTCGCGACTGAAGGAGGTACAGCAGCCATGTGTTATCTGTTCGATTCTTTGCAAGAGAATTTCCTGTTGAACCAGGGGGATGCTATTGCTTTGATGGTTCCTGTGTTCACTCCTTATATAGAAATCCCGGAACTGCGACGCTATCAGTTCGACGTTACCGAAATTTCTGCCGACCAGATGACTCCTGACGGTTTACATACCTGGCAGTATAAGGATGAAGATATAGACAAGCTGAAAGATCCGCGGATCAAAGCGTTGTTTATCACCAATCCGAGCAACCCGCCCAGCTATGCACTTAGCAAAGAGACTACCGAACGTATCATCAACATTGTGAAGAATGATAATCCGAACCTGATGATTATCACGGATGATGTGTACGGAACGTTTATTCCTCATTTCCGTTCATTGATGGCAGAGTTGCCGCACAATACGCTTTGCGTTTATTCGTTCTCCAAATATTTCGGAGCTACAGGATGGAGAACCGCTGTGATCGCTCTACACGAAGACAACATCTACGACAAAATGATTGCCCGCCTGTCGGAGGAGCAGAAATCAATATTAAACAAACGTTATTCCAGCCTTAGCCTGCAACCGGAAAAGATGAAATTTATTGACCGCATGGTGGCTGACAGCCGACAAATTGCGCTGAATCATACTGCAGGGCTTTCCCTGCCCCAACAGATACAGATGAGTTTGTTTGCCCTCTTCTCGCTTTTGGATAAAGAGGACAGTTATAAAGCCAAGATGCAGGAAATTATTCATCGCCGCCTGCATGCATTGTGGGATAATACAGGTTTCACACTGGTAGAAGATCCGCTGCGTGCCGGATATTATTCGGAGATTGATATGCTGGTATGGGCGAAGAAATTCTATGGGGATGACTTCGTTACTTATCTGCAAAAGACCTACAATCCATTGGATGTGGTTTTCCGCCTGGCAAACGAAACTTCACTCGTTCTGTTGAATGGTGGTGGCTTTGCCGGACCGAAATGGAGTGTGCGTGTGTCACTAGCCAATTTGAATGAGGCCGATTATGTGAAAATCGGACAAAGCATCAAGTGTGTGTTGGAAGAATATGCCCAAACATGGAAAGCATCAAAAGAATGAACTAAGTAGTTCATTTTATAAATGAGAATTTAATTCAGACAGAAGAACATAAGAACAAAAAATAAAATAGCAGTTAAATAAACAACAGAAATAATTTTCAAAGCGCAGCATTTATGTTCTTTTGTTCTTATGTCTGAAATTTTTCTCGCTCTTATGTCTAAAAATTAATTAGCGTTTATTTAAAACGGGAGGTATCGACCTCTTCCCTTTTTTTCTCTTTGTATCCTCCGAATTTATAATTAAACGAAATACCGAATGTACGGGTAGTGCGCATATAGTGGTTTTTCACATTCTGCAATCCGTAACGGACTTGTGTCGAAATGGTGGAGGTATTGAACAGGTCGTCACATTTCAACGTCAATTGTGCTTTTCCTTTTGCAAAGGTGTAACGAAGCGCTGCATCCAGATTTCCCGAACGGGGAAGATCGAAAATTCCCTGTATAGCTCTATTTTGATAGAATCCGGTCAGGGTGAATTTTAAGTCGGGTTTGGTGGAAAGGGTGAATGTGTTGTTCATCGTCAAAACGAATGTATATAGTTTACGGTCAAACGGGATATCCCAGAAATCACTATCTTTCTGGCGATAACGAAAACCGATGGCTGTGAAACGGGAGTCGAGCCATTTTTTCACCTTAAAGGGAACTGTCATTACCAATCCGGCTTGTGATGAAAAATCAAAGTTGAAGAACTTGTAAATCTCTACCAAGCGTTCCGGTGATTGGTAGAGGGTTTGCATTTGCTTGTTTTTGGTATAGCTATAAAAGGCGGAAAAAACATACTTGCCTTTTAATATGTAATTAAGGCTGGTTTCATAGTTCGTGGCAGGTTTGAGATAGGGATTTCCTTGAATTTCAGAGTATGCTCCCATGTAAGAGATTGCATTCTGTACGCTCCAGTATTCGGGATATTCCTTGTCACTACTTAATGAGAATTGCAGGACATGTCCGGCAGCGGGCATATAAGTTAGATTGGCTACCGGGTACAGGCTCCATTCATTCCAGATATTTGTATGATATTGCTCTGCTGCCAGAGAAACATCGGCCGAGAGTTTTTCACCGAAGCTTTTGCTTAGTCCGGCATACACATTCAGGGTTTGTTCGCGACGGCGGGAGTTCATGTTATTATCCGGTAACAGGTTATCTGTTTCCGGGTCATAATATCTTTGATAGCTATGGTCTAAAGCGGTCGTATAGGTTATACCATAATTCAATCCCCAGCCTTTACCTAAGGTATGTTCTTGCCCGGCATAAAAACGCCATTGATTGATTTGCTGTTTATCCCGGCTCAAGAAATTCATTGTCTCTGTTCCCATCGTGCTATATAATAATTGGCTGCCGGGAGAATGATAGGATGTAAATGCCACTCCGGCTTTCAGCCCGAAAGGGGTTTGATAATCTAACTTTGCATTATGGAGCTGGCTGTCTCCCTGCGAGTCGGTAACAGAATTTTGCGCACCGGTAGCTATGGAATAATGTTTGGAATCGGTAAAAGCTGTTGTGTAGACCAGGCTTAACAGATGATCTTTTGCGAGGGAGTAATCCATTCCGAGGCGTATCTGATGACTGTTGGTACGGGAAGTCATTATTTCATCCATATCCATCTGATGTACCGAACCATCGGCTAACGTGTGAAGTGCTTCTTTCTCCGTAATCCTTCGGTCACGATCATAAGAGTAAGAGTAAAGAAGATCTGCAGAGAATTTACGTCCGGAGTACAGAAGACTTCCACGTTCTGCCAAAGATTCGTAGTGATGTTGGTTAAAAGCTGTATAGAGTTCTCCTTGAAGGGAAGATGCCTGTCCTGTGCCGGGGGCCAATATCAGGTTAATCATCGGTCCGCGTACCTGATAGCGTGCCGGAGCGGAATACATCACTTCCGCCTTTTCAATCCGGCTGACAGGAATCGATTTTAATAAAGCATCCAATTGTTCGGCAGACAGAGTGGTCACTTTTCCGTTGATGACAACAGTTACCTCCTGTCCTCCCAACATCAGACTATTATTCATATTTACTATACCCGGAAGATTTTTCACAACATCATAGGCATTATCCACAGGCAGGTTGCCCACCAGTCTCGGCACGTCATACACGAGTTTGCCTTGTTCGGCTTTCACGATAGGGCGTTCACCTATAATCATCACTTCGGGCAGTTCCTGAAACAAACTATCCATATAACCTATATTCTTGATACTGTCGACAGGTTCCTGTGACTGTTGTCCGACTTGTGCTGTAGCGGATATCCACACACATAGAAGAGACATAAATAGTAAATTAATCCGTTTCATTTCGTCTTTATTTTTGGAATACGACAAAATACGGTAGAAAAAATGGAAATTTGCGTTATCACTGGCTTATCTAGTGTTATTTAGTCTTATCAAAGAGAAGAATAAGAATAGTTTCCTATTATCTTTGTCAGTATGAAATTACCACTAAAACATATTGTCATACTGGTTATCTGCTCATTAATCGGAATCTTTGTTTATCAAGCTTATTGGTTGACAGGGCTTTACCGGTCTATGAAGATGGAAATGGAGAGCAATATCAGAGATGCGATGCGGACGAGTGACTTTAACGAGGTCGTGCTCCGGGTAAATGATTTGCAAAAAGATAATGTGGAACACGGTTCGCTGACGGTATCAGCCGGATATGATGCGGACGGCAATTCATTAGTGACTAAACAAACGATTTCTTATACGGATAGTAGCCGTCAGGATACGATACACTCCCGGACAGAAACTACTACGGATACGGTAAAGGCCGTTGGTAACGCTCCGGAAGATTCTACACCTGTTGCAAGTAGCGAGAACGGGCTGGATGTGTTATTGAAAAAGCAAGATTCGCTAAAGGAGCTGTTAATGAGTATTCAGCAGGGTATTCATTCGGGTGTGGACACTTATATAGATGTCAACCTGCAGCGATATGACAGTTTGCTCACCCATGTGATGAAAGAGCATAATCTCTCTATTCCTCATCACACTCTTTTGATTTATACCGGAATCAGTGCCGATTCTTCCATTGTATATACCGATACATTAGGTATTGCGGGAGATAGCAGTTATATTCCCAGTCCCAAGGCAATCCGCTATGACTATGAATTTAATATGCATCACAGCCAACGCTACCAACTGGTGTTCGAGCCGATCAATTCATTGGTGTTAAAGCAGATGACAGGTATTCTGGTCACTTCATTTGTAATTCTTCTGATTCTCGGATTCTCTTTCTGGTTCCTTATCCGGACGCTTCTGAAACAGAAAACGCTGGATGAAATGAAAAGTGATTTTACCAATAATATCACGCACGAATTAAAGACTCCCATTGCCGTAGCCTATGCGGCTAATGACGCATTACTAAACTTTAACCAGGCGGAAGAGAAAAGCAAGCGCGACCAGTATCTACGCATCAGTCAGGAGCAGTTGCAAAGGCTTAGCGGGCTGGTGGAACAGATTTTATCCATGGGAATGGAGCGTCGCAAAACGTTTCGTTTGCATCCGGAGGAAATCAACCTGAAGGAGTTGATTACTCCGCTCATGGAGCAGCACCAGCTAAAAGCGGACAAGCCTGTACATATCGAATTGGATATTCAACCGGAAACGCTTGTCATTGTAGCCGACCGTACGCATTTCAGCAACATCATCAGTAACCTGATAGATAATGCAGTGAAATACTCGAAAGAGGAAGCCGAATTGTCTATTTCCTGCCGACAGACTGGGGGGACAGTAACCGTCAGCGTTACCGACCGGGGAATCGGGATTCCACTTGATAAACAAAAGCACATATTTGATAAATTCTACCGGGTCCCGACGGGTAATCTTCATAATATAAAAGGTTACGGACTAGGACTGTTCTATGTCAAGAGTATGGTCGAAAAACATGGAGGAACTATCACCGTAAAAAGTGAACCGGACAAAGGAAGCACTTTTACCATTACTTTATAAACCCATAAAATCATGAGTAAAAACAAAATTACCGTATTACTGGTAGAAGACGAACAGACGCTCGCCATGATTATCAAGGATACACTTGAAGAAAATGATTTTATCATTCATACGGCGAATGACGGTGAGGAAGGACTAAGCCTTTTCTTCGAACTTCATCCGGATGTACTTGTAGCCGATGTGATGATGCCGAAAATGGATGGCTTTGAAATGATACGTCGCATCCGCCAGACGGATAAACAGACTCCTGTCTTATTCCTGACTGCCCGTTCGGCCATCAATGATGTGGTGGAGGGGTTTGAACTCGGAGCGAATGATTACCTGAAAAAACCTTTCGGTATACAAGAGTTGATTATCCGAATCAAAGCACTGATGGGAAAGGCTTTTCTCTTCACTGAGAATAAGGTTGCCAATCATTTTGAGATAGGAAGTTATCTGTTTGATCCTGTTGCACAAACTTTATTACACGCAGGAACGAGACAGGAACTCTCTCATCGTGAATCGGAAATCTTGAAACGGCTTTGCGAAAACCGGAATCAGGTGGTCAACACGCAGGATGTCTTGCTCGAACTTTGGGGAGACGACAGTTTTTTCAATTCCCGAAGCTTGCATGTGTTCATTACCAAATTGCGGCATAAACTCTCGCAAGATGAACAGATACGTATTGTCAATGTACGGGGAATCGGTTATAAACTGATTGTCAACTAAACTCTTTAACACCGCAAAGTGCCATGAATAAAAGACAATTCACAGGATTTATGTTTTTACTTTGTACCTGTACCGCATTTGCGCAACAGGTGGAAGTAAAAAAGGATAGCATCGGCCGTGCGGTTCTTCTGCCACCGGAGCAAAAGCAGCCATTAAATATGGATAAGGAGGGCTTCATCTTACCCGATATGAATATAACGCCGAACGACAGGAAGCCAACCATTCAAACGGATAGCATGACGCTTCATATATCTCCTCCCGAATTTATAGATACTCCCTGGCCTACTCCCAGACTGGGTACTTCTTTCGATCCTTTCAGCCGCGACTATAATCGGTCGGATATTTTCGGGATCAATGCTAACAGCTATTTAAGTACGTATAGTTTGCATAATACGTATCCTACCATGGGGACGCATATTCAGGTAGGTGCCATTTATACGTATGCTCCTAATGAACGATGGGAGCTTTCAGGTGGGCTGTTCAGTGCCAAGTATACAATGCCTTCTTTCCAACATGGTGCCAGAAATGATTTTGGTTTTAGCGGTTCGGCCGCTTACCGGATTAATAATTTTCTGCGTATACGGGCTTTCGGCGAATATTCTGTGAATGGCGAACGAAATGCTTCGCAGGGGTATCTCACTCCTATCTATCCGCAAAGCGGTTATGGCATGATTCTTGAAATCAAGTTCAACGATTATATCGAACTCCATGGAGGTATGGAACGCTCATACAACCCGATGAAAAGGAAATGGGAGACGGCTCCTGTCGTTTATCCGGTGATTAAATTGAAAAGATAAGTTTTTTTCTAAGAAAACATAACGGAAGCGGATAGTCAGGTGGAAATTATCTATCTTTGTGGTAAATCAACCTTTACGAAGATGAAAAAACTGATTCTATTTCTTTCGCTGATATTATCGGTCGGTTTTGCATCCGCACAGTCGGAAATTCCTTCCGATAGTATTCGTCGTGCTCCATCTACCAATATCAAAGAGTTTGGTGGTTTTCTGCTGGATATGGGGTTAATGAACGTAGCAACTCCCGAACTTCCCAAATTTAATTTAGATATGCCTAATATGACGAAAGATTATAATCAGCTCTTTCGTTTAAACACGGATATTACCTATTCTCAAGGATTCACCGACTCTTTTTCTTCGTCTTCTTACTCCGGGTTTTCTGGTTTTGGATACGGATATGGTTGGGGATTGTCTTCTTCTCCACAGTTTATGCAGATGGGATCTTTCAAGCTGAAAAACGGAATGAGAATCAATACTTACGGAGATTACAACAAGGATGGCTGGCGGGTGCCTAACCGCAGTGCTATGCCTTGGGAAAGGAATAATTTCCGGGGAGCGTTTGAACTGAAATCTGCTAATGGTAATTTCGGAATACGAATTGAGGTGCAGCAAGGAAGAAATACTCCTTATTAAATAATAATTAGGCACGGATTTCACGGTCTTTAGGGTTATCATTACTGAAAAATAACCGCGTTAATCCGTGTAATCCGTGCCTAAAAAATAGCAATTAATTAGTGGCAGGTACTTATTAATCAGAAAGCTTTGTCTGCCGCACTGATTGCATTGGCTATACGGTCACACCACGAATCAAATTCCGGGTCGGGTGTTTGAGTTTCCGGATGAGAAAGCATATAATGTACAGCTTGCCGCAATCCGTCCGCCATAGAGATATGGCATATAAAATCCGGGACGAGCCGCTTTATCTTCGAATTATCGAAAACAACCGTAACTGCTTTATCTCCTAAGAGTTCCCCCCTGAAATCATAATGATCGCTATGTTTGGCAAGGAAATCGGATGCCACGTGCAATGCGTTCAGAGGTTTGTCTAACGCATCGGCGATTGTCTGGTAAATCTGATTCCAAGTCATACTTTCATCGGTAGTGATATGAAAAGCGTTACCAATGGCATGTGGATTCGCCATCAGTCCGACATAGCCTTTGGCAAAATCTTTGGAGTGAGTCAGTGTCCACAAAGAGGAGCCATCACCGGGAATAATGACAGGTTTGCCGTCAAGAATCCGTTTGAGAATCTGCCAGTTTCCCTTATCTCCATGTACGGCTACGGGAGGTTTGGTTCCGTTATAGGTATGGCTGGGACGAACGATAGTCACCGGAAAACCACTTGTCCGGTAGGCTGACATCAATACCTCTTCCGCTTCTATCTTGCTTCTGGAATACTGCCAGTAGGGATTGACCAGAGGGGTGCTTTCAGTAATGCGATAATCGGCCAATGGCTTTTGATAGGCAGAGGCACTGCTGATAAAGATGTATTGCCGCGTTTTATTCTGAAACAGGCGGATATCACGCTTTACGTCTTCTGCCGTATAACCGATGAATTGTGCAACCACATCGTAGTGTTCAAGTGCGATGGCTTTTGCCACAGCTTCTTCATCATTAATATCTGCAATGATACTGTGAATTCCTTCCGGCATTTTTTTTGAGCCGCGGTTAAGGAGAGTAATCTCCCACCCTCTCTGTTGCGCCAATGCAACTACATCCGTACTGATAGTACCCGTTCCTCCAATGAATAATGCTTTCATAAAACCTGTTTTTTATATTCTCCGGAGCAAATATATCAATTCCATGACTTACTTCCAGCAATCATTGCCATTTATTTTTCCGCCCGCAAGTTTATGTAGTATACAGATTACTGATTCTTGTACCCTTATTACTGATTTGAGGAATGAAATAAAAAAGATACCTCCAAATGTTTTATCTTTGTATCAGATTAATAACAAAGCATATGGATGAAATAACAAAAATTGAAACCGTCGATCAGTATGACCAGTTGTTTGGACTGGAGACATTGCACCCTTTAGTTAATGTAATCGACTTCTCAAAAGCTACCAAGTCGGTTGAGTATATCCGTATGAACATCGGATTCTATTGTTTGTTCCTGAAAGATGCCAAATGCGGGGATCTCAAATACGGACGCAAGAATTACGATTATCAGGAAGGAACGGTTGTCTGCATGGCACCGGGACAAGTGAGCGGAATAGACAACCGTAACCGAACGGCTCCCCGTACCAAGTCGATTGGGGTTTTATTCCATCCCGATTTAATCCGTGGAACTTCATTAGGACAGAATATCAAAAACTATACTTTTTTCTCTTACGAGGTAAATGAAGCATTGCATCTTTCAGATCAGGAAAGAGAAATCGTAACCGATTGCATACATAAAATCCGGCTCGAACTGGAGCATACTATCGACAAGCATAGCAAGCAACTTATCGTACGGAATATCGAACTGCTACTGGATTACTGTATGCGTTTCTACGAACGGCAGTTCATTACACGCAATCAGGCGAATAAAGATATAGTCGTTAAATTCGAGCAATTACTGGACGAATATTTCCAAAATCAGGTGGCAATGACCGAAGGACTGCCATCCGTGAAATACTTTGCAGACAAGGCATGCCTCTCTCCTAATTATTTCGGGGACCTGATAAAGAAGGAAACCGGAAAAACGGCACAGGAATATATCCAGTGTCGGATTATCGAACTGGCCAAAGAAAGAATACTGGAAGGTGTTCAAACTGTCAGCCAGGTAGCTTATGAACTGGGATTTCAATATCCACAGCACTTCAGCCGGTTATTTAAAAAGCATGTCGGCTGCACCCCGAACGAATATAAACAAAAAAACTAGACGTATTTTAGATACAGGAGTCTCAACATCATGGGAGATAAAGTACTCAAAATAGGAACCGTGCATCAATGCAATTGTTGCCTGGGGAGTAAGACACTACACCCGCTGGTAAGTGTCATTGATCTCTCAAAGGCTGACTTGTCAGCTCATACGGGCATCAAGTTCGACTTTTATACGATTCTATTGAGTGAGTGTAAATGTGAAGCGTATATGTATGGTCACCAGTATTATGATTTTTCGGATGGTACTTTGCTCTGCCTTAGTCCCGGAGAGTCTATCAATATGAAGGAAAACAGTAAGAATTTTCCTTCCAAAGGATGGATATTGGCTTTTCATCCCGATCTGATTTGTGGCACTCCGCTCGGACTTAATATACATAGCTATACTTTCTTCTCTTATCTGCCTGAAGAAGCATTACATATATCTTTGCGCGAGAAACAAATCATTCTGGAGTTTATGGATAAAATAAACCAGGAACTCGAACGTTGCATTGACCGCCATAGCAAGAAGATAGTTTCCAAGTATATAGAACTATTGCTGGATTACTGCGTCCGTTTCTACGAACGCCAATTCATTACACGTAATGAAGCGAATAAAACGATTATCAAACAATTCGATAAAATCATAAATAACCATTTTGAAACGAAACAGGTACCGACTGTCGATATACTTTCACATAAGTATTGTGCGAACCTGCTTCATTTGTCTCCTGAATATTTCAACGACTTACTGAAGTATGAAACGGGGAAATCATTTAAAGAGTATATCGAGTTCAAACGCTTCGAGATTGCCAAAGATTGGTTAGTGAATACTGATAAAACAATCAATCAGATAACGCAAGAGCTGGGTTTTCAGAATCCACAGTATTTCAGCCGGTTATTTAAGAAAATCACAGGTTGTTCTCCGAATGATTTCAGGATGCCTAATTGAAAGTATATGTCAAAGGGATTAGAGGAAGATAAAGCAATCAAAAAGTCTTAATAAAATTTGAATTGGAATATCAAATTCTTAATCTATGTTATGAAACATACTTTTTTTCTTGGATTATTTGCTAATTTCGCAATAGTCCGTATCTTTGCAATGTGTTTTTCATAGTATTAGATTTAAGGTTAACAAAGGTTGGAGCAAGGCGTTGCTCCTTTTTTTATGTCTATACGTAAGCTCTCTCCTTTTTCTTATTCATGATAATATAGGAATTACGCTATTTTTCAATAACTTTGCAAAAAGAGAGATGTCAATAATGTCTCGATAAGACAAATCAAAAGGTTCTCTTTTTACGTTACATATAAAAAGATTATTTAATCCTTGTAGAATAATGGAAACAATGCAACCATATTATCGTCTGATGAAATCAATCCTCTTTGTATTATTTCTTTCTTTTGGCATGATTTCATGTGAGAAAGAGGATCCTGTTTCTACCTCTCCAACTACAAGGCAAACGGATGACTCAACTACTGATCCGACAGATCCCGATCCGACTGATCCTGTTGTTCGTTCGAATAATGAACAGACGGTGTTCATGTATCTACCCTGGTCGAACAATCTCACTTCTTTTTTCTATCAGAACATTGCCGATTTGAAAAGTATCATCGGAAACAATATATTGAAGAATGAACGGGTGATCGTATTTATATGTACATCGGCCACCAAAGCCACTCTCTCCGAACTTGTCTATGAGAATGGCAAAGGTGTACAGAAGACTTTAAAAAACTACGATTATCCGGATCCTACCTATACAACTGCAGAGGGCATCACTTCTATTTTGAACGATGTACAAACCTATGCTCCCGCCAAACGATATGCAATGATTATCGGATGCCACGGAATGGGATGGATACCTGTATCGAGAGCAGTTTCACGCAGCAGCTTGCAGATTAGTAAAAAGCACTGGGAGTATGAACATGCACCGATGACACGTTTTTTTGGAGGAACACAAACGAAATATCAAACTGATATTACTACGCTTGCCGGAGGTATTTCGAACGCGGGCCTAAAGATGGAATATATACTTTTCGATGACTGCTATATGTCTACGGTAGAGGTTGCCTATGACCTTAAAAACGTAACAAGCCACTTGATAGCTTCTACAAGTGAAATAATGGCCTATGGGATGCCATACGACAAGATAGGCCAGTACTTAATCGGAAATATAGATTACGAAAAGGTCTGTGACGGTTTCTATTCTTTTTATTCAAATTATGTGACTCCCTGCGGAACAATCGGTGTTACTGATTGCTCGGAATTGGACAACCTGGCGGTTATTATGAAAGAAATAAATCAGCGTTATACGTTTAACGAAGAATTAACGGGCGAATTACAAAGATTAGACGGATATACGCCTACCATATTCTTTGATTACGGTGATTACGTTTCCAAACTATGTTCCGATCCGGATCTATTAGAACAATTCAACGAGCAGCTGAAACGCACTGTACCCTTTAAAAGGAATACCAAACAGTATTTTACAGCAATCTCTTCCTCCTACTATGGAGAAAGAATTGATATCAATACTTTCTCCGGAATCACGATTTCCGACCCAAGCACTAATCCGGGTGCTTCAAAAAAGAACGAAACAGCGTGGTATATTGCCACTCATTAAATCTACTCTAAGAAACATACGGTGGTAGAGAGTTGATTCTTCACATGTGGTCTGTCAAATCTCTTAATAAAAATTGAATTGAGAAAACCAATTCTTAATCAATGTTATAAAACATACTTTTTTTCTTGGATTATTTGCTAATTTCGCAATAGTCTGTATCTTTGCATTGTGTTTTTCATAGTATTAGATTTAAGGTTAACAAAGGTTGGAGCAAGGCGTTGCTCCTTTTTTTATGTCCATACGCTAGATACTCCTTTAAACATGGCATGACATTATCCCTTAATCACCGCCATTGGAGCCAGCTCCACCAACGGCTTCACCAAGTCCCGCTCATTCGCTATCACTTGCGCAATATCTTTATAAGCTCCCGGTGCTTCATCCAGTTCGTTCTGCGAACGAAGTCCGTGAATGATACCTTGCTGATCCATTCTCTCCTTCTCTTCATCCAGTGACAAACGGCGACAGGCATCCTTTCTTCCCATTAATCGACCTGCACCATGCGAACAGCTTTTGAAACTCTCCGGATTACCCAGTCCCTCAACAATATAAGACTTGGTACCCATAGATCCGGGGATAATACCGATCTCGCCCTCATAGGCACGCGTAGCACCTTTTCGGTGTACAATCACATCCTGATCGAAGTGATTCTCCCAAGCTGCATAGTTATGGGCAATATTAATCATAGGATCAAAGTCCGTTTCAGGTTTCACTGCCTGGATGGCTTCACAAATACGAGTCATCATCAACTGACGGTTGGCAAAGGCAAAGGCCACACAGTAATTCATTTCACGGAAATAATCCTTTGCCATCTGTGTCTCCATTGGCAGGTAAGCTAGTCCCGATACCATTTCAGAATACCATTTCTCATTCCAATATTGCGCAATCTTATTATAGTGATTGGCAACCTTCAAACCAATGTTACGGCTTCCGGAGTGAATCATCACCCAAACATCAGACGTTGCCGTATCTTTTTGAATCTCAATAAAGTGATTTCCACCTCCCAGAGTTCCTATCTGCTTCAAACAAGCCTCGTACTGATTCTTCAAAACAGGCATCTCTTCAAAGTCGAATCCTTGCGGAAGCAATTCCTGATCCTGCTTTTTATTCTGATGATCGAATCCCAAAGGAACAACTGCACGAATCTTCGACATAATGGAAGTCAAATCCGTATAACTAAAATCTTCCGCTTTTAGATTCGTCTTAATCGCACACATACCACAACCGATATCCACTCCCACAGCATTGGGAACAATCACGCCATTGGTAGCCAACACACCGCCAATAGGCATTCCTTTTCCCGCATGCGCATCAGGCATGATGGCAATATGTTTAAATGCAAAAGGCAGTGAAGTCAAATCCATAATCTGCGACATACAAGAGTCCTCTACTTCATCCAACCAAAGTTTAGCGGGTAAACGTGTTCCCATAATTACTTTTTCCATACATCTTTTCTTTTATCAATTCATATAAATCTCGTTATCGGGAGCAAAGTAAGAAGGGAAGTACGAAATCTATTTGCGTAGTTGATATTATTTTTTATTTTTGTAGAAATAATCTATAACATCTATAATATAGAACCTAATGAAGAAGATATTAATTATCGGCGCCAACGGATTCACCGGACGCCAGATTGTAAATGATTTATCTGCTTGTAAACAATACAAGCTGACGGGCTGCTCCCTGCATCCGGATATTCTTCCCAATAACGCGGAGGATTATCGTTTCATCGAAACAGATATACGGAATGAAGCGGACGTTAGGCATCTCTTCAAAGAGGTTCAACCCGATGTAGTCATTAATTGCTCCGCTCTGTCCGTGCCGGACTATTGCGAAACGCATCATGAAGAAGCCTATCTTACCAATGTTACCGCAGTAGGCCAACTGGCCGATTTATGCGAAGAATACAAAAGCCGGTTCATTCATTTATCTACGGACTTTGTTTTTGATGGAAAGATAAACGAAGCTGCCGGGCTGTTATATACAGAAAAAGACCTCCCTGCCCCGGTCAACTACTACGGATATACCAAATGGAAAGGAGAAGAGAGGGTGGCAGAAACTTGCAGCAGTTATGCCATTGTCCGTGTAGAAATCGTTTATGGCAAGGCACTGCCGGGACAACATGGTAATATTGTACAGCTAGTAATGAACCGTCTGAAAGCCGGACAAGAAATACGTGTCGTATCCGATCAATGGCGGACCCCAACCTATGTTGGAGACGTTTCGGATGGAGTGCTACGTTTAATAGAACATACGGCGAATGGCATCTTCCACATCTGTGGCGATGAATGTATGACCATTGCAGAGATTGCCTACCAGGTAGCAGATTATATGAAACTCGACCGTTCTCTTATCCATCCTACCACCACAGAAGAAATGAATGAAAGCACTCCCCGTCCCCGCTTCAGTGGGATGAGTATTGATAAAGCCCGGACAATGCTCGGATACAGGCCCCAAAAGTTAAAAGAAATTCTTGCGAACTGGGATAAATTATAAGGGAAAGAGCACATAACCAACTTTTTACAACCATCTATCTCGTTCCGGATATTCCTTTCTCTTTATTTATTGCATATTTATTTTGAAAATATGCAATAAATAACTATCTTTGCACCAAATTCAAAAAAGACCAATGATGAATCAAACATTACAATTACATAACGCTACTCTTTTTCTTGCAGGAATACCTATTTTCTGTAAGTCTTGTTGCGTGCATGTGCATTGGTTCAGTGGATTCATCTAAATTTCCCAACTATTTCTTTACAGGAACTACCTGCTGACTTGTTTTGTTAGCCATAGCAGTATTCCTTTCTGATTTTCAAGCAGATGTAATATCTTCTTTGAAAATTCTTTTGTGTGTTGTCAATCATCAGTTTAACCTAACCCAAAATATATACAATTATGTTCTCTATTATATCTACCATGTTTTTAGGAATCGGCATCGGCTATGTATTGCGTAACTGGAGTATTCTACAGAAGACAGAAAAGACAATTTCTCTTACAATATTCCTGTTGCTCTTTATTCTCGGTGTATCTATCGGTTCTAATAGCCTGATTGTGAACAATCTTGGTAAGTTCGGATGGCAAGCCATTGTTCTTGCTGTGTCCGGTGTATTGGGAAGCCTGATTGCTGCCCGTTTGGTACTACAATTATTTTTCAGGAAAGGAGGCGAACAATGAAAGGAAGTCTGATCGTTATAGTATTCTTTTGTGTAGGCTGTATCATGGGAGCTTTCAATAAGTTCGAGTTCGATACGCACACAGTTTCCATGTACATACTTTATGCATTAATGTTACAAGTAGGAATCAGCATCGGTTCCAATAAGAACCTGAAAGCCATTGTTTCACATTTGCACCCTAAAATGTTGCTGATTCCATTGGGAACAATTATCGGTACGCTGTTATTCTCCGCCCTGGCAAGTTTGCTATTGCGTCAATGGAGCGTGTTCGACTGTATGGCAGTGGGAAGTGGATTTGCCTACTATTCACTCTCTTCCATCCTTATCACCCAGTTCAAAGAACCCTCCATCGGACTGCAACTGGCTACGGAACTGGGAACCATTGCCCTACTGACTAATATTTTCCGTGAGATGATGACACTTCTTGGTACTCCAATCATCAAGAAGTACTTCGGGAAACTCGCTCCTATTTCAGCAGCAGGAGTCAACTCGATGGATGTACTGCTGCCTTCCATCACCAGATATTCAGGAAAAGAAATGATTCCCATCGCCATCCTGCACGGCATTCTGATTGACATCAGCGTTCCCGTTTTCGTTTCTTTCTTCTGTAATCTTTAACCCTGTCCGGGAATAATAACCTTATTTATTAATGCCCGGAAACAGCCAATACAAACTTGATATCAGCATAGGAGACAGCGTCTCCTAATGCTACCTTTATAGCGAATATTCCCATGTATTCATGTTCATCCAAATACTTGCGAATCTTCGCTATATTTTCAGCTTTCACCACCTGCTCCACTTTGATCTTTCCCGAACGGACATAATGCTCCAGATGTCCGGCAATGGTTCCGGATACCAAATCACGAGCCTTGGCTATTTCATCTATATTCATTCCCTGACGGAACATTTCATAGCTAACCAACTTCGTATCTTTCTTCGCCTCCTTCTTTTTCTCCTTCTCCGCCTCTTTCTCCTGTTTCTCTGCCTCTTTCTGCAGCTTCGTCTTTCGTTGCCTTACTGTATCATCGCTATTACCGGAGGAGATTAACATATCCGTTATCTCCGGCCTCTCCAATTGATTCTCCGCCATATACTTGCGGATAATACCCAGAATCTCAAGCCCGTATCTCTCTACTCCTTTCGCTCCAAAATAAGGTATCGCCTCCAAAGCTCTTGGACTATCCGGTAGCAGATTCACAATTCCCATCAATGCTTTCTGTTGCATAATCACATAAGCAGGAACATTCATCTCCCTTGTTTTGGCTGTTCTCCATTCAGACAGGGCACGATAAAGCTCCGGATGCAGAATATCCGTAGGAACTTCCACCTTTACCTTTTCAGCACTGCGTGTACGCTCTTTCCGTTCCTTACGTTCTTTCTTCTCCTTCAAAGCCTTCGAAGAACCGGAGGACGTAGAATCATCTTCAAGGCTCAACATTACTTTAGCCTTCAACTTCAAATAATCCGTGATAGCAAACTTCCCTCTTGTAGACACAGCTTCCAACAAAGACTCTTTAATCCACAACGCATCATCCAGCGCCTGCATACGCTCTGCCAACAGCTTTCTCAACTCTTTATTATCAAGAGGCATATTAGTCTTATCATACAAAGCCCGAACCGGTTCCAACTCCTTATGAAAATATCCGGCACCGGAACGAATCCGTTCCTGCAACTCCTCATTCGCCGCATAATCCTCACTCTCATGTATCAACCGGGTATACTGATTGCGGAAACGTTGAGACACCTCCACAATCTTCTCTTTAACATGGGGAGCCAACGCCTTATATTCAGCCAACTGCTTCGGAAAGAGCTTATACAAATCCTCATCCATAAGACGAAGCAACCGTTTATAAGCCTGATCGATCGAATAGAAATTAAACAAATCACTCAACAAATCAAAGAAATACGCCTTTTGCATATCATTCAACTGCTGGCTGCCCGGCTTATTCTGCTCCACCGCTTTGGTGAAATTATCCACCGTAGCATCACTTATTATGGCTTCCCTGCGCAAAGGAGACTCCAACACCATACCCTCCAGCGTCTTGCAACGACTCAAAGCCACGTAAGTTTGTCCATGTGCAAAGGAATTCCGTGCATCAATAATAGCACGTTCAAACGTCAAACCCTGACTCTTATGTATCGTAATAGCCCACGCCAAACGAATAGGATACTGGCGGAACGTCCCCTCTATCACTTCAGTGATCTCCTTCGTCTCCTCATTCAACACATACTTATAATTCCCCCACTCTTCCGGCAACAACTGAAATTCGGATCTATCCCCTTTACCACGCACCACAATACCCGTTTCATTAACCGCTACCACCTCACCAATCATACCGTTATAATACCGTTTCTCGGACGATGGATCATTCTTCAGGAACATTATCTGTGCTCCCTCCTTAATTGTCAGAAGTTTATCCGCAGGATACGAATATTCAGGAAAATCCCCCTCTATCTCGGCACTAAAATGATACGCCTTGCCGGGCAACGATGCCAGTTCGCAATCATTAACCCTCTGTGCCTGATTATTATGTGTCGTCAGACGAATATATCCCTCTTCTTTCTGCGGCTGAAAGCCGGGCTGATAACGACGGTTCAGTTCATTCAACACTTCATCATCCGCCTTATTCTCCCGAATTTTATTTAATAAAGAAAGGAAGAACGTATCACTCTGACGATATACTTTCTTGAGTTCAATCGTCATATATGCCGTTTCTTTCAATGCATGACTTGCAAAGAAATAAGGAGTCTCATAATGCTTTCTCAACAACTCCCACTCATTGTCTTTCACGACAGGCGCCAGCTGTTGCAAATCTCCAATCATCAACAGTTGCACCCCACCAAAAGGTTTCTCCCTATCGCGATACCTCCGCAGAGTTGCATCCACCGCATCCAACAAATCAGCACGCACCATACTGATCTCATCAATAACCAGCAAATCCATACTACGGATGATATTCCGCTTTTCTTTACTATAACGATAATGTGTCTGGGAAGAATTAAAGGTTGTTTCGGGCACAAAAGGAGCAAAAGACAACTGAAAGAAAGAATGAATCGTTACGCCTCCCGCATTGATAGCTGCAATCCCTGTCGGAGCCAATATGACCATGCGTTTGGGCGTATGTTCTTTCAATCGTCTAAGAAATGTCGTTTTCCCGGTTCCAGCTTTTCCGGTAAGAAATAAATGGGTGCCTGTATTTTCAATGAACTGCCAAGCAAGCTGCAGTTCCGGATTATTTTCCATGCTTTTCCAATTTTCGGTAAAGTTACTGAATATTCTTTTTCTTTCGTCTTGATACGAAAGAAAAAGAACCAAAAAGAAAGAATCAAGGCTGCGTTTTTCCGGCTACTCCGGTGCTTCCTCCGGCTAAAGGGCAGAAACTCGCTACGCTCAAACAGTCTGCCCTTTTTAACGCCGGAGAAACCACCTGCGCTTGACGCCGGAAAAACGAGGCCGGAAGACCTGCGGGTGGAAGCCTTACAATGTGGGAAGCTTTATTATTAAAAAACTCACCATATAAAAAGAGGACATAGAATAAAAGGCTAATAGAATGATAACCGATGTAGCCTATGTAGTATAAAGAGACTTATGAAAGGTTTATACCCCTTATAAAAAAGCTTTGCTATATAAAAGTCGCAGACGTTATACGACTCAATATAGCAAAGCAGAACAATATATAATAAAACTATTAACGATATAACTGCGACTCACCAAAGCAATATCAGACATATCGCACAGCTTCCCCACAAACCTACCCTAGAACATTCAAGCAGCAACACCCACCCCACCAGGTTCCCCGGCCTACTTTTTTCTCCATCAGGCGAGCGCCCGTAACGGAGCGTTAAGAAGGGCAGACTGTTTGAGCGTAGCGAGTTTCTGCCCTTTAGCGAAGTGAAGGAAGAGAGTAGGAGAAAAAAGTCAGCCTTGAATTTTTCTTTGCTTCTTTCTTTTGTTTCAAGACAAAAGAAAGAAGATTAATTACTTCATGGATCCCCCTACAATATCCAGCAATTCGTTTGTAATCGCCTGCTGACGACTCTTATTGTACTGCTTCGTCAAATCCTGGATCAGCTCGTTTGCGTTGTCCGTAGCCACTTGCATAGCCAACGTACGTGCAGCATGTTCCGAAGCATTGGAGTCAACAGCGGCAGTAAAAATCTTCTGGCTCAATACAGTGGGGATTAAGCTCGCGATTAATTCCTCTGCGTTCGGTTCGATGATATAATCATTGGCAATCTCGTTCTCCTGTACCTCCTCTTCATTCTCTCTGTCCTCTTCACTTACGACGTTCGTCAGATTAATGGGGAGATACGTCTCACGAAGAAGAATCTGTACCCCCATTGATTTGAAGTGATGATAGATTATTTCCACCCGGTCCACTTCGCCTGCTACATACAGATCCATCAGTCGGTGAGCCAGTTCGGCAGCCTCCTGATACGTTGGTTTGTCGGAGAGTGTTGGAGAAACCTCCTGCGGTTTGAAACCCATCCGTTTGGCCGCTTCATCCACCTTCTTGCCTACCGGGAATATCAAGATATTATCCTGTCCTAAAGTACGGAATTCCCCGATAGTCTGCATCATCATTTTGATGACATTGGCGTTGAAAGCACCACAAAGAGAAGTGTTCGAAGAAAAAACAACGATTGCTACACGCTTCACTTCACGCTCCTGCACATAAGGAGATTCGATAGGCAGGTCCGCACTTAGGAAGTTAGTCAGAATCTTGTTCAACTTCTTCTGATAAGGCAGCATATTCTCAATGGCTCCTTGTGCCTTGTGTAATTTGGCAGAAGCCACCATCTTCATTGCTGAAGTGATTTTTCGGGTACTCTTGACCGAATTTATTCTGGTTTTTACTTCTTTCAGTGAAGCCATAGTGATAATTAAAAATTAATAATTAAAAATTAAAGGGCGATCTGATTTATAAAAAAGCCAATTAGATAAATCAAAAACCATTCAGATTTATTTTAAAGGCCAATCAGATAAATCAATGACCGATTAGATAAATTGTTTAGTGACCATGGCGGCAGTCTCTTCGATAGCCTTAATCACATTATCATCAATCACACCCGTTTTCAATACATCCAATACATCCTCCTGATGATTCAGTTGCAGCGATTCGATGAAGCTACGTTCAAAGTCCTGCACCTTATCCAGAGGAACATCGTGGAGCAGTCCGTGTGTACCACAGTAGAGAATAGCAATCTGCTGTTCTACGGGCATCGGGCTGTATTGAGGCTGAATCAACAGCTGACCGTTCTTACGTCCCTTGTCAATCGTCAATGCGGTAATCGGGTCCATGTCGCTACTGAACTTGGAGAACGCTTCCAGTTCACGATACTGTGCCTGGTCGATCTTCAATGTTCCCGCCACTTTCTTCATAGCCTTAATCTGCGCGTTACCACCTACACGGGATACAGAGATACCGACGTTGATAGCCGGACGCGTACCCTGGTTGAACAAGTCAGTTTCAAGGAATATCTGTCCGTCGGTGATAGAAATCACGTTCGTCGGGATATAAGCCGATACGTCACCAGCCTGCGTTTCGATGATAGGCAATGCCGTGAGCGAACCACCGCCTTTGACAATTCCCTTCAGACTTTCCGGAAGATCGTTCATTTCGCGAGCCACTTCCTCCTGACTGATAATCTTGGCAGCACGTTCCAACAGACGGGAGTGCAGATAGAAGATATCACCCGGATAAGCCTCACGACCTGATGGACGGCGAAGAATCAGAGAAACCTCACGATAAGCTACCGCCTGCTTGGAAAGGTCATCATAAACCACCAACGCATGACGACCGGTATCACGGAAATACTCGCCAATGGCAGCACCCGCAAAAGGAGCGTAATACTGCAATGCAGCCGGATCACCAGCCGTAGCAGCCACCACAATCGTGTAGTCCAGTGCTCCGTACTCACGAAGCGTATTAACGATAGAAGCAACGGTAGAACCCTTCTGACCGATAGCCACATAAATACAATATACAGGATCACCTGCCAGGAAGTTACTGCGCTGGTTGATAATCGTATCAATAGCGATGGCAGTCTTTCCCGTCTGGCGGTCGCCGATAATCAACTCACGCTGTCCGCGACCGATAGGAATCATGGCGTCTACCGCCTTCAATCCCGTCTGCAACGGTTGGTTCACAGGCTGACGGTAGATTACCCCCGGAGCTTTCCGTTCCAATGGCATATCATACAGTTCGCCACCAACCAGCCCCTTGCCGTCGAGCGGTTCGCCCAGCGGGTCGATCACACGTCCCAGCATGCCCTCTCCTACACGGATGGAGGCGATACGTTTGGTACGCTTCACGACGAATCCCTCTTTGATCTTGTCCGTCGGACCCAACAGCACAGCACCCACGTTGTCCTCTTCGAGGTTCATCACGATTGCTTTGATACCATTGTCAAACTCCAGCAATTCATTGGCTTCGGCATTTCGCAATCCATAAATACGCACTACGCCGTCGCTCACCTGGAGCACCGTACCGATTTCGTCAAGTTGCACATTGGCGTTGATTCCTTCGAGCTGCTTGCGCAATATATCAGATACTTCGCTTACTTTTATATTTTCAGACATTATACAATTCTCCTATTCTTATCAATAAATTGTTGTTTCACTCGCTTCAACTGCGTGGCAACGCTTGCATCCAGTCGGTAGTCGTTGACATCGAAGATAAATCCGCCTTCGATCGAAGGATCTATCACCGTTTCGAGTTCCATCTGGGCGTGCAAGATATGCTCTGCTGCGGAACGAATCCGGTTTTCCGTTTCCTTATTGACGGGAACGGCTGTAATGAGCTTACCCACTCCGATATGCTTCAGCTTCCGGTAGAGATCCAGATACATCAGGCTGATAAATTGCAGATAGCCTTCACGCCTGTTTCGCAGTACCAAAGTGATAAAACGGACAAACTCTCTGGTCGATTTTCCGTCACCGTCGGCAGCCGTGCAGACTAACGCCAACTTTTCCTTCGTTGTGATGACCGGATTATCAAGTGCTTCGCGCAAACCGGGTTGTTCACAAAAACTGTGCGACAGCGTCAGGAACTCCTGATATAACCTGTCCTCCAGACCTTTTTCCTGTGCATATTCAATGATGGCTTTTGCATAACGCATTGAGAGTATTCCGACTTCCATCTTCCTTAGTTCTTATTCGGGGTTAGTACTTCATCCAGCATACGGTCGATCATGCCCATCTGTGCTTCCTTGTCCTCAAGACTCTTGCGGAGCACTTTCTCGGCGATGTCCACAGAAAGCACGGCTACCTGGCGACGGATGTCGCGGATGGCTTCGTCTTTCTCTATCTGGATTTGTTGTTTCACCGCATCCAGTTCTTTTTGTGCGGCAATTTCGGCTTGTTTACGGGCCTCGTGAACAATCTTGTCACGTTCTTCCATTGCTTCCCTCAAGATGCGTCCTTGTTCTTTGTTGGCGGCAGCCACCAATGCGTCGCCTTCCTCTTTCAGTTTAGACAACTGGGCATTAGCCTCTCTCGCCACCTCCAAAGACTGGTCGATATAGGTCTTACGACCCTCCACCATCTTGATGATGACGGGAAAGCCGTATTTCGCCAATATCACGAACACAATCCCGAATGAGAGAAACATCCAGAACAGCAGGCCACTATCAGGTAATAGTAATGACATAATCTTTATTTACGATTTTACGATTTACAATTTACGATTTCGCGGCTGATCATGATTTGAAACATGGTTCACGCCTGCGAAATTCGCTTGTTATATACCTGATTAGAGGAAGAACACCAACAGACAAACTACTACCGCCAACAGAGCCACACCTTCAATCAAGGCGGCGGCGATAATCATGTTCATACGGATGTCCCCTGATGCTTCCGGCTGGCGTGCGATAGCTTCCATTGCCGAACCACCAATCTTACCAATACCCAAACCAGCTCCGATTACTGCAAGACCTGCACCGATAGCTGCACCTAATTTACTAACTCCTACTGCTGCTGCAGTGGCTTGTAACAATACTGATAGTAACATAATTTTCAGTTTTAAAATGGTTTATATTTTCTCTTGTTTATTATTTAATCATTCATTCCGCGCGTTTATTCCGTATTCTTTTTATCAACGTTTTCACCGCGTTTCATTTCAATTTTCTTCAGCTTTCACTTTGGCACCTTCCTGTGCCAGACCGATAAACACTGCCGACAACATCGTAAATACGTAAGCCTGGATGAAAGCAACCAACAACTCAAGCGCATTCATAAAGATGTTGAACAATACAGAAGCCACCGTCAGCGTGCCGTTCAGTGCAGGCCCCATGCTTGCCGAGATAAAGATCAGGCAGGTAAGCACCAGCATCGCCATGTGTCCCGCCAGCATATTGGCAAAAAGACGGATCATCAAAGCAAACGGTTTCGTGAAGATTCCGAAGAACTCGATGAATGGCATCATCGGTATGGGCACTTTCAGCCACCAGGGTACATCAGGCCAGAAAATATCCTTCCAGTAATGTTTAGAACCGAAGATATTCACTGCCAGGAACGTGCAGACTGCAAGCACCATAGTGATAGCGATATTTCCCGTCACGTTCGCACCTCCGGGGAAGAACGGAATCAATCCCATCATGTTATTGATAAAGATGAAAAAGAACGCTGTCAGCAGATACGGTGCAAACTTCCGGTAGTTGGGTCCTACACAACTCTTGATAATGTCATCGTTCACCATCATGATGAACATCTCCATGAATCCGATAAATCCTCCCGGCGCTTTCGCTCCTTGCGGACGTTTTCTGTACCAGTGTGACACGCTCAATACGATGATGAGCAACAACACGCTGTTGAACAGCAAAGCAAATGTCACTTTCGTGATGGAAATATCCCACGGGCGGACCTGTTCGCCTGCCACATTATACTCTACCAGTTTGCCCTCGTACTTACTTCCTTCGGGAGCGATGGAAAGTCCTTCATAAGTCCCTCCATTCTCTTCGAGACGGGAAGAAAGGAACGTGTGCCAACCTGTAGTGCTACTATAAACAATAATAGGTAATGGTATAGTAATGTGCGTGTTACCCCACGTCGTAATATGCCATTCGTAGGAGTCGCCGATATGACCGAACACAATTTCTTTCACATCCACCGTGTTCTCCTGTTCCTCTTTCGGAGTAATCTCGTCCTGCGTCTGTTGTGACACCGCTTCCCCCTCCTGTTCCTGTGCAAGAACCGGCAAGCTGACTGCCGCCATGAGGCAGAACAGAATCAACGGAGCTACTATGTTATGCAACTGTTTCATTTTTCTTCTTATTTTTCTTTTTCCGTTTCTGATTCAACTCAAAAGAGAAGAAGAACCAGGTTTCGAATACCAGATATATCAAATAGAACAAGATAAACGTCAGCAGAAAGGCTCTGGCTTCTTCGCGAACGGCAAGACAATAAATCAATACCAGAATCAGCGAAAGAATCATTTTTATCATCTTCGTTGCCAGATACAACAGTAACATTCTCTGTGGAGCATGCCGACGGCAAGCGTCGAAAGCATAAATGCTAAACAGCCCGAAGAAGTAAAAATAGATCGGAATAAACGGATACCCTCCGAAATAATGCCCCGGCAAAGCGAAGTGTAGAATGACAGCTCCGAGTGCCCCGCTAATTACCGCAAATAAGGTATGCCACCAAATAAAATTCCGTTTAGTTTTACTAATATTCACCATGTTACTGTGTTTTTCTGTAAGATTATAACCTCGTTTTTTTCATTTTTTTAATGCTTAGTCTTTGTGCCGGTGAGGAGTTTCCGTCAGGAAACACAGGCAGAAACCGTACCGTCACTCATTTCGACAAAACCGCCCTGAATATCCATCGTGTGCTCTTCTCCGTCCATCGTCGTGTAACTCAACGTTCCCGCTTTCAACGACGAAACAATGGGCGCATGCCCGGGGAGAATAGAAAACGAACCGATCATTCCCGGCAATGTGACAATCTTCACATTTCCGTCGAATATGCTCTTTTCGGGCGATACTATACTCAAATGCAGTTCTTTCATCATGCTATCTTTTTATTTTTTTGCTGCCTGTTCCAGCAATTTCTTACCTTTCTCTATTGCCTCCTCAATGGTTCCGACATTCAAGAAAGCCTGTTCGGGAAGATAATCCACTTCTCCTTCCAGAATCATCTTGAATCCCTTGATGGTGTCTTCAATACCCACCATCACACCCGGAACGCCCGTAAACTGTTCAGCCACGGCAAACGGTTGTGAAAGGAAACGCTGCACACGGCGGGCGCGGTTCACTACCATCTTGTCTTCTTCCGAGAGTTCTTCCATACCGAGGATGGAGATAATATCTTGTAATTCCTTGTTACGTTGCAGAATTTGTTTCACTTGCTGCGCTACGTCGTAGTGTTCCTGGCCAACAATGTGCGGGTCGAGGATACGTGACGTAGAAGCCAACGGGTCTACCGCCGGATAAATACCCAGCTCCGTAATCTTACGGTCGAGCACGGTAGTTGCGTCCAAGTGGCTGAAAGTTGTTGCAGGAGCCGGATCGGTCAAGTCATCGGCAGGCACATACACCGCCTGTACGGAGGTGATAGAACCTTTGCGGGTAGACGTGATACGTTCCTGCATCGCACCCATTTCCGTAGCCAACGTGGGCTGGTAACCAACAGCGGAGGGCATACGTCCCAAAAGGGCGGACACTTCCGAACCTGCTTGCGTGAAACGGAAGATATTATCAATAAAGAACAGAATATCGCGTTTCTCACCTTCTTTTCCTGCGTCGCGGAAAGATTCCGCCACCGTCAGTCCGGACAATGCCACAGAGGCACGTGCGCCCGGAGGCTCGTTCATCTGACCGAAAATCAGAGACACTTGCGATTTCTCCAGTTCGTTATAATCCACTTTCGAAAGATCCCAGTGACCTTTCTCCATTCCTTCTTTGAATGCTTCGCCGTAACGGATTACACCGGATTCAATCATTTCGCGCAGCAAGTCGTTACCTTCACGGGTACGTTCACCTACTCCGGCAAATACGGAGAATCCGTTATGTTTCTTGGCGATATTATTGATAAGTTCCTGGATCAATACGGTTTTTCCCACACCGGCGCCGCCGAACAAACCGATTTTACCACCTTTGGCATACGGTTCGAGCAGGTCGATCACTTTGATACCCGTGAAAAGCACCTCTTGCACAGTTGTCAAATCCTCAAATTTAGGGGGGTCCCGGTGAATGGAATACGCACCGTCGCGGTTGAGTCCTTTCATACCGTCGATCGAATCACCGACTACGTTCATCAGTCGTCCTTTAATCTGTTCGCCAATCGGCATCGTGATCGGGCCTCCGGTGGGATACACTTTCATGCCTCTCTGAAGTCCGTCAGTACTGTCCATCGCTACGGTACGCACCGTATTTTCGCCGATATGTTGCTGAACTTCTATAACCAGTATTTTGCCGTTTGGCCTCTTTATCTCCAGTGCGTCGTGGATGCTTGGCAGCACCAATTCTGCATCCGTACCCTCAAAGTACACATCGACCACAGGGCCGATCACCTGCGAGATATGTCCGATAATCTGTGACATAAGCAATCTCTTTTATTTATATTATTCTTTTCTCTCCTTTTTGACTTTATAATATGAAAGGAATGCACATTTTTCGCGTTTTACCTATTTCATTATTATAATAAACAGTTGAGTTCAGTTTTTGTTCAACTATTTTCTATATCTCATAAACTTCTGTCCTTAGAAATAGTTAAAGAAACAACTGCGCAAATGTAGAAACAATTCCGTGTCGTTGTGCTTCCTTTTTCATAATTTGTCGTTCGATAACACTTATTAGACCTACAATGACTACAGATTGACCAATTCAGGCAAATTTCTGCTACAAATCAATAGCAAAACAAGTTTGGGGGCAATAATCTATCAATAAACTAAATTAACCCATCGAGTTTCCTATCTCTTTGTTAAAAATCAATGGATTAGCAAAAACAAGAAATAGTGGCAAAAACAACTAGTTTTGTGCTCGAACACAGAAAAGTCCGTATTTTCATGTTTTCCTTAAGAAAGTTTAAAGCCGTATTTTCTATTTTTCTACGATCCATTTCTCTATATTTCGCGTCTCCGCACTAAAATTCACAGCAATTTTCAGGAGGTTCTGGTTGTCTTTTTCAAGGATACGCTTTTCAACTAAAGAAAACACCAAATCCTGCACGAAAGTTTTTCATGCAGGATTTACATTGCACCTTATATTATATAGAAGACTATTCCTTATTTATATAAAAGAGAAATATAATCAACGCCTATACAATTATTATCTCATTTTTTTGCTGTAATTTTGCACCACTAATATAAAACACTCAAAATGATGAAGAAAATACTGTTACTCGGTTCTGGAGAACTAGGAAAAGAATTTGTAATTTCAGCTCAACGTAAAGGTCAACACATCATTGCCTGCGACTCGTACGCGGGAGCACCTGCTATGCAAGTGGCTGATGAATTTGAAGTATTCGATATGCTGAACGGTGAAGAACTGGAGCGTGTCGTAAAGAAACACCAGCCGGACATTATCGTTCCGGAGATTGAAGCGATCCGCACAGAACGTTTGTATGACTTCGAAAAAGAAGGCATACAGGTAGTGCCCAGCGCCCGTGCCGTGAACTTCACGATGAATCGTAAAGCTATCCGCGACCTTGCCGCCAAAGAGCTCGGACTGAAAACAGCCAAATACTTCTACGCCAAAACATTGGACGAACTGAAAGAAGCTGCCGCTAAAATCGGTTTCCCTTGTGTCGTTAAACCGTTGATGTCATCCTCCGGTAAAGGACAGTCGCTAGTGAAGAGTGCCGACGAACTTGAACACGCCTGGGAATACGGATGCAGCGGAAGCCGTGGCGATATCCGCGAACTTATCATTGAAGAATTTATCAAATTCGACAGCGAAATCACCCTGCTCACCGTTACTCAAAAGAACGGTCCCACCCTGTTCTGCCCTCCTATCGGACACGTGCAGAAAGGTGGCGACTATCGCGAAAGTTTCCAGCCTGCACACATCGATCCTGCTCATTTGAAAGAAGCGGAAGAGATGGCAGAAAAAGTAACCCGCGCGCTGACAGGCGCAGGACTTTGGGGAGTTGAGTTCTTCCTAAGCCATGAAAACGGAGTCTATTTCTCCGAACTTTCTCCACGTCCGCACGATACCGGCATGGTGACTTTGGCAGGAACACAAAATCTGAATGAATTTGAATTGCACCTGCGTGCCGTGCTCGGTCTGCCTATTCCGGGCATCAAGCAAGAACGGATAGGCGCAAGTGCCGTCATCCTCTCTCCGATTGCCAGTCAGGAACGCCCTCAATATCGTGGACTGGAAGAAGTGACCAAAGAAGAAGATACCTATCTACGTATATTCGGCAAACCGTTTACACGCGTCAACCGTCGTATGGGTGTGGTGCTTTGCTACGCTCCGCTCGATACTGATTTGGATGCGTTGCGCGACAAGGCTAAGAGAATTGCAGAGAAAGTAGAAGTTTACTAAAAAAGAAATCACCCCTATCAGAACAAATTCTGACAGGGGTGATTTCTTTTTTCCGAACCTGTTAAGACAGCCTCTTTTCCTTTCAGACTTGGTTCCATCCGGTTTCAGCATCGAAGCAAGGACAAGCCTTGATCCATTCCTCCGGCTCTATCTCACCGTTCCCGTTCAGGTCAGGACTTAAATCCCGATGCCCGCATACCCGGCAACCCGGATAATCACGCAGCAACGTAAGAATCAGTACGCGCAGAGAGTGTTTCTGCCACTCTGTACGGGTATCTTTGGGCTGCCCTTCACAATCGAGTCCACCTTCATAACAGATACCTATACTTTCACTATTGAAGCCACGGACGTGCGCACCGATCTTCTCTATCGGCCGGGTAGATTTTATATCACCGTTCTTACGGATATAAAAATGATACCCCGTTCCATTAAATCCCCGCCTGCGATGGCAGATGTCCAAATCATACTCCGTAAAACTCTTGTCCTCGCGTGTGGCGGAACAATGGATCACTATCAGGTTTATAGATCGCATCATACTATATGACATCTACCCCCCTTCAGGCTTCCAGCGCATTACGCTGTACACATTCCTTCTTGACGCACTGCAAAGCAGAAGCCTGCGCAAGTTGACCTCTCAACGAGAAAATCTCCGTATGCATCTCTTTCACTCTCGAACTAAGGTCGAAATAATCCTTCAACACCTTTTCCAATTGTTCCATTAGAAAAGAATATTGATCTTTCACCAGTTCGCTGAACTCTTTGACTTCCTGCGCCATTTCTTTGCGCTTCTTACGATTACCACCCAAGAAAGGCAAAATCGTCATTATAATATCGAGAATTTTATCTAACATGATTTTTTCTATTAAATGAAGAATGAAACATAAAAACGAATGAAACGAACGAAAAAGAGAATTGAAAAAGAAGAAATCCCAATGAGGACAATAAAGTCTATGAAATCAATTAAGCCCATCAAGATAACAAAAAAACAATAAAGACAACAAAGCCTACAAAACCCAAGAATCAAACCCATAAAGAAAGAGAACCGGGAACCATCCCCAAGCCTTTCATCCCTGGTTCCCAGTTCCCGATTCTCAATTCTTCATCCAGCCTTATGCCGCCGGGTCCGGGGCCTCTCCGCTTCCGCCGCCACCGGGATTTCCACTGCCGCCGGGATTTCCGCCCCCGTTCTCATCATCGGAGCCGTCCACCCCTTTTCCTGCAAGAACGAAATCCACATTATTCTCCCCCCGGGTCGTGGTATGACTGGTATTCACCAGACGAAGCGCCTTATCAGCGACGAAACGCACATTCACCCGGCGAATACTGCGCACCGTGCAATCCTTCTCCTTTTCCGTCCCCTCGCTGCTCAACGTGATATGAAAGGTTCCCAACCCATCAATCTTCACCTTATCGCCTTGTGTGAGCGACAAACGCAACTGCTCCACAAAAGCCTCGATGGAATGTTTCACATCTCCTGCCGTCAGCGAAGAATTCGCCTCGATGGCATCCGCCAGCTTATTGACATCCATCACTCTCACTGTACCCGATTTCTAGCGTACATAATACAACATCTGCGAATCTTCCTGACTCACATACTTTCTGCGCTGATAGCGCTCCACCAATACATTCATAATTTAAAAAAGTTAAGGTTTAAGTAATAATATTTTCTCTTCTTTCAACATCACAAAGATACAAAATCAAACATCAAAAGTCAAGTTTTTACCCGTTTATTTTCTTCCTGATCACAACTAAAAATAGAAAGATAATTCTAAAATAATAGCGTATAAATATGCATCCTATTAGTCAAACAAAAGCACCAATCACTTGGCATGTTTCAGCAAATATTCCAAAGGCGGCACATAATCACCGATTTTCGTCATTTCCGGATTATGGTGAAAGTAGGCATTTCCTGTCTCCCCGTTGCGCTGCTTGGCCACAATTACCACGCCCAGTCCCTCCGTCGGGTAACCGCTATCCTTGTCCGTCGTGATACGAGCCTGTGCAGGACGATAGAGCAACATCACCACGTCCGCATCCTGCTCGATGGCGCCACTCTCGCGCAACTGGCTCAACTCCGGCCGCCGGTCGATATGCCCCTCTGCCAAACGATTCAACTGGCTCAACAGCACCACCGGCACATTCAACTCCTTAGCCAGCATCTTCGCTTTCCGAGTGGCTTGTGCCACCTTCTGCTCACGGTTACGGTTACTTTGCCCCGTCGTCATATCGCAAAGCTGCAAATAATCAACAAAAATCACGTCACACTCCCCCCCGGCTTTTCAGCAACCGCGCGCTTGAGCGCACATGATCCATACTCACCACCGTACTGTCATCCACGTGTATCCGCAAGCGCGAAAGTTCTGCAGCCGCCGCACGTGCCTCCGACATCTCCTGCTCGCTGGGTACTCCTGTCCGCCAATGTCGCTGGTTGACTTCGCTCGCCGCCATCAACCACCGGTCTGCCAACCTCTCCCCCTGCATTTCCAAACTGTACACTACCACGGCACGCCCCGCCATCGCCGCGCTACGTGCCAAATGCAACGCTAAAGCCGTTTTCCCCACCGAGGGACGGGCGGCGAGAACCACCAGATCACCGTCCTGCCATCCGGAGGTCATACGATCCAAATCCGTCAGCCCCGTCGGAACACCTGTCACGCCGTTCACACTCCTGATGATACGCCGCTCGGCATCCTTCATCGTGTCCGCCATCAGCGTATCCATATCGCGCATACAGTCGTTATGCCCGAACTCACCCTCCAGACGGTCGAGCAAATTGTGAGCGTCTACCAGCGTATCGGCAATATCCAGCGTATCGTCCAGCGAACAGGCAAGCAACTTATTCAACCCCACAATCATCTCACGACGCAAATATTTCTCGTGCACGATCTGCGCATGATACTCGATATGCGCGGAGCTTGCCACCCTGCTGCTAAGCAAAGTGACCTGATACGCCCCGCCCGCTTCTTCGAGCGTCCCCCTGCGGAGAAGCTCTTCTTTTACAGTCAGAATATCCACCTTCGTACCCGCCTGGTACATTGCCAGCAAAGCCGAGAAAATCAGTCGATGGCGCTCCACGTAGAACATTTCCGGACGGAGCTTGTCCGCTACCAGCGGCAGAGCCTCCTGCTCTATCATGCAAGCTCCTATGATGGCTTCCTCTATTTCGGGAGCCTGTGGCGAAACTCTATTTTCCGTATCCATCTTCCACCTCAATATTCGTTCAAGAATGCCTTGTTTGCCAAGTAAGAAGAGGCGTGCAAGAGAAAGTTGGCGTTCGTCTGATGGAAGTAATATTCCTCGATGTGCCCGACGGCCAGTTCCCGTTCCTTGTCGCTCAACTTCTTCCATTCGCGCTGCGCCTTGGCAATGTTCTCTTTGGGAAGCTGGGTGACGTTGTGATACTCGTTCCAAAAGAGGAGAAACTTCTCTTTAGCTTCCTTCTTCTGCCGCTTCACACTGTCGGGTTCGGCCTTAGGCACGCTCACCCAGCTCTCATAATCCACCACCCGGATATGCAGGGCGGAAGTGTCGTCGTGCGAAATAATTTCAATCACTCCTTTCGACTTCAAACCCTGCATGAAACGGTACGTCCTGCTGACAGACCAATGAAAAACATCGCTCCAACTCCGGTAGCTGCGCAGGCTTTCGCCTCTTTTACACACACTCTTCTTGCACCAGTAATCGGTATATTCCGTTTCGGAATAGTTCACTTTCATAAGCAATTTCAAGAAAGCCTCTATGTCGCCTTCATGGTTGTCGCAATTCTTCATATACTCTGCGAACATCAGTTTGGGAATAATAATATAACCGTTTCCGGACATTTGTTGAAGATTGAAATTCTGCATATCTAATGTTTTAAAATTTTCGGCAAAGGTATTCCATCCGGCATCAATCCCCTAATCGGATAGACGGTATCAGAGGTATTTGAATGTAAATCGTATGTTCGGAACTGTAAATATCTTCTTTACCGGATTTATACAAGCTCCCGGGAAGCGAAGGAAAAAACAGAGACTCCGTTTCAGGCAAACGGAGTCTCTGTTAGTATCAAACGAAAGCTCTATCCGACAGATTCGGAGCCTCTGTCCGAAGGCCGAAAAACGACTTTTTAACGGAACGCATAGCGGAACACTTTCAAACAGCAGATAACTCACTATATCACAACCCGTTACCTACCATTTCCAAAAGACGTCCCGAACGCTATGCGGAACTATTATAAATATATAAATAATAAACTATATATTTAAAAATATATAGTTCGATTTTCCATTTTTGAAGATTAAAGTTTCTTTTCGTCAAACAGGGTCAGATAAATATGGGGCACTACAATATAGGGAGGTCCCAGGTACAGGACAATGATCTCCTGCATCTTCGGACTTAAATATGTGGTATGAGAAGTATAACCCAAAGCACTCAGTTTTGCGGCGAGAGCTAAATCTTCATCAATTCTTTCACGCATTCTTTTTCTGGACAAATCAATTCCCGGATTGCCGGGAAAGTATTCCATTGCCAACTGGGAAAATGGTTTGAAACCATTAATAACGTAGCCCTCCTGGGCTATCTTTCTTTCATTCATTGTGTAAATGTTTAATTAATATATGACTCCTATTCATCAGGTTCATATTTTTCGCAAAATTATAAAATTATTCCCATTAATTATAGATAAAATATTTTTATTTTTATACTTTAAATTGCAGATGTCCGATTATATTTACATTTTTGTTTTACTAATTTAAACAAATATGATAATTCGTAAATAATAATTATTAAAAAAAACTGAATGAAGAAAGAAAATCTATTCTCGTTTATGAGGCAAGTGACTGCCGAATTGCAAGGAAGGGGAAATTTGGGGACTGCTCATGTATATAAAAGCACCTTGAATGCGATTCTCACTTTTCAGGGGTCCGAGAAGTTAATGTTCCGTCAGCTGACGTCCGAATGGGTGAAACGTTTTGAAATCAGTCTGCGCGAACGCGGATGCAGTTGGAACACGGTGTCTACGTATCTCCGAACGCTGCGGGCAGTTTACAACCGTGCCGTAGACCGGCGGAAAGCTGTGTATGTACCTCATTTGTTCCGATCGGTCTATACGGGTACACGTGCCGACCGCCAACGTGCGTTGGATGGTGAAGATATGAGAAAAGTATTCACCCGGCTGCCCCAGTCCCGCATCCCTCCTATGGTGGAGAAAGCACGCGATTGGTTTATCCTGATGTTTCTACTTCGCGGATTGCCGTTTGTCGATCTGGCCTATCTCCGCAAGAATGATTTGCAAGGAAATGTGATTACTTACCGCCGCCGCAAAACAGGCCGTTCCTTGTCCGTGACGCTGACACCGGAAGCAATGTCCTTGTTGCAAAAACACATGAACCGCAACTCTGAATCGCCCTATCTCTTTCCCATCCTGCGAAGCAAAGAGGGAACGGAAGAAGCATATCGTGAATATCAGCTGGCATTGCGCAACTTTAACCATCAATTGGCATCATTGGGAAAAATGTTGGGACTTGAAGACAAGTTGAGTTCTTACGCCACCCGCCACACGTGGGCTACCACAGCTTATTACTGCGAAATCCATCCGGGAATCATTTCCGAAGCAATGGGACATTCATCTATCACCGTGACGGAGACATACTTGAAGCCCTTTCATAGTAAAAAAATAGACGAAGCAAACAGACAGATTATAGATTTCGTGAAGCAGTTAACAGGCCACGCAATACACTAAGGAACAGACCGTTACTTTGTAGGTAACGGAAGAAATCGATGCCGCAAAGATGAGCACATTTCTTAAAATATCCAAATTAAATCGAACATTTTTTCTAATAAAACACTCAAAAACGGAATAATACAATCAGAACACGAGACTTCTTTGTATCAAGGCTTCATTAATGTCTGAATTTTAGCAAAAGAATCCCTCTCCTCTGCCGCTTGTCAGAAGCAGGGGTAAGATATTTTATTATCAAAATCGTCTTTCAGCATCGCGGCTACTCCCGAAAGAGCAGACACGAAGACTCTTCCGTTACCTACAAAGTAACGGATGTGGGAAATAGCTATATGTAGGTTGAACTAGAGGTACAATAATCTCAAAATACAATAAGATGCTAATGCGCAAATTTTATCTTTTACTTTTGTTTTTGCCGTTTCTACTGCCTGTCAGTTCTATGGCACAGAATCAGATTCCTGATACCGTTTATGTTTTTCGCTTTGTTTCCCATAAGGATATGTTCTATGTCCCGTGGAAAGATAACGAAACACAGTTGGATCATCTTTTGGCTGTGGTTGAAACCCACAAAGCTACCATTCTTAGTGGTGAAGTCCCTTTATTGATAGACGGCTATTGCGCTTCCGAGCCCACATCTGTCGAAAATCTAAAACTCGCCAGAGTTAGCAGCAACCGTGTGAAATCCGAACTGATCCTCGAAAAAGGCTTGAATGAATCCTGTTTTATCACTCACAACCACACTGCACCTTATGGGGATTTACGACATGTTGTTATCGTTCGTCTGCGTTTTCCTCAAGAAGAAGTGGAAGAAAAACCAATTGTCGGAGAAAAAGAAACGTTCATCATCGCACCGAAAAAACCGAAGCAGGAAACGCCCGCAGATTCAACATCCCCGACGGATACATCTTCGGAAGTGACTGAAACTCCGTTGAAGGCATCCGACTTTCATCATCTCACTCTGCGTGCCAACCTGCTTCATTGGGCTACTCTTACTCCGGATTTAGGATTCGAATGGCGGATGAACCGTCATTTCGGTCTCTTGCTCAACGGTAGTTGGACCACATGGAGCTGGGACCATAAGAACCGTCGCTATGCCCTTTGGAAAGTCTCTCCCGAAGTGCGTTATTACCTGGGCAAACAAGGCAAAGGCTTTTTAGGTGTCATGTATCATACGGGCGAGTTTCATTATAAATTGGGCAAGACCGGCAAGCAAGGCAATTATCAAGGCGGAGGACTGACAGGCGGTTATATCTTCAACCTGAACCGTTCGCTTTCTCTCGACTTCCACGCCGGAGCAGGCTACACTTACGCTGACTATGACGAATACGCACTCATCAATGATGTCCGCGTCCACAAAGGCAGTAAGACAAAAAATTATTGGGGTATTAACCAACTAGGAATCACACTGATATGGAAACTAATAAAATAACCTCCCGCGCAGCCCTTTTTTGCGGGGTCGCCTTGATGCTGACCTCTTGCGTTAAAGACGATATTGATAACACGCCCCATCCTTCACAGGGAGCGATAGTGATTACAACAGATTGGAGCAGCCGTGCAGACCAGGCCGTGCAGCCTGTATCGTATACGCTTCGTGTGTCCGGCCAGTCCGGGCAAAGCGACGAACAGCCCGTGAAGGGAAACACGAATATTTTTCATTCTTTGCTTGCTCCGGCAGCTTACGAATTATTGGTTTATAACACCCCCGAAGCCATAACCGTCACCGGTGATGTTGCCACGATAGCTTCGACAGACGAAAATAACATAGAAGCTCTTCCCGGTTATCTCTTTTCCGCTACGCAGACATTGGACGTAGTAAAAGATGACACCTTATTTGTAACAGTGGGAATGTTGCAACATATTCGTCAGCTGACGTTGGTGCTGAAACTCAAAGAAGGAGATCACGACCGCATCACCAGTTTAAATGCCACATTGAGCGGCATTGCCTCCAGTATAAATCTCGCGACCGGAGCATGGGCTTCCCCGACAGGAGTATCCCTTTCTCCTGTTTTTGAAAAAACAGAAGAAAAGGACGGAACGCCGACACTGACCGCCACGATCCGTTTGTTGGGAATTATCGCGGAAGAAAAACAGGAGCTTAGCATAGCTGTTGCATTAAACAACCAATCGGTGTACACGATAAAGACAGACCTTACCGAAGTATTGCAGAAATGTTTCGACGGTTCGATGACTCCGCTGGTATTGGGGGCCAACTTTGACTTGCCTTCCCAAGGAGATTTTTCCGGTAATATAAATAGTTGGAATTCGGTAGAAGGCGGACATGTGGATATTCATTGATTGCACGTGTTGTAAACAGAACAGAATAATAACAACAAATAGATTGAAAGACAATGGTGAAAAAGAAATTAGTACTTTATGTTGCGTTGGCTGCCTTATGGGGAGCTTGCGGCAATGACAACGAATCTCAACCGACCGCTGCGCCCGACGGACGTACGGCATTGACTGTAAAGGGCGAGATCGGCACAAAAGGGGCTTCCGTAAGCCGTGCCATAGATACGGACTGGGGCAGCAATGATAAAATTGGAATTTTTATGGTGTATTCCGGAAACGGTGTAGGGCTTACGTTGGAGAATATTTGCGACGGAGCAGACAATAAATGTTACATAACCCCCAATGGCAATGGCAAATTTGAACCTTCTGTCACGCCGGAAGAACCGGGAGAAGTGAATACAAATAGAATCTATTTTCCGATTATCGGTACAGTGGATTTTTATGCTTATTATCCATTTGTCACTCCGTTGACGGATTATACTTGTTCTCTGAATATTGCCGACCAAAGTAATCAGGAGGCTATTGATTTCATGTATGCCGACAAAGCGGAAGGGTATACAAAAAATAATCCGGTAGTATCGTTCAATTTTAGCCATCAACTTTCCAAACTGGTGTTGACTATTACACCGGGAGACGGATTGACTGCTGCTGATTTAGAAAACCTTAGTGTCACTGTGGGCGGACAACACACCACAGCCACATTTAATCTTTCCGATGGTACTCTGACGGCGGGTGCGGAAACAACAGACATCACACTACTTACAACAAAGTCCGGTGCTTTGTGTGAAGCAATTTTATTACCCGACGCGACTACATCGCGCACGTTGACTTTCGATTTGAACAATGACAATGATCTTCCTTTCACTTGGGAAATGGATAAAGCATTGGCAGCAGGCAGTAAGTATACGTATGACGTGAAGTTGCATCGTACAAAAATAGAGATCACAGGAGCTACTATTACCGAATGGACTCCGGTGAACGGCGGCGGAGTAGATGCGCATTAATTAAGTAGATTAATAATAAATATAAACTAAAAAAAATACAGTTATGAGAAAAGTCTATTTTTTTGCAGCTGCCTTGGTTGCAACATTGACAGGATGTGACAATAGTGAAATGAACAATATCACCGATAGCAAACAGGTGGCAGTGGAAGTGACGGCCGGAATTGAAGGAGTAACAACGCGTATGAAAAATACGACATGGCAGTCTGGAGACGAGATCGGCGTTTTTGGAACGAGCGGTAAAATGAGTTATTCGAATTACCGTTATCAGTGGACGAGTGGAAATGCTTTTAAACCATATTCGAATGTTATTTATTATGGTGATGAGGAAGGTCAGTTTACGGCATATTATCCGTATGCTGCTGCCAAGGATATTACAGATAATAAGATTACAAGGAAGCTGCTAGAACAGTATTCTACGTATTTGGACGACCAGATAGATTTCCTGTATGCTGAAGCAACAGGTACAAAAGACGATCCTCAAGTTGATTTTCAATTTAAACATAAAATGAGTAAGGTGGTCTTAAAGTTAGTGCCAGGAAATGGTTATAATTCCGCGAGTGGTTTTGCGTCGTGGTGGAACATCGTTTTTTCGAATTTACATTCTCAAGTTTCATTTAATATTAAGACAGGCGAGGTGGAACCGATTGGAAGTGCAGAAGAATTGAATTTTGCTTATTCTGCTGTTTGGGGATTTAGTGGAAATTATGTTGCGGCAGATAATGCGACTTATTATACTTTTATAGTATGTCCCGGCGAACGTGTTGATGGAGGTATGAAGGTGGATTTAGTGTATAATAACAAGTACGACGGATATACTCTTCATACAACATTATTTACTGGCAGTCAGGTTTTTGAAACCGAAGCCGGAAAGGAATATACGTATACTGTAACCGTAAACAAGACGGATCTAAAAGTGGAAAATGCTATTATTTCTCCTTGGGATCCTGTAACTTTACCTAATGATGGAAAAGTGGATACAACTCTGTAAAAAACATCTCCGGAACAAAAATCCCCTGGTAATATGCTAGTATGCTGAAGATGTAATACAAGTTCCCTAGTCCTCCTATTATATTAAAAGAGAAAGTAGAAAGCTCGGACTTTCCCGGACTTTCTACTTTCTCTTTGTCTTTAAACATCTTAGGACTGTAAATGTGGTATATCAAATTAAGTAAGAGACCATAGGTAGAAGAAAACATTGTTCATAATCGATTGAGTAACAGAAATAATGATTATCTTTGTAGGTACGTTCATTATATAAAATCAAAAGATGGAAACAACTGATCGCTATATCAGATTTGATTGGGCCATAAAACGCCTTTTACGCCAGAAAGCCAACTTCGGGGTGCTCGAAGGGCTTCTCACTGTACTCCTGAACGAGAAAGTAGAAATCATCGAACTACTGGAAAGCGAAAGCAACCAGCAGACTATTGACGATAAATTCAACCGGGTAGATATTAAAGCAAAAAATAGTAAAGGGGAAATCATTATTGTAGAAATTCAAAATACCCGTGAGCTGTATTATCTGGAACGCATCCTGTATGGAGTTGCCAAAGCAATCACCGAGCATATTTCGCTAGGCGAACGATACTATGAGGTGAAGAAAATCTACTCCGTGAGTATTCTTTATTTCGACATCGGTATAGGTGATGATTATCTGTACCACGGACAGAATACGTTTTTAGGCGTACATACGGGAGATCAATTATTGGTCAGCACCAAAGAAAAGAATGCGATAGTGAGCAAGCTCCCCAGCGAAATCTTTCCCGAATATTTCCTTATTCGGGTGAACGAATTCGACAAGGTAGCTGTCACTCCCCTTGAAGAGTGGATAGAATACCTGAAAACAGGCCGCATCCGACCCGATACGCAAGCCCCCGGTCTTGCAGAAGCTCGCCGGAAACTCGTTTATTATAATATGAATCCCAAAGAACGTCATGCTTACGACGAACATCTGAATGCTATCATGATTCAAAATGATGTACTGGATGGAGCCAAACTGGAAGGACGAATGGAAGGATTGGCAGAAGGACTTGCAGAAGGTAAAGCAGAAGGTAAAGCAGAAGGACTTGCGGAAGGACTTGCAGAAGGTAAAGCGGAAGGACTAGCAGAAGGCGAAAAGAATAAGCAAATCGAGATAGCCCGTAAGTTCAAAGAAATAGGACTTAGCACTGAAATGATTATTCAAGGTACCGGATTATCTGCAGAAGAAATTAACGCCTTATAATACATTCATAAAATAAAGCCCTACCAAGAAACGGTAGCGGATTATAAATTTAAAAGCCCCGTTTTGTCTTTTGATAAAACGGGGCTTTAAGATATAATAGATCAATGAAAACTATCGTTTCTTACCCAAGAAACGTTTTGCCAAATATTTACGTATCGGTTCGTCATACAGTTTCAGACACAGATAAGCAAGCACGATACTCAAGACAAAGACGCACACGGCTACGTGCCAAGTCTCGCCCAACGTATAGAGCTTATTCTCAATCAGCCATGCATAGAACAGGTACATCAACGGATAATGGATCACATAAACCGGATAGGATATATCCCCCAGAAATTTGCATACTTTTGTCGATTGCACGTCCGTAGTGGTGCCCGACGCTCCTATCCAAAGAATGATAGGGAAAGCCACAATCACACAAAACGCTTCATAAATACCATTCATGCAAAGCGGCTCCATTCCTTCGAGATAAGGAACAGAGAACAGGGCAATCAGCGCAATGGTACAGATCCAAAACGCACCCTTCACCTTCATAGGCTTGAAGTTGCGCGACATCAGCATACCCAGTGAGAAAGGGAAAAGCATACGCAACGAGCCGCCCAGGAAATTAACCCCGTCCAGCGTCCAGCCCACTCCTATGTTTCCATAAGTGGAGACATTGAAAACGGCAAACGCTGCCAATGCTGCACCCAGCAACACCACAAATACCGTCAGCGCCTTGTTGGACAAGCGGCGGATGAACAACGCATACAGGATATTACCGATATACTCGAAAAATAACGACCAGCAAGGGCCGTTCAACGGAAACATCTCACCATTGCCACGAACTTCATATCCCACACCCGGCATGGCAGGAATGAAGAATATCGTGCAAAGAAGAGACAACATAATCATGGAGATGGCTACATGCGTTCCATCCCATTGCACACAACCCTGAATACAGAATGTGATAGCACCCAATACGGCACCCATAACGACCATCGGATGAAGACGTATCAAACGACGTTTAAAGAAATCTTTCATGGTGAGACTCTTGCCCCAACGGTCGTCATAAGCGTAACCGATCACGAAACCCGAAAGGATAAAGAAGAAATCCACGGCAAGATAACCGTGGTTGAGAGTCTCGATATTGCCACCACCGGCAAAAGCATATCCCTCGAATACATGATACCATATCACCATAAGAGCCGCTACACCGCGAAGTCCGTCAAGAAGATCATAATGTGCTTTGGTATCTGCAAAGGCTGAAGAAGAAATGTTCGACATCTGTTTTTCTATTAGTTAGTTAGTATTTTCAGATGGCAAAGATACGGTTTGCGAAACGAAGTTCTTTTGCTTAAAAGCAAAAAAGCCCTACCGAAAACTATTTTTTAGCACGTACCCGACTAAGCGTGTAGATGGAAATGCCCAAAAAGGCAGCCACATACTTCAGCTTCACCCGGTTTATCAGTCCGGGATAGCGACGGTTGAACTGCTCATACCGTTCTTTAGGCGAAAGCTGGAGCCGTTCCACAAACATGTGGCTAAGCTCTTTGTTGACATTCTGATGCAGGATGCGCCCCCAGTTGGCTATGTCGATATAGGTTTCGTAGAGCATATTCAGCTTGTCGATATGGATGACGTAGATTTTGCAATCGGAAAGCGTTTCAATGCTCTCCACCGACGGTTGCTGATAGTAGAGCGAATCCATGCCGAACGTAATGTCGCCTTCCAGCGTGAACCACGTAGTAGTGTCCTGTCCGTTGTGATGGAATACGGAACGGGCAATGCCCTCTTCAATGAAATAAACCAGGCGGTCTGTTACCCCCGACTGGACGATATAGGTATCTTTAGGATAATATCGCAGTTCCATATTCGCCTGAAGCGCCTGAAGCGCTTCATCGGATACCGGATAGATTTCTCTGATTTTTTGAATAATGTTTTCCATTTTGAGATTCCTTACTTGATATTCGACAGGCCACCGGACGGACATTTCTAATGACGCACCTTAGGATACTTATTATTGAAACGGAATCCCAAGCCGAGCATCAGATAATTAGGTGTCTGAAAGTTTTGGAGATTGTAACCGATGTGAAGGAAAGAGCTACGTGTCACGTCTATCTTCAACGCAAAGACCTGATACAGCCCCCGCAAATCGCCACGCCCCAGCACATTCGTTCCCAAACCGACATTGATGGTGAAAAACGGCATTACATACTCCGCCCGTCCCGAAAGTCCGAGAGCAAGCTGATGCTGAATGCCCGGCACAAGAAACCTGCGTCCGGAAGTGCCGCTGCCTCCATCGTAATCGTACTCCACAATCCGGTCTTCGGTGTACACATTGGCACTACCGTCATAAACACCGTCCAGCGAGACGCCGAATCGCAGCTTATAGTTGAGGTTGTACATCGGGGCAAAGTTGAATCCCGCCACGGGGTAACTGCCCGGCGAAGCTATCTGCTTCCCGCTTTCTACATACACGCCTTTCCGTCTCCACGAGCCGAACAACACAAGATCGTAACTGATATGACGGGGAAAACGGGGAATATACGGCTTGACCAAAGACTTGGTCAGGTCGGATTCTTCACGGTTGAAGTTGTACACCAGACCGATTTTCGCTCCGGTGGTGTTCACTCCTGCGTTGGGGAATTTGGTGTTGCCGTTGGAGAAATGCGTAAAATCTCCGCCGATGATAAAATCGAAATAACGGGAAAGCGACCAATTGAGGTAGATACCTGCATTGAGATACGCATTCACCCGTGAACCTACCGCTCCGTTGTAGGAGTTGTAATCGTTATCGTATGGTTTCCATCCGGCAGAAAGGCCGAAATTCCACTCGTAATTGAGCGAAAGACGGGGATTGAAACGGGCGATACGTGCGCCCTGAAAGACATAGAACGTCACCGGATCACCGAGTTGCTTACGGTCGCCAAAGGTGGTGACGGCCAAGCCGAAGCCTTGGTAGGCTCCGCCGTAGATACGGTCGGCACAGGTATTGGGACGAAACTTGAAGGAATATTTCAAATGAGCGGCAAAGGAACTTTGGATGGGCTTCCACCGTTCGTTCTCTCCTTGCAGGAAAGGATTGGTGGGGAACACGTATTGCGGCCGAGCTTCTATCCCCAACCGGTGAATGAACCGATGGGGAACGTAAGGAGCTACCGTGTCCATGCCACATTGCGGGAAACTGTTGCGCCGGAATCCATGAAGTTCTTCCTGCAATCGACGCACTTCTTCACGAAGTTCGCGGACGTCCTGCTGGAGTTGCTCCACGTCTTGCCTGACCTCTTTCACCTCCTGCCCCACTTCTTGCGCGCACAGCGAAGCAACGGGGAAAAGCAAGGCGGAACAGAATAGGATGATTTCCCGTCTGGGTATCTTTACTCTCATATCATAGTCTGGTTAGTCTTTTTCAGAACGAAGTTTATAAATGGAGCTTCTCGATAAACTGCGCTACATGATAGCCATCCATCAATCCATGATGGCAAGTGACGGAAACGGGCATCATCAGCCTTTCTCCTTCGCGGAAGTATTTACCGGTGGAGATTTTGGGAACGCTGTCGCCCGAACGCATATTGGTGGGATGCTTCATATCGGTGAAAGAGAGCCACGGCACGGCCGAATAATGAATGGCGTTGGGATGAAACGTACCTCCTTTGTTGAGTCCCGTAGTGGCTTGCAGGCGTTCCATCTCGGCTTTTGCCCGACGGATAAAGACGAGTTCGTCCGGATCGTATTCAAAAGCGGCAAAAGAAAAGGTGTGGTCGGCACGCCCCACAGTGGCTTCGGGCAGAAGACTGTCATAACACACCACTCGATCGCCTTCGATGCGGTAGCGGAACTCTTCCACGGCAGCCGCAGCAGTCACGATGCGGTGAAGGACGAGCAGGGAAAAGGAAACGCCTTTGTCTTTGGCTTCCTGATACGCGCGCGTACAATCTACATTGACCGTCACTCCAAAAAAAGGATCGTCAAAAGCACTGAAATGTTCGTAATGTTCTCTTCTGTTCCAAGTAGCAATATCGATGATCTTCTCTATCTGATTCATTCTAAACACTCTTTTTTAAGTTTCACCACAGAGGGCACAGAGGACACAGAGATTTTATAGAGTTTTTATAGAACTTTTTCACCGGATTAATGCAATTGATTCCATTGCTTCCGGTCTTACCTTACCGAAAAAACTCTGTGTCCTTTGTGTCCTCTGTGGTGAATAAATTACTGATGTTGCTCACGCAACAAGTCATTCACTGTCTTCACCGGGTTAAAGGTAGAAAGAGGAACTTCTACAAAGACGGTATTCCAGTCGCTCATCGCACCATTCCACAAGCCGGGAAGTTCGAGGGCTTTCAGGTCTTTACCGTTCTTCGATTTGTAGGAGATGAAGCCGGTGGCTTTATCTACATATTTCACCAGGTCGAATTTATGTCCTTTATAATCACGCACAGCGCATACGAGGTCTACCGGATTGAAGTGCGTACCCTTCTCGAACATTTCTTTCTTCTCCGGATCGTCCATGTCGATCTGCGAGCTTTCGAGAATTTGCAGGGAGATAGTTCCGTCGCTGTTGTAAGCAAGGAACGGACCGCCGCCGGGTTCGCCTACGTTCTTCACCATTCCGCAGACACGCATCGGGCGGTTGAACTTGTTTTTGAGGTAAATGGCCAGTACGGAGTCTTCGAGGTCTTTCGTTTCCGGGTTCTTGCAGAAGAGTTTCTTTTGCAGGAATTGAAGCATTTCCATCATCTGGTCGTGCGTATACTTGCCGCTGTCGAGCAGCGTGAGGTATTCGAATACTTGTTTTTGCAGGGTCACGAGCACTCCGGCAATCAGTTTCTTATACGTAACGGTGTCGGCTTTCAAACGGTCGGGCACTACGTTGTCGATGTTCTTGATGAAGATGATGTCTGCGTCCAAGTCGTTCAGGTTCTCAATCAGCGCGCCATGACCACCGGGACGGAACAGCAGTTTGCCGTTGTCGCGGAACGGTTGGTTGTCCATATCGGCAGCAATGGTGTCGGTACTTGGCTTCTGCTCGGAGAAGGTGATGTAATAGTCTACGCCGTAACGTTTGGCGAAGTCGTCCACTTTTTCCGTCACGAGCTTCTTGAAAAGTTCGCGGTGTTCGGTAGACACGGTGAAGTGTACGTTCACTTTGCCGCTCTTGCCGGCTGCATACAGAGCGCCTTCGGCAAGATGTTCCTCCATCGGAGTGCGGGAGCCTTCGGGATATTTATGGAATTTGAGCAGACCTTTCGGTAGTGCGCCATAGTTCAGTCCTGCAGTCTCCAGCAGGGCGGACACCACTGCTTTATAGTTGCCTTCTTCCATCAGTCCGGGAATGTCTTTTCCGGAGATTCGCTGACAGGCCACATTCAGATCGTCATAGAAAGCAAAATTCTTGATTCCGTCAAAGAAGGCCTGCTCGAACTTGGTAGTCGGCTGGTCATAATCGGCGGACAGAAACTCGAATAGATTCTTAAACATACGACTTGCAGCACCGGAGGCAGGCACGAACTTCACAACAGTCTTATCTGTGTTTGTATATGCATCCCAGGCGGCCAGATAAGCCTTCTGTTCTTCTGCGTCGGGAGCTAATATGCCCTTTTCGATGGAAGCTGCCGCATCCAGTTTTAAAAAGGGAAATCCCGTCTGGAAGCATGCTAATTGTTCTGCAATTTGCTCTTCCGTGATGCCTTTCTTGGCAAGCAACTCTTTGTCCTGTGTCGTTATCATAATATCTAATTTTATTAATTGATGCCCAAAAATACAAAATGTTATTTACTTCTTGCCGAATAACCGGAAAAAAAACTACTTTTACATCGAATTAACAAGATTGAATATGGACGACTTTTTTACATTGGAGGAAAAAAAGGAGCTTTTTTCACTCTATCGACATTTATTACAGTCTGCCGGAGACAGTATTTTCTGGAGAGATTGCCAAAAGTTAAAGAAACATCTTATCAAGGCGGCCCAATGTAACGGTCTGCAACGCAATAACTTCGGGATGAATCCCGTCATCAGAGATTTACAAACAGCAGTGATCGTTGCCGAGGAAATCGGTATGAAAGGTTCGTGCCTGATCGGGATCATGTTGCACGAAATCGTGAAAGGCCATGTATTGTCTATCGACGAGGTGAACGCCGAATATGGTGAAGACGTGGCAAGTATCATCAAGGGATTGGTGAAGACGAACGAGCTGTATGCCAAAAGCCCTGCCATCGAGTCGGAGAATTTCCGTAATCTGCTGCTGTCGTTTGCGGAGGATATGCGCGTAATCCTGATTATGATTGCCGACCGCGTGAACGTGATGCGCAAAATAAAGGATACAGGCAACGAGGAGGACCGGATCAAGGTAGCAAACGAAGCAGCATATCTGTATGCTCCGCTGGCTCACAAGCTGGGATTGTATAAGCTGAAATCGGAACTGGAGGATTTGTCTCTCAAATATACGCAGAAAGAGACATATTATTTCATCAAGGATAAGCTGAACGAAACAAAGGCTTCCCGCGACAAGTATATCGCCGCTTTTATCGAACCGATCCAAAAGAAGGTGGCGGAAGCGGGACTGAAGTTCGACATCAAGGGACGCACGAAGTCGATTCATTCGATATGGAACAAGATTCAGAAGCAAAAGACTCCTTTTGAGGGGATTTATGACTTGTTCGCCATCCGTATCATACTGGATTCGGAACCGGACCCGGCGAAGGAGAAGCAGGAGTGCTGGCAGGTGTATTCGATTGTGACGGATATGTACCAGCCGAACCCGAAGCGTCTGCGCGACTGGCTTTCAATACCGAAGAGTAATGGTTACGAGTCGTTGCACATCACCGTGATGGGCCCGGAAGGGAAATGGGTGGAAGTGCAGATACGTACCCGACGGATGGACGAGATCGCGGAACGCGGACTGGCTGCGCACTGGAGATATAAAGGTATCAAAGGAGAAACGGGCTTGGACGAGTGGTTGACTTCCGTGCGGGAGGCGTTGGAAAACGCGGACAACGACTCGATGAAGGTGATGGATCAGTTTAAGATGGATCTCTACGAGGATGAAGTGTTTGTCTTTACGCCCAAAGGGGATTTGTTCAAGCTGGCTAAAGGGGCTACGGTGCTTGATTTTGCTTTCCATATACATAGTAAGTTGGGATGCAAGTGTATCGGCGCGAAAGTGAACGGCAAGAATGTGCAGTTGAAGCAGAAGTTGAACAGCGGCGACCAGGTGGAGATCATGACTTCAAACACCCAGACTCCGAAACAGGACTGGCTGAACATCGTGACGACTTCCAAAGCACGCACCAAGATACGCCAGGCGCTCAAAGAGATGGTGGCACGCCAACATGCGTTTGCCAAAGAGACGCTGGAACGAAAATTCAAGAACCGCAAACTGGAGTATGATGAAGCGACCATGATGCGCCTCATCAAGCGTTTGGGATTCAAGAACGTGACGGAGTTTTATCAACGGATTGCCGATGGCGGACTGGATGTGAACGAGATTCTGGATAAATACATTGAGCAGCAAAAACGGGACAGCGATACGCACGATGAAATTGTTTATCGGAGTGCCGAAGGGTATAATTTGCAAACCGCGCAGGAGGAAACGACATCTAAAGAGGATGTACTGGTGATTGACCAGAATCTGAAAGGACTGGAGTTTAAACTGGCTAAATGTTGTAACCCGATTTATGGCGATGATGTGTTCGGGTTCGTAACGGTGAGCGGCGGTATCAAGATACACCGGTCGGATTGTCCGAACGCGAACCAGATGCGCGAACGTTTCGGCTACCGGATTGTGAAGGCTCGCTGGGCGGGCAAGTCGGAAGGTACGCAATATCCGATCACGCTGCGCGTTGTAGGACATGATGATATTGGTATCGTAACAAATATTACTTCGATCATCTCGAAAGAGAATGGTATCACGCTACGTTCTATCGGTATTGATTCGAACGATGGGTTATTCTCTGGCACACTGACGGTAATGGTGGGTGATACGGGGCGTTTGGAGGCTCTTATCAAGAAATTACGGACGGTGAAGGGAGTAAAACAGGTGAGCAGGAATTAAAGTTAAGACAGAAGAACAAAAGAACATATTTTTGGATACGTATGATGAAAATCAAAAAACAATCATCACTCCTGAAATATGTTCTTTTGTTCTTCTGTCTATTTTATCTTACCTTCTTCTTTATATAATAAGGATAAGTGACCAATACGAAGAACAGCAAAGCGATAGAAGCTACCATCTGTCCGGTATGGAGCATCTTGTCTGTATCCAATTCCATGTAGCACGCAGTAGCGATACCCAGGGAGATACCAACTTCGCTTGCCAACAAATGGGTAGTGTTGGCTGTTCCGCGTTGGCAATGATGGGATAGTTTCACAAATATCATCAGGAATTCCGGCATGGTTAAACCTAAACCCAATCCCAAGAGTACGGAAGAGATGCCTATCGAAAGGTCTGTGTTCAATAAGGACATGGCTACCATTTCCAACCCGATTCCTATAATGACCAAGCGCAGTGTCTTCTCTTTAAAAAAGAACAGGCGCGCGATGAACAGGGAGATAATGTATCCGAGGGTTGTGCCGACAAAGAACGGTACGGGGATTCCCACGTTTCCGAGTACGAAATCGTTTAAGAAAGGGTGTACCATTGGAATCAGTAAGCCCGGAACAAATGTTATCAGAATCAGGTTGATAGCGGGAACCCATCCACGAAGCAATAAGAAGCGGTCGAAGGAATAGAGTTTAGTGACAATCGGCGCACGGAAAGGTACATATACCCCCGATAGCATGAGAATTCCTACAGCTCCGGTTATGACAGATACAGTGAGCAGGTTTTGGAATGAGTGGCTTTGATAGAGCCACACTCCGAGGATAATCCCCAAAAGCATTCCCAGACGTGCCGTCCACGAGAAGCTGACATTTCCCGCGCTCCGCAGTGTGGAGTTGGTGATGTCGATAGCCAAGGTGATACCGGCAGTAGTGCCTATGCCAAAGGCCAGTCCTTGCACGGTACTCAACAGGATTAGTTCTGTGAAGTTCGTCACAAAGGCGTACCCAATCGTCGCCACTACCATCAGGGCAGCGGCAAACATACATACGTATTTACGTTTGTAGGCATCTACCAGGTAGGCATGGAAAGGACCGATAAGGAACATCCCCAAGGTGAAAAAAAGAAAGATTACTCCTGTCTGTGCGGCCGGCACTCCGAGACGGTCGGCCATCTCTACGGAAAGTACCGGAAATAACACATACAAGGATATAAACAACAGCAAATTAGCTACACATATCCGCATAAAATGAACTGTCCACAATTTAACTGCCATATACTATCTTAATATTGTTCCTTCTCGTTGGGGAAGTAGCAATTCTTCACGTCGGAAACGTAACGGCTGATGGCGTCGGTCATCACTGTGTACAAGTCAGCATAACGACGTAAGAAACGCGGACGGAATCCGTTGTTCATGCCAAGCATGTCCTGAATAACCAATACCTGACCGTCTACGTGGCCGCCGGCACCGATTCCGATGATAGGAATAGTGAGTTCGGAAGCTACACGCTCTGCAAGGGTAGCGGGGATTTTTTCGAGTACAATGGCAAAACAGCCTGCTTCTTCCAATAAATGGGCGTCGCGAATCAGTTTGTCGGCTTCGGCTTCGTCTTTGGCACGTACGGTATAGGTTCCGTATTTGTTAATGGATTGAGGCATGAGTCCCAAATGTCCCATCACAGGGATACCGGCGCATACGATACGTTTCACCGTGTCGATGATTTCTTCACCGCCTTCGAGCTTCAATGCGTCAGCGTGACTTTCTTTCATGATGCGGATAGCGGAAGCAAGGCCCTCCATCTCATTGCCCTGGTAAGATCCGAAAGGCATATCAACTACCACCATCGCCCGCTTTACACCACGTACTACGGATTTGGCATGATAAATCATTTGGTCGAGCGTGATAGGTAATGTAGTCACGTTACCTGCCATTACGTTAGAAGCGGAGTCGCCTACCAGGATTACGTCCATTCCCGCACCGTCTACAATCTGTGCCATTGTGTAATCATACGCAGTCAGCATAGATATTTTTTCGCCTCTCTGTTTCATTTCAACCAAGCGATGAGTAGTCACCTTTCTTGTGTCATCTGATATATAACCAGCCATGTCTTTTTAATTTATGATTTATGAATTATGATTTATGTCATTGATGTCTGCGCATTTGGACGCTTTCAAAAATTGCGGCAAAGTTATAACATTTAATTCATAACTGGGAAAGAAAAGCAAAAAATCCTTTCAAATGCTTCGCTTGGATAGTTGGAAGGCATTTGAAAGGATGGGTGGGTCTCACTATTTTTATTTATCTCGGTTGTTTTTCTTATTTCATTTATTAATATAAGTGAGGTAACTATTTAAAAATAATGCCGTTATTTATGGAAAGAGATCATTTTTTCGTATGTCATGCCGGTGAAGTCGTCTATTATATAATGGGCTTTTCCGGTGATGGCTTCGCGTGAGTTGGTGGTGGCAAGTCCGATCACGGTTGCCCCGGAAGTCATGCCGGCTTGTAGGCCGTGGAAAGAATCCTCAAAGACGTAGGAGTTTTCGGGGGTGGCTTCAAAGATTTCCATTCCCAGCAGGAAACAGTCGGGAGCGGGTTTTGAACGGGCAAACATTTCTCCTGTCAGGATGCGGTCTACCATTCCTTTAAATTCGGGATGGGCATTGTAGACGTTGGCCATCTTCTCTTCGTTGGAGCTGGTGACTACGGCTATCTTTGCACCGTTCCGACGAAGATCGGTTATGAAAGCTTCTACTCCGGGGATGTATTCGTAGGACATCTTTTTCTCGTAAACATTGAGTTCAGCGCTTATTTCGAGCTGTGCTTCGGGTTTGTCCGCAAAATACTTTTCATAGATTTGTAATAGCGTCTGTCCCTTGATACGGCGTCCGAAATCTTCTTCATTCAGATATTTCCGTCCTTGCTCGTCCCAAAAAACAGTGTACTGCGTTTCTGTATCCATGATGACACCGTCAAAGTCGAAGAGTGCTGCAATTGTTTTCGTTGTATTCATATTAAACTGTCTTTTTACCTAAAACGTTAAACCTTGTGTATCTATCGCCGCAAAGTTCCGAATAATCATCGAATCAGGCAAATAATTCGTACCTTTGCAAAGCTAAAAAAAACGTAACATACGTTTTTATCCAACAAAATCTACTGGCGCATGAGCAAGAACGACCCGCACATTTTAGGCAAAGAACGTATCGGCAAATTGCTGTTACAATATTCCATTCCTGCGATTATCGGAATGACGATTACTTCTATCTATAACATCATTGATAGTATCTTCATCGGACATGGCGTAGGACCGATGGCTATTGCCGGACTGGCTATCAGCTTCCCGCTGATGAATCTTGTTGTCGCTTTCTGTACACTGGTTTCGGCTGGTGGGTCTACCCTCGCCTCTATCCGTTTGGGACAGAAGGATATGAAAGGAGCTACGGAAATTTTGTCACATACGCTGATGCTTTGTATCACAAATTCTCTTTTCTTCGGTATTCTGTCTTTTATCTTCCTGGATGATATACTGACTTTTTTCGGAGCCAGCGCCGACACCCTTCCATATGCACGCAGCTTTATGCAGGTGATTTTGCTGGGAACTCCCATCACTTACACAATGATCGGGCTGAACAACGTGATGCGCGCTACCGGATACCCCAAAAAGGCTATGCTTACTTCAATGGTAACGGTGGTGGCTAACATCATCCTCGCTCCTATCTTTATCTTCCACTTCGAATGGGGAATGAGGGGTGCGGCTACGGCAACGGTTATCTCGCAGTTGATTGGTATGGTGTGGGTGGTGAGCCACTTCACCAAGAAAGACAGTACGGTGCATTTTGAAGGGAATATCTGGAAAATGAAACCGAGGATTGTAGAAAGTATCTTCGCCATCGGTATGTCTCCATTCCTGATGAATGTGTGTGCGTGTGCCATCGTGATTATCATCAATAACAGTCTGCAAAACTATGGGGGCGATATGGCTATCGGCGCGTATGGCATCATCAATCGGTTGCTGACGCTTTATGTAATGATTGTTTTGGGGCTGACTATGGGAATGCAGCCAATCGTGGGCTACAACTTCGGCGCACAAAAGATAGACCGGGTGAAACAAACGCTGCGACTGGGGATTATCTCCGGGGTAGTGATTACGAGCAGCGGGTTCGTGATTTGTGAGTTTTTCCCTCATGCCGTATCGGCTCTCTTCACCGATAGCGATGAGTTGATTGATTTGGCGGTAGGCGGTATCCGGCTGACTGTGTTGATGTTCCCGTTTGTAGGGGCACAAATTGTAATCGGTAACTTTTTCCAAAGTATCGGCAAGGCAAAAGTCAGTATTTTCCTTTCGCTGACGCGTCAGTTGCTTTATCTTTTGCCTTGCTTATTACTGTTCCCTAACTGGTGGGGATTGGAAGGTATCTGGATCAGTATGCCGGTATCGGATGCGCTGGCGTTTATTACGGCCGTTATCAGTCTGATGATTTATATCAAGAAGGTTTCCAAACAGCATCCGGTAGTAGCAGAATAAGGCGGTGTCTACCCTATTCTGCCATTTATTCTATTCGGCTTATTCTGCTTTAATGCTATTGACCGGATTCTCGTTCGCGATATGCCATGCTTTCAGAACAACACAGATTACAATCAGTAATTGGACGAACAAGGCCGTAGCAGCAAAAAGCAATGGATTCAAATCAATCTGCTCGGCAAATTGGTCGAGCCATGCCTGTCCTGCAAAATAAGAAACGGTAGTGCCTACTAGGATAGAAATCACTGAAACGTATAAAATGTCACGTGTCAGTAATCCGAGGATATGAGATGCTTCGGCTCCATTCACTTTCCGGATAGCTATCTCTTTACTCCGGCGCTGGGTTTCATCGTTCACATAGCCAATCAATCCCATGATAACGATCAGCAGGATAAAGGCGGAAGTGATCCAGACGGAATTGCGGAAGCGGTATACGTCTTTATAGATGTCCTTCACCATATAATCCACCAGAATAAAACGCAAGGATATATTCGGATAGGTGTTTTCTACAAACTCATTCAGACGTTTCAGATTCTCGTTATATGGTTCTTTCAAGCGGACATCAAATGCGTGGTTGGCATTTTCATCTCCAATCAGGACAATAGGAGATTGCGACACGTAAAAACTTTTATTGCGAATATCACGGAATACACCTACAATTGTTCCTTGAATGTCATTCAAAGTTTTACCTACTGCTCCGTCAGTCCATTTCATCAGACGCACCAGTTCTTCGTTTACCAATAAGTCGTTCTGCTTTTTCAGCGTAGTGCCTTCTATAATCTTAATACCCATAACTTCAGGATAGTTGTAATGACAGGAGTTAAAATTAAGGGTAGCAATCCGCTTACCGTCATTTCCCATCAGTCCGCGTGTCCAGTACTCGCCCAACACCCCATTCACGGCAACGGTCACTCCTTCTACCATCGGTTGGCGGTTCAAATCGTCTTTGATATGCTCCACCGATTCTTTAGGCAACCATGTCTGCGCTTGAGCTAATCCGGGCACGACGATACCCATATCACGGCTCATCAGATGACTGTACTGCAACAGAGTGACCAGCAACAAGCCCAAAACGAAAGAAACTCCTGTAAACTGCACAAACAACAACGAACGCTTCCACCCTTTCTTCCCATCTGTATACCGGCGGAATACCTGCGTGACAGGGATACGGGAGAATAATCGTCCCGGTATGCCACCTGCCAGTATGAAGAGAACAAGGATAGTGAGCAACGGTACCCACAACGTTTCCCAAGTGAAAAGTGAGGAAAGACGGACGGAAAGTAAATCTTCAATCAAATCACGCGCATTGATTATCAGTAAGAAACTAAGCAATACGGAAAGAATGACAAGGATTCCTGTCTCTGCCATAAACATTCTGAAAATATGGGTGGAACTGGCTCCATTGCACTTATGTACTCCCACTCCTTTTGCACGACGGCTTAAAGTAGCAATGGATATCAGCATATAGTTCATGATAGCCACAAAGAAGATAGCAAAACCCAAAAATCCGTAAATGACCAAACGCTTTTGTACATCGGGAGAAGCCAGATGACGTTTCACCAATGGAAGGACGCTAAATTCAATTTTCCAGCCATCATACTCTAAATCTGTATATTTCCCGATCACCCGCTGAATGTCAGCATTCACTTTGTCAATGTCCGAAGCATGGCGCAAACGAAGGAAAGCGTAAAAGACATCATTTCCTCTCCAGCCGGCTCCTGCATGATACCCTCCATTCTGATGAACAGATATCACGAAATCATGGGTGAGCATCGTATTTTCCGGTACATCTTTGTAGATCCCACGTATGGTCAGTGTGTTTTGTTTTTCAACAGAAAGCACTTTACCAACAGGGCTTTCATCTCCAAACGTCTCACGGGCAAAATGCTCCGAAACAAAAACGCTTCCGGGCATAATCATATCCTTGGGATTGCCTTCCAACACCGGTATGCCGAAAGTCTGAAAAAAACAAGTATCCGCAAAGATGTAATCTGCATCGGGCAACAGTTTATCTTCATAATAAATATTGGCACTTCCCATCGAAAGGACACTACTGGCTACTTCTATTTCTTTCGGCATCTCTTCTGCCAAAGTAGGTGCCACCACATCGAAAACAGTATAGTCGTAACTGGTCTCTCCATCATCACCTGCGGTTTCGCCTGTACTAAGATTAGTCATCTGACAACGTACAAGTGCCAGGCGTTCCGCCTCCGGATAGCATTTCTCATAGCTTAGTTCGAAAGCTATCTGCGAGAAAAGCAGAACACCGATAGTAAGCCCTAAGGAAAGGGAAATGATTCGTATGATATTCGATCCGCGTTCACGCAATAAGGTACGTATAGTATAATAGATTTGTCTCATGGTTGGTTCTCTGTTTATGCCTTTACACTTGCTACAATACTTCCATCGAATAAATGTACGGTACGATGTGCAAAACTGGCATCGTGCTGTGAGTGGGTCACCATGATAATGGTTGTCCCCTCTCTATTCAGTTCCGTCAACAGATTCATCACTTCCGCTCCGTTTTTTGAGTCAAGGTTACCCGTAGGCTCATCGGCAAGGATGAGTTGAGGATTGGTAACAACCGCGCGGGCTATCGCCACCCGTTGTTGCTGTCCGCCGGAAAGCTGTTGAGGAAAATGTTTAGCACGGTGGTTGATATTCATTCTTTTTAGAATGTCTTCCACCATTCGGCGGCGTTCGGAAGATTTAAGACCTAAATAAGTGAGCGGAAGTTCCACATTCTCATAGACGTTCAATTCGTCTATCAGATTAAAGCTCTGGAATACAAAGCCCAGTTTACCTTTACGGACACGGGTACGCTCCTTTTCTTTCAGGCCGGCTACTTCTTCTCCCATCAGCAGATAAGAGCCTTCAGTGGGGTTATCTAATAGGCCGAGGATGTTTAATAAGGTGGATTTCCCACAACCAGACGGTCCCATGATAGCAACAAATTCTCCTTCTTTTACTTCAAGGTTTACATGATTTAATGCGACCGTCTCCACTTCGGTAGTACGGAATACTTTACTAATATTTTCAATCTGTATCATCTTGTTTATTTATGATGTTGTTCTACATAGATTTATTTCCAGTTTTACTATTGACGTTTTTAGTCATGCAGAAAGTATGCCAAACAAGAATAGCTATTCATTTTCAATCATTTATCTTTTCCTAGTTTCCCAAGCATTGTCTAATAATTAGACAGGACCGTCTAATTATTAGACAAATCGGATACTGTTCCATATCTCCCATTTATTGTTCAAAGAGTCCTATTTGCCTGTTAGCCGATTGTCCATCCAAATAGAAAACTTTATCTTTGTATTTAGTTTTCTAGACTATAAACAAAATAATTATGATGAGAAAGAGTGTATATGTATTCTTATCGTGCTTTTTACTTTCCGGATGCGGCATGATAGATTACCATCCATACGACGTCCGTATCAGCGGCGAAACAGAGGTCAACGCACATAATATCGAAAGAATAGAGGCAAACTGCCAAGGTAAAACGACCATACGCTTTGTGACTATGGGCGACTCACAACGATGGTACGATGAAACGGAAGATTTCGTGAAAGAGATTAATAAACGGAATGATATCGACTTCGTTATTCACGGAGGGGATATGAGTGACTTCGGACTAACCAAAGAGTTTCTCTGGCAAAGGGATATCATGAACGGACTTAACGTGCCTTATGTAGTCCTTATCGGCAACCATGATTGTTTGGGGACGGGAGCAGAAACATACAAGGCGGTATTCGGTCCCACCAACTTTTCTTTCATCGCAGGTAATGTGAAATTTGTCTGCCTGAACACCAATGCATTGGAGTATGACTACTCTGAACCGGTGCCAAACTTCACCTTTATGGAACAAGAGTTAACGAACAGACAGGATGAATTCAAAAAAACGGTCATTAGTATGCACGCACGCCCCTACACAGATGTATTCAATGATAATGTGGCAAAAGTATTCCAACATTATGTCAAACAATACCCGGGAATACAGTTTTGTACAGCTGCCCACACACATCACTTTCAGGATGACGTGATTTTTGATGATGGAATACATTATGTTACCAGTGATTGCATGGATCTCCGTACTTATCTGGTATTTACAATAACCCCGGAAAAATATGAATATGAACTGGTTAAATACTAACTATATCTTGCGCGCAGGAGTATTATCCGTACTTCTGTTACTTCCCGGTCTGATTTCAGCTACTTGTAAAGCAGATACAATCATCAACTCGTACAAGGATGATTCACTCCGTTTCATTATCAAAGATGATTCAATTATCACTTTTCGCACAGGAGATTCTATATTTACGATCATCAGAGCGGACTCTGTATTGCCGGTTACACCGAAGCAGGTGAAACACAGTCGTTACGATAACCGGATTCACCGTTTCCGCAGTCACTGGGAACGGATTATCCCGACGCACTCCAAAATACAGTATGCCGGAAACATGGGATTACTTTCTTTCGGTACGGGATGGGATTACGGGAAACATAATCAGTGGGAAACGGATATATTGCTCGGATTTATACCGAAATATTCGTCAAAGAAGGCCAAAGTAACCATGACGCTCAAGCAGAACTATATGCCCTGGAGCATTAATATCGGAAAGGGCTTCTCTACGGAACCTCTTACCTGCGGGCTTTATGTGAATACCGTGTTTGGCGACCAGTTTTGGGTGAATGAGCCGGAACGTTATCCGAAAGGTTACTATGGTTTCTCCAGCAAAGTACGTTTTCATGTTTTCATGGGACAACGGTTGACATACGATATTGATCCTCAACGTAGATTTTTAGCCAAGTCGGTGACTTTTTTCTATGAAATAAGTACGTGCGACCTGTATGTTATCAGTGCAGTAAACAATAGCTATCTCCGTCCCCGTGATTATCTTAGTTTATCATTCGGATTGAAGTTCCAGTGGTTATAAAAGAATTTATGATTTATGAATTATGAATTATAACTTACTTTTTCGTAAGTTTGTGCATTGCAAACTTGAACGAAAATGAGTAAATCAGGAACAATCATCATTGTAGACGATAATAAAGGAGTATTGACAGCCTTACAAATCCTTTTGAAAAATTATTTTTCCAAGGTTGTCACACTCTCCTCTCCTGTCACCCTGTCCAGTGTCATAAGGGAAGAAGCCCCGGAAGTAATTCTGCTGGATATGAATTTCACATCAGGCATCAACACCGGCAATGAGGGTTTATTCTGGTTGCATGAAATAAAGAAAGTACGTCCAGAACTTCCGGTCGTACTTTTTACGGCTTATGCCGACATCGAACTGGCTATCCGGGGGATTAAAGAAGGAGCAACCGACTTTATCGTCAAGCCTTGGGATAACCAAAAACTAGTGGAAACCCTGCAAACCGCAGCAGCTTCTACGCACAACGACAAGAAAACGGGCAGCAAAGAAGAAACCACCCACTCACCTATGTACTGGGGAGAAAGCAAAGTGATGCAACAACTCCGCACATTAATTGAAAAGGTAGCCATCACCGACGCCAATATCCTGATAACAGGCGAAAACGGAACGGGGAAAGAAATGCTGGCACGGGAGATTCATCTCCTTTCCAACCGCAAATACAAAGAAATGATTGCAGTGGATATGGGGACTATCACAGAGTCTTTATTTGAAAGTGAGCTTTTCGGACACGTTAAAGGTTCTTTCACCGACGCACACACCGACCGGACCGGCAAATTTGAGGCTGCCGATAATAGTACGCTGTTTCTCGATGAAATAGGCAACCTGCCTTACCACCTGCAAGCAAAGCTACTGACCGTCCTCCAACGACGAAGCATTGTGAGAGTGGGAAGCAACACGCCGATTCCCATTCATATCCGACTGATATGCGCAACCAACCGGAATCTGCAAGAGATGGTAGTGAAAGGTGAATTCCGGGAAGATTTGCTCTATCGCATCAATACCATTCATGTAGAGATTCCTCCTTTGCGGGAACGGAAAGAAGATATTATTCCATTGGCCGAAAGGTTCATGGTACGCTTTTGCAAACAATATGACAAGACATTGATGAAGTTCACTCCCGACGCTAAAGATAAATTGAAAGCACACCTTTGGTATGGTAATATCCGTGAACTGGAACACGTGATTGAAAAGGCCGTTATCATCAATGACAGTCCGCTCGTTCCTGCCGAATTATTCCAATTATCCATTCCACGGACGGAGAGTCAGGAGAAAAGTATTTCTACGCTGGAAGAGATGGAAATGCAGATGATACGGAAAGCGCTCGACACTTGTGCAGGAAACTTATCGGCAGTAGCCGCCCAACTGGGAATAACCAGGCAGACTCTTTATAACAAGATGAAAAAGTTCGGATTATGACAGTGCAGCTTCAACAAGTAGGTGTTCAATATTGGTTCAGAGTCTTGCTGACGGCACTTTTCTGTATATCGTCCGTGTGGTTCGGTATACATCAATCATACGGTTGGTTAGGGGGCAGTCTTTGTCTATTGGTTCTTAGCATACTTTGGCAAATCCGCCTTTATCGCCTCCACACCAAACAGGTGCTTTTTATGATTGATGCGCTCGAGAATAATGATAATACATTTCATTTTACCGAAGAAAACGGTACTCCCGAGAGCAAAGAAATAAACCGGGCGCTCAACCGCGTGGGACATATCTTATATAGCGTGAAAGCTGAAACAGCCCAGCAAGAGAAATACTACGAACTGATTCTCGACTTTGTCAGTACAGGATTAGTAGTGCTCAATGACAATGGAGCCGTTTATCAGAAGAACAAAGAAGCACTCCGTATTTTAGGGCTGAATGTGTTTACACATATCCGCCAGTTAAGTCAAGTGGATGCGCAGCTTATGGAGAAAATAGAGAACTGTCGCCCGGGGGACAAACTACAAGTCATATTTCACAATGAACGGGGAACGATTAACTTATCCATCCGTGTGTCGGAAATCAATGTACGCAAAGAGCATCTGCGCATCCTTGCCCTGAATGATATCAATACCGAACTGGATGAAAAAGAAATAGATTCATGGATCCGGCTGACACGGGTACTGACACATGAGATCATGAACTCTGTGACTCCCATCACTTCCCTTTGCGATACGCTTCTTTCAATATCAGCGGATAAAGACGAAGAGATGAATCACGGATTACAAACAATCAGTACGACGGGAAAAGGGTTGCTTGCCTTTGTAGAATCATACCGGCAATTCACACGCATACCGACACCGGAACCCTCCTTGTTCTATGTGAAAGCATTCATAGAAAGAATGGTTGAACTTGCCTGTCATCAGCATCCATGTGAGCATATCCGTTTCCACACAGAGATTACTCCTGCGGACTTAATCGTATATGCAGATGAGAATCTTATTTCACAGGTAGTTATCAATCTTTTAAAGAACGCAATTCAAGCAATCGGCAATCAGCCGGATGGGAGAATTGAGTTGAAGGCGTCCTGCAATGACATGGAAGAAATATGGATTGAGATAAAAAACAATGGTCCCGAAATCCCAGCGGAAATAGCAGAACATATCTTCATTCCTTTCTTTACGACCAAAGAAGGCGGTAGCGGAATCGGACTTAGTATCTCCCGCCAAATCATGCGCCTTTCAGGAGGAAGCCTTACGTTACTACGAGAGAAAGAGACAACGTTTATTTTAAAATTCAAATAACGATTGATATATGATACCTACACTAGTCAATAATCCGCTATTCCGTGGAATCACTCCGGAAAGACTTCTTGCCGATCTGGAAGAGATCAGTTTTCATACACGTTCTTATAAGAAAGGAGAAATCCTGGCGCGACAGGGAGATGTGTGCAACCGTCTTGTCATCCTGACCAAAGGAAGTGTGCGTGGGGAAATGATTGACTATTCGGGACGTCTTATCAAGGTGGAAGATATAACTGCTCCCAAAGCGATTGCCCCCCTGTTCCTGTTTGGTGAGCAGAACCGCTATCCGGTGGAGGTAACTGCCAATGAACCGACAGAGGTGATCGAGCTTCCTAAACCAAGTGTTTTGAGTTTGTTCCGCAAGAACGAGCAGTTTTTGGAAAACTATATGAATCTCTCCGCCAATTATGCACGGACTTTATCAGATAAACTTTTCTTCATGTCATTCAAGACCATTCGTCAGAAACTTGCCTCCTACCTGCTCCGCCTGTACAAACAGCAACAACAGACACATATCACCCTCGACCGTTCGCAACAGGAGTTGAGTGATTACTTCGGAGTGTCCCGCCCTTCCCTCGCCCGCGAACTGGCACACATGCAGGAAGACGGACTATTGATAGCGGATCGTAAACATATCACTATCTTACAGAAAGAAGAACTGGTCCGGCTCATCCAATAATGCTCCGATTTAAAAATCATTTATCTAATTGTGAGTATTTGAGATAAAATATTCATTGTTGTAACATTGGTTACAGAATCACCTGAAACCTTTCCTCTACTTTTGCGTTTAATAAATAAACTGTTGGACTAATTAAAAACGTAAAAGTTATGAGTATGTTCTGTTATCAATGTCAAGAAACCGCAATGGGTACGGGGTGTACCTTAAAAGGTGTATGCGGTAAAACTTCCGAAGTGGCTAACCTGCAAGACCTGCTGCTTTTTGTAGTACGTGGAATTGCTGTCTACAACGAACATCTGCGTAAAGAGGGACAGTCTTCCGAACAAGCAGACAAATTTATCTATGATGCTTTGTTCATCACCATCACTAACGCCAATTTTGATAAAGTAGCGATCACCGAAAAAATCAAAGAAGGACTGAAACTGAAAAAGGAACTTGCCGGTAAGGTAAAGATCGAAAATGCTCCTGACGAATGTCTTTGGGATGGAAACGAAGAGGAATTTGAAGAAAAATCAAAAACGGTCGGTGTGCTTCGCACGCCTAACGAGGATATACGCTCACTAAAAGAACTCGTACACTATGGCCTGAAAGGAATGGCTGCCTACGTAGAGCATGCGCATAACCTGGGTTATCAGTCACCGGAGATATTTGCTTTCATGCAGCACGCATTGTCCGAATTGACCCGCAATGATATTACTGTGGAAGAATTGGTTCAATTAACGCTGGAAACAGGAAAACATGGAGTATCGGCAATGGCACAGCTGGACAAGGCAAATACGAGCAGTTACGGTAATCCGGAAATCTCACAAGTGAATCTTGGTGTCCGTAATCATCCGGGTATATTGATAAGCGGACATGATTTAAAAGACCTCGAAGAGTTGCTGGAGCAAACGGAAGGTACAGGGGTAGATGTATATACGCACAGTGAAATGCTGCCTGCGCACTATTATCCTCAACTAAAGAAGTATAAGCATCTGGCAGGAAACTACGGAAATGCCTGGTGGAAACAAAAAGAGGAATTTGAAAGTTTCAACGGTCCGATCCTGTTTACAAGTAACTGTATTGTTCCGCCACGTGCGAATGCCAGCTACAAAGACCGCATTTACATCACAGGAGCCTGCGGTCTGGAAGGCGCGCATTATATCCCCGAACGCAAAGATGGAAAACCGAAAGATTTTTCTGCCCTGATTGCTCATGCTAAACAATGCCAACCACCCGTAGCCATCGAAAACGGAACACTCATCGGTGGATTCGCTCATGCACAGGTGACGGCTTTAGCAGATAAAGTGGTGGATGCCGTGAAAAGTGGAGCCATCCGTAAGTTCTTTGTAATGGCAGGATGCGACGGACGTATGAAGAGCCGTGAATATTATACGGAATTTGCTCAAAAGTTACCTGGTGATACAGTGATTCTTACGGCAGGTTGCGCCAAGTACAGATACAATAAATTAGCTTTAGGTGATATCAACGGTATTCCAAGAGTATTGGATGCGGGACAATGTAACGACAGTTACTCACTGGCTGTAATCGCTCTAAAACTGAAAGAAATCTTCGGGTTAGACGATGTGAATCAGTTACCTATCGTATACAACATTGCATGGTACGAACAAAAGGCGGTCATTGTTTTATTGGCATTGCTGGCTTTAGGAGTGAAACATATTCATTTAGGACCTACTCTTCCCGCTTTCCTTTCACCGAATGTAAAGAACGTATTGATCGAGCAATTTGGGATCGGAGGTATCAGTACAGTGGATGAAGATATTGTGAAGTTTCTATCATAAATGATAAGGGAACAGAAGGGTATTTTACAGGCAAATTTCCTTCTAAAAGATAGTGACGGTATATGATAAGGATAGTGACGCTATACGGTAATGATACCGTCACTATTTCCATCATATACCGTCACTATCTTTTTTATATATAACCGGGAATCCTGCGTTTATTCTTTCTTCTCGAATACCGGCTTCCTTTTATAGTGATTTCCTTTTTTAATCTTCTTTGGGCAATATCAAATTGAGAACTACTCCTACCAAAGCTGCCAATCCGATACCGGACAAAGAAAAATCACCCCAGCTAAAAGCAGCGCCACCAATCCCGACAGTCAGTGTCAAAGACACGATAACGATATTTCTTGTACGGCTCAAATCAATACAGTTATTCACAAGATTACCAATACCCGCACAGGCAATCGTCCCGAAAAGCAACAGCATAATGCCACCCAGTACCGCACTAGGTATGGATCTTAGTAATGCGCTGATTTTACCGATAACGGAGAACAAGATAGCAGAGATGGCAGCTATTCGGACCACTTGCGGATTGGTAATCTTTGTTAATGACATGGCTCCTGTCACTTCCGAATAAGTAGTCACAGGAGGACCACCCAGCAATCCGGCACAGAGACAAGCCAGACCATCACCCAATAAGGTGCGGTGCAATCCCGGGTCTTTCACGAAATCTTTTCCCGTAACCGTATTCACCACATAGACATCACCAATATGCTCTATCACCGGAGCAATAGCTACCGGAATCATAAATAACACCGGCTCCCATGAGAATTTAGGAAAGACAAACTGCGGTAATCCAATCCAAGCGGCATCTCTGACGCCGGACAAATCCAAACCATAGAAGATCCATGCAGCCAGATACCCCACTACAATTCCACAGAAAATAGGTATCAGCTTCAAAAGTCCTTTAGCTTTCATCGAAACAACAACCGCAGTCACCAATGAAAGGAGAGCCAGCACCCAGTTCTCTTTTGCCATATTCACTCCCGTTCCCGCCAATGATAAACCTATCAGAATAATGACAGGTCCTATGACAACAGGAGGAAACAACCGTTCAATCACCCGCACTCCCTGCCATTTGACAAGCGCACTCATCACAAAGTAAACTAATGCAACTCCAACCATGCCGGATAAAGCGCCGGGCAGCCCATAAAGTTCTGTCGCTTTAATGATAGGCGCAATAAATGCGAAACTACTCCCCAAAAAGATAGGAACCTTTCCACGCGTAACGGCATGAAAGATAAGCGTACCAATACCTGCTGTAAACAGAGCTGTCGAAGGATCGAGCCCTACCAATAACGGCACGAGTACCGTAGCTCCGAAAGCCACAAACAAGAATTGTACCCCCACCACCCCTTTCCTCAAAGGTGTAAGATTATTTGAATCCATAAGTATAATGTAGATTATTCTTTGCAAAATTAGTCTTTTTAGACAATTTAACTCCCTTTTTTCACAAAAATACATCCAAAAAGAGTTTTTATTTGTTGTTAATAATGTGTAACTTCGCACGGTGAGAATTAATACGACAATTTTATAACTTTATAATATATTGCCTATGATATTTACAGCAGAAAACACCCTACTTATCGGTTCTATCTTACTTTTCGTCAGCATTGTTGTTGGAAAAACCGGATATCGCTTTGGAGTACCTACCTTATTATTGTTCCTCGTAGTAGGAATGTTGTTTGGAAGTGACGGCCTCGGCCTGCAATTCCACGACGCGAAAGACGCGCAGTTTATCGGTATGGTCGCTCTTAGCATTATCCTTTTCTCGGGAGGTATGGATACGAAATTCAGAGAAATCAAACCTATTTTAGGTCCCGGTATCGTGCTTTCCACTGTCGGAGTACTGCTCACAGCTCTTTTCACCGGGCTCTTTATCTGGTGGATATCAGGTATGAGCTGGTCTAATATTTATTTACCTATCACCACTTCCCTGCTTTTGGCCTCTACCATGTCGTCTACGGACTCGGCTTCGGTGTTCGCCATTCTCCGTTCACAGAAGATGAATTTAAAGCACAACCTCCGTCCCATGCTGGAACTGGAGAGCGGAAGTAATGACCCGATGGCCTATATGCTTACCATTGTCCTGATACAGTTTATTCAATCGTCAGGTATGGAAGTCGGAGCTATCGTAGGCTCTTTCGTCATCCAGTTTATCGTCGGCGCGGCTGCCGGATATGTACTTGGAAAGCTAGCTATCCGGATGTTGAATAAGCTCAATATTGATAATCAAGCCTTGTATCCCATCTTATTACTGGCATTTGTGTTTTTCACTTTCTCCATCACCGACTTACTGAAAGGTAACGGATACCTTGCCGTATATATCGCTGGTATCATGGTGGGAAACAATAAAATCATGCACCGTAAGGATATCTACACCTTTATGGACGGACTGACCTGGTTGTTTCAAATCATCATGTTCCTTTGCCTGGGATTGCTTGTCAATCCGCACGAGATGTTGGAAGTAGCTGCTGTGGCATTGCTGATTGGTGTCTTTATGATTATTATCGGCCGGCCGTTAAGCGTATTCCTTTGTTTGCTTCCATTCCGGAAAATCACGATGAAATCACGTATTTTCGTGTCCTGGGTAGGATTGCGCGGTGCAGTTCCTATTATCTTTGCCACCTATCCGGTAGTGGCGGGCGTAGAAGGTTCGAACCTCATCTTCAACATTGTTTTCTTTATTACCATCGTGTCATTGGTGGTACAGGGAACAACGATTTCTTTCGTAGCCCGAATCTTGAATCTTTCCAAACCACTGGAAAAAACAGGAAATGATTTCGGAGTGGAACTCCCGGAAGAAATAGACTCTGATCTTAGTGATATGACTATTACTAAAAGTATGCTGGAAGAAGCAGATACATTGAAAGATATGAATCTCCCGAAAGGCACGCTGGTAATGATTGTGAAGCGCGGAGATGAGTTCCTGATTCCCAACGGAACGCTGAAACTGCATGAAGGAGATAAACTGCTGCTCATCTCCGAAAAATCAAAAGAAGAAGAGACTGATTCTGACTAACATCCGAAAAGATTGATTCTATACACTATAACTGATTCGTCTCCACGTATGAAGCCTCTTGTCCCTATAAGACACTCGTTTCTTCTTCATGTGTGGAGACGAAATGTTTTAAATAGGCCAACAGACTAGTTTTAAGGAAGAAACACGAAAACGCCTTAGCAAGCCGTAAAAATTGTTCATTCCCCTCCGTTAATTAACCGTAAAACTTGAATTTAAAATTCGGTTTACATCAGCGAAGTATTAATTTTGCGCAGTTTTAAACTAAATGTGCAAAAATCGAATGGAACAAGAACATCAGTTCATTGATTATATTGAGCAAAGCATCATCAAAAACTGGGACAAAGATGCCTTAACTGACTATAAAGGAATTACCCTCCAATATAAGGATGTAGCGCGTAAAATCGCTAAATTTCACATCGTCTTGGAGAGTGCCGGCATCCAGCCGGGAGATAAAATAGCCGTTTGCGGACGTAACAGTGCTCACTGGGCAGTTACTTTCCTGGCGACTATCACTTACGGAGCTGTTATTGTTCCCATTTTGCATGAATTCAAGGCAGATAATATTCATAATATCGTCAACCATTCCGAAGCCAAATTACTTTTTGTCGGTGACCAAGCCTGGGAAAATTTGAATGAGGACGCCATGCCTTTATTAGAGGGTATTGCTTTACTAACAGATTTCTCACCATTAGTATCACGCAACGAGAAACTCACTTATGCTTTTGAACACCGGAATGCAATATATGGTCGACAATATCCCAAGAACTTCCGCCCGGAACATATTTGCTACCGGAAGGATCATCCTGAAGAACTGGCTATTATCAATTATACTTCCGGCACCACAGGTTACTCTAAAGGAGTGATGCTCCCCTATCGCAGTCTTTGGTCGAATGTGGCTTACTGCTTCGAGATGCTTCCCGTTAAACCGGGCGATCATATCGTTTCCATGTTGCCTATGGGGCATGTGTTCGGTATGGTATATGATTTCCTTTACGGATTTTCTGCAGGTGCGCACATCTATTTCCTGACGCGCATGCCGTCTCCGAAAATCATTTCTCAATCTTTCTCTGAAATCAAGCCAAGAGTGATCTCTTGTGTGCCATTGATTGTGGAAAAGATTATTAAGAAAGATATTCTTCCTAAAGTAGACAGCACAATCGGTAAGTTATTGCTTAAAGTGCCTATCGTGAATGATAAAATCAAATCGCTGGCACGGCAGGCCGCCATGGAAATCTTCGGTGGAAACTTTGACGAGATTATTATCGGAGGCGCTCCTTTCAATGCTGAAGTTGAGGCCTTCCTTAAAAAGATAGGATTCCCCTATACAATCGCTTACGGTATGACTGAATGTGGTCCTATCATTTGCTCCAGTCGTTGGGAAACGCTGAAACTTGCTTCTTGCGGAAAGGCAACCAGCCGAATGGAAGTTCGTATTGACTCGCCGGACCCGGAAACGCATGCCGGAGAAATCGTATGTAGAGGAATGAACATGATGCTGGGATATTACAAAAATCCGGAAGCTACCGCGCAAATTATTGATGCTAACGGCTGGCTGCATACCGGTGACCTCGGCACGTTGGATGAAGAAGGTTACGTAACAGTTCGCGGACGTAGCAAAAACCTGCTTCTCACCTCTAGCGGACAGAACATCTATCCGGAAGAAATTGAAAGCAAGCTGAATAATATGCCGTATGTTGCGGAATCACTGATTGTCTTACAGCATGAAAAGCTGGTAGCAATGATTTATCCGGATTTCGATGACGCTTTCGCTCATGGATTGCAGCAGACGGATATTCAGAAAGTGATGGAACAAAACCGTATCGAGTTGAATCAACAGCTTCCTAACTATTCTCAAATAAGCAAGATAAAGATCCATTTCGAGGAATTTGAAAAGACTGCGAAAAAGTCAATCAAACGCTTTATGTATCAGGAAGCAAAGGGATAATTATCCCGGATAGCGCGATAAGTATCCTTGCAATTTCAGAAAAACAGTACAACTCAAAAAGGAGAAACACTTAAATGTAGGGCGAATTTCTTTCTTCAGATGCCAGGAAAAAAGTATCTTTGCGCATAAACAATCTGAATGATGGCAAAGATATTATTAGTTGAAGATGAAATAAACATCGCCTCTTTCATTGAACGGGGGTTAAAAGAGTTCGGACATACGGTAACCGTCTGTCATGACGGAAACGCTGGTTGGAAAATCCTTCAGGACGAACCTTTCGACCTTTTGATACTGGACATTATCATGCCGAAAATAAACGGTTTGGAACTTTGCCGGCTTTATCGTCAGACGTTTGGGTACCAGTCTCCTGTGATCATGCTGACAGCCTTGAGTACAACGGAAGATATCGTTAAAGGACTGGATGCGGGAGCAGATGATTATCTCGTCAAGCCATTCAGTTTCCAAGAACTGGAGGCACGCATCAAGGCCTTGTTAAGACGCAATAAAGAAGTAACCTCCAATCTGCTGACTTGTGATAATCTGATATTGGATTGCAATACCCGAAGAGCTAAAAGAGGCAATATAGATATTGATCTTACTGTCAAGGAATATCGTCTGCTCGAATATTTCATGACTCATCAAGGGGTTGCGCTCTCACGTATCACCCTGCTTAAAGACGTATGGGACAAGAACTTTGATACCAATACCAATATCGTAGATGTTTATGTAAACTATCTCCGGGTAAAGATAGACCGTGACTTTGATAAAAAGCTGATTCACACAGTCGTAGGATTAGGATACATTATGAATACTTAAACTCACCAACTATCCCGGCTATGAAAATAGGTTCCAAAATAGCTTTTTTCTATACCTTAATCAGTGTGTTGACCACTGTCATTATCATTGCTGTATTTTATATTTTCAGTACACAGTATATCAATAAGCTCTATGCTTCCTACCTGCGTGAAAAAGCCTACCTGACTGCACAGAAGCACTGGGAAAAGGATGAAGTGGACGAACAGAGTTACCAGATTATCCAACGAAAATATGATGAACTCCTGCCCGAAGCTCATGAGATTCTTCTCAACATGGACAGTCTTTCTGAAGTGCGTGATACGTTGAATAAGTATCTCACGCAACACCAGCAAACACTTCTACTGGCAGGGAAAGACAGTATTCCTTTTTCTTTTAAATATAAGGACCAGTTGGGAGCCGCCCTTTATTATCCGGATAATGAAGGGAATTTCATCGTACTTGTCATGTCCCGGAATGCCTACGGAACAGAAATCAAGGAACATCTGTTGTTACTTTCCATTTTCCTCGTTTTAGCCAGTTCCATCCTGATCTTTTTCATCGGGAAAATATATTCCGGTCGTATTTTGGTTCCGCTGCAACACATACTAAAGGAGTTGAAAAGAATACGGGCCAACAGTCTGAATCGTCGGCTAAAGACTACCGGAAACAATGACGAGCTGGAGGAGATGATAAAAACATTAAATAGTATGCTCGACCGTTTGGATAGTGCTTTCAAGGCAGAGAAATCCTTTGTAAGCCATGCTTCGCACGAGTTGAACAATCCGATTACTGCTATTCAGGGAGAATGTGAAATCAGTCTGCTCAAAGAAAGAAGTACCGGAGAATACATTGAATCCCTGCAACGAATTTCTTCGGAAAGCAAACGGTTGTCCAGCCTGATCCGCCACCTTCTTTTTCTTTCGCGGCAGGAAGAAGAACTCCTGAAAAATAATGTGGAAGAGATCATTCTATCTGATATATTGAAAGGGTTGACCGGTTCTACTGAAAGAATCCGTCTCCACTTGGAAGCAACAGAACAACAAGCTGTTGTTAAGGCTAATCCTTATCTGTTAAAGATAGCATTGAAAAATATAATTGATAACGCATGTAAATACTCCGATAAGGAAGTAAATGTGGCTCTCTATCGGGAACAGCAACAAGTCATTCTTGAGGTGGAAGATCAGGGAATCGGTATTCCGCAAGAAGAAATAGAGCATATTTTCCAGTCTTTCTATCGGTGTAGTAACACCCGGGATTATGCCGGACAAGGTATCGGACTTAGTCTGACTTTGAAAATCATTTCTGCTTATCATGGAAAGCTGGATATATCTTCAGAAATAGAAAAAGGAACAAAAGTACGGGTGATTTTTTAATTCACCCTTCTTTTATCCCTTTCTCACTCTACCTACTGAAAACTACAAATTTAATCTATGAGCGTTTTTTCCACAGAATAGAAATGAACTAAATACGTCTTTGCAATAACTTTCCGTTTTTATCATATAACATTCGTTCATATACCACTTCTACGATGAGAGGAAAGACAAACAAGGCAAAGAAAGTCGCTCCTATCAATCCGCCGATAATAACAATTGCCAACGGACGCTGTGATTCCGAACCAATTCCATGACTCATGGCAGCAGGCAACAAACCGATAGCCGCCATTGCCGCTGTCATAATCACAGGGCGGATACGTGAGCGTACTCCTTCTTTCGTGGCCTCCTCCAAAGGAGAACCCAGTTTCAGATTCGCCTTGATGTCGGAAATCATAATCACGCCGTTCTGAATACAAATACCGAACAAGGCGATGAAACCGATACCCGCAGAAATGGAGAAGTTGAATCGTGTTATCAGAAGGGCTACAATACCCCCCACAGCGGCAAATGGCACATTCAGCAATACCAGTCCGGCATCCCGCGCATTAGAGAACAGAATAAACAGGATGATAAAAATGATAGCAATACTGATGGGAACCACTTGTGCCAAACGTTTCGTGGCACGTTGCTGGTTCTCGAAATCACCTGTCCATTTCAGCGAATATCCTGCCGGAAGATGTACGGATGCATTCACTTTTTTCTGTGCCTCGGCAACTGCCGTACCCATATCACGGCCTCTCACCGAGAATTTCACTGCACAGAATCGTGCATGATTATCACGGAAAATAAGTAATGGTCCCGTAATGGTCGTTATATCCGCCAGTTCCTTGATAGGCATCATTGTGCCATCCATTGCCGGAACCAGTATCTTACCTATTTCTTCTTCATTCTGGCGGAATTGTTCGCTATACCTTACCATGATATTGAATTTCCGTTCGTCCTCATACAATAATGAAGCCGATTTTCCGCCAATCGCCATCTCGATAATCGATTGCACATCTTCTTTAGCAACGCCATAACGCGCCAACTGACCTTCATTCAACTCTATACGAAGTTCCGGCTGACCGATATTCCGAATCACACCCAAGTCTTCAATTCCTTGAACCGTGCCCAGGATTTTCTCAATCTGCACCGCATATTTCTCCGACTCATACAAGTCTTTACCAAACACCTTCACCGCAATAGATCCTTTCACGCCGGAAGCGGCTTCCTCCACATTATCGGTAATCGGCTGTGAGAAATTGAAGTCAATGCCGGGGTAAATGGATAAATCCTCCTGCATTTTATCGATCAGTTCCATTTTTGTCAATTTACTCTCCCATTCCTTTTCAGGGTATATATCAACGTGAAACTCGATATTATAGAATCCGGTAGCATCTGTTCCGTCATTCGGTCGGCCGGTCTGTGACAGGACTTGACGTACTTCCGAAAACGTTAATAGCTTCCTTCTCATTTTATTGGCAAGCGTCACCGATTCATCCAGCGAAATGCTTTGCGGCAAGGTGGCACGAATATAGATAGAGCCCTCATTCAACTGTGGAAGAAACTCCGTACCCAAGAAAGAGAAAAGCCATAATCCGACACCTGCTATGACCGTTGCCAGTCCGATAGTCAGTTTCCTGTGCGCATAGAATAAATCAAAAAGAGCCGTACACTTCGCATTGATAAAACGGACAAAACGATTATTCTTCTCACGCACATTCTTTTTCAGCAGCATAGACGACATTACCGGCACCAGTGTCAGCGTAAAGATCAAAGCTCCTAACAGTGCAAAACCCAGCGTATAGGCCAAGGGAGAGAACATCTTTCCTTCTACCTTCTGGAAAGAGAAGATAGGAATCAACGCGGTTATGATAATCAATTTGGAGAAGAAAACTGCTTTCGCCTTGTCTTTTGCGGTGTTACGGATCAATCCCATTTTGGACATGACATTAAATGCCGGCATTCCTACTTGCCTTGCCTTCTTGTCCAAAGCCACAAACACTCCTTCCACCATCACCACTGCCCCATCAATAATGATACCGAAGTCAATGGCTCCCATAGAAAGCAGATTGGCGGACATTCCCATCACCCGTAGACAGATAAAAGCGAATAGAAGGGCTAATGGGATAACGACAGCAACAATCACGGTAGTCCGCCAATCTGCCATAAAAATCAATACAATAAACGTAACCAATAAAATCCCTTCGATCAGATTATGTGTCACCGTCTTTACCGCCAGATTCACTAAATCCTCCCGGTCATAGAATGACACGATTTTCACATCTTTGGGAAGTATATTCTGATTCAAGTCTTCTATTTTATCTTTCAGGTTTGCAATCACCTCACCCGGATTCTCCCCTTTCCGCATGACTACAATGCCTTGTACCACATCATCTTCATCCATTCGTCCTACTTGGCCGAGGCGTGGCAAACAGGATTCGTGTACATCAGCAAGATTCTTCACCAAAATCGGAGTGCCGTTGATGTTTTTCACTACGATGTTTCTCAATTCTTCCAAGTCGTTAATCAGACCAATTCCACGAACAACATAAGCTTGCGAACTCTTGGTGATGACATCTCCTCCTACATTGATGTTACTCTTGGCTATCGCATCATAAAGCTCCAAAGAAGTAATTCCATAGTTAATCAACTGGTGAGGATTCACGCTTACCTCAAACGTTTTCACTTCTCCGCCGAAGCTCACAATATCCGCTACGCCGGATACCGAACGAAGGTTACGCTCGATCACCCAATCCTGGATTGTTTTCAGCTCCCGCACACTACGTTTGTCACTACGGAGTGTATAACGGAATATTTCTCCCGTCGGGCCATATAACGGTTGCACCTCCGGAGTAACCCCGTCAGGAAGATCGGCGTCATTCAATAAATTATATAGCTGTTGACGGGCGGGGAAATCATCCACACGGTCTTCGAACATCACATTGATTACAGAAAGTCCGAAAAGAGCGGTAGAACGAATATCCGTTTTCTTCTGAACAGGATTCATGGCAATCTCAACAGGAATGGTGATAAACTTCTCTACCTCTTCCGCACTACGTCCCGGCCATTGCGTGATAATCGTCACTTTCGTATTCGTCACATCCGGGAAAGCATCTATCGGAGTATGTTTAAAAGAAACAGCTCCGGCTATAACGGCAATCGCTGTACAGAAGAAAATAAAGAACTTATTCTTCAGCGAGAAAGCCACTATATTATCTATGAATTTGTGCATACTATTTTCTGTTTTTAATCTGCATTCAACGCATTATATACCAACAATACATTATTATTCAGCACCCTGTCCCCCTCAGAAAGCCCGGAACGGATATAACACTCCTTGCTCAACTGTTTGTATACATCTACCTCTTTCACCTGCAAACGCTGATCCGGCTCTACTACAACAACATAGTTTTTCCCTCCTTCAAACACCAGCGCATGAGAATCGATACGAGGCATTGAAGTTCCATCTGCTTTGCACTTCACACTTACATTCGTAAACATCCCCGGCTTCAACAGATACTCTTCATTCTTTAATTTGATACGGACATTCATTGTTTTACTTTCGCTATTCAGTAAATGATATACCTTATCGATAGTGCCGGCAAACATCTTATCCGGATAGGCCAATGTAGAAATACGTACAGAAGCACCTTCAGAAATCTTACTGATATCGCTTTCATACACATCTGCCATCACCCATACGTCCGACAACCCCGAAATCGTGAACAACTCTTCACTCTGATCCGGACGCAACTGCATATCCCTGCTGATTTGTTTCTCCACAATAAAACCCGAAACAGGTGATTTCAACTGATAATAAGCATTTCCGGAGAAATTATAAATGGAAAAGACTTCCTTTATCCTTCTTTCTTCGGCTTCGGCACTCGTCAACTCCTGCTTTGCCTGAAGCACATCTTTATCCGAAGCCATACCGGAATTATACATATCCTGCGTAGCATCCATGTTTCTGCGGGCGAGCAACAATTGTTGTTCCGCTTCTTTCAATTGTTTCTCATAGTCCGCCACTTCTCCACTGCGGATGACTGCCAGTACATCTCCTTTACGAACATAATCTCCTATTTCTGCTTTCAGTTCCGTCACCGTACCTCCAAACATCGGATATACATGCGCTACCTGATTTTCATTAAAAGTGACCCGTCCGTTCAATGTCAGTTCATCAATCACTTCTTGAACGTGAACCGTATCGACAGATACAATTCTCAACAAGCTATCTGTCAAGCATAAGGCAGCCGGTTCAACATTCGGTTGTTCTCCTTTACCGGAGCATGCTCCCAATACGGTAGTAAGCAATATGCAAGGAAGGAATTTATTCCAGTTCATAGTCTTTGATAATTTATGAATATTAGTAGTTTAATATATTTTGCCCGATAGTTGTATTCAGGTTTTCCATCGCGAGGAAAACATCTTTCTTTATTTCATGCAACTGAATACAGGTTTCCTTATAACTGTCATAGTAATCGATAAACTCCAGCAAGCTGATATTTCGCTTGGTAAAATTTTCATTCACTCCTGTTATCAGTTTCTCAAAGTTACGTTCCAAATCCATATTGGTAGATTGGTAAAGCTGAACAGCTTTTTCCAGTGAAGCATAAGCGGTATAAAGTTCCATATCTGCACGATTAGCAGCATTTTCCTGTTCCGCTCCCGCCTGTTGAATACTAAAACGGGCTGCCTTTATATTTCCCTGATTGCGATTGAAAATAGGTACTGACAAACTCACTCCCACCGCAAAATAGTTATTGATAAAGTTTCCGGCACGGTCATAGTTCCCTTTCACCGAGAACTCCGGAAATGCCATCGATTTCTGCAATTTCAGATTGGCACGAGAAGCGCTTACCGTACTTCTGGCAATCTTCAAGTCGGGACGTTCATTCACCATCGCTTTCAAGTCGGCAAACGATAATTGAGACAAATCCAATTGCTTTAACACCTCTTCGTCCAGTGATAACTTAACCGCAGCATCTCCCGGAAGATTTAACAAGACATTCAGTTCTCCTCTAAGAGTCAGCAACTCATTTTCCCGTTCGTTCTTCTCTTTCTTCAAAGAAAATAACATCGATTCCAAACGAGACATTTCCATCAATGAGATATTCCCTTTCTCCTGTTGCAGCTTCATTCCGGCAAGCAGTTCTTGCAGAGAGTTCACTTCTTTCTCGTAGATGGATATAGATTTCGAAAGAAAATAGATTTGCACAAACTTCTCATTCAACTCCTGACGGAGTGTTCTCATCACCTCTTCAAACTGATATTCCGCTATTTCCTTATTGATTTTTTCCAGCTTTATCTGCTTGTTTCGCTGTCCGGCAAGGCGAATGACCTGTTCAACCTCCACAACCGTTTCACCCTCCTTACCAAAATCAAAATACTTTCCATTCAAGCGGTTATAGACATTCTGTTCCAGCGAGATGACCGGATTCTCAAATAACCTGGCTTGCAGCACTTGTGCCTGTGCCATATCGATGTTATACCGTTCGGCTATCAGCGATAAGTTACGTTCCAGGAAACGTTGTTCCGCCTCTTTCAGCGTTAATGTTCCTGTGGTAGCCTGTTGCGCACATATTCCTCCTGTCAGCAGAAGAAAAAAAGAAATTAAAAATACTCTGTTCATTACTATATTTATCTTTATTACCTTATCGTAGTTGTCGCAGCAAAATTACAATTCTACAACCGGAGAAACGGGAAAAAACGATTATAAGCCTCTCATATCAGATTAGAATTTGATTAGAAAAGAGCCATAAAGGAAGAATTGTAAACACAACAGGAAAAATGGCCAGCCTTCTTTCATTCCAACTCCCCTATCTTTGCAGGAGAGAAAATAAAACGAATCATTAAAAAATAGGATATATGAAAATAATAAATTTAACCAAAGATAGTTTTGTAGAGAAAGTAGCAGATTATCAGTCTTATCCTGACAGTTGGAACTTCAAAGGGAATAAACCTTGCCTGGTCGATTTTCATGCACCCTGGTGTGTCTATTGCAAAGCATTATCGCCTATATTAGACCAATTGGCAAAAGAATACGAAGGTAAATTAGATATTTATAAAGTGGACGTCGATCAGGAACCGGAACTGGAAAGCGCATTTAAGATTCGTACCATTCCCAATCTGTTACTTTGCCCGTTGAACGGCAAACCGACAATGAAATTAGGCACTATGAATAAAGCCCAATTGAAAGAATTAATAGAAACCAGTTTACTTTCAGAATAGAAAAACATCGAAAGTCCGGAAAGTTCCTTATGACGATAGACTGATAAACTACCGAGCTTTTGATATAATACAGAACATTTGCTGTTATAATAAGAGGCTGAAAAGCCTTGATCTTATAAAATGCCCCTTACTAGAACTAAACTGAACTCCTAAAATTTTGTATCCAACTTTTGGGATTCAGTTTAGTTCTTAGTAAAGGGCATTTTTCTTTTAGGAAGTCTCCGGACGGCATCTTCCCTTTCAATGGTTATTTATGCAACAGATTATCAGTTCCCGGAACGATCTTTCCCATTGACCATACGCAACGTACATTCAGTTCTTTGTCAAGAATCACAATATCGGCATCCTTACCCTTTGCTAACGCCCCTTTACGATCACTCACTCCAATTAAACGGGCAGGAGTTTCAGAAGCCATACGCACGGCATCTTCCAAAGGAATATTCGCTTTCTTTACCATAGTGCGAACCAACACATCCATTGTAGCCAAACTACCGGCCAACGCAGAATGATCCGCCATCTTGCATACGCCATCCTCTATGATATAGCGAGGATCAATCGGTTCATTCCCTTCATAAGCGGCATATGCCAAAGCATCGGTAACAAGGCAGGTATTCTCCACGCCTTTCAACTTATAAACCAGTTTCAGGATAGTGGCAGGCAAGTGAATACCGTCCGCAATCACTTCCACAGTCATTCCATCCGTCAGATACACACTTTCCACTGTACCCTCATATTTATATTCACGACGTTTATGGAAACCCGGCATCGCATTATAGAAATGAGCAGCATGAGAAAATCCTACTGCAAATGCAGCTTTAATTTCATCATATTCGGCTTCGGTATGTGTAACAGCAGTCATAATTCCTTTCGAACGGGTATACTTTGCAAAATCATGTGCACCGGGCAGTTCGGGACTAATATCCCAACGTCTGATACAAGACGTACGCTCCAACAAAGGAATATATTCATTTTCATCCGGAGTTTTCAGAAAACCGTCATACTGCGTACCCGCCATCTTCGGATTCAGATATGGGCCTTCGATATGCAGACCAAGAATCGGAGAATCCTTCTCTTTCATCAAGTGCTCACATACATCGACTGCCTGGTAGATTCTTTCGAATGAAGTAGAGGACAAAGTAGGAAATATACCGGTAGCACCATGTTTCAGATGTGCATTGGTTGCGGTGCGGAAAGCCTCTTCCGTTGCTTCCGTATAATCATGCCCACCACCTCCATGTGCATGCATACTTACGAATCCGGGCACTATCGTCATCCCTCTGGCATCAATAACCGTTGCACCGATAACCGCTAAATCACTATTAGTTACCTCTAATATTTTTCCATCACAAATCAATACGGAACCATCTTTCAACCAGCCTTGCGGGGTAAGTATTCTTCCGTTTATTATTTGAGTCAACATAGTCTTTGTTATTTATTAGATTTAAAACAGTTTGTTGGTGCCTTCCACCAGTTCTCCCATTGCCCATACAGCTCTCACATTCAGGTCTCTGTCCAAGGCAATTATATCAGCATCCTTGCCACGCTCCAGCGTTCCTTTACGGTCGAGCACTCCCATAATCCGGGCAGGAGTTTCGGAAGCCATTCTTATGGCATCTTCCAAAGGAATTTCCGCCTTTTGCACCATGGTACGAATCAAACGATCCATCGTTGCAACACTCCCGGCCAAGGCTGAATGGTCTGCCAACTTACAGACTCCATCCTCAATAATCACACGCGGGTCAAAGGCAACCTGGCTATCACTGGCGGCACAAGCCAACGCATCCGTTATCAGGCAAGTGCGTTCCACTCCTTTTATCTTATAGACAAGACGCAAGATCGTCGGAGGTACATGAATACCATCAGCCACCACTTCCACTGTCATATCACCAATCAGATAAATACTTTCTACTGTACCTTCATACTTGTACTCTTTCCGTTTATGGAAACCGGGCATCGCGTTATAAAAATGAGTGGCATGCGTATATCCCGCCTCATAAGCCGTCTGTATATCCTCAAATTCTGCCTGGGTATGTCCTACCGAAGCCAGAACACCTTTTGCCGTGATATATTTACCGAATTGCATGGCTCCGGGAAGTTCCGGTGCGGCATCCCAACGTTTGATACAGCGTGTTTCTTCCAATAACGGAATATATTCTTCGGGATCGGGATCTTTGATATTTTCCGGAATCTGTCCGCCTGCCATGTCCATATTGAAATAATGTCCTTCCAGATGGAGTCCGAGTACAGGGCTATTGGGCTCCGCCATCATTTTTTCAGTAGTTGCCGCAGCTGCACGGATCATCGGAATGGTAGAAGAAGAAAGGGTAGGAAAAATACTGGTGGTACCATGCTGCATGTGAGCCTTGATTGCTGTCCGGAAAGCCTCTTCGGTACCTTCCATAAAGTCTCTTCCACCGCCACCGTGAACATGGATTTCTACACCGCCCGGAACAATATACATTCCTTTGGCATCAATCAGTTTGGCTCCGATAATGGCAAGGTCACAATTGGTTACTTCCAGAATTTTGTTATCGCGAATAAGAACTGACCCATCCTTCAGCCAACCTTGAGGCGTCAGGATGCGTGCATTAATGATCTGTGTTAACATATCACAAATAGTTAAATTAATTAAAGGTCTGTGTGAATCAATGACGCTCTTTTTTGGGGGGAGTACATTGATTTTTTCGTTTGCAAAATTACGTTTTTCTATTCAATCTATCGATAAAATCGTCCGATAAACTTCTAATAAAGTCCAATATTAAACGATTATTCAACCATATATAAATCAGAATTCATCAATCATAAATAAAAAGCGGAAAACGAGACTCGAACTCGCGACCCTAACCTTGGCAAGGTTATGCTCTACCAACTGAGCTATTTCCGCATTTCACTTTCATAAACTGTGAAGAGAAGGAGACTCGAACTCCCACGACATAACTGTCACTACCCCCTCAAAGTAGCGCGTCTACCAATTCCGCCACCTCTCCATAATTTTAAAGTTTAACCTTTGTGCCCAGAACAGGACTCGAACCTGCATGCCTCTCGACACACGCACCTGAAACGTGCGCGTCTACCAATTCCGCCACCTGGGCAAAGATTATTGTTCCAACATTTCAAAGAAACATGAGCGGAAAACGAGACTCGAACTCGCGACCCTAACCTTGGCAAGGTTATGCTCTACCAACTGAGCTATTTCCGCATTTTTTCGTTTGCGGTTGCAAAGGTAGGGATTTTCCGTAAACCTGCAAACATTCTGCCTACTTTTTTCACAGAAATCTGTTCACTTTGCATCGACCGCAAAACAATCATTTTGATTATCAACTCATTCGGCCACGATAATCTTCATAAGAAAATTGCTTGTATATTTCAGCTTTCCCCTCTTTGGTCCAGATAGCAATGGCAGGATGGTGAATTCCGTTAAACATATTTGTCTTGACCATCGTATAATGAATCATATCTTCGAACACAATACGTTCTCCGATTTGCAAAGGATGATCGAAACTCCACAATCCCATATAGTCACCACTCAAACAGGAATTTCCTCCGAGACGATAAATATATTTTCCTTCGTTTCCCATTTCGGCACCACGCACGGCAGGCTGATAGGGCATTTCCAAACAATCGGGCATGTGGCAAGTGAAACTGACATTCAAAATAGCCGTCTTGATTCCACGACTTTCCACAATATCCACTACTTCGGAAGTCAGCACTCCCGTCTGCCATATAAAAGCCGAACCGGGTTCCAGGATAATTCGCAGATGAGGATGGCGTGCTTTTAATCCTTGCAATAGTGTTATCAAATGTTCGGTATCATAGTCTTTACGGGTCATCAGATGTCCACCACCGAGATTCAACCACTTTATCTGTGGAAACCAATGGGCAAATTTAGCTTCAAGATGTTCCAATGTACGTTCCAGCTCATAAGAAGAAGATTCACAGTGACAATGACAATGAAAGCCTTCAATACCTTGCGGTAATGCTTCGGGCAACAAATCGGCTGTTATCCCAAAACGTGTGCCGGGTGCACATGGATTATAAAGTTCGGTTTCCACTTCCGAATATTCAGGATTTACGCGGATACCACAAGAGATGCCACTTCCTTCTGCAACCACCATCGGATAGAAGCGTTCAAACTGCTGCATTGAGTTGAATGTGATATGACTGCTGCAACGCATGATTTCCGGGAAATCCTGTTCCGTATAAGCAGGAGAATATGTATGCGCCTTGCTGCCGAACTCTTCCAATGCCAAACGGGCTTCATACACCGAACTTGCCGTAGAATGATCTATATATTCACGGAATATGGGGAAAGAGCGCCACATGGCAAATGACTTAAAAGCAAGAATGATCTCCACTCCCGCCCTGTCGGCCACGCTTTTTATCAAACACAGGTTCTTTCTTAAAAGCTCTTCTTCCATGATGTAACAAGGAGAAGGGAACTGATTAAAATCTATCATATATAAATTATTATCTAAAATAACGCCTTACGAACGTGGATGCAAAAATACAAATTCAAAAGCAAAGAGGGATTGTTTTATTTTTAATTAAGATATTGGTTTTCGCGAACTTTTTCTTATTTTTACACCTTATATATTATAGTAAGTATTGTATCATCCTAAATACCCGATTAAAATGAATAAAGATTTAAGAAAAGTAGTGATTCTACTGGCACATCCTAACATCAAAGAATCACAAGCAAACAAAGCATTAGTTGATGCTGTCAGTGACATGGAAGGAGTGGCGGTTTTCAATCTTTACGAGCTGTCACAGGAAATTGCTTTCAATATAGATGAATGGAGTAAAATCATTTCCGATGCTTCGGCTGTCATCTATCAATTTCCTTTCTATTGGATGTCTGCACCGTCATTACTAAAGAAATGGCAGGATGAAGTCTTTACTTTTCTATCCAAGACTCCGGCTGTCGCCGGCAAACCGCTGACAGTAGTAACGACCACGGGTTCCGAATACGAGGCTTATCGCAGTGGAGGCAGAAACCGTTTCACTACGGACGAATTATTACGTCCTTATCAGGTAAATGCCATTCATTCGGGAATGTCATGGCAAACCCCTATTGTTGTTTATGGGATGGGAACGGCAGACGCCGGCAAGAATATCGCTGAAGGAGCAAATCTGTATAAACAACGTGTGGAGATGCTTATCGGTAACAGTAATGCAGGGAACAATTGGTAAGATTTATAAAGCGTAGCTTTAGATAGGATAAAGCTACGCTTTACAGTTGCTAAAGCATAGCTTTAGGTTTCACCAAACACTTCTTTTTCAATGTAAACACTGGCAGGAAAATAAACACTCCGATTACAGACATTATCAATCCCCCGATAGTACCTGCCGCCAATGGAAACCAGAAGCCTTCTTTTTCCATGCCTACCATAAAAGGAACGAATCCCAGAATGGTAGAAGTCACTGTTAGGAAAATAGGAATCACTTTAGTGTTCCAAGCTTTCACATAAGCCCGAAGCGGTGATAGACGCGGGAAACGTTTACGAACGGAATTATATTCATTCAAGATATAAATGCTCGCATTAACCGTAATACCACAAAGCAAAACAAAAGAAGCAAATCCTCCCTGGTCAAAATTCAGTTTGAACCAATAGAATGTCAGAAACACACCGATATAAGATACTGGGATCACAAAGAGAATGGCCAGCGGCTGTTTCAAAGAATTGAACAGGATACTCGTAATAAAGAAAATAATAGCAATCACAATCAAAAGCAGACGATATTGTTTATTATCCTTTCCTCCCCACGACCAGTTATTATCTTCCGATTTGGCAGTATATCCCATCGGAAGAATCTCATTAAACTCTTCCAGATCTTTTTTCAAGAGTTTATTTCCCTGTTCTGAAGAACCGATATACTCATATTGCAAACACAACCGATACTGTTGATTCTCCTTGGCCACTTCCTGTGGCATTTGTCCTTTTTCCACAGTTGCCAATTCTGAAAGTTTATATTCCCTCTCTCCTATTTGAAAAGGATAAAATTGCATCGCCCACACATCCCTATCTTCCGACTGACGCGAAGAAAGTTTTATCTTTTCCGTCCCCTCTTCCGCCATCACCGAACCTATTTCCATATTTCGCCCATATATCGGGTGGATAGCAGAAAACAACCTTCCAGCTCCAATCCCCTCCTCTGCCATCCGCTGTTTATTCAGATTAAAATAGAATTCCATATAATCATCTTTCCACCAAGAGAAATCAGAGCTGATCGTCACTTCCCGAATCCGGCGATGAGACAATAATTTTGCTTTTAATTTTTCTACCCAATCATACAGTTCATCATAATTATATCCATACATTTTTACCCGGAAAGAACCCGCATTCTCACGTACATCATTACTGAACCCCTGATCCTGCAAACCATATATACTCCAATTTCCACCTCCCAGTTGAAGTGCCTTACTAATCATATTCGCTTTCAACGTATAAGGAAAACCGCTTTTTTGGTGTTCTTTCGCAAAATAGATATGAATAGATGCTCTTCGGGCACTTTCTACAGATGTCTGGAACTGTTTAATCTCTTTAAATTCGCTCAAATAAGCTTCCATCCTCTTAATCAGTGTATTCATTTGCTCAAGTGTACTCCCATTCGGCAAATTAGCATTGGCATGAAGCACTACTTCTTCATTACGTGAAAAGTAACTCCCCTCATATACCTTTTGCACAAATAACCTTAGAGTACCTCCCAACGCTTTATCCACTATTGGTTTCACCTTTTCCTTATAAGTGGTGGTACCCAACGTTTGATTATAAGTTTTCGCCCATCTATCATCACCTTTCATCTTTTCCGGCAATAGAAATACCGGTAGTCCGAATGCCAACAATAACAAAATACATACCGCCACCCTCCAACGACAAAGTATTTGTATCAGCCACCTGTAACAACGACTGAAATAAACTGGAAGCCGACGTATTCTTGAGCGTATCCACACAAAGAAACGCACCTCCCCAATCTTCCATCGAACTATTGAAAGAGAAGATTTCTTTCTTCGTTTCAATCCTATTTTATCAATTAGAGAAGGAACAAAGAATAAAGCGACCAATAGTGATACTCCCAGATTTATAATCACTACCGCAGCAAAATCCTGCAAATTAAGACGTATCTTCTCATCCAGAAAAAAGATGATAACCAAAGCTCCCATCGTGGTCAACGTGGCTGCAAGAATAGACATAAATGCTTTCCGGTCTCTACGCCGCAAATAATGATCGCTCATTACAATTGTATTATCTATCACCAAATTTAATGAAACCGTAATACCCGCCAAAGAATACAATTGCATTTCCAATCCGAACGCATAATAAAGAATGACAGCTATTGCCATATTAACAGTCAGACTGATTACAATCAAAAAAAGATATTTGAGACTAAAGGTGATCAACAATACAAACAGGAGCAAAATCGCTACAGTCATTCCCGTACGCAAATAAATTTTCCCCAGTTCTTCCTGAATAAATTCCGTTGCATCGTAACTGGTGTGAATCTCATATCCTGCCGGAAGCAATAGCTGGTTATCATCCATAAACGCTTTTACCTTTTCACTCAATGCCAATTGATTTGCAGTTTCCTCTGCAACAATCGACAGGTAAATTGAATTCAGCCCATTAATTCGATAATAATTTTGTGGCTGCTCCTCCATACGGGAAACCTTCACAAGCTCATTCAAACCTATGATTTTACCATCTTTCATTTTTACCTTTATCCGCTCCGCATTAAACTCTTTGCCCTCCTGTTCGGGAATCAATGCCAAACGTATCCACTGTCTGCCCGAAGCAGCCTGTTCCACATCATAAGTACCCAAAAATTCCTTTTGATAATGTAACCGGACAGCCTGGCGAATATCATCCGTACTTATTCCAAGCGCACGCAATTGTTCCGAATCATACTCCAATCGCCATTCCATCGGAGTAGCTCCACTAAGATTGATTTTATAAATTCCCGGAATCTGTGCAAGACGCGTTTTTATATGTTCTTCCGCATACTGCTGAATTAAGAAAGGAGTAGCGGGTGCATTGATCGTAAATGCCATAAAAGGCCCCTGATTACTTTGCCCCGGACTGTGCATCTGAATATACGGATAGCTCACCCCATCCGGTAATTCCGGCCACGTCTGACGAATAATAGTAGAAGCTTCAAAGCGGGCAACCGCTGCATCTACATGTTTATCCAAATTTACACTGACACTTCCCCATCCGTTTCCTGAAGTGGAAGAAATCCCTCGAATTCCCTTCACACGGGCAAGCATTGCCTCCAACTTACTGGTAGCCGTCATTTCCACCACACGTGCTGAAGTACCGGGCATACTGAATCTCACCGTGAAACCGGGTAAGGTCCGCGACGGATTCAGTTTGACAGGCAGCAATGGAATGAGTGCCAGCCCAACTAATGCCACACAGACAAAAGCCACAATCAATGTGAAAGCAGAAGCCTTAGGAGATTTTACTATTTCAGAATCCATATTTAGCATTATCAATATTTATATAAATGGGAATTTAGCGGTTAAATGGGACTTTTGCAGTTAGGCTGAAAGCCTTACAATTATATATTTATTGGGGTGCCCTGAAAGGGCTTAATTATATAGCGTAGGGCAACGCCCTACGAAAAAAACACACCAGCCACAAGCCCTGAAAGGGCGGAACTGTATACAATTATGCCCTTTCAGGGCGCAAATTCAGATTGTCGTTTTTACGTAGGGCGTTGCCCTACGCTATATAATTAAGCCTTTTCAGGGCACTCCGCAAAATTATCATTTAACCAACTTTCCTCCATTAAAATCAAACCTGTCCGAAAGTGAAAGCTTCGCTGCAAAATCAAATAAAGTAAGCCGGCGTATCTTATAATAATTCAGCCAGTAGTTCTGCAAGGCAGAGATAAAATTACGTTGTGCCTGTTGCTGCCTGTTGAGAGAAAGAGTCAAGCTATTAATATCCGCCTTGCCGATAATAAAACGCTGTTTAGTCTCATTATAAGCAAGTATAGACAGATCCAACGCTTCTTCCGCACTGGCTATCAATTGCTGCTGGATATTAAAATCACTTACCGTCATAATCACTTCCTCCTCGATGCTTATCTCATCCTGACGTGCCGAGATCTTCACTACATTCAGATTATTTCTTGCCATATTATACTTACCCTTACGAACACCCCAGTCCAATAACGGAATAGAAACACTGACTGCCACCAAATCCTGCTGCATCGGTTTATGATACACATCTCCAAAATTATCTGCTACCTGATTAAAACCGATACTGGCATTCACACTTGCGTTAAAGCGAGATTCTTTCTTCGTCTTATCCACATTCCGTTCCGCTTCAAGTACATTCTGTTTCAGTTCCAACAATTGCGGGTTATTATTCCTGCCCCACCTCAAAGCCTCATCTACCGGAATATCCACCATCTCCGGACGAGAAGGAAGTTCCAGTTTGATTTGCGTATTCTTATCCAGATTGAGAAAAGAAGCCAGTGAAAACATAGCCCGTTTCAGGTCACTTGCTTTATTCTGCAATGTATTCTGCGCATTCACACGATCCAGTTTCAATGTCAACAAATCAGCCTGTGAGATAGCTGCAATTCGGTGACGTTGTTGCCCGATACGATACAATGTGTCCGTAGAAGCCAAGTTTTCTTTAGCAAGATTATATTCTGCCTGCGCCATAGCCAAAGAGAAAAAATAATTCGTAGCCGTTTCCGACACTTTTTCCACATTATAGAGAAATTCCTTTTTCACACGCTCATACTTCAACGGTTCTATCTTCCGTTCCCATTTGAAGGAGTTATATCCTACCAGACTTTGCGAATATCCGATTCGTATGGGAACACTCGTAAGTTGCGTAGCACTGTTACTTCCGAAGTTACGCATATAGGCAAGATTCGATTCCAGATAAAAAGTACCTCCGGTTAAATCAAAGTTCTGTTTTACACTCAATCCTCCATAAGCATAGTAAGACTGTTGCGTACGGTATACATCCAAATCCTGTCCCGAATCGTATCGTTTCGTTATATCCCGGTTATATTGTGCCGGAGTAACATCCAGTGTCAGACTAGGCAAACGATTTGCCCGAAAAGTCCTATACTCCCAATAACCGGATAAATACATATTCTGCGTACGGAATGATTCCAGCGAACTGTCGTTAGCAAGAGAAATTGTCCTGTTCAAATCCAATACCAGGTGTTTCTGTGCCCAAAGTGAAGATTCACCACCAAACATACAGAAGACACAGAGGAAGACAGGAATTCTTTTCTTTAATCTATTCATAACTTTCATTTTAGAACTATTAGTTATTACTTTCTAGCTGTTACTTATTTTCTTGTTACGGTAAATAAACCAGTAAAGTAACGGTATGATAAATAAGCTCACCGCCGTACCAATTGACATTGTCCCTATCATAGCAATAGACAACGGTTTTTGTAACTCCGAGCCCATATCTGAAGAAAAAAGCAGTGGCACCATTGCGAAGATGGTAGTCAGCGAAGTCATGATAATCGGTCGCAAACGCCTGCGGCCAGCTTCATGTATCGCTTCTAATAACGGAACACCCACTTTACGCAATTCATTGATAGCATCCAGCTTCAGAATAGAGTCATTGATTACAATACCGCAGGTAACAATCAACCCGATAGCAGACATCAAATTCAGCGTATGTCCGCAAATCCAGAGTAAAAGCAGTGCAAATGCGAGGTCAATCGGTATCTCCGCCAAAACAAGCAAAGGCTGCAAAAAGCTTTCAAACTGTGCGGCAAGAATAAAATACATCAGTAACAGTGAAATAAATAAGATGATCACCAATTCATCCAACATCTCACTGTTAGAAAAGAAACTGCCGGAGAATCCAGTATCCCAGTCTTTCATATTTTCTGCCGTTTGTTTCACCTCCTTTATCAGTTTGTTTCCGTCCTGTACGCCATAAAAATCAAAAGGAACATATTCCCCGTTACGTCCGGCAGTAATACTCTTCAAGTCCTCGGCAGGAGTAACCATCACCAGTTCCCGGAGTGGAATGTACTCTCTGTTTCCTCTATTGTCCGGTTCAGTCTGTATCAGTGTTTCCTGTAATATTTCATTCACCGTCTTCTCACTGCCCGCAACGTTGATCGGAAGATATTGCTGGTAAGAATGCAACATAGTCACACTATTTTCCCGGAAAGCAGTTTTCAAAACTCTATAAAGTTCATTGTAAGCAACACGATAAAGCAATAGTTTCTCCTTATTGATACTTAGGTTCAGTTGGTTCTCAAAGGCAATGCCTGTAGGAGCAATTCCCGTCCTACGGGCTAACTCCAACTCCACACTCCGGATCGTTTCCGCTTCCGGTGCTTTTGCCTTATTACGGGTGTAAAATTCAGCTATGATATCCGGTTCTCCCGTGACAAAGAGTTTCTCAAATACAGTCTCTGGTGGAGAGAAAGAAATAACGGAAAGCGGATAACGTTCTTTCAGTTTATGGTATATCTCCTGCTGCAAAGGAATGATTGTTTCTGATGTTTCCGTTCGAAAATAAAGTTCTGCTTCGGAAGAAGAAAGTTCCCTTTCACGATTCAGAAGAAAATCCTGCCTGCCAACCGATGCCGTGTGCTCCAATACCTGTTCTTTTAAATCCCTAAAAAGCTCATCCACACGCCGCCTGTTTTCATCCACATGAATATTCTCATTCCACTCGATTCGGGCAATCAATTCATTCTCTTCTATATCAGGCATCCGTTGCTTGTCGATAAAGAAAAAGAAGAATACACAAAGCGGGATGGAGACAACACAAAACAATACACTAAACGTTTTGTGACGAAATACCCAATCTACACCGGCATCATAAAAACGATCCAATGTGTGATCCTTCATCGGGTTATTGAATTTAAAAGAAAGCCATTTCCATTTCCGGGTATGAATACCTGTCCGATAGACCAACAGATAAAGCACCGGAAGAAGCATAATACCGGTAAAATACGAAACCATCAATCCCACTGTAACCGAAAAAGCCTGATCATAGAAGATAGCTCCGGCAATGCCACTCATAAAAATCAAAGGAGCAAACACGGCAATGGTAGTCAGGGAAGAACTCAACATGGGTGTCACCACTTCACTTGTTCCTGTTATACAGGCACGACGCAATGAATAGCCCCGCTCCCGGTATTGGGATATATTTTCGGTCACAATAATCGAACTGTCAATCATCATACCCAATGCCAGAATTAATCCGGCAAGCGAAATGATATTCAGGGACATATTACACAGATAGAAGAAAACAAAACTAATCACGATAGAGACTACCATACTAAGTCCGATTACCAACGGAGATTTCACATCTCCCAAAAACAGGACAGCTACCAGGCAGATAAAAAGAAAACCTAAAGTTAGATTCTGTTGCAGGTTTGAAATTGTGTAATCCAACAATTCTGTCTGGTTGCGACTGATACTAAAATCGATTTCCGGATATACCCGCCTAAAATGCTCCATCGTCCTTACCAAAGACTGCTTCATCTTATCCATATTCTCGTCCGCCTGCTTGATAACAGCCAGAGTCACTGCCCTTTTCCCGTTCGATACAGATACACCTTTTTCTTTTACGGGCACGATAGTAACTTTGCAGAAGTCCTTTAGTTGGACAATGCGATCCCCCTTACGCAGGTATATATTTTCCACATCTTCTGCGGTACGCAACAGAGTGGAGAATTTTATACTATATTCATAGTATCCGTCGCGTACTGTCATACTGCCCGGCTCCACATTATTGGCAGCCAAAGCCGATTCAATATCCTCAATGGAAAGTCCCATCATAGCCAGTTTATCCTCATCGGGTACAATCTGTACCTGACGCTCCACCAATCCGGTCACGTCTACCATAGCCACTTCTTCAAGCTGTTCTATCCTGCGCTTGATCACCGATTCGGCAAATTCACACAAATTCAGGAAAGATTGCTGTCCTACCGTACTATAAGCACTATCATTCTTTAAGGTCAGATTCAGGTAAAACACGGGTATATCCGTTGCGCTTGCCTTAATAACTTTCGGGCGTTCAGTATCCTTGGGAAGATAATTCATTGCAGCGTCTATTTTTTCATTGACCTCTATAAAGGCAAGATCCGTATTAGTACCGAAATCAAAAGACAGATGGATCATACCTGCTCCGTCTCTCGATTCACTATGAATATCTTTCAATGTAGACACCTGAATCAGTTGTCCCCGTAAAGGTTTCACAATCGTGTTTTCCAGTTCACGGGCAGAGGTATTGGCGGCAGACACCTGTATCGTTATCTCCGGAATGGCAATATCCGGAAGCAATGATATAGGCAAAGTATTATATGTCACCAGCCCGATTATAAAACAGGCAGTAAAAGCCATCAATACAGCGATAGGGCGTTGAATTAAAAATTTTATCATAATTACTTGATTTTGGCACAGATTATCTTACATTTACTGCCGCTTCATGCGCCAGATTCAGATTTCCGGTCACAATAATCGTATCTCCTTCCAATAACCCCTCTTCAATCCCTTTCTGTGATTTATCCGAAACAACATATTCCGTTGCATTTTCCAATCCTGTATGCACATAATTCCACATAGCCTTGCCTTCTTGTAAAGTAAATACCACTTGCTTACCGGAGCGTAATACAACAGCCGTTTTAGGAATGACCAATTGTTGTCCTAAACTTCTTCTAACACTTACCCTTACATTCATACCACTGAACAGTTTTCCTTGTCCGTTTACTACAGCCTTCACCTTTACCATTCCGTTCGAATCTACCAATGGATTGATTTCAGATACGCTGCCTTCAAACGAATCTCCTCCGGCATAAGGAGTAATCATCACCTTATCACCTGTTTTAATAAAAGCCAACTCATTCTCCAACACTGTAAAATCAGCTTCCATCCCACGGGTATCAATAACCGTACAAAACACCTCGGAAGTATTAGCTAAATTATATGGTTTAGAAAACAGATTAGCCACTATTCCATCGAAAGGAGCAACCAGTGTAGCATGTTCCGTTTCTCTTTTCACCAATTCATATTGAGATCTCGACTGCTCATATCCGCTCTTCACTTTCGCAAGTCTCATTGTTTCTACAGGAACTTTGCTGAAATCTTCGGAGGTATATCCCTGTCCGATCAATACATCTTTCAGTTCCAATTCGGCTTTCAACAAAGCATCTTCCGCTTGAGATAGCTTCTGCTCCAAGCGAAACTTATCCAGTTCAGCTAATTTCTGTCCTTTATGTACGCGGTCACCATTCTTCACATAAATACGGACAATAACTTCACTTGTCTCAAAACGAAGATCAGCCTGTCCGAGAGCACTTACTTTACCGTTACTGACTAATTCGTGATGAAAATCACGTCTCTTTAGTATTTGAGTAGTGACTTCATTCTTAGCATCAGGAAGAATCGTGGAAACACCTATTTCCAGCTTATCAGTACTATTTTTCTTGTCAAAGCAAGAGGTTATCCCAACATAGATTAAACAATATAATAGAATCCATATACAATTGTATTTTCTCATAACTACATTCCAATTTATTAAGTAGCCGACTCTCTTACTACAGCATTTTTGTTCTTTTCCGTTTCAAATAAAATATAATAGGATTCGATTCATTATTCAGTTGTTCCAAACACTTTAAACTGTTTATCTTTTCTTTAAATCGCCCTTCATTTTTTTCTTTAATAAATCTTTCCATTGCAAAAGGATGAATAGAGCCATAGATTCCAGCAGAATCAGCAAAACAGATATTCAAATCCACTCCATGATAATCAGATGTATTATAAAGCAAATCATTCGCTAAAAAATCCGTATGGCGGAACGTTGAGGTATTCTTATCATAAAATAAATAGTTTGCTATTCCTCCTTCTTCATATTTAAGAAATATATAATCATCAAATTCCATAAAACTGTTTATATTATAAATGCGGGATATCCGACGCAAAGAGTTATAACGTTCTGCCGGTTCTCCTTCTGTTTTTTCCAATTCCTCTTTACTTAACCAATTCTTACTTTTCAAACATATATACGGTTTTACCCCCTTCAGAGTTAGCTCCATCACCATATTCATAAATGGTTGGACAAATTTGACATCCTTTCCATCAAGTTGGTCGTAAAAAACGTCACTGACAAAATGGATCTTATCCCATCCCAAATTATAGTCTTTATAATTCATCCAAGTTACCTCCTCGCCTTTGCTCATATTTAACATACGAAGCAATTGTTTCTGAGAATCCGAGATGTTCGATAAATAAAAAGCATCTGTGTAAAGGCAACTATCTAAAACCGCTAAATGAAATCTCCGTACCTCCATTCCACTTAGTCTAATACTATTTAAATACTTCCCATTATCTAATGCATATTTATGAACAGAGTATAATCGATTGTCCAAAAGATAAATAATTCGATTGGTCGGGTCAATACTGAAATCAGAAATAGAAGTATATTCACCCGGACCTTGGCCAAGCTTTCCTATACGAAATAAGAAAGCTCCTTTTTTATCAAATACCAATACACTTTTGGAAATAGATTTATCCAAAACAAACAAATGGTTATCAATTTCCTGTATTTTGCTTATTCTTCCAAGTAATACATCTTTTCTCGTTTCTAATGGTATTATTTCCATACTATCAAAATATGAAGACATATTTATAATATATTCCTTTTCAACATGATCCAAATCAATAATGTATCGAGCCGTATCTGAAAGTAGTCCCTCTACATTATACAATTGAGTCCTATTTCCACAACTCATTATAATAGCACTCATGAATATCATTTCTAACAAATGAATTATATATCTTCCCATCTTATTGTTGTTTTTACGTTACTCAATAAGAGTGTATCTTTTAAACAATACACTCTTATCATATTACTTATTATCACCAACAACCTCCAGTGGAGGTTTGATCATTTCTTCCTGTCTCATGACCACCACAATCGTAATAGAATTGGATATATCCAGTTCTGCATGAGCCAACCAATCCGCTATTACAATCATACGTATCTACAACAGTGGAAGCATTACATCCATTTTCATAGTCCCATCTAGACTCTGTATAATGATCTGTAACATAGGGCTCACAAGTCCATCCAAAATCCGATTCATTATTACTAGCCAATGCTTCCACATTGGTTAATATTAAATCTGATACTTCCACATTATTCTGTGAAGTATATACATTGTAGCCAGCCATAACAGTTACAACAGCTACCAAAATAGACGTAATGAATAATCTTTTTTTCATTGTAATTCATTTCAGGTTTTTAACTCTTATTTTTTCTTCCTAAACATAACAAAAATCTATTTTGTCAACATTATCACACTCCGATTATTACTATCACCTCCTTTCTTTTATAATATGTCTTCAATAATCACCTTAATTTCTTTACTTCCTCCCTCATTTCCCTTACCGCTGTCGATTGAATCTTTGGCTCTTTCGTCAAAACGAGCTCAACCACATTTCTTAATTTTTCAGGTTGCTGATATTCCAGCTCCGCATACAACTTTGCCAGAAGATAATATGGATAAATTCGTCCCGGAAGTCGATGCGTAGATCGAATCAGACTCTCTTCCGCTTTCTCATACTTTCCTGATGCCTGATAATTTTTACCAATAATATTCAGAATCATTGGATCATTACTATGCTCCATGGCTTCTTTCAACACTTTTGTAGAGCTATCATATTGTTTCAATTTATGCAAACAATACCCGTATTCAAAAAGAAAGGCTCCCCGATTCTTCAATTCGGGATACAACGTCTCATATTCTTCTTTAGCTGATTGGTATGCTCCGATATTATAGAGCATTTTACTACGATACCAATTCTTACATGCATCATATTGATTGTATTTCCAATAATATGTCCCTAATAGAATTATTATCGAAATAAAAAATAATAGCATTATCTTCGAGCGCCCAATAACACAAGCTGCCAAAAGGAAATAGAAGGTCACTGCAAATCCGGGAATCTGCATCGGATAAGAAGAAAAAGCAAATACTAAAACAGAAATTACACCACCGCAAATACCTATTCGTCCTTCCCTATTCCCCTTCCAAAGACAAAACGCAATTATTAATAAAACGACAAATAAAAAAGGAATCCCATATTCTGTTGCTACTTGAAGATATTCATTAAAAGCATATTCCGGACTACCCGCCACCAATTCTTCCGTTTCCGAATACTCTTCGTTTGCAAAATAACTCTCCTGTGCCCTGCCATAAGCTGAAACAAAATTTCCAGTTCCATGTCCTATAACAGGACTTTCGGCAATAGCAAGAGTACTAATTTTCCACATGAACAGGCGCCCATTAGCGGAAGTTGCTTTTAACTGAAAAAGTGAGTAAACAACCATTATGAATATAATGCCTCCTGCGATACAAGCCAACACTACTTTTTTCTTATATCTCTTTCTAATCGCCTTCAGTCTACTTCCCCATGAAACATGCATTCCATACACCCATGCCCCCGATACTGCGACGGCAATCCAAGCCGAACGACTCATTCCGGCAGGTAGCACACAAAGAATCAACAACATCACTCCTAATGCCATGTAATACTTTCCCTGTTCTATCCATGTACGTTCCGTCTTTTCTTTCAAATTTAGCCATTCATGTAGGCAAAGCGGAAATATCATTGCCAAATATCCCGAGTAAGGTCCCGGATTATAGAAAGACCCTGTAAGTGCATATAAGGAATGATTAGAAACAGCGAAACCATATATTTGCCTTAAGCCCCATATAGCTTCAATCCCTCCCAATATAATCAATACCCACGTCACTATTGACGGAAAAGACAGATATTGTTTCTTATTCAAGCAAAGAAAAGGCAAACAACACACAGCAAAAACAACAGTCATGCGTCCCAACCATAGTTTTTGATAGGCCATTTCACCAACAGAAATGTCGTTCGGAGTAGGAAAAGCTACTACACACAAGATTGACGCAACTCCTAAGAGTGCTATCAAACCTGCCATACTTTTCCTTTCAATTTTTATCAACTTTAATTTGACTTTCATGTTCTTCAATTATCTGACTACTGCCCGATAAAAAGCAATAACCGGATTATCTCCCTCTACATCATACGTTTTAAATAAATCCGGATAATCCTCAAGAGGATTTTCAGAAAAAGCATAATCGAGATACTCTGGTGTCAATATGCTGTAAAAGCAATCCTTATAAATACCGTCAATCGTATCAATTAAAGATGAATGCAGAAATTTAATCCTTTTGGTACAGTATACTTGTTTACTCTCTTCTACATTATATAAACAAGACCAAATATATCCATCCTTCACAAAACGAAAAAACAATAATCCGCCATACTCATATATATCAGTTATACCTAAGGAGTATCCTGAACGCAACAAACTCATTTCATTAGGTCTCTCTTCTATCATCGATGCTGGCAAGGGGTTCGGCAAATTAATCCGGAAACGCGGAACAACACTATCTTCATGAATCTGATAAACAATATTATCAAAATCCCTACAATAATACAACTTCGAATTATTATCATACAAATTGTGTCCTGAAGGCGAAAATGGATAGTCTTCTTTATTGTTTTCATGTTCAAAGTATCGTTTCCCTATGGTAATGCCATCTTTTGATGCTAACAGGTAATAATGCAAGGAAACATCATCTTGATAGTTTCGATGTAAACGGTTATGATAAAAGAAGTATCCTCCCCAATAGGCTATTTCAGCCGGTGTAGGTTTATTAAACTTCTCACTTTTGACAAACCTACCATCCTCGGTCGAATAAAACATCAACGACTGTTTCATATTATCATAAATCACCAGTTGATGCAAACTAGCATTTACTGCAAAAGCATTTATATCCGTATATTCTCCGGGACCCTGTCCTCTGGCATTCAATTGAAACAACAATTCACCGGACATATCATAACATACAATGCCTGCTCCCATATCCCATAAATAAATTCGTTCATCTGCAATCTGGATCTTTTTAATACGGCTTAACAAAGGAATCGCCGATAGTTTAACGTAAGATACCGGTTGCAATATAGTTTCCAGTTTATCATAAGTTTCTCCTGTCATTTCAACGATAACGTCCTGCGGACTAGACAGAGAGATAACTCCGGAGCCGACACTTAAAGACGTTTTATTATGAGTACACGACACAGCAAGACAAACTACCATTATTATAACAATACACTTATTCATTTTTCAATTACATTCCACAAGCTCTGGGTGTACAAGAATTAGGAGTTACACAAAATTCGCATATTCTTTCTATACTGGCAGTATGCCACGGACCTTGCTGATAATCACATGCAATTGTCCTAGGAGCTGTCCAAGTCTTATCGCCATTCTCACGACTATCTGCCAGCGCTTCAACATTAGACAGCACCAAATCAGATAATGTTTCTTTTTTAAACGAATTACAAATATTACTACCAATCATCACTAGTAATGTAATTCCTAAAGCCATTTTTAAATAAATATTCTTTTTCATACGTAATTAATTTTATATTAAATTTGATAGTCAATATACCTTTATTTAATTTTCTTCATAATCCTATCCCAACGAGATTTATCCGTAAATTTATCTTCCGAATACCAGATACGGGTAGCCTTGCCTACAATAAAATTCCCCAAAGCATCATCACTTCCGCTACCTGTCTTTTGGTAATCTGCACCAATTTCAATCTACTTTGAAATATATTCATTCTTTAATCATTATTACTTTTTGTAAGATTCTTTGGTGAAAGCAGGTAAACACCCGCTTAATGTTGATTTTATAAATGAAGTAATTTCCCCACTATCTGATACATTAGGGAATATATAATCTTGTACATAATTTGCAGAGTCAAATAAAATTACGATTGGCGTTTGAATATACTTTAACTCTTTTCTGATTAAATCTTTCGAATCAAGATATACATAGTAATCATAGCTATTGCGCTTTTGATAATATAAAGGATCTCCCATTGTAGATACAATATAAACTCTTTGTCCTCCATAAAGAGAATCGATTCTCTTTGTAATTAAAAAACCTGCATCCACACAACTCCCGCAATCATAATAATTAAAGAGGAAAACTGTTTTATTTTTCTGATAAGGCAAAATTGAATCAACAGAAGCGACCTTTTTCCCTAATAGTTTAAAAGAATCTTTCTCTTTTGATAAAATAGATTCTTCTCTTTGTCTGTTGGCACAACACGTAACAAAGAATAACAATATAACCAATATGAAAATTTTATTTTTTATCATCATCTATTCTTAGTTTCTCAATAACACAATTACGAGTAGTCTGTGCTACAAATAAACATGAATCCGAAGCACAAAAAGCAGAGTAATAATCATGTGGAAGTATATAAGTACAAACATTTTTCATATTATCACTAATTGACAACTTTAATATTGTATTTACTCTATATTCTCCTTGGGTAGTTCTTGAAGAACACAATAAATATATAATATCGTTTATTAGATAAGCATCCATTATATAACTATAAAAAGAATTGTCTTGATAAGGTAAACTTTCTGCATATTCCATTGACTTCTTAATTATAGGAATAGATGAAATATCAAATGTTTTAATATATTCTCCATTATGATTATACTGTTCTATATAAGGATAGTTTCCTGATATTGAATATATATATCCATCTTTATTATAAAGAAGATGTCTTTTATTAAGCATAATAGTTCTTGTCTTTGTTTTTTCCTTTACTACTTTTCCTAATTGAACTTGTTCACTCGGATGCCTAAGAGTAATTTTGAGAAAACTCGTTGTATCTGTCGTAGCTGATAAGAATAACATAGAATCATTGAGACAAAATCGGTTCTCATTGGCATTCGAAAGTGTAAAACCTCCCATAAACTGCCCATTATAAAATTTCTTCATCGATCTAGTACCAAAATCGACAACATATACAGTATCATTTAATAAACTAAAGGCAAATGGCATCACCGTTTCATAAGGAGCCTCGCCATGTCTACTAACATACTTCATTTTGTTTAAATCGTCATTCAGTTCAACAATATCTCCTCGTTTATTATCCAAAACATATAACTTACCATCATCATAGTTCATACAGGTTATATTCGAAAAAAAGCTGGAATCCGGATATTCTTCAATTTTATTCTCTACCTGACAATAAAAAACGCCATTATTCTTCCTTTCCTGACAACCATACAAGTATAAAATCATTATTACTGTAATTAGTAACTTCTTTTTCATAGCATTGGATCATTAACAATATGTTTTATTTCCATCGCATTCAACCCATCTTTTACCTGACCAATCAGAACCACGGCTACAAACGTTACCAGAACAAGATACTGATCCATCTTTCTGCCCAATCATGTTATAACAATCTGTACTTGCAGTACATGAATACTGGCCATCTTCACCTGCAGCCAAGCTCTCAATATTATCCAAAGTCAATATAAAATGCAGTTGCTTTTCCTTTGAAAAAAAGAGTGACAATAAAGTAGCAATACAAATAAAACCTAAAAATAAAATCTTGATTTTCATACCTTCTTTTTTTAATTAATAATATATTCTTTATTTAATTTTCTTCATCATCCTATCCCAACGAGATTTATCCGTAAATTTATCTTCCGAATACCAGATACGGGTAGCCTTGCCTACAATATATTCTTCCGGCAGCATCCCCCAATACCTTGAATCCTGCGAATTAGCCATATTATCCCCAGACACAAAATAATAGTTCTTTTCAAAACGATATCGAGAAATCAGACTGTCTCCCAATAACACCAGTCCGTCTTTCAGACGCAATTTCTTCTTTTGTTCCCAACCTATCAACTGCTTGTATAAATGATAAGCCGTGCAGTCCATTTCTACCACTTGTCCTTTCTGTGGAACAGGCAATGGTCCGAATTCACGAATATTCCACTTAAGTTGTTTGTTATATGGAAATGTACCAAAGACAATCCCGTGCTGCTTCGGATGCTGCAAATTTGCAATATACTGTTGAGCCTGATAATTCCCCACCTGTTCATTGCAACCACGTATCTTATAAAATCCTCCTCTGATTTCCAATGTGTCTCCGGGCAGAGCGATACACCGCTTCACATAATACTGCATCACGTCCATTCGAATACTATCCCAACGATTTTGCTGATAAGGAAAATTAAAAACCAATATATCATTTCTCTTAAAGTTTCCCCATCCGGGCATCCGATGAATAGTGAAGTCTTCATTATCTAAAGCAGCAAACACATTAAATAACCTAGCTCCCTTTATCATCTTATTAACCAGTATCCGATCTCCATCCTTTAGTACCGGTTCCATAGAATCCGAAGGTATTTTAAACGAGGTAAAACAAAATAGTTGTACCAAGAAGAGAATGAGCACCATGCAGAATACGAAAAATGCCAGATTCTCTAATATTGCCAAAATTTTCCTCACTTTGCTCATACGCTTTCTTTCAGTTGAATTAGTTTACGATAAGCCATAAGCCCCAACACGCATTTCACACGTTCATCATCCTCATTTAATAATCCTTCGCAAGGATAAACGTCTTTTTCCATCTTCTCTCGCAAATAATCCGCCCATAAACACAATAGATTCCAATGTGCATCAGCATAACTGAAATCCTGTTCCACTTCTACAATCACAGCCATCATCATCAACATGTCAGCAGCTACCGCCACTGCATTATCATCCAATTTTACCTGCTTATTAATAATAGGGTACAAACCTATATCATAAGGCGGATATCTCTTTACCCAATGATTATCTTCACAATATTCAAATATAGGATCCAATAGGCTTTTCATCCAGTCGATACGATTAAAATAGAGCAAAGTAGAAAAACTCTCATAAGCCTCCCTGATATTACCTAAAGTATCTCCAAAGCAAAATATTTTATTCTCTGATGATAACACAAATCTATGGGAAGATATAAAATTACGATAAGAAGGAAGCATCTGCCCTGCAAATGTTTCACCACCTACTTGAAAAGCTCTGGCACTCCACTGACAATCCTGTTTATCGCATTCTTCTTTAAGTTCCTGCCATCTATCTCCAACAGATTTCATTAATTCTTTTATTTCGCCTGTTCTATTTTTCTTCCAAAGAGGGGACAAACTTTCACCCCCATATTGTAAAGTCTGCCCTTCCTCATACCCTATTAGCAATGCACCTTTATCCTCATTCTTTGCGCTTAACTTTTGAGATAAAATAACATGACCATCCTCACTAGAGAAAGTTGATTCATTCGCCTCCATAGCTAAATATAAACTGTCGGACTTGGCAAAACGCCAATTCTGTTCACACCAACTATCCACCTTGCTCCTACCCAATAACCACTCCATATCTACATCAAACAGAATTTCCACTGTATGCTCCTTTTCATCTTTTGCATGAATCTGATAAGAAAGAAAACCTACAGGCCATCCTGTCATATCCCATTTCTCCGACAAGGAAGGTGAAACAAAATCAATCAGAAGCTCCACATCTCCACATTGAAAAACATAATGAGTCTGTGTAGCCTGCATATTCATTTGTTTCAATATTGCAGGTTTCACATCAACATAAGTCTTATTTTCCACATATAAACCAAAATCCAAAAAAGCAGTACCTTCCGCATTACCCCCATAAGCTGCTATAACATTATCACCATTAATAATTTGAGCTACTGTTTCATCCGTTAAACGATAGCATCCCGTTTGAGGAAGAAATGCTTCTTCTCCTAACAAATATTCTCCATTACAATAAAGCTTTATCTGATCATCATAAATATAACGGAGATAGACTTTGCGTTCTTTTAAAGTATCTTTGTTAGCAATGGTAATGTGCCTGCGAACATATATATTTTTCGCTCCCCATACTGTATGGGCTTGAAACTTCCCATTTTCCGAACCGAAGGCACCTTTACCCTTATTCCACAAAGAATCATTATACTCCCTTTGTTCCCATCCTCTGCCCGGAAATAAATAAGAATATTTTCCCTGCCATCCCAGGTTCTCGTTTGAAAGAGGGGCTAGAGAGGATATACGTAACGAATCTCCTCCTAAAAAACGGTAAGATTTACCATCCACCTTTAAAATACCCGTCAACGGAAACATTTTCCCCGATCTTAAGCACGGATAGGTTTTATTTAAAGTATCTTCTGTTGCCTTTATGGTAAAACCGGGAGCTATAGCCAACAACGTATGTCCGGAGAAAGAAATATCAAAAGGAGGACACACCTTCTTACCGGAATAAGAACAAGCACATATCAAGGAGATAATTCCTGAAAATAAAACTATCCTCCACATTACAACTTGTCTGATATTAAACCTTACCTCCATTGTTGTTCTCCATTTTCATAAACAAAAATTCTTTCATCCTTTCCACGAGTATGGTTTCGTAAAAGTAATAATGCATTTTCCGGAATATTCCGAAACACCAGTGAATCGGCAGTCGCCTTGATTGTCCCGGCAGATTGCCAGTCTCTTTCACAGTAGAATAATTCATATACATCACCAGGTCGAACATAATTATCCCTGTTCCGCGGAGTATAAACTATACGATCGACTTTTACTTCTTTTCCTAAATCCAATCCCGCCCATCCACCGGTGGGTTTGGAATAATCAAAAGAAGTCCATGTTTTCCCGTCAAAGACATTGGTATAGTCATGATCCCCATTCTGTTTTTCGTGTTCGGGAGTTCCTATTATCTTTCCCGTTAAAGCAACAGTATCATTTTTCTCATAAAAGGCGACTGCTGAAACATTACAATGAGCTTTAGGTCGACCGATATATCTAAGATAACGGTATTCTTTATCAGACCAGCATTTTACAGTAGTATTCAAACGATCAGGTTTACTTTGTATAATAAACAGTGTATCTTCATCCGAAAAATCCGAATGATTGCTTCCGGTAAAAACACCCCCTATCATTCTGTTTCTAAAACTACTTTCTTCTTTAAGATTAAACTTAGCATACAAAACCATATCTTGCGTCTTTTTCCCGACGGAATAATAGTGAGGGGCATTAGTTTCTTTATCCAGATAAAAAGGATCAGTCAAGAAATGTAATGATCCTTTTTCATAAGTGGCAACTCTTAAAACTGCCCCTTTACGAACATATCGAAAAGCCAAATGACCGGCATCGTATTCTGTCCAATCAACCGGAATCCAACGATCTCTATTACTGGCACATAAATAAGCAATCCTCCCACTCCTTTTCTCTTTATACTGCTTTTCCAAAGGAATGACCAGATTCTTTTGGTATGAATACGCATAATCAAAAGTTACATCCTTAAACTTAGGAATATGCCAAAATGGATGTACCTTCTCTCCATATTGTGACATCTGTTCATGTAACTCTCTGTTTACACTAAATGTATATCTATATATCTTGGCAGTTCCTCCCTGCCGATACAAAGCACATTTGCGAACACGTGTCAAAAATGTCATAAAGTCGGACATATATCCTTCTCCGTTTTTATCCCATACTATTGTCCAAAGATGCCCGAAATTCGTATCATTACGTGCAGGTAAGTAGTCGATTGCACAAGGAATACCTAAAGCACGAAATAAGTAAATCTCAAAATCTGCCAATTCTCTACAACTACCGACTTTATATTGTACAAATTCAGGTCCGATATGTCCGAAAGAAAAGGGAGTTATAGAAGTAAAGAATGTCTTTTTATCCGGCAATCTCGCCATTAAATATCTGGCTGCCACTAATGGATCTTCTTTATCCAAGGTGTCAGACATCCGCAATGAATCTAACAATGAATTGTATTTCTTATAATATATCTCACGCCAATAAGTTAACGGTTCATCCCCTATTCGGTAAGGCAATAAGTACTCACAAAATGTTTCAAACGAAATATTCTTTCCCCACGGTTGCTCCTGCCAAACTTTAAATGCCCAATCAATATTATGGCACAAATATGCAGAATCCATTTCCATAATATCGCGTTTCTTTTTAGGTTCTTTCATTGCACCAAAGACTTTCTTGACTGAATCCGAAACTTGTTGCGCAGTTTTACCCTTACGTACTTTTAGCCAAGCATAATAAGACTTATAATTCTCTAATTGTTCTCCACTAGAATAAATGTAAAAAGGCATATTCTCTATTAAAAAACAAGCTGCTTTATATTTTAGACTATCAATAGGATTCTTCTTATAATAGTGAAGTACTTTTTGAAGTTCTTTTTTATTTCCACCTGCCGCCTGTAAAGCAACTTCTAAAGGGAGCATAGTTTTTTTTTCGTAGAATAAATACTTTCTTGCATATTGCCATTCTAACACAAATAACAAAACAAGGATAGATGGAATATATATACAAAGCTTCTTAAGCATAAATTAATCCTCATTTACTTAGTATTTCCTGTTCATGTTCTCTACTGACCTTTCTCATTTATCATAGGTCAAAACAACGCTAAAAAATGTATTTTTTTATTTCACATATATATTCATTAATACCGGATTACTATCATCAACCAAATTATATTTACGAGTAACAGTCTCCTCATAATTATTCAAAAAAGACTGAGCATTAATATAACTTATATAAAAATCAGAAGAAACTGCTGCAATCTTCGTAAATGCTTTTATTTGAGGGTCCAAAAGAGGGCAAAATAAATAACCTTCTTTCTCTTTTGCTTCATATTCCAAAAGTAAAGGTGCTCCATGGTTTCTCCATATTTCGGCCAGAAAATGTCCCTTACATTGATAGAATGAATTAACACCTGAAATTAGGCACTCATTAGTAGAATATTGTTCTCTTACCCCTCTTTCCTTTTTAAAGTCCTTTTCTAATTCAAGATCTGAATTATCTACAAAATCATCCGATATTATTTTCATATATTTGCTTACTTCATCATTATCTATCATATAAATATATGGAGAATATCTAGGATTAAAAAATAAATGATTCCCTGATTTATAAAAACTTTGGGCTTTAAATGGAGTATTAGCATTATCTGCAATACCTCTAGATGCTATTACCGGAACAAATTTCTCATTCGAATAAAATCCTAAACAAATACCGTCTTCAGTCTGAAATATATTGGTTCCCCATATCTTTCCCGTTTTTTCATCAACAGCTATTTCCATTACAGTTGCATTAGTTTTATATTCTGTAAACAGCTTGTAATCAGGATATTTATATTTTATTATTTTTCGTCCTACAATAGATGATATGTATATATTTAAATCTGCATCTATATCAAAGTCTGATATATCAGCATATTCTCCTGGTCCACTCCCTATATTATGAATTTTAGTAATATATGAACCATTATCGTCAAATAAAAAGATCATAGCTTGGACTTTATCAAAAATATAATATGTCTCATTCTTATACAATATCTTAGTTATACTAGATATTAATGATCTCTCATTTGTTTCTAATGGAACAAAAGTTACAGAATCAAATTCATGCAAATGATTCTTCTTACTACAATAGTCATATTCCAACAAAGTAAGATTCCTATCTTCTATTTCTTTTAAAGAATTATTACGAGGATTATTGCATGAAACCAACAATAATAAAAAATATATACAATTTTTTTTTCATAAACGAGCTATAATTATGTTTCTTTTATTAAAAAGAACGTATTATTAGAAAGTAACAAGACGACCAATCGCCACATATTAATTAAACATCAGATACCTAGTAATAGATATCTGATGTTTAAAACCTAGTTAATTTGGACAATCTCTATTCCTCATCGTAGTAACACCCGAATAACATCTGTCACTATTAATACTAAGACAACCGATATGGCTATTATAGGTTGTAACAAGACACCCATCCTCCCAATGAGTTTCTTCATCACTAGTCCAACTATAGTCAGGAGTTCTACTACCTGACACATCAGTTTCACCTCCAGCTAGTGCATCTATATTAGCCAAGCTAAACAATGATAACGTTGAAGATTGAGAACCTAAATCTATTTTGATATTCAATACCGCCACAGTTACTATGGCTAAAACACATATTCCACTAAACAAAAATTTCTTCATTATCTATTTTTTTTAAGATTAAAACCTAATATAAAAATCATTATTCATTTCTTTGTTTTTCACATAAATAACACCTCCTTACTTAATATATAGCTTTTATTTACTTTGATTATTTACCTTACCTTGTATTACAAGTTTAACATATCTTCTTTCTATATTACAATATATTGTAACATTTTTCTTAAAATATCCTTCTTTATTAGGAGTAACTTGCACTACAATATCGGTTGTTTTATTAGGTAAAACCGGTTGTTTTGACCAGTTAGGTACTGTACAACCACATGTAGTAGTTACATTATTCACCACCAAAGGGTTAGGTCCAATATTTTTAAGACTAAACTTTGCAGTAGTAGTCTTATTTATTTCCAGATTTTTAAGTTCCAAAATAGTTGTATCAACTGTCAATGATGTTATCAAAGACTTATCATATAAGTCTGTTTTTTCTACTCTTTTATTTTCATTTATTATTTGCTTATACAAACTCCATATTTGAGGATTCTCTGTAGGATTACCAATGCAAACGACCTTATTATATTTATCCAACAAAAAAGTCTGATATCTACTGTCTTTGGGAAATGTATTGAGTTTATCAAGTTGATTACATATATCCATATAGCAAGGATATTTAAATGAGTCCTTTCTAAATAAAAAGAATATTTCTTCGATATTTTTAGGATGAAAATAAAATTGAAAATTAACAAAACCTGCCATTTCGTCATTAACTTCCTTAATAATAGCATTCCATTTATACAAATGTAATTTACAACTAGTGCATCCTATTGAATCTGTGTATACTAGTATTTTATAAGGCGTAGAATTGGGAGAAATACACAAAGTATCCCTATCAATCGATTTACAAAAAACATCTTGAGGAAATATAATTTTCTTTCCTGTCCATTCTTTTACTATCTTTTCAATTTCCGTTGATAGTTGATCATTTTTACATCCACAAAATGTAAAACAAACTACTCCCAATATTAGAACTACACCCTTAACCATAATACAAAATAGTTATAACTAACATAATTTCTCATTTATAATAATATTGCAGCAAAATTGCTACTTTACCTATTTAATACTAAACATTACAATCGGCTGATCATCATTAACATCTGTCGCTATTATCGTTTTAGTATCTTCATCCACCCAAATACCATATATATAATGGTCGAGCACATATTTGCATAACGGTTCTCCTTCCAAACTAAATACATAAATATATTTTCCTCCATCAGGAAGCCTTCCGCTTTGTCTTGCGATCTCCTTAAAAGACGTTCCATGAAATACAGTATAAATGGCACTATCTGTTACTTGTACATCACTAAAACCCATAATACCTGTTGGCATACCATATCCATCTGATACTTTGAATTCAGGTTCACCATGCTCACCGATACGAATAATATGAGTACTATCTTTCAAATTATAAACTTCAACGACTTCTCCCAATTGGGTTACTGCCGCCAATATTCCATTGTTAGGATTGTAGTCAAGGAAGCTCCTCCATGCTTGAGCCAATGCCGGACGAGCATTTTCCAATGCTTTTTCATCAATAGTCGGAATAATCCCTATCTTATCTATAAGCCTCCCATTACGGTTAACTCGACATAAACGATTTTCACCGGAATAGTCAGGAATAATAAACATTGAATCATTATATATAGCAAAATCAAGTGGTCGAAGTATATCTTCATCCAATGTTACCGTTTCGTCACGAAGCAGTGAATCACCGGATGAAGAAAAGTCTAACCTAGTTAATTCACTTTTATTGGCATCCAATGTCCAGACTACATGATTCTGTAAACGAAAGTTCTCCATTGATAACATTTCTGTAGGTGAATCACCACGCTTGCCAAAAGAAGATAAATACTGAAAACCGGGATATTGGAACAAGTGTCCATAATGATCAAGACCATGTAAATCCATCACAATGGCTTTATCCCCTTCGATTCGTATCCTAAACGGATAACGAAGCAAGGCAGTATCAAGCTCTATCACTTCTCCTCTTAATTCTCTCTCGTGCGGAAATCCCGAATAGAATAATACACCTTTTGCATATTCTTTATGCTTATGGTCACAAGAGATAAACAAGAAAAAAGAAAGAAACAGGAGAGTTATACTATTTTTCAAGGCTATATCCGGTAGCAACATATTCTACTTTAACTTTTGTAACCGGACAATCTACGGAACCACTGCCCCAACAATTAGTAGGCACATCTTGCTCATCAGCCGCCAAAGCTTCAATATTATCTAATAATAATGTATTTACTCGAGGTTCTTTTAATGAGTAATTTACAGAAAGAACCGCCATCATCAGAATAGAAAAGAATAATAGTTTCTTCATATATACTATAGTTTTATCGATTAATTAATGAAAACGAAAGTAAGCAATTGGATTGCAACTGCCAATAAATTAATCTATCCATTTCTATCTAACCGAATCTATCCGCTATATACACTATCATAGAGATAAGGCTTTCATTCAAAAAATGCCTATTTCATCGGAAATTATAGTTTTTATTTGTTCCTTCTCTTTTCCAAGTAGTATTTTTCCTAAAAACAGAATGTTATTCTTTTCTATTACATACAATTATTATTCCGATCTATCTTATTTAATCTTTTAATTTTTCTCTTATATTGATATGCACCTATATTATATAACATCTTATTACGATACCATTCCTTACAAGCACCATATTGATTATTTTTCCAATAATATGTTCCAAACAGAGCCATCATCGAAATAAAAATACTACGCTCAAGATGGCTTCAACTCCTGTAAGAGTTATCACATCTACCATATTCTTTTTTGTCATTCGTATCAATTTCAACTTTTTTCATGCTTAAATCCTATCTATAGTGATTATAGCTGCACCCTTCACTTCTCCCTATTCATCGGGGATAGGTGGTGAAGGGGATTCCTTCACCACCTCTTCACCAGTTTCTTCTTATAGCTAATCCGATTTTCATTATAGCTAATTCAATTATGCTCATAGCATCTTGTTTTTTCTTCCTAAGGTTTGAAACAAACATCGGGATGTTTGTGAAAAAGACGCTAGATGATTGAAACAAACTTTTAGACTTTTGTAAAGCACCGCTTTAAGCAGGTTAAAGCTATGCTTTGCAACTCCTAAAGCACAACTTTAGATTTTACAAAACAACACTTATCCGTAAAGGATGGGTGAAAGGTGGCCCTTCACCCGCTATCCCTCATGAATAAGGAGTTGTGAAGGGTGAAGGCTATATCGGTTTTTATCAATTTATGTTTCATTTTTCATTTGATTTTCTTCATAATTCTATCCCAACGATTTTTCTGATAAGGAAAATTAAAAACCAGTATATCATTTCTCTTAAAATTTCCCCATCCGGGCATCCGATGAATAGTGAAATCTTCATACGCTTTCTTTCAGCTGAATTAGTTTACGATAAGCCATAAGCCCCAACACGCATTTCACACGTTCATCATCCTCATTCAACAACCCTCCACAGGGATAAACTTCTTTCTTCATCTTCTCCCGCAAATAATCCGCCCATAAACACAACAGATTCCAATGCGCATCAGCATAACCGAAATCCTGTTCTGCTTCTACAATAGCAGTTATCATTATTAACATGTCAGCAGCCATCTCCACTGCATAATCATCAACTTTCACCTGACGATTAGCAATTGGGTAGATTCCTATATCATAAGGAGGATAACTTTTCCTCCAATAATCATTCTCGCAATATTCAAAAACCGGTTCCAAAAGGCCTTTCATCCAATCCATACGATTAAGAGACAATAAAATCGGAAAGTTACTATAAGATTCTCTCACATTGGCCAAAGTATCTCCAAAACAAAACAAATCACCACTTTGAGACATTACAAAACGATGCTCCGATATAAATTTTCGATAATCTAAAATCATCTGGCGTGCAAACGATGGGATTCTCGTTTGAAAAGCTCGCCTGTTCAACTGCCCATCCAACCTGTCACATTCCCTCATTAATTTCTTATAATTGTCACCGATAAACAACAAAGCATCCTTCAATTCTCTTTTTCCATCCTTATTCCAATAAGGATGTAGAATTTCCCCCTCATATTGCAAACCCTTCCCTTCATTAAAGCCAAAAAGTAATACACCCTGATCTTTCTTGTTTTTCCCCAGTTTCTGCGAAAGCAGCACATGCCCTTCATTATATGAATAAGCCGTTTCTTCAGCAGCTATCCCCATATACAAGCTATCAGACTTGACAATACACCAATCCTGTTCAGACAGGCTTTCTACTCTATTTTTCCCAAACATCCATTCTGTATCTATATCAAATAAAATTTCTACATCATGAATTTCTGATTTACCAGAATGAATTTGATAAGAAATAAAACCTACCGGACATCCCATTAAACATTGTTCTAGTAACAAAGAAGGAGAAACAAAATCAAGGTATAACTCAACATCTCCACATTGATAAATGTAATGAGTTTGCGTCGCTTGTACATTCATTTGTTTCAATATTGCCACATCCACATCGTTATAGGTTTTATTTTCCATGTACAATCCAAAATCCAACAGAGCATTTTCTTTCGTATTCCACCCATGTGCGGCTATCACATTATCGCCATTATGTAACTTTGCAACTACTTCATCGGAGAGTTGTTTACATTCAATTCTATTGCTAAAATAATCTACCTGATAAATAGGTTCTCCATTACAATAGATTTCTGCATGGTCATCACATTTAGAACAAACATATAATTTATATCCTTCCAATTTCTTTTTATCATTTATGTTAAAATGTCTGCGAATATAAATATCGGCTACGGTCCATGTTGAGTGAATAGGATAAGGACGATTCTCTGCTCCCCAAGCTCCTAACCCGTTATACCACTCCTTATCATCATATTCTTTCCGCATCCAATCATCCTTTGGATGCAAATAAGAGTATCTAGCAGGCCACCCACAATTAATTGTAGAAAGAGGTACTAGTGGAAAAGGACGCAACGAATCACCTCCCATAAAACGATAAGATTTACCATCTACTTTTAAAATTCCGATCATCGGAAACTCCTTATTTCTTGATAACTTCGGATATTTTGTATGCAATGTATTTCCAACAGTTTGGATAGAAAAATCCGGTACCAATGCCATTAATGAATGATTGGACGCAATACATATAGGAATAACTTCATTCTCCTCTTTATCATTGCAACATGCATGTAAAGAAAAGATCATCCATAAAAATATTATTCTTATCCCCCACCCGATTTTGTTATTTATTTGCATATCTGCCTCCCGTTTTCATAAACAAAAATTCTTTCTTCCACCCCGCGAGTATGATTTCGCAATAATAAAAGTGTATTTTTAGGAACACCCGAATAAACCAATGAATCAGAAAGAGCTTGTTTCTTTCCCATTGATTTCCACTCCTTATCACAATATAATAACTCGAATGTATCCCCAGGGCGAATATAGTTATCTCTATTACGTGGTGTATAAACTATTCTATCTACCCGTACTTTCCTTCCCATATCTAACCCGCTCCAACCACCGGACGGTCTGGAATAGTTGAAAGAAGTCTTAGTTTTGCCATCAAAAACATTGTAATAATTCAATCCTTTATCGGTATCCTCCAAAGGAGTTCCTATAATGCTTCCCTTCAAAGCAGAAGTGTCATTACATTCATAAAATTCAACTTCAGCCACATTACAATACGTATTCTTGGCTCCAAAATATCTAAAATAACGATACTTCTTATCTGACCAACTCCGTACAACCGTTTTCAAACGACCGGGCACCTTTTGCACCATAAACAAAGTATCCTTCTCTGAAAAATCAGGCTGATTACTCCCTTCGAACACCCCTCCCAACATTCTTCTTCTAAGATGAATTTCTCCTTTAAAAATATTGTACTTAGAATACAATACTACATCTTGAATTTCTTCATGTTTTGAATAAAAATGAAGTTCATTGGTATGCGGATCTACATAAAAAGGATCCGTTACAAGATGGAGCACTCCTTCCTCATAAGTTGCTATCCGCATAATCATTCCTTTTTTTATATTCCTGAATGTCATGTTGTTGACGTCATATTCCGTCCAAGCAACCGGAACCCATTTATCCCGTTTACTTGCACACAAATAAGCAATCTTCCCGTTACATTTTTCTCTATATATTTTTGATGGAGGTATTTTTAATTCTTTTTTATAATAATAAGCATATTCACGAGTTACATCTACAAACTTTGGTAAACGCCAAAATGGGTATAGTTCTTCTTCATACTTTCTCATTTCTTCATACATTTTTCTATTGACGCAAAAAGTATTCCTATATACCTTGGCCGTATTCTCCTCTTTATACCACATATTTTCACATTGTCGTTCAAAGGCTTTTGGAAAATCAGCAGCAAAAGCTTCTTGATTCTTATCCCATGCAACTAGCCAAAAATGTCCGGCATTCACGCCACTACGCATAGGTACAAAGTCAACACCACAGGGTATCCCTAAGGATCGGAACAAATAGATACCAAAATCCGTTGCCTCTCTGCAACTTCCAGATATATATTGTACATATCTAGGACCAATATGTCCCATAAGCGCAGGTGATGTAGAAGTAAAATAATGTTCTTTATCCAATAATCTGTCTCTCAAATATTTTGCAGCAACAATAGGGTCTTCTTTATCCAAAACATCAGACATCCTTAATGAATCCAGCAATGAATTATATTTTTCATAATACATTTCACGCCAATATTCGAGTGTTTCATCCTCAATGCGATATGGCAATATGTACTCACAAAAAGTTTCAAAAGAAACATTTTTGCCCCATGGTTGTTCTCGCCAAACTTTAAATGCCCATTCAATATTGTTACATAAATATGCGGAGTCCACTTCTCTTATATCATGTTTCTTTTCAGGTTCTCCTAACGGACCATATACTTTCTTGACTGAATCCGCAACCTGTTTCGCTGTCTGTCCTCTACTCTTTTTCAGCCATGCATAATAAGACTTATAGTTTTCTAACTGCTTGCTTGTTGAATAAGAGTAAAAAGGCATATTTTCAATTAGAAAACAAGCAGCTTTGTATTTTAGGCTATCAGCAGGATTCTTTTGATAATGACGGAGTACTTTTTCCAATTCTTTCCTGTTGTTTTTAGCAGATTGCAAAGCAGCTCCGAGAGGAGTTATCATTTCTTCTCTGAATGTAATCCTATCTATTATTTGCCATCCTAGCCAAATAAACAGCACCAAGACTATAAATTGAATATATCCCAAATACTTCATCAAACCTTTTCTTAATTATTCATTTTGCATTTCCACTAATTTTCAAATGGAACGGAGAGCCTTCTGCATTACAATACACGGTTATCGTTTTATCGAAATGCCCAGAATGTTCAGCTTGATATTCCACCTTCACTTTCAAATTTCCACCTGGTTGAACAGGTTCTTTAGAATATTCCACTGTAGTACACCCACATGGAGTATAAATTTCTTCTACAACAAACGGATTATCACCTGAATTAGTAAATGAAAACTCTACAAATTGCTTTTTTCCCCAATTAAAAGTTCCTATATTGAACTGATATGTAGATAAAACAACTGTTGTTGGAGTTCTACTATCAATCTCCTTCAACAGAGATTTTTTCCCTGTAATAATATTCAAATAAAGTTCTTTTATCTTAGGATTATGAATAGGATTGCCAATAGCAACTACCCTATTATTCTTATCCAACAAAAATGTTTGAAAGATCGTTTCTATAGGAAAATGATTCAACTTATTGATACTATCATGCTCATCAATACATACAGGATAATCAAAGCCTTCTTTCGTTAGTAAATACTCAATATTTTTCCTGCTCATAGGATGAATAAAAAAAAGAACATTACATGAAGGACAAGTATCTTTTAGCAATTCAATAAAAGGTTTCCATGCACTAAAACTTAAGTGACACCGCATACAACCGATTGAATCGACATATGTTAATATTTTGTAGTCACAATCTCTTTCATAATACCCCATAATTGTATCTCTAGCAAATTTCGTAAAAATAGGAACACTAGGAAAATCTATTTCCTTATAAGTCCATTCTTCAACTAACCTCTTTATTTTTTTTTCATCATGCTCATAACATGAAAACAAAGAAAAACATATAACAAAAGAAATCAGAGGGATAACAATCATTCTATACATATGTTTATCTATTTTATTTTAAATCTTATTAATTCAGGATCAGGCATATTAGAGAAAGCATACAACATCTCATCTTTATTATCCACACTAATCAGTGTAACTGGCACATTCAGTTCATACTTTTTTATGGCTTCTCCATTCCAATCAAAAACATAAATTATTGTTCCTGCAAGTGTTTCTAAACCATTTTCTTTAAAATTTTTGCCTGAATAAAGTCCATATACATATTTAGGAGAAATACACAAACTTATAAATGTACTATTATTGGAAGATGAAATTGGGGCAGCTCGCATGTCCCCTTCAACTTGAGTTTTATAAATAGGGTAGTTCATTTCATATTTCTTTATTAAAGAAATATCAGTATTATTTATTTTATAAAAATGAATAATTTCAGAAGTATTTACTGCATAAACAAATTTATCCATAAATGGATTTAAACGGATAATACCTTGATAAGCCATACCACGCAACCTGTTTGCTATTTGTTTCTCATCTCCATCTTTATATGGATATTCCATAAAATGCTCTTCTTCTATTAGTCCAGTACCCCAAAGTCTGAACATACAGTCTTCGTAAAATCCCAAAGATACAAAAGTATTAAATGCTGTAGGAAACACTTTAATAGTCCCAGGAATAGTATCTTTAGTTAAAACTGAAAAGTTCGAAATTCGATTTTTCACATCTGATATGTTCATAACATTCAAAGTCTTTTTATATAAATCATAAACACTTATGGAGCTCTTACCAAATAACTGTATATCAAAAGGCATTAAGAATTCATTAACACCTTGCCCTTTCTTTCCGAAATCATATATTGAATCTAGATCATTCAAATCGACCAAATGAAATAAACCATCTTCAGACTTCTCATCGAAAACAATAATTGCTGAATCACAATATATCATATCCATTGGAGTTCCCCAAATATAACCGTTTGATGGTATCTTTTCATATTCCAAGAATATCCTATTCGTAAACAAATCGTCTATTTGACAGTCTGTTTTAACATTTTTACATGCACAAAAGAAAATCAACACAAAAACATATTTCAATTTCATAATATACTAAATTCATAATAGTTTATAGAATATTTTTATAAAGCTATATTTTAATCGGCTTTATTTATGCATAACAAATCTAGAAGTTGTCAATACACTTCAATTGGGGCTGACTAAAAAGATTTTTTCACAATTACCCCTTCTCCAGATACCTGTAGAGGGGGTAAAAATCAAGTTTTCGACCTTTTTTATTCAGCCCCAATCCCAAGAGGATATTAAAAACCAACAGTTATAGCAATAATATACAGAATTATACTGATGAAAGTATAGTTTCAAACTCTAAGTAAATGTTAACAAGCATATTTTCCATGCACTTTCATCACCTTCATTAGAATTTATTGGTATAGTTTATAGCCCCTTATAGCTAGCCCATCACTATATATCACACAAATACCTGATGTAACTACACAAAAGTCAAAATCCACTTCCGCATTATTAGCTAACGCATCAACATTACAAAGTAACAAGGCAGAAGAGCTTTTAGTATTCCAATTATATATACTAAATGTAGATATAAACAAACAAATTATACCTACTACAACATATAAACTTTTAGCTTTCATAATATTTAAATATATGGACGATATTCACCAAGGCATGCACCCCAATCTCCTAACGTTCGACAAATTTGCAATCTTGTATAAACACAACCTATGCATTCATTTCCACCTTCTTTTGCATTAGCTAAAGCTTCCACATTGCTCAACACCAAGTCAGACAACTTCACATCATTCTGCGAAGTATATACATTATATCCCGCAATAGCAGCGACAGCAACAACTGCTATCACACCTAATACTTTCTTTTTCATTCTTCAATAATCTTTAAATTACATTTTATTTTTCTCTTCTGCATCTATCATTTCAACAGAATAGCAATAGTTTGCTACATTAATTTTTATTCTTATGTTTGCATCCGAATCTTTTTTAAAGATTTAGGAGCAGGTGATATGTAAGCAAATCCTGCAAGATAAACAAACTCATCATCCTGCTCCTTTTAATCAAGTTAATTATCTCATTCAGCCAAAGTTAAACTTAAGTATTGGCTCATCATTATTTACATCTGTCGCTATTATCGTTTTCGTAGCTTCATCCACCCAAATACCATATATATAATGGTCGAGCACATATTTACATAACGGTTCTCCTTTCAAACTAAATACATAAATATATTTTCCTCCATCAGGAAGCCTTCCGCTTTGTCTTGCGATCTCCTTAAAAGACGTTCCATGAAATACAGTATAAATGGCACTATCTGTTACTTGTACATCACTAAATCCCATAATACCCGTTGGTATACCATATCCATCTGATATTTTAAATTCAGGTTCGCCATACTCACCTATACGAACAACATGAGTACTATCTTTCAAATTATAGACCTCAAGGACTTCTCCCAACTGGGTGACTACCGCCAATATTCCGTTATTAGGATTGTAGTCAAGGAAACTTCTCCATGCTTGAGCCAATGCCGGACGAGCATTTTTCAATGCTTTTTCATCAATAGTCGGAATAATTCCTATCTTATCTATAAGCCTCCCATTACAACTAACTCGACATAAACGATTTTCACCGGAATAGTCAGGAATAATAAACAATGAATCATTATATATAGCAAAATCAAGTGGTCGAAGTATATCTTCATCCAATGTTACCGTTTCGTCACGAAGCAGTGAATCACCGGATGAAGAAAAGTCTAACCTAGTTAATTCACTTTTATTGGCATCCAATGTCCAGACTACATGATTCTGTAAACGAAAGTTCTCCATTGATAACATTTCTGTAGGTGAATCACCACGCTTGCCAAAAGAAGATAAATACTGAAAACCGGGATATTGGAACAAGTGTCCATAATGATCAAGACCATGTAAATCCATCACAATGGCTTTATCCCCTTCGATTCGTATCCTAAACGGATAACGAAGCAAGGCAGTATCAAGCTCTATCACTTCTCCTCTTAATTCTCTCTCGTGCGGAAATCCCGAATAGAATAATACACCTTTTGCATATTCTTTATGCTTATGGTCACAAGAGATAAACAAGAAAAAAGAAAGAAACAGGAGAGTTATACTATTTTTCAAGGCTATATCCGGTAGCAACATATTCTACTTTAACTTTTGTAACCGGACAATCTACGGAACCACTGCCCCAACAATTAGTAGGCACATCTTGCTCATCAGCCGCCAAAGCTTCAATATTATCTAATAATAATGTATTTACTCGAGGTTCTTTTAATGAGTAATTTACAGAAAGAACCGCCATCATCAGAATAGAAAAGAATAATAGTTTCTTCATATATACTATAGTTTTATCGATTAATTAATGGAAACGAAAGTAGGCAATTGGATTACAACCACCAATAGATTAATCTATCCATTTCTATCTAACCGAATCTATCTACTATATATACTATCATAGAGATAAGGCTCTTATTCAAAAAAATCCCATTTCATCGGAAATTATAGTTTCTTATTTGTTCCTTCTAATTTGTAATTGATATCCAATATTTTCATACCTTTGAATCTCAATAGATGGAACATTCTCAAAAACTCTTCGCAAACGACTTATTGCATTATGAAGTCTCGGATCATTATTTGATTTATCCGACCAAAATATTTTCTTGATTTCTTTGTCTTTCAATATGTAATCTGGAGCTTCTAAAAAATGTTTTAATAAAATAGCTGTTTGTGGTGGTATCTGAATTTCCTCTTTACCAAATATAAGCTTTCTCAAATCTGCATCAAACATAATATCTTGGTCCATTTGATAAATATGAACAGAGGTAGGAACAACAATGTTCTTTTGCCATCTCTTTCTAAAAAATATCACTATATTAATAATAACTGCACACAGCCAATAAATAAAGCCATAAACAAAGCCTCTTACACCCACAAGAGTAAAAAATGAAAAGTAGAAAAAGCCTTTTACTTCAACCTCGCAACGATAACCTGCCGTAATATCGAATTCTGGTATACAATTTTCATGTAAAAAAGAGTCAGGGTATACACTTTCTGTAATATTTTCATCTTTATCGGATACCAAAAGCTGCAATGCAAAAGTGCCAGACAAACTTTGCTGCTTCAAATGCAGTTGCCATTTTTCATATAAAGAGTCCACTACTAAAGGATGTTTAGATAAATAAGCAGTATGTAAAAAACTTAATCGTGGATCAGATGTTACATTTTTAGAACTTTTTTCTTTATCCAAGCAGTATCCACGTTTTCCACTTTCATCTGTTATATAAACCGTATCAGGATACTCCTCCAATCGCTGTTTCCTCCCACTAGTGTAAAAATAACCATCAAAAGCATCTTCTTGTAAATGTTGCAAAAAAACTGCTTTAAAAACACTTTCCACTCTTTCACTGAACATTTTTTTTCTAGCCTCACAATATAATTGTCCTAGAATGAAAAATAATACTATCTCCAGAATAAATATTATTAGCAAAAGGCGCATCTTTTGTTTATCTTTAAATGTAATTGTACCGCTTAGTTTCGTTAGTAATTTCATAGCGTGACTTATTTTATCTGTTTGAATAGCACAAAGGTAGCATTATTTGCAATAATTGACAGACAATATAAAAACTATTTTGAGTTTTTGGTTATATCAAAAATAATCTTTCCAACCAAAGAAATTAGTCTATTTTTAAGATTCACTCTATAAATATTAAATCAAAATAAAAGCAAGAAGAGAAATAAATGCATAAATCAATGCAAGAATATACCGTTTTCAGACTAAATATTACATAAATAAGGGATAAAAAACGAATTATTTACCGCTAACTAAGCTTTGTTCCTCACCGAGGAACGACTCGTTGCCCGGTGTGCGTCGCTTCCTTCCTCACCGAGGAACAATACATTCATCGGTGAGACCCAAATTTATCGGTATATTTTCAGCTATTTCACACTATATTCCATCCAAATCAAATATAGCAAAAAGAAAGTACTTATCAAATAATCAAACGAATATCCGCAAATAGCCTCTTTACAGCAAACAATAAGCATCCAAATAACCTAAAAACAAAGCACCACGGATTTCCACAATCCCTAATTACTCACATATTTATTCGCATACAAGACTCTGTTTTAAATTCAAGCAGGAGAAACGCATAAGATATCCAATTTTTATGTATGTTCTCATTTCAAGACTTCCATATATAAAAAAATCCTATATCATGTCTAAGATGATATAGGATACTAACAATTATATAGAGGCGTTTATTACAACGCCTTTATTTCTTCTATGGACAAGCCTGTGACTTGCGAAATAACATCAAGAGGAATATTCAGAGTCTTCATATTGCTTGCTGCTTCCCTTTTCTCTTCCAGACGGCCTTCATTAATACCTTCCACACGTCCTTCAGCATGACCCTCTACACGACCTTCAGCATGTCCTTCTGCACGTCCTTCTGCACGTTCCGTAAATATATTATCTTTTAATATGACAATATTATCCAAATGGCGATAGTAAGCATCAAGCTCTGCTTTAGTCATCTTGTCAAGTTTTAATCGTTCACGGGCTTCTGTTAAACCTGGAGCAGTCGCACTATCAGGAATATCACCTGTATTCAGATAATAGATCCATTCTTCCAATGGGCTTTTAGCTACCTGATTAAAATCATTGACCTTCAAAATATAATATTCAGGATAAAGTTGACTTACTGTATCCACTTTAAAAGTTTGTTTCTGAAAAGGAGTCAGTTCAAGCATATCTCCCTGATGAATTCCCCGGAATTCCGTTTTACCGTGATATACGGTATCTTTACCACTACCCAAAGAAAAATAGACAATATTGACACTATATACTTTACGTACCTTATAATAGCCTTCTCCACGATTAATATACTCGGTCACTAATTTAGAAGTACCAAACAGAATACGTTGGAAATAAGCATACTCATTATTGTTCTGAACTTCAATCAGAATAAGTTCACCTTTCGAGTTTTCAGCAAGCATATCTACACGATTATACTTATCAAATTCATCTTCTTGATTGCTTTCACTCTCCAAAAGTTTCTGAATGACTATCTTTTCATTCAAAAGAGTAGTCAGAAGGCCTTCAAGAACAGCAAAATTGGCTTTATTACGCAATAAACGCTTCATAGCCCAATCGAAACGAATATAATTACTCGGCATAAGTTCGTCTCCTTTCTTGTTATCTTGTTTCATGCTAACAAAGGTAAGCAGAAAATGTTTGATTCCCAATAAAATGTCTCTTCTTATATTATGTCCGTGGTTTAATCCGAAAGCAGCTTCTCCAACCAAGTTCTCACCTCCTCCGCAGTAGGATGAATAGCCAATATTTTCCCATTTTTATCCACCAGATAAGTACATCCGCCACCATTACCTACACCATACCTCTCCCAGATCTTGCCTGCATCATTTAATTCCAGAAGATTGAGCCATGGATATTTGTCTTTAGCAACAGCATTTTTCATATCAGCAGCCTTGCGTTCACGAGCTACGCCCACTACTACAAATCCTTTATCTTTATACGTTTCATAAACAGGAATCATACTGATAGAAGTACGACGACAAGGACCACACCATGAAGCCCATAAATCGATCAACGCTACTTTTCCCTGTATCTCTTCGGATAATGTATATTGAACACCTTGTAAATCAGGTGCTGTAAAGTCAACAAAATTTCCGCCGATCTTTATTTCGTTACTTACAATCCATAATTTCATATACTCCGTCATAGGATTATCAGTAAATTTTTCAGCGTATACTGTACGGTATAGATTGATATAAGTAGTCATATTTTCATCGGAATCATGCATTCTTCTTGCCTGACGAGTCAATAAGTAAAGTCCCACTAAAGTAGGATTTGACTGGATATACTCATTTTGATATTCCCTATATTTACTATACACTTCCTGGCTCTTTTGTTCAAATGCTTTATATTCTTCCGTATATGCTTTCCCTTCTTTTTCCAGTTGACGTGCCTTTTTGCGAATCGCATCTAATTCCTGCTTGTCCTCCGTCTTTGCAAATTGCCCATGTAAAACCCTCATCTCCGGAGTTTCTATTTTCCCTTCCTGCTCTAAACGTTCTCTCTCTTTCTCAAGAGGAAACATAAATCGATCATTCGTTTCTTTCCGGAAACGAAGAAGTTCACTTGTCAACGGTGCATTCGAATGTATTTCCGGTTCTTTCTCCATTGAATACAAGGCCAATTCTATTTTACCATTCTCGGAAAAGAAAGAAATCGGATGCCACGCACCATTCATCTGATCGCTCCAGGCATATAATATATAGGGCTCTTCTTTATCAACATATAAATCATAAGAGAATTTTCCATCACGCACCGGGACAGAAATCCATTCCTGCACACGGGGATCAGTGCCTTCCGGCATCAACATTAAACGACTGTATGCGGGATTATCAATCACTTTACCTTCAATACGACAATGTATTTTCTTCTTTTGATCCGGCTTCTCTAAAGAAATGTCATTTATCTGAAAGCCATTGTCTCCAGTCAGCATTTCATCAAAATCCACTGATTTATCACGTTTATCTATTGGTTCGAATTGTAATGTAAATGAACGGTTACAGGATACAGGCATATATTCCTTATTATCCAATTTTATACCTGTCGCACGTATCAGACGATACATTTTCCCTGTTTGTCTTCCTTTTAGTACAGAGGAAGACGCTATGCTAACCCATGAATTGGGACGACTATACATATCGCCCTTAATAACAACAGCTGTATCTGAAACCTCAACTTGATATAACTCCAGTGCATCAGTTGTACGTGCTCCTGTTGCCGGATATTCAATCACTCTGGTTTGTGCCGAAACAGAGATTCCCATCAGGACAATTCCAACTGCTAATAGTGTGTTTCTCATATTATTTTCCTATTTTATTTTCCACTGTCCCAGCGTCCGTGTCGTACTATCAAAGTTTACTCCAATTTTAACAACCTTGCGATGATCTATCTCATAAGGAATAGCATATTGTTTACTATTAATTTGCGCCAACGCTTCTTCGGGTGTTCCGTCCACTTTAAACTCAAACACATAAATCGCATCAGACATCTTTATCACCACATCTGCTCTGCCAATAGCATTCTTAACCTCTACATCCACATATTGCCCCATCAAACAGAATAACAAATAGAAGATAGTTTGGTAGTGCTTCTCCTGATTGTTCTCCAAATCGTATGGTATAGAAGAAAAGAAAGAACGAGTACGAAGAAGGCACTGCTCAATATCACCTTTCATCAAATCCCTGACAAAAGAGACTACGTAGAAATTACTTTCGCGGGTCGGCTGATTGAGGTAAGAGGGAATCAACGTCTCAATAAAGCCTATTTTAACTTCTTCATTAGGATAGCCTAATGTATATGTACGGAAAAGAGATTCATATCCTTTGATAGTCAGATAACCGCTCTGATAAAGTACAGGAATCGGATCGGTGATAACCTCCGTCGCTTTATCAAAGTCCTCATCTTTCACTTCCATCTTCTCCAATAAATTGAGACTGAAGTCCATTCGCTGTAACATTTCAATCAAGAAAGTGGGCGTACCGGTAGAGAACCAAAAACTTTTATAATCCCTTTGAGAAAAAGCATTGAAAAGACTAAACGGGTTGTAAATATCTTCACAATTCTTGCTAAAGTGATAACCGTCATATTGCCGTTTCAAATGCTGGCAGGCTTCTTCATAAGTCTCATTGTTCTTCTGCGCTATCCTCTCAATATCCGGTTGCATTTGACTCCGCAATTCACCTTCTGTAATACCACAAATAGAACTGTAATCATCACTCATACTGATATTCTGCAAGTTGTTTAACTCACTGAATATGCTCATCTGACTGAATTTACTGATACCTGTCAGAAATAAAAAACGAAGGTATTGCCCTTGGGCTTTGAGAGGACTGAAGAACTTCCGCATTTCAGTTCGCAATTGTCCTTGCAAAGCAGAGTCACTATTACTATCCAATAAAGGTGCATCATATTCGTCAATCAATACGACAACCTGCTTTCCTGTCTGTTGGTAAATTCGCTGAAGCAAACCCGTCAAACGCGCTGCATAGCTCGTTTCTTCTTCATTTTTCCCATAAATCCTCTCCCATCCGCTTAGATAAAGATTCAGTTGCTCTTGCAAGTCTTCGATAGCGGTATATTTTGTTCTGCTGAAATCAATATGCAACACAGGATAAACAGTCCATTCTTGTTCCAACTGTTCTATTGCCAGTCCTTTGAATAAATCTTTTTTTCCGGAGAAATAGGCGTCAAGAGTAGAGACTAGAAGACTTTTTCCGAAACGGCGGGGGCGGCTAAGGAAATACACAGTATCAGTATGGACTAATTGATAAATCAATGCGGTTTTATCAATATATACACAATCCATATTACGTAACTGCTCAAAATTCTGTATCCCGATAGGATATCTTCTAAATATCTCTTTCATATCAATCTAATGTTTTTTGTTGAAACATGAACAAAGATAACGTTTTTACGCATATCTTGGACAAAATACAATCCGAATTTGTTATCTTTGCCCATATCATTGTTATATCAAAATGAAAGTTGTTATGAATCCATCCGTTAATATGCTCCGCAAACTCCCGATAGGAATACAAAGCTTCGAAAAACTCCGCTCTGAAGGTTTTCTTTATGTGGATAAGACTGCGTTGGTGTTTCGTTTGGTACAAGCAGGTGCTCCTTGTTTCCTTAGTCGTCCGCGGCGTTTCGGAAAGAGTCTGCTACTATCTACTTTTGAAGCTTATTTCAAAGGACAGAAAGAACTCTTCAAGGGACTTGCTATCGAACAATTGGAACAGAATTGGTTCGAATATCCGGTACTTCACCTCGACTTAAATGCTGAAAAATATGACAGCAAAGAACGATTAGAGAAAATGTTGGAATTTCACCTGACAAGGTGGGAAACACAATACGGTGTTGATAAAGGAACAATGACATTTTCCGGCAGGTTCGCCACAATCATCCAACAAGCCTATGAACAAAACGGACGCAGGGTAGTTGTGCTCGTTGATGAATATGATAAACCCATGCTACAATCATTCGATAATCCGGAATTGCAAGACGACTATCGTAAAACATTGACAGCCTTTTATACCGTGCTCAAAAGTACCGATGCTTACTTGCAGTTTGTCTTTATCACCGGAGTGACAAAATTTGCGCAAATGGGGATATTCAGCACACTGAATCAACTCAACGATATCAGCTTTGACCTTGAATATAATGCTCTCTGCGGCATGACTCGCCCTGAAATAGAAGCAACTTTTGCTCCTGAACTTCAAGCACTGGCCGCACAAACGGAAGCAACTTATGACAATGTAGTGGAACAACTTACCCGACAATATGACGGTTACCGTTTTACTCCGAGCAAGGGATTTGCCCCAATATATAACCCGTTTAGCGTACTTAGCGCCCTTGACAAACTGCGTTTCGGTGACTATTGGTTTGCCAGCGGCACTCCCACTTTCCTGGTGGAGATACTTAAAAAGACTGATTTTGACCTTCGTGAACTTGATGGCATCGAAGTTTCTTCCGTCTCTTTGAGTGACGACAGGGCAAATATCGGCAATCCTGTACCGATGATTTATCAGAGTGGGTATTTGACGATAAAGTCTTACGACCCGAAATTCAGGGTATATACATTGGGATTTCCCAATGAAGAAGTGAAATACGGTTTTCTCAACTTTGCCACCCCTTTTTATACTTCAGTTTCATCAACCGATACGTCTTTTTATATCGGTAAATTTGTTCGCGAACTATGTAATGGAGACGTTGAAGCATTCCTCACCCGTTTGAGCTGTTTCTTCGCTGACTTCCCCTACGAATTGAATTCGAAAACGGAACGTTATTATCAAGTTGTATTCTATCTAGTTTTCAAACTAATGGGCCAATTCCCACAAGCGGAAGTACGCACTGCCATCGGTCGTGCAGATGCTGTAGTAAAGACTGCCAATTATATCTATGTATTCGAATTCAAACTAGAGGGTACAGCCGAAGACGCTTTACGGCAGATAGATGAAAAAGATTATATGTTACCTTATAGTGTTGACGGCAGGAAGCTCATAAAGGTAGGTGTTTCCTTTGATGCCGAGAAACGGAATTTAGGAAAATGGATCATTAAAGAGTGACGCTATCCCACCAACATAGTGACGGTATATGCACAGGATAGCGTCACTATCCAAGGCATATACCGTCACTATATTTAAACCGGATATTTCGGGCTTTTAACTCTAGTTTCCGCGCTGTGTAGGCAAGGTAAATTCCTGCGAATCACAAATCACCCCATTCTCGTCCGCCACTGCGACACGGAATGTCACTTCACCATCTTTCAACCTTTCACCTGCATGAATCGAAGCCGTATAACGGATACCCTCACCCGGAAGAATTTCCTCAATCATCACCGAAGGAGAGATGCCGAGATGCTTCACCTTTCCTACCGTTTCTACCACAGGAACCACATTATAGACAGGCTTTCTCCCTTCATTCATAATCTCAAAGATAATCTTGCTATTTTCTCCCGCATCAATCACATGACTACGATTATCATCAATGAAACGGATTTTGCGCAACTTCAGTTGAGAAATGGGCGGCTGCACTTGCGGCTGCTTCTTATACTTTTGCACACGTACTTCCCGTACTTCAGGAATATACGCATCCTCCTCTATCTGCTCTTGTCTCGGTGCCGTCAATGCGTTTCCAATAGCCGCACCGGCAATGGTTCCTACAATATTTCCAATAGCAGAGCCACGATAACCGCCCCTCCAGCCATGATTATTATCTCCGATAAGTCCGCCTATCGAACTTCCCAGACTACCTCCGATAGAAGCACCTGCCATGATAGCTCCCGGATTTCCCATACGCCCCGACGCACATCCACTCAAAAGCAAAGCGGAAAGCAAAATTACTGTTAGTTGTTTCTTCATGAGCCTCTCTATTTAGTGTTATTATTTATTCTACCACTTTAAAACGAGCGAAACGCAACAATAGTTGTTTGTCACCCGCATTTTTAAAATGAATAGTGGCTTTCGCATTGTCTCCCGTTCCTTCCACTTTCAGCACTTCGCCCAATCCGAAACGTTCGTGCTCTATCATCTGTCCGACTTGTACTCCTGCTACCGATGCTGAACCGGAAGACGCCATCTGCGCACTGCTACTTCCACCAACAGCACTTACCTTCTTCAAATTTCTCGGCACACTGGGAGCAATAATCTGTGCTTTCGGACGTTCACGCTGCTCGGAAGAATTACTACCGAAAGGCGCACGCGACGAAGAAGCAGAACGGGCAAAGCCCCCTTCAATCTCCCTGCGGAAACGTCCCGCACCTTCATCCACAGCACGGCTCACTCCTGCTTCATGCGGCAACCGCAAATAATCAACATCAATATCACGCAGGAAACGACTGGGACTTCCAAACTCCATCTTTCCGTAACGGAAACGGGTTTTGGCAAAAGACAGATAGCAATGTTCTTCCGCACGGGTAATAGCTACATAGAACAAGCGACGTTCTTCTTCCAGCGCCCGGGGAGAATCTCCGACCATCCCACTGGGAAACAGATTTTCTTCCAGACCGACTACAAATACATTCTTAAACTCCAATCCTTTCGCCGAATGGACGGTCATCAACGTTATCTTTTCCCCATCATCCGCCTTGTCGGAGTCCTGATCGGTGAGCAACGCAATTTCCGAAAGGAAATCAGTAAGAGACACATTCGGATCGCCTTCCTCCTGCCGCAAAGCGCAGAAGTCATTCATACCATTCACCAACTCTTCTATGTTCTCCTTACGACTTAGATTCTCGGGGGATGTGTCCTGACAAACATCATTGATAATACCGGACTGACGGATAATATCCGTTCCTATTTCATAAGCGTTCTTATCCGCCTGATCGGCAATAAAACCTTCTATCAGTTCACGAAAGCCCTGCAGTTTTGCATGAGTTCCTTTGTTTATATCCAGTCCGTAACTCAATGGTTCGCAGACTGCCGCCCAAAGACTTACGCCATGATTGGTAGCCGCTGATATAATCTTCCCGACCGTGGTATCTCCAATGCCACGAGCCGGATAATTGATGATTCGTTTAAACGCTTCTTCATCATTCGGATTCACCACCAAACGGAAATAAGCAATCACATCTTTTATCTCTTTCCGCTGATAGAACGAGAGTCCCCCGTAAATCTTATAAGGCATACTCCGTTTCCGAAGAGCCTCTTCGAAAATACGGCTTTGCGCATTCGTACGATATAGAATGGCAAATTCAGCATATCCGTAGTGATATTCCCGACGCAGCTCCGCAATCTTATTAGCCACAATATCACCCTCTTCCACATCACTATACGCCTGAAACACACCGATGGGTTCCCCTTTTTCTTTCTCCGAGAACACGGCTTTCCGGATCTGACGTTCGTTCTTTTCAATCAGACTATTGGCAGCACAAACAATGGTTTGCGTAGAACGGTAATTCTGTTCCAGTTTAAAGACTTTCGTGTTGGGATAGATTTTCGTAAAATAGAGAATATTATCAATATCCGCCCCACGGAAAGAATAGATACTTTGCGCATCATCTCCCACCACACAGACACGTTGATTCTCCTTTGTCAGTTGCAGAACAATGCTATGCTGCGCATAATTCGTATCCTGATACTCATCCACCAACACATAACGGAACTGATCGCGATAACGTGCCAGCACTTCCGGAAAGTCACGAAACAGAATATAGGTATATACCAATAAATCATCAAAATCCATCGCTCCCGCCTGACGGCATCTGTCCCAATAACGGGTATAGATGTCACGGATAGCAGGCATCTTGGCAGCCATATCTCCTTCGTAAGCCTCTTTATTGGCAGCATACCCCGTAGGAGTGACCAAATGGTTTTTTGCATTAGAGATGCGTGCCTGCACTACTCCCGGCTTATAAGTTTTCTCGTCCAACCCCATCTCTTTAATGATGGAACGAAGCAGGCTCTTACTATCAGCCGTATCATAGATGGTGAACTGGGAAGTGAATCCAATATATTGTGCTTCGGCACGAAGAATACGTGAGAAAATGGAATGGAAAGTACCCATCCACAAATAACGTGCCCGTTCCATACCTACCTGCCGGGCAATACGCTCTTTCATCTCGCGCGCAGCCTTATTAGTAAAGGTCAGCGCAAGGATATTCCACGGATTGTACCCGTTCTCCTGCTCCAGCAAGTAAGCGATTTTATAAGTCAACACACGCGTCTTCCCCGAACCCGCACCGGCTATCACCAGCGAAGGACCGTCATTATAAGTCACTGCTGCACACTGACTCTCGTTCAATTCATCTATATAATTGGTATTCATAACAGCATTATAAAAACAATGTGGATTTTTAACAAACCCTTGGCATTCAAATTTGTTCTCAATACAAAAGTATAATATTCATTCGAGAATGAAGGTATTTTTATGAATTTTCATCACTAACTATTTTAACCTAACACCAAAAAGCAATGAAAAGAAGTATATTTTTATCGATTATTTTGAGTTTGTTTCTGGTCGCCTGCATTCCACAGGCAATGGCACAAAAGCAGAGCCGCCTGGAAAAGCTGCTAAAGTATCTGAACGATAATGACGCCGACAAATGGCAGAAAAACCGTGATAAGATAGATGACGAGACGCAAACCTATTATGCCGAAGAACTGGCATTGTTGGACGTTCTCAACGAATTGTGGAACAAACAAAGTGAGCAAGCTGCCACCAACTATTTCGGCTGTTACGAACAAGCTACGAAAGCTTATTTTCCGAATATCTGCGAAGAAGAGAAAATACAGCTTTCCAACGTACAAGACAAAGCGGAACAGGCTGTTATCTCCATCTTAGAAGCATCGAAAGAGCAGATTCCCTTTAGCAAGACATTGATGGACAGCATCCAGTCAAGCGGCTATCCGGCAGACTCCGCCCTCTTGCAAAAGGTGCGGGACATCCGCGAACTGGCCCTACTGGAAGGGATGCTGAAAACACCTGCGCTGAACATCTATCAAACGTATATCTCGGAATATCCGAACGGCAAGTTTATCTCTCAAATCAACACTGCGGAGAACAAACGGCTTTATCAGATTGTAAAGAGTAATCCGACCTCTGCGAATTTCAAAGCATTCTTTGATAATGCCGCCATGCAGAAATTCTTCACTGATAAAGATACACGTCCCTTCCTTTCGGAAGTCCGCACGTTATACGACGACTTTCTGTTTCAAGGGATTGACAGTCTCCGGGAGAAAGGAAATGCAACAGCTATCCGACAGATCATTGACGACTATAAGCAATCACCTTACCTGACTTCCACAGCACGTACGCACCTGGATGACCTTGAATATCTTAGTGAAAAAGCTGATTTTGAGCTTTTAAAACCTGCCATTGTCAGTTCCGAATCGTTAAGTATGTTGCAGGATTTTCTTTGCACACACAGATACAAGGAATTTCGCGACCAGGCCAACGCACTGCGGGCACCTTTTATTCTGCAAACAATCATATCCACCCCTACTTCCGTGAAATACTATAATGGAGGGCGATTGATAAAGTCTGCGGAAAACGACAGCACAGGAACCACCTCGACCACTTATTCGTATGACGATAAAGGACAGCTCGTCTCCACCCTGGCACTTACCATGAAGAACGGGCAGCCAAGTAATGAAATACAGACGAATAGATTATACGACCCGCAAGGTCACTGCATCTTTGAGGTACAAACGAATCCGAAAACCAAAACGGATCTCTACCGGCGGACACGCCGCATCGGTACCGATGGAAGTATTGAGAGTGATTCGCTCAAGTATGCAGACGGAAGAGTCGTCATAAGCTCCTATAATAAACAGGGATTATTGACCGAAACCAAAGAATATAATAAGAACGGAGAACTTCAGACCTACACCGCCAACAAATATGATGATAAAGGAAGATTGATTTCATCCCAACATCAAAACTTGCTTTTTGCCAATTCTCCGGATCAGGTTATTTCACAAAAAGATGCTTATGAATACGATAAATACGGTTATCTATCGCAGATTGTCTACCAACGGATTTTGGGTAATAACCAAAAAACGTCCGGATGCCTGACTTGCCTGTACGATAAATACGGGAACCGGATTGACGGCAATTCTTATTATGAATATGACAATACGGGCCAATGGATCTGCCGGACCAACCGCGATCACCCGAAAGAGGTGGAACGTATACAGTACATTTACAAATAAAGTAAGATGCTGTGAACATTTTGCAGAAGGCTTCTGTTATTATAGTATAACAAGCCAATTAAAACTTGTAACATTATGAATACTATATTAATGTCTTTAATTATGATGACCATGACTTACGAAATGCCTAAACTTCCTTACGCTAACAATGCGTTGGAACCTGTAATCAGTCAGCAAACAATAGATTTCCATTACGGAAAACATCTACAAACGTATGTAAATAATCTGAATAGCCTCGTACCCGGAACAGAATATGAAGGTAAAACGGTAGAAGAAATCGTTGCAACCGCACCGGACGGAGCTATATTCAATAACGCCGGACAAGTATTGAATCACAATCTGTACTTCCTGCAATTTGCCCCGAAACCCTCAAAGAAGGAACCGTCAGGCAAACTGGGAGAAGCCATCAAACGTGACTTCGGTAGCTTTGAAAACTTCAAGAAAGAATTCAACGCAGCAGCAGTCGGATTGTTCGGTTCAGGATGGGCCTGGCTATCCGTTGGGAAAGACGGTAAACTGAAAATCACGAAAGAAGCCAACGGCAGCAATCCGGTACGTGCCGGTTTGAAACCGCTTCTCGGATTTGACGTTTGGGAACACTCCTATTATCTGGATTATCAGAACCGCCGCGCCGACCACGTAAATGCCCTGTGGGACATCATCGACTGGGATGTGGTTGAAAAAAGAATGTAACCGGATTTACTAGCAAAACTATACTTATGAAAAAGGTCGTTGTGTTTTCACAGCGACCTTTTTTACAGACTAAAAAAACAAACTTTTATTATATATCAAACGCATTAGTTGTATTTTTGCAACCTATAAACTAGCATAACAAACAATTATGGTACTATATAAAAGAAAAGAGATACGATATATTGTCTCCATTGCCGTTCTTCTTTTCTTCCCCCTTTTCTGCAACGCTGCCGCCACAGAAGAACCAGAGGAAGAGATCCTGTTCATTACCTCATACAATTCTGACACTAAATATACCTACGATAACATCAGCACATTTATAGAAACCTACACCCAATTGGGAGGAAGATACTCGACCATTGTAGAAAACATGAATGCGACGGATTTAACGCAGGCGCACCAATGGAAAAAAACATTAACCGATATTTTAGACAAACATCCGAAAGCTAAATTAGTGATTCTTTTGGGTGGTGAAGCATGGAGCAGTTTCCTTCATCTTGAAGATGAGAAATATAAGCAGCTTCCTGTTTTCTGCGCAATGGCATCACGCAACGGCATCCGTATTCCGGAGGATTCAATCGATATGCGGAACTATAATCCTGTAAGTATCAACTTAACGGAACGAATGAAGGAGTACAACGTAAAATACTGTGATACATACGAATATAACATCAGCAAAGATATCGAAATGATACAGGATTTCTACCCGGACACAGAGCACCTGGTATTTGTATCGGATAATACCTATAACGGACTTGCCGAACTGGCATGGTTCAAGAAAAACCTGCAACATTTCCCGCAGTTATCCATCACCTATATTGACGGCCGCATCCACACACTCGATATGGCTGCCAATCAATTGCGCAATCTTCCCAGAAACACAGCAATGCTTCTTGGTATCTGGAGAATTGACAGCCGGGGAATCACTTACATGAACAACTCCGTTTATGCTTTTTCCAAAGCCAATCCACTCCTGCCTGTGTTCAGTATGACTTCCACCGCAATAGGCTATTGGGCCATCGGAGGATATGTCCCGCAATATGAAGGAGTGGGAAAAAATATGGGAGAATATGCTTACCGCTTTTTAGACCAGAAGGAAACGGGTATCAGCAGCATCAATGTCTTACCCAACCGATATAAATTTGACGCGAAGAAACTAAAGGAATGGGGATTTGAAAACAAGAAGTTGCCTGTCAACTCAATGGTTATCAATCAGCCTATCCCCTTCTTTGTAGCCTACAAGACAGAAGTGCAATTTATCCTGATTATCTTCCTCGTATTAGTAGGAAGTCTGATGATTTCCCTGTATTACTATTACCGGACGAAAATCCTGAAAAATCACCTTGAAAGAACCACGCAACAATTGCGGGAAGATAAAGAGAAACTGGAAGAGTCTGAAATCGAATTACGCGACGCCAAAGAGCGCGCCGAAGAAGCTAATCAATTAAAAAGTGCTTTTGTCTCGAATATGAGCCATGAGATACGGACACCTTTAAATGCAATTGTCGGTTTCTCCAGCCTGATTATCGGTTCGGTAGAGCAGAATGATGAATTGAAAGAATATGCGGATATCGTCCAGACTAATTCCAATTTATTGCTCCAACTGATTAGCGATGTACTGGATATATCACGCCTGGAATCAGGAAAGCTGCAATTCAACTATGAATGGTGCGAGCTAGTGAACCATTGCCAGAATATGATTACTCTCACCAACCGGAACAAGACAGTGGATGTAGACATCAAACTCCAAATGCCTAAGGAGCCTTACATGCTCTACACGGACCCGTTGCGTCTGCAACAGATTATTATCAACCTGCTGAATAATGCCTTGAAATTCACTCCTGCCGGAGGAAGTATCACGCTGGATTATGAAGTGGACGAAGAAAAGCAATGTATGCTGTTCTCGGTGACAGATACCGGCACGGGAATCCCCGAAGATAAACAGGAACTCGTATTCCAACGTTTCGAAAAGCTGAATGAATTCGTGCAAGGTACAGGGTTGGGACTGGCTATCTGTAAACTGACCATCCAATATATGGGAGGTGATATATGGATTGACAAGAGCTACAAAAATGGCGCCCGATTTATCTTTTCTCATCCCATCAAAAAACAGGAATCAACAGAAAAATGAAAAAAAATCGACTGATTTAGTGTTTTTCTGTTTCTTTTTCGCTTACTTTGCTCCCGTAAAGACAAAGGGGTGCCCCATGAGGGGCTGAGATTATACCCTAGGAACCTGAGGCAGTTAGTACTGACGTAGGGATTGTGTTTCTTCTTATCGCCTTTCCATTCAAGCACGCTCTTTGTATTTACTTTCAACTTATTTATTCTGATAGGACAATGAAAGTACAAGTGAACAACAAAGAGGTGGAAATTACTCCCGACTCTACCCTTACACAACTGACAGCACAGCTCGAACTTCCGGTTCAAGGCATTGCTATCGCCGTAAACAACAAAATGATTCCCCGTACCGAATGGGAGTGTTTCATTCTACACGAGAACGATAACCTAGTGATTATCAAAGCTGCTTGTGGAGGATAAGGAGATGATTAGTCTACAATTTATCACGCATCAGACCGAACGGTATTCGTACCTCGAATCGGCACGTATGGCACTCGAAGGCGGATGCAAATGGATCCAGCTACGTATGAAAGACGCTCCTCTCGAAGAAGTGGAAGCAGTAGCCCTGCAACTGAAGCCGCTTTGCAAAGAGCACGAAGCAATCCTGATTCTGGATGACCACGTCGAACTGGCCAAAAAGCTGGAAGTGGACGGTGTACATCTAGGCAAAAAGGATATGCCTATCGACCAGGCCCGCCAAATACTTGGTGAAGCCTTTATTATCGGCGGCACTGCAAACACTTTCGAAGATGTCGTACAACACTATCGTGCCGGAGCCGATTATCTCGGCATCGGTCCTTTCCGGTTTACTACCACTAAAAAGAATCTAAGCCCTGTACTGGGTTTGGAGGGCTATTCTTCTATTCTTTCACAGATGAAGGAAGCGAATATCGAAATCCCCGTTGTAGCTATCGGGGGAATCACTTTTGAGGATATTCCTGCCATACTTCATACAGGAGTAAATGGAATAGCCCTGTCAGGAACTATTCTCGGAGCAGATAATCCGGTAGAAGAAACACGTAGAATCATTGAAAGTGATCTATAATTTATCAAATGATAAATGGAATTTTAATTCAGACAGAAGAACAAAAGAACATAAAAGCTGCACTTAGATAATTATTTCTACTGTTTTATTTTTGTTCTTATGTTCTTCTGTCTCAAAAAATCAGCATTTAAATAATCAACTAAAATATATAGAATGGAAAAGTTAGTAATTGCGGGACGCGAATTTAGCTCCCGCCTTTTCCTGGGAACAGGAAAATTCAATTCCAATGAAGTAATGGAACAAGCTATCCTGGCTTCGGGTACGGAAATGGTAACTGTTGCCATGAAACGAATCGACATGGATAACAAAGAAGACGACATGCTGAAACATATCATTCATCCGAATATTCAGTTATTGCCCAACACCTCCGGTGTACGTAACGCGGAAGAAGCTATTTTCGCCGCACAACTGGCTCACGAAGCCTTTGGAACAAACTGGCTGAAACTGGAAATTCATCCGGACCCGCGCTATCTGCTCCCCGACTCTATCGAAACACTGAAAGCTACGGAAGAACTGGTGAAACTGGGCTTTATCGTGTTACCTTATTGCCAGGCTGACCCTGTACTCTGCAAACGGCTGGAAGAAGCAGGCGCAGCTACCGTTATGCCGCTCGGTGCCCCCATCGGTACGAACAAAGGATTGCAGACAAAAGAATTCCTGCAAATCATTATCGAACAGGCAGGTATCCCGGTGGTAGTGGATGCCGGTATCGGCGCGCCAAGCCATGCTGCCGAAGCAATGGAACTGGGAGCTTCCGCTGTATTAGTGAATACTGCAATAGCCGTTGCCGGAAATCCGGTAGAAATGGCTAAAGCATTCAAAGCAGCTACAGAAGCCGGAAGACAGGCGTACGAAGCAGGATTAGGATTACAAGCCGTCGACTTTGTAGCAGAAGCAAGTTCACCTCTAACGGCTTTTCTTGATTAAAACAAATAAACTATGGAACAAAAAATAAAATTCCCCCGCTCGCAGAAAGTCTATTTACCTGGTAAACTTTATCCGAATATCCGCGTTGCCATGCGGAAAGTGGAGCAAGTGCCCAGTGTCAGCTTTGAAGGCGAAGAAAAGATAGCAACACCAAATCCGGAAATATATGTATATGATACCAGCGGACCGTTCAGTGATGCGGAAATGAACATTGACCTCAAAAAAGGACTGCCCCGCATGCGTGAAGAATGGATCGTGGGGCGTGGTGATGTAGAGCAACTTCCCGAAATTACTTCAGAATACGGACAAATGAGAAGAGATGATAAAAGTCTCGATCACTTACGTTTCGAACACATCGCCCTGCCCTATCGCGCTAAAAAAGGGGAAGCAATCACCCAAATGGCGTATGCCAAAAGAGGAATTATCACTCCTGAAATGGAATACGTAGCGATCCGCGAAAATATGAATTGTGAGGAACTGGGAATTAAAACTCACATTACCCCCGAATTTGTTCGTCAGGAGATTGCGGAGGGACGTGCTGTACTACCGGCCAACATCAACCACCCGGAAGCTGAACCGATGATTATCGGACGTAACTTCCTTGTAAAAATCAATACGAACATCGGAAATTCGGCTACTACCTCCAGCATTGATGAAGAAGTGGAGAAAGCACTGTGGAGCTGTAAATGGGGTGGAGACACGTTGATGGATCTTTCCACAGGAGAAAACATCCATGAAACACGTGAATGGATTATCCGCAATTGTCCCGTACCGGTAGGCACTGTTCCTATTTATCAGGCACTTGAAAAAGTGAATGGCATAGTGGAAGACCTCACCTGGGAAATCTACCGGGACACATTGATTGAACAATGTGAACAAGGGGTAGATTACTTTACCATCCATGCAGGGATTCGCCGTCATAATGTTCATCTTGCCGATAATCGCTTGTGCGGCATTGTCAGCCGTGGAGGAAGTATTATGAGTAAATGGTGCCTCGTACACGATCAGGAAAGTTTCTTATACGATCATTTTGACGATATCTGTGATATTCTGGCACAATATGACGTAGCCGTGTCATTAGGTGACGGACTTCGTCCGGGTTCTATCTACGACGCAAACGATGAAGCGCAGTTTGCCGAACTCGATACCATGGGAGAGCTGGTGCTCCGTGCCTGGGATAAAAATGTTCAGGCATTTATTGAAGGCCCCGGACACGTTCCGATGCATAAAATTAAAGAGAACATGGAACGTCAGATTGAAAAATGCCATGACGCCCCTTTCTACACGCTCGGCCCGTTGGTGACGGATATTGCTCCCGGATACGACCATATCACTTCTGCTATCGGTGCCGCACAAATCGGATGGCTGGGTACGGCTATGCTTTGTTATGTCACTCCGAAAGAACACCTTGCCTTACCCGACAAAGAGGACGTACGCGTAGGAGTCATTACCTACAAGATAGCCGCTCATGCCGCTGACCTGGCAAAAGGACACCCGGGTGCACAGGTACGAGACAACGCATTGAGTAAAGCTCGCTATGAGTTCCGCTGGAAAGATCAGTTCGACCTGTCTCTCGACCCGGAGCGGGCGCAGACCTATTTTCGTGCAGGACATCATATCGATGGAGAATATTGTACGATGTGCGGACCTAATTTCTGTGCAATGAGATTGTCACGCGATTTAAAGAAAAGCACTAAAAGCAACAAATAATGAGTGGGGAGAAACAAAACGTCAGGCCACTGACCTACCCTCTCCCCTCATTTTAATTTTCAATTTTTAATTTATAATTGAATAAAATGTTCTCAGACGAATTAGAAAAAATATCCTGGGAAGAGACGACAAAAGCCATCTATTCCAAAACAGATGCCGACGTACGCCGTGCATTGGGTAAAAAAGAGCATCTGGATGTCAACGACTTTATGGCGCTGATTTCACCTGCCGCCACTCCTTATCTGGAAGTGATGGCACGCCTTAGTCAGAAATATACAATGGAACGGTTCGGTAAGACAATCTCTATGTTTGTACCGCTCTACCTGACTAATTCATGTACCAATTCCTGTGTCTATTGCGGTTTTCACATCAGCAATCCGATGAAGAGAACGATATTGACAGAGGAAGAGATTGTCAATGAATACAAAGCCATCAAACGGTTGGCTCCTTTTGAGAATCTACTGCTTGTAACCGGTGAAAACCCGGCCGCAGCAGGTGTCCCATACATTGCCCGGGCGTTGGATTTGGCAAAGCCTTATTTCAGCAACCTGCAAATTGAAGTAATGCCTCTTAAAGCGGAAGAATACAAGGAGCTAACCAATCATGGCCTGAACGGAGTGATCTGTTTTCAAGAGACTTACCATAAAGCAAATTACAAAACGTATCATCCAAGAGGCATGAAGTCAAAATTCGAATGGCGTGTAAACGGCTTCGACCGCATGGGGCAGGCAGGTGTACACAAGATTGGTATGGGTGTCCTGATCGGTCTGGAGGAATGGCGAACCGACGTAACGATGATGGCTTATCATCTGCGTTATTTGCAGAAGCATTACTGGAAAACGAAATATAGCGTAAACTTCCCGCGTATGCGCCCGTCTGAAAACGGCGGATTCCAGCCGAATGTAGTCATGAATGACCGGGAACTCGCCCAACTTACATTCGCCATGCGAATCTTCGACCATGATGTAGATATCTCTTATTCTACCCGTGAGAGCGCAGAAATCCGAAACCACATGGCAACACTTGGCGTAACCACAATGAGTGCGGAAAGTAAAACTGAACCGGGAGGATATTTCAGTTATCCTCAAACCCTGGAACAATTTCACGTAAGTGATGAGCGAAAGGCGGTTGAAGTGGAACGTGATTTGAAAAAACTGGGTCGTGAACCCGTCTGGAAAGATTGGGATCAGTCTTTTGATTTTAAAAGATAAACAGATGCGATACGACAGACAAATTATACTTCCCGAAGTCGGAGAAGAAGGTCAGAAGAAACTGCAGGAAGCCAAAGTGCTTATTGTAGGCATGGGAGGGCTGGGCTCTCCCATCGCCCTCTACCTGACAGGTGCAGGTGTGGGATGCCTGGGACTGGTAGATGATGACTTGGTAAGCATCACCAACCTACAACGACAAGTGCTCTATTCCGAAAAGGAATTAGGTAAACCAAAAGCTATCTGTGCTGCGGAACGGCTCTCCGCTCTCAACAGTGAAATCGAAATACACCCCTACGCTGCCCGGCTGACGAAAGACAATGCGTATGATATCATTCAGGAATATGATATAGTGGTGGATGGCTGCGACAACTTTGCCACCCGCTACCTGATTAACGACATTTGCATTGAACAGAAAAAGCCCTACGTATATGGTGCTATCTGCGGTTTTGAAGGACAGGTTTCTGTGTTCAACTACGGAAATCAAAAGAAAAACTACCGGGATCTTTATCCCGATGAAGAAGAAATGCAACGGATGCCTCCTCCGCCCAAAGGAGTGATGGGGGTTACTCCTGCCATTGTAGGGAGCATTGAAGCTACGGAAGTATTGAAAATAATCTGTGGCTTTGGTGATGTTTTAGCCGGCGAACTATGGACAATTGACCTGCGGACACTGCAATCTAACAAATTTTCACTATAAAGGTTGGTTTCTGACATAGTTAATTAGTAACTTTGCTAAGCAATCCAATTTTAACAAAAGAAATGAAACTAATTGTAGTTACCACCCCTACCTTCTTCGTCGAAGAAGATAAGATTATTACCGCTCTTTTCGAAGAGGGGCTGGATGTCCTACATCTTAGGAAGCCGGAAACTCCGGCTATGTATTCGGAACGGCTATTGACACTTATTCCGGATAAATATCACCGTCGCATCGTTACACATGAGCATTTTTATCTAAAAGAAGAATTCAACCTGATGGGAATTCACCTGAATGCGCGTAACCCCAAAGAACCGCATGATTATTATGGTCATATCAGTTGTTCCTGCCATTCAGTGGAGGAGGTAAAAAACAGAAAGCACTTTTACGACTATGTTTTTATGAGCCCTATCTATGACAGTATCTCTAAAGTGAATTACTATTCAACATACACTGCCGAAGAGTTACGCGAAGCACAAAGAGCCAAGATTATCGACTCGAAAGTGATGGCATTGGGAGGTATCAATGAAGACAATTTATTGGAGATTAAGGATTTCGGTTTCGGAGGGGCTGTCGTCTTAGGAGATCTCTGGAATAGATTCGACGCTTGTCAGGACCAAAATTATTTAGCCGTAATCGAGCATTTCAAAAAGCTGAAGAAACTATCAGATTAATAAATATAGCCGATCATAAAACTAACTGGTTATGCTTCCTCATTTTATCCAATAAGAGAAGTGTTTTTCCCAATCATGAAATATTAAAAAAGCCGTTGCGAATTACCTTCTGCAACGGCTCTCTATTTTTTCAGTGTTTTCTTATCAGAACTTATATCCTACAACAATAGAAAAGTTCATGTTTTTAGGATTACCAACTTTTTCCACATCAACTAAACCAAATTGACCATCTAATCCTGCAATGATTCTACCAAATTCCAATGCAACTCCTACGCCAAGACCTGCATCAAAACGCTTCAAAGCATCATCACCAAAAGTATCAACTTTACGTTCTGTATCGTTTCCTAAATCAAATTTTGTTTTACCAGCAATACCACAAGCAAAATAAGGACCTGCATTAACTACAAGATTCGTATTATCTGCAACATTAAAACGTGCAGCAGCCATTACCGGTAATTCCAAATACATTGCATTAATGCTATTTCCATCTTTCTTTGCACCTTTACTAGTCAAGAATAATGAAGGCTGCAATGACCATGTATCATTAAAAGCATATTCAAAACCTCCTCCAAGCTTAAAGCCAACTTTTGCATTCAGATCAAGATCACCTGTATAATTACTAAAGTTCATCCCTACCTTGGCATTCCAACCTGTAATTTGAGAAAAACCTGCTACTGAAATCAGCGCAAATAAAACAAACAAAACACTCTTCTTCATAATTTTAAAGTTTTAAATTAATACTAAAGGTTTCTATTAACCTCATTGTTTAACAATACAAATGTATAATTGTAATTTGTATTAAACAACTTTTTCGTTAACAAGTGCGCAATTTATAGAGATTATACATAAAAAAAGGGAATTCCCTATTTTTGAGAACTCCCTTTCCTATTTTGTTGAATTACTTTTCTTCTTATCAGAATGCGTAGTGGAAACCAATTGAAAGGTCTTCGCTAGTAAGATTAAGTCCGAATGAATGCTTAATAGGAGCATAATCCTCATCATAATCCATATTTCTCCGATAACCCAAGAAACCATACTTAGCTATAAAAGAGAAATTGTCATTCAACTTAACTGCGATTCCCGGTCTCAAACCGACTTGACCTCTTTTAAAAGTATCTCCATCTTTCACTTTATCAAAACCGATTGAAGCGGTTCCATCTAAGAATAAACGCACAATACCACTTTCATAATAAGAGAAACGGATATACGGAGCAAAGTCAAATGAATTCATAGAAACTTTGTTTGCATACTCATGTCCATACGCTAATTCAGCACCCAGCGCCCATGTTTCATTAAAGTTGTATCCGATTTCCGGAGCAATTTTAAAAGAAGTAGTGTTGCCTGTGCTGTTACGCCAAACGTTCAAAGATCCGCCTACGTAAATGTCTTGTGCTTTTACAGCGATAGTTGCTAACATCACAACTACCAATAATAAACCCTTTTTCATTTTCTTTGTTTTTTAAATTAAACGTTAGACCCCAATTCGGTCGATTGATTTCTGGGTGCAAATGTAAAGCAGTTTTTATGAACAAACAAACATTTAGTTAGTTTTTTATAATAAACACCAAATAAATGTTTAACGGAGACTCTGTACATCATATTATATAGCAACACAAAATTCTTGCTATCGATTCTTATTCAAATATATTGCATGTAGTGAGTGTTGTCATACCATAATAAGCCAAAGGATTTAAGAAGTAATGAGGACTGTTTCTTTAAGATTTAGTATCTTTGACGGGTGGTAAGCCTTTCAGCCATCAGACACAGACGCGTTTGACTGACATTGTATAGTGTAAAATGCTTCGTTATTATGAAAGTAAAGGCAATAAAACAGTTAGTTTAAACGATTGGGTATGTCAATAGAAATAAAGTATTTCGAGAACAGAAAAGATTGGCGAAAGTGGTTGAATGACAACTTTGAGATTGCCAATGAAGTTTGGTTTGTATTTCCCAGCAAGTCTTCAGGCGAAAAAAGTATCACATACAACGACGCTGTTGAAGAAGCTCTTTGTTTCGAGTGGATTGACAGTACAATAAAATCGCTCGACAAAGAACATAAAATTCAGCATTTCACACCCAGAAACCCTAAAAGTACCTATTCGCAAGCTAACAAAGAAAGACTTAAGTGGCTATTGGAAAATAAAATGATACACCCCAAATTTGAGGATAAAATACGAAATGTATTATCTGATCCTTTCATTTTCCCCAATGATATAATTGAAAGATTGAAGGAAGATAAGACAATATGGGAAAATTATCTCCATTTTTCCGACGCATATAAACGTATCCGAATTGCATACATTGAAGCAGCCAGAAAACGACCTGAAGAATTTGAAAAGCGATTAAACAACTTTATCAATAAAACGAAAGAAAATAAAAAAATCAGAGGATTTGGCGGAATAGAGAAATACTATTCATCCCAACTAAAAATCAATGATAATCTAAAATAAAATAGGCTGCAAATACTTTCACAAGTATTTACAGCCTATTTATCAGATAGTTAAGTACCTAACCAGCGTATTTGACTATCCTTCTATCGCTGCCTGCGCGGCTGCCAGTCTTGCCTATTAATCAACAAGTTAGTCTTTCATTGCAAGCATACTGAAAACTTCATTAATTCTATAATAGTTCTTCAGCACATTCAATACAGTCTGTCATTGATTGCTTTGCTACAAAAGTAGCAATATTATTTTAATATAATAGTATATAGATACTAAGTTTCCTCCTTCTGTTTCATAACTAAATTAGTTTAAAGTATTATTCAATAGATATCAACTTGATATAATTTGTTGCCGATAAAGCATAAATCGACCTATATTAAGATTAAGGTAGAGGCTACTAAGTTCTGCACCTTTTCTTAAATAGGATAAATACACAGATGGTGATGTAACTGTATATGAGAGGTCGAAGATTACAAATAGCCTTCACTAAAACAGATAGTCCAATATAACGTCAATTATACTATATATTTAATTGTTACAATCATTGCTGTCCCATTAAAATCTAAAATAGCTCTTTGAAATATTTGAAATTTAGTTAGTTACAGCGTTTTTTCGATTAAACGGATTTCAATTTGCATTTTTGCATCTCTGAAAGGAGATTTGCAAATGCATAAAGAAAAATACGTTTTCTCTCAACTAGTGTCATTCTTAGATAGGAATAAGTTCAACTACATTGTGCGCAAGTATGATGGCGACAAATATGTGAAGCACTTCACCTGCTGGAATCAGCTACTTGCTTTGATGTTTGGTCAACTTTCTAATCGTGAAAGTTTGCGAGATTTGATAGTTGCTCTTGAAGCTCATCATTCCAAATGTTATCATTTAGGGATGGGTAAAAACGTATCAAAGTCATCGTTGGCAAGAGCAAATCAAGATAGAGACTATCATATCTTTGAAGAATACGCTTACTACCTAGTTAGCGAAGCACGGCAAAAGCGTGTTAATCATATTTTCAAACTTGGCGGTAACGTTTATGCTTTTGATTCGACAACTATCGACCTGTGTCTTTCAGTCTTTTGGTGGGCTAAATTCCGCAAGAAGAAAGGAGGTATCAAAGTGCATACATTATATGATGTAGAAACACAGATCCCTGCATTTTTTCATATCACGGAAGCATCCGTACATGATTCTAAAGCTATGATTGAAATACCTTATGAACCAGGTTCTTATTACATCTTTGACCGCGGATACAACAACTTCAAGATGCTGAATAGGATTCATCTGATTGAAGCCTACTTCGTTGTCAGAGCAAAAAAGAACCTTCAATGCAAATTCATCAAATGGAAACGCAGACTGCCTAAGAATGTGCTTTCAGATGCGAGTGTTCTTCTGACTGGATTCTATCCTAAACAATACTATCCAGAGCCTATTAGACTTGTTAAATATTGGGATGAGGAACAAGAAAGAGAGTTCATATTCATAACCAATGCCATGCATATATCTGCGCTTCAAGTGGCTGAACTTTATAAAAACCGCTGGCAGGTAGAGCTGTTTTTCAAATGGCTCAAGCAGCATCTTAGAATCAAAAGATTTTGGGGTACTACAGAGAATGCCGTTCGAATACAGATATATGCTGCAATATGCACTTACTGTTTGGTGGCAATCATTCAACACGATATGCAACTGGATAGAAGTACATATGAAGTGCTACAAATATTGAGCATCTCATTGACTGATAAAACTCATCTGAAAGACCTTTTTGACAAAACTAAATTTCAAAATGACAAAGAACGATTCGGACCAAATGGGCCAAGTTTATTTAATTTTTAATTTGTCCCAATTTTAATGGGACACTAGTGTGTTACAATAATTTCATAGTGCAAAAGAATGAAAAATGAGGAAATCAACAAAGAAAGCTTTCAATATATTTGTTTCATTCAAAAGAAATACATTCCTTTGCAAAGAGTTTATGCAGGACATGAACTCGGCAATGCCTTATCAGCTTGCACTCTCTAATGACGCAGCAGCCACTCCGGATATTAGAGTGAAGCCTTTACAAAAGTGTAGATAGTAAAGGTGGACAGGTTCAGATAACACACACAATAGATACCAATTCTGTTGGGTGTTTTTTTATGCCTTGTTCGTTCCTGCAATAGCTTACTCCAGTGGTACAGTTGGAGAACTAAATAAATTATGTTGTGGTGTACCACACAACGAAAAAATAAATAAAATGAAGCAGAAAAATGAAAATTATCTGGCAACTGCTTCCAATGCAGCTACTGCACATCTAAGAGATGGACAGGCAGTAGAAAAATTGGAAAAGGATTCTAATATCCTTTATGATTTATTTGACCTTGAAAAAATATTCAAGGTTACTAAAAGAACATTGTTTAATTGGAGAGCCAAAGGCGAACTTCCGCTAATAGAATTTGGCGGTAAGTTGTATTTGTCCAAAGGACAGTTGAGGGAACTCATTATCCAGAAAGGAGGTAATTTATGAAAACTACTGATTTAACAACATTGTCTAATCATGCCATAACCATGATAGCAATTCAACAAGTCCAAAATTTCTTGAGTAGAACATATGTATTCAGATACAATGAAAATACCCATAGAATAGTCTACAAGAGGATTTCAGATGCAGAAGAGTTTCATTACCTGTCTGATTATGAACTCAACTTAATGCTAAAGGATATCGGAAACGCTAATATTCCATGTTCTAAGGATTTACTTAGGAAGGCTATATTTGCAAGCTATGTGCAAAAGTTTAATCCTTTTGCAGGCTATCTGAATAATTTGCCAGAATGGGATGGGAAAGACTATGTATCATTGTTAGCTAGTAGTATTATTACTACCAACAAAGAATACTGGCAGTCTTGCTTGAAAAAATGGTTAGTTGCTATGGTTGCTTCATTAAAAGAAGAAAGGGTGATTAGTCATACTGCTATCATCCTTGGGGGTACACATGGCATTGGTAAAGCAAGATGGTTTCATTCTATCATTCCTTTTGAATTGCAAGAATTTATAGTTCCATTTACTGGAATTACAAACAAAAAGCAATTTTTTAAAGATTTCGAGACCAATGGGAGATGTTTATGTTTTGAAGTTGAGCATATTAATACTCAACATGGCATACCGCTTGACCAGCTATTTGCACAATTACTAAGCCTTTATGAAACAGGATTTCAGTATTGGTTTAATGAAGATGAAATAGCTTTAGTAAATGAGAAAAATGTACAGTTTAAAGCTGTTTCTGTTGAAGAAAAAGTTTTAATCAGCTTTTTCGAAACATGTAATGGAAGCAGCAAGTGCATTTATGCAACCGGCTCAAATTGAACAGGTATTGGTGCAGAAAACTGGATTTAGGTCATTGTCAATGCAAACATTAGGTCATGTTTTGAAAGAAAAGCAATCTGAATAACCATTAAAATATAAGTTACCCACTTACCTTACTGTAGGGTAAGCAGGGTAACTTATTTTTATGTATTTATCATGTTTCTTTTAGAGATGATAACTGGCTATGATTAGTGATGAAATTAATAAGAGACTGCAATTATCCTATATGATTTAACTTTAGATACCTTCTAATCAATATAGTAGACATTGCCTACACTTACATATCCAAATATTTTGTATCTATCTTGGCTTCTTTTCATAGTTATACTAGATAAAGAGCAGTCATAGCAATATACTTTTTCTATTTGGAGACAATTAGATATATCCAAAGTACTAATTGCTGTATAGCTGCAACTCAGTGATTTAAGCTTTTGATTGTTAGATATATCTAAGCTTGCAATTTTGCTATAATTACAATTTATGTTTTCCAACTCAAAATTATTCGATATATCTAATATATGTATGTCTGTTAGTCCACAGTTTAATTCAACTAATTTGGGACACTTAGATATATTTAATGTTGAAATGGATGCTTGCTCACAATCTAATATCTTTAATTCTTGATTATTAGATAAATCAAGGCTAGTAGCCCACCATAAATTTTTACACCTCAATTCCTGTAAACTTTTGTTACTAGACAGGTTTAACTCCTGAATAGAGTTCATGTTTTCGAGTTCATCTTCATCAATTATATCATTATTATTACTATCAATAATGAGTAAATTACCACATTCTAGATGAGTCAAGTTCTTATTCTTAGATACATCCAAATCTTTTAAGCCACAGCTATTACATTTTAACGAGGCTAATTTGAGGTTTTTTGATACATCTAATGATTTTATGATACAACAATTACATTCAAGAGACGTTAAATTCGTGAAATATTGTATTCCTTTTAAGGATTTCACTTTAGTCAATACACCATTTATATTAGTGGTTGAATTACCAAAGCCAATAGTTGTGACTGCTTGAGCCTCAATAGGAGACACCTTGCCATCTTTGTTTACATCAAAGTTATCATAACAGTACTTCATGAATTCTATATCATCCATAGCTGAACAGACATCATCAGGTTCAGACATCTCTGGATACCCTGTTAATGACTCATTCTCATCACTTTTGCTGCATCCTGTACATAGTAGAACTACAGCCAACACTAAAAATACTTTTTTCATAATGCTTTATTATATTTTAATACATAAGTTTCAATTTCTCAAAGTCAATAATCCACTTATTCTCTAGTAGAAAGTCAGTACCTAGAAGAGCATGTACCTGTATTCCACTTTCATCCTCAATGCTTTTAAAGGCATCAAGTAGAGGTTTTACACAGAATTTAGGTTTATACATCTGACCTTCAAAAATGAAAGGTAGAGTAATCATATCTACCTTATGCTTACTTCCTTCTATTCCATTGATATAATAATCACCAACAGGTTCTACTATATCTTTAAAATATTCAACTACAGTGCTGTCTATCAGACTACAGGTGCTTCCAGTATCTAAGATGAAGCAAATGTACTTTTCCTTTACCTTAACTATAATTAGAGGTAATTGCACCTTACTTATAGAAAACGATAGATTGTGTTCCATACTATTTTAAGGTAGAACACATTGTGTATGAGTTCTTTCCATCTTTATAGTTGTAGTGCAGTATGACTTCTATGTTGTCAGGCATCTGATAAATGTCTTCATTGTCTCTTGTCTGATGTGATATACATCCTTCACGTAATGAATTCTGTACTTCATAATAACTGTCTTGTACAAACTTCGTGCATTGAGGTATAGCATGTTTTGCTTCTATACCAAAAGTATACTGTAGAATGATATTACTTTGAACACTTATTGTCTGTAATCCTATAAAATAAGGATGAGTTTTTTCCCAGCATTCATATCTCATTATATTATTAGATATTGTTTTTATATAAGTGTACTTGTGAAAATCTGTATAATTGTGAACATTAGTTCCTACTAATTGAGCCTTAACTATTGTAGAACAGAATAGTAACATTCCAAATATTATTCGGAAAGTCAATTGTGAATTGTATTTTATCATATTATTAATTTTGTAGTGGAGAATTATAAGCCAATTTTCTTCTTAAATATGGATTTTAAAGCTCCATGGCTTGTCTTTGTAACTATGTTACCTAAATCAATAGTATATTCATTGTCATCTTCTTCTTGGGGACATGCTGTGTAATAATAGAGTTTAGTTTTATAAAAATAGTATTGCCATACACCTCTCGTATCAAGATTTGCCTTTCCTGAAAAGATAGGTTCTACATAAATACATTTAGCACAAGGTTCTAAATCATTTAGCGATTTATTTATACGACAAATGATGTTTAAAGATTTAAAATATTCACATAGTTCACCTGTGAAAAAGTTCAAAACAGGATTAGAGTGAAAGTCATCTTCATCAATCATGATAGATATGTACTTTGCACTTCTTAATACCTCATACTGTTTTTGTGCCTTGATATTATAACAACTTAGCAAAACGAAAAACAAAAATAAGCAACACCTTTTCTTCATGATAATTTCCTTTTGTAGCCATACTACAAAAAGAAGGTGTGAGCCTAACCTTAGTTGCTTATCAGAAGGTATCGCCAAACACCTATAACCATGCAAATAAGGAAAGCCCACACCTATATGGTATGAGCATTCACTAACCTGCTTTTGATGGTTATATCTGATTGAAATTGGCGATTTCTCTGATAACATCAAGCAAGAAGCAAACACTTCTTCTTCTAATATGTCTTAGTTAAACATCTATTTCATTAATTGTCATTTAATTAATACTGCTGCAAAGATAGAACTTTCCAGTCATACTTCATCATCTGACAGTCATAAATTAATAGGTTTCAAGGCATATCAATACCATAGATGCAGGCTATATCCTTATAATACCAAGGTAGGGCTAATTGTTCACTTTCTGTATGCCCAATTGATAAATAGAGTACCAGTAACTATCAATATAAGCCACTGTAATATCATATCTAATGCTGTCATATATACACAAGTTAAAGCCCCAGTCCATGATGAACTAGGGCTATCAACAACAATAAAAACACATAATAAGAGGTATATAACCTCTTAATCCTTAAGTATCATACTTGTGAGGACAAACCCCACTAGAATTAAGATAATCTCACACATAATTCAATCAATATTTAATTTAGTCTAACTTACTAACTATTACTATAATTCATGTCTACATACTTCACCGAACCTCAAGTGGTTAAGTAATTATAGCAGTACATCTCTTTACCCTGTAATCAAATACCCTCAACCTATATTAGAAGAGGCAGTCAACCTCTATAAAACTATCCCCTGATTTGCCATTCTGCATCACTTACTTTGTATATATAACATGTAAGAAAGTGAGATTTTCAAAATTTCCCATCATAATGGTATAATAACAGCAGAGGGGGATGGATTTAATAGAAGGTAGGGTAATGTAGACTTTAGAAGGTTAAGTATTTATAGTTTTCCTTCATCATGATAGGAGTAGTATTCCTTCTCTGGACTTAAGATTATATGGTCTGCTACATGAATCTCCATGAGTTCAGCCACCTTCCTTACTTTTTCAGTCAAAACATCATCCAAAGTACTGGGTTTCATGCTTCCAGAAGGGTGATTATGTGCCAATATTACCTGTGTTGCATTAGCCAATAAGGCAGCTTGTAATATCAACCTTACATCTACATAAGTTGCAGAGATTCCACCTTCTGAAATAGGTACTATACCCAGTATAGCTCAATTGAACCTCTGCTACATTCATTATACTATCCATAAGATGCACTAATTAATGAACCAACTATATTCATTTTCACCATATAAAGCCTTATTAAGTCCTTCTGTCAATTGGGTGGCATTAAGTGACCTGTCCAAGAAGTTGTCAATGTAGCTACTTTTATTAGCTCCAGTTAGTAAGTTGTACACATTCCACATGCTAATTTCCCTGCTGTCCAAAAGGGTGCTAAAGTTATCATCATTATAATATGCTTTGGCAACTAATCCTATCTGGGTATCAGTCATTAGCATCTGTGGTAACTTCTTCTTCTGGTCTACAGGTAAGAACTGATATAATCTGCATCTACCTAAGAACTGGGCAAATTGGGACTCTCTCATATAAGTATCCTTGTAGGCTGACATATAATACAAGTGCTTGGCTATGTTGTATTCTTGGAACAGCCTCATCACTGCATTCAATAGTTCAGCAGTACTCATAACCTTTAATTCTGACCTGTAACCATCTGTTGATACACACATGTTACAGCATACCATGTTTTGAAAGCCAATGAACACCTTGAACTTCTCTGCACCCTTTTTGCTGTAGAGGTTCTCATGGTTATAAGCCCTGACTCCACCTATGGTTAAATTCAGTCTGTTACCTGCAATATCCTCATATATGGTAGGTATCTCAAAACAGAACATCATTCTCTCAAAGTAGATGGTTTTATCAGATTCCAATAGTTGATTCACTGGCTTATGAATAGCTTCCGGTATTCTGCCTTTGATTACATGACTTACCCTGATGGCAGGTTCTTCTATTCTCTCATTGGAGAAGACTTTATTAGCTGCTTCCCATACAGTTTCAATGAAACTGGAGTGTGATATAGTAACCTCATTGTCCTTAGAGAACACAGGTGTAATACATTCCTCCTTGAGGTACTGCATGGTTGCTTCCTTTGTATTAGCCTCAATAAAAGGTAACTTATTACCTTCTCTGGTGCTTATGGAATCAGCTTCTACAGGATTTGTTGATATAATGCCTGTGTTGATGATTTCTATTGGCTCAACTGTTTGAATATAAGGGTTATCTACCTTATTTCTATTAGGGTATATCAGATTAGCTCTGACTGGCTGCAACTGCATTATTTCCATATCTAATGTAATTAGGGGTATAGTTAATAGTTGGTTGATTCTGTTTGTCCATAAGTACTTCTTTCTTCTGCATGAAGTCTGATGTTAACTGTTGATACCATTCAGGAAATTGATGATAGATGGCAGTCAGTTCTTCAATGGTTTTACTACTCTTAATCTTACTTCTTATCATCTCCAAATTGACACCATCATTACACCAGTCAAGTATTATCTGACCTGTAGCAGGTGTAATGGTAAAATCAGGCTTACCTATGAACAGGTTTGTCCTATCTTTAGATGCAATAGTCTGGTGCTTCATGTTGATGTCAAAGACTATGGTAAACTCATAATCTATACCATCTCTCATGACTGCTTTAAGTCCTACTTTCTCCGGTATCATCTTGCCATTCTTCTCACTTAGAACATAGTCTTGTTTGCATCTCATAGTGCATATAACATGACTTCCAGACTGCAATACTTTCTGCATGAAAGCATTGATTCTGGGTGTCACCTTCTGCCAATTGGTGAAGCTGTTACCTTGTAATCCTGCATGGTATTCAAGCAAGTTATCCCAACACTGGGAAATGCTATCAATTATAATAACTTCCATGCCAGCACCTTCACATACTTCAATAGCCTGTATGTAGGTTTCAGGTGTAAAGTTATCACTTAGGCTTAATACATTATAAGCACCTAAGTGAGCATAAAGGTCTGCACTTCCATTCTCACTGTCAATAATGGCTATCTTAGTCCAGTCATTACATAGACCATAAGCTAAAAGTAATGCTGAATAGGTCTTTCCTGAACCTGCACAGCCTTGAAGAGCAAGCTTAATCTTAGCCTGCTTCTTGGATGAAACTCTTAAGTTCAACATGTCTGAATAGGGTTAATTGTTATACACAGTCTATAAAGAAAAAGGGAAGCAAGCCCTAATAGACTTACTTCCTTGAGGTCAACATTAATAACCATCATAGAGTTGCCAGTGTCATAGCTCCACCTTCACCTCTTTGGTGCAGCATATAGAACATGTCACCTGTATCTGGTGAACATACTTGAGAGATAACAGGATTGGTAACCTCTCCATTAAGGAACTTGTCACTTACTGCTCCAGTTTCACAGCCATAAACAAAGAAGCACTTCCCTGTATGAGGATTCTGCTTTACTTCAATCTTACTTACTCCCTTTTGAGCTTTGAACTCGTTAACTGTCACTGTCTCTAAGAACTTTAACTTTTCCATAATCTTGTAATTTTATTGTTGTGCAGACAGACCATTCTGCTGCTGTTGATTCAGTTACTATGGTGGGGTAATGAGCTAACTATATGAATCCAGTAATCCCCAATATGCACAGGGGGATATCCCACTCTTAAGGTCTGGGGTGGGTGAAAAGGTGACTTAGAGTGCACTTGTAGATATCAAGTTTGCAGAAATTTAAAATAAAAATTAAAAATATCAGAGAGACTGTATATCAGATGACAGTAGGAATTGCTATATATTAGTTATATACATATAAAGCAATCCCCTGCCTTCTGGTGGGAAAACAAGGGATTGAGGATATAGTTGTGTATTCACTCTGGAATTATAATATAAGAGAAGTGAATACAAACTTTAGAATATGAATTCTTTACGCATGTCTTTAGTCGCGGGAATATGTTGCAACGGCTCTACATTTAGCCCAAAAGGGTTATAGCTAAGGATTTTATATGCACCTGTAGGAGTATTGTTTACTCTTTTAGTAGTTCTAGTAGAAAGTTTACAGAACTCTTTTAAAAATGGAATGGCTTGTCTTGAACTTAATTCTCCAAGCCCCAATAATCCAGATATGGTATTAAATCTTGCAGCTAATTCTTCTCCAGTGTAGGTTTCATTAAGTGGTAGATTTTGCCGCATTGTAACTTTTATTGAATGACTCTCTTCTAAAGCCCAAAATAGCACATAATTTCTTAGCTTTTTATACTCACTAGCTTTATTATATAGTACCAACTTATCTATTAGAGTTTCAAATGGAACATACTTGTGTAACTCAATAAAGTGCTCAAGGAATATTCTATTTGCTGAAGAACATTGTGTACGCAGGGTATTAGCAGTTCTTTCTCTACCTTCCAGAGTTGTCTCTTCTCGTAATAGCGTAATGAGCTCATCTCTTTGACTTTCATTTGATAATAGAGTTTGTGCATCTGTTTCTTCAATAACGGCATCTGTTATTCTTTCTTGTTCTTGGAGGTTTTGATATTCTATATTATGTCCTTCAACAATTAATTTGTCCATTAGATGGGGGGCTTGAGAATATAGATTTTTTAATAACTCAATTTGTATTCTTATATAATCTATATTGAAAAATGAAGGCATTAAATCTCCATGAATATCTTGCCTCAATATTTGAACAGGTTTAGTTCCATGATAACTTCTAGCTGTCTTTCTAATAAACTCTGTTGTATCAATTTCATTTCTAAATATATCTGTTGTAGGGAATTTATATTTTAGAGTTGAATATAACTTACCAAAGTGGATTAATTGTTTAGCATCTATTAATGCTTCATTGCATACATCATTTGGATTAAGGTTATTGGTACTTTCTTTGGTTGAGTAGATTATAGTCTCACTAAGTAAACCTTCTGAACTTCTACATCTACCTGCTATCTGTTGTAATTTGTCAACAGATAGCACTGTATGGAATTTCTTAGAATTGATAACAGTGATTAGATGGAATCTCTCTGTAATGTCAATACCAACAAAGTAGGTGCAAGTCATAAATGAAATCTTTTGGGGGAGTTGATTATCAGTGATATCACTGTAATGTTCCACAGTGGATTCATTCTTGGTACTGCATAGCATTGCACAATCTGTTTTCAACTCATCTGCAAGGCTATTAATAATATATCCACAGTTTGATATTGAATTATATGCTACCAATATTTTATCATTTGGATGAGTGGATATAATATCTTCAATACTCTTTTTGACTCGTATATTAGTGTCATCTGTATGAATTAATCTGATATTTCTGGGGAGAGGTTCATTAAATTCCACATTAATAACAGGTTCATCTTCTATTAATTTGTTGGAGAATCTACTGACAGTAGCAGAGACCAGACATCTTTGGGTTGGGGGAAACTGAAAATAATAGTCAATAACATCTTCCATTTCAGGTCTGTAGCTACAATCATATTGATATGAATCAATTTCATCTACCATGAGGAAGTAGTCTTTGTAGTTTTCTTTTCCTATGATGTTTAATAAGCTTGGTAAACTATTAGCAACAACTATGAACTTCTTGTATTTAATGGATGAATCAGCAAGGTATGTGGGTATTTTAGGAGGATTGAATCCTGTGATTTTTCCACCTACATAAAGTATCTTGTACTTATTTTCATCTCCTTCAATTCTACTATTCACAGCTTTACTATAGGCTAATGTTCTTGTAGGAACAACTACAATACTATTTCTTGGAGAATCTAATTCAAGCGTTGTAGCTCCAATTCCAGTTCTATTTTTCTTGATTAACCCATAAGGAGAAGTTGTGAATACATCTTTTAGATGAGCATCATCTCTTGGCATCATAAAGCTAATTGATTCAATAACTTTATTTTTCTCTAGCCAATTTACTTTGCACTTCAAGTCTACATTTTCACAGTTTACATCTGCACCATTGATTATTTGAATCATACTAGGATGCCCATCTTCAAATGATTTAGGGATTCCTGTACAAAATAGTATTTCATATCTACTATCAGGTAATTGATTGTCATCAAATGTAATATTATTTATTGTGTTCATAGTTCTTTTTATTAGTTATGGTCAAAAGTAGTCTTTTGTATTCACTTTCCCTAATAAAAATAAAAATGAATACATGGGAATTTACTGGAGCATAAAGTATTTCAAAAGATTGTTCTCCTTGATGGCTATCCTACTAATGTGTCCTTTAAAATCTCTAGGATTCTCACTTCTAATGATATACTTATTCCTAGATGTTCTATCAGTAGCATACATATTCTTCAATAAGGCTACATATTTTCTAGGTTTCAGTGCTTTATGTAGATGGTATTGGACTATAAGAGTCAGCCTATCCTGTGTTTCACTTGCGGAATAGCTCTTATTTAAGGTAAAGCTCCTTCTTATAGCAACTTTGAATGGGTGTTCCTCATCAAGTGCCCAGTACATAACTGCATTATTAAGGTTCTTGAAAGCTATATTGTTATCTGCTCTAATCTCCCATAGTTGGTGCAATAGACTATCAAGGTCAACAGCAAAAGCATTCTTGAGGTCAAGATTAGCTAACTCATCTCCTAACTCTTGAAAGTCTGCTACTTCCTCTGTTTAATCAACCTTAAGGTCTTGGCTGCTTCTACTCATATAATATTTATATAAAATATACACCTTAGTGCGCAAAGATACTAAAGAATCCCTATAGTTACTAGCTATAAAGATTCTTTTTACCACTTGTGGTGCTATCAGCACCAACTAATATTACCCAAATACATATTCAATAACCTTATTATTCAATATACTAATTGGAGAATAATCTTTCTTAATGTACCCTTCTGTTACCCTATGTGCGGATGAATGATTCAATGCAAACCCAACCTCTGCTGTACTAGCTCCACAATTATTCTGGGCAATGGTAGCCCATGAATGCCTGAAATTATAAATACAGATATCAGGAAGTTCATTATACTTGCAATAAGATTTTAAACCATTGTTTACATTAACATTAAAACAGTTACCATCCTGATACCTTTTATTAAAATTCAGAAGGTATTCATTATCTGACTTGTATTTCTCGAATAAATATAATATCCTTGATGGTATCTTGATTTCCAAATATGCACCATCACGCCTAAACTTCTTTGTCTTTAATCTATGATAACATAATACTCCCTCTCTTAAATTCTCCTTACGTAGTTCAAAGATGTCTGCTGTATTCATCCCTGCTAGACAGAAAACCATTTCTGCTACATCTCTACTTAATTCTGGTAGAGATACTTTTAAATTAGATTCAGGTATTTCACCTGTAAAGAATCTCTTTAATATATCTATATCCAAAGCTCTCTTCTCTGGAACATCAGCTTTAGGTATTGAAATCTTCCTAAAAGGTTGTAATTTGATTCGGATGATATTCTTATCATAATCATTATACTCTTCAAGAGCTGCATTATATATCATTCTAATACAAGTTGGATACATTTCCTTTGCCCTATTTGTAGATGCTAAAGAGCTAATCCAGTCTTGAATAAACTTTGTAGTAAGCTTTGAAAACATTATATTCTCTGACTCTGCAAACCTTTCCAATGATTGATATGCCCATCTGTAGTTCTTTGCATTCCTAACCATCCCCCTAACAGTAGCCATCTCCAAAACATACTTCCTAGCATATTTAGAAAAAGATATATCTTCATCTATGTGTTGTAAATAGGATACAACCTCATTGGTATCCCAACTGGATATATCTACAGCATTCAATCTATCACTATAGAGTTTAATAAGGTTGGAACAATAAGAAAGTATTTCAGGGTCTTTAATTTCCCCTTTACGTAATTTGGATTTATCTACTGTTTTATCTGTATTTATATATCTTGCAACTCTATTATGAGTAACCCTTATTAATACAGCAAACAAGCCATCACTTCTCTGTGACCTAACACATGCTTTAAATGTTGCCATAATCATCTAATATTTAATTGTTTAACATAACATATTCACTGCAAACACCATGCTTCCTTTATGCAAACATAGAGTCAAACAATCATTAAAAACAGACTATTATAACAATAGAAAGAGGGACTTACTATAAAAGCAAATCCCTCTATAACTTACTGATTAATATTGATTTATCAGATAGTTAAGTACCTAACCAGCGTATTTGACTATCCTTCAATAGCTGCCTGAGCCGCCGCCAGTCTGGCAATCGGCACTCTAAATGGAGAACAACTAACGTAATTCAAACCTACCCGGTGACAGAACTTCACAGAAGAAGGTTCACCACCATGTTCACCACAGATACCACATTTCAAATCCGGACGGATAGCACGGCCTTTTTCTGTCGCCATACGTACCAGCTGTCCCACACCATTCTGGTCGAGAACCTGGAACGGGTCTACTTTCAAAATCTTCTTTTCCAGATAAACAGGAAGGAAAGAAGCTATATCATCACGAGAATAACCGAAGGTCATCTGCGTCAAGTCATTTGTACCGAATGAGAAGAACTCGGCAGAAGAAGCAATACGGTCGGCAGTCAAAGCAGCACGCGGGATCTCGATCATTGTACCTACTTTGAAGTCAATACTATCTCCTACTTCCTCAAACAATTTCTTAGCTTCCGAGCGAATCACATTTTCCTGCTCCTTGAATTCATACAAGATACCGGTTAACGGAACCATGATTTCCGGATGAGTTTCCACTCCTTCTTTCTTCAGTTCCAATGCAGCACCCAAAATTGCACGTGTCTGCATTTGAGTAATTTCAGGATAAGTATTTCCTAAACGGCAACCACGGTGACCTAACATCGGGTTATGTTCACAGAGTGATTCTACACGTTGCTGGATATATTGCAGGCTTACACCCATCGTATCCGCCATTTCTTGCTGTCCCTTCAAATCGTGAGGAACAAACTCATGCAAAGGAGGATCGAGCAAACGAACGGTTACCGGGCAACCAGCCATTGCTTTAAAGATACCTTTGAAGTCTTCTTGTTGATATGGAAGAATCTTAGCCAATGCTTTCCGACGTCCTTCTGCATTTTCCGCCAGGATCATTTCACGCATTGCTTTGATCTTTTCGCCTTCGAAGAACATGTGTTCTGTACGGCAAAGGCCGATACCTACTGCACCGAAGTTACGTGCAACTTCCGCATCATGAGGAGTATCCGCATTGGTACGTACCTGCAAACGAGTATATTTATCAGCCAGTGTCATCAATTCGGCAAAGTCGCCGGAAAGCTCTGCAGCTTTCGTTTCTACCTTGCCATTATATACTACACCTGTACTTCCGTTCAAAGAGATATAGTCACCTTCTTTCAGCAATACACCGTCAATCTCTACCGTACGGTTTTTATAATCAATGTTCAATGCACCTGCACCCGATACGCAGCATTTACCCATACCACGAGCCACAACAGCCGCGTGAGAAGTCATACCGCCACGAGCCGTAAGAATACCTTCGGCAACTGCCATACCGGCCAAGTCTTCCGGAGAAGTTTCGATACGCACCATCACCACACGTTTACCGGCAGCATGCCATTCGGCAGCATCATCAGCAAAGAATACGATCTGACCGGTTGCAGCACCCGGAGAAGCCGGAAGACCACGGGTCAACACTTTGGCTTTCTTCAAAGCATCCTTATCGAATACAGGGTGGAGCAATTCATCAAGTTTATTCGGTTCCACGCGCATCAAAGCAGTCTTTTCGTCAATCATACCCTGACGGAGCAAGTCCATAGCAATCTTTACCATGGCAGCACCTGTACGCTTACCGTTACGTGTCTGGAGGAACCAGAGTTTACCTTCCTGTACGGTGAACTCCATGTCCTGCATATCTTTATAATGATTTTCCAGTTTAGTCTGAAGAGCATCCAGTTCTTTATAGATTTCCGGCATTGCTTCTTCCATTGAAGGGAATTTAGCAGCACGAACATCTTCGGTAATGCCAGCCAATACAGCCCAACGTTGAGAACCAATCTTAGTGATCTGCTGTGGAGTACGGATACCTGCCACTACATCTTCACCTTGTGCGTTAATCAGGTATTCACCATTGAAAAGATCTTCGCCTGTACCGGCATCTCGTGAGAAACAAACACCTGTAGCCGATGTATCACCCATATTACCGAACACCATAGCCTGTACATTGACAGCTGTACCCCATTCATCAGGTATACTTTCCATCTTACGGTAAAGGATAGCGCGTTCATTCATCCATGAATCAAATACGGCACATATAGCTCCCCAAAGTTGTTCGTATGCACCAGTCGGGAAATCTTTTCCGGTCTGTTCCTTTACGGCAGCTTTAAATTTCTTTACGAGTTCCTGCAAGTCTTCCACTTTCAACTCGTTATCCAGTTCTACCCCTTTCGCTTTCTTCACCTCTTCGATGATAGCTTCGAACGGGTCAATATCATCTTTATTGGTAGGCTTCATGCCCAACACAACGTCACCGTACATCTGTACAAAACGACGATAAGAGTCCCATGCAAAACGTGCATTACCCGTTTTACGGATAATACCTTCCACCACTTCATCATTCAATCCGAGGTTCAGGATCGTATCCATCATACCCGGCATAGATGCGCGTGCACCGGAACGTACAGATACCAACAAAGGATTTTCAACATCACCGAATTTAGATTTCATCAACGCTTCCACATGAGCGATCGCTTTTACAACTTCATCTTTCAGCAACTCAACCACTTTATCACGTCCTAACGTATTGTATTCCGTACAAACATCTGTAGTTATTGTGAATCCGGGAGGGACAGGAATTCCGATTAAATTCATTTCAGCAAGGTTGGCTCCCTTACCACCGAGCAAATTCTTCATGTCAGCCTTTCCTTCTGCCTGACCATTACCAAAGGTATAAACTCTTTTTTTATCCATAATATTGTGTTTAAAGTTACATTATGATTTTTTTCTGTTCGCAAATCTAAGGATATTTCGCAAACTTGAAAACTTTTTGCGAAAAAACTTTCTATCAAAATGCAATTTCGACATTACAATCCGGAATATTTCTGTATACCCGAATTTTTTCCAAAAAAAATACCTACTTTTGCAAAGTAATTATTAGACTGGTGTAAAAGTGGCAAGAAAGAAAAAAGAGCTTCCCTTATTGGAGAAGGTAACAATCATGGATGTGGCTGCCGAAGGAAAAGCCATAGCAAAAGTAAACGACCTAGTGATTTTTGTTCCTTATGTAGTGCCGGGTGATGTTGTAGACCTGCAAATCAAGCGTAAAAAGAATAAATATGCCGAAGCTGAAGCGGTAAAGTTTCACGAGCTGTCGCCCAATCGCGCTGTTCCTTTCTGCCAACATTATGGCGTATGCGGTGGCTGCAAGTGGCAAGTGCTCCCCTATTCAGAGCAGATCAGATATAAGCAAAAGCAAGTGGAAGATAATTTGAGACGTATCGGAAAGATCGAACTTCCCGAGATTTCTCCGATTCTCGGTTCTGACAAAACGGAGTTTTACAGGAACAAACTGGAATTCACCTTTTCAAATAAGCGCTGGTTGACAAACGAGGAAGTTCGTCAGGACGTGAAATACGATCAGATGAATGCGGTAGGTTTCCACATTCCGGGAGCATTCGACAAAGTACTGGCTATTGAGAAATGCTGGTTGCAGGATGATATATCCAACCGCATCCGGAACGCAGTACGTGACTACGCTTACAAACACGATTATTCTTTCATCAATCTGCGCACACAGGAAGGTATGCTGCGGAATATGATTATACGCACATCTTCCACAGGGGAACTGATGGTAATCGTCATTTGCAAGATTACAGAAGATCACGAAATGGAACTGTTCAAGCAATTACTCCAATTCGTAGCGGACTCTTTCCCCGAAATCACTTCGCTTCTATACATTATTAATAATAAGTGCAACGATACCATCAATGATTTGGACGTTCACGTATTTAAAGGGAAAGACCACATCTTTGAAGAGATGGAAGGCCTGCGTTTCAAGGTCGGCCCGAAATCATTCTATCAGACTAACTCGGAACAGGCTTATAATTTATATAAGATAGCCCGTAACTTTGCCGGATTAACAGGAAACGAACTGGTATATGACCTCTATACAGGAACAGGAACAATTGCCAATTTCGTTTCACGCCAAGCCCGTCAGGTGATCGGTATCGAATACGTGCCGGAAGCTATTGAAGACGCAAAGGTGAATGCAGAGATCAATGATATCAAGAACGCAATTTTTTATGCCGGTGATATGAAAGATATGCTGACGCAGGATTTCATCAATCAGCATGGACGCCCCGACGTAATCATCACAGACCCTCCCCGTGCCGGTATGCACCAGGATGTGATTGATGTCATTTTATTTGCGGAACCGAAACGAATTGTATATGTTAGTTGTAATCCTGCTACTCAAGCGCGGGATCTACAATTACTGGATGAAAAGTATAAGGTGAAGGCTGTTCAACCTGTAGATATGTTCCCTCACACTCACCACGTAGAAAATGTGGTGTTGCTGGAACTTCGATAAAGAGTTCACCACAGATTACACAGATTATAATAATCAGTAATAAAAATCTGTGTTAATCTGTGGAATCTGTGGTGAAAAATAAATTCTCAAAAGAAAAAAGAAATGAAAAAAAGACCTAGAAGAACTCCTGCTGAAAAAGCACGTGCTCAATATACCAATTATGCAGTCAAAGAGCCCATGGAATTAATGGAGTTCCTGGCTGCCAAGATGCCGGATGCAAGTCGCACGAAATTAAAATCGTTGTTAAGCAAGCGGGTCGTGTTTGTTGATAATGTGATAACCACGCAATTCAACTTTCCCCTTGAAGCAGGCATGAAAGTGAAAATCAGCAAGCAAAAGGGAAAGAAAGAATTTAATAACAGATTGCTGAAGATTGTATATGAAGACGCCTATATCATTGTCGTCGAAAAGATGCAAGGACTTCTATCCGTCAATACGGAGCGTCAGAAAGAGCGCACTGCCTACACGATACTGAATGAATATGTGCAACGCTCCGGACGTCAATTCCGTGTGTTTATCGTTCACCGCTTAGATAGAGATACTTCCGGTTTGATGATGTTTGCCAAAGATGAAAAAACGCAGCGGACGCTACGCGACAACTGGCATGAGATAGTGACCGACCGCCGATATGTAGCCGTAGTGGAAGGTAGTATGGAAAAAGACTATGATACAGTCGTTTCCTGGCTGACTGATAAAACGCTTTACGTAAGTTCCAGTGAATATGATGACGGTGGATCAAAATCTATTACCCACTATAAGACAATCAAACGCGCTAACGGATATTCTCTGTTGGAACTCGATTTGGAAACTGGCCGAAAGAATCAGATTCGTGTACACATGCAGGATTTAGGCCATCCTATTATCGGCGACGGAAGATATGGAAGAGAAGATTCTCCCAACCCTATCGGACGCCTAGCACTCCACGCCTTTAAACTTTGTTTTTATCATCCGGTAACGGGAGATTTAATGGAGTTCGAGACGCCTTATCCGGCGGAATTTAAAAAGTTGTTTCTAAAAAAATAAAACAATATGCTCAAAATAGAAAAGGAGTTATATCGATTGATATAACTCCTTTTCTATTTAAATTATAATTTATTCTATTGCATCTGCAACTCAATATAATCAATATATTCTCCATCAAGATACAAATCACCTTGCAAATAACGACCTCTAACACGAACACCTCTAATCTCACGTAAAGCAAAATCATAACCATAATCAAGATACAATGTTCCATAATCCACCCACCAACGGAATGGCAAATCACCGGCCGGCCTACCATCGTAGTCAAAGACTTGGTAATCTATTCCCAAACCATTGTTATCCAAACGAATACCACTTTCTATCGGATTATTGTTAGAACCGAACCATAAATCACCAACCCAAGTACGTCCCATCAAATCGTCATAAATATCTTCATCGTCTTCACACGAAGTAAAGCCAACCAATAAAGTCAGCATCATCAAGATACCCGCATATCTCTTTATCATTTCCATAATTCTCTAGTTTATTGCGTTTATTAATACAAAATTAGCGTTTTTTATTTACTATACATCACAAGCCACAAGTTTTTTGTACCTTTGCGAAGATAATATTAAAATTTCCACATGAAACTTCTTTGGCTTGATTTAAATAGTTCGTACGCTCATTCTTCGCTGGCATTGCCAGCCTTACATGCCCAGATAGCAAATAATACAGACATTGAATGGTGTACGGTCTCCGCCACTATCAATGAAAATACCGGTAGTGTCGTCAATCAAATCTACCGCCATCAACCGGACATCATTGCAGCTACCAACTGGCTATTTAATCACGAGCAACTCCTGCACATCGTTTCACGCGCAAAAGCGTTACTACCTCACTGCTGTGTTATACTCGGAGGTCCCGAGTTTTTAGGAGATAATGAAGCTTTCTTATATAAGAACAAATTTGTAAGCGGAGTGTTTCGCGGAGAAGGCGAAGAAGTATTTCCATTATGGTTAAAAGTGTGGAATCAGCCAAGAAAGGAATGGAAATCAATCACAGGACTTTGTTACCTGAATGAATCAGGAGAATATCAGGATAACGGGCTCGCCCGCGTCATGAACTTTTCTGAATTGGTTCCTCCTGAAAAAAGCCGTTTCTTCAATTGGAGCAAACCATTTGTGCAGTTAGAAACTACCCGGGGATGTTTTAACACCTGTGCTTTTTGTGTCAGTGGAGGTGAAAAGCCGGTTCGTACCTTATCTCTCGAAGCAATCAAAGAACGTCTCGACGTGATACACGAACACGGAATCAAAAACGTGCGAGTACTGGACCGTACTTTCAATTACAATAATAAACGGGCAAAAGAGCTATTAAACTTATTCCGCGAATACCCGGACATCTGTTTCCATCTGGAAATTCATCCGGCACTACTTTCCGATAAACTCAAACAGAAATTAGCCACTCTGCCTAAAGGTCTGCTGCACCTGGAAGCCGGTATCCAAAGCCTTCGGGAAAACGTGCTTGAACAAAGTCGAAGAATAGGAAAACTCTCCGATGCTTTGGCCGGACTCCACTATCTATGCTCACTTGAAAACATGGAAACTCATGCCGACTTGATAGCTGGACTCCCACTCTACCATCTATCAGAGATTTTCGATGACGTCCGTACCTTAGCCGAGTATGGCGCAGGAGAAATCCAACTAGAATCTCTGAAATTACTTCCGGGCACCGAAATGCGAAGAAGAGCGGATGAATTAGGTATACAGTATTCTCCACTTCCTCCATACGAAGTACTTCAAACCCGTGAAATCACAGTAGATGAGTTACAAACAGCCCATTATCTGTCACGCCTGTTAGACGGTTTCTATAACACTCCTACCTGGCGAAATATCACCCGTATACTAATTTTGGAGAACCCCCATTTTATACATGACCTACTCGACCATCTGGTCCGGACAGATGTCATCGACACTCCTCTTAGTCTGGAAAGAAGAGGATTAATCCTTTATGATTTCTGCAAGAATCATTATCCCGACTACCTGACACAAGTCAGTATTGCATGGATAGAAGCAGGTATGTCATTAAAAAAAGCTCCGGCAGAAAAAGTAAGAACCAAAAGACAGTTACCTCCTGAAAGTTGGGAAGTAGTATACGGTGCATACCGCGAAAATCTACGACTATGTTTCCTCCCTGTCGATGAAGAAGGACATGGCTACTGGTTTGGCTTTGAATCGGAAATTCAGAAGATACAACCGGTTTTCAAAGCTAGAAAATTATCATAAACAAAAGAAAAGTATTCCCATATTATGTGAAATAATTACTATTCACCAATCGTTCAAAGCAGCATATCCTGTTTTTCACCGTCCATACAATAAACTTTACTAGCACAGTGTATGGACATTCGGAAATATCAATTGAATATTCTTTGTTTATTATTGTTCCCCTTATCCGCAGCAGGGCAAGAATGGAGCAAACAGGACTCATTGAGACTTCAGCAAATGTTGGAATCCGATCAGGAAATCAAGATAAACAGAAAGCTTATCGAAAAAGTAGAGCAAAAAATGTACTTTCGAAAACCATTTGTAGATTTTGATCCCACACTACCCACTTTAAAATCTTCCACAATCTTTTCGAAACCTTCTATTCACCCATACAAGATGTTCCAAAAGCCAGGTTCCACCTTTTTACCCACTTATTCCTGGTTAAGAATAAACAAGAACCTTATCCTGCATAGTAAAAGCGACTTTGCAGAAAATTCCAATCATTTCCATATCCAAAGCCAAATGGAATATAAATTATCTTCCAAATGGTCTCTTGACATATATGGTTCACAAAACCTCGATACCCGAAGATACCGAGGGCTCCCCTCCGAAGTGGAACCAACCAAATTGGGAAGTAATGTCGTTTTCAAAATAAACAAAAACTGGAAAATCAAAACAGGGATGCAATACCAATATAATGCTATACGAAAAAGATGGGAATGGATACCTCAAGTTAGCGTTTCATACGAATGGTAAATCCTATTGATAATTGAGGATCGAAAAGTTTTAGAAAGCAAGAAAGCATATTTTCCATTTATTCTCGTACCTTTGTCATACGATTAAATATGCTATCATAATGAAGAACTTTATCAAGGGATTCCGGTTTACCCCCTCTAATTATCCGGCAGAAATAGAAGCAAAAATACAGAAATACAGAAAACAAGGTTACAAACTTCCACCGCGTAAAGTACTCCGTACCCCCGAACAACTGGAAGGCATCCGGGAAAGTGCAAAAATCAATACTGCACTGTTGGACTATATTTCAGAAAATATTCGCGAAGGAATGTCTACTGAAGAGATTGATGTATTGGTATATGATTTCACCACCAGCCACGGTGCTATCCCTGCCCCACTCAACTACGAAGGATTTCCTAAAAGTGTATGCACAAGCATTAACGACGTGGTTTGTCACGGTATTCCCAACAAAAATGAGATTCTAAAAAGCGGAGACATTATCAATGTGGACGTTTCTACCATTTACAAAGGATATTTCTCTGATGCATCCCGTATGTTTATGATTGGCGATGTCAATCCTGACATGCAAAGATTAGTACAAGTCACCAAAGAGTGCATGGAAATAGGTATTGCCGCCGCACAACCCTGGAAACAACTGGGTGATGTAGGCGCAGCCATCCAGGAACATGCAGAAAAGAACGGTTTCAGCGTAGTTCGTGATCTCTGCGGACATGGCGTAGGTATGCAATTCCATGAGGAACCGGACGTAGAGCATTTCGGCCGACGGGGTACGGGCATGATGATCGTACCGGGAATGACCTTTACCATAGAACCCATGATTAACATGGGAACCTACGAAGTCTTTATAGATGATGCCGACGGATGGACTGTCTGCACCGACGACGGACTCCCCTCCGCCCAATGGGAAAACATGATTCTGATTACTGAAAACGGAAACGAAATTCTTACTTATTAATGGAATTAATTTTACTTATCGTTGTTGCCGCATTAGTGATAGTCTTACTAATACTGTCACTTACAAAAGGTAATAATCAAACGCAAGCGGAACAACTGCAAACAGCTTTGCGCCAACAAATGCAGGAGAATCGCGAAGAACTGAATCGCAGCATCCGGGAGCTCCGCCTGGAGATGACTCAAACGCTGAATCAGAATATGCAGCAATTGCAAGACGTATTGCACAAAAATATGTTGACTAACGGAGAGCTGCAGCGTCAGAAGTTCGATATGATGGCCCGTCAACAGGAATCATTGATTAAATCGACCGAAAAGAGGTTGGATGACATGAGGACAATGGTGGAAGAAAAATTGCAAAAGACATTAAACGAACGCATTGGCCAATCATTTGAAATTGTCCGCTCACAACTTGAGAATGTGCAGAAAGGACTAGGCGAAATGAAATCTCTGGCTCAAGACGTAGGCGGATTAAAGAAGGTGTTGAGCAATGTAAAAATGCGTGGTACATTCGGCGAAGTTCAGTTAGGAGCATTATTAGAGCAGATGATGAGTCCGGAACAATACGACGCTAATGTAAAAACCAAGAAAAGCGGAACCGAATTCGTTGAGTTTGCAATCAAACTTCCGGGAAAGGATGATGCGAACAGCACCGTCTATCTGCCTATCGACGCTAAATTTCCCAAAGATGTGTACGAACAATATTATGATGCTTTTGAAGCAGGAGATACTGCATTGATAGAATCGTCCGGCAAGCAATTGGAAACAACCATCAAAAAAATGGCAAAAGACATTCACGACAAATATGTAGATCCTCCTTTTACCACAGACTTCGCCATTATGTTTCTGCCTTTTGAAAGCATTTATGCCGAAGTAATCCGAAGAACAAGTCTGGTAGAAACTCTGCAAAAAGATTACAAAATAGTTGTCACAGGACCTACTACACTAGGGGCTATCCTAAATAGCCTGCAAATGGGATTCCGCACGTTAGCTATTCAAAAGCGAACGGGAGAGGTTTGGACGGTATTAGGAGCTGTAAAAACAGAATTCAGCAAATTCGGAGGACTACTCGAAAAAGTACAGAAAAACCTTCAAAATGCCGGCGACCAACTAGAAGAAGTAATGGGTAAGCGGACTCGCGCTATCGAACGAAAACTCCGCCAAGTTGAACAATTGCCACATGAAGAAAGCATGAAAATTCTTCCGATAGATGATGGAGACGATGAATCGACAGATTAAAGCGAAATCCGAAGTACGACATATCCCAGTAAGCCGGAAAGTACGGTTCCGGTCAATACACCAAATTTGGCCTGATTCAATAATACAGGATAGTCTACCCCAAAAGAAAGATTAGCGATAAAGAGTGATACGGTAAAGCCAATACCTCCCAACAATGCAACTCCGGAAAGATTCTTCCAGGTCATCCCTAAAGGCATGGGAGTCAATCTTATTTTTATAGCCAGCCAGGTAAAGAAATATATTCCAATAAATTTTCCCAGTAACAGACCGGCAGCAACAGCAATACTGACAGCTCCCACTAATTCGCCTCCCCCACTAAAAACAACGCCGGCATTGACAAATGCAAAAAGAGGAAGAATCAAATAATTGACTGTTCCATGCAAATTATCTTCTAATGACTGCAACGGACTAATTACACGGTCGGAAGCCGATTCGACCTCTTTCAACTTGGCTATTTGCTCATTAGTCAGCACAATGCTTTCAGATTGCATTGCCGGAAAACCGGCAATGGTATGACGAATTTTTTCGATGTACTTCCCTACATTCAGACGAGGTTTAGCGGGAATAACAAAAGCAAGAATAACTCCCGAAATAGTGCTATGAATACCGGATTGCAAAAATAAATACCAGATAATCACCCCAATCACCAAGAAGAATACCTTATTTGTCGTTCCATACTTTCCTATAAAATAAAGTAAAATATAAAAGAGTATAGCTACCAAAAGATAGCCATAGGCAACATGTGAACTATAAAAAAGAGCGATCACCAAAATTCCCCCGATATCATCGACTACCGCAAAAGCAGTCAAAAAAATCTTCAAACTCAACGGCACACGGCTGCCTAATAAGCTCAACACCCCCAATGAAAAAGCAATATCCGTAGCCATAGGAATGGCGAGTCCATGTCCGCCTTCACTACCCGGAACACAAATAAGCGAATAGATCATTACAGGCAACAACATCCCACCACAAGCGGCAATGAAAGGCAACGCCGCCTTACGGAAAGAGGAAAGCTCACCTACCAATAACTCACGTTTGATTTCCAGTCCAACCAATAAAAAGAAAATCGTCATCAAACCATCATTGATAAACTCAATCATTCGCAGATTTTCCCCACCATGCGAAAGCAAATTAAAATTTCCTATCTGTAAATGAAGTTCATGCGACAAAAATTCCTGATATACCGGAGCCACAGAAGAGTTCGCAATAATGGCTGCCGAGATAGCAGCCAGGAATAAAAGAATACTCGCCGTGATATTCATAGACGAGAAGTTCCGCATAGTCCGCAAAATAGTCATAACGAAATGTTTTTATAATATTAGTTTTGCAATATACAGAATTTTCTAATTAGTATAACTCCTTAAAGCAAGATTTTTGACCCAAAGTACAAAAATTCCTGTCAAAATCAGATTCAGTACCAAGGTAAGCACAGAAATTACCAATGCCGGACCACCCAAGTTATAGCCCAATGCAATGAAAATAATTCCGGCTCCTACCTCACCACGGGTAAACATACCGATAGAAAGAGCCAGTCGCTCGCTTAATTTCCGGTCACGGTAAAAGAACATCGGGCAAAGCTTTCCTATATTCGACAATAAAGAGACAATCACCACATGAAACATAATCATCCCCCACGACATCATCTCCTGCGAACCGGTGACGGAATAAGCACCTGCATGAGTCTCCGCAAAGTTCACACCAATAAAATGCGGCATACTCATCCCCACCAGGAACATGAAGAAAAATGAGATTCCGGTAGACACCTTTCGTTCCACGGGCGTGTCATGTTCCTTATGTTTCATAATCATACCCAGCACAAATGCAGGCAGCAGGACTTCAATATGAATACTTCCCTCCTCCCCATACAATTCCTTACTACCGAGATAAAGAATTTGAGTAGTCAAAAATATGATTATTGAATAAAAGAGGATAGCCTTCCAATCCTGACGCCAATCGTACTTATTCAGCCTTTGCCAGCCGATCGATAATAACAGGAACACAATCACCACCACAATAATCAACTGCCAGCGCAGCCCGATCATCATAATCTGAAGAGGAATCATCAAAAGAATCGTATCCAAATCATCGAAAATAGCCAATACCTGTATCTTCTTATAAATCCAACTGGACTTTAACCCGATAGCCGCCAACATCGTAAACAAAATACCGGCTGATGTCGGTGCGGCAAAACGGCTCAACAGCAAATTCTCCTTCCAGGCTTCCCAACTATTCCAAAAATCGGGTGGAAGCAATACAAACACATAATAGATGGCAATCATAAACCATGGCAAAGCAGCCGTAGCCATAGCAATAAAATAATCCTGGGCGTAACTTTTCCATCGTGTCTTATCAAGAACGAATTCACGGCCTACATTAATCATTATAAAACTAAGGCATACATAGAGCAATACATTCGATATGGATTTAACAGCTCCATAGCCATCCCCCGCCATCATCGGCAGGAATTGCGAAACGACGAGCCCCAGCATCAGGAAGCCCGAAAAAGACAGAACTTTTCTCATATTTATAGTTGTTTGTTCCTAAAAAGTGATTGCCAAGGAAAGCTCTGCAGACAGAAGGCAATCACCTGGTGTATTAAAAACTAACCGCAAGTCAATTTGTTCAGAACATATCTCTGAAAAATTGCTTGCGGCAGTGTTTTTTAATCCAGCTTCAGTACGGCGAGGAAGGCTTTCTGCGGCACTTCCACGTTACCGATTTGTTTCATTCGTTTTTTACCTCTTTTCTGTTTTTCAAGCAGTTTACGTTTACGGCTCACGTCGCCACCATAACACTTCGCGGTCACATCCTTACGAACCGCCTTAATGGTTTCACGAGAAATAATCTTCGCTCCGATAGCTGCCTGAATGGCAATATCAAACTGTTGACGCGGAATAAGTTCCTTCAACTTCTCACACATCCGGCGTCCCATATCGTAAGCATTGTCAATATGCGTCAAAGTGGAAAGCGCATCCACAGGCTCACCGTTCAAGAGGATATCCAACTTCACCAGTTTGGAAGTACGGAAACCATTCGGATGATAATCAAACGAAGCATACCCTTTGGAAATACTCTTCAACTTATCATAAAAGTCAATCACAATTTCTCCCAAAGGCATATTATAATAGATTTCCACCCGGTTACCGGAGATATATTCCTGTTTAATCAATTCACCACGTTTACCTAAACAAAGCGTCATGATAGGACCGATATAATCGGTAGTAGTAATAATAGATGCTTTGATATACGGCTCTTCGATATGGTCAATCATAGTCGGGTCGGGCATACCACCGGGGTTGTGCACTTCCTTCATATTACCTTGTTTATCATATATATGGTAAGAAACGTTCGGCACCGTAGTAATCACATTCATATCAAACTCACGGTCCAAGCGCTCCTGCACAATCTCCATGTGGAGCAATCCGAGGAAACCACAACGGAAGCCAAAACCCAAAGCCAACGAAGATTCCGGCTGGAAAGTCAAAGACGCGTCATTCAACTGCAACTTCTCCAAAGACGCACGGAGATCTTCAAAATCCTCCGCTTCAATCGGATAAACTCCGGCAAACACCATCGGCTTCACTTCCTCAAAACCGGCAATAGCCTTTTCACACGGACGGGCAATATGCGTAATGGTATCTCCCACTTTCACCTCTTTGGAAGTCTTGATACCGGAAATAATATATCCTACATCTCCCGTACGAAGTTCGTTACGAGGCACCATATCCATTTTCAACACCCCTACTTCATCGGCGTCATACTCTTTTCCCGTATTGAAGAACTTCACCTTGTCTCCCTTGCGAATCATACCGTTTTCGATCTTGAAATAAGCAATAATTCCGCGGAAAGAATTAAATACAGAGTCGAAAATCAAAGCCTGCAACGGAGCCTCTTCATCTCCTTCCGGATGAGGAATCCGCTCAATCACAGCCGCCAGTATCTCTTCCACTCCCATCCCCGTTTTACCGGACGCACGGATTACTTCCTCCCGTTTGCAGCCCAACAATTCAACGATCTCATCTTCCACTTCTTCGGGATTGGCGCTCGCCATGTCACATTTATTAATCACCGGAATAATCTCAAGGTCATGCTCAATGGCCATATACAGATTTGAAATCGTCTGCGCCTGCACTCCCTGGGAGGCATCGACAATCAGCAACGCACCTTCACACGCAGCAATAGAACGCGATACCTCATACGAAAAGTCCACATGTCCCGGGGTGTCAATCAAGTTAAGGATATACTTTTCACCCTGATAAGTATATTCCATCTGGATAGCATGGCTCTTGATAGTGATCCCTCTTTCCTTCTCCAGATCCATATTATCAAGCATCTGCCCGGAAGTCACCTGAATGGTATGTGTAAACTCCAACAAACGGTCAGCCAAAGTCGACTTACCGTGGTCAATATGAGCAATAATGCAAAAGTTGCGTATATTCTTCATTCTGAATTCTTATTATTTTATCTTTTTGGTGTGCAAAGATACGTAAATGGCGGAATAAAAAAAAATGCGTTGATAACATTATGATTATGTACCAACGCATTTTTTTATTGCTTAAGTGAGTTACTCGCTTAGATCAATTTGATGAAGAGTTCACCTTCAACTTCTTCCACAGAGACTTTGTCTTCTCTCAATAACCAGCCAAGGCCGAGAAACAGATCTTTGTCAACCAATTTAGTTGCTTTTTTAAGCTGCTTGGCAGTCATTCCTTCTGTTTCGTTCAGTGCATTCCAGATAGTACCTGCAATTACACCAGCTTTTTCTTTCAACATTTGCTTTGCAATTTTAGTTAGACATGCTTAAAATCTTTCCAGCCAAAAGACTTTCAGATTTTATTTCGGAGGCAAAGATAGTTATTTTTATGTTATATAACACTTTATTGAGCACTTTTTTACCGTTTTTGTAATAAAAAAGCATTTTAGGAGCTCATTTTGGATGCTTTTCGAGATATTCAGACCAAATTCTTGCCGCTTCTTCAACCATTTTTGCACAGGGACGCTTGCTATAATATTGAGCAGTACGCTCTTCCGGAATAGTGGAGACCGGCTCTTTTTTCTTTAATCCCAACAATTCGCCACAAATCAGCGAGCCGTTACGCTTCTTAAATTCAGCCGCCAGTTCTTGCACTACCGCATAATTGGCAGCTTTTCCTTCCCGGTCAGTTGCTTCCGTAGCACCGGTTTCCAAGCCTGCCACCAGAAACATGCCGCAGGCAGCTCCACACGTTTCACGCATCCGTCCGATGCCCCCGCCAAAAGAAGCACTCATACGCAATGCCTGTTCCTGTGTAAATCCATACATGTCCGCAAAAGCCGCTACCACCGACTGTGAGCAGTTATATCCACTCTTAAAAAGCTCCACTGCTTTCTGTATTCTATCTTCCATAAACTATTTTGCATTTTTATTTTGTGCAAAAGTATAAAAAAGTATCTTTGTATCAGATAGGGCGTAAAGATTAAAATCAAAAAAAAGAAAATATGAACAAAACTATTTCATATAAAGAATCGACAGCCATTGCCATCCAAGCTATGATGAGCGCAGCCAGAAAGGATGAATATGCCGATAGGAAAAGAAAAAGTAATTTCCCTCAAAACAGAAAGAAACGTGATGTCACTCTCAAGGACATACGTGAATGGAACAAAAGAAGGAATTATAAAGAAGACACAGGAATCACAATCAACGCGATGATGGAATCAGCCGTCAAAGATCCGTATGTGGATCTGAATCCACCATCCAAATTTTAAAAAGCTAAAATATATATGGCTACAACATTTGACATCCAACTACCTCATTATTCGCGCGGATTTCATCTAATCACGCGCGATATTGTCTCACAGCTACCCCCACTTCCTGAAAGCGGTCTGCTGGTAGTCTTTATCAAACACACTTCTGCCGGACTGACTATCAACGAAAATGCAGACCCGGACGTACGGCATGACTTTCAGACGTTTTTTAATAAACTTGTTCCCGACGGTGCTCCCTACTTCATCCATACCCTTGAAGGCCCTGACGATATGAGTGCCCATATAAAAGCCTCCCTGATAGGAAGCTCGGTCACCATCCCCATCAAAAACCACCGTTTGAACTTAGGTACATGGCAAGGCGTCTACCTCGGCGAGTTTCGCGACGGAGGAGACACCCGTAAATTGAGTATTACCATTCTATAATATTTCCAGAGCCATCGGACAATGGTCGGAATGTACGGCCTCATTCAAGATATACGCCCGTTTCAACAGCGGGCGTACCGGCTCACTGACCATACAATAATCAATTCTCCAGCCTTTATTCTTGGCACGCGAATTAAAACGATAGCTCCACCAGGTATATTCCTGTTTCTCCGGACAAAGCGTACGGAAAGAGTCCACATATCCCGCAGACAGGAAACGCGTCATCCATTCCCGTTCTTCAGGAAGGAAACCGCTGTTGGTCGCGTTCCGGACAGGGTCATGAATATCAATCGGCTCGTGACAGATATTATAATCGCCGCAAAGAATCAAGTTGGGACGAGACTTCTGCAACTCCATCACATATTTCTGGAAATCTTCCAACCACACCATTTTAAAGGCCTGGCGTTCATCCCCGCTCGTTCCCGAAGGATGGTAAACGCTGACTACCGACAAGTCTCCGAAGTCCGCACGGATGAAACGTCCTTCATTATCGTATGCTTCCATTCCCATCCCATATTCCACATGGTCCGGTTCCCGCTTGGTAAGTATGGCCACTCCACTGTATCCCTTCTTCTGCGCCGAGTACAAATAAGACTTGTAGCCCAATGCTTCAAACACTTCTCCCGGATATTGGTCCGGTTGCAGTTTCGTCTCTTGCAGACAAAGAATATCAGGATTCTCCTGTGCCAGCCATTCCGGTAACCCTTTAGAGACGGCAGCACGTAGTCCGTTCACGTTATAAGTAATAATTTTCATCATTCTATATTTATAAGTTCATGTTCATTTTATGAAAACAAAAGCATAATGTTCAGTACCGAAACGATAATAGCAATCGAGTACAACACGAACGTACTCCAACGACTATTGACATAATCGCCCATCACCTTTCGGGAAGACGTCAGTCCCACCTGTAAGAACACGGTGAAAGGCAATTGAATACTAAGTACCATCTGCGAAATAATCAATCCTTTAAACGGATCTCCAATAAAGAAAATCAGCAATAAGGCAATTCCCAAAGACAAGAGAACTCCCACCTGCGAGTGACTGTCCTTGATATGATAAGACTCGCCGAAAATACCTGCAAAAATAGAACCTGCCGCCATTCCGCTCGTAATAGTTGACGAAATGCCCGCCATCAGCAATGCCAATGCAAATACGATTGCCGCATTACTTCCCAATAAAGGTTCGAGCAAAGACTTAGCCTGTTGCAGTTCCTCTACCTGAATACCGCTCTTAAAGAAAGTGGCGGCCGCCAGCAGAATCATGGCACTGTTAATCGCCCAACCGACAATCATTGAGAAAAGAGTGTCAAACAACTCATATTTCAATACCTTCTTAATAGAAGCATCATCCTTCTTATTGTACTCGTGACTCTGTATCACCTCCGAATGAAGGAACAGATTATGAGGCATCACTACCGCTCCCAACACACTCATGATAATCAGCATACTACCTTTCGGGAAAGAAGGAGTCACCCACCCCGCCGTTGCAGCCGGCCAGTCTATTTCCACCAGAAACAATTCATAAATAAATGAAAGCCCGATAACAGAAACGAACGCAATGATGGAACGTTCTATCTTTTTATACGAATTAGTGAAAAGCATGATGGAGACAAAAAGCGTAGTCAATACAGCTCCCCATATAATAGGAATATCCAATAACATTTCCAACGCGATGGCACCTCCCAGAATTTCCGCCAGGGAAGTAGAGATCGACGCCAGTACTGCTGTGCCAAGAATAGGTCGTGACACCCATTTAGGGGTGTACTTAGTGGCCGCCTCCGAAAGGCAAAGTCCGGTAACGATTCCCAAGTGAGCAACATTGTGCTGAAGGACAATCAGCATGATGGTAGACAAGGTAACCACCCAAAGCAAGGAATAGCCGAATTCGGAACCGGCAGCGAAATTAGAAGCCCAGTTTCCCGGATCAATAAATCCTACAGTAACCAGTAGCCCCGGACCAATATATTTAAAAACATCCAGTCCACCCAGATAGCGTTTATGATCTTTGCGTCTTAAGTCTTGAAAAATATTCTTCATTTTTGCATAATAGTTTATCCAGTACAAATATACTTATAAATAACGAGTGAGAATCAATTTTAGTTCAAAATACCGACCAATAAGTAGATGACCTATGGACACAGATGATACACTAATTGTGAGGACATTATTATAAAAGGATTGAGTAAGGACTACTCAAGAAAAGGAAATAAGGACTTTCTGCTAAAAAAAATGACCTCCGACAAACCAATTGCCAGAGGCCACAAATCAATATATAATTTACATAAATGAAAAATCAATCAATATCCCATCTCATGCAATGCACGACATAATTGATCGGGACATGAAGTCGGTCTGCCACCACAACGCACTCCTTCAAGTTTTGTGATCACATCCGCTACCTTCATCCCTCTCACAAGGCGGGAAAGACCTTGAAGGTTACCATTACATCCTCCCCAGAAAGCAACTTCCTTCACCACTCCATCTTCCACATTCAGTTCGATATTCGTGCTGCAAGTCCCCTGGGTCTTATAAACATATTCCATAACCTGTCTTACTCCTCTTCCCCTTCTTCCGGTTGCATGTTGGTATAGACAGTCTGCACGTCATCAAATTCTTCCAGACGTTCGATCATCTTATCCAATGTTTCGCGTTGTTCCGGAGTAACCTCTTTCAAGTCGTTCGGGATATAAGTGAAGTCTCCACCGACATCTTCAAACCCACATTCTTCCAGATGCTTCTGAATAGCGGCGTAGCTCTTAGGATTACCATAGATAGTAATTGTTCCCTCTTCATCATCTTCTTCATATTCATCTTCCACGTCATAGTCAATCAGATCGAGAATCAGTTCTTCCATATCCAATCCGTCTTTCTTCTTGAAAGTGAACACACATTTGTGGTCGAAAAGGAACGCAAGAGAACCCATTGTACCCAGATTGCCACCGAACTTATTGAATACCGAACGAACATCAGCCACCGTACGAGTTGTGTTGTCTGTCAATGTGTCTACAAACACAGCAATACCGTGAGGGCCGTATCCTTCATAAGTCATGCTCTTGTAGTCGCTCTGGTCTTTACCCATTGCGTTTTTGATAGCACGTTCAATATTATCCTTCGGCATATTTTCACGCTTACAAGTAGCGATCACCGAACGCAAAGTCGGGTTATTTTCAGGTTCCGGACCGCCTGCCTTTACAGCTATCGCGATTTGTTTACCCAGTCTTGTAAATGTTTTAGCCATGTGGCCCCATCTTTTCAGTTTAGCGGCCTTTCTATATTCAAATGCTCTTCCCATTGGTTTATATTTTTAGATTGAAATTTTAAGTTTATCTAAGTTTGGCACCCAGCTTATCTTCCAAGTTCTTCACCAGTTTCGACATGATCTTATCAATCATCTTATCATTCAAAGTCTGGTTTTCATCTTGAAGCAGGAAGCTCACCGCATACGACTTCTTACCCGCTTCGAGGTTCTTACCTTCATATACATCGAAGAGTTCCACTTCTTTCAACAGCTTCTTCTCTGTTTCGTATGCAATCTTTTCGATTTCGGCAAATTGTATATTCTTATCAAGCAACAATGCCAAGTCGCGTTTCACAGCAGGGAATTTGGAAATTTCCTTGTAGCTGATCTTCACAGAACGGATGGCTTTCATCAATTCCTTCCAGTTCAAGTCGGCGTAATATACTTCATTGTCGATATCAAATGCTTTCAACAGCTTCTTAGTTACAATACCGAAAGAAGCAAGACGTTTTCCGCCCTTCGTGTTGACAGAGAGTGCGGCAGCAAAAACATCGTCTGTCAGATTACCTACAACCAGATTGTGCAAATCCAGTCCCAGACGCTTTAATATATTTTCTACGTACGCTTTCAATTCATACACCGAACTATTTTCATCCGCATGCGCCCATGAATTGGAAACCTTCTTACCGGTTACCCACAAGCCCAGGTGATAATCTTCCGAATAAGGAGCCAGTACCTTCTCTTCGTTCTTCTTGTCAGCATTGAAATAATAACAGTTACCGAATTCGAAGAATTTCAAATCAGCGTTCTTACGATTGGCGTTATGAGCAATGCTTTCCAGTCCGCCGAACAGCAAGGTCTGACGCATAGCATTCAGATCAGCACTCAACGGATTGAGCAACATCACCAGGTGATTGGACGGATAAGCCTCCAACCCATCATAATAAGCAGCACGAGTCAGTGAGTTGTTCAGAATTTCATTGAATCCACAACCCACCAGTTGTTCTGCAATCAGATTCTGCAATTTATTCGACTTGTCGTGCTCACCCTTTGTAGTCAGACTGGAGTTCAACGTAGTCGGAATTTCCACATTATTATATCCATAGATACGAAGAATATCTTCAATCACATCGCAATCACGCTGCACGTCTACACGATAAGGAGGAACAGCCAATGTCAGTCCTTCTGCCGTTTCATTGGTAATCTTCATTTCCAGGCTGGTCACAATGCTCTTGATTGTCTCTACCGGAATCACTTTACCTACCAAAGAATGTACTTTTTCGTAAGCAAGATCGACGATAAAATCCTGTGCAGGAGTAGTGAATACATCTTTTATTTCAGAAGAAATCGTACCGCCAGCCAGTTCTTTCACCATCAAAGCAGCCAGTTTCAAGCAATAAATCACGCCATTCGGATCGATACCACGTTCGAAACGGAAAGAAGCATCCGTATTCAAGCCATGACGACGAGCCGTCTTACGCACCCATGTAGGATGGAAATAAGCACTTTCGATGAATACGTCTGTCGTAGCTTCCGTAGAACCGGAGTCCAGTCCGCCGAATACGCCGGCAATACACATGGCCTCTTCCTTGTTGCAAATCATCAGGTCGCGTTCGTTCAACTTACGCTCCACTTCATCCAACGTAACGAACGGAGTACCTTCGGGCATTGTTTTCACAATCACTTCATTGCCTTTAATCTTTCCGGCATCGAAGCAATGCAACGGCTGACCGAAAGCATGAACGATATAGTTCGTAATATCCACTACATTATTAATAGGGCGCACACCGATCAGGCGCAATTTGTTTTGCAGCCATTCCGGACTCTCCTTCACCGTTACACCTTTCACAGTAACACCGGCATAATGCGGACAAGCTTCGCTGTTTTCAACCTTCACTTCGATATTCAAGTCATGGTTTTCCACTTTAAAGCCATCCACTGACGGGCGTTGTAAAGTTGCCTGACGACCGTTCTGAATCAGATAAGCATACAGGTCACGAGCTACCCCATAGTGAGAGCAGGCATCCGCACGGTTAGGCGTGATGTCCACTTCCAGTACATAATCGCTTTTGATATTATAATAATCCTTGGCAAGCGTACCCGGAACAGCAGTTTCCGGCAATACGATGATACCTGCATGATCCGTACCGATCCCGATTTCGTCTTCAGCACAAATCATACCTGTAGATTCTACCCCACGGATTTTTGATTTCTTGATGGTAAAACATTCGTCACCGTCATAAAGTTTCGTACCTAAAGTAGCTACCACCACTTTCTGTCCGGCAGCCACATTCGGGGCACCACAAACAATCTGTACCGGTTCACCGTCTCCCAGATTGACAGTAGTAATATGCAAATGGTCAGAATTAGGATGTTCCGTGCAGGTCAGCACTTCACCGATCACCAGTCCTTCCAAACCACCTTTAATGGTTTGCACTTCTTCTACACCACCTGTTTCCAAGCCAATAGACGTCAACGCAGCAGCCGTTTCATCGGGCGTCAGGTCGAAGTTGACATACTCTTTCAGCCAGTTATAAGAGATATTCATATACTTAATTTTTTATTGTTTCTCAAAAAGATTCGCAAAGTTAATAAGATTTTTCGGTTGACCGAGAAGGTTTGATAAAAAATTGCGCGTTATTTCACCACAGAGGACGCAGAGGACACAGAGGACACCGGGAAGATGAAAAATAAGTGTAAATCCGTAATAAGCAAATGTGTATAATTAATTCACAAACTAATTAAACATGAGTACTTAGTAAAAAGAAAGAACTCTGTGTCCTCTGCGTCCTCTGTGGTGAAATAATGCGCAACTAGAACGGCAAAGGTCCATCCCCCGGTGCTCCGAACGGATTGTCCGTTTGTGGCGCAAAATCAGGCGCGGGAGGAGGTACGGAACCTGCATTACCTGTATTCATTTTCGATCCTAACATAGCCCCGGCAGGCTCACCCGGCATCGGGATAACCATATCGTCCTCCGGATTGGAGAAACGGGTAAATTCTCCCTTAAACCGGAGCAACACCTCGCCTACCGCACCATTACGATGCTTGGCGATGACAATCTCCGCCATACCACGCAGGTCATTACCACGATCATCCTGATAAATCTTATAGTATTCCGGACGGTGGATAAAGCACACCATATCGGCATCCTGCTCGATGGCTCCCGATTCACGAAGGTCACTCAACTGCGGTCGTTTACCATCAATACCTTCACGACTTTCCACACCACGATTCAACTGTGACAGTGCGATAATTGGAATACTCAACTCCTTCGCCAATCCTTTCAACGAACGGGAAATGGTACTAACCTCTTCCTGACGGCTACCAAACGCCATCCCACTCGCATTCATCAACTGAAGGTAGTCAATGATGATGATTCGCACCCCATGTTCGCGTACCAAACGACGCGCTTTGGTTCGAAGTTCAAACACAGACAGAGACGGCGTATCATCCACGTAAAGCGGTGCATCCATCAGATTCTTCAGTTTATAGTCCAGTTGTTGCCATTCATAATTTGCCAACTGCCCGCTTTTGATTTTCTCGCTCGGAATCTCGCAGACATTCGCAATCAAACGGTTCACCAACTGAACGTTACTCATTTCAAGAGAAAACAACGCCACCGGGTTCCGATAATCGACAGCAATATTCTTAGCCATAGAAAGGACAAAGGCGGTCTTACCCATCGCAGGACGTGCAGCGATAATGATAAGGTCGGAATTCTGCCAACCGGAAGTCATCTTGTCGAGCTTTGTAAAACCACTCTCAAGACCACTCAAACCATCGGTTCGCGCCGCAGCCTTCTGAATCAGCTTATAGGCTTCGTCAATCACCGGATTGATCTGCGTATAATCCTTTTTCATGTTCTGCTGCGAAATCTCAAAAAGTTTACCTTCCGCTTCCTGCATCAAGTCGTCCACATCCAGCGTTTCATCAAACGCCTTACTCTGGATATTGCTTGTAAATGTAATCAGCTCACGCGCCAAAGATTTCTGTGCAATAATACGGGCGTGATACTCAATATGCGCTGATGAAGCCACCTTACTACTCAATTGAGTAATATAGAACGGGCCTCCCACCTCTTCCAATTCTCCGCGTTTGCTAAGTTGTTCCTTTACAGTCAGAATATCCACCGGCTTCTGATTCACCGCAAGATCGGTGATAGCAGAATAAATCAACTGATGCCGGCGTTCGTAAAAAGATTCGGGACGAAGAATCTCACTCACCAATGAGTAAGCATCCTTTTCAATCATCAAAGCTCCCAGAACTGCTTCTTCCAGTTCAGGTGCCTGCGGCTGAATACGTCCATAATCATTTACCGGTTGTACCTTAGTAGACTTTGTATTGCGGGTATTTCTTTTCTGTTCGGCCATCGAGGTATTTACTATTTTACAATTTACTATTTACTATTTTGCGACCGGACAGACTCCTTTATAACAGAGTTTTTCCAGTCGGGACGACAAAGATAGAATATAATCATGAAGAATGGATAAGGAAAAATGAAGATTTTACTAACTTTGCTCCCGAATTACATTCAACACATGATTAATTGTCATGTGCGGCACTGCAAATAGTAAATCGTAAATTGAAAAATAGTAAATAACCTTATGCTCGCTTTTCCTAATATCAAAATAAACCTGGGACTTTCCATCACGGAAAAACGCCCGGACGGATATCACAATCTGGAAACCGTTTTCTATCCGGTAGCCCTCGAGGACGCTCTCGAAATCCGTACTTCTTCTGAAACAGAAAAGAAGATTACCCTCCACCAGTATGGCATGGAGATAGCCGGCAATCCGGAAGACAACCTGGTGGCAAAGGCCTATTCATTGCTGGATAAGGAGTTTCATCTTCCCCCTGTCGAAATTCATTTATATAAGCATATTCCCTCGGGAGCCGGACTGGGGGGCGGTTCATCCGATGCCGCTTTTATGCTGAAGTTGCTCAACGATCATTTTCAGCTGGAATTATCTGAAGAACAGCTGGAGGTATATGCCGCCACTTTGGGAGCGGACTGTGCTTTCTTTATTAAAAACAAGCCGACCTATGCCGAAGGGATCGGAAACCTGTTCTCACCAATCGAGCTTTCATTAAGCGGTTACCAAATCATGATTGTCAAACCGAACGTTTTCGTTTCTACCCGGGAAGCCTTTTCAAATATCCACCCGCACCGTCCGGAATATCCGGTCAAAGAGGCAATCCTGCGTCCAGTTGCAGAATGGAAGGATATCCTAATCAATGATTTTGAAGCAAGTGTATTCCCGCAACATCCCGTTATTGGGGAAATTAAAAGAGAACTCTATCATCAAGGAGCGATCTACGCATCCATGAGCGGCTCCGGCTCATCCGTATTCGGGCTGTTTGCTCCCGGATTCGTCTTACCGGAAATTGATTGGGGAACTGACGTATTCTGCTTCAAAGGTACATTAAACAAATAAATCTCACTAACAATTATGTTTTGACTATTTTTTCAAAATCCCAACATGGCAGCGGGGTGTATATTGAGTACCCGGCAAAGCAAGCGAGCTATTTTTAAAGTAGGTTCCGAGCGACCCGAAATATAATCATTCACGCGTGAAGGGCTAACCCCTATTTCACTGGCAAGCTGTTTTTGTGTCATCCCCTTTTCTTCAAGGGACAATTCTATCAATTCTGCTACGGTTGGTTTTTCTATAGGAAAATGTTCCTTCTCATACGCAATCACTATATCAGACATAACAGAAAGCTCCACCATGCTCTTGTCATTTGCAGGAGTGCTGTCGTCCACCAAAGGCAGAAGTTCTTCGACTCTTGCCAATGCAAATTCGTATTGTTCTTTCGTTATTTTAGTCATATCTATTATATTATATAGTTGAACAATCTATTTTATCATACTCTTTATGAGTTCCCACCCAACGGACAAAAATGTATCCCACCGTAAATTTAACAACCACTACCAGCCGATAGTTGTTCCCTCTGATATTAAAAACATAGTGTTGATTGCCCACATAATCAGTCGATAGAAAATCCGCTTTTATATCAGACAAATTCCGCCATTCTGCTTTTTCCGCTATATCATACCAACGTTCTAAAGCAACACGTGAATCTTCACACCCTTTCGTCTCGTAGAAATCTTTCAATTTCTTATGTGATACTACTCTCATATCTTATTTATTTGATGCAAAATTACAAAAAAAATTTTGGATAACAAAAGAATAATAGCAAAATATTTTATAAATCAAAATATCATTCCGGGCGAACAAAAAACGGTACCACGACTCACGTCGTAGTACCGTCACAACACAAACACAAAATAAAACACGACAAAACTACTATGCAATCTTTCCTGTCTATGCCGGGGAGGCATAAGTACTATTTACGTATATTCGCATACTCATAAACAGCTTCAGGTCGATTAGCATCAAATAAACAAATCGCATGCACGATTTGTTTAATCTTTTATGTTTATTTTAAAACAAATCTCTTTTATTGAATCCCTCTTTCACGGAGTTTCAGCTGCCAGTTCCATGCAGAACGTAAAGTATCTTCCAAAGTTTCTACAGCCTTCCAACCCAGTTCCTGATTCGCGAAATCCGGATTCGCCCAAACTTTTTCAATGTCGCCTGCACGACGTCCGACAATCTGATAATTCAATTTTACGCCGGTGGCTTTTTCAAAGCCATTTATTAATTCCAATACAGAAACACCACGTCCTGTACCGATATTGAATACTTCCACTTTTTCTTTTTGTGTCTTTTCCAAGATACGACGGATAGCGATCACGTGGGCTTTAGCCAAGTCAACAACATTGATAAAGTCACGGATACAAGAACCGTCCGGTGTATCATAATCATCACCAAACACACTTAGTTTCTCACGGATGCCGATGGCGGTTTGGGTCAGATATGGAATCAGGTTTTGAGGAACCCCATTAGGCAGTTCACCCAACAATGCCGTAGGATGCGCACCAATCGGATTGAAATAGCGCAGCATAATCGCATTGATCGGAGCACCTGAAGCTACCGTATCACGAATAATCTCTTCATTGATCTGTTTGGTATTTCCATAAGGTGATTCCGCTTTCTTGATCGGAGCTTTTTCCGTTACCGGCAGCTCGTCCGGCTGACCGTATACTGTACAAGAAGAAGAGAACACAATACCTTCTACTCCATGTTTTGGCATCAGTTCGAGAAGGTTAATCAAAGAAACCAGGTTATTACGGTAGTAAAGCAACGGTTTTTGTACCGACTCTCCTACTGCTTTGCTAGCTGCAAAGTGAATGATTGCCTTAATTCCTTTATATTTTGCAAATACTGCATCCAGACCGGCAAAGTCCAAACAGTCCAACTTTTCAAAAACTGGGCGAATACCGGAAACTTTCTCTATATTGTCAACAACGTCGGCACTTGAATTTGATAAATTATCGATGATGATTACTTCATATCCACTGTTTTGTAGTTCTACAACAGTATGAGACCCAATGTATCCTGTCCCGCCTGTTACTAAAATTCTTTCTTTCATATACTTTATAAAAAATGGTTAGTTTCTCGGCTTATTATTGTTTGAGTTACAAATGTATGGAAATAAAATGGAATTGCAATAATCTGCCACAAATTTATTTGCTGAAAAGTAATTAAGGTACGATTTGGTAGCATTTAGGTATAAAAAAGAATTGGAAACTCTAACCTGTATGTCGCCACACAGCAGAGCTTCCAATCCTCTATTTAATTATCAACTGTAAATCCTTACACCACGCCGGAGAATCCCATGAATGCCATAGCAAGCAAACCGGCGGTAATCAAGGCAATCGGAGTGCCTTGCATTCCTTTAGGTACTTTCACGAGGCTCATCTGTTCGCGCAATCCGGCAAAAAGCACCAGTGCCAGACCGAAACCGATGGCCGTAGAAAACGCGTACACAACACCTGTCAGCAGGTCGTAGTCTTTCTGAATCACCAGGATAGCCACACCAAGAATACAACAGTTGGTTGTAATCAAAGGCAAGAACACGCCCAAAGCCTGATACAGAGCAGGCGATACTTTTTTCAGAATGATTTCCACCATCTGCACCAATCCGGCAATGACCAGAATGAACGTAATCGTCTGCAAATATCCCAGCCCGAAAACATCCAATACAAACTTCTGAATCAGGAAAGTAACGATGGTAGCGATGGTCAACACGAAAGCAACCGCAGCGCTCATACCCATCGCAGTTTCCACCTTCTTGGATACGCCCAGGAACGGACAGATACCCAGGAACTGCGACAACACGATGTTGTTTACAAAGATTGCCGAAATAAATATCAATATATATTCCATATTCTTTTCTTATTTAATTGAATTAGGCTTTCTTGAAACTGTTAATCAGCGCAATGAGGTATCCCAAAGCGATGAAAGCACCCGGAGCCAATACAAATACCAACATTCCATATTCTTCCGGCATGATGGTCAGATCGAAAATCTTACCGGTTCCCAGAAATTCACGGACAGCACCCAGCAATGTCAGGGCAATGGTGAAACCAAGTCCCATGCCGATACCGTCGAACATAGAAGCAACTGCGTTATTCTTGGCGGCGAATGCTTCGGCACGTCCCAACACAATACAGTTCACTACAATCAACGGGATGAAAAGTCCGAGCGTAGCGTACAGTCCCGGCACGTATGCCTGCATCACCATTTGAAGCAAGGTTACGAAAGACGCGATCACCACGATAAACGACGGGATACGCACCATATCCGGAATCAGGTTCTTGATTAAAGAGATCACCACATTCGAGCAGATCAAAACGAACATGGTAGCCAGTCCCATACCCATACCATTGATGGCCGACGAAGTCGTACCCAATGTAGGACACATACCGAGCAGGAGTACAAACGTAGGATTCTCTTTGATAATCCCGTTCATCATTACTTTAAAGTTATTCATATCTGTCTCCTTTCTTATTTAGCACTGACCGAATCAGTAAGTTCAACTTTTATCGTAGCTCCCGTAGCAGTGTCAGAGTCTGCGCCTGTAGCCTTTTGAGAAGCACCGCTGACACCATTCACTTTACCACCTTCTGCCTTATAAGCCTGATAAGCAGCATTTACAGCATTCAAAAACGCACGTGAAGTAATGGTAGAAGCTGTAATGGCATCCACCGCTCCCCCATCTTTGCTGACGGTCAACGGAGCTTCACCCGGATTCATCCCCAAAATAGACTTTTTACTCTCTTCATGAGACACAGCCTGTTCTCCCTTGGCCGGGTCGTATGCTCCGAACCATTTGTCGGCTTTAGAACCCAGTCCCGGAGTTTCCGCGTGAGCGAGTAACGAGTAATTATAGATTTTACCTTCGGCGTTAAAGCCTACCAACACTTTCAGTTCGCCACCAAATCCCATTGATTTAGCTTCGACGGCCGTTCCTACCAATTCTTCGCCGTTCTTAGCCGGATAAACGATAAAGTCAACATTCTTCTTTCCGTCTTTCTCGCTGAAGATCGTATCGCTTTCCGCTACCGGATTATTGGTAAATTCGGGAAGAACCTTTTTCAAGGCCTCGTTCAGTGTCTTCGCGTTCGCTTCGGCAATGGGGCCTTTTGTCAGTTCATTTACATAAGCCAGCAACGCAACGGAAATAGCAGTCACTCCCGTAAGTACCAGCAACATATTCTTTAAAGATGATTCTAACTTTTTCATTTCTTCTTCGCTACCTCCCCAAAGCGTTTTGGTTTACAATAGGTGTTAATCAGCGGAGTGAACGCATTCATAATCAGGATGGCGAACGACATACCTTCGGGATAGGCGCCGCACAGACGGATAACTACCGTCAGCAGACCGATACATACACCATAGATCAGCATCCCTTTCTTACTCATCGGAGAAGTCACATAGTCGGTTGCCATAAAGACAGCACCCAGCATCAGACCACCGGAGAGCAACTGCAATATCGGAGAAACATATTTTTCCGGATCTGCCAAGTGCATGATACCTGCAAAGATAAACACGGTAGCCAGGATAGACACAGGAATATGCCAGGTGATGATCTTCTTCCAGAGCATATAAACCAGTCCGATCAATAGAGCCAATGCACTCACTTCACCCAAGCATCCGCCATTCTGTCCGATCAGCAAACTCAATGCATCCGGAATCTGGTTTAAAGCATCCATAGCCGCACTCTTATCTGCAGCATGAATCGCTTGTTTCATCAATGCCAGCGGAGTGGCACCGGTGGTAGCATCCGTATAAGCGGTCAACTGTCCGACTACCGGCCAGCTGGTCATCTGCACCGGGAAAGAAAGCAGCAGGAATACGCGACCTGCCAATGCCGGGTTGAAAGGATTGCAGCCCAATCCGCCGAAAGACATCTTACCTACACCGATAGCAAATAGTGCACCGAGGATGATAATCCAGACAGGCAGGTTAGACGGTAAATTAAATGCCAGCAACACACCTGTGATGATGGCAGAGCCGTCGCAGATGGTGGTGGTCGGTTTCTTCATTAAATATTTTCCGATCGCCCATTCGAAGAACAAACAAGCCGCAACGGAAGTAGCCGTGACAATCAGGGCACCCAGTCCGAAGAAATAGAGAGACACCAGAAAAGCCGGAATCAGTGCAATCAGCACGCCATACATATTTTTCTGTACGCTGTCTCCGCCATGAACGTGGGGCGATAGTGATACGATTAATTTATTTTCCATATTCGTTATTTTTTAGCTTGACGTGCACGAATCATAGCACCTACTTTGCCTTTGCCCAGACGACAGTAGTCGAGCAACGGACGGTTGGCAGGACAAGTGAACTGGCAAGAGCCGCACTCGATACAATCCATGATTCTTTCTTTTTCCATTGTTTCAAAATCTCCGTTTTCGGACAAAGCTCCGAGCAAGTACGGTTCCAGTCCCATCGGACAGGCACTCACGCACTTCGCGCAACGGATACAAGTCTGCGCCTCACCACGTTTGGCTTCCTTCTGATTCATAATCAGGATACCGGAACTGCCCTTCGCAGTAGGAACCTCGATATTTACGAGCGCCTTACCCATCATCGGACCGCCACCGATCACCTTACCCGTATCTTCGGGCAGACCACCGCAAGCGTCAATCAACTGTTTCATCGGTGTACCGATACGAGCCAGGAAGTTGGAAGGTTTCGCAACCGACTTTCCTGTCACGGTAATCACACGTTCGAACAACGGCTTATTTTTCTGTACAGCTTCATAAACGGCAAATGCTGTTCCCACGTTCTGCACGACTGCTCCCGTAGAGATAGGCAATGCACCGCTCGCCACCTGACGTTTGGTAATCGCGTCGATCAGCTGCTTTTCACCTCCTTGCGGATATTTCACCTTCAAGGGCACTACTTCGATACCTGCATAGCTGGAAGCCACTTTGGTCATCAGTTCGATAGCATCCGGCTTATTATTTTCGATTCCGATAAATGCCTTGTTCACTTTCACCGCTTTCATCAGGATAGAAACACCCACCATGATTTCTTCCGCGTGTTCCAGCATCAGCTGATGGTCGGCAGTCAGGTAAGGTTCACACTCTACGGCATTGATAATCACACATTCAGCCTTGAAAGAAGGAGGAGGACAAAGTTTCACCTGCGTAGGGAAACAAGCACCGCCCAGACCTACGATTCCAGCATCGGCAATCTTCTTCACGATCTCTTCTGCGGAAAGTTCACACTCTTTCACCAGTGTGGTGCTACGGTCGATTGTTTCTTCCCATTCGTCGCCTTCCACATCAATGAAGATGGCAGGTTTCGCATAACCGCTGGCATCGACTATGGTATCAATCTTCGCCACTTTACCACTGACCGAAGAGTGAATTGCTGCCGAAACAAAGCCGGCAGGTTCGGCAATCCGTGTGCCTACCTTTACCACATCCCCTTTCGCTACAACCGGTTTTGCAGGCGCACCGATATGCTGCCCCAGCAAAATAACAGCCTTTGCAGGAACTTCCGCTGTGATAATAGGTTGATGTGCCGACAATTTATTTTCGTGTGGATGAACTCCACCAATTGAAAATGTCTTTAACATACAGTTCTGTATTTTTTTCTGTTATTATTCTGTTACTTTCGGAGCTTCTGTAGCCTTTGCAGCAGGAGTTTCCACTTTTGTAGCCGGTTTCGGAGCAGCCGGAGCTTCTTCTTTCGGTTTCCGCGGCGGGAAATTCAACTCGATAATGCTATTCTGCGGACAAACTTCCACACATTTCCGGCAAGATTTACACTTGTTCGGATCGATGTAAGCCAAATTGTTTTCCAGCGTAATAGCCTCGAACGGACAAGTCTTCACACACTTGCCACAGCCGATACAGCTCACTGTACAAGCCTTACGTGCCACAGCTCCCTTGTCTTTATTCACACAAGAGATATACACGCGGCGTGACTTCTTTCCTTGCGGACGGATTTCGATGATCGCTTTCGGGCAAGCCTTCACACAGGCGCCACAAGCGGTACATTTCGCTTCATCCACTTCCGGAAGCCCCGTTTCAGGATTCATGTGGATGGCATCGAACTGACAAGCAGCCACACAGTCGCCACACCCCAGACATCCGTAACTACATCCCGTTTCCCCACCATACAGCGAAGCGGCAATAGCACAACTCTTCGCACCATCATATTGGTTGGTACGCGGACGATTGGCACACGTTCCGTTACATCTTACCACTGCTACCATCGGTTCAGCTTCACCGGCTGCAAGTCCGAGGATATCAGCAATTTGTGCCATGACAGGTTGTCCACCTACGGGGCAGAATTTACCATCCAGCGAACCGGCTTTGACGCAAGCGTCGGCAAAGCCGCTACAACCGGGATAGCCACATCCACCACAATTAGCCTGGGGAAGCACTTCTCCCACCTGGGCAATCCGCGGGTCTTCATACACGGCAAATTTCTTGGAAGCCACATAAAGAATAGCGGCCAGCACGAGCGCTATAGCTCCCAATGAAATCACTGCAATCAGAATCAAATTCATAATGTTTTTAGTTATTTATTGGTTTTATAGTAAATGAAAATTGTTGTTTGAGTCGCGTTTTGTTAAGCCATAAAACGAAATAATAAGGTATAAGGACAGCCAGAGAAAGAAGAGCTGCATACAGTTCATTCTCTATCAATGCCATCAAAAGAAACAACGAAAATATAAGAAGTACGAAAGGAAGTACGAAAGCCAACACTACCGCCATCATGCCCATCGACGTTTCGCCGACCACCATCACCTTCTCTCCCACCTGATAGGAAGAAGCCGCGGTATCTATAATATCTATGATTTTGTCCTTACTATCCGCCGAGGAACAATGCCCCTTTGCGCTACATGCCGCACAAGCCGATGTCTGGACAATCCTCACCGACAGATGAGAACCCTGTATGTTTTCCACAATACCTAGATGCTTTATAGTATTATTCGTCATTTTGCAAACTCCGCATTACAAATCGCGGCAAATTTAATCATTATTTGTGAACTACGAAGCATTCCCCCAACTTTTTCTACATAATAAATTGTTATTTTTTGCGTTTTCGTTATCGCACACGGAAAAGATATAGCTACCATTTGATATTTTTCAAGAATGGCAAATAGACATCCTAAACAAAAAATCCCAGCCGTTTTATTTCTTCAGCCGGGATTTTCCATCAATTATTTCACAGATTACTCCACTATCCATTTCTCAATATTACGCATTTTCGCGTTAAAGTTCTATATTTCAAACTCCGACTCTACCGCATTGGTGTTCGCATAAAAGGGAAGCAAAAATTTAATAAATCCTTCCTCTACTTCGCGATTAGGGAAGCCTAAACTATAAATTCCAAATTCTTCGTCATACCCTTTGATAGTGAGATAACCGCTCTGATAAATGACCGGAATGGGATTGTCCGATGTTGAATCAATACTGTTCAATACAGCGGCACTCGTTTCCTCATGCGCCATACGTTCCAAGTCATAATGATGTTTTTTCAGCAACTCCACTAGATAAGTAGGAGTTCCCGTTTCAAACCAATAACTACCGAACTCTTTATATTTAAAAGTATTAAGCAAGCTGAACGGATTATATATTCCGATAGAATTGTATGTAAAATGATAGCCATCATAGTACTCCCTCAATCTATTGCACAGTTCACCATAAGTCAGCTCCTTTGCATCCGCCAGTTCATGCAGTTCAATTTCCAGATTATCATGCAATTCTTTTTCAGAAACTCCGCAAATATCCACGTATTGCTTCCGCATTGAGATGTCATCGAGATTATTTAAATCGCTGAACACGCTTACCTTACCGAATTTCGTCACTCCCGTCAAAAATGCAAATTGAATACAACCATCCATGGTCTTCAGCACACTATAAAAAGCTTTCATGGTATTACGGAATTCCTTCTGAAGCTCCTCATTACCTATTGCTTGTAACATGGGCTTATCATATTCATCAATCAGAATGACAACCCGTTGCCCGGTTTGCTTGTAAGCCCGTTCAATAAGGCCGCGAAAACGCAATGCAAAAGTTGTTTCTGACGGGGCGGTGCCATATTGCTGTTCCCATTTCTCCAATGTGAAATTCAATATGCTATCCAGACTCTCCCGCGTATCATACTTCTCCGTATTAAGATCGATATGAAAAATGGGATATGTAATCCAATCCTTTTCCAGCTTTTCCATGGCCAAGCCCTCAAAAAGTTCTTTCTTGCCCAAGAAATACGCTTCAAGCGTAGATATCAACAGACTTTTTCCAAAACGACGGGGACGGTTCAAGAAATAATAACTGCCTGTCTTCACCATCTGATAAATCAAAGCAGTCTTATCAATATAGAAATAACCGTCTTTCCGGATTTTTTCAAAGTTCTGTATGCCAATGGGGTATATCTTGCTACTCATACGCTTCTTTTTCTTAAATTATAAAAATTACCAGACAAATCTTCCATATCAATCTTATTTTTCACAAAGCTACAAAAAAAATCCATTCATAAAGACCGCAGGCGGGAAACTTTTTCCCGCCTGCCGCTTTTACCTTATCTGTTTTTTCACCGTTCTCCTCTCTCCTCCTCTTTTCTTCTCCTGTATCGAAAATACATTCTCCTCCATTCATCCCAGATAACCCCGGCTTCCTCTTCATTGAAGGCATCCAGACAGCACTCCACCACTTTTACGTAATCACTCAATGGGCGTTTTGCCCCTTTTTTAAATCATTAAAAGTAGAGTGGCCGATGTGTACGCTCTTGCATATTTCGTCATTTTTCAAATCCGCACGCTTTTGCAACTCTCCTATGTAAACTCCTAAAGCTACATAAAAACCTTTTTCATTTTCCATTCTTTTTTATTGTTAAAATCACACCGTAACGGTTAATTATTTTCACTTTCATCCCAACATGTCGGGACGATGTCTATTTTGCATTTACTAATTTTACGCCGTGTTTTGAAACACACTCATATTTTTTGCAAAAATAAATATTTTAACTTGAAACAAAAAGAAAATGATGCCAAACAACTACAGAATGTCCTATTTCATGCCACCTATCGCTCCTATCAAAGACAAACAAGGCCGACTGATGACTCCTCCCACGCTTATCCCCTTCTGCGAAGTCTCCATCGAACAAGTTTTCCAAATGATTACTTGCAACGAGAATCTCAAAGCCCTGACCGAACAAGTACGCAACTCCGAAGATATACGAACCGCCAAAGCGTCATTACTACCATATGTGACCCCCTGCGGCACATTCACCCGCCGTAGCAGTAAGGATTTCGTCTCCCCGTCTCACCTGGTGATAGTAGATGTGGACGGTCTCCACTCTTATCAGGAAGCAGTGGAAATGCGACGTATGCTCTATGACGATCCTCTCCTACAACCTGTACTCACCTTTATCAGCCCCAGCGGACTGGGTGTAAAGGCATTTGTTCCCTGCCATTATTCCTCCACGACAAATGATGTCCAAAATATCACAGACAACATGAGTTGGGCGATGCGGTACGTAGAGACGGCATACAATACGGTAACAGCAGTTTCTTCCGAAACAAAATCCAAAGTAGATTTCTCCGGCAAAGACCTCGTGAGATCCTGTTTCCTTAGTTACGACCCGGAAGCATTGTTCAGAACCACCAACGAATAAATCATAAATCAAAAATCATAAATCCAAATGACTGATATTGAATCTTTATGCCGTCTCACCGAAGCAGTCGAAGCGGCAGGAGCGGACATTGCTCCCACTTATCTTGAATACGTACAATTGTCATTCGCCATCGCAACGGATTGCGGCGAAGCAGGACGTGAATTTTTTCACCGCCTATGCCGGGTGTCTCCCAAGTATCAGCGCGAACATGCCGAACGGGTATTCTCCAACGCACTCCACACCCAACGTGGAGAAGTGCACCTGGGCACCGCTTTCCACCTTGCCGAAGCGACGGGAGTAAGCATCTGCATAGAAGAAATGCCCAAACATCCCACAGGTACAAAAGGTACAGCAGGTACAGCACGCAAATTTCCCCCACACACGGGCGCGCATAATAAGGTGGGAAATGACAATATCTCCGATGATAGAGAAGGGGAAGAAGAACTATTACCAGGCAGTGAACCACAACATCAATTGCCCACTTTTCCGGAAAACGACTGGCCGGAATTTTTGCAACGTATCATAAAAGCCGGGAGCAACCCAATACAACACGACATCATGTTATTGGGAGCGCTCACTGCCCTGGGTGCTTGTATGTCGCGCCACGTGCGATGCCTATATGGCGGCAAATACCATCACCCCAGCCTCCAATGTTTCGTAGTGGCTCCTTCGGCTTCCGGCAAAGGTATCCTTTCCTACATCCGCTTACTCGTGGAACCTATCCACGACGAGATCCGCAAAGAAGTGGCCATACAGATGAAAGCATACAAAAAAGAGAAAGCCGAGTATGATGCAATGGGAAAAGAACGGACAAAAAAGGAGGCTCCACAAATGCCCCCTAACAGGATGTTCCTCATTTCGGGCAACAACACCGGTACGGGTATCCTGCAAAACATCATGGACTCCGACGGAACCGGACTTATCTGCGAAGCGGAAGCGGACACTCTCTCCACCGCCATCGGATCGGACCACGGTCATTGGAGCGACACCCTGCGCAAAGCGTTCGACCACGACCGCTTGTCCTACAACCGCCGCACCGACCAGGAATACCGGGAAGTGAAGAAAAGCTATCTTTCCGTCCTGATTTCGGGTACGCCGTCGCAGGTGCAAACTTTCATTCCGACGGCAGAAGACGGATCATACTCCCGCCAATTATATTATTACATGTGCGGAATCAGTAAATGGATCAGCCAATTTATGGACAACGAGATAGATTGGGAGGAGATATTCACCGCTATGGGACTGGAATGGAAAGAAAAGTTGAGCGTGATAAAATCGCACGGCATTCATACCCTACAACTCACGGATGAACAAAAAGAAGAAATCGACACCGTCTTTTCCGACTTGTTTGAACGCTCCAGTGTAGCTAATGGAAGGGAAATGTATAGTTTTGTGGCACGTCTGGCCGTCAATCTATGCAGAATCATGTCGGAAATAGCCGTATTGCGTGCCCTCGAAAGCCCGCAGCCCTACGACTTCAAGACCTCTCCCACCTCTCCTTTCACACCGGACAAGGAGATTCCTGCGGACAACCGCAAAGATGACATCATTACCCGTTGGGATGTATCCATTTCACAGGAAGACTTTCATGCTGTGCTTAGTCTTGCGGAACCTCTCTACTGTCATGCCACGCATATTCTATCGTTCCTCCCCAGTACAGAAGTCAGCCATCGTCCTAATGCCGATCGTGACTATCTTTTCCAGAAACTGGGTGATGAATTTACTCGTACACAGTTACTGGAAGAAGCAGTTGCCATGGGAATTAAGGAAAACACAGCCCTCACTTGGCTGAAACGGCTCACCAAACACGGAAAATTAATCAGTATGGACGGTAAAGGGTTGTATGCGCGTGCGTGTGTGTATGAGTGAACCGGAAAAAGTGTACCTACTGTACCCGTTTTACTTACGGATACAGTAGTCATTTCAATTACCGCATCCGTTTTGACTGATACAATCGTTTTTCCTGCATAAAGCATCGCTTTAGGAGGTGTAAAGCTAAGCTTTAGACATCGTAAAGCGGTGCTTTAGACACCATAAAGCGACGCTTTATTTAAGGCTCTCCTAAAGCATCCACAATAACTCTCACCTCCAACGGTGTAAATGAGCGTCGCTTTGATTCGTAGCCTAAGTCGTACAGGCGTTGCAGAAGTCCGGGACACAAAGAGATCCATTTCTTCATTTTTCGATAGGCAGCAATGTCAGTTAGTTGCGGAGAATAAAGTTGCGCCAGTTCCATGCGCCCGTAAGCACGTATTTTAAATTCGCTCATGATGGATATGTTTCTGATTTTCTGTTACAAAAATACAAAAAAACGACTATATAACCAACGTTTTTCCATTGAATAACCGACTATAATGACAAATAACCGACCGCTACCAGACACAACCGTATACAGCTGATTTCCGGGAGATCCGGAGTCGTATTTTTGTATCGTCGAAAGGGAAAAGGATCCCCGGACAATATGTTTAACCCTTTAATTTATTGTTTTATGATTCGTTACAAAATTTATCAGAACCAGCAGAAGAAAGGCTTGAATGCGGGTAAGTGGTTCGCCCGTGCAGTAAGCGACGAGACGTTTGATTTGGCTAAGCTTGCCGAACACATGTCGAAGCACAATTCACCGTATTCCGGTGGTGTCATCAAAGGTGTGCTTTCGGATATGGTAGATTGCATCAAGGAATTGTTGCTGGATGGCAAATGTGTGAAAATTGATGATCTTGCCATTTTTGGTGTGGGTATTCGCAGTAAGGCAGCCGATACGCTGGAAGAGTTCTCGTTGGAGAAGAATATTAGCGGCATGCGTTTGAAAGCTCGTGCCACCGGTAATCTGTCTACCACGAACCTGAAGCTCAACAGCCAGTTGAAGCAGCAGGCGGAATATCAGAAACCGACAACTGGCGGAGGAAGTTCTGATTCGGGTGACAACCCTGATCCGAAACCGGACGGAGGCGGCGAAGCACCTGACCCTGCTGCTTAAAAGATTCACCACTGATTACACAGATTTCCACAGATTATAATTTAATTGGTAGTCATTAAAGTAGTCGATTATTTATTTCTGTGTGAGTCTGTGTAGTAGTGTGCATAGTTGCGTAGTTTGCAGCTCTGCGACAAAAGAAAACTGTTATCCATTTATTTAAAACCTGTTATTGTATGAGCAAATCATCCTCTTCCCGCTCCGTATGGAGCTTCATTATCAAAGTAATCATCACCGTTGCCACCGCTATCGGGGGCTTGATCGGAGTACAAAGTTGCATATAGATCTATGCGAACTATTACACTGATTATCATTCATTGCAGTGCCACGCCGGAAGGAAAATCCCTTTCGGCGGAGGCTTGCCGACAAGATCATATCCTGCACCGTGGTTTCCGTGATATTGGCTATCATTTTTACATTACTCGCGACGGGGAGATCTACCGGGGACGTGCGTTAGAAAAGGTCGGGGCACACTGTCGTAATCATAATAGCCATTCAATAGGTATCTGTTATGAAGGTGGCTTGGATGCGGATGGCAAAACCAAGGATACTCGCACAATGGAGCAACGGGGCTCGCTGCTTGCTTTATTACGTGAATTACGACGGCAGTTTCCGAAAGCGTTGATTGTGGGACATCGTGACTTGAACCCAATGAAAGGGTGTCCGTGCTTTGACTGTGTGAAGGAATATCGGGATTTATAATTGACGTAGTAAATCGAGTAGAAGCATGAGGATTATTTCCTCATGCGTCCTCTCACACCACCGTACGTGCCGTTCGGCATACGGCGGTTCCATTATCAATAATACCCTCTTGCCTTATTAAAATCCACATAACAACCTGTAAACGTGGGATAACCAGCGCGAAACAACCGTTCGTCAGACAGAGCTTCGTGTACCGTGGGATGTTGAGACATCCGCCAATATGACTTACGGCAGAATGCAGCCATGCGTACACGATTCTTATCGGAAACGAACTTTTCCAGATTATGTAACCTTGTTCTAACCCGTTTCCATGATTTCCATATACACATGCGGATTCTGTGCCGAAGCCAACTGTCCCATTCTTCAAGACGAGGCTTGTAGCCTGCCAATGAGAAATAGTTAGACCATCCACGGATGTACCATTGAAGACGATGCTTACGATACTCATAACTCCACCCATTACTACGGCTGGTCAGTTCACGTATCTTGGCCTTCATCTTCTGCACACTCTCGGGATGAAGCCTATACTGACACTTCCCACTCCTGCGACCAAACGCATACGAGAGGAACTTGATGTTACGTATATAGGCAACCTTGGTCTTTACCTTGTTCACCTTTAGGAATAACTTCTTTTCTATAAAGGGGACAATATGCTCATAGGTACGCTTAGCCGCTTTCCGGCTCTTGCAAAAGATTACGAGGTCATCGGCATAGCGGACAAACTTGTGACCTCGACGCTCCAGTTCCTTATCCAATTCGTTCAGTATAATATTACTCAAAATCGGACTGAGAGGACCGCCCTGCGGTACACCAAGTTGACTTGGTTCATAGTTTCCGCAATGGATTACTCCTGCATTCAGATAGCGGTGTATCAGAGAAATGACACGACCATCCGTGATGGTGTGTGACAACACTTCTATCAGTTTGGAATGACTAACCATGTCGAAGAATTTCTCCAAGTCCATATCCACCGCAAAGACGTACCCCTGCTCTATGTATTCACCACATTTCAGAAGTGCCTTGTGGGCACCGCGATGGGGGCGGAACCCATAGCTCGTCTCACTGAACTGAGGCTCATAAAGCAATTCGAGCACCTGACTGATAGCTTGTTGCACCACACGGTCAACAACCGTAGGGATACCAAGACCACGTTTCTTGCCGTTCGACTTAGGTATCTCTACCCTGCGGACCGGATTCGGTTTGTATGTGCCTTCACGGAGGGATGCCACGAGTGCCGAGCCGTGCTCCTTTAAATAAGGAAGCAATTCTTCTGTACTCATGCCGTCTATTCCACCGCTGCCCTTGTTGCCCTTAACCTTCTTATAGGCGGCATTCAAGTTGGCGGGTGAGAGAATAAACTCCAGCAGTCCGTCCTTCGGGAGAGTAAAATCTGTAACTCCGTCTTCGCTTATCCCCATAGAGGTCTGCAAACCGATCGTACCCTTGGGTTCCACCCTACTCTCCGACTGGTCTAATCTCATCAATTCGTTCTGCATTCTTCCCGTCATAAGGTAATCTTCATTGGTGTTACTAATAATGGTTCGACCCTTCCCAATGCTCACTCATCGGTAATATGGTCTCGGCTGACTTCTCTCGGCAAATCTTGTTTCAACCATACACTACTTATTGGTAATGTATGTCCGTGAGATCTCCCCAGATAAGAGCGTACGCTTTCAACTCATGTGCCCTCTGCATTTACTTCACATGGATTCGGATAGTTATCGGACTTTGTCTTGTTTTGCAGACTTGTCCTCCATGTTCAGCCTTATATGCAGTTCCTATTCGTAAGGCCGAGTATTTGCCGCCAGCTTCCTTCAGATTCCGCGTCACCATGGATACCCTTGCTCTTGGCTAACGATTCCCACTATCAGGGCTCGTTCGGGACTTACACCCTATAGCGTACGCCCATGCTGGGCGTACAAAAAATATCAACGATCTTCACAGACCGTTGATATAGTGGGAAATTCACATCGGCTTTAACCTCCGATGTCAGGGCGTAGATTAGAAATGCGCCGTCGCGCTATTTCTAATCCACAATGTAGGAGCTTCATGCTGTAAACAGCATGAAGCTAGGGACCTACATTTTTCTTCATCTCACATACGAAACACTCACGTGTTTATTACATCTCAACATTTTCAACATTTATTATATATACCCAATTTGTTTATTTTCGTTGATATTCTTTCTTTTACCACTATGCAACAAGCATTTACGCTTACATTTTTCATGTTTCAGTAATCAAAAAAACAAGAATTATAACTGTTTATAAATCTCATTAGCTGCTTCCTGTTCTTTCTCTATTGTAAAGTATTCTATCACCCTTTTCCTCGCAGCATCCGCATATTGCTTTCTCAAAGAATCATCTTTCAATAGTGTATCTATAGCCGAAGCATACTTCTTACTATCCGAATTATCAACCTCAATTCCCGTTACACCATTTAATGAGACCCAATTAACCCCAGATCCTTCAATATGAAAAGTAACAGCAGGGCATCTACAATACATTGCTTCGGCAAGCGCCAGTCCAAAAGCCTCATTCTTGGTAATAGAAGGAAAGGCAAACACATCTGCTGCGTGAAGATAACATCGTAAATCATCATTACTTAAACGCCCCACAAAACTAATACGTTCCAAATTTGCTTTAGCTTTTAACTCCTCAGTCAAAGGACCTTGTCCAGCTATAACAATATGACAATCTGTAGTAACATACTTCTCTGCTTCAATCAGATACCTTAGCCCCTTATACTCCACGTGACGTCCTATAAAAAAGATCAGCTTTTTATTATGATATTTTTTACGAATATCTTTTATTATCATCTCATCGTTATCTTTTAACTCAAGACGATGAACATTTATACCATTAGCCACAACTTTTACTTTCAGTAAAAAAGGTTTTAATGGTAATGAAGCATCTCTGTACTTGGGACTTGTTACAATAATACTGTCTGCACGTTCTAACAACTTACGTTCATTCCCTCTCACTAATGGATAAACATATTTCTGTTTCGTAATATCCAAATGCCAATGAATGATTAACTTCGTACTTGCAGGAATTAATCTAAGCAACAAAAATGCAACAAAAGGATTAGGATGATGGAAATGGATAATATCAGGTTGCCAAGATTGTATATTTCTTTTCAAATAATAATAATAAGGAAGAGAGAAGGATTGACTTGCCACTTTCATAAAACACCCAATTCGCAAAACCTGTATACCGTTTATTTCACTACAAATAGTCCGATTAGAATCACTAAAACATATAACTCGGTTTTCATATTCCTTTAATCCTTCCACAATATCCTGACAAACAGATTCAGTACCACCAAGATATGGATAATAATATTTAGAGATGTGAAGGACTCTCTTTTCTCCTATTTCATTATCTTTCATTAGATATTAAAATATAATATATTCACGAACTGCTTTAACAACTTTATCTGAAATACTAATGCTTATGATTCAAGACCTGAGTATACGTATCTACAATAGAAGATACCATCTTTTCTATTACAAAAGATTTAAGATAAAGTTCCCGAGAATTTATTGAATACTTATTCAACAAATCAGCATTTATTAATAATGTTTTTATCGCATCTACAGCCTCTTGTTCTGTCTTAAACAAAAAACCATTATAATCGTGACGTACAACTTCATTATTACCAACTACATCTGTAGCGACTATTGGAAGCCCTACTGATGCAGCTTCAATAAGAGCATAAGGTAAGCCTTCAAAACGAGAAGTGGATAGATATAAATCTGCATTTTTAAGATAAGTCATAGGACATTCAGCAAATCCAACAAAATTAATGTTAACCCCTTCTTCAACACTTCTTTGTTTCAATCGCAAAAAGTCTTCTCCATCCCCAACCCACACAAATTCTATCTCATGATTATTTTTTAATGCTTTTGCTATTCTATATGCCATATCCATATTTTTTTGATAGTCAAAACGAGAGAGTGAAATGACTAAGAACTTTTGATCTTTCCTTAAAAATTTCAAACCGTTATCAGATACTGCATTATATATTACCGCTGATTTATCAATAGATAAAAAATGCAATGAGTTTCCAAGTTTTAGTTCACCATTCGATACCAATATAAATTTATCGGTAAAACATTTAAAAAGTCTTCCTATTACCTTATTCACACAATATTTTAGATATGAAGAATAATCATTAGTAATTCCATGAAAAGTGTGAACAACCTTAACATGAGGTAATATCAGTTTTAGAGTCCGTGAATATAATCCAGCACCGTTCCCATGAGAATGAACTATGCTAATTTTATTTTCAATTATAAAACGCCGTAATAAGAATAGACATTCAATATTAAACCTTCTATAAGGAATATCTACATATTTCTTTATTCTAGGATGATTTCTCCATAAATCTCCATACGGCTTTCCCTGAGGAAAAGCCATATAAATATTAATACTAGAAGGTAATTCTTCAATCAATTGATGAACATGGCGAGGACCTCCGCCAAAATCAGATCTAACACTTATTAACAATATATTCATTAATATCTCCACATTTAAACAATGATATTCTTATCAAAAAACTAATGAATGCCTAAAATAGAAGAAGAATAATTGACCGTGACACCCGCATCATTCACCATATACACATACCACCAGTATAAGAAGACAACAAATAATAACAAAACTGTATTAGATTTCTTCATTCTCCAAATAGATGTGTTTATCATACAATAATACGGTAAATAAACTAAATATAGAATATAAATGGGTAAACCAACCCTACCTGCATAAGCACTTTTTATCTGTAAAAGATTAAGAATAAATTCACAAACAAACAAAGCAAATATTTGATAGAAATGTACATCTTTCTTTTTATTGGGACATAAAAAGTAAATACATAATAAAAAAAGCGTTCTTAATATGAATTCTGAATAAGAAAAAGTTCCACTATAGTTTCCTCCCTCAGAATAAGCATCATATTTACTGAAGAACCCAAAAGAAGCAACAAATTCCAAAGCGATAGAAAAAAATATCAAAAATGCAAAACTACCAATTATAATATACTTGGAATACCTTAAATTTCTCCAATATACTCCCGGTAAAAACACGAGTGCAAAAATCACAGACTTATGAAATAAAAAACCAACTAATATACATATAAAATATCCTTTTAGCTTATGGTCTAGTAAATATGAAAATCCTAAAAGAACCAAACTAAGAGCTAAACCTTGCCTCATCATATTGAGTTCCATATTAAAAAACAGAAAACAATACATGAAAATTGATATCCACAAATAAGATTTTCCCACTATTCTACAGCAAGCAACGTACGTTACAACCGTTATTACAAGCTGTGTAACAAATAATATCGCTCCTACATCATCCCAAAAATAATTAACTGCTAAATACGAAAGAAAATAATATAAAGGCTCCAACTCAGCAGAAGCAAATAGTATCGAATATATATTATTATTGATTTGCAAATAATTATATGCAGACACAGGATAAGCAATCGTATCATATCCCACACCAACATCTCTCAATCCCCCAATAATTATTAATGGAGTAACAGCAAGAACTGAAAAAAGAATGAATATCATTCTATTTTTATAAAATAGAGAAGCTATATAAGTAAACAGTATGGACAATACAAAAGTAAATAGATATAAAAACATCAATGTACAGGAAATAATTTGTATCTCAAATATAAAAGTAAATTTCCCAGCTTTATACTAAGCTTGTATACAGAAAACAACAACTTAAATTTAAAACTGAGGTCTTTATCCCAACAATCTTTAAAAGATAGACGATTGTATATTTTTGAATCTTGAGAAGATAATAAAGCTTTTTCTTTTATACACTTAAAGTAATAATTTATGCAACAAAATAGAATTAGATTCTTATTAAATTCAATACCATTACTTAAATATTCTGCTACAACATTATTCAATTTCTCATATTCACAATATGTCCTTGAATTTTGCATAGCCGAACCATTACGCAATAAATATAAATATATTTTCTCTGTATTATGAGAAATATTAAAGTGAGATTCTTTATATATTTCAATATTAAATACAACGTCCTCACCAATTTTTATTTCAGGGTTAAATCTTATATGATTAATAATAGACCTATGATATAATTTGGGACAAATCAAAGCACGTTTATATAACAATGTATTATTTAAGCACTTTATATTATCCTCTATAAAAGAATTAGTATAAAATTCAAATCCACTAATTTGTTTACCATCTATTATCCTACTAAAATTAAAATCCACCATCAAACATTTTGTATCATCAGCTATTTTTTTAGCTAATTCCAATGCGTTTGATACCAAAGTATCATCTCCATCCAAGAAAAAGACCCAATTACCTGAATATGTATTTAATCCATAATTACGTGCAACAGATACACCGGAATTTTGCTGATGATGAACTTGTATGAATCTATATTTTGATGCATATATATCACATATTTCCCCTGTCTTGTCTGTACTACCATCATCAATGACTATTACCTCAATGTTATCATAAGTCTGTGATACAACACTCTCTAAACAATTTGCTATATATTTCTCTATATTATAGACAGGAATAATAACAGAAATTAATTCTGACATAACAATATTCTTTTCAATAATTGTTTGCATAAGTAAATATAATAATAAATATTCCTTGTTCTTTTATAAACAATTCCATACTCTTTCCGTAACAAATTATTATTAGTTGTTGAAATACCTGTTGCATCAAAGATCGAAATTGGCTTACTTATATATAAAAATGAACTTATGCCATTCATTCTGTAATACTCATAAATCATCTGATAATCAGCAGCAATCTTCAAATCTATGCTAAATCGCAATCTAGTCTTTCGAATAAAAGATGATTGATGACAAAAAGGCATTTGGGTCTGAATTTTCTTTATATTGGATGCCTTCAAATATTGCAATTGGTTGGATTTTGAGACATAACAATCACCATAAATAGCACTAAAATTAGATAAATTATTATATTCAAAAATATCTTTAATAACTCCATTGTTACAAAAAACATCTCCTGCATTCATGAAATTAACCCAACTACCTGTAGCCCTATCTATCCCTTTATTCATAGCATCATAAATCCCCTTATCAGACTCACTAACCCAGTAGAATAATTGTTCTGAATATTTCTGTATAATATCAACAGTACCATCCGTACTACCACCATCTATTATAATATATTCAATATTTGGGTAAGTTTGAGAAAGAACCGACAATATAGTTTTTTCTAAATCATTTTTAGCATTATAGCAAATTGTTACAATTGAAACTAAAGGAAGCATCACACTCTGGTTTTTATTTTCAATTCATTATTAAATCAATGATTCTAAAACGGAGTAGACTATTTAAAACTGTTCTACTGAAAATAAAGAATATAAATAAAGCTAAATATAAATCCGAAGGATTATTCAAATCTAGTTATTTGATACTACGTATTACTTTACAAGGATTCCCAGCAGCAATGCAATCAGATGGGATAGATTTAGTAACTATACTCCCACTTCCTATTACACTCCGGGCACCAATAGTTACCCCTTTCAGTATAATACAACGCGTTCCTATCAATACGTCATCTTCTATTACAATAGGTGCTGTTTTAGCCGTTAATACATCTTCAGACATTTTTCCCTTTTCACCTTTTGCCTTCCTCACACGATAATCTAAGTTATGTGCATCCGAATCCATAAGAATACAATCCCCTCCGATATTCACATGATTACCTATTGTAATGCTCGAATTCGCCCACAAACAAGCTGAAGAAATCCCCGTTCCATTACCTATCGTAATTTGAGAATGTGGAAATGCAGTATACATACACCCACAAATATTGCGACAAAGTGGATTAAAGGCATCACCATTAGTATAGATAAAATCATCACCAATTGAAATTTTACTCCCAGGCGCCTTATTTAAGAAGAATTTAGTATACACTTGCATATTACGTCCAAACTTCACATCATTAAGCCTAAACTTCAAACGATTGAAGCAAATATAATAAATCATTCGGAAACGACGGGGAGCACGAAGCAATCTTGCAATATAATATTTTATCATATATAAAATCTGTTACAAACAATAAGTTTTTCTTACTCTCACTCCATTATCATTCTAGTATACGGGACCAATAACATATAAAATTTACGCCCCAATATTTATTCGTGAATCAGGATGCTTGCTCAAATACATTACATTATAGACTAGCATACCTTTTCCAAAGGTTATATCATTCATCCAAAATCTTCCCTTATTCCACAACCCATAAAATTTCTTCCAACATTTATAGATAACCGATATAACTTAGATATAAATACTTAAGACTCATTTTTCAAAATTATCTAATGCACTACGAGTTGCCTCAATGAATTGTTTTCCGTATTTTAAATCAGGCTCCAGATAATTTCCCTCTCCCCATTCGTTCCAAGCCTTAATAAACACAATATTTTCTTCTTTCTTCCGATTTTTAACTTTGCTAAATATAGATTCACAAAACTGTTTCCATTTGTTTGGAGAAGATTTCACAATTATAGTGCCTCTATGCCTACTCCGAGGTGAATGATCAAAGTTAGGAACTATACACGGATGTATTCTATCGTTTACTTCATAAAGTTTCTGAAATAATTTAGTATACTCATCATAACTTATCAATTTCGGAATCTTTGTGATTTTTTTAATCAATCGCCACATAAAACGAGATATAATGTTTTGCATACTGGAAACTGCCATTACATTATCAATACATGCACTATCAAATCCACGTTCTAATATTATAGGAACCTCTTGATGACTAAATGTAAAACCAAAGAAATAAAATCCTTCCAAGCCATTTTCCTTTGCCAAACAATTCCATGTATCAAAAAATTCCTTTTGGTTAGGAATATCCATAGCTGCAAATACTCCAAAGATCAATTTCCCATTCACTTTCATATAACGCGAGTCCTTGAAAGCTGGAAGCAAAGCATTGAAATGAGCAATATAATCTTCTTTACCAGAATAAGTCTGTTCTATCAATAATTTATTAGGTTTATTAGGATCCCAAGTTTTCTGATACCATGAATGATTAGCCCAACACAGACAAAATGGAAAATCAGGTGTCCCACTCTCAACTACCTCTTTAAAAACTCGGTCAAGAAGCCTACGACCCTCAAACCAATAATGCCAATAACAAAATCCTTCTATTCCTGCTTCACGTGCTAATCTAGCTTGTTGTTCTCTAACTTCAGGTACTCGCAAATCATAATAACCCAAGTCAGCGGGTACTTTAGGTTGATAATGTCCTCTAAATAGTGGTTTGGCATTTCCAACATTTGTCCACTCCGTAAACCCCTTCTGCCACCATTCATCATTCTCTTTTGTAGGATAATATTGTGGAAGGTAAAACGCTATTAGTCTCGGTTTTGATACATTAATCATATTCTCTACATTACTATTCATTATATAACTTACAATCTAAACTAAACATTTTCATTCCATCCATTTCCCCATTACCCTAAACTTTTCAATTCTATCAATATTATTCTCTCTATCACTTTAATTATACAATGCATACTCTTATACACTTACGTACCAATTATCAAATAAAAATAAAGTATTAACACTTACATAAATGAATCAATGCTTAATCACTGAAATTATATTTTCCAGTTGCTAAACTACAACATTCAATGTCTATTTATCTTCAACACTCTCATTTTAGTATTCACTGTTTGCATTATCATAAAACGCTCAGATGATTTAAGCCCTATAAACCAAATAAACAATATCGAGGAAAATAGACTAATAATAGCAGTTATAACAATTGATAAAACATTCGAGAAAATATTATCAAAATACATAACCCATATAACAGGTAAAATACTAGCGATAATTATAACACTCATAGGATAGACAATCGATTTCTTTACATATTCAATAACAGATAACCGTATTAATATCTTTGCATAATATATGCGTACAAATACAACAATAATCTCAACTATGATTTGAATAACAAAAACACAAATAGGACTATATCCCAAATGTAGAAACATATAACAAACAGGGATATTTAAAAGCGAAACAACTCCACTCCAAAGAAAAGGATATTTAATTGCTCCTTGTGCGCGAATCCCTATAGTTATAGGATTTTGCAAGCATACAACAAGTCCTCCCAGTAATGATATCCGAATAAAAGAAGAAGTGTATTCCGGTACTTCTACCAGCCAAATAGACAAAATCTCATCCATTCTAAGATAGACCGGTAAAGAAATGATATAAAGTAAATATATTGTAAACCTCGAACTATTAATAATGAGTGAATGGGTTCTAGCTATATCATCCACAGCATATGATTTTATTATTTGAGGGGTGACAGATGTTTGAAAATTTCCACCAAACTGTTGTATTGCAGTAGATACCTGTAATGCAATTCCACGTGCAGCATTAACAACAGGTGTAAAAAAGACATTAAGAAGAATATTTTGGAGTGACATATTAACTACATAAGGCACATGAGCAAACAATCCCCATGACACCATCCCCAGCATCTCTTTATAAAGAGGTTCATATGGATAGAAACGAAAATGAGACTCAGGAAAATGACGTCTACAATAAATCCAATATAATGACTGATCAATCAGTTGAATTATAACAATCAAAGCAGCATAAGTGATTAATTTATCAATCGAAACTGAAATAACTAAATAGCAAATTATCAACTTCAATATTACATCGACAAAAGATATACATGCAAAAACATTCATTTTCTCATGGGATATAATCAAAGCATTATAAGGGACACTTATTATTGATAAAAACATACCTAAAAGCGAAAGTTGAAAGCACCAATTCGCAGCATAGAGACGATCGGAAGGAATAACCAACTTGTATTTGAGCAGCCAAATCCCCAAGGACTCACACATCAATACAATAAATAAAGCTATAACCAAATGAATAGTAATACTAATATTAAAAATACGATTTAATTGTTCACTATTGCCACGCCCTATTTCCACAGATAAGTAACGATGGGTAACGGGAGTTAAACAAGTGCTCAAAAACGTAAAAAGCGAAATTGCACTACCTACCACATTATAAATCCCATAGTCTTCGACACCTAATGCTTTCAATAAAATGCGACTCGTGAATATCGATATACCCATAATTATGAGCATACGGATATACAAAATCAGCGTATTCTTAGCTATTCTTTTATTATCATTCATTTTATCAACTCACTGACATACATTTTAGAGAATATAAATCATTTCCCAGCATATAGTAATCAATAAATACCTCAATAACATTCTCTAATGCCCTAATAATCTCACGCTTTATTCTTAACTACAGCCCCTATTAGATGTTGGAGCTGATATTCTCTTAATCTTTCCGATGAGCTATAAAGTTTTCTTTCATGCTCAAGAACCTGATCGATAGTAAAACGTTTTGCAATAGTTTTTGCAGGAACCCCTCCAACAACCAAATAGGGCAATACAGAGTGAGTCAATACACTACCCGCAGCGACAACCGCTCCCCTGCCTATTGTTACCCCTTTTAAGACTGTTACATTTGCTCCGATCCACACATCGTCCTGTACAATAATATCTGCATCATCTTCCGGCAACTTATCTTGATTTAACGAAATAGGAATTCCTACTTTACGTATACTATGGTCACCGGAAATCATTGTTACGCCAGGTCCAAGCATCACATGATTTCCAAATATAATCTTTTTATAAATGCTATAAAAAACACCATGAGGTCCAATACTACAATCATCACCAAACTCCATCATCAATGGTGAATTGAATATACAATCATCTGCATATCTGAGATTTTTACCCTCTTTCGCAAATTTAACTCTTTTACGAAAAAGCTTAATGAAAAAAGAAAGAATTTTCCTCATTAGAAATGACAATAAAAGACTCGTATTAACTTCAACAATTCACTACAACGACACAGAACCGGATTAATCAAAAATGATTTTATCAAATAAGACAAAAAACATAAGATTACAAAAAGCACAATGTCATAGATTATAAGTCCAATATATGAATAGTGTTGATAAGCACTCAAAGCAAATGAACGCCAAAACTCAGATATTGCTGGGACTTCATGGATCATAAAAACTCCCAATACCGCCGAAGCAACATGATTTATTAAATTACTCTTAATTTTAAATCGAGCGAACAAACAGAAAAAAGCAACAGATGAAATTAAAACTAATGGATTATTATATCCCATCAGGCGCATTGTATTAAATGTCGTAGACTCCTTATGTAAATAACCAAAAATCAAAAAGAATAATCCACTCAATAAAACTGCAGATAATATGTATATAACAATGAGACAAAACCCTGATAGCATTTTGTTTATTTGCAATTTTTGTCTTAGCCAATTACTCAATGTGTATAGAAAAACAAAATTCACTACATTATATCCATCTACATTAAGGATTCCCATGCCCCATCCAAAGAAAACTGATATTAAGGCAAGAATAAAGACGCATAAAGTTGACTTGTTAAAATAGAATTCATTACACTTGATAAATTTCTTATCAAAAGCGACCTTTATTACATAATCATTAGTCAGTATTTCATTAACTACTGGTATGAGCATCAATAACAAAATATATGAAACGACGAACCAATTATTAAAAAAGTTCATAGCTTTTAACATAGCAAAAATATCAAAATTAGTAAGTCCAAACATACATCCCAATATATAGCCAATACCACTAAACAAGGTAACTTCTACTAAAATCAAAACAATTTTTCTATATGTTTTTTTACATCCGAACCATCCAGATATAAGAATGAATAAGTTTACACCAATAATACAAAAACTATTTAAAAATACTCCCATATACCCGTCATCGAACGTATATACTTTTTTATACCCTATGGTGTTAGCCTCAAATAGAGAATGTGAACTAAAACCATAAAAATAGCTATTATCCGCAATAGCTCAAAATTGGATTGACGGACATCTGTACTTTTCATTTATGGCAAATTAGGAATTAAACTTATTAAAATTAGAAAGTGCCTTCAATATTACTTTCTCAATATTGCAAATATTACTAAGTACCTCTTCATTAGGCTCAGAATGTTCTTTTATATACTGTGGACAATTCCTTATCAAAAATTTCAGATCAATTTCTTCACCAAACTCTTTAACCGTCCTTATATATGCAGCACACGATTGCTCATTCTGTAAAGGTTCTGAAAATTTAGCAAAAATTTCGGGTAATTTTTCAAATGATGTCGCTCTGTGAACACCATCAATAAGCCCAAAAGGAACCTCTGAAAAAACTATTGAATGTTTTCCTAACAAAGCCGCTTCATAAGCAGATGTACCAGAAATTGTTACTACACCTTGGGATTTCGTAATCCACGGTTTGGGATCATTATAATAATTTAATTGTACCATTTTTACGTTAGGTAATTTATTTATTGCTTTGTAAAAGCTTAGACTACGTTCGCCTAACATCGCTTGATGTTCTTTTACGTACAAAAACCATCCTGCAGGAATACTTTTTGAAACAGCTTCTATTACAGATAACTCATTAATATAAAAAGGAGATAATATAGATGTAGTAGACTCCGGAATTAAATGCAAAGGCATATAAACATATTTCTCACCTTCAATTGGTTTCTTAAAAAAACGATTTTTTCGCATAAGCATTTGTTTCAAATAAATACAATGAGTAAAATATTTGAAATATCCGCTTGTTGAAGGGTATAAAACAGGATTGCTTCTTTTTATAGTCCAATTTCCAGCACACACATCCTGTTTAAACATTAAAATAATAAAACGAATGATAAAACAAACTACTTTCAGAAAACTATCAGGTTTATACTGTGAAGTAATATCATTTTTGTACATTGTACTCATTATATTACTTTTCCGTTTAAAATCATCAACATATTCCAATTCTTCCTTTATATGCTCAATAGAACCTTTAGACAGATTAATATAATAGTGTCTGAAATTCTCCTCGATTTGGGAACCTAAAGAATATGTAAAAGTCTTATACATCTCATACCGCGGAAATTCAATCGTTATATTAGGAATAGCTCTTTTATAACAAATTTCTCTTAAAGCACATCTACCAATTTCGTCACTATCAGTATTAATAACAACATCTGGTTGAAATTCATCCATAACAAACATTGCATCCTTATAGCTAAGTAATAGCCAATTCAATTGTTGTGTATAAGTACAAAGCTTCCAAAAATAACGAAAGTGATAATGACGAATAAGACTTTGAGATGATATAATTTGAGTGTTCAAATTATGAAAATGCGTATATTCCCTCTCTAACATTTCAAGAAAATCCGGATCAAGTATTTTATCCTCTTTCAAAGAAGCAGTAAATGTATCCGCAATTTGATTAACATCATATACCTTTAAATTCTCAATATCTTTAAATGCAAAGTATGATATATCATTAGAAATATTTTTATGAAATTTAGTTTCGCTAGCTTTAATAAAATAAGCAGCTACAGTATTATTCTTCATCCATCTTTTTGCCAAAAAATAGTACGGCAAAGAGTCTACTTCTCTACATACAATCAATATCTTTTTACCAATTAAATTCATAAAATCAGAATTGTAAATTACAATAAATCATTTTTTCACATATACATACAAATTCATTTCTATATTATAAAATAACATCAATTTTATATCATATTCCATGTAAGAATTGTATCCTCCGGCAAGTCGTTAATAATCTTACGTCCTATAATAATATCCTCAAATTGAGGAGAAATGCCAGTACCTGGACGTTTTGGCATTAAATCACCTTTCTTTATCACATCTCCAGCTTTCATATCATGAGTAAGAACGAGAGAACGACGAGCCTCTCTACGTGGTATCAATTCACAATCAAAAACAGTTTTCTCCGAATTACCTAAAATGTTATCAATCATTTTAAAATTATGAATAGCCTTTTTAAAATCATCTGGATCACCAGAATGATAATGATCATTCCCAGACAGTGATTTATCAAGCGTAAAATGTTTTTCAATGACTTCAGCACCCAACAAATACGCTGTAGAAAGCGTAATCATTGTTTCATCAGGTGCAACATGATCGCTATATCCTATGCGTATATCTGGAAAAGTTTTTTTTAACGTTTGGATTATACGCAAATTAGCATCTTCAGGGTTTGTTGGATATGACAACATACAGTGCAGAATAACAATATCTTTGCAACCGGATTCTTTTAAGGTACGAATTGCTTCATCACATTCTGAAAGATAAGCTGCACCAACAGAAATAAATACTGGTTTACCTTTACTACCAATATGATGAATAAATGGAATATTCGACAAATCTGAAGATGAAATCTTATAAAAATCAACCATATCATAAAGATAGTCGGCAGAAGCATAATCAAAAGGTGTAGATGTATAATCCATACCCTTTGCATGAGTATACTCACACAATTCTCTATATTCTGATTCACCAAAACTATCATGTTTTAAAAATAGTTCATATTGTGTCTTTGTCGGCTCCTTAGTGGTATCCCAATAAGCAGGAGAATTTTTTGATACTATCGTACCAGCTTTGTATGATTGAAACTTTGCACAATCAATACCTGCTTCTGCTGCAGCATCAATATACAATTTTGCAGCATCTAAAGGTGAAACACCAAGCACTAGAGCAGTATCATAAAAATTCACTCCCATTTCAGCTATTAAATATGGCTTATTCATACTTCTATATTATTCTTAATTAATTACAAACTATTAATCAACGACATTACTCTTTTTCTACCATCACGCAAATCGTGACTCAACAATATGTCATGGAATCTCTGACGTGCAGATTGTGATAAACCTATATACATCTTCAAGTAGCCTTCAATAACTTCATCAGTCGGATTCAATCCGATATATGTAAAACCATTCTCATTACAAACAAATCCATGCTTTTCTTCACGCCGATTTTGTGCCATCGCAATAGAAGGAATACCTAGAATAGCTAGTTCATAACCGGTTCTCCCACGTGATGTTATGGCAATATCACAACTTGACATCAATTCCGGCATATTACTAACATCATAAAATACATCAATATTATCATATTTGTTATATTCAAGCAAAGAATCAACATTATACTTAGCTCGACCCAATACTACAACAAATTGATAATCCTTATACTCCAATTTACTTATTATACTAAGTAAACGATCTGAATAGTTTTGAGGATCAGCCCCCCCAAAAGCTATAAAGACCTTCTTTACTTGCTTTTTTATCGCAATTGGTTCATAAAACATAAATGTTTTACCTGCAATGTAATACTTCTCTCCTGCATATACTTGAGGTAATATATTTTCACTATAAAGAGCATTAAATACAAGATCAGCTTTATATATTCCCTCACCATCATCTTCAAAATTAATAATCTTGGCATTAGGTAATACACTACGTAATCCAATCATATAATCTATTGATGTAGTAAGAATATCATTAATAAAGATAGAATATTCTTTGCTCTTGCATAAATCAAAAAGTTCTGCAATACCATTAACAGGAATCAAGGTATGAGTAGTCATTCCAAATACTTTTGGATCAGTCTGATTCACATCATAATAAATATCCGGCTTCACATAAAATTCATCAGCTATCTCAAGTGCCCGATAAATATGGCCAATACCACGTTTATTATTCCCATTAACATATATGCCCACTTTAGGAGCATTTATAGAAACAACTGCACTATGCAAATCCGCAAACGTATCTATATCTTGCGATTCATTTTCAGGCATATCAAAGACATCAACCTTCGTTCCAACTCGCGTATCCTCTGATACAACAGAAGCTTTTGATATAACAAAAGCACCTGTTTCTTTATAACAAGGAGGTAAATATTGACGATTTAAACGAATTGTATAATTAGGGATTTTTTTTCCTTCATACACCCCCCACGACAAATGAGGATCATTAATAGCAGAAATCAAGGTATCCAAATTATTATCTATCGCATATTGAATAGCTTTATCCAACGTTTTAACAGATAAGGTTGGTGAAGTAGGTTGCATCGTAACAACATAATCCCACTGTTCATTCTTTGGAATAGCATCATAAATAACTGCATCCAAAGTTATGTCATCACCACAAAGACGCTCGTCACGCCAACGAACAATCGCCCCCATTTGCTGCGCAATAATACGAACAGACTCAGAGTCAGTTGTCACAATTACATCGGTAATATATGAAGAAGTAAGTGCATTATGTATAGAATAATACACCAACGGATGCTTCCCTAATAAACGTATATTTTTGTTAGGGATTCCTTTAGACCCAGCCCTTGCTGGAATAACTGCTAAAATTTTCATATTAATAAGCATTTAATATTCGGTATTCTATATTATAAGGTCACAAAATATCCTCTTAATAAATACCTAATAACCTCAATATTATTATTTAACGTTCAGAAAGTAAGCATCCAATCTATATATCAACGAAGGAATCACTCTCTGAATATTTACGTACAAAACTAATTAATTCAATAATTATATTCTGCTTTAATACGCATTCTTCTCCCCCACAATCACATTCGCCACAGTCTTATAAATGATATATAAGTCAAGCAGCATTGTCCAATGCTCCATATACCAAATATCAGCTTTTACACGTTCCTCCATCTGTGACAGTTCCCTCGTTTCACCACGGAAACCATGCGTTTGAGCCCAACCGGTTACCCCAGGTTTTATAAAGTGCCGCACCATATATTTATCAATCAAACGGGCATAAGTCTCCGTATGAGCCAACATGTGAGGACGGGGACCGACTATCGACATATCACCCTTAAAGACATTGATAAACTGGGGAAGTTCGTCAATATTAGAACGACGTAAGAAGTTCCCAAACCGAGTTTTACGAGGATCATCAGCCGTAGCCTGTTTACTGTCAGCTTCATCGTTCACTTTCATAGAACGGAATTTGTAACACACAAAATCCACACCATTCAAACCTGTACGCATTTGCTTAAAGAATACAGGACCGGGAGAAGTCAACTTTATGATACTTCCAACTATGATATAAACAAAGGGAAAGACAGTAACCAGAAAAAGACCTGAGATAACAATATCGAACAGCCGTTTCAACATACGATTCTCCATTTTACCCAAAGGCTCATAACGCAGATTCAAGATAGGCATATTACCAACCATACTGTGCCAGATACGACGTGGAAAACCTTTACATACATTAGGAACACCATGAAAATAAAGAAGATGGTTTTCACAATGATTCATAATAGAAAAATTATAACGTCCTTCCTCCATCGACAGAGAACAAAAAACATGCTTGATGCTTGGATGTGCAGACATAAAATCTGAAAAACCGTCAGGATTACCCAAATAGGAACATTGAGAAGAAAGGGCATCATTCGGTTTTATATCAAAATAACCCACGACTTCATATAGGGAAGACGCCAGAGAACTTTCCATCTCCTCATACAATACCTGCATATTATTGCCTCCACCTATAAAAACAGCATAACGTCTATGCTTTCCCTTAGCACAATAGACTATCAGGAAATGACGGATAATAATACGATAAATACTTAAGATGACAAAGAGAAAAGAGAAATATGCGACAAAGAAAAGAGGAGAATAGATAGAGATTCCACTAAAAGTCATGATACATGCCCAAAAGATGGAAAAAGCTATAATATTCTTCAACACGCGCAATACAAGTTGGTCGGGACGAATTCCCCGACTGTCCCAAACCCTCCCACGAGAACTGGAACAGGCCAGATAACAGAGACTTAACGAAGTCATCATCCAGGAAACCCTACAAGAAAAAGGTAAAGAAACAAAAGCTTCCTCCCAAAAGAAAAGGAGAAAGAACAATACCAGATTCAAAATGATCAGATCTCCCAGAACTGCAATAAATTCTATAAATTTATTGATTTGACTGGTGGTTGATACCATATCACATTAAAGATTGATTTTAGGCACATACTTCTTTGAACTTATTCAGAAAATCTTTTCCGAATAAATTCCAAAAAATAACAATACAAACTGATAGAAAAATAAAAGCTAAAACATATACCTTTCTACTGGTTCCCGAAGGTTCCAAGGGGACAACAGCAGGTTCTACAACAGCAAACACAGGTTTTTCTTCCTGAACTTTAGCTCTGGCAACCTGAAGCTGACTGGCAACCTGACTATATACCTGGTAAGCCAAACTCATATCATTCTGCAAACGTTCCTGTTCGGTACGAACACTCTGCAAAATGATATTGTCATGAGAGTCCATATAATTGGCATATTTTCTCTGCGCTTCGTAATATTCCTGCTGACGTTCTTTAAACAATTTCTCCAAATAGAGACAATCCTCTTTTGATTTGGAGGTACGATAGTCTATGATATATTCCTGCAACTTCTTAACTACAGAGTCAGCAACGACAGCAGCAACCTTAGGACTCTGCAAAGTCACAGAAACGGTAGTCATAGAGGTTTTCTTATCTACAGAAGCAGCAATCTTTCTCTTTAGTGATTCAATCTTCTGAGATTCCTTTTTGGATAATTCAATGGTACCCCGACTTACTTTATCGGAAAATATGGGTTCATCCTCATTTTTTGTAAATAAGGACTTTACCCCACCAATTACCATACCCGGAAATCCGATTACATACCCCCACCATGGGGATGACTCTTCATTCAAATAAGAACTTAAAGAAATTTCCTCACTCCCTGATACAGGGACTTTCATATTAGAAAGTTCCAACAAGAAGGGAGTAGAAGAAACAATATCAGCAGATAAGGAAGCATTTAAAGCATCAGTACCATCTCCCATAGAAACTCCACTTCCTAAAAAAGAAGCAGCCAAACCGGATAAACCACCACCTTTGTTATTACCCATTTCCGGAGAAAGAGTAACTTCAACTGTGTACTGCTTAGGGATACTTATTGCAACAATAACACCAATCACCAAACCAATACCGGCAGCTTTATAGATCTTCTTACGAATACCTATAACCTTACGAAGAAGATCCATCAAATCGATTTCGATCTCCTCATCATTGTGATTATTATGCAACTGTTTTGTTTCCTTTTCAGATGTTTGTTCCATCAAAGTAGACATAAATAAAGGTATTCGTTATTTCTTGATTAAATTAGCAATAGAGGCAATCATCATTCCCAAGGAGCTGAAAGAAGTGGCATATCCCAGGATTTCTCCCATATTAGTACGCTTCTTTGATTTACTAGGAACAATGATCTCACAACCAGGCTCGATCTGCTTCTTGCCGCTACCTTTAACCTTAGTTACCTGACCATTCATATAAACAATGAACTTCTTGCTCTTCTTCGCATTGTCTGAATAACCACCGGCCTGATTCAAGTAATAATCAATATTCTTACCAGCCATATAAGAAACGGTATTAGGAACCATGACAGCACCGTTAATTGTTACCGTATTAGTATTCTTCGGAATAAAAACCACATCACCTTCACGAAGAACCAAATCTGATGCACTGCCAGGATTAGCTATAGCTTTCTCCAAATCAATGCCGACTGTAAAATGATCTTCCACACGGACGCCCAAAGAATCCATCATAGCTTCTCCTAGCTGTCGACTCATCAAACGGATCACATCTCCCATACGTTTCTTCTCACCTGCAGTAGCGACACGAGTCAACTTGGCACCGCGTAAGTAAGCATAATTTGTAGCACCTCCAGCTTTATTGATCAAATCTGAAAGGCGTTCTTCACGACTGGTCATGGCATAAGAGCCTCCGAACAGGATTTCACCTTCAACAACCACATTCTGTTGAGCCTGATAACCCGGACTACGACGTACATAGACCTCATCATAAGGTTGAAGTACGAAACCCGGTATGCCGTCGACAACAAAGCCTTCTTTCAGGGAGAAAGTATACGTCCGACCGATAGTATCATTATCCGCTGTACTACGGGGATTCTTGATTCTACGGGATACATCCACACGGACTACAGAAGCGGCTTCACGCAAGCCTCCGGCCTGAATGATCAAGTCTTCAAGAGTCATATTATCAGCATAAGGATAGGAATCCGGTTTGGCCACTTCGCCGTGGATTACAACATCTCCCCTATCTTCCAAATCATGGATACTCGGAATATAAAGAATGTCGTTTTTCGCCAGGATGATATTTGGGGAAGTACCATCCATAATGGCTTTAATGTCAACAGGAATAACTTCAGTAGTAAGGTCCTCACGTTGACGATAAAGGACAGCACGGTTCAAGAAAGCATCACCCGTCAAGCCTTGGGCTTCGTTCACCAATTCGCGGACGGTATTCAGTTTACCGTTTAGCTGGTAGATACCGGGACGGTAAACAGCACCACGGATTTCAAGCTTATTAGTGAAGCGGTTAAGGATAGCCTCGGCGGTCACAACATCACCATTCCGCATTTTATAGACACTATAATCAAGGTCTTTGACTGTGTTTACTTCATACTCCTGTCCGTTTTGGCGTACGACACGCAAAGAACGGGTGTAGGCGTCAGCGTCAAATCCACCGGCATAACTGATAAGTGTAGATAAGTTTTCGTCCTTCTTCATTTCGAAACGCATGGGGCGTTTCACTTTTCCGTCGATCTTAACCAATACGTCATAGGCAGGAACAATCACGACATCACCTTCCTGCAGACGAATGTCATCCTGAATGTGGCCTTTCATGATAAATTGGTAGACGTCAATCGTAGCGATGTTCTTACCATTACGTACCAGCTGGACATTGCGAAGGCTACCTATGTCACTCACACCTCCTGCACGATAAAGTGCATGGAATACAGTAGAAAAGGAAGAAAGAGAGTAAGTGCCCGGTTGGACAACTTCACCCATCACATTGATCTGGATAGTACGGATGCTACCCAAAGTCAGACGGATGTCCGAAGTGGGGTCATTCGTATTATTAAGACCATTATATATCTTGTTTAATGTTTTCTTGAGATAGTCATTGGCTTCAGCAATAGTCAGACCGTTCAGGTTGACGGGGCCTATTTTCTGAATGTTGATCGTGCCATCAGGAGAAATCTGTTGGCGGATAGTGTTCTGGCTGGCTCCCCAGATGTCGATAATCACTTCATCACCGGGACCGAGACGGTAATTTAAAGGGGTGGCGATGTTGACACTGGGTTCAAAAGTCAGGTTACGGGTATTAAAAATGTTACGTCCGAAAACCTGATTACTACGTGCGAGGTCTTGAGTACTCGGATGGTCTTCCAGCATATCGGAGGTGTTCTCCTTCATTTCTTCACGTAAGCGTGATTCATTGACATCCGTACCGGTAGCGTTGGAAGCATTGACATTGTTCTGCTGCTCATAGAGCTGCTTCACACGCATAGCCTGTTCTTTGGTCACGCCCTTACGTGCAAGTTCGGAGGCTAATTGTTTTTGTTCTTTCCCTTGTCTAATCCCCTCTTTGACATATTCCAATACTTGAGAATCGCTCATAGTTTGAGCAGCCACAGGTGCGGCGCCCAACATCAATAAGAGGATGAGCGCCCCCATTAATTTTTGCATTTTCATTGAGTAATTTGAATTTTTAATTCAATTGATAGTGCTAAACCGGCTCCACACATCCTACCGGTATATCGACACATGCACATCCTAACATTGTCAGTCGGACTGCAACTTTTGATTTCCCATTTATATCTACCAATTCTCCTTCCAGCCCTGCTAATGGCCCTTTTATGACCCTTATTTTTTCTCCCGGCGCTAATGGCGATGTGCTCATACAGATCGTTTCATCCGAATAGTCGAGCATAAATTTGAATCGTAACATTTGTTGGTCAGGAATTACAGCCGGAGTACTCTCCCCACGAAGTACCATGTAACGACTGATAGCGGATAAGGTCAGAACTTCTTTTTGTTCTTGTGGATCAACGTGGACAAAGATCATCATTGGAAGCACAACACGGTCGACAACTTTGCGACGGTCACTCCATTTATGAACTTCTTGTTGAATAGGAAGGAAATTTTCAACGCCCATTTTAGTGAGGCGTTCACTTGTTTTTTTCTCATGATAAATGCGCACAATGGCGACTAACCAGCGTTTAGAGTGCGCTACGCTTCTGCCAATCACATCTGTTGGCAGAACTTCTCGATCGTCATTTTTGCTAATGATCATATATTTTTACCCCACTTTTTTTCCATTGCTACTTAGGCAATGAAATAATTCCTGCTGCAAAGATAGATAAAATAATAAATAAGAAACAAGAAAAAGATGCTTTCTTTTCTTTTTACCAATCAAAATATGCAGTTAAAGCATGTAGTAAGAATGATTACATCATATAACAGATATGAACATAAAAAAAGACTGAATAACTTTTATAGTTAAACAGTCTTTTCTTATCTTTTAATCAGTATTCCCGAAACACGAATTACCACTTATAATTAATACCGAAGCTAAGCAATTCTTTCAACTGGAAGAAGCTATCTCCTTCGGTCGGCTTGGAGCTATCATCAAAACGGGTATGTATATAGAGCTTGGTAGAAAGATAACGGTTTAATACAAAATTGAATGTGTTTTCCCATTCTACACGTGCCCAATGGTAGTTGGTCAGGTAATTGAGACGAGACTCTAAAGTTACTGCAGAAATGATGGTCCAGTTGAATGTCGATTGCAACTGGGAACCGAAGTCATTTTTAGAGCATTTTCCTTTGTCTAAGCCAAACTTAGTTTCATTCACTTCAGAATCACCTATATAACGCAAGTTATAAGTCAACGGCGCCATAAACACGGAAAGATTAAATTTCTTCTTACTCAATTTATAATCCATACCGACACTGACTGCCAAATCTGCCGGAGACATGAAAGACGAAACCAATTCTTCACTATTAGCTTTATAACCGTTGAAGAACTGTGTCTTAAACTCGGAAGAAATGGTATAGTACCAATTCTTGAAAGCCCTCAAACCTAATTTATTATATAAGCGGAATTGGTCGGTGTTAAAAAGATATTTATGATATTCATCTGACGGAGTGGAGGTCATACCCACTTTAGCTTCCAGTTGATTCTCAAACAGGACTTTTTCATTATCATTATAGTTGGCAAAAACCTGAAAAGTGGCTAATCCGGAGAAGTTACTTTCACCTCCCTTATACCAGTTATCCGAAAGGTGGTTCTGACTGATCTGCAACGATCCGTTACCTCCGGTCACCCACCAGTTAGGCCTGCTAATCTTCATATTGGCCTTTCCTACATTATCATCCATGTTTTCCGGTTGAAACAGATGAATAACATTTGCTTTGGGAGATATTTTCGGCTTCACATCATGACGGAACACGTCACGACTCATGATACGATCCTCCGTAGTGACAACTAATTCCGGACGCGCCAAATAAAGATCCATCAACGCGCTGTTGACTATCTTCTCGGCACGTTGAGTTTTGGTAAATGCCAGGGTATCGTATGGCAAAAGCTCTTGCGTCAGTTGAGGAGTGGTATCCAATTGCATGGGTTTCCATTCCAGCTTCGAGTATTGAGCCATCGGAGCATAATAATATGCCAAAGGTGTAAACAGACGAAAATAATCGGGATCGGACGGAATATAACGTGGCGGCACAGACAAATCATTCAAATAATCCAATTGCGCAACATACCTATTATATAAATAAGAAACAGTATCCAATTTCGGAGTCGGACCTGACAGATTAAGTTTTAGCATTAAATATTTCTGAAGCTCTGCCGAAAGCGTATCAGCTTCCACAACTCTGGCCTTTGCCACAACTGCCGAAGGTTTGACCGTTTTAGCTGGTTTAATCACTTCAGGGGCAGGCTGCAGAGAGTCAGTCGGAAGTGAAGCAGCCTCGACTGGTTCCTGCGCAAAAAGCGATAACGATAAGATTGACAGGATAAACGCTGAACATAAAGTAGTAATTCTCATCATATTTGTCTATGGTTTAGGCTGCAAAGCTACATTATTTTGTTCAGAAATCATAGGAATCTTTTAAAATTGCATTTTTTAATAAATTTGTAGAGACGAAAGACAGCATTCTTCCTCTTTTTTTTATAATTTTGCGCTTTTTAAGTTCGTAAGAATACTACTAAGTAAACAATTATTAAAACAGTTATAGCTGTGGGAGAAACAAAGTATATTTTCGTCACCGGTGGTGTTGCCTCTTCTTTAGGAAAAGGGATCATCTCATCATCCATCGGTAAGTTGCTGCAAGCAAGAGGTTATAATGTAACCATCCAGAAGTTTGACCCGTATATCAACATCGACCCGGGAACATTGAATCCATACGAGCACGGAGAGTGCTATGTAACCGTAGACGGACACGAAGCCGACCTCGACTTGGGACACTATGAGCGATTCCTGGGTATACAAACGACAAAGGCGAACAACATTACTACGGGACGTATCTACAAGAGCGTCATTGACAAGGAACGTCGTGGAGACTATTTGGGTAAAACGATCCAAGTGATTCCTCACATCACAGACGAGATCAAACGGAATGTAAAACTGCTTGGTAATAAATACAAGTTTGATTTTGTAATCACTGAAATCGGTGGTACGGTAGGTGACATCGAGTCACTCCCCTACCTCGAAAGTATCCGTCAGTTGAAATGGGAACTCGGAAAGAACGCTCTTTGTGTACACTTGACTTATGTTCCTTACCTTGCTGCTGCCGGAGAGTTGAAAACAAAACCGACGCAACATTCTGTAAAGGAGCTCCAAAGTGTGGGTATCCAGCCGGATGTACTGGTATTGCGTGCCGAACATCCGCTAAGTGACGGACTGCGCAAGAAAGTGGCACAATTCTGTAATGTGGATGATAAAGCCGTTGTGCAGTCTATCGATGCAGAAACAATTTACGAAGTACCTATCCTGATGCAGGCACAAGGACTGGACAGCACGATCCTCGAAAAGATGGGACTGCCGGTAGGAGAAACTCCGGGATTAGGTCCATGGCGTAAATTCCTGGAACGTCGTCACGCTGCAGAGACAAAAGAACCGATCAATATTGCACTGGTTGGAAAATACGATTTGCAGGATGCTTATAAGTCTATCCGCGAAGCTTTATCGCAGGCAGGTACTTACAATGACCGCAAAGTGGAAGTTCATTTCGTAAACAGTGAGAAACTGACAGATGAAAATGTAGGTGAAGCTTTGAAAGGCATGGCAGGTGTTATGATCGGTCCGGGATTCGGCCAACGGGGTATTGACGGCAAGTTTGTCGCTATCAAATATACACGTACGCATGACATTCCGACTTTCGGTATTTGTCTGGGTATGCAATGCATCGCCATCGAATTTGCACGCAACGTACTGGGATACGCTGATGCCAACTCACGTGAAATGGATGAAAAGACTCCGCACAACGTGATTGATATCATGGAAGAACAAAAAGCAATCACCAACATGGGTGGTACGATGCGTCTGGGTGCTTACGAATGTGTATTGCAGAAAGGTTCGAAAGCATATCAGGCTTACGGACAAGAACATATTCAGGAACGTCACCGTCATCGCTATGAGTTCAATAATGACTATAAAGACCGATATGAAGCTGCCGGCATGAAATGTGTAGGTATCAACCCGGAATCGGATTTGGTAGAAATCGTTGAAATCCCGGCTTTGAAATGGTTTGTCGGTACACAATTCCATCCGGAATATGGCAGTACGGTACTGAACCCTCATCCGTTGTTCGTGGCATTTGTGAAAGCTGCCATCGAAAACGAAAAAACAACGGCAAAAGGCTAACGATACGCGGTAAACGACCGGTAGTTTGTAATTTTATAATTTGTAATTAAAATAAGAATGGATAAAAACACCATCACAGGTCTCGTTCTAATAGGCATATTATTGGTAGGATTCAGCTTTTTGAGTCGTCCAAGCGAGGAACAGATAGCTGCACAAAAAAGATACTATGACTCTATTGCCGTAGTACAGCAGCAGGAGGAAGCGCTGAAGGCAAAAACGGAAGCTGCGCTGGCTAACAGCCAAAAAGAGGTTGCATCGGCTGCCGATTCTTCTGCTTTGTTTTTCAATGCCTTGCATGGGACCGATTCTAAAATCAGCATCCAGAATAATGTAGCGGAAATTACTTTCGCAACAAAAGGCGGACGTGTCTATTCAGCCATGTTGAAGAATTATATGGCACAGGACAAAAAGACGCCGATTATGTTGTTCGACGGCGATGATGCTTCGATGAACTTCAACTTCTACAACAAAGCAGGAGCCATCCAGACCAAAGATTATTTCTTTGAAGCTGTAAACAAGACGGATAGTAGTGTTACCATGCGTCTGGCTGCGGATAGCGCAAGCTATATCGATTTCATCTATACGCTGAAACCGGATAGCTACCTGATGAACTTTGAAATCAAAGCGACAGGCATGGAAGACAAGTTGGCTAGTACTAAGTATGTGGACATCGACTGGTCACAACGTGCCCGCCAACTGGAAAAAGGATTCACTTATGAGAATCGTCTGTCGGAACTGACTTATAAAGTAACAGGTGACAATGTAGACAACTTGTCTGCTGCCAAAGATGACAGTCAGGATTTGCCGGGACGCATTGATTGGGTAGCTTTCAAGAATCAGTTCTTCTCGTCTGTATTTATTGCTGAACAGGATTTCGACAAGGTTTCCGTAAAGTCAAAAATGGAGCAGCAAGGAAGCGGATATATCAAAGATTATTCTGCTGAAATGAATACTTTCTTTGATCCGACAGGCAAAGAACCGACAGAGATGTATTTCTATTTCGGTCCGAACCACTTTAAGACGCTGAAAGCGCTGGATAAAGGCCGCGACGAGAAATGGGAACTTCACAGACTGGTTTATCTGGGCTGGCCGTTGATTCGCTGGATTAACCAGTTTATCACAATCAACGTATTCGACTGGTTATCCGGTTGGGGATTGAGCATGGGTATCGTACTGTTGATTCTGACCATCATGGTGAAAGTCGTGGTTTATCCGGCTACCTGGAAAACGTACATGTCTTCTGCCAAGATGCGTGTATTAAAACCGAAAATTGACGAAATCAGCAAGAAATATCCCAAGCAGGAAGATGCAATGAAGAAACAGCAGGAGGTGATGAGCCTTTACAGCCAATACGGGGTAAGCCCGATGGGTGGCTGTCTGCCGATGTTATTGCAGTTCCCTATCCTGATGGCTTTGTTTATGTTCGTGCCGAGTGCTATCGAACTGCGTCAACAGAGTTTCTTGTGGGCGGACGACCTTTCTACTTATGACGCTATCATCACATTCCCATTCCATATTCCGTTCCTGGGCAACCACCTTAGCTTGTTCTGCTTGCTGATGACGGTGACAAACATCTTGAACACGAAGTATACGATGTCTATGCAGGATACCGGAGCGCAACCACAAATGGCGGCAATGAAATGGATGATGTATCTGATGCCGATTATGTTCTTGTTTGTCTTGAACGACTATCCGTCAGGTTTGAACTATTACTACTTCGTGTCAACGCTGATTAGCGTGGGTACTATGATTCTGCTTCGTAAAACGACCGACGAAACTAAATTGCTGGCTATTCTTGAAGCGAAAAAGAAAGACCCGAAACAAATGAAAAAGACCGGATTTACTGCCCGCCTGGAAGCGATGCAAAAGCAACAAGAGCTACTGCAGCAGCAAAGACAGAATAAAAAATAAGGAATTATTCCTGAATCATATTCTAAGAAAGCCGGACACCCTATTTTGGTTGCCCGGCTTTCTTTCTCTAAATAATATAATAAGATGAAAACTAAATATTCGTATAAACAAATCTGGACGATCACCTTCCCTATCCTGATCAGTCTGATTATGGAGCAAATGATCGGCATGACGGACACGGCCTTCCTGGGACGTGTAGGAGAAATCGAGCTGGGTGCTTCTGCTATCGCAGGGGTATATTATCTCGCCATCTTTATGATGGCATTCGGTTTCAGCATCGGCGCACAGATCTTAATCGCCCGCCGCAACGGAGAAGGAAACTACAAGGAAATCGGACCGATTTTCTATCAGGGCATTTATTTCCTGCTTGCCATGGCAGTGATTTTATTCACATTCTCCATCGTATTTTCACCATATATCTTAAAGAATATCATTTCGTCTCCTCACATTTACGATGCAGCCGAAAGTTATATTCATTGGCGTGTGTATGGGTTCTTCTTCTCTTTTGTCATGGTCATGTTCCGCGCCTTCTTTGTAGGTACGACACAAACCAAAACACTGACGCTGAACTCTATCGTAATGGTGCTTTCGAACGTGGTATTCAACTATATCCTGATCTTCGGTAAATTCGGTTTCCCGCAACTGGGAATTGCCGGTGCTGCCATCGGTTCGTCACTGGCCGAAATGGTATCGGTGATTTTCTTCATCATCTATACATGGAAACGAATTGACTGCAAGAAATATGCGTTGAACATATTGCCCAAATTCCATGGAAAAACACTGAAACGCATACTGAATGTTTCTGTGTGGACAATGATTCAGAATTTCGTTTCTTTGTCTACCTGGTTCATGTTCTTCTTGTTTGTGGAACATTTGGGAGAGCGGTCATTGGCGATTGCCAACATCATCCGCAACGTGTCGGGGATACCGTTTATGATTGCAATGGCATTTGCTTCCACCTGCGGTTCGCTGGTAAGTAACCTGATCGGTGCAGGCGAACAGGATTGTGTACGGGGAACTATCAAGCAGCATATCCGTATCGGATATATCTTTGTATTGCCCATCCTGGTGTTTTTCTGCTTATTCCCGGATCTGATTCTGCGCATTTATACAGACATCCCGGATTTAAGGGCGGCATCCGTACCTTCACTGTGGGTACTATGCTCTGCCTATCTGGTACTGGTGCCTGCCAATGTGTATTTCCAATCGGTATCAGGAACAGGAAATACGCGGACTGCATTGGCTATGGAACTCTGTGTACTGGCTATCTATGTCACATACTCTGCATATTTCATCATGTATCTGCGAATGGATGTCGCATTTGCCTGGACGACAGAATGTGTGTACGGTACTTTTATACTGTTGTTCTGCTACTGGTATATGAAGAAAGGAAACTGGCAGAAAAAGAAGATTTAAATCCTTTTTTCACTATCTTCGCAAGAAAATAAACATTTTATAAAATATATGAGACAAGCTAATTTAATTATGATGTCGGCAGCAATGTTGTTAGCTGCCTGCGGAGGAACCAAAGACGCAGGCAAGACAGATCAGGTGCTTATCGAGAAATCGGATATTAAGATCGAAGGGAAGCGCATGACTCCCGAAGCACTTTGGGCTATGGGACGTATCGGCGGATTCGCCGTATCGCCCGACGGAAAGAAAATTGCGTATACGGTAGCGTATTACAGTGTACCGGAAAACAAGAGTAACCGCGAAGTTTTCGTGATGAACGCAGACGGAAGCGAAAACCAGCAAATCACTCATACCCCGTATCAGGAAAATGAAGTGACATGGATTAAAGGAGGCACCAAACTTGCATTCTTAAGTAATGACAACGGAAGCAGCCAGCTCTATGAAATGAACCCGGACGGCAGCGGGCGCAAGCAATTGACCAACTACGACGGAGACATCGAAGGTTATTCCATTTCGCCGGATGGCAAAAAGCTACTGTTTATCTCACAAGTAAAGACGAAAGAAAGCACTGCTGATAAATATCCGGACCTGCCGAAAGCCACAGGTATCATCGTGACCGACCTGATGTACAAACATTGGGATGAATGGGTGACGACAGCTCCACATCCTTTTGTTGCCGACTTCGACGGTAACGGTATTTCCAATATCGTGGATATCCTGAACGGAGAACCGTATGAAAGTCCAATGAAACCCTGGGGTGGCATTGAGCAACTTGCCTGGAATACTACTTCGGACAAAGTGGCTTACACTTGCCGTAAAAAGACAGGATTGGAATATGCGATTTCTACCAATTCGGATATTTATGTCTATGACCTGAATACTAAGAAAACAGAGAACATCACCGAAGAGAATAAGGGATATGATACCAATCCGCAATACTCTCCGGACGGCAAATATATCGCCTGGCAGAGTATGGAACGTGACGGTTACGAAGCCGACTTAAACCGTCTGTTCATCATGAATTTGGAAACCGGTGAGAAACGTTTTGTGAGCAAGGCGTTCGAATCGAATGTAGACGCTTTTGTATGGGGAGCAGATGCAAAGATGATTTATTTCACCGGTGTATGGCACGGAGAATCGCAGATTTATGCGCTGGATTTGGCCAATGATTCGGTAAAGGCAATCACTTCAGGAATGTACGATTATGAAAGTGTAGCTCTTTTCGGGGATAAACTGATCGCCAAACGTCATTCAATGAGCATGGGCGATGAAATTTACACTGTGGCACTGGATGGCTCTACTACTCAACTGACGCAGGAAAACAAGCAGATCTATGACCAGTTGGAAATGGGTAAAGTGGAAGGTCGCTGGATGAAAACAACAGATGGCAAACAGATGTTGACATGGGTAATCTATCCTCCGCAGTTTGATCCGAACAAGAAATATCCGACTTTGCTGTTCTGTGAAGGAGGTCCGCAAAGTCCGGTAAGCCAGTTCTGGTCTTATCGCTGGAACTTCCAGATTATGGCAGCCAATGATTATATCATTGTTGCTCCGAATCGTCGCGGCTTGCCGGGATTTGGCGTGGAATGGAACGAACAGATCAGTGGTGACTACGGTGGCCAGTGTATGAAAGATTATTTCACTGCTATCGATGAAATGGCAAAAGAACCGTATGTAGACAAAGATCGCTTGGGATGTGTAGGTGCCAGCTTCGGAGGATTCTCTGTATACTGGTTGGCGGGACATCATGACAAACGATTCAAAGCCTTCATCGCCCACGACGGTATCTTCAATATGGAAATGCAATATCTGGAAACTGAAGAAAAATGGTTTGCCAACTGGGATATGGGAGGCGCATACTGGGAAAAACAAAACCCGGTGGCACAACGTACGTTTGCCAACTCTCCTCACCTATTCGTGGAGAAATGGGATACGCCTATCCTCTGTATTCATGGAGAAAAAGACTACCGTATTCTGGCTAATCAGGCAATGGCTGCTTTCGATGCTGCCGTGATGCGTGGTGTTCCTGCAGAGTTGCTGATTTATCCGGATGAAAACCACTGGGTATTGAAACCGCAGAATGGAGTTTTATGGCAACGCACATTCTTTGAATGGTTGGATAAATGGGTGAAGAAAGCTCCATCTAAGTAAAATTTTAAAGCACGGATTATACGAATCTCACGGTCATTTGATTCACTAAAACTGCATATTTCATATAATCTGTGCTTAACGACTTTCCAATAAAGTAAAATAAAAGAAGGCTCTGTTCTCAATCTACTTGAGTTCAGAGCCTTCTCCATTGCATCCATCATAAATCGGCTAAATCTTACTCCGAATAAATATTTTCAATTTCTACAATATACATCTTGTGGAAACCACCATGAGCACCACCGTACCACTTTTCCAATGATTCCTTATCCAGAAAACATTCCGGTTTGATACCGTCAGCATAAAGCTTCTTACACTCCAGGCTCAATCGTGCCTGCTCGAACAACACATTGCCATTTTCTGTAAACACTGGCTTCAATCCGGTCTCTTTTACTTTATCTATATTACGTCCCGACTTAGAACCACAAATAGCGTGAATCTTCTTATTTTCTGCCCCTAAGAAAGAAAGAGTCAGGTGATCGTTCTTCTCTACAAATTCATACGTATACCGTTCGGGACGGATAAAAACGAAAGCAACAGGCTTGTTCCACAGCCAACCGATGCCACCCCAACTTGCTGTCATCGTGTTAAACTTCTCTTTTGTTCCGGCCGTAACCAGCATCCACTCTTTTCCAATCGCTTCGAAAAAGTTTTCTTTCAGGTCTTTTACTTCTAATTTCTTCATCTCTTTATTCGTTTCTAATTATTTCTGTTTTTTCAATTTTACAATCTCTCCCAAATAGGGAATCTCCACTGGAATCTTCCGTTTCTTTGCTTCTGCTGCAAAAACTTTCGGAGGATCGTGCAAAGGCTCGTCAGACAAGTCGAATGTGCCATAATGCATGGGAATGGTAAGACCTGCATTCATTTCTTCGGCAGCAGTCAAGGATTCGTATGGCGATATATGGTTGGGACGCATAAACCAGCGAGGTTTGTATGCACCGATACCTAACAAAGCATAATCCGGTGCTCCGAACAGATCGGGAATCTCACGAAAATGGCTGGAATAACCCGTATCACCACTATAATAAAGAGAAATCCCATTTCCTTGCAGCATAAAAGCTCCCCACAGTCGCTGACCGCCATCGCGTACGGAACGTTTGCTCCAGTGTTGTGCCGGCAGAAACGTGATCTTCAATCCTTCATCTTCCATTTGTTGATACCATCCGGCTTCAATCACTTTCATTTCAGGGAACCATCCCTGAATCAGTTCACCGGTTCCCAAGCCGCAGAAAAGTTTCATTTGCGGGTTGTTCTTCAGTAAGCGGGCTATACTCTGTTTATCCAAATGGTCGAAATGGTCATGACTGACAAGTAGATAATCAATCTCCGTAAATATATCAGGATTAGCAGGAAATTCGCTCTGTCTTTTCACAAAAGGAATACTGCCGAACACCGGATCGAACATGATTCGCTTACCTGCTAATTGAAGAAAGAAAGAATTATGTCCGAGCCATATCAGAGAATCTCCTACCATCGCATCCAATGAGCGAAGATAACAAACTTTCGGGTCCCATTTCACCATCTTCTTCTCTTTGCGTTGGGGATTGGGCGAAAGACGCCATTTCAACACGCTGCCCATCCCCGGACGGAAGCGATGCTGCCTGTTAAAAAAACGTCCGCGCACCATCGGATTTCCTCTCCAATAAGGATTGACTGTCGCTAAACGTTCGTTTCTCCTAAAACATATATGTTCACCCATTTTATTTCCTGAATACGTATTTACAAACTTACTAAAAAATCTCGATTTACGATGAATAAGGGAAAACAAAAAATGTACCCCGGACACACTATCGGGGTACATTTACTTATAAAAGAATAAATATTATCCTTTTTTAATAGAATGAGGCTTAGTTAACAGCAGTGCAGCCCATACAGAGGCAGTTGCCAGCCAAGAGCAGAAAGATTGATAACCATAATGACCGCACCCAATATCCATAAAATCAATAGCGACCATTTCAAACCTGTTCCCATTGGTGACCAATGGAATAGCTGGCGCAAGATGGTATACAAAAAAGCTCCTAATGGAATACCGATGAGGGCAACTCCGGCAATCGTACCTAATAATGTCATCATAGGAGAGACGGAAGCAACCGGCATCCAGTCGATGGCAGGCAACAATTCATAAAGTAAAGCTCCTCCACTGACTGCCACGGCAATTGCCGCAAATACCAACGCTACCAATACGACAGCCAATACGAACAAGACAGGACAACAAAGAATGACAAGAGCTACCAAAAATATCTTAAAGAGAACGGCAGCAATGGAAACAAATACATCGCCTATCTTTTGAAGAAAGGTACGAGGTTTACCGGAGTTCACATAATTATTAACCCCATCTGCTACCCGTTCGAAGCCGTCTGTCACTGTTTTGCCAATATTCTCAATGGTTACCGCTTCTCCACGCATACTTAACTTTTCTGCGGCGGTACGGGCTTCCGGAATAACGAGCCATCCGATAATATAAAGGATAATCATCGGGCAATAAGGCACAAACACCAGAATAATCATCAGGATACGCACCAATGTGATATCCCAACCGAAGTAAGCTGCCAGTCCTGCTGCCACACCACCCAACAATTTATTATCCGGATCACGGAACCAGCGACGTTGGGCAGAGGTTTGCGTATTACTTTGATTAGCGGACGATGCTTGCTCCGTTCTTTTCTGTGAATCTGTATCCTCGTCAGCAATACCAAAATCTTCCGGTTTGCCTACGCGGGCGATAATTTCTTCTACATCCGACACTGTGATGACCTGTTTTCCTTCAGTTACTTTCTCGGCAAACAGTTCAGCAATACGCATCTCAATATCGTCTACGATCTCTTCCGCACCCTCCTGTTTACGAAAGTAATGTTTCAAATTAGACAGATAATTGTCTAACAGTCGGTAGGCATCGTCATCTATATGATAAACTATTCCTCCTAAATTTATGGTCAATGTCTTTTTCATTTTTATTTCTTCTTTTTCGAATTATCTATTGGCTATATGATTCACTGTGTCGTTAAGTTCTTTCCAGGAAATTTCCAGTTCTCCCAAAAAGGTTTCTCCTTGTTCAGTGAGTTTATAGTATTTGCGGGGAGGTCCCTGGGTAGATTCCACCCACTCATAACTTAACAGGTCGTCATTTTTCAGACGGGTCAGCAACGGATACAAGGTGCCTTCCACTACAATCAGCTGGGCTTCTTTCAATTTCTGAATAATATCAGAAGCATAGGCAGGCTCTTTGTGCAGCAAAAGCATGATGCAATATTCAAGCATGCCTTTCCTCATCTGTGATTTTACATTGTCTACTTTCATTATTCACTTCTTTTAGATGGCACAAATATATGCATTACTTAAGTACCTTGCATTACAAAGTACTATAAATTAATAATAATTAAAACATTAGAGAGTGCTTACCTTATTATAAAAAGAAATAATGGCTATATTTGTGCCCGTTAAACCATAAAATAGAAAGTACGTATGTTTACAATTCGAAAAGCAACGGTAGCCGATTGCGAGCTTATTCATACGATGGCAAAGGAGGTATTCCCCGCCACCTACAAGGATATTTTATCTCCTGAACAACTGGATTATATGATGGACTGGATGTATGCTCCTTCCAATGTGCGCAAGCAAATGGAGGAAGAAGGGCATGTGTATTCCATCGCCTATAAAGAGAATGAGCCATGCGGATACGTTTCTGTGCAGCAACAGGAAAAAGATGTATTCCATCTTCAGAAAATCTATGTTCTCCCCCGCTTTCAGGGTACGCATTGCGGCAGTTTCTTATTTAAGGAAGCAATCAAATGCATCAAGGAGATACACCCGGAGCCTTGCCTGATGGAACTCAATGTGAATCGTAACAATAAAGCCTTGCAGTTTTACGAATACATGGGAATGAGAAAGTTACGGGAAGGTGATTTCCCGATTGGCAATGGGTATTATATGAATGATTATATTATGGGATTGGATATTTAATAAACCAAAATGTCCCGGAACAAGTATCGTGAATGTTCCGGGGCATTTTGTTATTTAGTCAATGACGGGATTCTATTTCGCTACGCGTTCCAGCCATTTTACCATTGAAAGCATTACAATCATAGAAGCACCTGTTGCGCCTACAAATACTAACCAGCAAGCCCAGATAGGAACAGTGGTATAAAGAATACCACCGATAAACAGCAGTGAATTACCCACAGCTGTTGCAGCTAACCAACAACCTTGCATTAATCCCTGCAAATGAGGAGGAGCCACCTTAGATACAAACGATAATCCCAGAGGAGAAATGAACAATTCGGCAACTGTAAGGATGAAATACAGACCGATCATAATCCACGGAGTCACACGAATAGCATTTATTTCAGCAGCACTCATAGTACCCAACACCTCTTTCGAAGGCAATGTAAAGGAGAATACCATCAAGAATACATACGCTAATGCGGCAATACCCATACCGATGGCAATCTTCATCGGGGTAGAAGGTTCTTTACCATTCTTTTTCATTGAGCCGAACATCCACATGATAAATGGAGTCAGGAATACAACGAAGAACGGATTAACGCTCTGGAATATTTCAGCTCCCTTGATCTGCGTAAAGCCTAAGTCGATATTAATCACACTCAAATCCACATAGTCACGGGCAAAATAAGTCAAAGAATAACCATTCTGGTGGAAAGATAACCAGAAGAAAATAACAACACCGAATACTGCAAACAAAGCATAGATACGTTGTTTGATTTCAGTAGCGCTCATTTGGATTTCTTCCTTATTCACAGTCGCAGTACCTTTACTGGTTTCCAATTTAGTCGCAGGATCCGGGAAGCGTTTCTTATTTGCCATATAAATAATCAGCGAAACAAGCATAGCACCAATAGCAGCCATAAAAGCATACTGAAAACCACGGTTAAACACATCAAGGTAGTTATTAACAAACATACCCATATCTGTTACAGGAGTCCCGTCAAGAACAACACTCTTAGCCAAAGTTGTCAGATTCTCCATTGCTTGTGGAGCCATATCATTTCCTTTTTCTAAATATTGATGGCACAATTCAGGTAAAGTGGCATCATAATCAAAGTTGTTCACCTTCAACCACCAGTTGCGCACACCAATAGCAATAAACGGTGCAAAAACAGCTCCAATATTGATAAACATATAAAATATCTGGAAACCGGCATCACGTAGGTTTGAATATTTAGGGTCATCGTACATCTGGCCTACCAAAGCCTGCAGATTTCCTTTAAATAAACCATTACCAAAAGCAATCACCAAAAGTCCGAAACAGGTTAATCCCAAGTAAAGAGCCATACTAGGAACAGGGGTCGGAGTAGGAATGGCAATAATCAAATAACCGATAGCCATTAATATCAGCCCTACTAAAATAGTGCCTTTAAAATTTTTCGTCTTATCAGCAATAACACCTCCCGCCAAAGCTAAAATATAAATGGAAGCATAGAACGCGGAATAAATGTATCCGGTAGTTGTCTCGGACAATCCAAATTTCGCTGAAATAAACAATGTCAAAATCGCCATCATAATATAGAAGCCAAAACGCTCTCCCATATTAGCTAAAGCTGCAGCAATCAGACCTTTAGGGTGTTTACTGAACATAGATATAAGTTTTTAAAATTAATAAATGATTGATTTAAATAAATATTTCTTGCAAATATATACTTTTTCTTGAGTTTTTGCACAATGATTTGTTAAACTACTCCTCAAATAAACGACAAATTTCTGCCTTGGATTCACGAATCAAATCTTCCGGAGCTATTTTTATCTGAAGTCCCCGCACACCGGCACTTACATAAATATACGGAAACTCCCGGCTGGTTTCATGAATATAAGTAGGAAAATGTTTCTTCATGCCGATAGGCGAACACCCTCCCCGGATATATCCGGTAAGTGGCAGAAGTTCTTTTACGGGAATCAAATCACACTTCTTATTACCCGATGCTTTAGCTGCCAGTTTCAAGTCAACTTCATGTTCTCCCGGAATGACACAGACAAAATATCCGCTTTTATCGCCATGCAGGACAAGAGTCTTAAACACTTGCTCAATGTTTTCTCCTAAATCTGCTGCTACATGAACAGCACTTAAGTCGTTTTCATCCACTTCGTAGGGAATCAGTTCATAGGCTATCTTAGCCTTATCTAACAGCCGTGCGGCATTTGTTTTATTGATTTTCATTTTCGTTGTATTTATACTTTCTATATCTGATAAATAAAGAATTAGTGGGGGACAAAGTCCTCTATGACTTTTATTAAGGCACGAATTACACGGCTCTAATTAAATAAAAACCATGTAATCCGCGCCTTAATTAATATGATTAGAGATAGTTGACTTTATTGGGGGAACGCACTCGCTCTATGCTTCAAATTAGAGCCCCAGTTCTTCGCGAAGAAACTTAGGTGTATATCCCTTAGGGCTCTTCGCAACCTCTTCCGGTGTTCCGTAACTAAGGAGTTCTCCCCCGCCCTTACCCCCTTCAGGGCCCATATCGATAATATAATCCGCCATTTTAATCACATCCAGATTGTGCTCGATGACGATAACAGTATTACCTTTATCTACAAGCTTATTCAATACTCCCATCAATACACGGATATCTTCAAAATGAAGTCCGGTAGTCGGTTCGTCAAGGATATAAAGAGTTTTGCCCGTATCTCTTTTCGATAGCTCCGTTGCCAGTTTCACACGCTGGCTTTCTCCACCGGAAAGAGTGGTAGAAGATTGTCCCAACTTTATATATCCGAGTCCGACATCCTGCAATACTTTTATCTTATTCAAGATTTGCGGAACGTTTTCAAAGAATTCTACGGCACGGTTGATTGTCATGTCCAATACATCGGCAATCGATTTTCCCTTGAAACGTACTTCCAGTGTTTCCCGGTTATAACGTTTGCCGTGACATACTTCACAAGGCACATATACGTCAGGAAGGAAATTCATTTCAATTATTTTATAACCATTTCCCGTACAGGCTTCACAACGTCCGCCTGAAACATTAAAGGAAAAACGTCCCGGCTTGTAACCGCGAATCTTAGCTTCCGGAAGACCTACAAACAGATTACGAATATCAGAAAACACACCGGTATAGGTAGCTGGATTGGAACGTGGCGTACGTCCCAAAGGTGATTGATCGACATTCACTACCTTATCGATGTTTTCCAATCCTTCAATCGAATCGTATTCCAAAGGATCCTGCAAAGAACGGTAGAACTTCTGCGATAGAATCGGCTGCAGAGTTTCATTAATCAAAGTAGATTTCCCGCTTCCTGATACACCTGTCACGCAAATTAGTTTACCTAACGGAAACTCTACATCAACATTCTTCAGGTTATTCCCTTTCGCTCCTTTCAGCCAGATAGATTTCCCGTTTCCTTTTCTACGCTTGGCGGGGATTTCTATCTTCATCTTTCCATTCAGGTATTGCGAAGTCATCGTATCGGTCTTCAGCATCTCCTGGGGAGTTCCTGCAAAAACAACCTCTCCCCCGAGACGCCCGGCTTTCGGTCCCATATCGATGACATAGTCGGCAGCCAGCATCATATCCTTATCATGTTCCACCACAATCACGGAGTTTCCCATGTCACGGAGTTCTTTCAAAGAGTTGATAAGACGCAAATTATCACGCTGATGCAGACCGATACTCGGTTCGTCGAGAATATAAAGCACATTCACCAATTGAGAACCAATCTGTGTAGCCAAACGGATACGCTGGCTCTCACCACCGGAAAGGCTGACAGAACTACGGTTCAACGCCAGATAATCCAAACCGACATCCAGCAGGAACTTCAAACGTGTACGAATCTCTTTCAGAATCTCCACTGATATTTTCTTCTGCTTATCGGAAAGGAACTCATCTACCTTCATCAACCAGTCATACAGCTCGTTGATGTCCATGTTTGCCAATTCATTAATATTCTTATCGTGGATGCGGAAATGCAGAGCTTCCTTATTCAGGCGAGCCCCTTTACATTCAGGACAAACCGTTGTTTTGGCAAATTGTTCCGCCCATTTCTGCGCTGTCGCAGAAGCATCTTTCTCCTGCAACATCTGAATATACTTCACCACTCCTTCATAGGTAACAAAGTAATCGGATGAAGTGCCGATCAGCGAACTCTTGATTTTAATCCGTTCGTCAGAGCCATACAACACTTCATCAATCGCATCGTCCGGCAACTCCTTAACCGGTGTTTTCAACGTTACATCGTACTTCTCAAGCAAAGCACCGATTTGCCAGAAAATCATCGCATTCTTATATTTTCCCAAAGGAGCTATCGCACCTTCGTAAATGGAAAGTTCACGATCGGGAATCACTTTGTCCACGTCAATCTGATTGACTACTCCCAACCCTTTACACTTCGGGCACGCTCCTTGCGGTGAATTGAATGAGAAGTTATGCGGAGCAGGTTCACGATAAGACAACCCGGTGACAGGACACATGAGTCGCTTACTATAATGCCGGATACTTTCGGACTGGGCATCCAAAATCATCATCAGCCCGTCTCCCTGACGCATGGCAGTTGCCACACTCTGTTTCAGACGCCGGTCGTCTTTCTCTGCAACCACTAATTTATCGATAACCACTTCTACATCGTGGTTCTTATAGCGGTCGAGCTTCATACCATGTGTGATTTCACGCACTTCTCCGTCTACTCGTACATATAAATATCCTTTTTTACGTATCTGTTCAAAAAGTTCTCTATAATGTCCTTTACGTGAACGTACCAATGGCGCCAGCAAATATATTTTCTTTCCTTTATAATCTTTCAGAATCAAATCCAGAATCTGCTCTTCGGTGTATTTCACCATTTCTTCCCCCGACAGATACGAATAAGCGATTCCCGCACGGGCATACAACAAACGGAGATAATCGTAGATCTCGGTAGTTGTTCCTACGGTAGAACGGGGATTTTTATTCGTTGTTTTCTGTTCAATGGAGATAACCGGACTCAAACCTGTTATCTTATCGACATCCGGACGTTCCAGATTGCCCAAGAAGTTACGGGCATACGCTGAAAAAGTTTCGATATAACGACGCTGTCCTTCGGCAAAAATCGTATCGAAGGCTAAAGAAGATTTTCCACTACCGCTCAATCCGGTGATAACAGTCAAACTGTTACGGGGAATTTCGGCATCAATATCCTTTAAATTGTGCACGCGCGCACCGTACACATTAATATATTCTGTTTCCTGCATATTCATATCCTTCCATAAATGTTGCAAAATTAATGTTTCCGCCCGAAATATGCTCCTAAAAAAGCACAATATTATTTTCTTAACTCAAATCTTATGAAGATATAGGGCATTATTTGTACCTTTGTTCCTTGATTTCAAGAACCAATAGTTATAATTTGATGAAACCGATAAACCGAATATTCTTATTTCTGCTTTTTATAAGCGTTTCATACGCTATCAGTTATGCACAGGAAAACCAATCTTATTTCTTGCATACCATCGAAAAAGGACAAAGCTTATACTCCATTTCCAAGATGTATAATGTCACTACGTCAGACATCATACGTCTGAATCCTGGTTGTGACGAAAAGATCTACGCCGGACAAACTATCAAAATTCCTACCGGGAAAGAAAGCCAGAAGGGAGAAACATTCCATACGATCCAAGCCGGAGAAACATTGTACAAACTGACAACGATGTATAATGTGTCCGCCAAAGATATTTGTGAAGCAAACCCAGGTTTGAGTGCCGAGAATTTCCGTATCGGACAAGTTATTCTGATTCCGCAGAAAAAAGAAGAACAAACTGACGCCGTAGTTCAAACGCCTACTGAACAATCGACTATTCAAGGTCCTGTCGTTCCGAGATGCAAAGATATGCATAAGGTAAAGCGCAAAGAGACTATATTCAGCGTGAGCCGTGAATACGGAATCAGCGAGCAGGAGTTGATTGACGCTAACCCGGAACTGAAAAAGGGCATGAAAAAGGGACAATTCCTTTGCATCCCCTACCCGGCAGCAACCACCGTACAACCTACACAGAAGGAAGATCCATACGCTGTTCCTCCCAGCAATAGCGAGCTTTTCCGCAAAAATAAGGAGACTCCCCAAAAGCTGTCTACTATTAAGGCTGCCTTGTTGTTGCCTTTCCAGGAAGACAAACGCATGGTGGAATATTACGAAGGTTTCCTGATGGCAGTAGACAGTCTGAAACGTACGGGCGTTTCTCTTGATTTATATGTATATGACAGTGGAAAAGACATTTCTACATTAAATACGATTCTTGCCAAAAACGAGATGAAGAGTATGAATATCATCATCGGTCCGATGCATCAGAATCAAATAAAACCATTGTCAGACTTCGCGGAGAAGAACGATATACGCCTGGTGATCCCTTTCTCTCAAAAAGGAGAAGAGGTATTCAAAAATCCTGCTATTTATCAGATTAATACGCCTCAATCTTATTTATATTCAGAGGTTTATGAGCATTTCACCCGCCAATTCCCTAATGCGAACGTTATTTTCATCGAACCGTCGAGTGCTGACAAGGAGAAAGCAGAATTTATCAGCGGCTTGAAACAAGAGTTGAAGAGCAAAGGAATTCCTATGAGAACCGTCAGCGAAAGCGCAACTAAAGAAACATTGAAAGCAACACTTCGCAGTGATAAAGAAAACATTTTTATCCCGACATCGGGCAGTAATGTTTTACTGATTAAGGTACTTCCTCAACTAACGTTGTTAGTCAGAGAGAATCCTGCAGAAAAAATTCACCTGTTCGGCTACCCGGAATGGCAGACTTACACCAGAGATCATCTGGAAAATTTCTTTGAGTTGGATGTATATTTCTACTCTTCATTCTATACGAATACATTGTTCCCGGCAGCCGTGCAATTCACCAACGCTTATCATAAATGGTATAGTAAAGATTTGGCAAGCAAATACCCCAATTACGCAATGCTTGGCTTCGACACCGGTTTCTTCTTCTTGAAGGGATTATCGCTCTATGGCTCGGAATTGGAAAACAATCTGCCTAAGATGAACCTGACGCCAATCCAGACAGGATTCAAATTCCAGCGCGTGAACAACTGGGGAGGATTTATTAATAAAAAAGTGTTCTTCATACGTTTCACTAAGAATTTTGAATTAGTAAAACTTGACTTCGAATAATACGAAAATGATAAAGATAAAACCATTTTTGATTGCAACACTCCTACTTACGGGATTTGCTCTTCCTGCCACTGCCCAAATTGGAGAAGCACGCAGCAATTTATCAGTAGGTGTCAATGGAGGTGTCAACTTAAACAGTGTTTCTTTCACTCCCAGCATCAAGCAAAATAGCTTGATGGGAATTACCGGAGGGTTGACGGCACGTTATATATCCGAGAAGTATTTTGCCATGATTTGTGGTGCACAAGTCGAATTGAATGTATCACAAAGGGGTTGGGACCAATTGTTTGAAACGGTATCATTGGACGATAACGGATATGAAGTCACCTCGAAGGATCCGAGCAAAACTTATACCCGCAAAATGACCTATATTGATATTCCTTTTCTAGCCCATCTTGCTTTCGGACGAGACAGAGGATTACAATTCTTTGTTCATGCAGGTCCTCAAATCAGCTTTCTGATAAGCGAATCGGAAACAATAAAAGGTATTGATATGAACACCTTATCCAATACACAGAAAGCCGTATACGGAGTTAAGATTCAGAATAAATTCGACTACGGTATTGCCGGTGGCGGCGGTGTAGAACTCCGAACAAAGAAAGCCGGCAGCTTCATCGTTGAAGGCCGTTACTATTTTGCGCTGTCCGACTTTTACAGCACCACAAAGAAAGACTATTTCGCCCGTGCAGCGCATGGAACAATTACCATAAAGCTCACGTACCTATTTGACTTGAAGAAATAAAATCCTCTCCCTCCTCCCTTTCGAGAGAAGGAGCTTGAATATCTACAAAGCATCGCTTTAGGGATACTCTTTAAATAAATAAGGCAACTAACTCGCAATGAATTAGTTGCCTTATTTGTATCTTTAAAACAGGGATATTCAGTAAATGCACCGTTTTAGGGATGCTAAAGCATAGCTTTAGAGAGCAAAAAGCACCGCTTTAACTCTTATAAAGCGATGCTTTTCATTAATCATATTAACGAATTACCCAGATATAGGGAAAAGTCTTATCTCAATCTATCCGCAGCCTTTACCATCACCTCATCGCGTCCAATAGCACGAACAGCCAATATATTCAGAATGATGGAAATAAGTGGTAAACACAATGCCCAGCCTACCTGGAACATATTTGCATCATTCTTCAACGCAAAATAAAAAGCAAGGGCAGCAATGTAATAACCGACCAACAACAAGCTATTGAAAATCGTCATGCGAATCTGCAACATACGGTTCTTATATAAAAAAATGGTAGCCACGGCAACGATAGTACTAAGCATCAGAATCCCGAATAACCCCCATGTAGACTGAAAAGCGTCGTTTATTTCCAATCCTAATGCCTTAAAAGGATGTTCGCCCATTGTATCAATGAAGTAACCTATCGGCATACACATAGCTGTAATCAGCAATCCTGCAACAATCAATAAATAAACAGTTTGAATTCGTTGAATCATAAGTATTCTAAATAGTAGTTGAGTTAAACAATAATAGCCAAGCAATAAGGAGCAGGGATCATCATCCCACTTACTACTTGACTATCAAATTCTTCGTCAGAAAATAAATTACTGAAGTTTTTCTTTCTCCTTAGCCGGATTTCTATAATATATTTTCCCTTCGATGTATTCTTGCGTAGCAATCAAGTCCGGTTTCGGCAATTTCTCATAATAACGAGAAATTTCGATTTGCTCTCTATTTTCAAACACTTCTTCCAAATTGTCATTGTAAGAAGCAAACTCTGCCAGTTTCTTAGAAAGATCGTTTTTGATTTCTACACTGATCTGATTAGCACGCTTACCAATAATGGCAACTGTTTCATAAACATTACCTGTATCAGCACAGAGTTCCATCATGTCACGGGTTACTGTTGTAGCAGGAGCATTCGTTTTTTTGTAGTCCATAAATCTATTTAAATTTAGTCTTTAATTACTTTCTGTGATTCATTGAATATCTTCTCGGCTTCTTTCAAATATTTACTTTCAGGAAATTCATTCTTAAAAGCGTAATATTCATCAATCGTTTCGCGGTAACGATCCATCTTCTTGTCTTCAACGCTATAGATAGCCATTTCGTGTCTTGCACGCAGAACCAAAATGGAAAGTTCTTCACGATAATCAGTATAAGGATAATCCTTCAATGCATTTTGAGCTGTGATTACACAAGACTCATAGTTATTGCCTAAATAATTACCCAGATTATAATATAATCTTGCAGAATAAAGTTCTTTCAAAACCAGCTTATCCTGCAAAGCAAAAATCATATCCTGTGCTTCCTGCTTCTTTGTGCTGTTCGGGAAATACTCCATGAACATCTGCAACTGCTGGATAGCCTGATAAGTGCTTGACTGATCCAAACGTGGTTCCGGAGTATCCAGGAATAAAGCCTTACCTGCATGGAAACGTGCCAATTCGGTGAAAGTACCACGAGGATATGTATTGAAATAGGTGATAAATGTCTGGGCAGCTGTCTGATAATCTTTCTGATTATAGTAGCTCATTCCCAACATATACAAAGATTCTTCCGCTTTATCGGTTCCTTTCAGAATGGTTATCAACTCATTCAGCAACGTAGCTGAACGATTATACTGCCCCTTCGCAAAATAGTTTTTGGCGGCTTCGTACTTGTATTCGTAATCGGTGCTTTTCAGCAATTTATTATACTCCCCACATGATGTAAGAGTAGCCGCCGCAAGCAAAGTTATAATGATATTTTTCTTCATCCTATTTAAAAATAATGCGCAAAGTTACTTATTCGCTGGGAATTTAGCAATTAATCTGTGTTTTTTAATACATAAAAGGCGTTAAACATCGACAAAAGGAGAGAAAATGACGTCGAATTGCAAACGCCAAACTGTAAACGGCAGGTAATAAACGAATCACACAGAAATCATGATTGACATAAACCTGACGAACAAACGTCAGATTCCTTGTTATAAGACAGAAAAAAACTTGTTATAAGGCAGAAAAAAAATAGTGACGGTATATGCCCGGGATAGTGACGGTATCGGTGAAGTATACCGTCACTATCCACATCGGATAGCGTCACTATTTTTTATAGCAAAAAAACGGCAAACAAATGTGTTATCCCATTCAAAGACAACGCAGCTATTTACCGTTCCCTGTTTATCGTTTACTGCTATATCTACAGCTTATACAAATCACTTGCAGCCAGCAGATCGACTTTCTTTTCTTTCAGTACCTCGATACATTTATCCAGATTGCTGGGGCGAATTACCACATTTGCAATATTGTTATTGGCAAACGAATACATATATTCAATAAATACACCCTCATCTGATAAATATCCCAGCACTTTTGCCAAAGCACCCGGTATATTGGGACAGCTTATACCTACTACATCAGTCACATTCACTGCAAAATGATTATCTTTTAAAGCTTTGTATGCTCTATCCGGATCGGATACAATTCCACGCAAAATACCAAAATCAGCATTTTCGGCAATGCACAAGGCAGAAAGATTGATATTTTCTTTCGCCAGCACTTCAGTCACTTCCGTCAAACGGCCTGACTTATTTTCCAAAAAGATAGAAAGTTGTTTTGCTACCATATTTATTAAAGTATTAAGTAATAAGTAATAAGTATTAAGTAACAAGCATTAGGTATTAGGCAACAAGTATTACCGTAGTTCCAAGATCACCCGCATGGTTAATACTTAATACTTAATACCTAATACTTATTTATATTTTTCTATTATCAATCACACGTTTTGCTTTACCTACGCTACGCTCAATGCTGCGAGGCTCTACCAATTTCACGTTGACTCCCAATCCAAGTACGCTTTGCAAACGTCCTCCCAGCTTTTTCTTCAAAGCCAGCATTTTGTTGATCTCATCAGAATAGAATTCCGGACGTACTTCAACCTGGAGCTCCATCGTATCGGTATTATTTTCACGACCCACTATCAACAAATAATGCGGTTCAAATTCTGCCATTTCAAGGATAACGGATTCAATCTGTGTCGGGAATACGTTTACACCACGGATAATCAACATATCATCACTGCGTCCCAAAATACGATCCATACGTACTAATGTACGACCGCAAGAACATTTATCATGATGCAAAGCAGTCAAATCACGCGTACGGTAACGGAGCAATGGCATCCCCTCTTTGGTGAGGTGGGTAAACACCAGTTCGCCCATTTGTCCCGGCTCAACCGGTTGCAAAGTATTCGGATCGATAATTTCCGGGAAATAATGGTCTTCATTCAAGTGAGTGCCGTTCTGACATTCGCACTCGTAACCGACACCCGGTCCGGCAATCTCACTCAACCCATAAATATCGTATGCTTTGATTCCCAGTTTCTCTTCAATTTCATGACGCATATTTTCCGTCCAGGGTTCCGCACCGAACGCACCGACTTTCAGTTGAAATTCTTCACGTGGCAAACCGGAATCTTTGATTGCATCTGCCAGGTAAAGCGCATAAGAAGGGGTGCAACAAAGCACTGTCGATCCGAAATCATGCATCAAGGTAATCTGTTTTTCAGTGTTGCCACTGGACATCGGAATAACAGAAGCACCGATATTCTCGGCTCCGGCATGTGCTCCCAGTCCGCCCGTAAACAGTCCGTATCCGTATGATACCTGAAAAATATCAGAACGGCCCGCTCCGTAAGCGGTAAAAGCGCGTGATATACATTCCGCCCAAGAGGCCAAGTCCTTACGGGTATATCCGACAACCGTCGGCTTTCCGGTCGTTCCGGAAGAGGCATGAATACGTACAATCTGGCTCATCGGCACGGCACAAAGCCCGAACGGATAATTATCTCTTAAATCATGTTTCGTGGTAAACGGCAGTTTTACAATATCATCAATACTATTGATGTCATCGGGAGTAATCCCCATTTCCTGCATCTTCTTTCGATAGAAAGGCGTGTTGTGATAAACGTAATCTACAATTTTCTTGAGTCGTATGCTTTGAATCTTGCGAAGACTTTCGCGGTCCATACACTCAATGCTCTCATTCCAAATCATGTGTTTCTGGTATTACTAGTTGTATGAATCTGTTTTTTGATATTAATATGTTGCAAAGTAAAGGATTTATTTGGAAAAATGATTTGTTATCTCGATTATTTTACCGAATATTGCTCCACTTTTTAGGATTTAACTATGAATTATGAACTAACATCAGCTTACAAACCTACCGGGGATCAGCCGGAAGCGATAGCACAACTGACTGAAGGGGTACTTCAGGGAGTTCCCGCACAGACTTTACTGGGAGTGACCGGATCGGGAAAAACATTTACCATTGCCAATGTGATCGCCAATATCAACAAACCTACGTTGATTTTGAGCCATAACAAGACATTGGCTGCCCAGCTTTATAGTGAGTTTAAAGGTTTCTTCCCCAATAACGCGGTAGAATATTACGTTTCTTACTATGACTATTATCAGCCGGAGGCCTATCTCCCGAGCAGTGATACTTATATAGAGAAAGATCTTGCCATCAATGACGAAATCGACAAGCTTCGACTCGCAGCCACTTCTGCCCTACTCTCCGGACGAAAAGACGTGGTAGTGGTTTCTTCCGTATCTTGTATCTACGGTATGGGAAATCCTTCGGACTTCTACAAAAATGTCATTGAAATAGAACGGGGACGGATGATGGACCGCAATGTCTTTTTACGTCGTCTGGTAGACAGCTTGTATGTCCGCAATGATATTGACTTGAACCGTGGAAATTTCCGCGTTAAAGGTGATACCGTGGATATCTATCTGGCTTATACCGACAATCTGCTCCGTGTCACTTTCTGGGGAGATGAGATTGATGGTATAGAAGAAGTAGACCCGATTACAGGAGTCACCATTGCTCCATTTGACGCCTATAAGATTTATCCGGCCAACCTGTTCATGACAACCAAAGAGGCTACTCTCCGTGCTATCCACGAAATAGAAGATGACCTAACCAAACAAGTGGCATTCTTCGAGTCTATCGGTAAAGAATATGAAGCCAAACGACTATATGAACGGGTGACTTACGATATGGAAATGATCCGGGAGTTAGGGCATTGCTCCGGAATTGAGAATTATTCCCGTTATTTCGACGGTCGTGCTGCCGGTACCCGTCCTTATTGTCTGCTCGATTTCTTTCCGGATGATTTTCTGATTGTCATTGACGAAAGCCACGTAAGTGTACCCCAAATCCGTGCGATGTACGGAGGAGACCGTGCACGTAAAATAAATCTGGTGGAGTATGGTTTCCGATTGCCTGCGGCTATGGACAACCGTCCGTTGAAATTCGAAGAGTTTCAGGAGATGGCGAAACAGGTAATTTACGTCAGCGCCACACCGGCAGATTATGAATTGATTCAGTCTGAAGGTATCGTCGTAGAGCAGGTGATTCGTCCTACGGGACTGCTTGATCCTGTCATCGAAGTGCGCCCGAGCCTTAATCAGATTGACGACTTAATGGAAGAAATCCAGCTCCGCATTGAAAAAGAAGAACGCGTACTCGTCACCACACTAACCAAACGAATGGCAGAAGAACTGGCAGAGTATCTTCTTAATAATAATGTAAGATGTAACTATATCCATAGTGATGTCGATACATTGGAACGTGTGAAGATTATGGATGATCTCCGGCAAGGAATCTATGATGTGCTTATCGGAGTCAACCTGCTCCGTGAAGGACTCGATCTTCCGGAAGTGTCGCTCGTTGCTATTCTTGATGCTGACAAAGAAGGATTCCTCCGCTCCCACCGTTCACTGACGCAAACCGCAGGACGTGCTGCCCGTAATGTAAACGGCAAGGTAATCATGTATGCGGACAGGATGACGGATAGCATGAAACTGACGATTGACGAAACCAATCGCCGCCGGGAAAAACAGTTGGCATACAATGAAGCAAACGGAATTACTCCTCAACAGATTAAAAAGGCCAGAAACTTGTCGGTATTCGGTAATGCAAAAGAGGCGGATGAACTGCTAAAAGAAAGACATGCTTATGTAGAACCTTCTACTCCGAACATTGCAGCAGATCCGGTAGTGCAGTATATGAGTAAAGCGCAAATGGAAAAGAGTATCGAACGTACTCGCAAACTGATGCAAGAAGCAGCCAAGAAACTCGAATTTATTGAAGCTGCACAATACCGTGACGAGTTGTTGAAACTGGAAGATTTGATGAAAGAGAAATGGGGGTAAAAACTCCCACTCTTCATATATTACATGAGAATTGCCAAAGGATAAAACTCTTAACAAACCTGTAACACAGGATTTAATCTATTAATTAGTGTTATAAAAACACCAATTAGCAGCTTATAATTTGCAAAGTTGCCAAAACTCCGTATCTTTGCACTGTGTTTTTCATAGTATTAGATTTAAGGTTAACAAAGGTTGGAGCAAGGCGTTGCTCCTTTTTTTATGTCTATACGTCATCTAAAACCTTTTCAACAACTATATCCATAGAAGTGCACATTCACAATAAATGCTGCCCAACTTGATTATCAGACAGCATTTATATTTCAAAATTTACATCAATAAACCTTAGAGTGCTTTCTCTATCGCACTCTTAATCAACGGCTCCATAATATCATACCCCTCGCCTGTCGGATGAACTCCATCTTTAGTATATTGGGGATTCAAGGCCTGATTTTCATCCACCATTGCCTTATAATAATTAACAAACGGAATTTTATTAGCTTTTGCATAAGCCTCTATCCGATCATTTAAAGATTTAATTTTCTGTGGAACATCTTTTATTTCCATTCTCCATTTAAATGCAGCGGCAGGCAATACGGAAGTCAGAATCACTTTTATCTTATTTGCTTTTGCTAATTCTGCCATAGAAACGATGTTTCCAAATGTATAATCTTCATTATAAGTTTGTGTATTTTCGGCGACATCATTGGTTCCGGCATTAATCACCACTAAAGCAGGAGAAAGATTAATCACATCTTCCCGAAAACGCAACAAGAATTGGTAAGAAGTCTGCCCACTGATTCCACGGCCGATATAACCGTTTGATTTGAAAAAGTCCGGATGAGTACGTACCCAGCCCTCCGTAATGGAATTTCCCATAAAAATAACTCGTTTGTCTTTCTTCGTCGCCTTTGGAAGTGCAGCATTTTGTTTTAAATAACGAGCTAAATTTCCAAAATCATTTTTCTGTGCATAGCTTTCTCCTATTGAGAAACTCAAGCAAATAACAGCCAATAACATCCATTGGCTTAATCTTCTTTTATCCATGTTTATATTAAGTATTAGTAATATGATATTTTGCACAAAGATAAAAAAAACTCCATACATAGACGCCCAAAATATCGAATAACCGTTAAGACGAAAGATGTTTTTCTTAATCTATGTTATATAACATGCTATTTTACTTGGATTATTTGCTAATTTCCCAGGAGTCCGTATCTTTGCACTGTGTTTTTCATAGTATTAGATTTAAGGTTAACAAAGGTTGGAGCAAGGCGTTGCTCCTTTTTTTATGCCTATATATTAGAAGTGAATTTAACATACCTTGAATAAAAAGTGATATACGTTTCTTTATTCCCAAATATAACTTTACCTTTACTGAAAAATCAGAATATGGCAAAGATTACAGTTCAGACCACAGACGTTACTATCTTAAAGATCAACGATACAGATTATATTTCTTTAACCGACATAGCTAAATACAAGACAACAGATGCTAATACTGTTATTGCCAACTGGCTACGTAATAGAATGACTATTGAATATCTAGGATTATGGGAAATATTATATAACCCCCATTTTAAACCCCTCGAATTCGAGGGGTTTAGAAAAGAAGCAGGTTTAAATGCATTCACTCTTTCTCCTCAAAAATGGATAGAAACGACCTGTGCTATTGGACTCATATCCAAATCCGGAAGATATGGCGGCACTTTTGCTCACAAAGATATTGCTTTCAAATTTGCAAGTTGGATTTCTGTTGAATTTGAGTTATATATAGTAAAAGAATTCCAACGTCTCAAAGAGCAAGAGCAAGCTCAAATTGGTTGGTCAGCAAAACGAGAACTATCTAAAATTAATTATCATATTCATACTGATGCAATCAAGCAGCATCTTATCCCTCAAGAAATCACTCCACAGCAAGCATCCATGATTTATGCCAGCGAAGCTGATATCCTTAATGTAGCCATGTTTGGAATGACAGCCTTAGAATGGCGTGATACACACCCTAATTTAAAAGGTAATATTCGTGATTATGCCTCAATCAATGAACTTATCTGCTTATCAAACATGGAAAATTTAAATGCCGTTTTCATAAATGAAGGTTTGACACCCAAAGACAGACTTATCAAATTAAATCAAATAGCAATTCAACAAATGAGCATACTAGAAGATATCAAAAATAAAAAGTTATTGAAATAATTTATGGAACAACAAATTCAACTCAACGACCACAACAAGCAGGAGTATCCTCCTATGCATACTGCCGAAATGAACACATCCTTAATTAATCAACTATAATACAGAGCATTAAACCATATACTAAAAAATCATAATTACGCATTTATCTTACGCAAATCAATTTACGCACTCTTTTACGCACTTGTTTTACGCAACTCGCTTAGAAATTATAAGCCAATAAAAAAATAAAGTCAGCATTATCAACACCTATTAGAGAGTTAATATTCACAAACATACAATATACTATGAAAGTGAATATCTGCAAATTACGATTTTACACAGCACCGCATAAACAACTAATAATCAAGCACATGCGTATATGCTTAATATTCATTTCTATTCTTTGTGAATATTGAAATCCCAAATCAAAGTTTATACTTTTATATTTTGAAGAATAGTTTCATTATTATTAGTTGTGTATTGGAATGAAAAATAGATTATAAATAAATGTTTTATCCAGAAAAAATGTAACTTTGTTAATGTTTAAAATTTCACATCAGTAGTTTAACCCTTAAATTGTACAAAATGATTAAGCATGACCTGAAAAACTGGATTTATACCAATGACCTTGAAGGATTACTCTTTTTTGCCCAGAGATTGAATGAAGCATTGTTTGATTTTTCTCCAGATAGATATAAAGCTCCAACACTGTTTACAATATCATCATGTCTTGAATTGCTAAGAACTGCTAGTAGTGTGAAAAATGGTGTATTTCCATTGAAAACTCTTGAAACTGTTTTTGAAGAATTCAAAAGTATATATAACAAGGATATTATTGCTCAGGAATTAGTTGGAGTAGATGCGAAAAATTATTTTTTGGAAATAACAGAATCTAATCTTGAAAAATTTATAACTGGAATAGAGTTATTAATCATGAAAATGCCACCAAGAGAATATCTAAATCTATTAAAAGAAAAATTAAAAGAGGCAATAGTTTCGTGTAAACGAAAGAGAGAGATAGAGGATTATTCATTAAAATATATTTCTATTCTCACTCATTTGGGGTATACACAAGATTTTTTATATAGAAAAACATGTGATTTTTTCTTCAAGAAGAATATGATTAACAATGTTAATAATATTGATGAGTTTTATTCGCTTTTTGATTTGAAAGTGAAAAGATACAACATCTATCTTAAGATATCTAGATTGTTTCGACCACTTGAAGAGATGTGCAAGGGATTTAAAATATCAATTGTTGAAGATGAAGAATTATCTTCAAAACTAAAATTAACTCCTCAAGATGAAATTCTTATAAAAGTTGAGCAAATAGAATTGTATGACCCGTATGGTGCACAGATATATGTGGATAGATTATTGAATAAAATAAATAATTTGTTTACTTTTTATTATCACAAACAACGATTATCTTGGAGTGCTGAAGCGGTTGTTAAAGAAATGGATTCTAAAGACGAAGGTTTTCATATAAAAAAGAGAGTGACATCAATGCAAAAGGGCATTGATTATTACCCACAAGCTGCAGCGAAATTACTTGGTAAGATGTTGATGGAGATTAATTTGAAGAAAGACTCATTTTTTAGGATTAATCGCGGAATCGACTTTCACGGAACATCTATTGAGAATAACATACCAGAAAACCAATTGATTCAGAATTGGATAGCACTTGAAACTCTTATTATTAATAATAATGAAGACTCAAAAATTAATCTAATATTAAAAGGATTAATTCCAGTACTTAATTATCTATATATTAAACAACTCTTTTCCAATTTATCCTCCGATATACAAAGATTGAGAGATGCGAAAGTAGATGAAATTGTAAATAAGGTACCAGAAGGGGAATCATATATTGATAAAGTTGTAGCCTTATGTGTACTAAAAAGTAATCTTTCCATTGCGCAAGAACTATTGAAGGTCTTATCTGCATCTCCTTTACTACGCTACCGTATTTATGATTTAAATCTTTCTCTATCCAATAGTGATTGTATTTATAAATATTTAAAAGAACATGAGAAGAGAGTAGAATGGCATATTCGAAGGATATATAGAACGCGCAATTTAATCACTCATTCTGGAAAAGTCCCCAAATTTATTGAAAGTCTTGTTGAAAGTAGCCATTCGTATTTAGACAAGTTCATCAATATTATGATAACCTTATCTGCAGAGGAAAAACAGATATATACAATTCAACAAGGAATCCAAGAGATTCAAATAAGAAATAGGATACATACAAATTATTTAAAAAATAATCCTAACACTGAATGTGATTCTAGTAATTTCAAATTGTTGCTATGGGGTGGGTTCTAATCTTCGGCACTGTCCATCTTTTTATGTAAATGATAAACCTGAATCCAGATATAGGAAAAAGTATCTGGATTCTGTTCTCCCGTTATGTTTTATGCAAAACAGTTTAAAGTTCATTCACTTTCAAGATTTGTGAATATTGGAAAGGTAGCTATTAATTTCAAATAGCCACCCTGCCACGATTAATTCAATTTACCCTTTTCACCATTTTGCCATCAGGGATTCCTTTATGCTTAATGCGGTATTCCGAGAAATAAAAATCATAATTCTCCATAATATAAGCATACCCATCGGCAGCACTGTATTCAAAGCCGATAGCCCGATACGCTTTATCGTGATAACTATCTGTAACAATACGCCATTTACCATTCCAAGTAAAATGCCGTCCATTAGCCCAAACTCCTTCAATATGAGATGTATTATCAGAGTATAAAACAATCTTATCCAAACTCTTTACTCCCGTTCCGTCAAATTGATAACCCTGCAATACAAATTCCGTTGCTTTTTTTATTTCCAATGGGTCACTGCTTGAAGTTTTATTTCCATCACAGCCTACGCATAACATAATCAGACTAACGACTATGCATAAAAAATTCAAATAATTCTTTTTCATAATATAATTTATCTTTTCATCATTTGCAAAGCTCTAACGGTTTTATCCCTTCGTCTCTCATATTCACGAACTAAATCTTTGTCACCTGTTTGTTGGGCTATATTAAGAGCCTCATCATAGTTACGTACAATAGTTTGTTTTAGCAACTGAATTTTTAATACCTCATTTACGGAAAGCGATGGAGAATCTCCCAAACGTGCAAGCTCATCTACAGCCGACCTTATTTCTTTTTCTCTCTGTAACAATTTCATTGTCAATTCATCGTCGATATTCATTTCTTCATTAGAAGTAGAATATTCGCTATCAACACTATTTATCATTTCATTGTTGTAAGCATATCCTCTTTCTGAAATCTGATAACCATTCTCATATACCTGATATTTATTACCAATATACATAGCTCTTTGCGGATTCAACTCTCCTTGAAGACTTGTCACTATATAATCATCTGTAATAATTACACTATAGTAATTACAAGGAATTCTTTCTTTACCATTAACAACACAACCAAACTTATCATTCTGACGAACTGAAAAAATACCATAAGGATATCCAGTTGAAGTTATATTTATATAATCATATTCACAAGGTACTACATTAAAGCCATCCTTATCATACAATCCTTTTTTATTTTGGAACTCCACCATAAAGAAATCATGAAACATTATCTTATCATAACGAACCTCATCATACTGAATAGGTACAATAATCTTATGTTCCTTATTTACAACTCCCATCTTTCCTCCGACTTGAACAATAAAGAAATCATCTCGTCCATCCTCAATGCTATAGCCTATACAATCATAAATTAAAGGTATTATTTCATCCTTCTTACCATTACTTATTCCACTTTTACCTCCCATTTGAATAATGTAATAGTTTTGAGACATATTTTCATTCTCCAAATCCTGAATTTCTTTCTCTTTCATCTCAATCTGCAAATCTTCCTTTTTATCAAATGTATCATTTCCATATTTGTCGACAAAACCATACTTCCCGTTTATTTCAGCCCTTGCTAATCCTTCCGAAAAAGAAGCTATATCGTCATATAGACAAGCTACAACTTCTTCTCCCTGATTATTAACATATCCCCACTTCCCTTCTCGTTTTACTTTTGCTAAGCCATCTGAAAAACTATAAGGGATATTCTCATAAATCAATGGAATAACCTCTTTCCCATATTTATCAATAAAACCATATCTTCCATTCTTTTTAACCATTGCTAAGCCTTCCTCAAAACGAAAGGCGCTTTCATACTCCAAAGAAATAACCTCATTCCCTTTCATATCTATGAATCCAGCCCTCCCATTCATTTCCACAACTGCTAAACCTTCTGAAAAGCTTTGTGCATAATCATACTTAGGAGCAATAACCTCATTTCCTTTCAAATCAATAAAACCAACCTTAGATTTTACCTCACCTAGAAAATGAATTATAGCTAAACCTCCAGAAAAAGAACCTCCCATTTTTCGTTTACCCAAATTAATTATTTCATTTCCCTCCTTGTCAATATAGCCATTATCTCCACCATAGTTCTTAAATGATGCAACTCCTTCCGAAAAGCGTTCTATTATATCATATTTACAAGAAACTATTTCTTTTCCCAACGCATCAACAACTCCATATTTTCCATTTAACGAAACTATAGCCATGCCTTCATTAAAGTCACCAGTCTTGTCATATTGGCATAAAACGACCTCTATTCCTTGCTTATTAATCATCCCCCATTTATCATTACGAACAACTTTAGCCAAACCTTCCGAAAAATTTTCCGCATAATCATATTCCAATGGAATCACCTCCCTACCCCGAGTATCAATGAAACCATATTTCATATCCTTATCCACCCTTGCCAAACCATCAACAAAAGATTCAATCCTATCATATTTTAAACCACAAGGAATTATCTCTACACCGTCTTTGTTAATAAATCCAACTCCTTTATCCATTTTCCATACTTGCGCCAAACCATTTGAAAAGTGCTCTACATTATCATATCACTAGTGTCCCATTAAAATTGGGACAAATTAAAAATTAAATAAACTTGGCCCATTTGGTCCGAATCGTTCTTTGTCATTTTGAAATTTAGTTTTGTCAAAAAGGTCTTTCAGATGAGTTTTATCAGTCAATGAGATGCTCAATATTTGTAGCACTTCATATGTACTTCTATCCAGTTGCATATCGTGTTGAATGATTGCCACCAAACAGTAAGTGCATATTGCAGCATATATCTGTATTCGAACGGCATTCTCTGTAGTACCCCAAAATCTTTTGATTCTAAGATGCTGCTTGAGCCATTTGAAAAACAGCTCTACCTGCCAGCGGTTTTTATAAAGTTCAGCCACTTGAAGCGCAGATATATGCATGGCATTGGTTATGAATATGAACTCTCTTTCTTGTTCCTCATCCCAATATTTAACAAGTCTAATAGGCTCTGGATAGTATTGTTTAGGATAGAATCCAGTCAGAAGAACACTCGCATCTGAAAGCACATTCTTAGGCAGTCTGCGTTTCCATTTGATGAATTTGCATTGAAGGTTCTTTTTTGCTCTGACAACGAAGTAGGCTTCAATCAGATGAATCCTATTCAGCATCTTGAAGTTGTTGTATCCGCGGTCAAAGATGTAATAAGAACCTGGTTCATAAGGTATTTCAATCATAGCTTTAGAATCATGTACGGATGCTTCCGTGATATGAAAAAATGCAGGGATCTGTGTTTCTACATCATATAATGTATGCACTTTGATACCTCCTTTCTTCTTGCGGAATTTAGCCCACCAAAAGACTGAAAGACACAGGTCGATAGTTGTCGAATCAAAAGCATAAACGTTACCGCCAAGTTTGAAAATATGATTAACACGCTTTTGCCGTGCTTCGCTAACTAGGTAGTAAGCGTATTCTTCAAAGATATGATAGTCTCTATCTTGATTTGCTCTTGCCAACGATGACTTTGATACGTTTTTACCCATCCCTAAATGATAACATTTGGAATGATGAGCTTCAAGAGCAACTATCAAATCTCGCAAACTTTCACGATTAGAAAGTTGACCAAACATCAAAGCAAGTAGCTGATTCCAGCAGGTGAAGTGCTTCACATATTTGTCGCCATCATACTTGCGCACAATGTAGTTGAACTTATTCCTATCTAAGAATGACACTAGTTGAGAGAAAACGTATTTTTCTTTATGCATTTGCAAATCTCCTTTCAGAGATGCAAAAATGCAAATTGAAATCCGTTTAATCGAAAAAACGCTGTAACTAACTAAATTTCAAATATTTCAAAGAGCTATTTTAGATTTTAATGGGACAGCAATGTTATCATATATAGAACTACAGAGAATAACCTCTACACCATTCCTATCAATAAAACCATAGCCCTCAACTCCTTTTACTCGTGCCAAGCCTTCTGAAAAATTTGCTATTTCATCATATTTTTGAATTGATTTAGAGAATTCTTCCGTAATCTTTATTTCTTTCGGATTAGAAGAGCATCCTATCAAAGTCAAAAGTAATAACAGCATTGCTGTTTCAAAAAAATATCCTACATATAACGAACTGTGGAGAACCAAATAGTTATTACTATTCATTTTTAACGCCAACTCTTCATTATTCCGACTTAATGATAAAATATTTGTTGTTTCCATTGATAAAAGTTTTATAATTATATAGATTAATTTGTTCCGAACATCAAAGGTATTGTAACATAAGCTTTAACTGGATTACCTTGCTCATCCAATGCTGGAATAAATTTAGGTAATAATTTCACTACACGTAACGCTTCATTATCAAGATATTGATGTACACTTTTAATAACTTTAAAATCAGATAATTTACCATCTTCATTAACAACAAATTGTACAACAACTTTTCCTTTTATACTATTTTCTTGTGCCAAAGTAGGGTATTTCATATTCTTTGCTAAAAAATTCAGCAATCCCATTTTCCCTTCGGGATGTCGTGGTTCTGTAATAGATTGGGAACTCACCCCTATCGCTCCTGCATTCTCATTTTCTTTCCTAACCTGCATTGAATGTTTTTTTTGTATCTGTTCAACAGTCAAACGCTTACCCTCAAATGATTCTACATGGAAATTTGTATATTCAGGCAAGTGTGTTATTATATTTTTTAATGATGAAAAATCTTTAAGGTTTTTACAATTCCCAATTATTAATTGTGGTGTCATATTAGAGTGACCATATTTAGGAACTCCAAAACTATGAACATTTTCCAAACCTGTCAAAGCTTGTAAATTAGAACAGTTAAGAATTTCAATTACACACCCAATTGCATTTAAACCACACAACGAGCTAATTGTTGAAAGATTCTCACATCCATCAAATTCGATACTATACACATATTTAAGCGATTCCAACCCTCTCAAAGATATAAGTGAAGGGCAATACTTAACAGATAGCTGACCACACCTGTTTAGTTTCTGCAATCCATTTAATGATTTAAGATTTAAACAATGTTTAATATCCAAACTACCCTCAATAATCTCCAAATTTTGAAAGCCGTCCAAATCGGATATATTAACTTCACTAATATATAATCCACCTTTCCCAATCTTTCTTATGTTATTTACTCCCTGAAGGGATATAACGTTTTTCCCATATATAGACAATCCTTTGACATATTCCAAATTATTAAGAAAAGATAAATTGGAAACGCTACAGGCTATATCAATCGCATAATCCACAGATTTAAACCCCTGTAAATCAAACCTATCCAAAGCTGATTTAGTGCGAAATATCACAACATCTCTAACTCCAAACTCAACTCCTTCCGTAGTATTTACAAAGTTTTCAAAACTTTGAGCATGAACATTTATACATAAAAAGTAAAACATAAAGAAAGAACTAATAATTTTTTTCATAAATGCATTTAATTGACAATACCCATAGGCTCTAAAGGGAAGATTATAAAAAAGAAGTGTGAGCCTGTTAGTATTCAACCGATAGGCTCTGGACTGCCCGTGTAAGTGAATAAAAAACAGCTCACACCTTTGGCTGTATATGTTATTGGAGAACATATATAACAAACCAAAGGAAGAACGTCTTATATCCCTCTTACACTTGAATTGTCCAGATTCATCGGTAAGGAACTACTAAACGCTTCCTACATTATGTACACTATCATTGATAGCAATGCAAAGTTATAGAAAGTTTAGATAAGAACGTTCTTTGTGAGCTGTTATTTTTCACAAAGGTATAGCTTTTATATCAGAAACTTAACATATCATACGTTTCTAGCAATTCTTGCGTGCGTAATCCCAGATACCTACGTGTAGTCATTACATCAGCATGGTTAAACAATTCCGACAGTTTGATAAGAGCAAATTCTGAATTCTCCCCAGCAGCCTCAACAACTCTCCTGCCAAACGTTTTTCGCATACTATGAGTACTAAAGTGTTCAATTTTCAAATTATATTTTGATTTTATCGACTTGAATAACACATTAATTCTTTGCGTACTATACACTGTCTTTTTACGGCTAATAAAGCACTTCTCATTTTTATCTGTTACACCTAAAGCCATACAACAATCAGCAATGTGCTTTTGAAAATTTGAATTTATTTTTATTTCACGTCTTTTTCCCGTTTTCTTTTCGATAATAGCAAAAGAGTGACCGTCTAATAACATTGACCATGTTAAAGTTAAAAGGTCTGATATACGCAAACCAAAGAAAGAGCCACAGCCAATCAACAAAGACAAACGGTATTCTTTGTCACGATACAACTTTCTAACTAATGATAACATTGAATCCCATTCCATATAATCCGAAGTAACATAGCTATTTTTCAAACTCATAATATTCTTTTTTAATTGAAATCTATTGTTTTTGAATCTAACACGAACCCATTTATTATTAAACCATTGATAATCAACACATATTCAAAAGTTATATTAGTGAATATTAAAAAACTCTTTTAATTAGTCACCACAATAGAAATTGTTACCTCTTCCATATCCCATTGCATAAGAAAGAGTTTCTGAATCAATTCCTTTATACCAATTCTCATTTGTCTTGGCTTCTTTTCTTTCGTTGTGCGCTTTCCAACTTGCGGCTATCATTGCATCAAGCCTTGCTGCTTTTTCTTCGAGAACTTTGACTGCATCCCGTTCCCAACTCCAAGCTGCTCTAAGACACTCCGACCAAGAACGTCCCCTGCGTTGAAAATCGTTATTGTAAAGTCTATGAGCATCTTTCATCACTTGTCTTTTATTATACCGTTTCATATCGTCTTCGTTTTAATCACAACGCAAAGATGTGACATATATTTAATACATGCAATTTATTTACACTAGAGATAGTTAAAAGTATGACATTTATTCATTTTATGTCACACAATTACTATTTTTGCAAAAAACTATTGCATTATGGAAGAAAAAGAGAAGAAAGAACGGACAGTAATTCATCTTTATATAAAAGAGAATGACACCCACCACTATTTCGGAAGCATAGCCAATGTTTTTGAATATTTTTCGCCTGATATACTTGGGATTTCCTACGGTTCTTTACGAAATTACGGATTATCCAACGAAAAAACTTTTCAAAACTCAAAGTGCATCATTCGAAAAGGAACCCTTTTGTCAAAATCGGGGAATAGGGGCAAAAAATAAATAGCAAACAGTGTGCTACCTAACATTCGGATATATATCCAGTCACTTATATTTCATATAACACATTGTATTACAACAAATTGATAGTACATCGCAAAAATCAGATAATAATAAGACACTTTATACCATACTTGTACTTTTTGAGGGCTTTTCAGGCAAAATTTCTTATTAAAAGGTGGTAATAGATATTAGAAAGTCGTATATTTGCATAAACAAAATATACTTATATTATATAGTTGAAAGTAGGCATACTTGGAAGTAATGGTTTGTTAAGGTTACATTGCTTCCTTTGTTCAACTATCAAACCTTAACATCCTAAATAAGTGACACGTACAAGTCACACAATAATATCAACCTTAACATGTACAAAAATGAAAAATTCTCTTTTAAACTGATGATTTCCGTCAATGGTTACACAGAAAAACCTACCAGTAAAGACTACAACAAAATATCCTTTGAAGAAAAGGAAATTACTATTTCTGAATTGGAGCAATTTATAAAACAAGGATATATATTCTCTTGCACATATATCGACAAGGAAATAAAATCCCTCTTTGGTTATAAGAAGAAAGAAAGGGCTTTACATACTAACATAATAGTATTTGATATTGATAATACATTATTATCATTCGATGAATTATTAGTAACATTGAAATATCAGCCAAGCATTGCGTATACCACATTTTCACATATTACTAAAGGAAACAGATATAGACTTCTATACATTTTCAATACACCACTAAATCAAAATCAATATCAGATACTATATGATAATATTATAACAAATATAGAATTAGATAATCATAATAGAGCAATCTACCAATTTTATTTAGGGAGCTACGCAAATTGTAAACTTATAAACAATCTTATCATTTATAATTATGATGATATTTCCATTTCTAACAGTATAAAAGAAAAGCCAACACCATACAATATACAGTTACAAATGGAAAAGAGACATAAAGTTGTAGTTGAAATAAAGGACCATGAATATATTACCAATTTTTGGAACCTTTCCCATAAAGACTTAATAGAAAAATACAGAGAAAAATATCCATTCTTTGAAAATAATTTGGAAGAAGCCAATGAAGATATTCCATATATTACAATACCTGAAAACTATTGCTGTATCAAAAGATATTGGTTCAAGGAAAAAACAAAACTTAATAATGGTAATTGTGTTTACTCCAACAGAGTATGTAAAATTAAAGACGGGAACGGGCGTAGAAAAAAACTCTTTTTAAATGCTATAGTACGCAAATATATATACCCACAAATTGAATTTGAACATTTGCTGCACTGTTTAGCCAACGAACTATACTATTACATCAATAACAGCAAGGACCCAATAAGCAAACAAGAATTATATGATATCGCAGAAAATGCATATAATGAAAACATTGACAAATACTCAACAATGATTAAACAACAGCAGACAGAAAAAAGAAAATGGATAATAAACCCTCAATATTGCATCAAATACAATCTTTCAGCTAAGACTGTACGAAATATGGTAAAAGGGAAAATCAATAATGAATTAATTGGCTTATATTATGATTGTTCCAAATCCCTAAAAGAAAATCTATCAACCTTTAAAGCACTGAATTTAAAAGTAGGAAAAAGTAAATTATATGAATGGTGTAAAGAAAACAACATTCCAACCAATATAAAAAATAATCAATCAACTAAAAATACTGTTGGCTTATATCTGTATAACCCTATTTCGGCAATAGCAGGATAGGATTCCACTATAGAAATCCACCCGTTACAAACTATAGGGGGGGACTACAAAAATCCTCCCCCTGAGTGAGGGGTTACGGCGGTAGGAATATTATTATTTATGACTCGGATAATAAACGTTCCAAGACCTTGTCATTGCGTGCTTTCCAATCAACTCTGTTCTCTTGTAAAGATTTTCTAAATTTTTCATTAAAAGGTACGCTTAAATCTTTATCACTATCTTCATAAGCATAAAAAGGGAAACATCCCATCCATCCTGTTTCTTGTATCATTTGATTAAATGTATCATAATCATACTCACCTGATTTAAACTCCACATATATTTTACTTCCACCATGATAAGTAATAATACGTGTACTTTTATCATACGAAAAACAATGTTCCGTATTATTAAGTAACCACCCCTGAAATTCAACACCATAATGACAATGCAATTCATCATAAAACATCTCCTCCTTTTTATAACGAGCGCATTTAATTGTTCCCCACATCTCCTCACCTCCTTTATAAGATACTACGACCAACAACCAAAGTTCATGTAAACGAAATATAGTAATTTTATCAATATATTCATCAACCATAGTCTTTACCAAATCCCTATTTTTCCTAATCTCATCCATTTTATTAATCAACAAAGGATTGGCATTCAAACGCCTCAAATTATCAATAGTAATTCTCTTTGTTGTGATTTCTCGTGACAATTTATCCATAGTTTTGTTCAACACGTTTTTAGTTTCATCATATTTATGTTTTGCATCTGAAATCAAATTCTTTGCAACCTCATCGTCTTCAATCGCAATAAGACGTTTAAGTGTCTTTTTATAAAGATTCTCCGCTTCAACCAATTCTGTATTCTTTGATGATTTTATTTGAACCAACTCTTCGATTTCTTTCCCTAAATTTTCTATCTTTAAAATATTGCTCTGCTGAATATTAATCTCAGCAAACATTTGAATTGACAACTGTAAAACAAGTCCATCCAATTTCCATTGTCGAAGTTCTGCCCCATTCGTGCATGTTCGTGGTTTATCTTTACGATTCACTCTACCATAACATTTGTAAGTACGTCCACCACTGATATAATTTTTAGATGTTTCATTTGATTTCCCTACAGAAAAATTAGCACCGCATTCGCCACATACCATTAAATGTTTCAATAAATTCTCATGCCTGACTGCATTATTCTTATTATAATGCGCTTTGGAAAGTTTATCTTGGGCTTGCTGAAACAACTCGTCTGATACAATTCGCAGACTTTCCACATGTTCCGAATATTCATAAACAATCTCTCTATCTTGCCTTTCGGATAACGGAAGTGGATTGGTAGGGTCTGGTTTATAAAATGTTATTCTACGATTACCTTTATATAACTCATTGTGCATAAGTCTGTTTATTGTAGAAATACGCCATTTTAAATTATCTGTATCAAATTTATACTCTTTCACCTCCAATCCTTTTGCTTCTCTATTCTTCTTGTACTCATTCAATTTTCTTATGTATGGAGCAGGTACTTTCTCAGCATTCAATATCTCTGATATTTGAATTGAAGAATATCCACCAACATACATTTCAAAAATACGGGCAACAATCTTACTTTCGATAGGATTTATAACAATCTGTTTATTTTCATTGTGCATATACCCATACGCACGTTCATCCCCTCCTCCATGACCAGCTTGAACTTTTGTTATCTTGCCGCTTAATGAACGTTCAACAAACAATTCTATCTCATAGCTTGACATAACGGCAAGCACATGCAATAAAATAAGACTACCTACATCTTTATTACTATCTCTTACCCACAATTTTTGTTTATCAAAATACAAGTTAATGCCTTTATCTATAAACAATTTGATTTGTTCTAATAACTCCGTAGCATTTCTTGCAAGACGAGAAAATTCAGAAAATAAAATTATGTCAATATCCCCATATTCAACTCTTTCAAGCATCTTGGCATATTCAGGACGAAACTCTCCCTTTTTAAAACCACTAATAACATCTATGAAAATATCCTCTTCTTCAACGTTCCAATGGTTGTCTTCTACAAACTTCAACAATTCCTCTTTTTGTCTATCAGTTGTCTGTTGTTGCGTACTAACACGACAATAGATTAGTACCTTCTTATCCATATTATTCATTATCTTTGCACTGTTAATTACATCAATATCAATTAATATGGAAACAAATATAGAAATAAATAAGCCAAGTCCCAAGTTTCAGGATGTGTCAATCGCACCTATGCATACAGCAGAGCATTTACTCAATGCAACCATGGTAAAAACCTTTGGCTGCCCGCGTTCTCGCAATGCCCACATCGAAAGAAAAAAGAGCAAATGTGATTATATACTTTCGTCATGTCCGACAGCGGAACAAATCCAGTCCATTGAAGAGATAGTAAATGAAGCAATTAGTCAAAACCTACCTGTGACTGTTGAGTATATGACACATGAACAGGCCAAAGACATAGTAGATTTAAGCAAACTACCTGCTGACGCAAGTCCTACCCTTCGCATTGTCCGCATTGGAGATTATGACGCCTGTGCCTGTATCGGATTGCATGTATCAAATACTTCTGAAATGGGAACTTTCAAAATCATTAGCTATGACTATGACGAAGAAAGGCAAACATTAAGAATGAGATTCAAACTAATCGAGAAGAAATAGACATATTATCAAATTAATATCTATCTTATATAAAATAAATAAAAATAGAATACATTTTGTCATCATTATTGCAAAATTGGCATTATTATAATGACAAATAGACAATTTTAGTCTCAAAAATCACTTGGCATAAGGTTTGCACTTATAGAAGCGAACAACGGTTCGAGAGCAGACGATGGAAACCGGGACAACCGGTACCATCAGAAGTGAAAATACCGAAGTTCAAGAATAATTAACTGAATGTTTAACTTAAAGATAGGAGACTAAAATTATGATGCCTGTTAGAAGAACTCAAAGTTGGTTACCAAGTATCTTTAATGATTTCTTTGATAACGATTGGATGGTAAAAGCAAATGCTACTGCACCTGCAATTAATGTTTTGGAAACAGAAAAAGAATACAAAGTGGAATTGGCTGCTCCGGGTATGACGAAGGATGATTTCAATGTTCGCATTGATGAAGACAATAACCTCGTTATCAGCATGGAGAAGAAGACAGAAAACAAGGAGGAAAAGAAAGACGGTCGCTATCTGCGTCGCGAATTCTCATACTCTAAGTTCCAGCAAACAATGATTCTACCGGATAATGTAGACAAAGAGAAAATTGCTGCATCTGTAGAACATGGCGTTCTAAATATCGAACTTCCGAAACTCTCTGAAGAAGAAGTGAAGAAGCCAAATAGACAAATCGAAATAAAGTAATACAGTAACCACTTACTATTCACCGGAGACGGTGATGAAAAGGATCAAAAACAGCTCTCTCCCTTAAAGGGAAACGAGCTGTTTTTTATTGTCTTTGCAGGCAATGCCGCCTTATTAACATAACATACCCACAGGGTTTTCGGACTGACCCCTTATTATCTTCAGTTGTTCTTCCGATAACTAATTACCGCCCAACTATTAAACACGACTGCAAAAAGCAACAATATTCCGAACTGCGGCAGCAAATCAAAGAAACCACTCCCCTTCAGATATATCATTCGCATCACCTCCATAAAATACTTCAAAGGATTGAATATCGTTATTATTTGTGCCCATTCCGGCATGCTGCTAATGGGGGTAAACAAACCGCTCATCAAAATCACCACCAACAAACAGAACCACATAACAAACATTGATTGCTGCATCGTTGCTGAATAGTTGGAAATGACTAGTCCGAAGCCGGACATCACCAGAACAAAAAGAACCGCGAAAAAGTAAATCAACAGAAAATGCCCGACAGGTACTATGCCATAAATTAACCAGGCTAATATGAAACACACCGTCAGCACCAGAAAACCAATCAGCCAATAAGGCAGGAGCTTTGCCAAAATAAAAACAAACTTCGGAACCGGAGTCACATTGATTTGTTCTATTGTCCCCACTTCCTTCTCGCTAACCACATTCAACGCAGGCAAGAAACCACAAATCAAAGTCAACAACATGACCATCAATGCCGGAATCATATAGAGCTTATAGTTCAGATTCGGATTAAACAATCCCTGCGTATCAACCTGTATGGAAGGGAAAGTGCCGGAAACGGTAGCTGCTTCGGGATGTTCCGAACGTAGTTCGGCTGCATAATCATTAATGATAGAAGACAAATAAGAACTACCCAGACCGCCTTTCGTTCCATTCACGGCATTGGCTGCTATCAATACATGAGCATCCTCTCCATTCATCCAATCCCGTTCCAAATGCCTTGGAATTTCCATCACAATATCAGCCGTTCCAATTTCAATGTTTCGAAGACCTTCTTCATACGAGGTCGGTACTTCTACCAAACGAAAGTAAGTGGAGGCAGCAATCTTATTCACTAAACGTTGTGAAATAGCCGAATGGTCATTATCCACAATATTCAGCTGTATATTCTTGATTTCCAGATTTACCGCCCAAGGCATCAATAGCATAATCATGCATGGAAATACAAGAATCAATTTCGGAAGAAACGAATTGCGAAGCAATTGTTTAAACTCTTTTTCTATCAGGAACTTTATCATAAATAATTCTTCAATTTGCTGATATGTTTATATGTCAATGCCATGTAGTATAACACAGCCAATTGGCACATTAACATATTATTCTTATCTACTCCAATCTATACTTGAATTTCTTGATACTGATCGTAATAAGTACCGTCGCCATCAATAATAAGATACCAATCTCCTTATATACCAATACAACAGGTACTCCTTCAATCATCAACTTTCGCACAGCCTGAATATACCAACGTGCCGGAAGTATATCCGAGATCCACTGAAGTATCAACGGCATACTCTCAATAGGGAAAATCATCCCCGATAAAAGCATCGTGGGCATCATCAACATCAAACCGGAAACCAGCATGGCCGCAACCTGTGTACGCGTGACTGATGAAATCAATAAGCCCAACGCCAAGGATACGAAGATAAACAACAAAGAGACAGTTATCAACCAGAATAAACTTCCTACTACTGGAACATCCAGCACAAAGACCGAAAGTAAAAGGATAGTGATCAGATTGACAAACGACAACACAAAATAAGGCACAGCCTTTGCCAAAATAATAAATAGTGGCTTCACAGGCGAAACCAGTAATACCTCCATGGTCCCCGTCTCTTTTTCACGAACAATGGAAATCGAGGTCATCATAGCGCAAATCAGCATCAGGATCAACCCCATTACCCCCGGAACAAAGTTATAAGCACTCTTCATTTGCGGGTTATACAACAGTTTTATATCCGACGTTAAACGGGCAGCCGACATATTGGGCGGCATCATTTCCTGACCTACCATAGAAACAATTCCCGTTGCATAATTAACCTGCGAAGTCGACATATTCGGATCTGTCGCATCTACTACCAGCTGCACACGAGCATCACCCGTATAGAGATCATCTATAAAACGTTCGCTAAAAACAATCGCCATATCAACCTTATTCTTCAGAAAAGCAGCTTCCATTTCCTGGGGCGAATGAAAACGTGCAGTAACGGTGAAGTACTCACTGGCGTCCAAACGATCAATTATCTTTCGTGTCACCACATCATTAGAAGGATCGAGCACCGCCAACCGGACATTTTTCATCTCTGTACTGATGGCAAAACCGAATAGTATAATTTGTACAACCGGCATCCCCAACAAAATCAGCATGGTTCGCCGGTCACGGAAAATATGATAAAATTCCTTCTTTACAAAAGCTATAAACTGTCTCATAATCAATCTGCTTTGCGCACCGCACCGCGGGCTAATTGCTGAAAAACATCATCCATCGTTTCCGTACCGAATTGTTGCTTCAGACGGGCAGGTGTATCAAGAGCTTTAATCTGACCGTCCACCATGATAGATATCCGGTTACAATATTCCGCTTCATCCATATAATGGGTAGTGACAAATATGGTGATTCCCTGGTCGGCTGCCTGATAAATCAATTCCCAGAACTGCCTTCTCGTAGCAGGATCTACTCCACCCGTCGGCTCATCCAGAAAAACAATTCTCGGCTCATGGAAGATTGAAACTGAAAAAGCTAATTTCTGCTTCCACCCCACCGGAAGACTCTTCACCAGAGTATCCCGCTCGGCAGCAAGCCCCAGGCGATCCAACAATTCTTCTGTCTTCCGCTCTATCTCTTGTTCCTTCATGCCATAAATTCCGGCAAACAGACGGATATTCTCCCACACTTTCAAATCTTCATACAGCGAAAATTTCTGGCTCATATATCCAATATGCTTCTTTACTTGTTCAGCTTCCCGGAAAATATCATATCCTGCCACCTTTCCTATGCCTGATGTCGGTTTGCTCAATCCACAAAGCATGCGCATGGCTGTAGTCTTTCCGGCACCGTTAGCACCCAGGAAGCCAAATATCTCTCCCCGGTTCACCTGAAAAGAGATATGATCTACCGCTGTAAAATTGCCAAAACACTTTGTCAGCTGCTCCACTTCAATGACCGGAGCAGTTTCATGCCTCACCTCCTCCCGTTCCAAAGAAGGCGGGCAAAGGATGGATGCAAATTGCTGAAGAATACGCTCGGGGGTATCAATGCCATGAATCTTTCCATGATTGATAAAAGCAATCCGGTCACATTGCCGGGCTTCATCCATGATGGGAGTAGAAACAACAATGGTAATACCCTGTTCCCGCAAGTTACGGAGCATTTGCCAAAATTCCTTGCGCGACACAGGATCCACTCCGGTAGTGGGTTCATCCAGAAATAAAATATCAGGCTTATGGATCAAAGCGCAACTCAATGCCAGTTTCTGCTTCATACCACCCGACAAAGCTCCTGCCCTTCTTTTCCTGAACGGTTCTATCTGCTGATAGATATCTTTAATTAAATCATAGTTCTCCTGAACAGTCGTATGGAATACGGTAGCGAAAAACTCCAGATTCTCCTCTACTGAAAGATCCTGGTAAAGTGAAAAACGACCGGGCATATATCCAACCTTCGTACGAATCTGTTTATATTCTGTTGCCACATCCAGTCCGCCAATCGTGGCCGTTCCCTTATCTGCCAGCAGCAAAGTAGTCAGAATACGGAATAAGGTACTCTTACCGGCACCGTCAGGACCTATCAGCCCAAAGATCTCTCCCCGTTCTACCACAAAAGAAACCTCTTTCAGCGCTTCCACCGTTCCATAGCTCTTGCCGACTTCTTTCACAACCACTATGGGTACATCCTTCTCCATTTCCCTGACTTTAATTTTTAATCTTCATTCTTTAATTTCACTCCGCCATACATACCAATCTTCAACGCTCCGTCGTTCTTCACCGCAATCTTCACTGCATATACCAGATTAGCACGTTCATTCTTCGTCAGAATTGTTTTTGGAGTGAATTCCGAACGATCGGAAATCCAAGTCACTTCCCCCGGATAAGCTTTCTGCTCCGAGTTGCCATAGTCAGCATACACAGTCACTTGATCTCCCAGTTTCACTTTTGATAACTGTTCGGAAGTGATGTAAGCCCTCAAATACATACGATCCACTTCGCCCACCTTAAATAAAGGCTTACCGATAGCCGCCAATTCACCGGCTTCCGCATATTTAGCCAATACTATACCTGCGATAGGTGACTGAACATGACATTTAACTAACTGATCCTCCACTTGCGCTACCTGTATAGCAACCGAATTGCCTTGTTCTGTAAGGCTATTCGTACTATTACGCAACGATGATTCCTGTGCAACGAGCTGCCGTTCGAGTAATTTGACTTGCGCGTCCCAATCATCCAGTTGCTTCTGATTGGCCGCACCTGCAGCAAGTAAGTTTTCCACCCGTTTCCTCTCACGCTCTGCCGTGACAATTTGCTGTTTGGTAGCGGCAATCTGTTTGGCAAGATCAGGACGCTGGTTTTCTACCGATTTCATACTAGCTTCCAATTGCAGTTTCTTTAAATACAATTGTACCGTATCTACCAAACCGATCTCCTCACCCGCTTTCAGCTTTGTTCCCTCTTCTACTTCCAGTCGTAGCAATTTTCCGGCAGCCTCGGCGGACACTATTACTTCCGTAGCTTCAAATGTACCGGTTGCGTCATAATCAGGTGTTCCATTTCCACAGGCAGATAACATCATCAGCGTTATCCCCCACATTCCTATTTTTGTTATTCTTTTCATATCCGGAGAAGTTATATTAATCATTTATTGTATATTTCAATTGATAAATTCCCATTAACCGTTGAATCTCATGCATGGCTTTCGACTGACGCGCCAAGCTCTCATTAGTCAGTTCACGTAACATTTCAGTCACGGTCAATGTTCCATTTGCCACCTTTGCTTCGGCAGCTTTACGGATATTTGTACGCAACCGTATAATTTCATCATCATCCCGCATTTGCTTCTCCAAGGAATGGATAGCCTGATCCTGCTGCGTCATTTCCAGCCTCGTATTGAAAAGGAATACATCCCGGTTATTATCCAGTTGCTGTCTTTTCTTCTCGATCACCCGACGGTCATTTTTCAAAGTATACAGACTACCGAAATTCCATGAAAGCCGGACACCTGCCATATAATAAGGAGAGAATTCATTCTTCAGCATATCCAATCCGGGATTTCCGTATGCTCCTTGTACAAACAGTCCGAACTGCGGAAGATGACGCACATTCAAAGCCTTCTCCTGCACTTGCAGTCCAGCTCCCTGTGCATCAAACAAAGCCAACTCCGGCCGACGAATCTCACTGACAGCCGAAACCGTACTTTGAGGTACAGGCTTCTCCAGCACCGTCTCCGGAGACAGTGCTTCTCCTACCAACAGCGAAAGCATTTTCAAATAAGCTGCCCGTGATGATACTAAATCAATTCTTTTCTGTTTTGTATTCAGCTGCTCCACTTTCACTGCATCCAAATCAGCTTGATTGGCTATTCCATTTTCCACATAAGCAGTAATCTGACGATAATTTCTCTCTAGCTCATCTTGTAACAATGTATTCTGTTTGATTTGCTCGTCCAGCAGGAGAATTCCAAAATAAAGATCATTCACGCGGTCATTCAGCGCATACATATCTACATTCAGTTTTTCTTTCTCCACTTCAGCCTCTGCAATCGTCTGCTTCTTCTGCATACAAATTCCTCCCCCGTCCCATATCTTCTGTTGCAACTCCAACATGACCTGATATTGGTCTTTGGGCAATCCTTTTAAATCTACTCCGGGAAGTTTTACCGGAATTTCTGTGACATCACTTTGATAAGAGGCCTTAGCCGAAAGAGCAAATTGAGGTAAATATCCCTTGGCTGCATTTTCCAGATTATATTCCTTTGTCTTCTCCACTAAACCATACTGATGTACCAGCGGATAATTGTCCTGCGTCTTCCGCTGACATTCTTCCAATGTAATCTGCGCATACGCTCCTGCTACATACAGTAAAAAGGAGAAACTGAAAATCATTCTTTTCATATCCATTATTTCTTTGGTTTCTTCGAAAGACAAAGATAGGGATTTCCTGAATACAGTCACTCTCTATGAGTTGGCAAAATGTTCTGAAGAGATAATGGATAAAATGATGAGAAAAATTAAAGAAAAAAGTAGCCTAAAATTGCTTTTATGTAATTTATAAGTTACCTTTGTAAAATGAAAGTAAGAGAAGTCATAACATATAAAGAATATTTTGATGATTTTTTCAAGAAACAACCACAGAAGGTTCGCGATAAAATCATCAAAGTGCTAGATATTATCGAGCAGATAGACCGAATCCCAACGACATATCTAAAATACATAGAAGGTACTAATGGACTATTTGAGGTTCGCGTGCAACTAGGCAATAATATCTTCCGCATTTTTTGTTTCTTTGACGGTAATAAATTGGTTGTTTTGTTAAGTGGCTTTCAGAAAAAGACACAAAAAACACCACCAGAAGAAATAAAAAGAGCAGAACGGCTTATGACCGACTATTATAAAGAAAAAGAAAAGGAGATTTTAGAATGAATACAAAGACATTAGACCAAATTAAAAATGAGTATTACGGTGAAGTTGGAGCACCGGAACGAGACAGGCTTGAGCGAGAACTTGAGGCTTTGCGCATTGGCTTTAAGATACGAAGTGCCAGAGAAAAATTAGAGATGACACAAGCAGAGCTTGCAAGTCGCATTGACAAGAAACGTACATTCATATCAAAAGTTGAAAACGATGGAGAAAATATTACTCTCAAAACATTATTTGATATTGTAGAACGTGGACTTGGTGGAAAATTAAATATCGAAGTGCAATTATAAAAATAATGCCGGAGTGCTAAACTCCGGCTTTCAATTGAATATCAAACGAATGACAGGAATGACACCACACGAATATCAGCAAACGAAATAATCTTTATTTCGAGAACTCTTTAATCCGTTGTTCCTCTTCCAATTTACAAATCAGTAATGTATTATCTTTCTCCGCGATGATATATCCATCCAGTCCTTGAACGACAACTCGTTTTTCTTCGCTGGCATGCACAATACAATTCTTACTGTCATACAAACGTATATCGGTTCCTACAGTAGCATTTCCCGATTTATCCTGTGGCAAAAGACCGCGAAGTGCTCCCCATGTGCCTAAATCCGACCAGCCGAAAGAAGCCGGTAACACGTAAATCGCTTCTGCTTTTTCCATCACCGCATAGTCGATAGAAATACTTTCGCAAGTCGGGAATAACTTTTTGATTGTTTCATTTTCTTTTTCCGTATAGAAATCCGGGAAAATACGGTCAAAAATCTGTGCGATACCCGGAGCATATACACGCATCACGGAAGTGATAGTACGCACGTTCCACACAAAGATTCCCGCATTCCAGAAGTAATTACCTTCCGCCAAATACTTTTCAGCTGTCTCTTTATCGGGTTTTTCCTTGAATGCGTCTACTGTATAAATTTCTTTATCTGTTTGAAGCTGGTTGGCAGCAGCAATATATCCGTAGCCTGTCTCCGGACGAGTCGGCCGAATACCTATTGTGACAATAGCACTGCTATCATCCGTAAAACGAAGTGCTTTCTCCATCACTCTACGGAACTCGCCCGTATCGATGACTAATGCATCCGAAGGAGTTACTACAATATTAGCACGGGGATGCTTCTTTTTGATTTTCCAACAAGCAAATGCGATACAAGGTGCAGTATTTCGTGCACAAGGTTCCGCTAAAATATTACTTTCCGGAATTTCCGGCAACTGCTCCCGAACAATATCAATGTATTTTTCAGAAGTTACGACCCACATATTTTCCCTAGGGCAAACACCGTCGAAACGGTCTGCCGTCAACTGAATCAGCGACCGGCCACATCCCATTACATCAATAAATTGTTTAGGACATTCCGGAGTGCTCATCGGCCAGAAACGGCTCCCTATGCCACCAGCCATTATTACAACATGATTATCCATACCTATTATCCTCCTGTAAAAAAATACTATTTTAAATAAGCGCGCAAGTTACATTAAAATGTCCAAAACAGCAAATAAAGACCAAGAGTATTTAATTTTCCAACTGAATAATCGAAAAATTGTATTTCTACAATAATAAACAAAGGCCGCTCTCGAATAATAAGAACGACCTTTGTCTTTTCATTTCAATAGACTATAATCATCTTATTTATATTCTGCCCAGCTCTTGATAGCTATATCATCCACACTCATCGTACAGAAGGCATTGATAAATGCACTAGCCAGACGAGCGTTCGTAATCAACGGAATATTTAAATCAATAGCGGCACGACGGATTTTATACCCATTACTTAATTCTCCGGCAGTCAAGTTCTTTGGTATATTGACTACCATATCTATTTCCTTACTATGAAGCATCTCCAACGCCTGCGGATGTCCCTCTTCACTCGGCCAATAAACATGAGTACTCTCAATACCGCTCTCGGCAAGCGCTTTATGTGTACCGCCCGTCGCAAAGAGTTTATATCCCTTATTCACCAACATACGGGCTGCATCCATCATATCCGCTTTTTGCTTCATGGTACCCGTGGAAAGCAAGATATTCTTCTTCGGAATACGATAGCCTACAGAAAGCATTGCTTTCAATACAGCACAAGAAGTATCCATACCAATACAACCTACTTCACCGGTGGAAGCCATATCTACTCCCAACACCGGGTCGGCTTTCTGCAAACGGTTGAAAGAGAACTGTGAAGCTTTGATTCCCACATAGTCCAATTCGAAAAGATTCTTTTCCGGTTTTTCGACAGGCAGGCCAAGCATAACTTTGGTTGCCAGTTCAATAAAGTTGATCTTCAGTACCTTGCTGACAAATGGGAAAGAACGACTAGCACGCAAGTTACATTCAATCACCTTGATATCATTGTCTTTTGCCAAATACTGAATATTAAACGGACCGGAGATATTCAAAGCCTTGGCAATCTCACGGCTGATACGCTTGATACGACGAACAGTTTCTACATATAGCTTTTGTGGCGGGAACTGAATAGTCGCGTCACCGGAGTGTACTCCTGCAAATTCGATATGCTCACTAATAGCGTATGCCACAATTTCGCCATTCTGCGCCACGGCATCCATTTCTACTTCCTTGGCATGTTCAATAAACTGACTTACTACTACCGGATGTTTTTTCGAGACATTGGCTGCCAGTTTCAGGAAACGTTCCAGTTCTTCCTGATTGGAACAAACATTCATTGCAGCTCCCGAAAGCACGTATGACGGACGGACAAGTACAGGAAAACCTACTTCTTCAACAAACTCCTGAATGTCATCCATAGATGTTAATTCACGCCAACGGGGCTGATCCACCCCGATACGGTCGAGCATGGCAGAGAATTTCTCACGGTCTTCAGCGTTATCAATGCTCTTGGCACTTGTGCCAAGGATATTGATATTCTGTGCATCCAGACGCAAAGCAAGATTATTTGGAATCTGACCACCGGTAGATACAATTACACCATGCGGATTCTCCAGTTCCAGAATATCCATCACACGTTCAAAAGTCAATTCGTCGAAGTACAAGCGATCGCACATATCGTAGTCTGTAGATACAGTTTCAGGATTATAATTAATCATCACGCTGCGCCATCCTTCTTTACGAATAGTATTCAAAGCCTGCACACCGCACCAGTCAAATTCTACGGAAGAACCGATACGATAAGCGCCGGATCCCAATACGACAATGGATTTATGGTCGCCCAAGTAATGAACATCATTTGCCACACCGCTATAAGTAAGATACAGATAATTGGTTTGTGCCGGATATTCGGCTGCCAAAGTATCGATCTGCTTCACTACCGGAAGAATACCCGCTTCTTTACGATGTTTGCGGACATAAAGAATACCATCCTCCATATCACCTTCGTAGCCGATGGCACGGGCAACCTGGAAATCAGAGAAACCTTGAACCTTGGCTTTACGAAGCAGTTCGTCTGGCAGATCGGCTATTTGTTTGTGATTATTTCCCCAGCTATGCAGTTCTTCGGAAGTCTGCATGATATTCATCAATTTCTGAAGGAACCATTTATCAATCTTAGTCAGTTCGTGTACCTGATCGATGGTGTAGCCGGCACGAAAAGCCTTCGAGATAACAAAAATACGTTTATCAGTCGGTTCGCGCAAAGCCTTGTCGATGTCGGAAATAACTAGCTCCTTATTTTCTACAAATCCGTGCATTCCCTGCCCGATCATGCGGAGCCCTTTCTGGATAGCTTCTTCAAAAGTACGACCGATAGCCATCACCTCACCGACAGATTTCATAGAAGATCCCAATTCTTTATCTACACCGTGGAACTTACCCAAATCCCAACGTGGAATCTTACATACAACATAGTCCAGTGCCGGTTCGAAAAAAGCAGAAGTAGTCTTTGTTACAGAGTTCTTCAGGTCGAAGAGTCCGTAACCCAGTCCCAATTTGGCCGCAACGAAAGCCAGCGGATAACCCGTTGCCTTAGATGCCAAAGCCGATGAACGGGAAAGACGGGCATTTACTTCAATCACCCGATAATCTTCGGATTCGGGGTCGAAAGCATATTGCACATTACATTCGCCCACAATACCGATGTGGCGGATGATACGTATTGCCAGTTCCCGGAGTTTATGATATTCTTTGTTCGTAAGCGTTTGTGACGGAGCAATAACGATAGATTCACCGGTATGAATACCCAGCGGGTCGAAGTTTTCCATATTACAAACGGTGATACAGTTGTCGAAACGGTCACGTACCACTTCATATTCCACTTCTTTCCAACCACGAAGAGATTTTTCCACCAATACCTGCGGAGAGAAAGAGAACGCTTTTTCTACAAGAATATCCAGTTGCTCTTCGTTATCACAGAAACCGGAGCCCAAGCCACCCAATGCATACGCAGCACGAACAATTACGGGATAACCCAGTTCTTTTGCTGCGCGACGCGCAGCTTCCGCATTTTCTACGGCTTCACTCTTAATGGTCTTTACATTGATTTCATTCAATTTCTGAACGAAAAGTTCACGATCCTCGGTATCCATAATGGCTTGTACCGGGGTACCAAGTACTTTCACATTATATTTTTCAAGAATACCTTCTTTGTACAATGCCACTCCACAGTTCAAAGCTGTCTGACCACCGAACGCCAGCATAATGCCTTCCGGTTTTTCTTTCTGAATCACTTTCTCTACGAAATACGGAGTCACCGGGAGGAAGTAGATTTGATCCGCCACTCCTTCGGACGTCTGTACCGTAGCAATATTAGGATTGATAAGAATCGTTTCAATGCCTTCTTCTTTCAAGGCTTTGAGTGCCTGCGAACCGGAATAGTCAAACTCACCGGCCTCACCGATCTTCAGGGCACCGGAACCCAACAGCAATACTTTCTTTATATTTTCTTTCATTGATTCTACTTTCTGGTTCACCACAGATTACACAGATTAACACAGATTTTTTATAATCCGTGATGAATATGGGTTATAATAGTTTTACAAATTCGTCGAACAGGAATTCCGTATCCGTAGGTCCACTTGCTGCTTCCGGATGGAATTGTGCAGAAAACCAAGGGTTTCTTTTATGCTTGATTCCTTCGTTAGAGCCATCATTCATATTAATAAATAACGGTTCCCAATCTGCACTCAACGTATTATTGTCTACGGCATAACCGTGATTTTGCGAGGTGATGAAGCAACGTTCAGTGCCTACCATACGCACCGGTTGGTTGTGGCTACGGTGACCGTATTTCAATTTATAAATCTTGGCTCCTCCCGCTTTCGAAAGCAGTTGATTACCCATGCAGATTCCGAAAATAGGCAGTTTCTCGTTTGACATTGCCTTGCGGATATTCTGCACCGCAGCATCACAGGTATCCGGATCCCCAGGTCCGTTAGAAATAAACAGTCCGTCAAATTCGAGTCCGTTATAATCATAATCCCAAGGTACACGAATCACCTCAACATTACGTTTCAGCAGACAACGAATGATATTAGTCTTCACACCGCAATCTACCAGAACAACTTTTTTTAATGAAGAATGAGGAATGAAGAATGAAGAATTAGCTGCGCTGTGGCTGCTTGTTCCACTAGGGAAATAATGAATAATTTCTTTACAGGAAACCTGGTCTACATAGTTTATATCGCTATAAGACGGAAATTCTTCATTCTTCATTCTTAATTCTTCATTTTCAAATACTATTTTCCCCATCATTACTCCATGTTCACGAAGAACTTTCGTCAGCTCGCGTGTATCAATGCCCGTGATACCAGGAACTTTTTCCCGTTTCAGCCAGTCACCAAGACTTTCCACAGCGTTCCAGTGGCTGTATTCATAAGAATAGTCACTTACGATAATCGCTTCCGCGTGGATCTTTTCACTTTCCATGAAAGTGGCAAGTCCATTCGGCTCGATAGTAAAAGGAGGAACACCGTAGTTACCTACCAAAGGATAGGTAAGCGTCATCAACTGTCCGGCGTATGAAGGGTCAGTGAGGCTCTCCGGATATCCGGTCATGGCAGTATTAAACACTACTTCGCCCGCCACCGGCTTCTCGTAGCCAAACGACTTACCGGAAAACCGGCTCCCGTCGTCAAGGATTAATGTCACATTTCTCATTCTTATTATTGAATCGTTGTATGGTTGTTAGAATTGATACATTTGTTCTATATAGTCGATGAACGCCCGGTTCACCATTTTCACACCACCCGGTGTAGGGTAGTTACCGCTAAAATACCAGTCGCCTTTATGATGCGGACAAGCCTCGTGCAATCCCTCCAACGGTTGATAGACGATTTCCACTTTCGCCTTGGTTCCCTTGGGTGTCAGCAGTTCTACCATTTTGGCAGAGATTTCCTCATCAGTGAACGGAGCATAAATGTCTTTCACATAATTTACCATCTGCTCTTTCGGCAGTCCTACCTGCTCTTTCGATTTACGGTAGGCGGCCGCAATCACATCTTTCATATCCCGTTCCTTTAAAAGTTCTACAGCAGCCCTGAAGGCGATAAACTCGCTCATCTTTGCCATATCAATACCGTAATAGTCAGGATAACGCACCTGCGGAGAAGAAGATACGATGACAATCTTCTTCGGACCGAGACGGTCGAGAATACCGATAATACTTTGTTTCAGCGTAGTGCCACGCACAATGCTGTCGTCGATAATCACCAGATTATCAACACCGGGTACAAGACTTCCGTATGTAATATCATACACATGGGCAGCCAAATCATTACGACTGTTTCCTTCGGCGATGAACGTACGGAGCTTAATATCCTTGATTGCCACCTTTTCGCTACGAATACGACGGGAAAGAATAACTTCCAACTCCTCCATATTCGGGTTATGCCCCAATGCAGCGATCTGTTGCACTTTCTCCTCATTCAAGTAATCATCCAGTCCCTGCAACATTCCGTAGAAAGCAACCTCCGCAGTATTTGGAATAAAAGAGAAGACCGTATGATCGATATCATTATTGATAGCTTTCAGTATTTTCGGAACCAACTTTTCGCCCAGCCGTTTCCTTTCTTTATAAATATCGACGTCACTGCCACGGGAGAAATAGATACGTTCGAAAGAACAAGCCTGATTTTCGCGCGGCTTATTGATTTGCGAAGTACGTATCTTACCTTCTTTGCTAATCAACAATGCCTGCCCCGGTTGCAGTTCCTTGATTTCCTCAAACGGAACATTCAAAGCTGTCTGGATAACCGGACGTTCGGAAGCAAGAACAGCTATCTCGTCATCCTGATACCAAAATGCAGGCCGGATGCCCCACGGGTCACGGATAGCGAAAGATTCACCGCTTCCGGTCAATCCACAAATAACATACCCCCCATCCCATTCGCGACTGGAAGTACGCAGTACGTTTGCCAAATCAATATGTTCTTCTATATAATGCGTGATGCCCATGCCCGTAAGCCCTTCGGCTTCGGCAAGATTGAATACACGCTCCACTTCACGGTCAAGACGGTGTCCCACCTGTTCCAACATGATATATGTATCGGCATATTTACGCGGATGCTGGCCAATGGCAGTGATACGGGCAAATATTTCGTCCACATTCGTCATATTGAAGTTTCCGCAAAGAGCGAGATTCTTGGCACGCCAGTTATTTCTTCTTAAAAATGGATGCACGTATGAGATTCCGGATTTTCCCGTAGTGGAATAACGAAGATGCCCCATATATACTTCCCCGGCAAAAGGCAGGACTCGTTTGGCATACGCAGCATCATGCAACTGTTCGGGAGTGAGCTCCTTAAAATTGTTTTGAACATTTTCAAAAATCTCCGTAATAGCTCCGGAGCCTAAAGCACGTTCACGAAACATATATTCTTCACCCGGATTTGCTTCCAGTTTCACACATGCCAGTCCCGCACCTTCCTGTCCACGGTTATGTTGTTTCTCCATTAACAGGTAGAGCTTATTAAGACCGTACATCCATGTTCCGTACTTTTTCTCGTAATACTCCAACGGTTTAAGCAAGCGTATCATGGCAACGCCACATTCATGTTTCAATTGTTCCATCTATACTATTTACGATTTGACGATTTACTATTTACGATTTAAATTACCACCTGCCAATCAAACAACTTACTATCTATCATTGATTCTTCAATCGTAAATAGTAAATAGTAAATTGTCTAATTGTAAATCACATTACTCCACCGTTACCGACTTCGCCAGATTTCTCGGCTGGTCTACATCCATCCCCTTACATACCGCAATGTGATAAGCAAGAAGTTGGAGAGGTACCGTAGTAATTAACGGATCGAGACACTCTATTGTTTCAGGAAGTTCGATACTACAATCGGCAATCTTGCTGATAACCGTATCTCCCTTCGTAACGAACGCAATCACTTTTCCCTTCCTCGCCTTGATCTCCTGAATATTACTTAGCACTTTTTCGTACAGTCCATTCTGCGTAGCAATCACCACTACCGGCATTTCCGCGTCAATCAAGGCAATCGGTCCGTGCTTCATCTCGGCAGCCGGATAACCTTCGGCGTGAATATACGATATTTCTTTCAATTTCAATGCACCTTCCAAGGCAACAGGATAACTATATCCGCGTCCCAGGTAAATAAAGTTATGCGCATACGTGAAAGTTTTCGATAACTCCGCCAGGGTATCATTCAGTTTCAGCACTTCTTTCATCTTCTCCGGAATATGATTTAATTCCTGTACAATTGAAAGATAATGCCGTTCGTCAATTGTTCCTTTCGCTTTGGCAAGCGTCAATGCCAGCATTGCCAGCACAGTGACTTGTCCGGTAAACGCTTTGGTGGAAGCGACTCCGATTTCCGGACCTACGTGGATATACGAACCGGTGTGAGTGGCACGGGGAATAGAAGACCCGATAGCATTGCAAATACCATATATAAATGCTCCGCGGCTTTTTGCCAATTCCACAGCAGCCAAAGTATCCGCAGTCTCACCGCTTTGGGAGATTGCTATCACTACATCCTGTCCGTCAATCACCGGATCACGGTAACGGAATTCGGAAGCATACTCCACTTCCACCGGTATGCGGCAGAAACTTTCAATCAGATGCTTACCAATCAGTCCGGCATGCCAGGAAGTTCCGCAGGCAACGATAATAAACCGCTTGGCATTCAACAGCTTTTCCCGATGATCGATCACAGCGGAAAGTACCACATTGTCTGCTTCCACATTGATACGTCCGCGCATACAATCATGAATACAATCGGGCTGTTCGAAAATCTCTTTCAACATAAAATGCGGATATCCCCCTTTTTCCAGCTGGCCGAGATTAAGCTCCACCTTTTTAATTTCAGGTGTCATTTCAACATTACTCAAGTTGACCACCTTTAATTCTTTTCCCAAATGGAGAACTGCAATTTCTCCGTCTTCCAGATAAACCACCTTATCTGTATATTCTACAATCGGAGTGGCATCCGAAGCAAGGAAGAACTCGTCCGCTCCAATCCCCACTACCAGCGGGCTACTCTTACGGGCAGCAATAATCTCATCGGGATGCTCTTTATCAAGAATCGCAATCGCATAGGCACCAATCACTTCTCCCAACGCCAATTGAACGGCTGTCAGCAAACTGACTTGATTAGTGACTTTCATGTATTCTATTAATTGAACAAGGACTTCGGTATCTGTACTACTTTTAAAAATATAGCCTTTGGCTTGAAGTTTTTCTTTGAGAACGGCGTAGTTTTCAATAATACCGTTATGAATGAGAGCGAGCTTTTCGGAAGAAGAGTAATGAGGGTGGGCGTTAGCGGAACAAGGTTCCCCGTGAGTAGCCCAACGAGTATGGGCAATTCCGATTGTACCGGAAATATCTTTTTGTGTGACGAAATTTTCAAGATCGGAGACTTTTCCTTTCGTCTTATACACATTTAACTGTCGGTCATCACTGATGATTGCTACCCCCGCGCTATCATATCCACGATACTCCAGTCGCTTCAGCCCTTTTATAAGGATAGGGTAGGCTTTTCGTTTACCAATATAGCCTACTATTCCACACATATTATGATATTTTTATTTCGCCTGCAAATATACACATTACAAATAACATAAAGACAACAAAAAGCATATTTATTTGACAGAAACGCATAAAAAAGTTGCAAACACATCAAAAAGTTAAATAATATATTATTTTTAGCTCAAAAAGAAACAAATTACAATCAGCTTCAAATAAGGATAAATAAGCTAACAAATTAAAAGCAAATTTCCTGTTTTTAATAACAAATTAAAAGAATAAAGATTCCTATTCTCATTTCGCGTCACACAAAAGCTAAATTTCACTATCATTTTGAAATTAAAATATTAACTTTGCCAAACAATTTGATACATCAAACAGGTATTATCATACAATAAAGCTAGTAAGAATGAAGAAACAAGAACTTTTTAACAACGTAACAGAAGGATTCCCTTACCAACGACAGCCCCAACAGGTGGGCTTGTACGATGCGGCATACGAACACGATGCCTGCGGTGTCGGTATGCTGGTTAACATTCATGGAGAAAAGTCACACGACATTGTTGAGTCGGCTTTAAAGGTATTAGAGAACATGCGCCACCGCGGCGCCGAAGGTGCGGATAACAAAACTGGCGACGGTGCAGGTATCATGCTGCAAATTCCGCATGAGTTTATTTTATTGCAAGGTATTCCTGTACCCGAAAAAGGACGGTACGGCACAGGATTGCTATTTTTGCCGAAAAATGAGAAAGACCAGGCAGCCATTTTAAGTATCATTATTGAAGAAATTGAAAAAGAAGGACTCACATTGATGCATCTGCGCAATGTGCCCACCTGCCCTGAAATTCTAGGAGAATCTGCTTTGGCAAACGAACCTGACATCAAGCAGGTGTTTATCACCGGATTTACAGAAACGGAAACGGCCGACCGGAAGTTATATCTGATCCGGAAAAGAATCGAGAATAAGGTCAGATTGTCATCCATTCCGACAAAGGACGATTTTTATGTTGTTTCGCTTTCTACAAAAAACATTATATATAAAGGTATGCTTTCACTCACATTGATGCATCTGCGCAATGTGCCCACCTGCCCTGAAATTCTAGGAGAATCTGCTTTGGCAAACGAACCTGACATCAAGCAGGTGTTTATCACCGGATTTACAGAAACGGAAACGGCCGACCGGAAGTTATATCTGATCCGGAAAAGAATCGAGAATAAGGTCAGATTGTCATCCATTCCGACAAAGGACGATTTTTATGTTGTTTCGCTTTCTACAAAAAACATTATATATAAAGGTATGCTTTCGTCGTTGCAACTGCGCAACTACTATCCGGACCTGACGAATAGCTATTTTACCAGCGGACTGGCACTGGTGCACTCCCGTTTCAGTACCAATACATTCCCTACATGGGGATTGGCACAACCATTCCGCCTTCTGGCACACAACGGTGAAATCAACACGATCCGTGGTAACCGCGGATGGATGGAAGCCCGCGAAAGCGTACTCTCCACTCCTACCTTGGGTGACATAAAAGAACTTCGCCCGATTATACAACCGGGCATGAGCGACAGTGCTTCCTTGGATAATGTACTGGAGTTCCTGGTGATGTCGGGATTGAGCCTGCCACACGCCATGGCTATGCTCGTGCCGGAATCTTTCAACGAAAAGAATCCCATCAGCGAGGATCTGAAATCATTCTACGAATATCACTCTATCCTGATGGAACCGTGGGACGGACCGGCTGCACTTCTCTTCAGTGACGGACGATTTGCAGGAGGTATGCTCGACCGCAACGGTCTGCGCCCTGCCCGTTATCTGATTACTAAAAACGATATGATGGTAGTGGCTTCGGAAGTCGGTGTGATGGATTTCGAACCGGGAGACATCAAAGAAAAAGGCCGCTTACAGCCCGGTAAGATTTTGCTGGTAGATACAGAAAAAGGTGAAATTTATTATGATGGCGAACTGAAAAAACAGTTGGCTGAAGCCAAACCTTACCGCACCTGGTTGTCTACGAACCGAATCGAACTGGATGAACTGAAGAGCGGACGCAAAGTACCTCATCATGTAGAAAACTACGACTGTATGCTTCGCACTTTCGGCTACTCCAAAGAGGATATCGAAAAACTGATTATGCCGATGGCAAGCAGCGGAGCAGAACCGATCCATTCAATGGGTAATGATACTCCGTTAGCTGTACTTTCGGATAAGCCGCAATTGCTTTACAACTATTTCCGGCAGCAATTTGCACAAGTGACCAATCCTCCCATCGACCCGCTCCGCGAAGAACTGGTAATGTCATTAACTGAATACATCGGGGCAGTCGGCATGAATATCCTGACACCCAGTGAGAGTCATTGCAAAATGGTCCGCCTCAATCATCCGATTTTGAGCAACACACAACTGGATATTCTTTGTAATATCCGCTATAAAGGCTTCAAAACGGTCAAACTGCCCATGTTATTTGAAGCAGCGAAAGAGAAAGCCGGATTGCAGGAGGCACTGAACAGCCTCTGTAAAATGGCGGAAGAATCTGTGACGGAAGGCGTAAACTACATTGTCCTGACCGACCGTGACGTGGATATTACCCATGCCGCTATTCCTTCATTGCTGGCGGTAAGCGCCGTTCATCACCACCTGATTTCAGTCGGCAAACGTGTACAAACAGCATTGATTGTAGAAAGCGGTGAAATACGTGAGGTAATGCACGCTGCGTTATTACTGGGGTTCGGAGCAAGTGCCCTGAATCCTTACATGGCATTCGCTGTTCTCGACCGCTTGGTTAAAGACAGGGATATTCAGTTGGATTATGCCACTGCTGAAAAAAATTATATCAAATCCATCTGCAAAGGCTTGTTTAAAATCATGAGTAAAATGGGGATCTCTACCATCCGCTCTTATCGTGGTGCAAAAATCTTCGAAGCCGTCGGTTTGAGCGAAGAATTGAGTAAGGCCTATTTCGGTGGACTCGGTTCGCCCATCGGAGGTATTCGCCTGGAAGAAATAGCCAGAGATGCCATTGCTTTCCACAAGGAAGGAGTGGGAGAAGTTGAGAGTGGAGAGTTGAGAGTAGAGAGTGAGGCTCCGCATGGCAACTCTCAACTCTCAACTCTCCATTCTCAACTTCTTACCGGTTTGTATGCTTTCCGTAAAGACGGAGAAGAGCATGCATGGAATCCGGAAACAATCAGTACGCTGCAATTGGCTACACGAATGGGGAGTTATAAGAAGTTTAAAGAATATACTCATCTGGTAGACGAAAAAGAGAAGCCTATTTTCCTTCGTGACTTTCTGGGATTCCGTCGTAATCCGATTTCGATCGATCAGGTAGAACCGGTGGAAAACATTCTGCATCGTTTCGTCACGGGGGCCATGTCTTTTGGTTCTATCAGCAAAGAGGCTCATGAGGCAATGGCTATTGCCATGAATAAAATTCACGGACGCAGTAATACCGGTGAAGGTGGCGAGGACGCTGCCCGTTTCCAACCGCTGCCCGATGGCAGTTCCTTACGAAGTGCAATCAAGCAGGTAGCTTCCGGACGTTTCGGTGTAACGGCAGAATATCTGGTTAATGCGGATGAGATTCAGATTAAGATAGCACAGGGGGCAAAGCCGGGTGAAGGCGGACAACTTCCGGGATTTAAAGTGAATGATGTGATTGCAAAAACACGCCATTCCATTCCGGGAATTTCACTGATTTCTCCCCCACCTCATCATGATATTTATTCGATTGAGGATTTGGCACAATTAATCTTCGATCTGAAAAATGTAAATCCACAGGCCAAAATCAGTGTGAAACTGGTAGCAGAAAGCGGCGTCGGTACAATTGCCGCCGGGGTGGCAAAAGCAAAGGCGGACCTGATTGTCATCTCCGGTGCTGAAGGGGGAACAGGTGCTTCTCCAGCTTCTTCTATCCGTTATGCGGGCATCTCACCGGAATTGGGATTGAGCGAGACACAACAAACATTGGTTTTGAACGGACTTCGTGGGCAAGTAGTTCTGCAAGCCGACGGACAACTGAAAACCGGACGTGACATCATCTTAATGGCACTAATGGGTGCCGAAGAATATGGCTTCGCCACCTCGGCATTGATTGTATTAGGGTGTGTAATGATGCGCAAATGCCATCAGAATACTTGTCCGGTGGGAGTTGCCACACAGAATGAGGAATTACGTAAACGCTTTCATGGGCGTAGTGAATATCTGGTAAATTTCTTCACATTCCTGGCACAGGAGGTCCGCGAGCATTTGGCCGAAATGGGATTCACCAGAATGGATGATATTATCGGGCGCACAGACTTGATCGAACGCAAATCCGTTGCCAATGACCCGAATCCGAAACATGCGTTAATCGACTTCACCAAATTGCTGGCACGCATTGATAACAACGCGGCTATCCGCCATGTCATCGATCAGGACCACGGTGTTTCTACTGTAAAGGATGTAACCCTCATTGATGCGGCACAGGAAGCTATTGAACATGAAAAAGAGATTTCTTTAGAATATACGATTGCCAATACAGACCGTGCAATAGGTGCGATGCTCTCCGGAGTGATCGCCAAGAAATACGGTGGCAAAGGATTGCCGGAACATACGCTGAATGTGAAGTTCAAAGGCTCGGCAGGTCAGTCTTTCGGGGCTTTTCTCGTACCGGGAGTTAACTTTAAACTGGAAGGTGAAGCAAACGATTATCTGGGTAAAGGATTGAGCGGCGGACGCATCTCCGTATTGCCTCCTATCCGCAGCAACTTCGAAGCCGAAAAGAATACAATTGCCGGTAATACCTTGCTTTATGGAGCAACAAGCGGTGAAGTATATATCAACGGTCGTGTAGGAGAACGCTTCGCAGTTCGTAACTCCGGTGCAGTCGCCGTAGTGGAAGGTGTGGGCGACCATTGTTGCGAATACATGACAGGAGGTCGTGTGGTAGTCCTCGGACAAACCGGACGTAACTTTGCAGCCGGTATGAGTGGCGGTGTGGCTTACGTATGGAACAAGGATGGTAACTTCGATTATTTCTGCAACATGGAAATGGTGGAACTGTCACTCATCGAAGAAGCCAGCTACCGGAAGGAGCTACACGAACTAATCCGCCAACATTATCTGTACACAGGCTCAAAACTAGCCCGTACCATGCTTGACAACTGGAATCATTATGCAGAACAGTTCATCCAAGTAGTACCCATCGAATACAAAAAAGTATTGCAGGAGGAACAGATGAGAAAATTACAACAAAAAATTGCAGACATGCAAAGAGACTATTAGATTTACAATTTGACTATTTACAATTTACTATTTGAATGTATAGTCTGTAAATAGTCAAATAGCAAATGACAAGATAGTCTAAAAATAGTAAATAGTAAATCGTCAAATAGTAAATAACAAGATGGGAGATCCTAAAGCATTTCTAAATATACCTCGACAAGAGGCGGGATACCGCCCTGTAAACGAGCGAATCGCTGACTATAGTCAGGTAGAACAGACTTTGAATACAAACAGCCGTAAATTGCAGGCGTCACGCTGTATGGATTGCGGCGTACCTTTCTGTCATTGGGCATGCCCGATAGGAAATAAACAACCGGAATGGCAGGATGCATTATACAGGGGAAAATGGAAGGAGGCATACGAAGTATTGTCGTCTACTTGCGATTTTCCGGAATTTACAGGACGTATTTGTCCTGCCCTTTGCGAGAAATCGTGTGTGTTGAAACTTTCCTGCGATCAGCCGGTGACTATTCGCGAGAATGAAGCAGCTATCGTGGAAGCGGCTTTTCGTGAAGGATATATACAGGTAAAGACGCCGAGAAGAAACGGAAAGAAAGTGGCGGTGATTGGTGCGGGTCCTGCCGGATTGGTGGTGGCTAATCAGCTGAATTTAAAAGGATATAGCGTTACTTTATTCGATAAGGATGAAGCGCCCGGAGGGTTATTACGGTTCGGTATTCCTAATTTCAAACTGGATAAGAATGTAATTGACCGACGGATGAAGATATTGGCTGCAGAAGGAATACTGTTTGAAATGGGAGTAGAAATAGACGTCAATCATTTGCCGGAAGGATTCGACGCTTACTGCATCTGTACCGGAACGCCGACTGCACGTGATTTGAGTATTCCGGGACGTGAACTGAAAGGCATCCATTTCGCACTTGAAATGCTGGCACAGCAGAACAGGATTCTGGCAGGACAGACTTTCCCGAAAGATAAATTGGTGAATGCCAAAGGCAAAAAAGTACTTGTGATAGGTGGCGGAGATACCGGTTCCGACTGCATCGGAACCAGTGTGAGACAGGGAGCCGTCAGTGTCACTCAAATCGAAATCATGCCGAAACCTCCTGTCGGCTACAATCCGGCTACTCCTTGGCCACAATGGCCGGCAGTCTTTAAAACGACTTCCAGCCATGAAGAAGGTTGTACACGCCGCTGGTGCCTGGCTTCCAATCAGTTCCTCGGAAAGAATGGAAAAGTGACAGGTGTAGAAGTGGAAGAAGTGGAATGGATTCCGGCAGCAGATGGCGGACGTCCCACGATGAAACCAACAGGGAAGAAGGAAGTCATCGAAGCTGATATGGTATTATTGGCAATGGGATTCCTGAAACCGGAACAACCGAAATTTGCAAAGAATGTATTCCTTGCCGGTGATGCCGAGACTGGCGCCAGCCTGGTGGTACGCGCCATGGCGGGAGGACGAAAGGCTGCTGCGGAAATAGATGCTTATCTAATACAATAAGTTTTGCAACAGTGTACAACAAGAAGCTCGATTGCTATTACCGATTCGTTCCATATCTGTGGAACTAAAGGATAACAGATATGGAACTAAAGGGAAACAGTTGTGGAACTAAACGATAACAATTATGGAACGAATTAAGAATAGCTAATCAGCTTCTTAGAAATAGCGAATAAACAATCAACAAATTACATTACCCCCTCTAAAAATTAAAGTTATGTGTGGAATAGCAGGTATACTCAACATCAAAGTTCAAACGAAAGAACTAAGAGATAAAGCACTGAAAATGGCCCAGAAGATCCGTCATCGCGGACCGGACTGGAGCGGAATCTATGTAGGCGGAAGTGCCATTCTGGCACACGAACGTCTTTCCATTGTCGACCCGCAGAGTGGAGGGCAACCGTTATACTCTCCCGATCGTAAACAGGTGCTCGCCGTCAACGGTGAAATTTACAATCACCGTGATATTCGAGCTAAATATGCGGGAAAATATAACTTTCAAACCGGAAGTGACTGTGAGGTAATTCTTGCCCTTTACAAAGATAAAGGCATCCATTTTTTGGAAGATATCAGCGGTATCTTCGCTTTCGTTCTTTATGATGAGGAAAAGGATGAATTTCTGATTGCCCGTGATCCGATAGGGGTTATTCCTTTATATATAGGAAAAGATAAAGAGGGAAAAATCTACTTCGGCAGCGAGTTGAAAGCTCTCGAAGGATTTTGTGACGAATATGAAGTATTCCTTCCCGGACATTATTTCTATAGTAAAGAGGGAAAAATGAAACGTTGGTATTCGCGCGACTGGACAGAATATGAAACCGTCAAAGAGAATGATGCACAAACCGAGGATGTGAAAGTGGCATTGGAAGAGGCTGTGCACCGCCAGTTAATGAGTGACGTACCGTATGGAGTGTTGCTTTCGGGCGGGTTGGATAGTTCCGTTATCTCTGCTATTGCCAAAAAATATGCGGCAAAACGTATAGAAACAGACGGTGCAAGCGATGCGTGGTGGCCTCAACTCCACTCTTTCGCCATCGGTCTAAAGGGTGCCCCCGATTTGATTAAAGCGCGTGAGGTGGCCGAATATATCGGTACCGTCCATCATGAGATCAACTACACCGTTCAGGAAGGTCTGGATGCTGTTCGCGACGTAATTTATTTCATCGAGACGTATGATGTAACTACCGTACGCGCTTCCACTCCCATGTATTTATTGGCGCGTGTCATTAAATCAATGGGAATCAAAATGGTGTTGAGCGGTGAAGGTGCTGATGAAGTTTTCGGGGGGTATCTGTATTTCCACAAGGCCCCTACTCCACAGGCATTTCACGAAGAAACAGTACGTAAACTTTCAAAGTTGCACATGTACGATTGCCTCCGTGCCAATAAAAGTTTGTCAGCATGGGGAGTAGAAGGACGCGTCCCTTTCCTTGATAAAGAATTTCTCGACGTGGCAATGAACCTGAACCCGAAAGCAAAAATGTGCCCCGGAAAAAACATCGAGAAACGAATTGTTCGCGAAGCCTTTGCCGATATGTTACCGGAAAGTGTGGCTTGGAGACAGAAAGAGCAGTTCAGTGACGGTGTAGGATATTCATGGATTGACACATTGAGAGAGATCACAGCAGCTGCCGTGAGCGATGAGCAAATGGAACATGCTGCCAAACGTTTCCCGATCAATACGCCACAAAACAAAGAAGAGTACTACTATCGTAGCATTTTCGAAGAGCATTTCCCCAGTGAAAGTGCAGCACGCACCGTCCCCAGTGTTCCTAGTGTAGCCTGCTCCACAGCAGAAGCACTAGCATGGGATATCGCTTTCAGGAATCTGAATGAGCCTAGCGGACGTGCTGTGAAAGGAATACATGAAGAGGCCTATACTTAACTGATAAAAAATAACGGAAACAGCAAATTCTGTTATTCTTTTGTAGCATTTCTATTCTAAAATCCCAAGGATTAACGCAGATTAGCATATTATCGGCTGATTTGCGTTTTCTTTTTTATAATTTTGAGGCCAAACCCAATTAAATCTATCAAACTTTTAAAAGATCAAACAAATGAATTTAAAAAAAATGATGATGGCTTCTGCCCTTCTAATGGCTGCTTGTTGTATGCAGGCACAGACAAAAGTGATAGCTCACCGCGGTTTCTGGAAAACTCCGGGATCATCGCAGAACAGTATTTCATCACTTCTAAAAGCAGATTCCATCGGTTGTTACGGTTCAGAATTTGACGTATGGATCGCGAAGGATAACAAGTTAGTGGTTAACCATGATCCTGTATATAAGATGAGGCCGATGGAATATTCCAAAGGTGATGCACTGACCGGACTTAAATTATCCAACGGAGAAAACTTACCCAGCCTGGAACAGTATCTGGAAACTGGAAAAAACTGTAAAACCCAATTGATTCTCGAACTGAAAGCACATAGCAACAAGAAACGTGAGACTAAAGCGGTGCAAGGAATTGTTGCCATGGTGAAGAAAATGGGACTGGAAAACCGTATGGAATATATCACGTTCTCTCTACATGCCATGAAAGAGTTTATCCGTCTGGCTCCTGCCGGTACTCCGGTATATTACCTTAACGGGGAATTGTCTCCCAAAGAGCTGAAAGAACTGGGTGCTGCCGGTCTGGACTATCACATGGGAGTGATTAAGAAACACCCCGAATGGATCAAAGAAGCGCACGACCTCGGCTTGAAAGTCAACGTATGGACAGTAGACGAAGTAGAAGATATGAAATGGCTGATCGAGCAAAAGGTAGATTTCATCACCACTAACGAACCGGTCATCTTACAAGAAGAATTAAAGAAGTTCTAATCCTGAAAGGACACTTTTTTAAAAGCAAATTGAACAGCAAGCTTGAAGAAAAGACTCTTTGGGCTTGCCATAACAAAGAAATAGTGCTACCTTTGTATGTTGAATTAACAATGAAAGGAGAAAGCAAAGTGGCAAAGCCAATAAAAGAAACCCCAATTTTGTTTGGGGAGGATGCCCGGAAATTTGAAGCGCGAATGAAAGAAAAACGTAGAGAGACACCGGAACAAAAAGCAATCAGATTGAAACGTTACAAAGCCGTAATGAACGTTTTCAAAGATTGATAAGTATGATTTTAACAGAAGAAATATTTCAAGAGACATATATAGTGCGCCGCTTGAAAATGAAAGAATCAGTGAAATCGTTCGACTGTGGTGACACAGATCTGAACGATTTTATTTTAAATGAGTCATTATTATATCGGAAAGCATTACTCGCAGTAAGCTATGTTGTTGAAGACAAGAAAGATAATAATCGGGTTGCTGCCTATTTCAGTCTGGCTAATGATAGAATCTCATTAACTGATTTTAAAGATAAAACTGAATTTAATCATTTCCGAAAGCATCGTTTTGTAAATGAAAAGCGATTAAGAAGTTATCCGGCAGCGAAGATTTGTCGTTTAGGAGTAGATCGTTTAGTGAAGGGTACAGGCATGGGCTCATTCCTTTTAGCTTTTATTCAGAGCTATTTTGTTATAAATAATAAAACAGGGTGCCGCTTTCTTACCGTAGATGCCTATTCCGAAGCTGTTCCATTTTATATAAAGAATGGTTTTGTCCCGCTGACACCTGAAGATGAAAATTCTTCTACTCGTTTGTTGTTTTTTGATTTGAATGATATTGTTGATGATGAAGTATCAGAAGGATAATAATTATGTTATATATAAGAAAAAGTGCTATTATTCAGTAAGTTTAACTCACGTGATAGCACTTTTTTAATAAACCGACAGATGAAATTACAATCTCTCATCTTATTGAAAATCATCCAATACCTCTTTTAATTCTTCTACCGTAAGCTCTCCTACCTGCCTCCAAAGTTCATGACTCTTATGCAATAGAAGGAAAGCCGGTACTGTTTCTACATTATGAGCATCAGCAATTGCTCTATTCTCTTCTGCATTCACTCTAATCAATTCCACAGTTCTCTTTTCGTAAGTTCGAAGCACAGGCCCTATCCACTCATAATGAGGGGACCAATCGGCATAGAACACCACCAACACCAAATGGTTGGTTTTAATAGCTGTTTCTAATTGTTTCTCTATATTCATATCGCTACGTTTTTATATTAATGATAGTGCTAAAACAATGAATACAGAAAAAGGTTCTTCAAAACACTCCGCAAACAATATGATAGAGAAATAAGGATTTTCACTTTCATATCGTCAAAAGAAAAAAAATATATTTCTTGTTTTTATAACTAATTTAATGAATTATCAGGGCTAAATATTCTTCATATATAATGGAAGGATATGCAAAACAATTCGCTCAAATAACAGTTTATTAATATATAGATATATATAATTTCAAATTATAACTAAACACAGTCATATCAAAGGCGATTATAAGTTATAAGAAAATAAATAGATATTAGACATGCTTTTTAATAAAATATAAAGCAAAAAGTCATACCTTTGCATTGTAATAAAACAAAAGGATACAACAACCAATAAATACCAATCAAAATGACAACAAAAACCAAGTTTACCAAAATGCATGGAGCAGGAAATGACTACATATATGTAGACACGACCAGATATCCGATAGCAGACCCTGAAAAGAAGGCAATCGAATGGAGCAAGTTTCATACAGGAATCGGAAGCGATGGACTTATATTGATTGGTGTCTCTGATAAAGCGGATTTCAGTATGCGTATTTTCAATGCCGACGGTTCGGAAGCAATGATGTGTGGCAATGGTAGCCGCTGCGTAGGCAAATATGTATATGAATACGGATTGACTGATAAAACAGAAATAACTTTGGATACACTATCGGGAATTAAAATTCTGAAATTGCAGGTAGAGGGAAAAATAGTCAGTACAGTCACCGTAGATATGGGCAGTCCGCAAGAAACAGGAGAGATTGATTGGGGAAAGAAATATCCTTTCCAATCTACTAAAGTATCAATGGGCAATCCTCATCTTGTCACATTTATTGATGACATTACCCGAATTAATCTGCCGGAAATCGGTCCTGAACTGGAGAATCATCCTCTCTTTCCCGACAGAACGAATGTAGAGTTTGCACAGATCGTCGGTAAAGACACCATACGGATGAGAGTGTGGGAAAGAGGATCGGGAATTACTCAAGCTTGCGGAACAGGTGCCTGCGCCACAGCAGTAACCGCCTTCATCAACGGACTTGCAGGAAGAAAAAGCGATGTGATAATGGATGGAGGGACAGTCACCATCGAATGGGATGAAACCTCCGGACATATATTAATGACCGGACCGGCAACCAAGGTTTTCGATGGGGAAATTGTTGAAGAAGTTGAGAGTTGAGAATGGAGAGTTGAGAATGAATAGTAATAGAAACTTAAAACAATAACAAGATGGCATTAGTAAACGAGCATTTTTTAAAATTACCGGGAAGTTATTTATTCTCGGATATAGCGAAAAAGGTAAATACTTTCAGGATAACGCATCCCAAACAGGACATCATCCGGCTAGGTATCGGCGACGTTACGCAGCCACTTCCTCCAGCCTGTATAGAAGCAATGCATAAAGCGGTAGAAGAACTGGCCGGCAAAGATACATTCCGCGGATATGGTCCTGAACAGGGATATGATTTTCTGATTGAAGCAATCATAAAGAACGATTTCGCTCCACGCGGGATTCATTTCTCGGCATCCGAGATTTTTGTCAGTGACGGGGCTAAAAGCGATACCGGAAATATAGGTGATATTCTTCGCCACGACAATAGCGTAGGTGTTACAGATCCCATTTATCCGGTTTACATAGACAGTAACGTTATGTGCGGACGCGCCGGAGTATTGGAAGAAGAAACGGGTAAATGGAGCAACGTTACTTATATGCCTTGCACAAGTGAGAACAACTTTATCCCGGAAATTCCGGACAAACGGATAGACATCGTTTATCTCTGTTATCCGAACAACCCGACAGGGACCACCTTAACCAAACCGGAACTGAAAAAGTGGGTGGATTATGCCTTAGCAAACGATACACTGATTCTGTTCGATGCCGCTTACGAGGCATATATCCAGGACGAGAATGTCCCCCACTCTATCTATGAGATTAAGGGAGCTAAAAAGTGCGCGATTGAATTCCGTAGTTTTTCAAAAACGGCAGGATTTACAGGAGTACGCTGCGGATATACCGTGGTTCCGAAAGAGCTCACTGCCGCCACTCTGGAAGGCGATCGCATACCACTCAACAGATTGTGGAACCGTCGCCAGTGTACTAAGTTTAACGGCACTTCTTATATTACCCAACGGGCAGCTGAAGCCGTTTACAGTGCAGAAGGCAAGGCACAGATTAAGAAAACAATCGACTATTATATGACCAACGCAAAAATCATGAAGGAAGGACTGGAAGCCACGGGACTGAAAGTATACGGCGGCGTCAACGCTCCCTACTTGTGGGTGAAAACTCCGAACGGACTTTCTTCATGGCGATTCTTCGAACAGATGTTGTATGAAGCCAATGTGGTCGGTACTCCCGGTGTAGGTTTCGGGCCAAGCGGTGAAGGGTATATCCGTTTAACTGCATTCGGCGAACGCAACGACTGTATCGAAGCGATGAGAAGAATAAAAAACTGGCTCTGATTGAATGAATAATGGATAGCGGGAAATAGAAAGTTCAACATGCCCCCATTAAACGAACATCATCATTCCTGCAGGATCAGTTATCCATAATCAGTTATCCATAAAAAACGATAGTATTTTGCGCGCTACTATATAACAAATGGACCGTACATCCACATTTTTCTAACTTTTAAAGGTAAAAAGACGATGAAAACGACGATTAACAACAAATTGGGGGTAATAACAGTAGCATTATTACTGTCAGGACTTGTCCCGTCTACAATGATGGCACAAGATAAGGTAGAAGCTTCCGTTGGGGCAGATTTGGTAAGTGGTTACATCTGGCGCGGTCAGAATTTAGGCGGAGTTAGCGTCCAGCCTTCACTGGGAATCTCTTACAAAGGTTTATCACTCGGAGCATGGGGATCAGTAGGAATTGAATCCAAAGATGCAAAAGAGTTTGACTTAACTATCGGTTATTCAATTGGTGGATTTAGTGTTTCAATAACGGATTATTGGTTTGATAAAACATATACAGGGGATGTAGATGAATACGGAAAGGAGATTTATACAACCAATAAGTATTTCCAATATGGGGCCTATTCTACAGCACATGTATTTGAAGCACAAGTGGGATATGATTTCGGTCCGCTAGCCGTCAACTGGTACACAAACTTTGCAGGTGCCGACGGTGTGAAAGAAAACGGCAAAAGAGCTTATTCTTCTTACCTCGCACTTAGCGCACCTTTCAAATTGGGAGGTCTCGACTGGACAGTAGATTTAGGTATGGTTCCCTGGGAAACAACTTTTTATAATGGCTATACCAGTGGATTCTGCGTAACAGACATCAGTCTCGGAGCATCCAAGGAGATTAAAATCACAGATTCCTTCTCCGTACCGACATTTGCCAAAGTAACAGTGAACCCACGCACTGAAGGAGCCTACTTTGCTTTCGGACTAAGTTTTTAAGAGAGAGAATTTACAATACAAAGAGCGTATAGGGATTAGAAAAGGTAGTTAGAGTTTAGATTTTATCGGTTTGTTGTATGGTAACCTGCTATGGCTACCGCTACCCTATACCTCTTTCTTTTACAGAACACACTAATATTTAAGGTATATGAAAAAGATTGAAGCTATCATCCGTAAAACCAAATTCGAGGACGTAAAAGACGCCCTACTCGAAGCGGACATCGAATGGTTCTCTTATTACGATGTAAGAGGCATTGGAAAAGCACGGCAAGGACGTATCTACCGTGGCGTAGTTTATGACACCAGCACCATTGAACGAATTTTGATCTCTATTGTCGTGCGCGACAAGAATACCGAGAAAACAGTGCAGGCTATCATCAAAGCTGCACAGACCGGAGAAATCGGTGACGGACGTATTTTCGTCATTCCTATTGAAGACGCTATCCGCATACGCACTGCCGAACGTGGTGACATAGCCCTCTACAATGCAGAACAAGAACGTTAAATAAGATTATACTATTATGGATACAAAATATAAAAGCCATAGCTTCGTAAAGCTGTGGATAGCCACTACTATATTCATTTTGTGCTGTTTTACTACTGATATGTCAGCACAAAACACGGCCGCTGCCGATACAGTTACAGCAGTTACAGAAACAATTACCGAAGTCGTTACCGCTCCTGCCGAAGAAGCATCAGCAGCTCCCGATACGGTTGGTGAATTAGCTCTTGGATTGAATACTGTATGGATGTTGCTTGCAGCAATGCTCGTATTCTTCATGCAGCCGGGATTTGCATTAGTAGAAGCAGGTTTTACCAGAGTGAAAAATACTGCCAACATTCTGATGAAGAACTTTGTAGACTTCATGTTCGGCTCTTTACTATACTGGTTTATCGGTTTCGGATTGATGTTCGGCGCAGGCGGATTCATCGGAATGCCCCACTTCTTCGACCTTTCTTTCATTGATAATGGTCTGCCAACCGAAGGATTCCTCATATTCCAAACCGTATTTTGTGCGACAGCAGCTACAATTGTATCAGGAGCCATGGCAGAACGCACAAAATTCTCCATGTATATCGTCTACACCATCTTTATCAGTGTACTGATTTATCCGATATCCGGTCACTGGACATGGGGCGGAGGCTGGTTGATGAACGGTGAAGAAGGTTCTTTCATGATGAGTCTCTTCGGAACCACCTTCCATGACTTTGCCGGTTCTACGGTCGTTCACTCTGTAGGTGGATGGATTGCTTTGGTAGGTGCTGCCATTCTTGGTCCCCGTATCGGTAAATATGGTAAAGACGGCAAATCAAAAGCTATCCCAGGCCATAGCCTGACTATTGCCGCACTAGGCGTATTCATTCTTTGGTTCGGATGGTTCGGATTCAACCCCGGTTCTCAATTGGCAGCAGCAACCGAAGCCGATGCTATCGCCATCTCCCACGTATTCCTGACAACGAATCTGGCTGCTTGTGCCGGTGGTTTCTTCGCTCTGTTGGTGAGCTGGATGAAATATGGAAAACCTTCCCTGTCATTGACACTGAATGGTATCTTGGCAGGGCTGGTAGGCATCACAGCAGGATGTGACGCAGTATCTCCTGCAGGAGCAGCCTTAATAGGTGCAATATGTGGTGTCGTAATGATATTCTCCGTTGACTTCATTGACAAGGTGTTAAAGATAGACGATCCGGTAGGTGCATCTTCTGTACATGGTGTTTGTGGCTTTTTAGGAACTATTCTTACAGGTTTGTTCTCCACCAGTGAAGGTTTATTCTATGGCTACGGTTTCGGATTCCTCGGTGCACAAATATTTGGAGCATTGGTAGTAGGTGCATGGGCAGCAGGCATGGGATTCATCATTTTCAAAACGCTTGATAAGATTCACGGACTTCGCGTTCCGGCACGTATCGAAGAAGAAGGTCTTGATATTTACGAACACGGAGAATCTGCTTACAACTAATTTAGTGATGAACGGTTTAGTGATTAGTGAAAGACAGCTACGCACAACTTACTACTAATCACTACCCCGCTAATCACAGAAAAAACTTCCGGACAGGTTTGATCGCCTTTCCGGGAACCACATAACAAAGTAATTATTTACTCTAACATATTTAACAACAAATCAAATCAGGTATTATGTCAAAACTTAGATTCAGAGTAGTAGAGACAGCTTTCAAGAAAAAGGCTGTTGAGGTAGCAACACCTGCCGAACGTCCTTCGGAGTATTTCGCCAAGTATGCATTCAACAAGGAGAAAATGTTCAAATACCTTCCCAGCAAGGTATACAATGCACTGATTGACGCCATTGACAACGGTGCTCCGCTAGATCGCAGTATTGCCGACGAGGTAGCTGCCGGCATGAAGAAATGGGCCATTGAAATGGGTGTTACTCATTATACGCACTGGTTCGCACCGCTGACCGAAGGCACAGCTGAAAAACATGATGCTTTCGTTGAACATGATGGCAAAGGCGGTATGATGGAAGAATTTACTGGTAAACTGCTTGTACAGCAGGAACCGGATGCTTCTTCTTTCCCGAATGGCGGTATCCGTAACACATTCGAAGCCCGTGGTTACAGCGCATGGGACCCCTCATCACCTGCTTTCATTGTAGATGATACACTTTGCATCCCAACTGTGTTTATTGCATATACCGGTGAAGCTCTCGACTATAAAGCTCCCTTGCTGAAAGCATTGCGTGCCGTAGATAAAGCTGCTGTAGACGTATGTCGTTACTTCAACCCGGAAGTGAAAAAAGTAGTTGCTTACTTGGGCTGGGAACAGGAATACTTCCTCGTAGACGAAGGATTGTATGCCGCACGCCCGGACTTGCTAATGACCGGTCGTACTTTGATGGGACATGACAGTGCCAAAAACCAACAGTTGGAGGACCACTACTTCGGTGCTATCCCCACCCGCGTAGCCGCTTTCATGAAGGATCTCGAAATTGAAGCGTTAAAGCTGGGTATTCCTGTTAAGACCCGTCACAACGAGGTTGCCCCGAACCAGTTCGAGTTAGCCCCCATCTTTGAAGAGTGTAACCTTGCTAACGACCATAACTTGCTGATTATGTCATTGATGCGTAAGGTTAGTCGCCGTCATGGTTTCCGCGTACTGCTTCATGAAAAACCTTTTAAGGGCGTCAACGGATCGGGCAAACACAACAACTGGTCGCTGGGAACTGACACGGGCATTTTATTAATGGGACCGGGTAAGACTCCGGAAGATAACCTGCGTTTTGTTACTTTCGTCGTAAACACATTGATGGCAGTTTATCATCATAACGGATTGTTGAAAGCTTCTATCTCCAGCGCTACCAACGCCCACCGTCTGGGAGCTAATGAGGCACCTCCTGCCATCATCTCCTCTTTCCTAGGGAAGCAATTGTCGCAGGTATTGGATCACATTGAAAACAGTACGAAAGATGATTTGATTAGTCTTAGCGGCAAACAGGGAATGAAGTTGGATATTCCGCAGATTCCCGAATTGTTGATTGATAATACTGACCGTAACCGTACCTCTCCTTTTGCTTTCACCGGAAACCGTTTTGAGTTCCGTGCCGTAGGTTCCGAGGCAAACTGTGCGTCTGCCATGATTGCATTGAACTCTGCCGTAGCAGACCAATTGGTGAAGTTTAAGAAAGATGTGGATGCTTTGATTGAAAAAGGAGAACCTAAAGTGTCTGCCATTCTCGAAATTATCCGTGGATATATCAAGGAATGTAAAGCGATTCATTTTGACGGCAATGGTTACAGCGACGAATGGAAGAAAGAAGCAGCCCGTCGTGGACTGGATTGCGAAACCAGTGTTCCTGTTATCTTCGATAACTACCTGAAACCGGAAACCATTGCCATGTTCGAAGCTACCGGCGTAATGACAAAGAAAGAACTGGAAGCCCGCAACGAAGTGAAATGGGAAACGTATACGAAGAAGATTCAGATCGAGGCGCGTGTATTGGGTGATTTGGCTATGAACCATATCATTCCGGTGGCCACTCAATATCAAACGGATTTAATTAATAATGTCTATAAGATGCAATCTCTTTTCCCGGCAGAAAAGGCAGCGAAATTGTCTGCTAAAAACCTGGAACTTATTGAAGAGATTGCCGACCGCACAGCCTTCATCAAGGAACATGTAGATGCAATGATTGAAGCTCGTAAGGTTGCGAACAAGATAGAAAGCGAACGGGAAAAAGCCATTGCCTACCACGACACGATCGTTCCGGCACTGGAAGAAATCCGCTACCACATCGATAAGTTGGAACTCATTGTTGACAACCAGATGTGGACGCTTCCGAAATACAGGGAACTGTTATTTGTGAGATAGAAAAAAAGAACGGTGAACGATAAACGGTGAACAAATTGCACTGCAACGCATTTACCGTTTACCACTCACAGTTCACCGTTATGAAATTATCTATTTCTTTTGTTGGTTGTTTTAAGTTTGCGGGGAGGGGTGCTGTGAAGCAGTCCTCTTCTTTTTTATTCAACAGGATAAAATTCATTTTTAACTAACTCATAAAAAGCCGCAATCAACTTTTCTTTTCGAGGATGGGAAGAACTTAACAAGATAGAAACATATAATTGATACCCTTCAGTAGTAGCCGAAGCATCAAATTTTAGAATATCTTTGGTTTTAAAATTAGTATACCACCGACTAAACAATCTATTTCTTTTATTTTCTTTTCCATCAATATTATCGCATACAAGAATCATTGCTCTTTCTTTACTTTGAAAGAATTCTTGTAAGATCGTAACAATTGTTGCCGCTATCTTTGGATCAATAGGATGAGGAGTTGATTCTTCCGGTTCAAAACTAAAAGTATATACTTCGGGATATTCAGTAAATGTTCCTCTTTCTAAAAAATCAAGAGAAAAGCTTTGCTTTACGTGAGCTTTTCTCTTGATTTTTTCGTTCAACTCTCCCAGTCTTCTATCTTTTTTGTAGAATATTGTTTACATATTCTTATTTTTTCCTTCCCACCCATGCATTATGTACATGTCTTTTTTAGGGGAAGTTAAAACCTCTCCTGTTTTTCCTGTTATTTTAGTTAGATTATGCTGCCTTTCTTTTTTTCTTTTCGACCTTTTCTATCATACATACCGCATTGGCTGTATGTATCCCAAAGAAAATCCAAAGTACTTCCGTTTTCCTGTTTCTAGCTTTTATCCTGGCCAGTGAGTAATGTTGTTTCTGCGTTCCAAAACTTCCTTCCAGGCGGGTAGCTCTTTCACGGCTGAGTTCCGACCGTAAGATTTTCCGAAGCGGCTCATCTTTGGCAGCTCTGCCCTTACGCTTAAAGGAAGTACTTATATGATATTTTGTACAAAATTTCCGGTTGGCATTATTGGCATAGATTGAATCCGCCGCAAGCGCCTTAACCCTAACCCCGGTCAGTTGTTGTTGCAGATGAATACAGTCTTTCAAACGTACTCCTTCGTTAAAAGCCTTAAAGGAGATATGTTCTATAAAGGAGATTCCGTCTATCTGTATATTGTTGACTTTGGCTCCGAATTCAACGGATTTGGTTTCCTTGCCTCTGATAATGGGGCGAAGGTAATGCCGGTCGATACTCACGATACGGTTGGACACTTTTTTGCCTGCAAATAAATTCTTCCCTTGCTCAAGGACTGTCTGTATGACCGAGAAACGTCTTTGGTAATCAGAGGATAGTGTAAGCCTGTTCCTGTAGGACGAATGAAGCAGCTCCAGCTGGTCAAGTAACTTTTCCAATAACTGAAGTAACCTTCGTGTAATCATACGAGTCTGTGATTTCTTGCGTTTACGCAGTTTGCTATAAGCAAGATAGGCACGGCGTACATCAAGATACTTGTTACGGGGACGTTGTATGTGCAAGGTCTGGCAATGTTTGCACAGATGACGATGAAGCCATACAATACCTTCCCATAAGAGTTTGGTATCAGTAGGGAAACGCAGATGACTTTCATAACAGGTGGCATCGGTCATACAGACATGAAGGTTCTCAAGATAAGGTGTCCAATGCTCGGCAAGAATGAGCTGGAGGGACTCAACGTCAAGGCGATCCGCTAGTTCCTGACGAATTGCACTAACGATTTTAGGATTGGTTAGTGGATGAAGCGGATCAATCTGAACACCACAAAATAACTGGTAATGAATATTACCGTTTAAATGCTCAATCAGTTGTGCATCGGAAAAGTTGGTATAGGACTTCAAGACCATCAAGGCTATTTTACCTTCGGGAGAAAAATAACTTTTACGCCCAAAAGGAGAGGACTTCAAATGCATTTGTCGGGCCAGTTCCGAGAAAGGGAACAGAGAATGGAGGCGACCTAATTCACTCGTTGCAAAACTTTGACGATATTTTTTAAGCATATCGAACTCGGTAAAACCTAAACAAGGTTCGATTTCTGAGATTTTTTGTATCTTTACCATGTGTTTTTATTTTTAATTACCCCCGTTTTGGCCGTCAAACCGTTTTTTGGGGGGAATGCTTAAAGATACAAAAAAGGCAACTAACTCGCAATGAATTAGTTGCCTTAAATTTTATTATTTTAGGAATATCCCTACTTCGTCAAAATCCGGGTGATATACAGAGTAATCAACAAAATAAGCGATGTATTTTACACCGCTTATCGTTATAAATGAGTAGTTCCAATCTGATTCCTTACAGAATTCATACGGGAGTTGAGAATTTGATGTCACGCTCTTTGGCTATTTTTTTCAAGTCTCCACCCTCCTGTATACATTTCCTTATCGCTTTCTTGTCCTCCAATACTTTTTGAAAGAAAGAAGAAGATTTGCTTTGTTTCTTTTCAGGCTTCATACATTTGTTTTTATTATACCACAAAGATACTCTTTTTCAGAGACATAACAACATTACCTACTATTTTTTCTTTTTTATTCGATTATCTTTGCATCCTCAATATCATCATCGTCATGTACCACCGGAGTCTTCGGACGACGACGGGTAAACTTGAACCAGTTGATTAATTCGGTAAGCGAATAAACCAAACTACTCACACCAATAATTATAAATGCAGTATTACGTGCTCCTGTCGGATTAAACAAAGCGATGATACCCGCAATAAGAATCAATGAAGGAACCAGGTAAAACGCTCCCGGAACGGGCATCCACCGACGTGCCATCGATAAAGAAGCAATCTGTTGCACTCCTCCCATTATCAGGATAAATCCCAATAAAAACATCAGAACATCTGCAAAGAATTCAGGCATCACAATCAGCCAAAGTCCAAATAACAAACTGCCGATTCCTTCTATCGGGAAACGGGGAGCCGCTTCACCTTCCTGTCTTTTCCGGCCGAAATAACCAAAAAGGCTGATAACACCGGGAATCAAAAAGGCAACACCAACTGTAATGACAATATAGCTGGCAGCCGCATTTGGCCAAATAACGAGCACCAATCCTATTACAAGTGCAAAGAGAATGCGAATAAGGGAATAATTCATTGTTTTCATAAATTCTATATTTTTTAACCGAGTCTGTTTCAATACTTTTGCGAATATAAGTGTTTCTACTGATATATAAAAATAACAAATAAACATTGTAATAAGTTCGTAATAATATCGTTATGACGATTACATCTCGCATTGATATTTCTGCAGAAAATTTAAACAGTTCTCTTTCAGTATGAAACAATATAAGTTGAAACCAGACCGGGCCGATGTTATTGTTCCTACCATCGGACTGTCCGACGGTATCATCGATAGTCTGTACACGCAAAATATGAACAAGGTTTAATTCTCTACAATCTTGATGCATCAATACAAAAAGCTCCTGATACTAGTGTATATTCAAACTTTGTATCGGGAGTTTTTGTCTCATCTTGCTATAATGTACAGATTCGTCCTTAAAGAGGTAAATATTCAAATTTTGTTCTCTATATTTGTGCAACTATATATTTGATAAGATGGATATAAAACTTAGAATTGAGCAACCTTCGGATTATAATGAAACCGAAAATGTCACACGGGAAGCCTTTTGGAATCATTTTTCTCCGGGATGTGACGAACATTATCTCCTTCATATCATGCGCAACCATCCAAAGTTTGTACCGGAACTCGATATTGTTGCAGAACTTAATGGCAAGATTGTCGGCAATGTGGTCTGCCTTAAATCATTTATCATGGCGGATGACGGTAACCAATATGAAGTATTGAGTCTGGGGCCCATTTCTGTTCTTCCCGAATATCAACAGAAAGGTATTGGAAGAAAAATGATTGCGCTAACCAAAGAACGAGCTTTCGATATGGGATTTCGTGCCATTTTACTTTGCGGTGATCCGGATTATTACCTCCGGCAAGGATTCATTCCTGCTGAAACATTAGGGATTCGCACCGAAGATAATATGTATGCTACTGCTCTTCATGTTTATGAATTATATGATAATGCTTTAGCCAACGCTAAAGGACGTTACATAGAAGATGAAATATATCAGGTCGATAAATCAGCTGCTAATGAGTTCGATAAGCGATTCTCTCCAAAGGAAATTATAGTTGGCACTCCGTCACAAAAGCGATTCGATCAGATAGTAGTGATGCGGAGAAAAGCGATTTAAGGTTGAATAAACTTAAATCGCTTGATTTGTACATTACGGAAGTTCTATCGTGCTATGCCATCAAGCAACTATTATTCAACATAGCTACTATTCTTTGTCTCTTCATAGTTACAAAGAATTAAAATATATAATTGAGACAGAGAGAAAAATGCCTTAACAATTGATGAAACCTATCTTATAGAAACTATAGTTTACAAAAAGTCACCATTGACACTTTGTAATTCTTAATCTACCAGGAATCGTTTCTTTCCTCCCTTTTATTGGAATAAAGAGTTTCTGCCACTGTAGAGGAATTTGCTCAAATCGTTATTCTATAATCAGGCACGATATATACACTTTTTGATACATCATCAAGATTTTTACCACCAAAGAGATATTATCTATACCAATAAAGTTCCCTTTTATTCTTTTCTATTTATCATTATCAAAGACCGAAATAGAAAAATCAATGGAAGGAAAGTAGAAAATACTAACAATATTTACGACATAGCGACACTATCCCAATGGTTTGCTTACTCTATCCATAGCTTTTGGTGACATTATCCGCATCTTTTGCTTACTTTATCCTTATGTTTTTTACAAATATAACGATGCTTTTCAGTGAAAAACACGGTGTTTTTGTACAAAATAAGCAAAATTTTCAGCATTTTAAAGGTTTTTGCTTGCTAACAAAGAGAAATAACAAAACATGTGAGATAGCAAAATCCCTGATTACACAAACAATCGTCAGTATAATCAGGGATTCTAAAACTTTATGTAAAAAGTGTAGAGATGACGAAAAGTTTAGTACTGAATCACCTTGTCACTACTAACAGTCTTATACCAATCTGTGGTTGAGCTCTGATCGTGTGCCCAATCTGCAAATTTAGAATATGCATTCGTTATCACTGTTGTTTCTGTTGGATAAGCAAATTTATCAGGAACGCAAAGAGCCCAAGTATTATTAACTGCCTTGATTACTTCGAGCACTTCATTATCTGCCAATTGCCCATTCGCCGTAGCCGAATTAAAATGAGTCAAATGGATTTCCGTTCTCTTTTGACCTATCCCCTGATAAGCAATGAAGAAGTCTAAGCCATCTGTCACACTAGGGACAGATATTGTATTCTTAAGTTTGACGTTCACTTCAAGAATGTATATATCGGTCAGAGGGGTACTAGCATTCCCTGTATTCAACATGAGACGTTGTGCTCCTGTATATCCATATATAATGTGCGTCTCCTAAATGCGCTGTCACTGTACCATTTTCAATCGCTACCGGTTGAACCAGATAGCGTTTGTGCTCATCTATGCGTGCAACAAACACCTTATTAAGCGCTGTTGCACAATCCATCACCACATTCAAAGTCGTACTTTGATTGACAGTTCCTTCCGCTAAAAGTTTTGCTTTACTTCCCGGACTTAATGGATCGGCATCAAATATTTGTATCTTATAATCTACTCCCTGATCTCCATTAACTGACACATGCGCTGTCACACTTCGTGACACTGTCCAATCACCATCAGGATCGATGTTTTTTACAGGAAAAGTTTCTTCGTAAATTTGCTTCAGTTGATCTGCATCAAACAGATTTTTCTCATTATCAACACAACTGATAAAACTGATGGAAGACGCCAACAACGAGAAAGTGAATACTTTTGCAATGTTCTGTTTCATAATCTTTTAATGCTTTAGTTTGTTTTATTTGCGAAAAACATAAATCACTACTAATCAATAATCAGCAATGAACGCACAAAGATAATTGTATTTATAAACATTATACAGATTACATTGCATTTTCCGATTTGCAGTTAACATCTTTTAAAGCGCCTCACTCTAATTATTTATATTAGATGACAGTTAGTTATATCGTTGAATATAAAAATTTTAATACTATTTATTCAATAGTATACAGCAAAAAAAAGAGTTGCATGGAAATATGCAACTCTTCATAAAAAGACAAAGACTAAAAGGGGAAAATCAATGGCAATACAAAAATCATCACGATTCCCATAATAATCTGCAACGGTAATCCTACTTTTACATAATCCATAAAAGTATATTGTCCTGCAGGCATTACCAAGGCATTAGGCGGCGTAGAGAACGGAGAAGCAAAACACATACTTGCACCTACCGTCACGGCAAACAAGAAAGGAACCGGACTGACTCCAATCTGTATGGCACTTTGCAAAGCAATCGGAGCAAGCAAAACAGCGGTAGCCGTATTACTAATAAACATCGTCATCAACGAAGTCGTAAAATAAATACCTGCCATCAATGCAACTGGTCCGTATGATCCCAAACCGTTCACCAATGTATTGGAAATATATTCTGAAGCTCCCGTTTTCTCCAATGCCAGAGACATAGGAAGCATGGCAGCGATCAATACAATACTTTCCCAGTTGATCGTTTTATAAGCCGCTTCCACATTGCGGAAACATCCCGTAAGCACCATCAATATACCCGCTATCATAACGGCTGTAACCGGAGCTACCGGAATGAAATCAAAAACCATCATTGCCACCATTAACACCATAATAGCAGCTGCTACCGGAGCTTTATAATCTAACGTAACTTTAGCCGCTTCCGCCAAAGGTTGTCCCAAAACAACCCAATCAGCATCTTCCTTGCTAAGACGGGCTATATTATTCCATGTTCCTTGCACCAAAAGCACGTCACCACTATGAATACGCTCATTCCCCAAATCTTGCAATAAATATTCCTTTTTACGACGAACCCCCAATACGTTCACATTAAACTTATCACGGAAACCAGCTGCTTTAATTGTCTGGTTTATCAAATTAGAAGATGGCATCAATACTATTTCAGCAATACCGATATCATAAAAATCAAGCGAATTAGTCGTACTTTTTGTTTCTTCCGTTGCATGGTCGCCCAAGATCTCCAACAGGTAATCTTCCGCAAAGAGTTGCACCTTATCAAAGTCTCCAGTCACATACAAAATATCCTCTACTTCTAACATCGTGTCCGGTGCAGCAAACTTTTGAGTAATCGTTTTTAGAAAACGATGTTGCGATGCATCACCACGACGAACTTCCATAATATTCAAACCATATTTACGGCGAATATCCAGATCAATAATTGTCTTCCCCAAAAGCCTTGAATCTTTTATCACCTGTAAACGAAACAAATTACTGGAAAGTCCATATTCATTAACCAACTGTTTCAATGACTTGCCCGAACGTTTATTATCATCTTTCTGGCCTTTTTTAGAAAGAAACCATTTACTAAGCGGCATCAGAACCAGTGTACCGACAATTACACAGACAATGCCGACAGGCAGGAAAGAGAAGAAAGAAAGCGGCTCAAGTCCGGCGGAAGTCAACGTATTCTGTATCACAAGGTTCGGCGGAGTACCAATCAGAGTCATCATACCTCCCATACTACTTGCAAAAGCCAACGGCATCAACAGCCTGCTGGGATTCATGCCGGCACTCATCGCCAGACTAACAACAATAGGAAGCATCAATGCCACCGTACCTGTGTTACTGACAAACGCGCCAATGACAGAAGTCACCAACATCACCAATAGAAACAACCGGATCTCACTGGTTCCCGCAAGTTTAAGAATTCGGGAACTAATCATTTTTGCCAGTCCCGTCTGGAAAATAGCCCCTCCTACAACAAACAATCCGATCATCATAATGACTACCGAATTGGAAAAACCGGAGAGTGCCTCGTCAGGAGTTAATATCTGAAAAACAAGTAAGGCTATCAGCGCACATAGCGCCACAATATCCGAACGAACCTTGCCGTTCACGAAAAAGACAGCCGAAAGAACGAGAATAATAATGGTTATCAGCATACGTAATTAAATGATTGTTTTATTTTGACTCTATCAAAACTAATTTAGGTGAACAAAAATAGAAAATACTCCAGCGTTATTAAAACAAATTAGAAATGATTTTAGTTCATGAGACATCATTTAATATTTTAATACATTTTACCTCTAAAAAAAGAATCAAAATTAAGCAAAATATCATACCATACAGGAAATAAAAGACACCATACGTCCCCATTTATCCATCACATTTTATTACACTGTCACAATATAAGGTTGAAAATCAATATATTTATGTATTATCTTTTGATAATTCAGAGAACAATTCATATCTTTACAACCTTATTTATATCAAACATTTTATGGCAAACAATATTTTGTTAATTTCTTGGATTAGTGAAGCATATTGGAGTTATAATTATTTACTGGTAATTATTTTACTCCTTATCATCAGCATCTTATTATATAGAATCCGTAAATTACAAAAAACGATTAAAAAAACCAATCATTCCTACCGTTTCTCTTTTGACATTCTCGACAACCTTCCTTTTCCTATCTTCGTAAAAGACATTACAAATGATTTCCGATACTATTACTGGAATAAAGAATCAGCCGCTCAATCCGGCATTAGCAGTGAAGAAGCCATCGGACATACTGACTACGAAATATACGGAGAAGAAAGAGGAGAAAAATACCGGAATATCGACAAAGAACTCGTACAAGAAGGCAAAGTATACCGCAAAGAAGAAAAATATATCACTCCCGATGGAATCACCCATGATACGATTGCTGTAAAATCAATTATTTCATGGGAAGGGGAAAAAAGATGGCTGCTCGCAACCCGATGGGAGATCACTCAACTCAAGAATTATGAAAGAGAATTGGTTGCAGCCAAAGAAGAACTGGAAAAAGCATTGAAGAAGCAGAAACTAGCTCTAAAAAGTATTGACTTCGGGCTTATCTATATTGATAAAAATTACCGGGTGCAATGGGAAGAAACAAGACAAATCGCCAGCCTGGTAAAAGGAAGACGATACATACCGGGAAAAATTTGCTATCAGACCAGTGCACTTCGTAATGAACCATGTGGACAATGTGCTTTCAAGAAAGCAATCGAACAAGGCAAAATAATCCGACATACAATCAGAGTAGACGATGTCGATTTTGAAGTGACCGCAACTCCCGTTTTTGGCGACGAAAAAGAAACTGAAATTATTGGCGGATTACTTCGTTTTGAAAACATCACTGAAAAACTAAAAATGAACAGAATGTTGCAAGAGGCAAAGGAAAAAGCCGAAGAATCCAATCGACTAAAATCTGCCTTTCTCGCTAATATGAGCCATGAAATACGAACCCCACTAAACGCAATTGTAGGATTTTCCGAAATGGTTTGTCAGACAGAGGAGGAAGAAGAGAAACAGGAGTTCGTGAAAATAATCTCCAGCAACAACATCTTATTATTGCAACTGATAGACGATATTCTGGATCTTTCCAAAATCGAAGCCGGTACTATGGAATTCACATTTGCGCAAACTGACATTAATGAACTGATGGAAGGTATTTGCAGACAAATGCAAGAAAAAAACTCTTCACCGGACGTACAAATCGTATTCACAGAGAGAGCAAATCAATGTATTATTAATACAGACCGCATACGCTTATCACAGGTTATCATCAACTTTACAAACAATGCCTTAAAGTTCACTTCCAAAGGTTCTATCGAAATGGGATACCGGATTGAAGAAGCAAGTGATGAAATATACTTTTATGTAAAAGATACAGGTATCGGAATTCCTGCTGACAAAATAGACAAGGTGTTCGAACGTTTCGTCAAACTGAATTCGTTTATTAAAGGAACAGGTCTCGGACTAGCCATCTGTCGTGTCATAGTAGAGCGGCTGGGAGGAGTTATCGGAGCGGAATCTAAAGAAGGAGAAGGTTCTTGTTTCTGGTTCAAAATTCCAAGAACAGAGAAAATTGAGAAATAGTAAGCAGAATACCGAAAAGCCTTGGATTTATAAAATCATTCTTTCTACTGCTACTGATTATGAAGTATACCCTGTAAGATGATAATACTGCCCCGCTACTTTACATTATTACCACTACTAATGAAATGTACCCCAAAAGTTTTATATCCAACTTTTAGGGTACACATTTTATTTAGCAAGAAGGATTTTTCGGAAACCTTCTTATTCTATAAACTTCATGTAAGAGTGTGCCTAAAGTGCAGTCTCTAATATTCTACGAGCAACAGCACCTGTTACATTTCCATTCTCACCATATTTAGCACCACGTTCATTGAAGCGGCGTTCGATTTCCAGAATAGTTTCCTGTCCGATGTTCTCTTCATGCAAACGTGTAGTCAGTCCCAGTGAACGGAAAAATTCTTCGGTACGGCAAATTGCTTCATCAATCCGCTCTTCTCTTGTACCGGAAGTAATTCCCCAAACTCTTTCACCATACTGCAAAAGCTTATCCCCTTTTTCTTCATGAAGCACTTGCAACGTGGCAGGAAGAACAATGGCTAACGTATGGCCATGTGTCAATCCGTGCAAAGCAGTAATTTCATGCCCGATCATGTGAGTAGCCCAGTCTTGAGACACTCCCATAGCAATAAATCCATTCAATGCCATTGTAGCCGAAAGCATAAAATCAGCCATCAGTTGATAATCATGCTGGTTTTCACGAATTTTCGGAGCAATCTCCACCAAAGTTTGTAGAATACCTTCCGCCCAACGGTCCATAACGCGACTCTGTCCGGAAGTAGTCATATATTGCTCCATCACATGAACATAGGTATCAGCCAATCCACAAGCTACCTGATGAGGTGGCAAGGTAAAAGTTACTTCCGGATCAAGAATAGAGAAGATTGGATAGTTGGCATAAAAAGGATATTTCTCTTTCGTTTCGCGACGGGAAATAACTGCTCCGTTATTCATTTCCGAACCGGTAGCAGGCAAAGTCAATACAGTGGAAAGAGGTACAGTATGAGTTACCGGGCGTCCGGCAAGTACTAAATCCCAGGCATCACCATTATACAGGATTCCTGCGGAAATCAATTTCGTACCGTCAATAACAGAACCGCCGCCAACAGCCAGCAAATAGTCCACTTTCTCTTCTTTTCCCAAAGCAATCGCTTTACGGAGAGTTTCGATGGCAGGATTGGGTTCGATTCCCCAGAATTCTACCGTAAAATGGTCCTTCAATGCTTCCTTTACCTGATCGTACACTCCGTTTTTCTTCACGCTTCCGCCGCCAAAAGTAATCATAATACGTTTGTCGGACGGTATTTCTTTAGCCAGCCGGGCAATCATCCCTTTTCCCATGATTAGTTTCACGGGATTTTGAAAAATAAAATTTTCCATATCTTAGTCTATTGTTATTATTTTGGTTATTAGTCACTATCCTTGCAAAGATACATGATTTATCCAAAGCCTGTCAGAATCAAGCAAAGAATTGTTGTGCCACGGAAGGAACCATAGCCGACAACCAGGGTTTCATATCCTCTGCTACCAATAACCAATACAATAATAATATAATGAAAATGGCAATAGCGATACCTACTAAAACTTTTCTCTGTTTCATAATTGTTTTTGTTTAAATATTCAATATTTATAAGAACAGTTCAGGTTGAAAATTGTTCTATATCAGAAAAATGAAGGCAAAAGAGAAAAAAAGTCATATTTTGTTTGCTGTTTCAAACAAAGTGTCTATATTTGCCCCCATAAAATTACAAAAGACAATGAGAACAATGTTAGTAAATACATATTGGTGGTGGCGCCCGTTACAACTCCGACAGTCGTAAGGGAGCAGTGCTCGTATGTATATACCTCATTAAAGATATAACAAATTTGAAAGAGCCCTGTCGCAACCTGCGACAGGGCTCTTTTTATTTACCCCCGTTTCAAAACAGATTCAATAATAACATAAAAATAGATATAGGATTATGAAAAGTTTTTTAGTTGACCAGGATGGCTATTACGGAGAATTCGGCGGTGCTTACGTACCGGAAATCCTCCACAAATGTGTTGAGGAACTAACGAATAAGTACCTCGAAGTGATTGAAAGCGAAGATTTTAAAAAAGAATTCGACCAGTTGCTACGTGACTACGTAGGACGTCCCTCCCCACTCTATCTAGCCAAACGTCTTTCTGAAAAATACGGTTGCAAATTGTATCTGAAGCGGGAAGACCTAAATCATACAGGTGCTCATAAAATCAACAATACCATCGGACAAATCTTACTGGCACGCCGCATGGGAAAGAAGCGTATCATCGCCGAAACCGGAGCCGGACAACATGGAGTAGCAACAGCTACCGTCTGTGCATTGATGGATATGGAATGTATCGTTTATATGGGAAAGACGGATGTAGAACGCCAGCACATCAATGTAGAGAAAATGAAAATGTTGGGAGCTACCGTTATCCCCGTTACTTCCGGCAACATGACTCTGAAAGATGCAACCAACGAAGCGATCCGCGACTGGTGCTGTCACCCTGCCGACACTTATTATATCATCGGATCTACCGTAGGCCCTCATCCCTACCCTGACATGGTGGCACGCCTGCAATCTGTTATCAGCGAAGAAATCAAAAAGCAACTGCAAGAAAAAGAAGGACGTGATTATCCGGATTATCTGATAGCCTGCGTGGGAGGAGGAAGTAATGCTGCCGGAACGATTTATCATTATATCAACGACGAACGGGTAGGCATTATCCTGGCGGAAGCGGGAGGTAAAGGAATAGAGACCGGAATGACTGCCGCTACCATCCAACTCGGCAAAATGGGAATTATCCACGGAGCACGTACCTATGTCATCCAAAACGAGGACGGACAGATAGAGGAGCCATACTCCATTTCTGCCGGACTGGATTATCCGGGCATTGGTCCGATACACGCTAACCTTGCCGCCCAAAGCCGTGCCAACGTATTGGCAATCAACGACGACGAAGCGATAGAAGCTGCCTACGAACTAACCAAACTCGAAGGTATTATCCCTGCATTGGAATCCGCCCATGCATTAGGAGCTTTGAAAAAATTGAAGTTCAAGCCGGAAGATATCGTTGTATTGACTGTTTCGGGACGAGGAGACAAAGATATTGAAACCTATTTGTCGTTTAACGAACAGCTATAAATAATTAGTCAACCATCATTCGCAATCAATAATCAAGCAATTATAGAAATGAAAACATTTAATTATACTACCCATAGCAAACAAGTGCTCGGAGATATGCATACTCCCGTCAGCATTTATCTGAAAGTACGCGACATGTATCCTCAATCCGCATTAATGGAAAGTTCCGATTATCATGCCGGAGAAAATTCCCTGTCATTTATAGCCCTTTGTCCCTTGGCAAGCATCGGTGTAAACGGTGGCATTGTCACTGCCAACTATCCCGATAATAGCCGTACGGAAGAACCGCTGACAAAAACATTCAATGTAGAAAAGGCTATGAACCGGTTTATCAATAAGTTCCAGGTGACCGGAGATAATAAGAATGTATGCGGGCTTTACGGATACACGACGTTTAATGCCGTGAAGTACTTCGAGCATATCCCGGTGAAAGAAAGTCATGATGAGCAAAACGATGCTCCGGATTTACTATACATATTATATAAGTATGTCATTGTTTTCAATCATTTCAAAAATGAGCTGACATTAGTTGAAATGTTGTCCGAAGGAGAAGAAAGCGGTTTGCCGGAACTGGAAGCAGCCATCGAAAACCGGAATTATGCTTCCTATAATTTCTCTGTAACAGGCCCCGTAACCAGCCCCATCACCGACGAAGAACACAAAGCAAATGTGCGCAAAGGAATCGCACACTGTATGCGCGGAGATGTTTTCCAAATCGTGCTTTCCAGAAGATTTATCCAACCATACGCTGGGGATGATTTCAAAGTTTATCGCGCACTCCGCAGCATCAATCCTTCTCCTTATCTTTTCTATTTCGACTTCGGAGGATATCGTATCTTTGGTTCTTCACCGGAAACACATTGCAAAATCGAAAACGGCCGCGCCTACATTGATCCGATTGCCGGAACCACCCGTCGCACGGGAGACACAGTAAAAGACCGCGAATTGACAGAGGCTTTACTGGCCGACCCTAAAGAAAATGCAGAGCATGTCATGCTGGTTGATCTTGCTAGAAACGATCTTTCACGTAATTGCCATGACGTACGCGTGGTATTCTATAAGGAACCGCAATATTATAGCCATGTTATTCATTTGGTAAGCCGTGTCAGCGGTATGCTGAATGAAGGCGCAGACAAAATAAAAACGTTTATTGACACGTTCCCGGCCGGTACGTTAAGCGGCGCCCCCAAAGTACGCGCTATGCAGTTAATCAGTGAAATCGAGCCACATAATCGTGGAGCCTACGGTGGTTGTATCGGTTTTATCGGATTGAATGGCGAATTAAACCAAGCAATCACCATCCGTACTTTTGTAAGCCGCAACAACGAACTCTGGTTCCAGGCCGGAGGAGGTATCGTAGCACGCAGCCAAGATGAATACGAACTGCAAGAGGTGAACAATAAACTGGGAGCACTGAAAAAAGCAATTGATTTAGCTGTCAAACTAAAAAATTAACCGTCCCAAATAGTCAGCCTAAAAAATAATTGCTGTTGCCTGAAAAAAGATTCCCGTTGCCTAAACGCTTCTATTTCTTTAGGCAGAAAAGCAGAGATAGTATTTGAACAACCATTTTACAATGACAATAAAAATGAAAATATTACTTTTAGATAACTACGACTCTTTCACTTATAACCTGCTGCATGTAGTGAAAGAATTAGGGGCTACAGATATAGAAGTAGTCCGCAACGACCAGATAGAGCTTGATGAAGTAGATCGTTTTGATAAAATCATCCTGTCTCCCGGACCGGGCATACCCGAAGAAGCCGGCTTGTTACTACCTATTATTAAGAGATACGCTCCGACCAAAAGCATTCTAGGGGTTTGCCTGGGTCATCAGGCTATCGGCGAAGCCTTCGGAGCACGTCTGGAAAATCTCAAAGAAGTATATCATGGCGTACAAACTCCGGTAAGCATCCTTCGTCAGGACCTGCTTTTTGAAGGATTAGGAAAAGAAATCCCTGTTGGAAGATATCATTCCTGGGTAGTCAGCCGGGAAGGCTTTCCGGACTGTCTGGAAATAACAGCAGAAAGCCAGGAGGGACAAATCATGGCAATCCGCCATAAAACGTATAATGTACATGGTATTCAGTTCCATCCCGAATCAGTATTAACTCCGCAAGGAAAAGAAATTATCAAAAACTTCTTAAACGATTAAACTTATGAAACAGATTCTATACAAACTTTTCGAACATCAATATTTGGGACGCGATGAAGCGCGCACCATTCTACAGAACATCGCGCAAGGGAAATATAACGATGTGCAAGTGGCCTCACTCATCACCGTCTTTCTGATGCGTAATATTTCCGTAGAGGAATTATGCGGTTTCCGTGACGCACTGTTGGAAATGCGTATTCCGGTCGATTTGAGTGATTTCGCTCCGATTGATATCGTAGGAACCGGAGGTGACGGAAAAAACACATTCAATATTTCTACAGCTTCCTGCTTTACAGTTGCCGGAGCCGGCTTCCCGGTTGTGAAACATGGTAACTATGGAGCAACGTCGGTCAGTGGTGCCAGTAATGTAATGGAGCAACACGGTGTAAAATTCACCAGTGATGTAGACCAACTGCGTCGCAGCATGGAAAAATGCAATCTTGCTTATCTACATGCCCCTTTATTCAATCCGGCATTAAAAGCAGTAGCTCCGGTTCGTAGAGGATTGGCAGTGCGCACTTTCTTCAATATGCTCGGTCCATTGGTAAATCCGGTATTACCTGCTTACCAATTGTTAGGAGTTTACAATCTACCGTTACTTCGCCTTTACACCTATACTTATCAGGAAAGCAAGACGAAATTTGCTGTTGTTCATAGCCTTGACGGATATGATGAGATTTCTCTGACCAATGAGTTTAAAGTGGCAACCAGCGATCATGAAAAGATTTACACTCCCGAAAGCCTCGGCTTCTCCCGTTATAAGGATATTGATCTGGATGGCGGACAAACACCGGAAGATGCAGCTAAGATTTTCGATCATATCATGAATAATACAGCTACGGAAGCTCAAAAAAATGTAGTGATAGTCAACTCCGCTTTCGCTATCCATGTGATTCGTCCGGAAAAGACAATTGAAGAATGTATTGCTCTTGCCAAAGAATCATTGGAAAGTGGACGAGCATTAGCTACACTAAAAAAATTCATTGAATTGAATAGTTAATTTGATTTACGATTAGCAAGTCTGATTATAAATATAAAAACAAACGAACTGATGAAAGATATATTATCCGAGATTATAGCAAACAAACGATTTGAAGTTGACCTGCAAAAGCAGGCTATTTCTATCGAACAATTACAGGAAGGTATCAGCGAATCTCCGACTCCCCGCTCTATGAAGCAGGCATTAGCCTCTTCCACATCAGGTATTATCGCCGAGTTCAAGCGGCGCTCTCCTTCCAAAGGATGGATACAAGAAGAAGTGCGTCCGGAAGAGATCGTTCCCTCCTATGCAGCGGCAGGTGCCTCCGCCCTTTCCATCCTTACTGATGAGAAGTTTTTCGGAGGAAGCCTGAAAGATATCCGCGCCGCACGCCCTTTGGTGGAAATTCCCATCCTTAGAAAGGACTTCATCATTGATGAATACCAGCTTTACCAAGCTAAAATTGTTGGTGCAGATGCCGTACTTCTCATTGCAGCCGCACTAGAACCGGAAAAATGCAATGAACTTGCAGAAAAAGCCCATGAATTAGGACTGGAGGTCTTATTAGAGATTCATAGTTCCGAAGAACTGGCGTACATTAACAAAGGAATAGATATGGTAGGTATCAACAACCGTAATCTGGGTACTTTCTTCACCGATGTAGAAAACTCTTTCCGCCTGGTCGGACAACTTCCTCAAGATGCGGTACTGGTATCTGAAAGCGGCATCTCCGATCCGGAAATAGTTAAACGCCTCCGGGCAGCCGGATTCCGGGGATTCCTGATCGGCGAAACATTTATGAAAACACAGCGACCGGGAGAAACTTTACAGAATTTCCTACAAGCCATTCAATAAACTAATTATTCAAAACGGACAGCCCTATGATTAACGGAAAAATTATCAAAGTATGCGGTATGCGAGAAGCTGAAAACATACAGGACGTAGAGGCTATCGAAGGCATAGATATGCTGGGATTCATCTTTTATCCTAAATCTCCCCGATGTGTCTACGAGCTTCCGGCTTACCTGCCCACTCATGCCCGGCGTGTCGGCGTCTTTGTCAATGAAGACAAGCAAGTGGTCAGCATGTATGCTGATCGTTTCGGACTGAATGATGTGCAACTCCACGGAAATGAATCACCGGAATACTGCCGGTCTTTACATTCTACCGGATTGAAAATCATCAAGGCCTTTTCTGTAGACCGCCCCAAAGACTTGAAAAAGGTGTATGACTACGAAAAAGTCTGTGATCTTTTTCTGTTCGATACCAAATGCGAGCAATATGGTGGTTCGGGAAATCAATTTGATTGGAGCATATTACACACATATAACGGAGATGTACCTTTCCTTTTGAGCGGAGGTATCAACTCATACAGTGCCAATGCCCTGAAAGAATTCAAGCATCCCCGGCTTGCCGGATATGATCTCAACAGCCGTTTTGAAACCAAACCGGGAGAAAAAGATCCGGAGCGTATCCGGACATTTTTAAACGAATTAAAATCATCACTTTAAAATTCCAACGTCATGAATAGAATTAATCAACTTTTCAATAGCAACAAGAAAGACATACTTTCTATTTATTTTTGTGCCGGCACCCCCACTTTAGATGGTACTGCCAATGTAATCCGCACACTCGAAAAACATGGAGTAAGCATGATTGAAATCGGTATTCCTTTCAGTGATCCGATGGCAGACGGCATTGTTATCCAGAATGCCGCTACCCAAGCATTGCGCAACGGCATGTCTTTAAAACTTCTTTTTGAACAATTGCGGGATATTCGCAAGGACGTAAAAATACCACTTGTATTCATGGGGTACTTAAATCCAATCATGCAATTCGGATTTGAAAACTTCTGCCGTAAATGCGTGGAATGCGGTATTGATGGCGTCATCATCCCCGATCTCCCTTTCCGTGATTATCAAGAACATTATCGTATCATTGCCGAGCGCTACAACATTAAAGTGATTATGCTCATCACACCGGAGACCAGCGAAGAACGGGTACGCGAAATAGATACACATACCGACGGATTCATTTACATGGTTTCATCAGCAGCAACTACCGGAGCACAACAGAATTTCAACGAACAAAAACAGGCATACTTCAAGAAAATAAAAGATATGCATCTGAACAATCCGTTGATGATAGGATTTGGTATCTCCAATAAAGCGACATTCCAGGCAGCTTGCGAACACGCTTCCGGAGCTATCATCGGCAGTAAGTTCGTTACTCTGCTCGAAGAAGAAAAAGACCCGGAAAAAGCCATCCTTAAATTAAAAGAAGCGGTGAAATGATTTATGATTTATGATTTATGAATTATGATTTATGTGAATCAGCAGTTGAAGCCAAGTCATTGGTAATTCTAATAAATTAATCAAGTGTGAGGGACGTGAGGGAGGTTCACATGAATGATAAATCTACAAAATCATTCGAAAACTCATAAATCATAATTCATAAATCATAAATCACTATTTTTTCCTATCTTTGCCAGCGTTTTAACAGTAATTCAACAATTATGAGAGCAGAAACCCCTTCCGTTTTGTTAATTTACACGGGTGGAACTATCGGAATGATAGAGAATCCGGAAACAGGTGCCTTAGAAAACTTCAACTTCGATCATTTGCTTAAGCATGTACCCGAACTAAAAAGATTCAACTACCGCATCTCTTCCTACCAATTTGATCCCCCTCTCGACTCTTCGGATATGGAACCTGCTTACTGGGCAAAGCTAGTAAAGATTATCAATTACAATTATGATTATTTTGATGGTTTTGTCATCCTTCACGGAACAGATACGATGGCTTACACAGCCTCTGCATTAAGCTTTATGCTCGAAAACCTAAGCAAGCCCGTCATTCTCACCGGTTCCCAGCTACCAATCGGAACTTTGCGCACAGACGGAAAAGAAAATCTCATCACAGCCATTGAAATCGCAGCTGCCAAAAACCCGGATGGTACGGCCATCGTTCCTGAAGTTTGTATTTTCTTTGAAAATCATTTGATGCGTGGCAACCGTACCACCAAAATTAATGCGGAGAATTTTAACGCTTTCCGCTCTTTCAATTATCCACCCTTGGCACGGGTAGGTATCCACATCAAATATGAACCCCATCTTATCCGGAAACCAGATCCGACAAAACCATTAAAGCCGCATTATCTATTTGACACCAATGTAGTTATTTTGACCCTCTTCCCTGGTATCCAAGAGAGTATCGTAACTTCTCTGCTTCATGTTCCCGGATTGAAGGCAGTTGTCATGAAAACCTTCGGTTCAGGAAATGCCCCGCAAAAGGAATGGTTCATCCGCCAACTAAAAGAAGCTACCGATCGCGGAATTATCATTGTCAACATCACACAGTGTGCCTCCGGAGCAGTAGAGATGGGACGTTATGAAACAGGAATGCACCTTTTGGAAGCAGGTGTAATCAGCGGATATGACAGCACTCCCGAATGTGCCATAACAAAGCTCATGTTTTTATTGGGACATGGATTACCCAACAAGGATATCCGATATAAAATGAACTCCTGCTTAATAGGAGAAATTACTAAGTCTTAAATTAAATACACTTAATATAATCCTTTGATTTTCATTTTAAGCGGTCTTATAAAAGTGAAAATCAAGGGATTCTCTTCATCATCACCGAGACTTCATCAAACCTAAACGAGCCAAAGAAGAACCAAAACGGAAATATAGTTGTTTTCACCCTATAAAATAACAGAAAAAACATTTCCAATAAAAGATATGCAGTTATTTTTGTGATGGATTTGGTTACAAACAATCAAGCAATAATACATTATGATGAAGAAAACAGTTCAATTTGTGCCCATTATTGCAATAGCAATAGCAGGTACTATGTTTAGTTGTGTGGACTCCGGAAAGGATCTCTATGATCCGTCTTATGAAACACCTAACCCGATGGGAAACGGCTTTGCTGCTCCCGATGATATCGATTGGAACATGATAACCACAAAAAATGTTTCAGTCGAAGTGAAAGATGAAGAAGGAGGGCAATTTGCTTATTTAATTGAAATATATGCAGAAGATCCTTTGACTAACGAAAATGCTTCCGTACTCGCTGCAAGGACAGCTAACAAAGAAAATAACTTTAAATTTACAGCTGCTGTCAGCCTGCTTCCCACTCAAAAGGGTATTTACGTGAAACAAACTGACCCTAGAGGACGTGAACAGGTATATCAGTTCGATGTGCCCGAAAACAGCGATAATATTACCTGTAAGCTCTATTATGCAGAATCTGCAGCACAAAATAGAGCATTAATGAGTCGTGGTGTCGCTACTAGAAGCCTTGCATTTAAAAAACCGGATTATTCTTCCATACCAGCTGACGCTAAGGAAGTTACAGAAATGACAGGAACTACTTTACTGCGTAATGCTAATTACAAAATCACCTCTGACTATAATGGTATATTCAAATTTGACGGATATGACGGTGATATTGCAACCAGAGTTTATGTAGATGCCCAATGGACTATTCCTGCAACTTTCCAATTCCAGAACGGAATTGAAATCATTGTGATGAACAATGCAAAGATTAATGCATCAGGAACCATGACGTTCATCAGAAACTCCATGCTGACTATCATGGAAAAAGGAGAAGTAAACGCAGACGATGTATCATTCACTAATGGAGCGCCTGCTGCATTAAGAAACTGGGGGACACTGGCGGTAACAAATACCATGATTCTGCATTCCGGTGCAACACTCTACAACGAAGGAACCATAACAAGCAGAGACATCTCAATCAATTCTAACACAAAAATTGTGAATGATAATAAAATTGAGCTTGAAGGTACATTAAATCTGCCATCTAATTTCTCACTAGAAAATAACGGAGAGATTTATGGTAAGGAATTAATTGCAAATTCTAATGCTGTTGCTACCAATAACAACATCATGAGATTTACAACTATCAGCCTCACCAATACAACATTCAACAATGCTTGCAGTCTGGAAGCCACAACTTCTTTCTATGCAAACGGAGCAACATTCAACTTTACCCAAGGATACTTAAAAGCTCCTACGATGGAGTTTGTTAATGGGACAGTCAACTTGAGCAATGGTTCTATGCTGGATGCAACTACAAGTATTTACATGAATACAGCTCATGCTAAATTTTACGGAAAAGGCGAAAATACTTCTATGATAAAATCTCCGGTTATAACCGGACAAGGTTTTACGTATGATGGAAATTTAGTTATTGAATGTGATAATCATGTTGAAAAGAGCCCATATTGGAACAACTTCTATGTACAAAATGGCGCATACTTTACTAAAATGGGAGAATCCAAAGTCGTGATAGAAGTCTGCACGGGTACTAAGAATAATGGAAATGAAGGAGAAGAACCAGAAGATCCTAAATTCCCGATCATCATGGATGACACTCGTAATTACGCTTATCTATTTGAAGACCAGTGGCCTTTATATGGAGATTACGATATGAACGATCTTGTTTTGATTATCAAAGAAAGAAAGATTTCCATCAACAAGGATAATAAGGCAGAAGAGTTCACGCTAAGTCTTGATTTATCGGCTGCGGGAGCTACGAAGAGCATCGGAGCTGCTATCATGCTGGACGGTGTTCCTGCCAGTGCTATCACACAACCGGTGGTGTTCAGTGATAACTCTCTTGCTAAAAACTTTAATGTGAATAGTAATAAGATTGAGAACGGCCAGGACTATGCTGTTATCCCATTATTTGACGATGCTCACAACGCATTGGGAAGAGACCGTTACGAACAGATTAATACCATTAAAGATCATTCTGCCAATACGAATCCTAAAAATATCAGTTTCACTATCAAGTTCAGCAACCCAATTTCTGTGGATGAGCTTAATATCAACAAACTGAATGTGTTCATCTTCGTAGAAGGAAACAGAAACCAGCGTAAAGAGATCCATATCGTCGGTTACCAACCCACTAAGTTAGCAAATACCGACTTGTTCGGAGGCAACAACGACGATAGCTCTACTTCCCGCAAAAGATATTACATCAGTAAAGATAACCTAGCATGGGGAATCATGGTTCCGACAGACTTCAAATGGCCTTTGGAATATATGAATATCAAATCTGCTTACTCGCTGTTCGAAAGTTGGGTAACAAGTGGCGGTACTAAGAATGAAGAATGGTGGAAAACTTTTAATTCATCAAGAGTCTATAAATAAGCCAAACAGTCAATCATCAACACGGATTTCATGAAAGTTGAAATCCGTGTTTTTTCATCAAGATACTGTTAGTCGCAATTAATAGAAAAAAAACATATATCACGAATTTTACTCTCCAGAATGGAGATTATTCTAAAATAATATCTATATTTGCAGTGTATCACAAACATAATGTGACAACAATCTCAATCAATAAATCAAATAACAAAGCAAGCGATAGAAAGGTCTATTCGTATGAAGAAAAAAATATTACTAGTCGACGATAAATCGACAATCGGAAAAGTGGCCGGTGTGTATCTAGGAAAAGAGTATGATTTTACCTATTTGGAAGATCCCATCAAAGCAATAGAATGGCTTAATGAAGGCAATGTACCTGACCTCATTATTTCAGACATTCGTATGCCTCTTATGATGGGTGATGAATTTTTAAGATACATGAAGAACAATGAATTATTCAAGTCAATTCCTATCGTTATGTTATCCAGCGAAGAAAGTACAACGGAAAGAATCAGACTACTGGAAGAGGGAGCAGAAGACTATATCCTGAAACCATTCAACCCATTGGAACTCAAAATCCGAATCAAAAAGATTATTGACTAATACCGGGTCTTCTACACATGCAATATTTTGTTTATATAGGCAGAGATAGCAAAACAATAGAACTACTCTCCCGACTAAGTATTGGGGTATTCTATGCTGCGTCCAATTGTAGCAAAGCTGTCAAAGTATTGGAGAAAATACGCGAAAAATATGACGCAGCCCTATTTTTCGAACAGGTGAACTTATCCCAAGATATTGCAGATATCCAATACATGCGCAAAAAATATCCGGGACTTTATATGATACTCGTCATCGATTCCTTGTCTAAGGAAGAAGCATCCGAATATCTTAAAGCCGGCATTAACAATACAATCAAATATGAAACGAGCCAAGAGGCTTTAAAGGACTTATCGACTTTCCTTAAACGAAGAAAAGATCAGAAAATAAAGGCACTTCAGCTTAAAACACAAAATATTAATGCTTTCCGGTTGCCTTTATGGAAACGAACTTTTGATATATTCTTTTCGGGAATGGCGATATTATGCCTTTCTCCTCTCCTAATATTTACTGCATTAGCTATCCGGTTAGAAAGCAAGGGTCCCATTATCTACAAATCCAAGCGAGTAGGAAGTAACTATCAGATATTCGACTTCCTTAAATTCCGTTCGATGTACACTGATGCCGACAAGCATTTAAAGGATTTCAATGCTCTTAACCAGTATCAACAGGAAGATGAGGATATTTGGGGAGAAGAACCGGAAGCGGAAGTGAATGAAGAAATCGATGAAGAAGAAATCCTCTTGATATCTGACGATTTCGTAATCTCCGAAGAAGACTACATAAACAAGAAGTCCAAGGAAAAAAGCAATGCTTTCGTTAAGCTGGAAAATGACCCTCGAATAACTAAGATTGGACGTATTATACGTAAATATAGTATTGACGAGTTACCCCAGCTTATTAATATTTTAAAAGGGGATATGTCAATAGTAGGCAACCGCCCTCTCCCACTCTATGAAGCCGAGTTGCTGACAAGCGATGAACACATCGACCGTTTCATGGGTCCGGCCGGATTGACCGGTTTATGGCAGGTAGAGAAAAGAGGCGAAGCCGGTAAACTTTCTGCTGAAGAACGCAAGCAATTGGATATCACCTATGCAAAGACATTCTCTTTCTGGTTGGATATAAAGATTATTCTGAAAACAGTTACTGCATTCATTCAAAAAGAGAACGTATAATCTCCTTCCAGATGATAGACTCTTATATCTACATAATAGATGATCTGGTATTCTTCTGTACAGGGCTTTTGCTCCTATACCTCTTTGTGATGGCCATAGCCTCACATTTCAAACATATCACCTACCCGAAGGCTCAAAAGGAATATGGTTGTGCCATTCTCGTTCCGGAGGGAAGTATTCTTCCGGATGTGTATAAAGAAGAAGAGTACGAGTTTATCACATACAGCGATCTATATCAGGCAATCAACAGTTTAGATCAGGAACGATATGATCTGGTTCTCTTCCTGTCCAATACAGCATGCGCTTTATCTCCGCAATTCCTGAATAAGATATATAATGCCTATGATGCCGGTGTACAAGCCATCCAACTACATACGATAGTAGAAAACCGCAAAGGCATCCGTAATCGCTTCCGGGCTATACGTGAGGAAATAAAAAACAGCCTCTGTAGAGCCGGCAATACACAATTCGGACTGTCATCCAATTTATTGGGAACTAATATGGCAATCGACCTAAAATGGCTGCAAAAGAACATGAAAAGTTCTAAGACTAATATCGAACGAAAATTATTCCGACAGAATATATACATTGACTACTTGCCGGATGTGATTGTTTATTGCCAGTCCGCACCCGCCTGTCCTTACCGTAAACGTATCCGGAAAACAACTTCCTACTTACTCCCTTCCATATTTGAAGGAAACTGGAGTTTCTGCAACCGGATCGTACAACAATTAACGCCTTCTCCACTTAAATTATGTATCTTCGTAAGTATTTGGACTTCGTTGATTACCGTATATAATTGGACCTTATCATTCGGATGGTGGATTGCACTTTTCGGTCTATTAATCACTTATAGCCTGGCAATTCCTGATTATCTGGTAGAGGACAAAAAGAAGAAAAAACATTCAATATGGAGAAGAAAACACTTAAACAGCGAATTAAAGAAAACCCCGGCTTAAAACAGGCTGTACATCGTTTTATCATGCACCCCGTTAAAACTCGCCCTAATTGGTGGATACGGCTCTTCGATTTCATATACCTGAAACGCGGAAAGGGTTCTGTCATCTATCGGAGTGTACGCAAAGACCTCCCTCCTTTCAACCGATTCTCTTTGGGTAAATATTCTGTTGTCGAAGACTTCTCTTGTCTGAATAATGCAGTTGGCGACTTGACAATCGGAGATTATACACGCATCGGATTGAGAAACACAATCATAGGTCCGGTTAATATTGGCAATCATGTCAACCTGGCACAGAATGTAACGGTCACAGGACTCAACCATAATTATCAGGATGCAGAAAAGATGATTGACGAACAAGGTGTCAGCACACTGCCTGTTGTCATCGAAGATGATGTATGGGTAGGTGCCAATTCGGTCATTCTACCGGGAGTAACTTTAGGGAAACATTGCGTAGTGGCCGCCGGAAGTGTAGTCAGTCATTCCGTCCCACCCTATTCAATATGTGCCGGATGCCCTGCAAGAATCATAAAAACATACGATTTCGAGACTAAAGAGTGGAAAAAAGTAGAGAAAACACCTGCTACTAACCATAAATAGTGAGAATAGCTACAGAATATACCTCATAAAGGTGATTGTGACACATTCTGAAACGCATTATCTTTGCAGTATCAGAATTGAATTAATTAGTCATAATTTTATTACGTAGCCACATTTAAGTAAAAAATGAAATAGAGTCCCGCCGAAGCGATTTCGTCGGGATTTTGTTTTTTATTACCCTCCTAACCTGCAAGATCAAGCAACCCTATTCATCGATAAGTTTTCGTCTACAAAATAGTGACGCTATCCGGCAAGGATAGTGACGGTATATGTCCGGGATAGCAACGGTATCGTTGTCATATACCGTCACTATTTTTTCGCTTGCATGGACCCTTAAACCTACTATATAGTCTATACTAATAATACTCTCTGTTTAACCCATAACAATGCGACAGACTTAAATCCCATATAAATAAAAAAAACGAGCTAATTCTTTTTATAGAACCACTCGCCACCGCATCAGAAAAGCCTAAAGGCTTTTCCATAGTACCTCAAATTTCCTGAAAACTAATCTTCTTTTTACCTAAAAACGTCTTACCTATTGTTATCCTTTTACCTTCTATTAAAAACTTATCCTATTGAACTAAACTAAAAAACTTTTAATACCTTAAACTGTCTAATCTAATACCTCTATTTAATATTTTCTTTTACCTTATAAACTAACAGCAATTTCTCAACTGCTTTGCAAAGGTACGAATATTTTTCGTGTGCGCAAACGGTTTTATATTTTATAACACTTCCGCAGGCTATAAGTCTTTCACATCGCTCAATGCAACCAGCTTATTTACAATAGCATAGATAGTCAAACCGGCAGCACTATGTATTTGCAATTTTTTGCTAATATTTCTCCGGTGTGTAATCACCGTATGAATCGACAAAAAAAGCTTTTCCGCTATTTCCTTATTTGTCATTCCCTTCACCACACAGATAACGATTTCCTTTTCCCGCTGGCTAAGCGTATCCTGATTATCCATCCCTTCTTCTTCAGAAACCACATTCAGCAAACCCGCAATTTTCTTAGAAAGAGTTTCCAAATCATCGAATATTGAAATAGACTCATCATACTTACCCAATAATGAAGCATCTACAAAAGAAGTAACCAACGCTATTAAACGTATCCTTTTACCAGATATTTCTTCTCGAAACTTAGCTACATCAAAGTAATCACCAAAAGCAGGATTGACAATCAACATCTCGGGACATTGCGTCCGGACGCAATCGTGCAAAGCTTCAACAGACAACAATTCTATTGGTTGCACTTTTACGTTAGAAAGACGCTTCAATGCAGCAGTCAACCCACCACGAATAATTACAGAGGTCTCTGCAATAGCTATTCGAACAACTTCGTTATTTTTCATTTTCCCTAATCCTCCTTTCCAAATTCAGAATAGCAGGAACAAAAATATAGTCCTCAACCTTGCAATGAGATTCCAGTCCGGCTTCACAAGCATATATGTCGAAAAGAGCCGCGTTCAGAAGATTCTCATTTGCTTTGGCAGGGCAATATTTTATAATGATATTTTTTAGTTCTGTCAACTTCTCCCCTACCTGATCGTGATGTTTGGAAAAGGTACTGATCTGATAGTTTTTGGGAGCATTTCCCTTAATCAATGAATCGACATACTTAAAGACGGTTTTCTCTTCATAATCCATGTGCTTACGCACTTCTCGTGTATATTCATCAAAAAACTTGAGAATAAGAAAAGCTACATCGTCCTGCGAACAATCAATTGCCTCGATCAATTTACGACGAATAGCCGGAAGAGAAAAATCAAGAAAATAAATATGTGCCTGCCGCAGATAATCAATCAATGCAGGTATGGAAATATCATCTTTATCCCCATCGAGCCGGGAAAAGCCTTCAGCCATAAAGTTGACTACAATCAGAAAAGTCCGACAGTCCACTCCATTTAGTTCACAAACTTCTTTGACTGTTTTGTCACCAAACCCCAATGAAAGCCCAAAACGACTCATCACTTGCAACAAAGAATAATTATCGCTGATGAGATCGATCATCTTATCAGTCGGCTTGTATTTCTGTAAATTATCCATCATACCTATGTATATTAGAGAGTACAAAGAAACGGAATATTTTGCTGAAATGCAATCATCATTTATAGGTATTTTAAATCATCATTTATTGGCAAATACTAATTATACGCTACTATTTTGTGGCACAACTTTAGGCAAGCTAGTCTTTTTTTAGTAATTTTGTCGCTATCTATTTGTAATTAGTAACTCATAATTTTATATTTAATAAAATGGCAAACGAACTCGAGCTGAAATACGGCTGCAACCCCAATCAAAAGCCTGCCCGTATCTTCATGAAAGAAGGAGAACTCCCCATCGAAGTATTGAACGGACGTCCCGGTTATATCAATTTGTTGGATGCGTTCAACAGTTGGCAATTAGTGAAAGAACTGAAAGAGGCTACCGGACTGCCGGCTGCCGCTTCTTTTAAACATGTCAGCCCTGCAGGTGCTGCTGTTGCGGTAGAAATGAGCGACACGCTGAAAAAGATTTATTTTGTGGACGACATGAAACTGTCTCCATTAGCTACAGCATACGCCCGCGCACGTGGCGCAGACCGTATGTCATCTTACGGAGACTTTATCGCATTGTCCGACACCTGTGATGAAGAAACAGCACGCATCATCAACCGTGAAGTATCCGACGGCGTCATTGCTCCTGACTATACTCCCGAAGCACTGGAGATTCTGAAGAATAAAAGAAAAGGAACCTATAATGTAATAAAGATAGATCCTGCATACCGCCCGGCTCCTATCGAACACAAAGATGTATTCGGAGTGACTTTCGAACAGGGAAGAAACGAATTAAAGATCGATGAGAGTCTTTTGAAAGAGATGCCTACGCAGAATAAGGAAATTCCGGCTGATGCGAAACGCGACTTAATCATTGCCTTAATCACTTTAAAATATACGCAATCCAATTCGGTGTGTTATGCCAAAGACGGGCAGGCAATCGGTATTGGCGCAGGCCAACAGTCACGCATCCACTGTACGCGTCTGGCAGGAAATAAAGCAGATATCTGGTATTTACGCCAACATCCGAAAGTGATGAACTTGCCATGGATTGAAAAAATCCGTCGTGCAGATCGTGACAACACTATCGACGTTTACATCTCGGAGGATTATGACGATGTATTGGCAGACGGCGTTTGGCAGCAGTTCTTCACAGAAAAGCCGGAAGTGCTGACACGTGAAGAAAAACGGGCATGGCTGAATACGATGACAGGTGTAGCTTTAGGATCGGACGCTTTCTTCCCATTCGGAGATAATATAGAACGCGCGCATAAAAGCGGTGTCAGCTACATTGCACAACCGGGTGGTTCCGTACGTGATGACCATGTGATTGGAACTTGCGACAAATATAATATGGCAATGGCATTTACAGGCATCCGCCTATTCCACCATTAACAATATCGACTATTTTTATTCCATATATCCCCATTTATAATGAGAATGAGACAAATCTTCCATTATAAATGGGGATTTCCTATTTCTTCAAGCCCCTCTATCTTTGCAGCGTTACATTTAAAAACGAATCAAAGATGAATAAAATTGGTGTATTTTATGGTTCCACAACCGGAACAACAGAAGACCTTGCCCGTCGAATTGCAGAGAAATTAGATGTACCATCGGCAGATGTATTTGATGTATCCAAGCTAACAGAGGCATTAGTCAATGAATATGACGTATTGGTGCTCGGCTCTTCCACTTGGGGAGCAGGCGAACTTCAGGACGACTGGTACGATGGAGTAAAAGTTTTAAAGAAATGTGATTTATCTCATAAGTCTGTAGCCCTGTTCGGTTGTGGCGATTCTGACTCGTATAGCGACACCTTCTGTGACGCAATAGGCATTCTTTATGAAGACTTGAAAGATACCCATTGTAAATTCTGTGGAGCAACAGACACCGCAGGCTATACCTTCGATTCTTCTATTGCTGTCGTAGACGGTAAGTTTGTAGGTCTTCCGCTTGACGAAGTCAACGAAGATAGCAAAACAGACGAACGTATCAACGCATGGGCTGAACAAGTGAAACAAGAAATTAGCTAATTTTACCTTAACATAAAAAGAATACTTTGCATCATGGCAACTGAAAGAATCCTCCCCGGCGAAATCCGAATTTTTCTTAATCATATTTATGAGTTTAAGAAAGGCGTACGCAACATGGTACTTTACACAATGAGTAAAGAGCACGAAGAATTTGCCATCCGCCGATTGAAAAATCAAAAGATCAGTTATATGATACAGGAAGTAGGTACCAATAAAATCAACCTGTTTTTTGGAAAGGCAGAATGTATGGAAGCCATGCGGCACATCATCATCCATCCTTTAAATCAACTGACTGCCGAAGAAGATTTTATTTTAGGAGCCATGCTGGGATATGACCTATGCCAGCAATGCAAACGATATTGCAGTAAAAAAGAAGGTATAAAGATGGCAGTTTAAGCGATAACCTTAGCATAAGTTTAGCTTTGTTTGTATGTAGTTTGTCTTGAGTGGAATCGTTTCTTTAAAAATAGGTATCCATTAAAACATTTTCCAATGGAAACTTGTTGTATAAGAAACGATTCACTCAATTATAACAAAATCAAACATTGCAATGAAGCAGCAACAAGAACAACTTACCGCCTATACACTGGCCGGTATTTTCACCCTTTCATTACGACTTATTGTTGGTTGGACTTATTTTTCAGCCTTTTGGCGGAGACTCGTCCTCGAAAACAAACTTATCCCGGATTCTACCGGATACATTGGAAAGAAGTTCAATCATTTCCTACCTAATTCCATAGGAATCAAACCCATCATCGAATATCTCGTCAGCACCCCCGATTTACTTTGGTGGGCGATGGTTATCTTTACTATCATTGAAGGTGTTGTCGGATTACTCTATATGCTTGGTTTCTTTACCAGATTAATGAGTATCGGCGTATTCAGTCTTGCATTCGGCATTCTGTTGGGTTCCGGCTGGTTAGGAACAACCTGTCTTGATGAATGGCAAATAGGTATTTTAGGCGTATCCGCAGGATTCACCATTTTCCTGTCCGGCGGCGGAAAATACTCTTTGGATTATCTGCTACAGCCCCAACTATCCAAAAATAAATGGCTGGTATGGGTTACTTCCGGCGAACTTCCATTGTCTATCAAGCGATTCAGTAAAGTAGCAATCGGCGGTGCAGCCATATTGTTCATACTCACCCTATATACCAACCAGGTTTTTCATAATGGCGTATGGGGACCACTACATAACAAATCAGTAAAACCCAAAATTGAGATATCAGATGCAAATGTCAATAACGGAGCCCTGTCTTTTAAAGTATATCGTGTTGAGGGTGCCGATGTATACGGCTCATTTCTTATTGGCATTACTCTTAAAGACACAAGTGGAAAAGTGATACTTCAAAAGAATGGAGAAGACCTTGCATTATTCCCTCTCACTAATATAAAGAATGATTATATAGCTAAGGTAGTCCCTGGTAAACATAGCCTTATCATCCCATTGGGCAGCAAAGCTACTTTGGCAATTAGAGATAACAGTTTGCAAAATCTTCCCGAAGGCCAGTATGAATTAATATTGACCGACATTAGTGGAATTACTTGGAATAAAAACATCACAATCGAGTAAATCCGGCCTACTCTACAAACGGATCATAGACAAAGGTGTATATCAGCAAAATTTATTCGGCTGGCATACACCTTTATTCTTTTATTTTACCAAAATAACAGGTTTTATCTTCTCAAGCACTCAAAATTACCTACATATACTGAATTTTAGAAATTACTATGCCTAGTATTGGGTATTGCCATATCTTTTAACCTCATATAACTTTGCAGCCGATAAAATTATTAAAAAAATGAGAAAAATAACTGCAATCATTATTCTTTGTTTCCTACATTCTCTCACACTTCCGGCACAGGAAACTAAAGAAAAGTCTAAAAACCGTAAAACTTCTTCCACAGAAGAATATACTAAATTCCGTTTCGGAGGGTATGGAGAAATGGCGGCGAGCTATAAAGATTATAATTTCAATCGTTTTACTCCCAATGGTTCCGGTAAACTTAATCGTGGAGAGATTTCCATTCCACGTTTTGTATTAGCCTTTGATTATAAATTCTCCTCCAAATGGGTATTGAGTACCGAAATCGAATTTGAATACGGAGGTACGGGATCTGCTCGCGAAATTGAATGGTTTGAAGAGAACGGCGAATATGAAACAGAGATTGAAAAAGGCGGTGAAGTAGCTTTGGAACAATTTCATATCACCCGTCTCATTAATAAGCACATCAATCTGCGTTTCGGACACATGATTGTACCGGTAGGATTGACCAACAACCATCATGAGCCTATTAATTTCTTTGGAGTTTACCGCCCGGAAGGTGAAACAACGATATTGCCTTCCACCTGGCATGAAACAGGTATCGCCGTATTCGGTGAAATTGGACGGTTTGATTATGAACTTCAATTAGTCAATGGGCTTGATCCACAAGGATTCCGCAGCGAAGACTGGATAAAAAACGGCAGACAAGGAGCATTCGAAGTCAACAATTTCACCAGTCCGGCTTTTGTAGCCCGCGTAAACTACCATGGGGTAAAAGGATTAAGAGTAGGTGCTTCTTTCTATTATAACCAGACAGCAAAGAACGGAACTAAGCCTTGGAGAAATACAGGTTATAAATTTCCGGTAACCATTGTAACCGGTGATTTGCAATACAAAGGCTTTAATAACAACCTGATTGTACGCGGAAATGCCGTTTATGGAAACCTAGGAGCGAGCGGAGCTTTAACCACAATCAACAACAGTTCTTCAGCAGCTTCCGGTTACCCTAACACAACAGTAGCACAAAATGCAGTCAGCTACGGGGGTGAAGCAGGATATAATATAGGTTCTTTCTTCCATTCTAAAGCTCCCCGTATCTATCCTTTTATTCGTTATGAATATTACAATCCGATGGAAAAGACAGAAGCTAACACAGGTTTGTTGGCCGACAAACGTTTTCAGGTATCAGCCGTAACAGCTGGATTGAATTACTACGCTCTACCCAATCTAGTAATTAAAGCAGACTACACCCACCGCTCCATAGGAGGTGGAAAATATAATGACGAAAACTTAGTCTCTGTAGGCATAGCCTATATTGGTTGGTTTATCAAAAAATAAATATAATTTTTAATAGCAATGAAAATGAAAACATGGAAATTTCTGCCTATAATGGCAATGGGAGTATGTATGGCGATGACCTCTTGTAGTGAAGATTCTAAAAAAGAAGATGTTTCACCCAACCCATTTGCGGGTTTTAATACCCCGGACAGTGGCACTGCAACAGATGATGAATTAAAGGCTGCGGTTGCAACGTATGTAGATGATGTAGTGATTCCTACTTATCAAGATATGTACAATAAAGTAACCGCATTAAACACGGCAGTACAAAAGTTATCAACGTCCTCCAGTGATAATGATGTAGCCAATGCAGCAGACGCTTGGGTTGCAGCACGTAAACCCTGGGAAAAAAGTGAAGCTTTTCTATATGGTCCGGCAGATTTGAATAAGCTCGATCCTAGTCTGGATAGCTGGCCTTTGGATAAAGGAGGTATTGATGCAATTCTACAGTCCGGAAATTGGGAAGACGCTGTCGGAGGAGACGTAGACGACGGTGATGATGCACCAGCCGATGCACCACAGAACTTGCGTGGTTTCCATACTGCCGAATATTTATTGTTTGAGGATGGTGAAGCAAAAAAAATCACAGACCTGGATGCTAATAAAATAGGATACCTCAAGGCTGTTGTCGGACGTATGTCAAAAGACACAGAGCTTTTGTTAAAAGGTTGGACAGAAGGTAAAAATCTGGAGAACGGTGCCTATAAAGATGCAATGAAAGCACCTAACGGAACTTACTCTATAAGCAATATCAAACAATCTGTTGCAATGATACTAAACTCTGACAATGGTGCAGAAGGAATTGCCAATGAAGTAGGTGCAACGAAAATCGGAGATCCGGTAGATAAGTGGAACAGCGGAGATAAAGAAGGTGGTGTATTAGCCGTAGAATCCTGGTATAGCTGGAACTCTTTAGATGATTATACTGATAACATTTACAGCATCCGTAATGCTTACTATGGTAGTTTAGACGGAACTGTTGCCAGTGCAAGTCTGTGCTCTATCATGAAAAAAGTGAACCCGACATTGAACGACATGGTTGTTAAGCAGATTCAGGAAACAATCACAGCAATCAATGACATACCTCACCCCTTCCGTAACAATTTAGGCGCTACTACTGAAGTTAAGAATGCTCAAAACCAATGCGCATTTTTATGCAGTGGTCTGGCTTTAGTCCGCGGAAAATTAGCAGGAGAATAAACAATATTAATTATGATGACTAAGTTCTTTCTTTTAGGAAAGCCGGTTATCAAAGCATTACGAGGAGGACTCCCAAGGCGATTGGGAAGAATCCTCTTTGTTGCGATAAATATAGGCTTCCTGCAAGGTTGTGATCATGATGCTTTCGACGGCATTATTTATAAGCCAAACGGAGAAATAGCAAAACCGGAGGAATTATCAGCCGGTATTTCCACTATTTTTTCTACCGTAAGTGGCGCTTATGACACCAATGCAGACTGGGTCACCGGTGAATTATTAACACGTTTCAATCGTGGCGATGGTTTGTATGACAATTCTCGTGGAGTAGGTACAGGCAGCGGTAATGGATTAGGACCTATTTTTGGAGGCTATTCCTGCGGAGCTTGCCATAGAAACACAGGACGTACTACTCCGGCATGGGTCACAGGTGGTTCCGGTGCAGGCTTTTCATCTATGCTGGTTTATATTACACGCAAAACCGGAGGATATTTCCCCGAATATGGCCGTGTATTACATGACCAGTCCATTTATGGCGTAAAAGCCGAAGGCAAAATAAAGATAACCACTACTACCGAAAAGTTCAAGTTTCCCGATGGAGAAGAATATGAATTAATAACTCCTCATTATGAAATAACAGATTGGTATGATTATGAAATAAAGCCCGAAGATCTGATTATTTCGGTACGTGCCCCCTTGCGGCATGTCGGCATGGGTCAGATGATGGCACTTAACCACGATGAATTGAAACAGTTGGCAGCTCAAAGTAACTATCCCGAATACGGCATTAGCGGACGCCTGAATTATGTGACGGAAAAAGGAAAATATGACATTGGAATATCCGGCAACAAAGCCAACCATCAGGATTTAACAGTAGAACTGGGATTCTCTTCGGATCTGGGGGTAACCAATGACCGTTTTCCACATGAAGTGGGCGAAGGACAATCACAAATGATGGGATTTGCCAACCAAGGTGTAGAGATTTCGACCCGTGACATGGAAGATGTCGATTTATATATGCAGACATTGGGAGTTCCTGCACGCCGCAACGTGGATGACGAAACCATCAAACATGGAGAGCAAATGTTCTATCAAGCAAAATGCCATTTATGCCATACCGTTACTTTACATACCCGCCCGCGAGGCAGCGTATTACTGAACGGAACTCAACTACCCTGGCTGGGCAATCAGATCATTCATCCCTACTCCGACTTCTTATTACACGACATGGGACAAGGATTAGCTGACGATTACCCTAGCGGCCTGGCACGCGGTTGCGAATGGCGTACTACTCCATTATGGGGAATCGGCCTGCAGGAAATTGTCAACGGACATACCTATTTCCTGCATGACGGACGGGCACGTAACCTGACAGAAGCCATCATGTGGCATGACGGCGAGGGAGCCGCTTCACGTTCCATTTTCTCCCGCATGTCGAAAGAAGATCGCGCAGCCTTACTAACATTCTTGAACAGTTTATAATATAATCAGCAACAACGATGAAAAAAAAATATCTAGCACTCGCGCTCACTGCATTTCTGTGCAGCCACTCTTATGCTCAAGATTCAAATGCAAAAGAAATCGATGATAAATATGTAGAGAATGATGTTGTTTCGCTGGCAGGAAAGAAAGGTTTTTCTTTTTCTACCAAAGCCGGTGATTTCTTATTCAAGCCCTATGCCTTAGTTCAAACCAGCCTCTCTTTCAACCGATATGACGATCAAGGTTTGGAAAGCCTTTATGCACGTAACTGGGCAAACAGTGGTTTTGCTATTCCGAACGCAATACTCGGATTTACAGGCAAGGCATTCGGGAAAGTTACATTCAATTTATCACTGAATGCGGCAAAAAGCGGTGCCGCCTTATTGCAACAAGCCTGGTTTGATGTAGCGCTCAAAGAATCATTCCGTATTCGTGTCGGGAAGTTTAAAACGCCGTTTATGCATGCCTATCTGACCACACTGGGGGAAACATTATTTCCGGTGTTGCCCAGTTCCGTGGCAGGTGGCGTATTAATGCCCTATGACATCAATGCTGTGAAGCCGAGCATAGCTACCGGCTTCGACCTGGGTGTTCAGATACATGGTTTGATTAACGGAAAATGGAATTATCAGTTAGGTATTTTCAATGGCACAGGGATTGATGTCAATTCGGCAACCAAAGGAATGTGTGATGATCATAAATGGCTGCCCCAACTGCTTTACTCCGGTCGCCTGGTATATATGCCCAAAGGTGAAATGCCAGCCACACAAGGTAATCCGAACAATCTGAAAGAAGATAAAATGCAATTCGGTGTATCTACATCTTATAATGCCGAGGCCGAAGATCATAGTAGCAGCGATTGGCGTATAGGTGCAGAGTTTGCCATGGTAAAGAACCGTTTCTACTTTGCAGCCGAAGGTTATTACATGAATATGCATTTCACAGAAATCATGCATAAAGACAAAGACCTGAATTACTGGGGAGCTTATACACAGGCCGGTTATTTTGTAACTCCTAAATTACAGGCTGCTCTCCGTTATGATATATTCGATCGCAACGGGACAGACGAAGGCGGTTTGTTGAATATGCCTGCCATCGGAGCCAATTACTACTTTGTCGGTTCTAATTTAAAACTTCAGATGATGTACCAATATCTGGGCAGAACCGGTCATGACACGCAGACTGATCGTGATAATGATGGAGTGGGACTATCACGCCATAGCGTTACCGCTATGTTACAATTCACTTTCTAATGTATAGGAGGAGGAATCTGTCTATGAATAAAAGACTCAACTATTTATTGATAACCTGTGCCTGCCTAAACCTGTGTTCAGCTTGTGATGAAGGTAAAATCTATCCGGATGACACGATTGACAGTGGACGTACGGCTACTGTAACACTTCATTTCACCCATCTGGATGCTTGGCCGCAGAAAAACAATATGTCATTAATCTCCTTAGGTGAGGACGGAGTTACTCCCATATTGGTTAAGCGCATTCTGGAACCATCTAGCGAGGCAGAAGCTGTAACTGTAACATTAAACAACTTAAACGGAAACACGCGTAGTATTGCCGTAGCCGTTATCACGTCCGGAATGTCTTTGGTGCATGCGTATCAGTCATTTCCCGTAAATGCGTCGGATGAATCGCTGACTTTACCAGAGACAACAATCGAAGTGGCTTCATTCAGCCGCATCCAAACGCAAGTTTTCAATGCCAAATGTGTGATGTGTCATGGAGGAAGTACAACAACAGCCGGAGATTTGGATCTGACGGCAGCCAAAGCCTATCAATCACTGATTAATGTAAAAGCTCCCCATTCTGCGAAAGGAAAGAATTATGTCACTCCTGGAGATTTAAACAACAGTTATTTATTAGATGTATTAGAGCACGATAATCACATCGATATATTCAATGGAGCTGAACAACGTGAAGTTCGCGCTTTGATTCGGACATGGATCAAAGCAGGAGCCGAAAACAATTAACTTGTAACAGAAATTTTTGATATGAACAGCAAAAAACAACAACCCTTGAAATCAGAAAAGACTTTAGCAGAAATATTTAAATACGAAGTGGCAGACGGTGTTTCCGAGTATCATTTAATGATTCACGCAATCCAGCCGGAATCCACTTATGAAGAACAATTAAACGCCATTATAGATACATACTACCAATTACGGGAAAAAGAACTGCAAGGGACCGTCGCCATTTTCAAACGATACTTTTTGAGCGACGCTTCCAATCAGGCAGATACCTTGTTGGCACTTACTGCTGAAAGCTCGGATTGCGCACTTTCTATCGTAGAACAGCCACCATTGAATGGAACCAAAGTAGCAGTATGGATTTACCTTCAGACGAAAGTACAGACACAAATGCTGCATAATGGTCTTTTCGAAGTCAAGCATGGACCCTACCGTCACCTTTGGGGTGGCAGCTCTTTCAATCGGGCAGCCAACTCCGAATACCAAACCCGGCTACTATTAAACGACTATGTTATGCAGCTCATTGAACAAGGTTGCAAACTAGCCGCCAACTGTATTCGTACCTGGTTTTTCGTACAGAATGTGGATGTGAATTATGCCGGAGTAGTAAAGGCACGTAACGAAGTATTCGTTACCCAGAACCTGACGGAAAAGACACACTATATCTCCAGCACAGGTATCGGCGGACGCCATGCTGACCCCAAAGTACTTGTACAAATGGACACGTATGCCGTTGGCGGAATCAAACCCGAACAAATTCATTTCCTTTATGCGCCAACACATTTGAATCCCACCTATGAGTATGGTGTCAGTTTTGAACGTGGCACGTATGTAGATTATGGAGACCGGCGCCAAGTATTCATCTCCGGAACAGCAAGTATTAATAATAAAGGCGAGGTGGTATATCCGGGAGAGATCCGTAAACAGACAGAGCGGATGTGGGAAAATGTAGAGGCTTTACTGAAAGAAGCAGAATGTACATTTGATGATATGGGACAAATGATCGTGTATCTGCGTGACATAGCAGATTATACCATCGTCAAAGAAATGTACGACAAACGTTTTCCTTGTACCCCTAAGGTATTTGTACATGCGCCGGTATGCCGCCCGGGATGGTTGATCGAGATGGAATGTATGGGAGTAAAAACCTGTGAAAATAAGGAATACGCTCCCTATTAATATCATTAAAAAGATATGCCGTTGAAAAGATTACTTATCATTTTATACATCTGTCTGATAGGATTACTTGCCGCAGCCACTTTCATAGAGCAAGCATACGGGACAGAGTTTGTAGAAAGAAATATATATCACACAATCTGGTTTTGTTGTTTGTGGGGAGTTATTGCTGCAATAGGGGTTGTTGCCCTCATCCGACGTTCCTTATGGCGGCGACTTCCCGTTTTGCTGTTTCATGGCTCCCTCCTCGTTATCTTGGTGGGGGCCATGATTACATTTATCTATGGCGAACAAGGATATATGCATTTACGTCCGGATACAGTAAAAAGCAGCTTTCATTCGCCACAGGGCGACAAGAACATTCATCTGCCATTCACGATGAAGCTAGATAGTTTCCGGGTAGAGTATTATCCGGGGACAAAAGCTCCCGCCGATTATGTCAGTCATATCAGCTATTCACTTCCCGGTCAGAAAGATTCCGTGCACAACGAATGTATCTCAATGAACCGTATCTTTACTACACAAGGCTTCCGATTTTATCAGTCCTCATTTGACGAAGACGGTCAAGGAAGTTGGCTGACAGTAAATTATGATCCATGGGGTACAAGAGTGACCTATAGCGGCTACATTCTACTGGGCATCTCTATGATTTTACTACTATTTTGCCGTCAGGGAGAGTTTCGTAAGTTACTAAATCATCCCCTATTGAAAAAAGGAGGATTATTTATCTTATTCCTTTTCTACCTGACAGGAACAATGCAGGCACAGCAAACACCTCTTCGTGTATTAAACAAAATACAAGCAGACAGCTTGGCACAACAACAGGTTATTTACCATGACCGGGTAGTACCATTCAATACACTGGCAAGAGACTTCGTCAAAAAACTGACAGGAAAAATCTACTATAAAGGATTGACTCCCGAGCAAGTTATAAGCGGTTGGATTCTTTACCCGGATTCATGGAAGAATGAACCTATGATATACATCAAAAGTCCCGAACTGCATCATTTACTCGGTTTGGAATCTTCTTACGCACGCTTGACCGATTTATTTGACGGTCCAGTCTACCGTCTTCAGAAAACCTGGCAACAAGAACAGGGAAAAAGTAGCAAACTCGCCAAAGCCATCCAGGAAACGGATGAAAAAGTGGGACTGATCCTGATGGTGGAAAAAGGAACATTCATCCAGCCATTACCCACTGATGG